>Ga0302324_100000334_pt1 | contig 125647 bp, 109 predicted proteins | sample Palsa_T0_1_FD_201949 | JGI IMG/M metagenome (GOLD analysis project Ga0302324, IMG submission 201949) | Peat permafrost microbial communities from Stordalen Mire near Abisko, Sweden - Palsa_T0_1 | ecosystem: Environmental > Terrestrial > Soil > Palsa > Peat permafrost | place: Sweden: Abisko... | reverse complement strand
GCTCGGTGATGTCGTAAAAGCAATTGATTGCTCCCGTGACCTCTCCGCGGTCGTTCTTCATCGGACGAATATTCACGAGAACGGTAATCCGCGAGCCATCAGGCCGCTCGATGAGCACTTCCGCGTCATGCGTCTCCGCTATTTTGCCGCTCGCCACCTCGGCCATGGGACACAGCTCGTAGGGCATAAAACTGCCGTCCGGACGGAACAACTTGAACAACCCCCAAAACCGCTCATCGGTATCCCCTAACGCCGGCTCACGCCCCCACAATTCCACCGCGACGCGGTTGAATTTCTGAATCAGACCCGACGAATCAATGGAATAGACGGCCACAGGACTCAGCTCGAACAAGGTGCGATAGCGTTCTTCACTAATCCGCATCATACTTGCATCCCGCAGCCGCTGGGAAATGTCTACCAACACGGCCCGACATTCCAGCCCGCTGGGTAGGCATTGGGCTTCGATGTTAACGGTTCGAGGGGGCTTGCCTTGGCTCAATAGCTCAAAATCACCTGATTGTTTGGTCTGGCCCGCAAAGACCTGTTTTAGGAAGGAATTGAAAATGGGACGATGTTCGGAGGAAACCAGCAGTCCAAAACGCCGGCCCATCAACCGGGAGCGCTCGATCCCGACCAAGCTCGCTCCCATGAAATTTACCAGTTGAATGGTGCCATCGGCCGTGAGGCTACAATAGCCAACGGGAGCGAAATCATAGAGATCCGTATATTTCTCCCGACTCTCGTCGACCTCGGCCTTGGATTGTTTGAGCTCCTCATTTTGCAATTCCAGCTCGATTTGATGAACCTGTAATTCATGGAGGATCCGCCGCGCGTCGGCTCTAGCTTCGATTCGCGCCCCCCCTTTCGGTTGCTTTCGCAGCCGACCTTCAGCACGACGGCGCAACTCGCCGGTGCCTTCCGAATTGTTGGGGTGTTTTTCTATGGTTTGGGTTTCCCTGGAATGCGCGCCGCTTTCCGGATCGGTTTATCCTTCGCCTCGCGGAGTTGCTCTCGGGCGTCATGGGCCTCCAACCGCTCCTCGGCTCGATCCAACGCGCGCCCCTGCTCTGCCGAATGCGTGTTGAGATCGCTGTTCTTCTCGCGCAAACCGGCCTCCACTTTTTTGGCCGCGGTGATGTCCGCAAAGGTGATGACCACGCCGTCAATCCGGTTATCCATGGTGCGGTAGGGCATGATCCGCACCGTAAACCAGCGCCCATCGCCGGTGGTGATCGATCTTTCGGAAAAGATCAGTGTCCGTAGCACCTCTTGCGCATCCGTGACCAGCGCGGGATAGATCAGGTCGGAAGCCAGGTCTGTGAACGGCCGGCCCACGTCGCTCGGGATGAACTTGACGATGGTCTTCGCCTGAAGGGTGAACCGCCGCAAACGAAGATCGTTGTCCAAAAACACCGTGGCAATATCCGTGCTGTTGAGCAGATTCTTCATGTCGCTGTTCGCCCCGGAAAGCTCGTCCAGCTTGGTCTGTAACTCGGTATTGACCGTCTGGAGTTCCTCGTTCAACGACTGCATTTCCTCCTTCGAGGTCGTGAGTTCCTCATTGGTGGACTGTAATTCCTCGTTGGTGGACTGCAGCTCCTCGTTCATGGACTTGAGTTCTTCCTGCGAGCTTTGCATCTCCTCGCGGGCCGCCTGCACATCCTCTCGTGCGCGTTGCAGTTGTCGCTCTAGTTCCCTCTGCGGAGCCCGGCCCGCTCGGGCTTTTTTCGACCTGCCTCTAACGCTAGTTTCGGCCGGTATGACCGTTTCGGAAAACACGATCAGGAACATCCCGCGCAGCTCTATTGGCTCATCGAGCGGCTGGACCATGAGATCCACGGATCGTGCGGCTTCGTCGACGCCGACCTTGATGTCCCTGACGATGACCGTAGCCTTTTTCCGGTGCGCTTTTTGCAGGGCATTGGCCAAATCATAGCGGAGCCCCTCGCGGGCCATGGCCATGACGTTCAAGTTGGCCTTGCTGGCCGCCGGTTCCAGATACTGCCCGGTCCGACCGCTGAAGAAGACAATGTCGCCCTGTTCGTCGACGAGCACCGCCGGCGGAGCAAAACGCGTGTAGACCAAGTGTTCCGCCAGCGTCTGGAGACTGGAGCCAGGACGATGTGCTGGCAGCGACGCGTCCAGCCGGTTCAACGGACTCGGGGCAAATACCGCTGGAAAATCGAGATGAGTGTCCACAATAGTGGATTCGTTTCGCTTAAAAATCCGTTCCTTGAGCGCAAGCGGCACGAACAAATTGGCGAAGCCTCCGATACTTTCCGCGCTGCCGAGAAACAGCACGCCGCCGGGATTCAGGCTGTAGTGAAAAAGCGGGAAAAGTTTCTTTTGCAATTCCGGGGCCAGATAAATCAACAGGTTCCGACAGCACAAAATATCCAATTTGGTGAAAGGTGGATCCATGATCAGATTCTGCGGCGCAAAGACCACCATGGCCCGGATCTGCTTGTTCACGCGGTAACCGTTCTCCTCCTTGATGAAAAACCGGGCGAGTCGCTCCGGCGACACATCGGCGGCAATGTTCCCGGGAAAGAAGCTCTGGCGAGCCTTGTCAATGGCGTCCTTGTCCAGGTCGGTGGCATAGATCTGCAAGGAAATATTGCTAACGGACTTGGGCTGCTTCAGCGCTTCGGTGAACACCATTGCCAGCGTGTACGCCTCCTCTCCCGTCGAGCACCCGGCGACCCACGCCCGCAACACGCTGCCCGCTGGCCGGTCAGCGAGCAGCTTTGGAAGCGCTTCTTTCGCCAGTGACCGCCAAGCGGCGGGGTCACGGAAAAACCGCGTCACCCCGATCAGCAGTTCCTTGAAGAGGATGTCCAGCTCCTGAGGATTCTCCTGCAAATACCGGACATAGCTGGAGATCTTGTTCAACCGATGGATGCCCATGCGACGTTCAACCCGCCGGTACAGCGTGCTCCGCCGATACATGGTGAAATCATGGCGGGTGTGCGAGCGCAGGAGGATCACAATTTTTTCCAAGGCACTCTGGTCTTTTTCGGCCAAGGGCAGATCGGACTTGGTGATCTGCGGCAGAAATTCGTGGTAGGCGATGAGTTTGCCCGGCAACTCCTCGACCGGCGCCACGAAATCACCAAGCCCCGCCGAGACGGCGCTGCGCGGCATGGAGTCGTATTTTGCCGTAGCTGGATCTTGCACCAGCGTCACCCCGGCTTTTTCCTTAATGGCTCTTAGGCCAAGCGTGCCGTCGCTCCCCATGCCCGATAGGATAATGCCAATGCTGCGTTCATGCTGGTCCTCGGCGAGCGAACGAAAAAAGAAATCAATGGGCAGACGCAGTCCGCGGGGCGCGCTCGGGGGGAACAGGTGCAGCGCGCCATGAAGGAGCGACATGTCCTTATTGGGCGGGATCACATACACATAGTTCGGCCGCACTTTGATGCGATCCTTCACCTGCACCACCTTCATGGTGGTGGTGCGCTGGAGCAGTTCGGTTAACATGCCTTTCTGCGTCGGATCCAGATGCTGGACGACCGCAAAAGCCATGCCGCAGTTCGCCGGCACTCGTTCGAGGAACTGTCCCAACGCCTCCAAGCCTCCGGCGGAAGCGCCGATGCCCACTATGGGGAAGGAACGCTTCGCTCTCTGGCTTCTCTTCGCAGGCGACGTAGGAGAGGACTTTGCCATGTCACGGGCCGATCGACGTCTAGGAGGCTTGGGAGGAATCGGCTTTTTCATGGATCGAGCACACGGCTGCCGCATCGAGATCGGCATCGAATTTGAGTCCATTAAACTTTAAAGCCCACGAAGTGTCGAGAGTCCTTCCGGCGGCCCGAGGATAGTCTTCCAGCCGTTGAATCTTAACGGTCCAACGCTGTCCGAGGAAGGAAAGATAGCTCCATCGCGGACGGAGCGCCCTCCTGATTCGAGTATCCGAGCAACAAAAGACGCCCGCCATTGCTCTCGACAATGGCGGAGTCCCAGCAAAACACCTTGCGCCAGAAGCCGCACAGACTACCTTGGAAGCATGAGTTCCGTCGAAATAATCGACCAACTTCGCGCCATGCCTTCCGCCGAACGCCGAGAGATCATCGAAAAGATTTGGGACGAATTTGCCGACCGCGACCTAGAATTGACGCCGAAACAAGCGGCGGAACTGGACCGCCGTCTGGCGGAACATCAGGCTGATCCGAATGACGTAGTGTCGTGGAATAGTGTCAAAGCGGCGACGGAAATGAAATATCGCGGTAAGGGATGAATCGCGAGGTCGTCTTTCGGCGCGTCGCTCGTAGTGAATATGACGAAGCCGAGGCATGGTATGAAGGCGAGCGGGCCGGCCTCGGACTAGAATTCGAATCGGCAGTAGATGGCTTGCTCACGCTGGTCGCGCAACAACCGATGCTGTTTCGCCGCGTGCGCGGCCCCGTGCGTCGGGCGGTTCTCAAGCGTTTTCCGTATTCGATACATTTTCTCGACGAACCGGAGCGCATCGTCGTCCTCGCGGTTTTTCATGCCGCGCGCGATCCAGGCGAACTACTGCAGCGTCATCCGATCTGACGCCGAGCGAGCGTGTTTCATTCGGGAAATATGCCTCCATCATGCCCTGAACGACGGCGATCCACGGAATCACATTCGCGCAAAGGTCATCGCATTACCCGGGACGACATAGAAACTTCGACACGGCGTGACCAAGACGACCTTCGCCCACCGAGACCAAATTCCAGGGTGCGGAGTCAGGCTTAGCGTGCAACAGGCTATTCATGGATGCGGTCAAATCGCCTCCGCAAACCGAAGGCTCGCCTCCCTGCTTGGCGTGAATGGCCTCGAGCATCTTCGCGAGGCTCGAAGCCTTCTTGTGAGACCAACCCCGATTCCAGCAGTCGATCTTGGTCGGATAGACGCCTCTCGCAGAATAAGTACCGCGCGGTCCCTCGATATGCGAGCGGATGGGTGTATCTTTGTCCAGTGCCTGTTGCTTCCGTCACCTTATTGAAAATGGCGAGCTACGGCGAGGGCGATTGAAAAGTACGCGAAGTTCGTCCTTTGCGGTTTCAAGGTGAGCCCGCTGCTCTGCTGCTAGCTGACGTCCGGCCCGATTCATAAAGAACGTGAGCATCGACATTGCCGACTGAAACGCAGTGGACTTTCTACGGTCGCTGGCCTCAGCAGAGGCCTTGAGCGACTGGGCAATCGCTACCGGGTCGTCCCAAGTGAATACACCTGACTCGAGATCCAAGGCATTGCTGTACTTGGTGACGCGCTGAGACCACTGCTTTTGCTCGCCCGATTGGCCGGCATCTACCTCTCCAGTCTTTCCGCGCTGCGCGCGCAGTTCGCGTTTGGCTTGCAGCCAGTGCGCCGCATCGTTGCCGTCCCGTCGACCGGTTTCTTCCCAGATCTGATAGGCCCGCCGAGCGATGTTTTCGTGCCTGATTGAAGGATTTAAGTTCATTGCCGTCCCACAGGAATTCGTGATTTCCGGGCAAACAAAAGCGGTTCGGCTGAGTGCTTTGAACCCGCGACAACGCAGCGTGTGAACCAAAGTACATCCAAGCAGCCGGAACCTACAGTTGAGACGAAAACAGGGCGGTTACGGTGCTTTCGATCCACGAAATAAGCCAACTGCCCCAACGACGGCCGCAATGGCACCGCCAATGAGCAGCCACATGGTTCTATCGGTCGGATTGCCGGAAAAAAAACGGGAGAAACCAGAGGCAGTGGAATTAGAGGCACTTACGCCGTAAATGATGAGGATGATTCCGCCGACGAGCAGCGCGAGTGAGATGGGTTTGTTCATGATTTTAATGGCAACGGGTCAGGATCAGGATGCGCGCAACGACCTGCGTCCGCTATGGGGTATAACCCACCAAGAGGTGTAACGCCTGCAGGAGTCCAACTTGCTCTGGATGGCCGCGACGTGCGGATCAGAATCAGAGGCGACGCCCGAACACCGTGCCTGCGGACGCTGAAAAGGCTCCACGAGGAGGCATTCCGATAATAGTAGTTGAACATGCCGCCGAGACGTACTCTTCGGCAAATCGCCTCTTAAAGCAAACCCAGCTCGTTTACTTACCGAACACCTTCTTGATCTCGCCGACCTTCTTTTGGGCATTGCCTTCGATCTGATCGCAATCGCCTTTGGCTTCCAATCGGGGGTTTCCGACCGTTTTGCCGGCCTCTTCTTTGATCTTGCCCGCAAGAGCTTTCGCGGAGCCTTCGATTTTATCTTGGGTCCCCGATTTCACATCGACTGATTGTTCTTTTTGCATAGGTCATAAATGTGAGCCAAAGATCGCATGGCCACTATGGGGTGTTATGCGCATCTTGTGAGATTCGAAGAATTTGGCGCCCCCGGAGAACCTCCGGATAAGGATTTGGATGAAGCGCTCGGCGTTGCCGTTGATCTGAGACCGGTACGGGCGGACGAGCGAAGTAAAATAAGCCGGTGAAGACCCCATAGGAGTGGCCACATCATCGGGCTATCATGTAGCCATGAATCTGATACTCCTCATAATTGTACTTCTTCTCCTATTCGGCGGCGGAGGTTTCTACTTCGGAGGGCCCGCCATCGGTGGCGGCGGTGTTGGCCTAATTCTACTGATATGCCTTATCATCTTTTTGATGGGCGGGTTTCGCACGAAAAGCTGACTGCGTACTTAACGACGTGCCAACCTTGGTGGTTGATCGCCTAGCCTTCGAGGCGCAACTCCACTCCGTCCCCGCAAAATTCAATGCTTAAGTCAGAGATATCGGGGTAACAGCGCAGTTACTTGGCGAGAGAGATATTTTCCTCAATACGTCACAATAGAATACGCGATGCCAAAGCTAACTACAGCGACCAGAAAGAAAATTCCGACCGGTGAATTCGCGTTGCCTGGACGCAGGTATCCAGTCGAGGATAAGTCTCACGCCCGTAATGCCCTTTCCCGTGTGTCACAGGACGGAACGGCCGCCGAAAAGGCGACCGTGCGCCGCAAGGTCCGCCGGCTGTACCCTGGCCTCAAGCGGGAGAGCTAGATCATTTTCGTTTTAGATAGTCCCGTGTCGGGCGCCCCTATCAACGGCGCGCCTGCAGAAGGGCAATTCATCCCGATGCGAAATGTAGAAAGACCAAGAGTGGTTGCAATCGGAGCTTCGGCGGGAGGTCTGGACGCCTTTCGGAAGTTCATCGAAAACTTGCCGGTCGATACGGGCATGGCCTTTGTTTTACTCACTCATATTTTGCGCGGTTCAACCCGTTTATTGCCCGGCCTTTTGGCGCGCTCGACAGAAATGCCGGTTGTTCAGGCGGGGTGATAAGATGCGACTTCTCGCCAACCATAACTTTACCGTCGAGACGCCAACTAAGGTCAAAAGGCGTTGGACCCGGAGGATATTGGATCCTTTCATTGGCCTTGTTGCTCCTTTCAGGTTCGATAAACCCACAGATGCGTTACTCTATTCGACCCATTGGTCTAATGCCGATGAGTTGATCGCGTTTTGCAGAAAGCTCGCCGAACTACAGCCCAACAAGATTTTTCCTACTGAGAGTTGGCTTCGCAAACGAGGCAACGAAACTGAACGCGAAGGTGTTCCCTACAACACCCTTTCTATTTACATCAAGAAGTGGATCGGGGGGGTGCGTAAGCTGCGAGCCATTCTTGGACAAGGGGAGCACTCCACTGTTCAATGGGACGAGAAGACCGCCATCGAGCGATACCTATCCGATTGGCGGCTTCCGCGTCCTGCGAGGCATAGCTCAGGAATATGGCGCCGGACATGAGGCTGGAAGGTGTCAAACCGACCAATCGCTTTCGAGCATAAATCGGTCCAACAGAATTTCTTAACACAGAAGGGGAGCCAGTTCACAGGCAATATTTCTCTAAATGCTTTCGGTAGTCCTCAAGAGCCAGGGGAATGTCGGGGTTCTTGAAGATGTCGAATACCCCATAATCGGGGAGAATCTCGTAGCCGCAGAACTTGTAGTTGGATGTGATGTTGAGGAAGAGGTCGGCCGTGCCTTTGCCTCCGAATAATTCTCCACTGGTGTTGTCGTAGGCTTCTCTCGGCGCATTCCAGGTCGCGGAAATCATGAACTTCCTGCCCTGCATCTTGCCGCCAGAGCCGTATTGACGGCTGGGGTCAGTACGGCTGCGGCCGTCGCCCTCCAGCAGGGCCTTTGTTTCCAGTCCGGCATTGAAGACCTCGTCCGCGTATTTCTTGTATATCCACGGGGCACCGAACCAGTTCACTGGCATCTGGAGAATCACTACGTTGGCCGCCAAATGTTTCTCGACCTCCTCCTGCGCATCGTAGCCTCGCTCGACAAGAGTCTCGGCGACACGATGCCCTCGCTGGATGAAGAACGCATTGGCAGCATCCATGAAGATCAAATTCAGCTTTCCCTCGGACCATCCGGGATAGGTGAGGTGGGCATTGATAATCAGGAGGTTCATATGATGCCACTGATCGGGGGACCAGATATCGCATCTCGCGAAACTCAAACCCCATTTTGCCCATTTAATGCCGGAATCGAGCCAGGTTAGCACTGGTAGACACCGCCGATTCCCCCATGGGTCGTTTTTGGCCAGGATGATTGACAGGACATACTCCATTCATACCGTGATGGTATGCCAGCAACTACCATAAAGCTAGAGGCAGACTTGGTGAGAAAGGTCGCGGCTTTGAAGCCAAAGGACGAGAGTATCTCCGGCTTTGTGCGGGAATTGATCGAAAGGGAGCACAGGACGCGGGAAAACAGAGCGGCTGCGGTGGTCTATCAGCAATTCCTGGAGGATGATCCCGACGAACGCGCTGCACTGGAGGTTTGGGAATCGGCCCCTTTGGTCGACGATATCGAGCCCAGGAAGCCATGAAACGCGGCACGGTTGTATGGGTGGACTGGAGTGACAGTTCTGCGCCCGAGAAGGGCAAGGTACGACCTGGCATTGTAATTTCGGGCACCGCTCACAACGAGGTGCTCAACACGGTGGTCGTCATACCCACATCGTCGGTCGCCCCCGAAATGATGCCTCTTCGAATGTCGGTCGGCAACTTTGGCTGCAAAGAGAGCTTCGCGGTGATCCCAGGAATCCGCCAGGTGAGAAAAGGCCGTTTACGCGGCGTCATCGGGCAACTCTCGCACGACCATCTGACGGCTCTCGATAGTTGTTTGGAGGCTTACCTCCGATGATTCCCTTCGAATAGGGCTCCGACCGATGAAGAAATTCCTGATCGTCATGGTCGTATTCTTCGGCCTCTTCGAGGCCTTTACGGAATTTAGGCCAGCGCCAAGATTCAACTCAGCCCCTGAAACACTCCAAGTCGAAAGGCTAAGCAGCGATGGGGCGTTGGTCCGCGAGGAGTTTCAGCCCCGCCTTGCACCCTACCTCGCGCTCTACCACGGGGCCAGCTGGTGCGAGCCCTGCCAGCAGTTTTCCCCGCGCCTTTCCGAGTTCTACCGTGATGCGGACAAGACGAGGCACCGGTTCCAGCTGGTTATGGTCAACTATGACCGTTCCGACGGCGAAATGGTCGCCTATATGCGCCAGCACAACATGGAGTTTCCCGCCGTCATGCGCGGTGACGCAGGCTCATGGGGTAAGGCGACCGGCAATGGGATTCCCAATCTGATCATCGTCGACACCGCGACGAACAAGGTCGTGGTCTCGTCTTTCGACGGCTCAACGTATCAAGGATGCGATGTCCCCCTGAATGTTCTCAGGACGATCATTGCCCAGGGGCATCCGTGAGGCGGCCAAACGCTCTTTTCTCCCCTCGAAACCACCCATCTATCAGGGTATTGCGCCGTTTGTAGAAACTTTCCGGCGGGAGGCGTGTTCTTAGATTAACTCAAACTTAATCAGAACATGAAATCAAACATCCTCCCAATCAGCGCAGCGCTCGCCGCCCTCGTGGTCGCAGTACTGCTTCCCTTCAGTGTCACAGCCGCCGGCGTCGCCGCAACCCTGATAGGCCTACTGGCCATTCTCTGCGCCGATTACGGCCGCAACCTCGAGCCACTCAGGCCGCAGTTCCAGGCAGTCGCGTTTGATGTGGCCGCGTGCAGACAGGTCGAGCTCAACCAGGCGGCCTGAGTCTAGGGTCCCCGAGCCATGAGAGCCTCACGGAGGCTTGGCGAATCGCCGCTGAACCGTTGCTTCCCGGTTCAGACTGCGGCGGGAGGCCCGTAAGGAGATGGGACGGCGGCAGGCGCCAGGTCGTAATGGCATGCGACCGAGTGTGAAGCTCCGCCAACCGCAGAGGTTTCCCTCAGCAGTGGTGTCTCCTTCTTGCAAAGGTCCGTGGCATACGGGCACCGCGGGTGGAATGGGCAGCCAGGGGGCGGGTTGATCGGCGACGGCAGGTCGCCCGCGGCCAGGACGTGCTTTCGCCTGGCTTGCGGGTCCGGTTCCGGAATCGCCGCTATGAGCGTACGGGTGTACGGATGCCTCGGGCACGCATAGAGGCCGTCGGCATCGGTCAATTCGACAATGCGCCCGAGGTACATGACTGCGATCCGGTCGGACACGTGCTTAACGACGGCAAGATTGTGCGTGATGAAGAGGTAGGTGAGATTGAACTCGCGCTGGAGGTCCACGAGGAGGTTGAGCACCTGGCTCTGGATCGACACGTCGAGCGCCGACACGGGCTCGTCGCAGATGATGAGCCGGGGCTGGAGCGCGAGCGCCCGGGCGATCCCGATCCTCTGGCGCTGGCCGCCTGAAAACTCGAAGGGGTACCTGTCAACGGCCCCGGCTGGCAGGCCGACTCTTTCCAGGAGGCGGTCGACAGCCTTGCGGCGCTCCGCCGCCGAGCCGATGCCGTGGATGACGAAGGGCTCGTAGAGGATCTGGCCCACCGTGTGCCGGGCGTTCAGGGACTCGGCGGGATCCTGGAAAATCATCTGCAGGTGCCGCCGAATGGGCTTGAGCTCCCTGCGGCCGAGGGTCGCCAGGTCCGCCCCTTCGAACCGGATCTTGCCGGCAGTGGGTGTCAGGAGGCGCACGATTGACTTGCCGAGCGTCGACTTTCCGCAGCCGGACTCGCCGACGAGACCAAGGGTCTCGCCCGGCATGAGCTCCAGGCTTACGCCGTCGACGGCCTTGCATGTCGCGACGGAGCGCAGGAAGAGGCCGCCCCTGACGGGGAAGTGCGTCTTCAGGTCCTCTACCTCTAGGAGGGGTGTCGACGTGCTCACGGCTTCACCTTTGCAAAGACTTCGAACGCCGGGAGTTCGCGCCAGCGCACGCAGCTGACGGAGTGGCCATTGGTTAGGTCCTCGATCGGGGGCCGCGCGTCGCGGCAGCGCTGCTCCGCGTAGGGGCAACGGTTCTGGAAGCGGCAACCCTCGGGCATCTCACCGAGGCTGGGGACCGTGCCTTCGATCGTCGGGAGCCGGCTCTTCCTTGCGGTCGTGAGCCGCGGGATCGAGGCGAGGAGCCCTCGGGTGTAGGGGTGAGTCGGCCTTCGGAAGATCTCGTCCACGGGACCCTGCTCGGCGACCCGGCCCGCATACATGACAACGACCTCGTCGCAGACCTGCGCAATCACCCCAAGGTCATGGGTAATGAGGACGATCGCCATCCCGAGCTCGCGCTGGAGCGAGAGCATGAGGTCGAGGATCTGGGCCTGGATGGTCACATCGAGCGCAGTGGTTGGCTCGTCGGCGATCAGAAGCGAGGGGTTGCAGCTCAGGGCCATGGCGATCACGACCCGCTGGCGCATTCCCCCTGATAGCTGGTGCGGGTACTCCCTTACCCGTACCTCGGGGGACGGGATTCCCACCTTGCCAAGAAGTGATATGGACTCCGCCAGCGCCTGGCCCTTGGTGATCGGCTTGTGAAGGAGAAGAATTTCAGACAGCTGCTTGCCTACTGTCTGTACGGGATTGAGGGCGCTCAAGGGTTCCTGGAAGACCATTCCTATGCGCCCGCCGCGGATGCGGTGCAGGTCCGCCTCGCCCACCCGCGCAAGGTCCTTTCCCTCGAACAGAATGCTTCCCCCCAGTATCCTGCCGTGGGGCTGCGGCAAGAGGCGCATGATCGAGAAGGCGGTGACGCTCTTTCCGCAGCCCGACTCGCCCACGATGCCGAGCGTCCTGCCCCGGTGGACGTCGAAGCTCACGCCATCCACCGCCCGGGCGACGACCCCCCCGGATTCGAATCCAACGGCCAGGTCGCGTACCCTGAGCAGCGGATCGTCGCTCACGGCTCCTTGTATTTGTCGTAGGTCAGGATCTGTGGGGGCAGGCCCCGGCCCTCGGCCTTGGCCTCAAGATCGGCCTTCTGTTCGTCCTGGTCGATCCACATCAGCCAGAACTGCTCGGGATCGCGGCTCTGCACGGGATCGAAATCCTTTGGCCATTTCACCCACGGCCGATAGGCGAGCCAGTAGAAGGGTTCCTTCCAGCCATTCACCCAGACCGCATCGTCGTAGATCCGCTGCTCGATCTTGGCGGCGAGGACCTTCACCTGGTCCATCGTCTCGGTCTTGTCGTACGCCGTGATCATCTGGTCGAGATCGTAGTCAGCGAGCGAGAATAGGTTGTTGGTGCTTTTCTTGATCTTCCTCGCGGGATTTGGCGAGCCATCAGGCAGGTAGGGAACGTCATAGGCATTGGCTCCGGAGAAGCTTTCCCAGTACCGGGGGTACATGTCCACTTGCCGTTGGAAGGAAGTCAGGGTGATTTCATGCCGCTTGTCCTCCTCCTTCTCGAAACCGGTCGTGGCGTCCAGCACCTCAAGATTGAATTCGAGACCCGCCTTGAGCGCCTCCTGCTTCAGGATGACGAGGACGTCCTGGTAGCTCTTGTAAATGGTGGTGATCGTGACGGACAGGCGCTGTCCATGGGCGTTCATGAGCACGCCGTCGGGCCCCTGCTGCGTGTAGCCGGCCTTGGCAAAATACTCGCGTGCCTTGTCTGGGTCAAAGGGCCTGGGCTTGACCGCAGGGTTCGGGTCCCAGCCGTATCCGTCCGAGGCCGTCTTCTGGCGCACCGAGTCACCCCTGAAAAATTGCTGGCAAACGAGATCAAAATTGGTCGCGTAGAAAATGCCGAGGCGGACATTCAAGTCGTCGAGCGGTGGCAAGGCCGTGTTGAGCCAGAGAGCCCAATCGGGCGGCGGGATGCGGTTGTAGAACGTGGCCTTCACCGTGAATCCGGAGGCGACCGAGGCCTCGGTTGCCGGGAGCTTGTCGTACCAGACGTGGGTGGTGATCGGGTACAGCATATCGATGTCCCCGTGGATGAACTCCTCCACCAGCTTGTCCGGGTCCCGGATGACCAGCAGCCGAATCCGGTCCGGGTTGAACCTTCCCTTGGCCCAAGGCTTGTCCTCCGCCCACCAGTTCCGCACATGGCTCAGGGTGACCGACGAGGTCCGCTTGATGTCCTCCTCGCGGATCGTGTATGCCCCCGTGGTGGGCATGATGCGCCAATTGTATTTCTGAACCCAGTCCGGGCCAAAGTCCTTGAAAAAGTGCTTCGGGGCAGGCGGCATTGCCGCGTCCGGATCGCCGATTCGCACGACGATGTCCGGCCGCATGTCCTTGAGCGTCACGGAAAACGTGTGCGCATCGTACACCGTGAGCTTAGTGAAGGTCTTGATGAAGTAGTCGTTCACCCACGGGTCGTCGAGGAGCGGGCTGCGGAACAAATACCAGCTGAAGACAATGTCATCTGTCGTGAACGGGACGTCGTCCGACCAGCGCGCATCGGGATCCAGCCGGAAATAGACGGTCTTCTTAGCCGAGTCCACCGCCCACGAACTGGCAAGTTCCGGACCAATCCGCCCGGGTTTCCCGGGGTAAACCCGGACGATCCCCAGGGAGACGTAATCGGAAAGATAAGATCGAAAATGGGCGTTTGAGTCGGGACCAAACGACCTGAGGGTTCCGGGGAAATCAGTTGCGTGAATGGTCAGCGTGCCCCCTTTTCTTGCGGCCGGATCCGCGTAGCTCGGTAGATCCGAGCCGTCCTCCCACGTCAGCCCCTGCGTGTCCTTGCCAAGGTCCGCCGCGGTCTTGAAGACATAGAAGGAGGGCTGCTCCTTCAAGGTGCGCTGCAGGTCCGCCTCCATGCCGGGGAATCGGCTTGCGGCGGTTGCATCCGTCGTCGCCGGCGCCGAGGCCGGCTTTCCGCAACCTCCGACGAAAAGGGCCGCGGCTGTCAGTAGGGCAACGATGGAGGCGCGGGCGTGGTGCATTTTTTTTGAATGATTGGTGGGCTGGCCGCCCTAGCGATAGACGGTGAATTTCTTCGGGTCGAACGCCTCACGGATGGCCTCGCCGACAAAGGTGATGAGGATCAGAAGCAAGCTCAGTGCTGAGAAGGCAGAGGCGACGATCCAGGGCGCGTCCAGGTTTGCGGTTCCCTGCTTCAGGAGTTCGCCCCAACTCGGCAGCGGGGGCGGGAGGCCGAAACCCAGATAGTCCAGCGCCGTGAGGCTCCCGATCGCCGTGGCGCACGTGAAGGGGAGGAAAGTGACCAGGATGGAGAGGACATTGGGCAGGATGTGGTTGAAGAGGACCCGGGCGGGCCCCGCCCCCAGGACCTGCGCCGCGGCCACGTAGTCGCGGGTCTTCTCGCGGTAGGTGGCGCTTCGCATGTAGTACGTCATGCTCGTCCAGGCAAACAGCACGACCACGAAGAGCAGAAGCCCGAGGCCGAAGGGCATGCCCGGGGGCAGCGCCGCGCGCACGATGATGACCACCAGCAGAAAGGGAAGCAGCGACCAGATCTCGATGAAGCGCTGCATGCCGAGATCGAACCACCCTCCGAAATACCCCATGGCGCAGCCGATGACGACCCCGATAAGGTAGACCAGCGCGACGTAGCCGACCGAAAAGAGGAGCGAGTTGCGAAGGCCGTAGACGAGGCGCGCAAGGATGTCCCGGTTGATCTCGTCGGTGCCGAGATAATGCCGGCTGGACGCACTGGGGGGGCGCGGCGTGTAGGACTGGCCCGGGTAGCAATTCTCATTGGGCCCATAGGGCACGAGGGGCATCAGCACCCAGTTTCCCGAGGTCTCGTGGGAAAACCGCGACCGGAGGGCGCGGTAATCGGTCTCGTATTCGTAGTCCAAGCCAAAGTCCCGGCCGGGATGGATGGATCCGTAGACTGGGGAATAGAGATGCCCGTTAAAGCGTACGAGCAGGGGCCGGTTGCTCACGAGGACCTCGGCGAAGAGCGCCAGGCCCGACAGGAAAACGAGCATCAGGAACGACCAGTAGCCGCGCCTCAGGGAGCGGAACCTGCGAAACTGCATGCGGGCCTGCGGTGAAAGGCGCATTTACTTGAAGCGGATTCGGGGATCCACGAATGCGATCGCCGCATCGGTGAGGACATTGCAGCCCAGGAGCAAGAGGGCGTCGACCATGAGGACCCCCATGACGACCATCGGGTCGCGGTCGACCACAGCGTTGTAGAATAGGAGGCCCGTCCCGTTGAGGTCGAAGATGGTTTCGACCAGCACGGAACCTATCACGATCGCGGCGACTTGCTGCCCGAAATCCGTGACGAGGGGGATCAGCGAATTGCGGAAGGCGTGGCCGAACACGGCCCGTCGGAAGGAGGCTCCCTTGGCGACCGCCGTTCGCACGTAGTCGGCAGCCAGGTTGTCGAGAAGCTGGTTCTTCGTCAGCAGCGACACGAAGGCGAAGCCGCCAAGGCAGTAGCAGGTGAGGGGAAGGACCGCATGGCGGGCGAAGTCCAGGGCCTTCTGGCCCGTGGGAAGGTCGGACCAGTTTTCGCTCACAAAGCCCCCCATGGGGAACCACCCGAGGTGTGCGGACAGGTAGACGACGAGAAGCGCCCCAATGGCATAGCCGGGGATCGCATACCCAATAAAGATCAAAACCGAGCTCATTGAATCGACCAACGTCCTATGGCGCATAGCCTTGAGCATGCCCAGCGGTACGCTGATTGTATATGTGATCAGCAGGCTGAGCACCCCGTAGGTGAGGGTAACGGGCATGGCATCCCGGATGACCTGGGTCACGGGCTCGCCGTACCTGAAGGAATCGCCGAGGTCACCGTGCAGCAGCCGCAAGAGCCAGTGGCCGTAGGCCACAAGGGGCGGCTTATCGTAGCCGAAATAGGCCTTCAGCTGGGCCAATTGGTCATCCGAGAGGGCGCCCTGCTCGGAGCCACGGCCAACGCCGTTCTCGGACGTCTGGGCCCGCATGATTGCCTGCTCCAACGGACCGCCCGGGGCAAAGCGGGTCACCAGAAAGACGAGGAGCGTGACACCGACCAGGGTGGGAATCAGAAGCAACAGGCGTCTTAGAAAGTAGGCTCGCATCCAGAATGCCGTCCAAACAGTACGAATGGACGGCGGGACAACGAGAGGAAAAGGCGGGCTAGTCCTGGATCAGCTCGTATCCCTGGTCCGCGTTGAGGACATAGGGGCCGGGCTCGAGCGCGGACGTCGTGGTCAGCATGATGAAGCCCGGCGCGACCTGCCTCACGTACGCGGGAAGCCGACTGTAGCCGAAGCGAGGCTTCACACCCGGGCCTCCCATGACCTCCACCCGGCGCTTCCCGTCCTTCGTGGACTCGGCGCGAGCAAGCTCGAGCGCGGGCATTCCATGCGGAGGCGCGCCCACGAAGAGAACGACAACGGCCTGCCCGCTGGATTCGGGCCTGGGGTCGGTTCCGGAGAATTCAAGGTACGGGACCTTCCGCTTCTCCTTTTGCTTGGCCATCTCGTCGAGACCCTTCTCCACCGCGGCCGAGAGGCTTGTCGGCAGCTGAAACCCGCTCGTCGGACCTTCGGTCTCAACCACGACACGGCCCATGTTCGTCGGCAGCGCCGACCATTCCCCGCGGGCCAGCAGATAGGCGCCGGCCGCCTTGGGAAACGCGGGAAACACGGATCCGCTGGCGGGGGGTGCGTCGCTTTCCACGCTCTCGGACGGCGCCGACAGGAAGGCGGCCGCCGGAAAATTAAACACCCAGCTCGGGTCTCCCTCGATGCCGCCCATGATCGAGTTTCCGTCCAGCTCAAGGTGCACCGTGGCCGTGGCCGCCGACTTGAAGAGCGGCAGGTTGAAGTCGTCGTCGCCATCGATGGTGCCGCGGTCGGTTGCCCCGAGCATGGCCGACCCGCTGGCGGGATCGCACGTGCCGAGAAGCTCCCTGTAGACGCTTGGTTCGAGAAAGGAGCGAAGGCGCGCGGAGATGGTGCCCGTGCGGCGGTCGACTCGGAGGATCTCCAGCCTGGCGCCGGTGACGAATCCCTGTTCCTCGTGCAGGATTCCGTCGTAGACGATGCCGTTCCTGAATACCCCCAGGAAGCGGCGCGCCCGCTCCTCGCCCTCGGCCTTCATGCGGTGGAGGTCGGACTCTCCGGCCAATGCGAGCCGGTACTCAAACTCCTCGTCCTGGCCGACCAGCGATCCCGCTTCGAGTCCGAGGTGCATCTCCAGGTCCTCCCTTGCCCCGAATACAGAGTCGGGCGGGGCGTCCGTGACCGACTCGCCCGATGATGTCTGCATCACGATGGGCCGGCCGCCCGAACGCCGCGAATTCGTGATGATCGAACCGTGAAGGGGCCTCTTCCATGAGCGGGTGGTGGATTCTAGCCTCGACTCCACCGATGTGCCGTTGTTCGAGTGCCCGATGAAGCGCAACAGGATCGGCTCAGTCGCGCCTGAAGCCCGGGAGACGGCCGTTCCGAGGTAGAGAAGGCTGGGCTCCGTGGCTGCGATCGAGCCTTGCAGCTCCGCCTCAATTCGGACCTTCAGAGCGGACGCCTGCTCTCGGCTCGTTGGCAGGAATCGATACACGAAGAAGCTGTCCCGTCCCGACAAGCCGCCCTTCGGGTCGGCGCTCAGCGAGAGCGTCCAGACTTGCGTGTTCTCCAGGAACGGCCCTGCGCCTCGGACGGCCTGGTCGGGCGGCGACGTCAGGATCAGGGTGGGTTTTGCGAATTCATCGTCGGCGCCCCATGAACCTTGGAACACGCGCGAGGCCCTCCAGCCGCCGTCGTTGCGCAGGAGGGCCGTCACCCTGTTGTCCTCGGAAAGCTCGGTGATCTCCAGGTAGAGCGGGATTCCCACCTGCGTCCCGGCCTCGAGCGCCGTTCCGCGGAAAATGCTTCCGGCGGCGAATTGGGCCATGAACGCGTCGCGCCGCCGCCCGATCTCGGCAGCCTTTGCCGATTCTATTTTCCTCCGCATTTCGGCGACGCGACCGGCGAAGGCCTGGAACTCCGAAGCGAGGACGCGCAGCCGGGCGTCGTCGCCCGAATCACCGACGGCGAATGAGTTGTCGCCGAAGGTGGACCGGGGCTGGCCCTGCGGGGCGGGTCCCTCAAAGGCTCCCGACATTTGGGAGAGATTCCAGGCTCCGGATTCGCGGTGGGCGGCGATGACCCCCCGGAAGCTGAAGAGAGCCCCCGTCGGCGAATTCATATTCAGTATCGTCGCGGCGTACGGGTCGGCCGGATAGGGCCCGAGTTCGCCCTGAGGGGAGCCCTTGTCAGCCAGGAGCAGGCGCGCCTCTGCCGTTGAATCCGAATCGAGTTGAAACGTCCGGCGCAGATACTCCGACGTGTCGATTTGCGAATAGAGGGGCTGGAGCGTCCGGGCGGTTGCCAAGAAGCTCACCTGCTCGTCGTTGTCGCCGAGGCGCAGTTCCGTGGATTGCACCACGAAAAACTGGACCCGTACTCCGCCCATCGTCTTGTCGAGGAACCCCTCCACGTCCCCGCTGGGTATCGGCGCCCGGCCGTGCCACCAGAAGAGAAGGCCCCCGATCGACAACGCGAGGATAGTCAGCCCGCCGAGGAGCATCCGCTTGGAACGAGCAGGTGAAGGCTGGCTCATTGAAAAATTCACCCTAATTCAAACGCCCCCTGTGTCCAGACGAGCCCCAAGGCTTTCCGGGGGATGCGTTTGGCCCCGGGTCGCGGGAAACGACTGTGTTGTCGTCGGGGACATCCTCTCTCAGTACGTTGGGCGCCAGAATGCCCGCCTCAAAATCCAGCGACCCCCTGCACGGCGTCACGCTTGAGCGCCTGCTTACCGAGATGGTTGCGCATTTCGGATGGGAGGAGATGGGAAGGCGAGTCGCCATCCGCTGCTTCCTCTTTGATCCAAGCATCAAGTCCAGCCTGACCTTCCTTCGCAAGAACCCCTGGGCAAGGGCGAAGGTGGAGGCCATCTACGTGAGCTGGAAGGCGCGCGCCTAAGAATCTCCCGAACCGCAACCCGCATCGCCTGTCCAGTGCCTCACCGTTGAGCGCATTGGCCGAGAGCCTCCGTCGATTTGAGCCGTCCTGGATCAAGGTCGGAAGGGTGCATAGGCGCGTGTGCTTTCTTCGGTCGGAGGGAAGGGGGGAGGAGGCAGCGGAGGTCGAGGACCGAGAGCTGGCCGAAGCGGTCGCCGAGGCCCGGAGGTCGTCTGAGTCGGATGCCGAGGCGAACGCACTCTTGAGCGCCCTCTGTGCCGAGGGGGAGCAGCGCGTCGCGGACGCCATTGCCTTTGCGGAGATTCTGTTGCCGATGCTCGCGCAGGTGATGAGACCGCCTTTGACAGCGGCTGCGCGCGCGGCGGAAAGCCCGCGGCAACGCAAGCCAAGCGCGGAGAAGTCTGGCGAGGCGCGCGAGATCGCCGACTTCATCGACGAGATGCTGGCGCAGGACAGGACGGGCAACCGCTGATTTTCATCCCGATATCTCAACCAACTGATTACCAACACCATGCCAACCGCCACAGTCGAAAAACAGCCCGCACTCCTCGACAGCCCGCTCGCCGCCCCACCGGCCTCCTCCCGGCCGGCCGCCCCGAAGGGCGCCGTCCTTCTCATCGGCCTTGATCTCGGCACAAACAAGTCCTGCGTCCTCGCCGGGGCGCAAGGATCCACTGATATCGTCGTCAGCAAGGTGGTCCCGTCGGTCGTGGGCTACGTGAAGGACGGCATCGTTGACGGAATCATCACGGGAAACGCCCGCATCCTCTATGGCGAAGAGGCGCTGCGCCAGATGCTCCACGCGGACCTGGCGGCCCCCCTTGCCGAGGGCGTCATCGCGCGGCCCGAGGCCGCCCGCGATTTCCTGCTGCACATCCGGACGCTCGCCGATCCCACCGGACGGGCGGACATCCGCGCCGTGGTCGGCGTGCCCGCGAACGCAGGCGAGCCTGCCCGCGAGCAGATCCGGCGCTCCGCGCAGGGAATCTTCTCGCGGATACTCCTCATTCCGGAGCCCTTCCTGGCGGCGCTCGGCTTCCGCGATGATTCCCGGGTCAAGCAACCCGGCTACGTGGACCCCGTCGTCAACTCGCTCTTCATCGACATCGGCGGAGGCACGAGCGACCTGTGCCTAGTGCAGGGCTATTTTCCGACCCACGACGACCAGGTCAGCATCCCTTTCGCCGGGGACGCGATCGACGAGATCATATACAACGAGCTTGGCCGCACCTATCCGAACAACGGCCTGTCGCGGATCACGGTGCGCGAGATCAAGGAGGCCCACGCCTATGTCGGACCGAGCCGCAAGCCCCTGGAGGTCAAGGTGGTCATTGGCGGCAAGAGCCGCACGCTCGAGCTCGGGGACGCCATCGGCAATGCCTGCAACACATTGATTGACAGGATATACCCGGCCCTGACGAGCCTCATCGAGGCCGCCTCTTCCGACTCGGTCGTGACCCTCCTCCAGAACATCATCATCACCGGGGGTGGCTCCCAGATCCGCGGCATAGACACGGTCCTCCAGAAGAGGCTCACGGACGACGGCTACGAATCTCCGAAGGTCCGCCTGGCAGGCCAGGACTTCAGGCGATATGTCGCAATCGGCGCACTGAAGGCCGCGCGCGCGGCGCGCGAGAACCAGTGGCAAGTGCTGCTGTCGTAGCCGTCCGTCCTCCGGCGGGGCCCCTTACGCGTCGACGCGGATGGGGAGCACGACGAAAGGCAGGCTCGAGAGAAAGAAACGGCGCTGGAGCGTGAAGACCGTGTGGTTGTGCAGCCAGCGCGTCAGGTTTGTCTCGTAGGTGAAGAGCAGCTGGCCGGCAAAGAATACTTGGTTCGGGAACTCGTTCGCCGCCTCGCGCGCGAGCTTCATCACCTCGCCGGTCACGTCGTAGCCGATGCCGGTGAACGCCTTGGAGCCGTACCCACGCGACTCCGCGAAGTGCACGTAGCGGGCCGCCTCGGCCTCCGTGTGCTCGCGCAGGGCCGCGATGTCGGCCGCGCCCTTGAAGTTGCCCGCGTCCACGGAGCCGACCTGGATGAAGACGAAGTTTCGGAAGGTGTTACCGAACATGCGCGGGACGTTGAGGATCGTGTGGAGCCCGAGCCCGTTGAAGCCGTTGACGAGGATGACCGCCGTCCGGGCCTTCTTGTCGGCGGCCGGCGGCGTTCCCGGGTGGTTGGACGACTCGATCTGTGCGGCCTCGACAATCCCGTCCAGTCGCCTGAGCTGCAGGCCGACGCCGTTGTAGTGGCGCTTGATCCCGAACGCGGCGAAGACGAGCAAGCCGGTCACGAGGAGGGTCACCCAGCCGCCCTCGAAGAACTTGACGACCGTCAGTGAGACGAGGATCGACGCCGTCAGTGCAAAGCCGAATCCGTTGATCGCGAGCTTGTGCAGCCAGCCCTTGTCCGTCGCGCGCTCCTGCCACCAGTGGCGCACCATCCCCGCCTGGGAGAGCGAGAACGTAATGAAGACGTTGATCGAGTAGAGGATGACGAGGAGGTCCACCGATCCTCGCGTCACAAGCATCATGACGAAGGCGGACGAGCCCATGAGCAGGATCCCGTTCATGGTCACGAGGCGCTCGCTCAGGTTCGCGAAGCGCGACGGGAACCAGCGGTCGAGCGCCATGTTCGCGAGGACCCGGGGGCCGTCGAGGAACCCAGTCTGAGCGGCGATGATGAGGAGCGCGGCCTCGGAGAACAGGGTTATGATGACGAAAGAGCTTCCGGTGGCATGGCCCCAGCCGGAGGTCATGCGCTCAAAGAGCACGGCATTGAGCGTCTTGTCCGGATTGATCTGCACGTTGTAGAGCTGGTAGGCGACGAGGAGCCCGGCCACCGTGATCGCGAGCGACGCACCCATGTAGACCATGGTCCTGCGCCCCGTGCGAACGCGCGGCTCGCGAAGGATTGGCAGCCCGTTGCTCACGGCCTCGATCCCGGTGTACGTGCCGGCTCCCATGCTGTATGCCTTGAGGAGCAGCGCCATCAGGCCGAACCATCCGACCGAGGCACTGACGGCATGCACCTCCTGCACCGTCCCGCTGCCGATCCCCGCCATCCCCGCGCCATGGGTGGCCATGGCATAGATGATCGCAAAGGCGTGCGTCAGGACGAAGACGGAGAAGATCGGCACCCAGATGAGGACCGACTCCTTGACACCGCGCAGGTTGATGACTGTGAGGCCGATCACCCCGGCGATCTCGAAGAGCAGCTTGAACTGCTGCGCCGCGGGAGGAAAAAGGCTGAACAGGGCGTCTCCGCCGCTGGCGACCGAGATGGTGACCGTGAGCACGTAGTCGATCAGGAGTGCGCAGCCGGAGACGACGCCGGTCGCCGGGGAGAGGAGCTTGCTCGCCACAAGGTAGCCGCCGCCTCCCGTGGGGAAGAGCGAAATGATCTGCGAGTAGCTCGCGCAGATCGCGACAATCGTGATCACCGAGGCGAGCGCCACAAAGAGGCTCAAGTGGGTGAAGCCGCCGAGCGCCTTGAACGTCTCCTCGGGCCCGTAGCAGGACGACGAGAGTCCGTCGGCTCCAAGCCCGACCCAGGCGAACACCGCGATCAGCGAGATGCTGTGGAAAAGGTTCCGGTCGCTGAGCGACTTCTCACGACCGAACACGATTGATTTGATGGACATTGAAGTGGACTTCGCGGCGCAGCCAGACCGCCAGGCCCTCCGCTAAACCGTCGCACGATGAAAGATGGGACGTTGCGGGCAAGGAAGACATTATTAAGAAATGATTAAGCAGCCCGTAACCGCCTTTTGCGCGCTTGGATACCGACACCTACTTGCTGCCGGCGCGGCCGGGCGCTCTCTTGACAGCCCATGCGGGGCGTCGCTATCTCGATGCTCCTCATGGAGGCAGCCCTTGATCAGCCGGTGCTTGTCCTGAACCGCCTATGGCAGGCGGTTAACGTCGTCGGCGCGCGGCGGGCGTTCGGGCTCCTCGCGCGCGGCCATGCCCATGTGGTTCACCAGCAGGAGGACGACTTCAGGATGTTCTCGATGATGGACTGGATCGACTTTTCGGAAACCAACCCGCCGGTTGTCGCGATGGAGTCCGTGCACACGCCGACCCGCACGATCCGACTGCCGCGAGTGATCCTCCTCACCTTCTTCGACAAGCTCCCGTGCAAGGAGCTCAAGCTCACGCGCAACAACGTCTTCGAGCGGGACAAGAACTCCTGCCAGTACTGCTCGCGCACGTTCCCGCGCGAGCAGCTCAACCTGGACCACGTGATTCCGCGCGACTACGGCGGCAAGACCACGTGGGAGAACATCGTCTGCTCGTGCATCCGGTGCAACACGCGCAAGTCGAACCGCCTCCCCCACGAGGCCGGAATGCGCCTCATCCGCAAGCCCTCGCGCCCGAAGTGGAGGCCGGTCATTTCAATGGTGCTCGGCAACCAGCACCGCGAGATCTGGAAGGACTTCCTCGACATCGCCTACTGGAACGTCGAGCTGGAGGAATAGGTTGCCGCGCTAGCCGCGCGCCGTCGGAAGGGTTATCCGCAGTGTCGTCCCGGCGGGGCTCGAGCTCACGAGGTGGATGTCCCCGCTGTGCCCCTGCAGGACGCGCTTTGCTATGGCGAGCCCGAGGCCGGTGCCGTCGGGCCGGCCGGTGAGGAACGAGTCGAATATCCGGTCGCGAACGGCGTCCGGGATGCCCGAGCCCGTGTCCTCGATGTCGAGCACCGCGAATACGGTCGGCCCGCGCGTCTCGCAATCCAGCCGGATCTTGATCTCGCCGCCCTCGGGCATCGCCTGCATCGAGTTGATGAGCACGTTCAGGAGCACCTGCTGAAGCTGCCCCTTGTGCCCCTCGACGATGACCGGCTTGGCGGGCGGCTCGAACGACACTCGGATCATGCTCTGCACGAGCTTGAGCCGGACGAGGAGGAGCGTGTCGTCGATGATCTCGGTCACCTGGTGGCGGGAATGGAGGCTTGTCGGCGCCTTTGCGAAGTTTAGGACGCGGCTCACGATCGCCTCGAGCTGGTCGAGCTTCTCGCCGATGACGCGCACGTCCGTGCTCCTCGGGTCGCTCTGGCTGAACTCGAGCCCGAGGCCGCCGTGAAGGAGCTTGAGGACCGTCAGGGGATTCCTGATCTCGTGGGCGATCTCGGCGGCAAGGAGCCCGAGCGTCGTCAGGCGCTCGTTCTTGCGGAGCGACTCCTCGCTCATGAAGACACGCGCGTAGAGGCGGGAATTTTGCAGGGCGACCGCCCCCAGGCTCGCCAGGGCGCTGCACAGGCGCTTCTCGTCGTTGTCGAATTTGCGCACCCGGTCCGTGAAGACGGCCAATACGCCCATGACCTCGCCCTCGAATATCATGGGCGCCGCCAGGACCGAGCGGATCTTGGGGTCGCGCGGAAGGTCCGCCAGGTCGAAGAATTCCGGCGACTGGATGTCGGCGAACGAGACGGGCTTCCTCGTGTGCACGGCCGAGGCCGCGAGGCAGGAGCGCAGCGGCAGGTCGCCCTCGGGCGAGAGCGTCTCGGAGTCCCCGGTATACGCCGCAAGCCTGAGCGTCGAGGCCACCGGGTCGTGCAGGAAGAAGGCGCAGGTGCGCGCCTGCAGCATGGCTGCCGCGTCGCGCGTGAGGGTGTCGAAGAGCTCCCGCTGCTCCAGCTTGCCCACGAGCGCCTGGCCGGTCGCAATCAGGGCCTCGAGTTGCCTCGCCTTGCCGCGGAGGTGGCGCGTCTCCCAAAGCCGGTGCAGGACGCGCGACGCCTCGTCGGTCAGCCGGACGAGGTGGCTCAGGTCGCCTGCGCCGAAGGAGCCCGGAAGGTCCCTCTCCAGGGCGATCACCCCCTGCACGCGGCCATCCGGGGTCAGCATGGGGGCGGCCATCTCGCAGCGGGTGTCCCGGCGCATGGGCTTGCTGCGAAGGTCCGCCGAAGAATCGGGCACAAGGAGCGGCTTTGCGTGCCAGGCGACCCATCCGGGAACCCCCTGGCCGGGCGCGAAGGAGCGTTCCGAGTCCGAGGGAAGGCCGAGCCCCGCCTCGATCTCGAGCTTGCCCGACTCGGGATTCTGGAACGCGACTACGCCGCATTCCGACTCGAGCATCGAAGAGATGAGCGCCAGGACGTCGCTGGCCGCCGCAGCAGGGTCGTCGGGGCCCGAGGCCAGGGAGGCGATTGCGTGGAGCGCCGCCAGTTCCGCGTCTTCGGTCATCCCCCAATTCGTGCAGGCGAGACCGGCCCGCGCAAGGGATTACGGGGCCGGGGCGCTATCGGGTCTCGGCTGCCGGGACCTGCGCCGGAGAAATGACCTCAGTCAGTGCGCTCCTGAGGCCGCGCAGCCTCTCCGTGTCCTCGACCGGCTCGTGGTTCGCGCTCTCGATATAGAACGTGTCGATCGCGACACCCCGCTCGGTCCCGATCCGCGCGAACGTGATGTCGAAGCCGAAATCGAAGATCGCCTTGGCGAGCCTATAGAGGAGGCCGATCTGGTCGCGGGCCTGGACCTCGACGATCGTCCTCTGCATCGAGATCTCGTGGTACACGTCGACGGTGGGAGGAAACGAGCTGTGGAGGGCCTCGCCGCCGTTTGAGTAGAGGTAGCGGGTCGCCGCAATCCTCTTGGCCTGCGCGAGAATGTCCGGATAGAGGTCCGTATTCGATACGAGCGTCGACTCTATGATCTTGGCGAATGCCTCCTGGGCCGAGAAATTCTGGACGACGCCGCGGCCGGGCTCCACCACGTAGAACGTGTCGATCGCGATGTGATCGGTGCGCGAGATTACCTTGGCGCCCAGGATGTTCAGGCCGGCCGCGCTGAACGCGCCGGCAAGCTTGTAGAAGAGGCCGGCGCGGTCCCACGTGACCACGTTGACGACCGTGAGCGAGCGGTTGAGGTCGTCCTTCCAGTCGATGACCGGCCTAAGCGAGCCGACCGAGTCAGTCGCGTTGATCGACTTGAGCAGCTTGTTCACCATCTGGATGTGGAGCGTGATCTCGCTCGCGTCCGTGTGGATGAAATAGCGGTCCGGAAGCAGGCTGAAATGCGCTGCTATCTCGTCGTCGCTTATGCCGGGGATCCGTCGGGCGATAAGTTCTTGTTGGGTCATCTTCCTCTTTTCATCATGGCTCGCGTCTATTGCGGCGCCGAGCCTCAGCCTCTCAAGCGTGTTTCGATAAAGGGTGGTGTGGAGCGTGTCCTTGTAGCTGTTCCAAAGGTCGGAGGATGTCCCGCGAGAATCGCAGAAAGTATGGACGTAGAGGCACCTGAGGCGCTCGGCGTTCCCGACCAATTCAGCGAAAATCTCGGAGGTCTTAGGATCATCTACATCCCGCTTCTGCCAGAATCGTGCCATCGCGAGATGATTCTTTATCACAAATGAGACAAGTTCGCGGCCCCTGGGAGAGACCTCAAGGCGCTCCATAATGGGTTGCGCCAGACGGACTCCCGCCTCCGAGTGCTTCTGGATGCCCTCGGCCTTCCCGAGGTCATGGAGGAGGAGGGTGAGGTACACCAGGGCCGGGTCCTCGATCTCATGGAGGACGCTTCGGTACTTGAGCTTCATGGGCTCCGCCTCGGTGTAGATGAGGTCGAGCTCCCGTATGGCATTAAGTGTGTGAATATCAGCCGTATACCTGTGATAGAACTCGTGTTGGACAAGGCATGTGAGGGCGTCGAACTCGGGGATGAACCTGCCCAGCACCCCCAGCTCGTGCATCTGCTGCAGCACGGGGTGGACGGCGCCGGACTCCGCGAGGATCGCCCTGAAGGCTACCCCGGCATCATGTGACCGGGAGATGTCGGCCATCAGGGGTAGGGACTCCCGGATCAGCTGGGCGAGGTGGAAATCGAGGCTGCAGTCGAGCTGCTGGCAGTGCCGGAAAACCCGGATCAGCCTCACGGGATCGTCCCGGAACACCGTGGCGGACTCGCCTGCGAGCTCCCTCCCTCGGACGACAAAGCCGTCGACGCGCTGGGCCCTGCGCATGCGGGCGATCTTCAGGGTCTCCCGAATGGGCACCTTCGCGCCGCTCGACTTCCTGCCGATCGTGAGCGCGAGCCGGCTCTCGACGGTCGTCGAAATCCGGAAGATCGACTGCGCCGACCGATAGTAGTCCTGCATGAACCGCTCGATCCGTGCGAGCATGACGGGCTGCGTGTAACCGAGGCTCCAGGCGACCCGCGGCTGCGAGTCCAGGTTGAGGATGTCGGTCGGCCGGCTGTTCTCGAAGTGCAGCTCGTTGCGCACGCGCAGCAGGAAATCGTAGGCCCGGTTCAGCTCCGCGACGTCCGCCGCGGCAAGATGCCCCTCCTCGGCCAGCTCGTCCATGCGCGAGATCCCGAGCTTCACCCGGGCCATCCACAGGGCGTTCTGGTAGTCCCGCAGCCCGCCGACCCCGTTCTTTATGTCGGGCTCCTGGTTGAAGACCGTGTTGCCGTATTTCGAGCGGCGCTGGGCCTGGTCCTCCAGCCGGGCAAGGATGTAGCCCTTCGGGTCGTCCGTGGTGTAGAAATTCCGGTAGGCGAGGAGAAACGCGTCGCACAGGGCCGAGGAGCCCGCCAGGTACCGGGATTCGAGGAGGGAGGTCATCGTCATGATCTCCTTCTTCGCCTGTACGAAGACCTCCTCGACCGTTCGCGTCGAGTGCCCCACCTTCAGGCCGCAGTCCCAGAGCGGATAGAGGATCTCCTGCGTGAGGTGGGCCTGGAAGGGCGCGACGACGGCCTGCTTGGACTTCGTCGGGTAGAGGAACATGATGTCGATGTCGCTCCAGGGAGCGAGCTCGCTGCGGCCGTATCCGCCGAGGGCAATCATCGAGACCGCCGCCGGCATCCGGCCGCGCGTCCGGGCGTAGAGCTCGATCGCGTGGTCGAAGAGCCGCGACACCATCGCGTCAATGATCGCCGCCCTGCCGTGCTCGACCTCGAGGCCGGAGGCGCCCTCGTCGTGCCGGGTGCGAAGGTCCATCATGGCCATCTTCAGGAAGGCCTTGCATGCCGATGTCCGGTCGGCGTCGGACTTCCCCTCGGAGAAGGAAAGCAATGCAACGGCCAGATCGTCGAGGGTTCCGGTCATTTTGGGCGCCACAAGTGAAGCCCGCGCCAGCCAGGATTCAACAACGGACGGCGCACGGTGGACTTGCCTGCCGGGATGCCGCCCGGTTTGCTGGCGGACCCATAATGCCTGAGATCACCAAGAGCTACGAGGCTGGCGACGTCGAGCGGAGGTGGTATGCGTCATGGCTCGAGGCGGGCGCCTTCAAGGGAAGGCCTGCCGCGGGACGCGAGGCGTACTCGATCGTCATCCCTCCCCCCAACGTGACGGGAGTGCTGACGATCGGGCATGTCCTCAACGCGACGATCCAGGACATCCTCGTTCGCCGCTCCAAGCTCGAGGGCAAGTCGGCGCTCTGGATACCGGGAACGGACCATGCGGGGATTGCGACCCAGGCCGTCGTGGAGCGCGAACTGCGCAAGGAAAAGACGACGCGGCGCGGCCTTGGGCGCGAGAGATTCCTGGAGCGCGTCTGGGAATGGCGCGCCGAGAAGGGCGGCATAATCTTGGAGCAGCTGCGCCGCCTGGGCGCCTCATGCGACTGGGACCGGACCCAGTTCACCATGGACCCGGTCTATTCCCGGGCGGTGCTCGGCGTGTTCGTCGACCTGTTCCGCCGCGGGCACATCTACAGGGGCAAGCGCATGGTCAACTGGTGCCCCGCCACCATGACGGCCCTCTCCGACGAGGAGGTCATCATGAAGCCGGTCAATGGGACGCTTTTCAAGGTCAGGTACGAGTTCGTGGACGAGCCGGGGCGTTACATCCAGGTCGCGACGACGCGGCCCGAGACCATTCCCGGGGACGTCGCGATCGCGGTCCATCCCGACGACCCGAGATACTCGGGCGTGGTCGGGCGCAAGGTGTGGCGGCCGCTCAACCGGGCCGAGATCCCCATGATTGCCGATCCCGCAGTGGACCCGAAGTTCGGGTCCGGCGCCCTGAAGATCACGCCGGCGCACGACAGGACGGACTACGAGATCGGCCTCCGGCACGGGCTTCCCGTCGTCGACATCCTGAACGCCAATGGGACCCTGAACGACCTGGCGGGCCCGGAGCTTGCCGGATTCGACCGCTTTGCGGCGCGCAAGAAGGCGGCTGAGCTCCTGGCCCAGTCCGGGGCGCTCGTGGGCGAGGAGCCCTACCAGAATAGCGTGGGGTACTCCGACCGCGCGGACGTGCCGATCGAGCCCCGGCTCACGCTCCAATGGTGGCTGCGCTACCCGAGGGTCGACGAGGCCAAGGCGGTCGTCCGCGGCGGGAACATCCGCTTCCATCCCGAGCGGTGGGCCAAGGTCTACCTGCACTGGCTCGACAACATCCAGGACTGGTGCATCAGCCGCCAGCTCTGGTGGGGGCACAGGATACCGGCCTGGTACCGCAAGGGCCTGGACAAGGAGACCCTGAGCGAAGCGGACCTGGGAGACCCCTCCAAGGTGCATGTCTCGCTCGATGGCCCGAGCGATCCCGAGAACTGGGAGCAGGAGGACGACGTCCTCGACACCTGGGCATCCTCCTGGATCTGGCCCTTCGCGACGATGGGGTGGCCCGACGCCCCTGCTATGGCGAAGGCCGGCTTCGACTACTTTTATCCCACGAGCACGCTCGTGACGGGGCCGGACATCATCTTCTTCTGGGTTGCGCGCATGATCATGGCCGGCCTCGACCTTGTGCGGCCCGGCGAGCCGGCGGACCGGAGGATTCCGTTCAGGGACGTGTACTTCACGGGGATCATCCGCGACGCCCAGGGCAGGAAGATATCGAAATCCCTCGGAAACTCGCCGGACCCCATCGAGCTCATCGACACCTACGGCGCGGACGGCCTGAGGTTTGGGATCGTCTCAATGGCCCCGCAGGGACAGGACATCCGGTTCCAGGTCGAGCGGATTGAGGGCGGAAAGAACTTCTGCAACAAGCTCTGGAACGCCTGCCGCTTCCGGCAGATGAGCGGGGCGGCAGACGACACGGGCTCGCTGAATGCGATCCTCTCCCGGATCGACCCGAGGAAATTTGACGACGACGATCACGCGATCCTCGAGCGCCTCCTCGCGACGACGCGCGAGATCGACCGCTGTTTCCGCGAGTTCGAGTTCAGCGCGGCGACTCAGGCGCTCTACGGATTCTTCTGGAATGATTTTTGCGACTGGTATGTCGAGGTCTCGAAGTCGAAGCTGCTGGAGGAGGGCACGAAGGCGAACTGCCTCGCGATCCAGGACATGGTCCTGCGCCAATCGCTTCAGCTGCTCCACCCGTTCATCCCGTTCATCACCGAGGAGCTCTGGTCTCAGCTGGGATACGCGGGCGTGAGGGGCGGGTTCATTGCGGACTCCTCGATCGAGAATGCGTCGCAGTCCGCCACCGCCCTCGCCGACCTCGGAGCCAGGCCGGAGCCGGAAAGGGTCGCCTCGGTCGAGCGGATGAAGGCGTTTGTGTCCCAGGCGCGTGCCCTCAAGGCCGACGCAGGCGTCGCCGGTCGGCGCGACGTCCGCTTCATCGTGATGGCCGACGACGCCAAGTGGGCCGCGATCGGGGCAAGCCTCCAGAAGCTCCTGCGGATGGCAGGGGCCGCCGAGATATCGAGGACGGACAGCATTGACGGGATGGCGGCCGCCGTGACGCCCCTCGGCACCTTGGCCCTGGACCGTGCGGCGGCAGTCGATGCGGTTGCCGAAAGGCAGCGTCTGGAGAGGGATCTGGCAACTCTTGCCAAGCACCTCGCCGCGACCGAGGCGCGCCTCGCGAATGCGGCCTTCACAAGCAAGGCTCCGCCTGACGTCCTTGCGGGGGCCCGAAGGCAGCTTGCCGAGCAGCAGGCGAAGCAGGGCGAACTCAGGCGCTTGCTGGAATCCCTCGGCTGAGCGGACATTGGCGCAATGGGAAACAGGCCGCGCATCCTCGCCTTCGCCGCCAGCGCGAGGCGCGAATCGCTGAACAGGAAGTTCCTGACCGCAGCTGTCGCCGCAGTGACACAGGCGGGAGCCGAGGTCACGCTCCTCCAGCCGGACGAGATCGTGATGCCGCTCTACAACGGGGATCTCGAGGGCGCGGAGGGGATGCCCGAGAACGCCGTCAAGCTGGTCGGCCTCCTGGCAAACCACAGTGGTCTCCTCGTCGCATCGCCCGAGTACAATTCGATGATAACGCCCATGTTCAAGAACACGCTCGATTGGTGCAGCCGCGCCGACGGTGATCCGTTCGACGGCAAGGTTGCCGCCGTGATCTCGGCCTCGCCGGGCATTCTGGGCGGAGTGCGGTCCCTCCAACTCGCCCAGCAGTTGCTCCTCAAACTCGGATGCCATGTCGTGCCCGGCCAGTGCATCCTACCGCGCGCGGACAAGGCCTTTGACGCGGAAGGCCACCTTACGGACGCCCACGCCCAGAAATCGCTCCAGGGGATGGCGGCGAGGCTCGTCCGGACCGCCGCGCGTTTTTCGGGATAGAGACCGGACTGCTTCGTCCACGCGATCGGGCCTTAGCCGCCGGGCCGTCTTTCGAGGATGAGAAGCTGGCTGTCTGCCTGGAGGAAGCCGCTGCCCGGCATGCTCTGGTAGTATTCTGAGCGCACGCCCGCGTCAAATGAGGCCGCGAGGCCGTAGCGTGCGCGAAGCACGGGGTCGGCAGTGAATTGCGGCATGTCCTGCAGCCTAAGGACGATCCAGTCGGGCTTGAGGACGCCGATGCATTCGAGGAAGCCTCCGTGCGTCTCCCGGCGCGCGCGGACGACCGACGGGGCAACGAGGCCGGGGAAGTCGAGGATGTGGGCCCGGCTGTAATAGCCTATGTAGCCGATGGGCTCGAGGAAGACCGTGTCTCCCGGGCGGGTATGGCCGCGAAGCCACATGCCGACATTCCTGCGGGTCCCGTTTTCGACGAGGTCCTGTCGGATCCGAAGAAGCGGAATTGAAAATGCCATCTGGTAGCCGAGCGCGAGGGTCAGGACCGCCAACGCAGCCACTGCGAGGGTCCTGCCGGGTCCTGTGGCCCGGTCGCTCCCGAGACTCCGCCCGATGACCCGTGAGAGAACGATTGCGCCGGTGACGCAGCACGGGATGAAGTACCAGGGGAACATCATTCCCGAGACGCCCACGCAGGCGAGGTATGCCGCCGAGCCGAGGTAGGCGAGCGATGCGATGCGTCCGATCCGGTCGCCCGTGGGGAACACCCAGTACACCGCGCAGAATGAGCCTGAAAGCAGACCGAATCCGTTCACCCAGGCGGGCCATCCCCCGGCCTCGCCGTAGATGGGCTCGAATCCCCGGGCGAGGGCCTGGGGAAACACCTTCACGAAAGCTTCCACCTTCGGGAGGAGGCCGGGCACGCCGCCGAACATGTTTATCTTCGCCGTGATCGTGTTCGGCATGGGCGAGCCGTAGTAGTACGTGGTCCACGCGAACCAGGGCAGGTAGAGGACGGCGCAGAAGGCGGCCGCCTTGGCGACCCTGGCGGCGAGTTGGCGCCGGGAGCCGTCGGCAAAGATGAATGCGCCGAGGCCGAGGAGGAAAATCTGCACGGGGCCGTCGGGGCGGGTCCAGAGGAGTCCCGCCGCCGCTGCGCCGAGTTCCCAGGCGTTGCCGTTTCGCCGCAGGAGGGCGTAGAAGCACATGAAGAGGAAGCCCCCCCAGAGTCCGGCCTCCTGGCCGTTGAGTGCGTTCATCATCAGCTTCACGTTCAGGGCGCACAGGATGAAGACGACGATCACCTGGGCGCGCGCCTGGTTCTTGGGCTCGTTCCCAAGGAGCGCGGCGTAAGACACGATCCCGGCCCCGAGCACGCAAAGGGAGACAATGGCGAATGCCCACAGCGCACGAAAATACTCCGGGCCGCCAAGGACGGCCTTGAACAGCGCCGGGAGCAGTCCGTCCAACGGCGATGTGAATCCGAGGACCCTTTCCCCGGGCTGGTACACGAGGCCCTTGCCTTCGACCAGGTTCTCGCTGAACCGGAACGTGATCAGGAAATCCTCCCAGACGTGGCCGGTGTAGAGCTTCAGCGCCGCGCCAAACAGGACGAGGGCCGCTGCAAGGGCGACTGCGAGGCCGCGCGCCCGTCTTCCGGGCGGTTCGGCCAACACGGGTGAGGGGTCGCTTGGCGCCGGGCTGACCACGCGGCAATTGTCCGGGCATGACCACGGGGAGGCAAGGCGTTAGGTCGGCCGAGGCAGGCCATGGCGGCCCCGCTCCCGCCAAGAACCAGCTTGCGGGGCGGCTTTCGGTTGGCACCGTTGTGGGTAAGCATGAAGAAAGCCCTTATCACCGGCATCACGGGCCAGGACGGCTCCTATCTCGCCGAGCTCCTGCTCGCGAAAGGGTACGAGGTTCATGGCATAATCCGCAGGGCATCAACATTTAACACAAGCCGGATCGACCACCTGTACAGCGATCCCCACGTGAACGGTGTGAGGCTCTTCCTGCACTACGGCGACCTCGCCGACTCGGTGCAGATGGTGAAGCTCCTGTACGAGCTGCAGCCCGACGAGATCTACAACCTGGGCGCGCAGTCCCATGTGCGCGTCTCCTTTGACATCCCGGAATACACGGGCGACGTGGACGGTCTCGGAGCCCAGCGGATCCTCGAGGCCATCCGGGAGGCTGGCCTCGTCAAGAAGGTCAGGTACTACCAGGCCTCCTCCTCCGAGATGTTTGGCAAGGTCCAGCAGGTGCCCCAGACGGAATCGACGCCCTTCTGGCCCCGCTCGCCCTACGGGTGCGCGAAGGCCTACGCGTACTACCTGACGGTTAACTACCGCGAGAGCTACAATATCCACGCAAGCAACGGGATTCTCTTCAACCACGAGTCGCCGCGGCGCGGGGAGACCTTCGTCACGCGCAAGATCACGCGTGCGGCCACGCGGATCAAGGTCGGCCTCCAGGAGTCGCTCTACCTCGGCAACATCGACGCGCAGCGCGACTGGGGCTACGCGAAGGAGTACGTGGAGATGATGTGGCTCATGCTCCAGCAGGACAGCCCCGACGACTACGTCGTCGCGACCAACGAGACGCACAGCGTCCGGGAATTCTGCGAGGTTGCGTTCAACCTGGTCGGCCTCGACTGGAAGAAGTACGTGCGGCACGACGCCCGCTACGAGCGCCCCGCCGAGGTGGAGCTCCTGATAGGCGACCCGGCAAAGGCCGCGAGGAAGCTCGGCTGGAGCCCGAAGGTGCGCTTCAAGGAACTTGTCGAGATCATGGTCAAGCACGACCTCGACCTCGCCAAGCGCGAGTCCCAGATCTCGAAGCTCCCGAGTCCGTGACTAAGCTCTTCATCGCGGGCCACCGCGGAATGGTCGGCTCGGCTCTCGTGCGCCGGTTCAAGACCGAGCCCGGCCTCGAGCTGGTCCTGCGCGGCCGCACCGAGCTCGACCTCACGAGCCCGCTTGCCGTCGAGACGTTTCTCGCGGCCGAGAAACCCGATGTCGCGATCATCGCCGCGGCGAAGGTCGGGGGGATCTACGCGAACAATGCCGAGCCCGCGGCATTCCTCCACGAGAACCTCGCGATCGCCTCGAGCACCATCCACGGCGCGTGGAAGGCGGGGGTGCGGCGCCTCCTCTTCCTCGGGAGCTCCTGCATCTATCCCAAGTATGCGCCGCAGCCGATTCCCGAGGAGAGCCTGCTGACCGGCGCCCTCGAGCCCACGAATGAGGCGTACGCCATAGCGAAGATCGCGGGCCTGAAGCTCTGCCAGTTCTACCGCAGGCAGTACGGCGTGCTCTTTCACTCGGCGATGCCGACGAACCTCTACGGGCCGGGCGACAGCTACAACCTCCAGAATTCGCACGTTCTGCCCGCGCTCATCCGAAAGTTCCACGAGGCGAGGGAGTCTGGCGCAGGCGAGGTGGGGGCGTGGGGCACCGGCACGCCCAAGAGGGAGTTCCTGCACGTGGACGACCTTGCCGACGCGTGCGCATTCCTGCTCGGCCAGGAGGCCCCGCCGGACTGGGTCAACGTGGGGACGGGTGTCGATGTCACGATCCGCGAGCTCACGGATGTCGTCGCTGAGGTGACGGGGTACAAGGGCAGGATCGTCTGGGACGCGTCCAAGCCCGATGGCACGCCAAGGAAGCTCCTCGATGTCTCCAGGATGTCTGCCCTGGGCTGGAGGGCGCGCACCGCCCTCGGGGACGGGATCAGGGCCACCTACGCGAGCTTCCTTGAGGAGAAGAGGTCGGGCACCCTTCGCGAATAGCCCATTGCGGACGTGGCTGAGGAAATCCAAAGTCTGTCCGCGGAGGCTGAGGAGCCTGGACCGAAGAAATCCTTCTGGGGCCACCTGGCGGACCTCCGGACCGCGCTCATACGCTCGGTGGTCGCGATCGGGATAGCCCTCGTCGTTTGCCTTTTCCTGAGCCCGTGGATCGTGGGCGTCCTGGAATACCCGCTCAGCCGGATGCACATGTTCGAGACGCCGAGGCCCACGGTCACGATCCAGATCGGCGACACGAAGCTCGGCCCGTTCCAGGTGACGCGCGAGCAGTTCCCCGGCCTCCCCCCGGGCGAGGCTCCGAACGTCGTCCTCCGCGTGGGCACGGCCCCCATGGGGAAGGAGCAGGTCGCAACCCTCACGATGGACCCCTCGCCCCAGGCGGCGGGGCCCATGGAGGTGCGCCTGCACAACCTGAGCCCCGCCGAGGCGTTCATGGTGGCCTTCCACGTCGCGATCTATTCGGCGCTGGCGGTCTCCTCCCCGTTCTGGATCTTTTTCATGGGCGGCTTCATCCTGCCGGCGCTCAACCTGAAGGAGCGAAGCGTGATCTTCAGCTGGCTCGGCTGGTCGGCGTTCCTGTTCCTGGCGGGCGTCCTCTCCACGTATTTCCTCCTCCTGCCCGTGGCCCTGCGCGCCTCGGTCAAGTATTCGGAGCTCCTCGGCTTCTCCGCGCAGGACTGGCGCGCGACCGACTACATCGACTTCACCTGCAAGTTCATATTCGGGATGGGCCTCGGCTTCCAGTTCCCCCTGGTCGTCCTCTTCCTCGTGAAGATCGGGATCCTCACCCACGCGCACCTTGCGAAGTACCGGCGCCACGTGGTCGTCCTCTCGCTCATCCTGGGCGCCGTCCTGACGACTCCCGAGGTGGTCACCCAGGTGGCGATGGCGATCCCGCTCTACCTCCTCTACGAGATCTGCATCTGGATCGCCTGGTACTGGGAGCGCAAGAAGCGGCGCGCGGAGGCGCTGCTTCAGGCCTAGGCCGCCCGCGCCGCCCGATTTCCCGTGGCCGCCTTCGAACACGCGCTCCTGCTCCTGCTGCTGATCGCAAGCCTGAGCGTCGTCGCCCGGTGGCTGCCGTGGCCGCAGCTCATCACCTACCTCGCCGGCGGGGTCGGCGCGGCGTTCCTGCCGGGGTTCCCGCGGTTTGCGCTCGATCCCGGCTTCTTCTTCCTCTGCTTCCTGCCGCCGCTCCTCTTTGCCGACGGCTGGCTCATCCCGCTGCGCGAGCTCGCGAAGGCAAGGCGGCCGATCATCCTTCTCGCCGTCGGCCTGGTCTCCTTTACGACGCTGGTGGTGGGCCTCGTTGCGCACTGGATTGTGCCCGGCCTGCCGCTCGCCATGGCCTTCGCCCTCGGCGCCATCGTGTCGCCGACCGACGCCGTGTCCGTGAACGCCATCACGGCTCGCCTGCGTGTGCCGAACCGCGTGACGACCGTCCTCGACGGCGAGAGCCTGTTCAATGACGCGACGGGCCTCGTGGCGTTCAAGTTTGCCCTCGCGGCCGTGGTCGCCGGGACCTTCTCGCTCCGGGCGGCCGCAGTTGATTTTTGCATCTTGGCCGTGGGCGGCTTCGCGATCGGATTTGGCGTGGCCTACGGGATAGGGAAGCTGCGGGATCTCCTGACGCGCCTGCGATCAAGCGACGCGCTGATCGAGTCCACGCTCTCATTGATGACTCCCTATGCGGCCTACCTCGCGGCCGAGCGCGTGGGGGTCTCGGGCGTTCTGGGCGTCGTCGCGGCGGGCCTCTACTCGGGCTGGCGCGACCCGGTGCGCATGGATGCGCAGGCCCGCCAGACCACTTGGGCCGTCTGGTCGCTCGTCCTCTTCTGGCTGAACGGCATCGCGTTCGTGCTCCTTGGACTCCAGTTTCCGTCGCTCCTCTCCCTCGTGGGCAGCCACTACTCGGTCCTCCAGCTCCTTATGTTCACGGCGGCGGTCGCGGGGACGGCGATGGTGGTCAGGATCGTGTGGGTGTTTCCGGGGGCCTACATTCCCTTCCTCTTTCCAGGCGTGCGCAAGAGTGAGGTCCGCCCGACGCGGGCGATGGTGTTCGTCGTCAGCTGGGCGGGGATGCGGGGCACGGTGACGCTTGCCGCCGCGCTCTCGATCCCGCTCGCGCTGGAGGATGGTACCCCGTTTCCCGGGCGCGACATCGTCATCTTCCTGGCCTTCGGCGTCATCGTGACGACGCTCCTTGTCCAGGGCACGACGCTCGAGGCCGTCATCCGCCGGCTGGGTCTGCGCGAGGATGAAACCCGCCCGAAGGAGGAGAAGCTTGCGAGGATGACCGCGGTTCATGCCGGATTGCAGGCACTCAGGGCCCTTGAGAAAACCGCAGACACGCCCGACCACCAGGCCGCGATCGGCCTCGTTATCGCGGAGTACGAGCAGCGCCTGTCCATCTTGACGGCCGAGGGAGAGACGCAGCGCAGCGCCCATCGCCGGCGGCGCGCCGGGCTCCGCTACCAGATGGCCGCCCTGGAGGCCGAGCGCCACGCTCTGGACAAGCTGTGGCGCAGCGGCGCCATCATCGACGAGGTCTACCGTCCGCTGCAGGAGCTCCTGGACTACGAGGAGTCCATGCTCCGGGGCCTCGAGCCCTCGGGAAGCGAGCTCGCCACTAACGGTTGACGGACACCATCGCCTGCTCCGAATAGCGCTGGCCCGCCACGGCTTCCGAAGGCATCGCGGAATTGATTTCCGCCAGTTCGCCCGGGGTGAGCGAAACCTGCAGGGCGCCCATGTTCTCGTCGAGGTACTTCAGGCGCTTCGTCCCGGGGATGGGCACTACGTCTTCTCCCTGTGCGAGCACCCACGCGAGCGCCAACTGGCCCGGCGCGCATCCCTTCGCCCTGGCCAGCGCCTCGACTCGTGCAACCAGGTCTAGGTTCTTCTGGAAGTTCTCGGCCTGGAACCGCGGGAAGATGTGCCTGCGGTCGTTGGCCGGCAGGTCCTCAAACTTCTTGATCTGGCCCGTGAGGAACCCCCGCCCAAGGGGGCTATAGGCGACAAAGCCTATGCCAAGCTCGCGGACAACCTGTAGAAGCCCGTCCTCGGGGTCGCGGCTCCAGAGCGAATACTCGGTCTGGAGCGCCGCTATCGGGTGCACGGCCGCGGCGCGCCTAATGGTGGCAGGCCCGGCCTCGGAGAGGCCCAAGTGGCGCACCTTGCCGGCCTTGACCAGCTCCGCCATGGCCCCGACGGTCTCCTCGATTGGCACCTTGGGGTCCACGCGGTGCTGGTAGTAGAGGTCGATCACGTCGACTTTCAGCCTCGCAAGGCTGGCCTCGCAGCAATCCCTCACGTACTGCGCGTCGCCGCGGATGCCGAGGAATTCGCCGTTCGGCCCGCGGACGTTTCCAAACTTGGTGGCAAGGACGACCTGACCCCGGCGCCCCGCAATCGCCTTTCCGACGAGGACCTCGTTCCGGCCCCAGCCGTACATGTCGGCCGTGTCGAGGAAGTTGCCGCCGGAATCGATGTAGCGGTGGATGACCCGGACCGACTCCTCGTCGTCCATCCGGGCGGGGTCGTAGAACTCGCTCATCCCCATGCAGCCCAGGCCTATCGCCGACACGCTTAGGCCGCTCCTTCCAAGTGTGCGTTCGATCATAATGTATGGGTTCGTTGGAGCGCCCAATCTGGGGCGAAGCCACCCGGCCCGCAAGGCGCGGATCGCTTTTCCTGCGCCCTGGGGCCCGGGTTGCGCCCCAAGTCCGCTTGCGGTCGGCCCCGGACCCGGTTCTATTGCGCTTCCCACCATGATCTCACCCGAGACCCTCAACCAGATCGAGAACATCAAGAAGCGCGCCGGCCACTTGTGGAGGTTTCTTTGACGTCGACCAAAAACGCAGGGAGATAGAGGCGATGGAGGCCCAGATGGGCGAGCCGGGGTTCTGGGACAACAACGAGAGGGCCCAGAAGCACATAGCGAAGCTGAACGTGCTCAAGCGGGCCGTGCTGCCGGTCGTCGCGTTCCAGAGGAAGGTCGAGGACACGTCGGTCATGGTCGAGCTGGTCGAGTCGTCGCCCGCCGCCGAGCGCGAGGTCCACGAGAGGGAACTGGCCTCGGCCGTCGCGGAAATGATCGGCGAACTCGACAGGCTGGAGATCGCGTCCTTCCTCACCGGCCAGTTCGACAGCAACAATGCGATCCTGTCCATCCAGGCGGGCGCCGGCGGCACGGAGTCGTGCGACTGGGCCGACATGCTCTTCCGGATGTACAACCGGTGGGCCGAGCGCAGGGGGTTTGACGTGCAGGTCCAGGATGTCCAGGCCGGCGACCAGGCCGGGATCACGAAGGCGACGCTCCTTCTCCGCGGCGAGAATGCCTACGGGTACGCAAAGGCCGAGCGCGGGGTCCACCGGCTGGTCCGCATAAGCCCGTTCGACTCGAACAAGCGCCGGCACACGTCCTTCTGCGCCGTGGACGTGATCGCCGAGATCAACGAGGACATCGACATCGAGATCCCCGACGCCGAAATCCGCGTCGACGTGTACCGCTCCTCGGGCAAGGGCGGGCAGGGAGTCAACACGACGGACTCCGCCGTGCGGGTCACGCACATCCCGACGGGGATCGTGGTCGTCTGCCAGAACGAGCGCTCGCAGATCAAGAACCGCGCGAGCGCCATGAGCGTCCTCAAGGCGAGGCTCTACGAGCGAAGGATTGACGAGCAGCGCAGCGAGATGGAGCGGTTTTACGGCGAGAAGGGCGAGATAGGCTGGGGGAGCCAGATCCGCAGCTACGTCCTGCAGCCCTACCAGATGGTGAAGGACCTGCGCACGGGATACAGCACGAGCGACACCCAGGGGGTCCTCGACGGCGAGCTCGACCCGTTCATCACGGCGTGGCTGCGCGCCGGCAGCCCCCGCCACCGCAACAAGGACATCCAGATCGACGACTAGGAGAACCCGGATGCCGACCCTTCCCTACGAGACACTGCGATCCGCCTTCGCGGCCCAGCCGCTCTTCGAGGACAAGACCTGGCGCCTGTCGCCCGAGGCGTTCCCCATCCTGCCCGAGCAGGCGAAGGAGCTCGAGGCCATCGGCGCGGCGTGCCTGGAGTTCCACCAGGCGCTCGAGGCGCTCTACCTGCGCTCGGTCGCCGGCAAGAACCTCCTGCGCAACAAGCCGCTGACGGCGCCCTGGGTGGCGGAGTACCTGGACCGCGGAAAGCCCGCGGCGCTGGTCGAGCACGCGCGCGATCCCAGGAACCGGGGGATGTTCCCCTCGGTGCTTCGCCCCGACCTGATCCTGACCGACGAGGGCTTCGTCATGACGGAGCTCGACTCGGTCCCCGGCGGGATCGGGCTGACCGCCTTCCTGAACCGCCTCTACAGGGAGAGCGAGGGGATCGTCGGCGGTGAGGATGCGATGATCAGGAACTTCCACGCCTCGCTGGCGGCCCTCAGGCCCGACATTCGAAACCCGCTGATCGCGCTCGTCGTGAGCGACGAAGCCGCTACCTACCGGCCGGAGATGCAATGGCTCGCGCAGCAGATGCAGATAGCCGGCCTGCGGGTGTTCTGCATGAGGCCGGAGGACCTCTTCCCCCTCGGGGGAGCCCTCTTCTTCGGCGTGGACGGCAACCCCGAGAAGATCGACGTGATCTACCGGTTCTTCGAGCTGTTCGACCTGGCGGGCATACCGACCGCGCGGTTCATATTCGAGGCCTGGGCCTCGAAGGACGTGGCCATCAGCCCGCCGATGAGGCCCTTCCAGGAGGAGAAGCTAGCGTTCGCCCTTTTCCACCACCACCTGCTCCAGGGATACTGGTCGGAGGCCCTGAGCGCGGCCTCTGCGAAGCTGCTCCGTTCGCTCATACCGGCGTCCTGGGTGATGGACCCGTCCCCGCTCCCCCCGGGCGCGATACTCGACGGCCCCCGCCCCGGGGGCCGCGCGCTCGGCGAATGGCGCGACCTCGTGTCGGCGACACAGAAGGAGAGGGACCTCATCATCAAGATCAGCGGGTTTCACGAGACGGCCTGGGGGGCGAGGAGCGTCGTCCTGGGGAGCGACTGCTCGAGGGACGAATGGCAGGCGGCGGTCGAGCGCGCGCTCGAGCTTGCGCCGACGAACCTCCACGTGCTCCAGGCCTACAAGAAGCCGCGAAGGGTCGGGCACGTCCTCTACGGTGCGGAGCCCCCGCACGAGGCGCGCGAGGGCGACGGACGGCTGAGGCTATGCCCGTACTACATGGTCTCCGGGGGCAAGGCGCGCCTCTCGGGCGGGCTCGCGACATTCTGCCCGCCCGACAAGAAGATCATCCACGGTATGCAGGACGCGGCCCTGCTGCCGATCCGGGTCCAAACCGCCTAGACGACACGGGGCGGACCCCCGGTCAGCTCTTCGGCGCCTGCGCCTCGATGTCGGCGAGGTGCTTCTCGATGGCGTTCTCCTTGGCAACGAGGTCCTGCTCTATCTTTGCGCGGTCGCCGCTGTTCACGATGCTCATGTTCGAAGCGTCCTTGATGACGTCGGACGGGAGCATGAGCAGGCGGGTGATGACCCCCTCGTTGTTCTTCGAGCTCAGGTAGAGCGCCGTCAGCTCATGGTTGAGCTTGAGGGCGTCGTCGGCTGCCATCTGGGTCTGCTGGAGATTGGTGTTGAGCTGCTGGTTGCGGGCCATTTCGCCGGTGAGGGCGAGCCCGACCTGGTCGGAAATCCGCTGGCTGTATTTTTCAATCGACTGGCGGGTAAGGTTTTGGTCGCTCGCCATCTCGTTGAGGATGGGCGTGATCTTGACCACCATTCGGGACGAGACCTTGTCCACCTGCTCGTTCTGCATCCTCTCGGCTTCCTCCGGGCTCTTCGGCAGGGGGTTGTACGGCTGGACCTTCTTGGCGATCGCCTCGGCAAGCGCGTCCATCCTTTCGCCGTTCAACTTGTCGATCTCCTCGTCAGTGCGGAACATATCAGCCTCCCGCTTCGAGATCGCGTCCTTGAGAAGCTTGTTCGTGGCCTCGATTGTCTGGCGGTTTTCCTCGGCGGACGCCTTGAGCGCCTCATTCTGCTCGCGAAGCGGGGCCAGGTCGGCCTCCTCCCTGGCGGTCATCTCGGACACGGTCTGCGTATGAACCCAATAGCCCGCTCCTATAATGAGGATGGCGGTGAGAATGATTGCCGGTAACTGTTCTTTAAGTTTTTGCCACATGGTAGGGAGGAGCTAAGCTGGGGATTGGAGCGGAGGTTAACCACGAAAAGAGTGTAAATGCAATGCCGACCTTGCACTTGGAATTGCGGGTTGTTTTTGAATGGGTGGAGTGCAGGTTGGTGGGATGAGCCTAAACCGGTGCGAGCAGACCCTCTTCGACTACGCGAAGGGGCATCCCGAGGAGAGACATTACATTCAGGATAAGGTTCGCGCATTGATCGCGGCATCTCCCGAGGTCTCAACTGCCGTTGCCAGAATAGATTCCGAACTTTGGCGGTATTATGAGGAGAGGAGCGCCGTCATCCCTGCGTTCAACCAGCTGCTGGGGGGCGCGGGTCCGCGCCGCACGAGCATGAAGAACCTCGCAGAGCTGCTGGTCCGCCTCTGGACCGAGCCAAAACCCAGAAACGCAGCTCCGGGTGAGCCTAATTTTGATTCTTAATTAATTGATCGGTAAAATCTTAAGTGATTGATGACCTCTTATCCGAAAATTCTCACTCAATATTGCAACGGATTGGATGAGAGAGTCGTCTTACTCCGCGTGGATCGTATGTGTGCCGGCACTTACTCCGGTGCGCATACAAAGGTAGCAAGCGAGGTTATAAACGGGCCGCCAGGGGTATGGCGGCCCGTTTCTTTTGTGCCGCCCGGCAGTGCCTAAAGGGAGGCGGCCGCAGCCGAAGCGTCGACTGCCTCGGGCACGTCGTGAAAATCCGTGGGTCTTCCCGTAGGACTCACGATTCCGGCCCTGATCACGAAATCCCCGAATCTCTCGCCCGGGTTCCTCTCGGCCGCGTAACGCCTGAGAAGCGGCCGGATTGCGGGCACGATCTCCGCGGCCGGCATGGAGGCCTTGTAAAGCGTGTTGAGCCTCGAGCCGTTGAAGGCCGCGCCGAGGTACATGTTGTATTTTCCGGGCGCCTTCCCGACGAACCCGATCTCGGCAAGGTAGGGGCGGCCGCACCCGTTCGGGCAACCCGTCATGCGGATCACGATTGCGTCGTCGCGCAGTCCCGCGGCCTCCACCTCCGCGTCGAGTTGGGTTACGAGATCGGGCAGGTACCGCTCACTTTCCGCGAGCGCCAGGCCGCACGTCGGCAGGGCGACGCAGGCCATCGAGTTGAGCCTTATGCCCGTCGCCCGGTGGGCCGTGTCGAGCCCGTGCTCCCTGAGTATCGCCTCGATCGCCGGGCGGTCCGCCGGCGCGACGCTTGCGATCATGAGGTGCTGGTTCGGCGTCAGCCGGAAATCCCCCCTGTGTATGAGCGCAATCGCCCGGAGCGCGCGCTTCGTGTCGTCCTTCACCCGCCCGTTCTCAATGAACACCGTGAAATGCGCGTCGCCATTGGGTCCGTCGGTCCATCCGTAGCGGTCGCCCGTGTCGGTGAATTCAAAGCGGCGCGAGGCGCTGAGCTCCCAGCCCAGCCTGCGCTCGACCTCCCTTCGGATCCAGACCGGCCCGCGGTCGGCCACCGTGTACTTGAAGCGGGCGTGCTTGCGGTCGGTCCTGTCGCCAAAGTCGCGCTGCACGGTGACGATCTTCTCGGCGACCTCGACGACCTGGTGGGGCCGGCAGAACCCGACGACGTCGGCGAGGCGGGGATAGGTGTCCACGTGGTTGAAGGTCATGCCCATGCCGCCCCCGATCGTGATGTTGAACCCCGCCAGGCCGCCGTTTTCGTCGGCGATCGCTATGAATCCCAGGTCGTGGGCGAAGACGTCGACGTCGTTGCTGGGCGGGATCGCGAACACCGTCTTGAACTTCCGGGGGAGGTAGGTCTTGCCGAGGATTGGCTCCTCGTCCTCCGCCGGCTCGCCGCCCCTCACGAGGATATCGTCAACCCAGAGCTCGTGGTAGGCGTGGGTGCGCGGGAGCAGGTGGTTGGCCACCGCCTTCGCGATCGCAAGCGTCTCGGCGTGGAGGCGCGACAGGTGCGGGTTCGGATTGCACATCACGTTGCGGTTCACGTCGCCGCAGGCCGCAAGCGTGTCGAGGAGGGCGACATTCACCTCGTGGATCGCGGCGCGGAGCTGGCCCTTGAGGACGCCGTGGAGCTGGAACGCCTGGCGGTTTGTGATCTTAAGGGTCCCGTTTCCGCGCGCGTCGGCGATCGCGTCCATGGTCAGCCACTGGCGCGGCGTGCACACTCCGCCCGGCACGCGGACCCGCGCCATGAAGATGTAGGCCTTCTCCCTGCCCTCCTTGCGCCGCTGCGAGCGCAGGTCGCGGTCGTCCTGGGCGTAGATCCCGTGGAATTTCGTAAGCTGGCCGCTCTCCTCCGATATGGTGCCCGAGGACTCGTCCAGGAGATCGTCCAGGATGTGCCCGCGCAGGTAGTTGCTCTGCGCCTTGAGCTGCTCGTTCTTGTGGAGCGGCTTGGGAGCGCCCTCGGTTTCGTCACTCATGGGAGGGCTCCCATGCTAAGCGCACTCACGAGTGAGGACGCGAGGTGCTCGGTGACCAGCGGATGGGTCCCCACGAGTCCGGCGAAATGGCAGCGGAGCCCGGGACTACGCGCCTCGGCCTCGCGAGCTATCCGGGAGAGGTCGCCTCCCGGCCCGGCGTGCCGGCCGGGCGAAAGGAAGAGGGGCGCGACAACGACGTCGCCGGAATTGTAGCCCGGGGAAAGGAGCGCGTCGGCCAGGAGAGGCCGGTTGAAGTCGAAGTCGGGCCCGTCGGGGGATTCCATCGACGCGGCCGCGAGGCGGCTCACCTCCGCGCGCAGGAGCAAGCGCGTCGCGCCGGCGGCCTGGTCACGGACCTCGGCCGACGCGCGCAGCGGACTCCCGTGGTCCACGACGATTACAGGGGGGCGCTCGAGGCCGGCGGCCGCGGCCGCCTCGCGCACCCGGTCGGCGACGATCGCAGCAATCGGCGCATCCGACGCGAGACCGTCCGCGAACAGGAATTCGAATCCGCCCTCTTCCGCCTGAAGCGAAAGGAGGTCCTTGCGCAGCGACGATCCTATGGCCCCCTGGGGGCTGATGAAAAAGGGAATGAAGATGAATTCGCGCTCCCCGTCGGCCACCTGGTCGCGAACCCAGGGAACGAGTGTGTGCGCGGGGCCTCCCTCAAGGGCATAGGAGGGTATGCGATCGCTGTGCCGCCACGACACCGCCTCGACGCGGGCCCCGGCGCGGCCCCCGATCGCGGCTGCAGCCGCGCGCAGGCCAACGTGCGCCGCGGGTTCGAGCGACCCGTTGTCGATGAGGGCTATCTTCATCGGGCCTCCGCCAGGTGCCGGGCGGACTCGAACCAGGAAAGCTTCTCCGAGAAAGCTGCCACTTCGCCGACGATGATCATTGCGGGCGCCTCGACCTCGTCGCGGGCGGCGAGGGCCGCGATCGTTCCCAGGGTCCCCAGGATCCTCCGGTGGGAGTCCGTCGTGGCGGATTGCACGATGGCCGCGGGCGTCGATGCCGCGAGGCCGCCCGCCTCGAGCCTCCGCGCGATGTCCGCCAGATTCTTGACGCCCATGTAGATGCAAAGCGTCGCCTTGAGGCGCGCGTAGTCCTCCCACCGGACCGTGGCTCCCGGCTTCGAGGGGTCCTCGTGGCCCGTCACGAGCACGACCGACGAGCTGTGGCTGCGGTGGGTGAGGGGAATTCCTGCGTATGCCGCCGCCGCGAGCGCCGAGGTGACACCGGGGACGATCTCGAACGGAACCCCGGCCGCGGCCAGGGCCGTCGCCTCCTCGCCCCCGCGCCCGAAGACGAAGGGATCGCCCCCCTTGAGCCTCACGACGGTCTTCCCCTCGAGCGCCAGCCGCACGAGGGTCTCGTCGATCTCGTTCTGGGGCCTGCAGAACGCCCCTCCCTTCTTCCCCGCGAAGACGCGCGCGCATCCAGGCCCCGTCAGTTCGAGGAGCTCGGGTGCCACCAGGTGGTCGTACACGACCACGTCGGCCTCGCCCAGGACCCGGCGGGCCTTGAGCGTCAGGAGCTCCGGATCCCCGGGCCCGGCGCCGACGAGATACACGGTGCCTGGGGTCATATGTCTGCGCCGCTGCCCGTCTGCTCCAAGGGTCGCGCCAAGCCGAGCGCCAGCTGCGCCAGCCTCTCGATTGAATCGTTAAGCGATTCGCGGTCCGTCCGAAGCTCGAGGTCCGGCGCCAGCGGGGGCTCGTACGGAGAGTCGATCCCCGTGAACTGCTTGATCTCTCCCGCGCGCGCCTTCCTGTAGAGCTGCTTCGGGTCCCGGCGCTCGCACTCCGCGAGGGGGGCATTGATGAAGACCTCGGCGAAGGGAACATCGCGCTCCTTTGCGCGCTCGGCCGCCATATCGCGGTCGGCCCGGAACGGGGAAATGAGGGCCGCGATGACGACGACCCCCGCGTCGGCGAGGTGGATCGCGAGCTCGGCGGCGCGCCGCAGGTTCTCGCTGCGGTCGTCCGCGGTGAACCCGAGGTTCCTGCTGAGGCCCGTCCTCAGCACGTCGCCGTCCAGGATCGCGGATAGAATGCCGGAATTGAGGAGCCGCTGCTCGAGGGCCTGGGCAAGCGTGGACTTCCCGGAGCCTGAGAGGCCCGTCATCCAGATGATGCAGCCGCGGTGGCCGAGGATCGCCGAGCGGTTGATGGGGCTTATCCCGCGGGAGAAGACCGGCTCCTCGACGACGGAATCGATGACGCCGCCGCCGCCAATCCGGCGCCCGCGCATGAGGACAAAGCGCCCGAGGGCGGGAACCTTGCCGCCGATGTCGAACGCGAGGGGTTTGCGGACGCGCATGCGGATCTCCGCGACTTCGTGCACCTTGACCTCGCCCGTCGTCCCGGTGCCGGTCTCGAGGGTGACGGCGTCGAGCGTGCGCTGGATCCCGAGAATGCGCGCCTCGGCCACCTGGGTGCCCAGCTTGAGAGGGATCAGCTCGCCGGAGCGCAGCGGTTCGTCGTGGATCCAGAATACGCGGGCCGTGAACGTCCGCGCCGAGTACGGGCGGTCCTCCAAGGGGGATCCGATCTGGCCCCGCTCGACGAAGAGCTCGTCCTCGAGAGTGATCGCGACCTCGCGGCCCGAGCCGACGGGACCCTTGGCGGGCGGCACGGAGGCCGGCCAGGTCTCGATTGACTTAATGCGGCTGCGCTTCCCGGCCGGTGCAAACTCGATCGCGTCCCCCACGGACAGCCTCCCCGACTCGACATGGCCGGCGATGATCCGGCGGGCGTCGAACCGGTAGACGTCCTGCACGGAGAGCCGCAGGGGGCCTCCCGAGGCCGGAGGATTGGCGCGGAACTTCTCCAGGGCCTCGAGCAGCGTCGGCCCGCGGTACCACGACATCCGCTCGCTGTGCCTGAGCAATCCCTCGCCGTGCTTGGCCGAGATGGGGACGAAGTGGGCCGGCTCAACGCCGAGCTTCGCCAAGAACTCGGCGAGCTCGGCGCGGATGCTCTCGAAGACCTCCGGGCGGTAGTCGACCAGGTCCATCTTGTTCACGGCAACGACGATCTGCCGGAGGCCGAGGAGCGAGAGCATGAAGCAGTGGCGGCGCGTCTGCTCGCGCAGGCCCTCCTGGGCGTCGACGAGGAGGACCGCCGCGTCGGCGCTGGCGGCCCCGGTGATCATGTTCTTCAGGAATTCCTTGTGGCCCGGGGCGTCGATGATCGTGAACGAGCGGCGCTCCGTCCGGAAGGGGACCCGGGTCGTGTCCATCGTGATGTTCTGCGCCTGCTCCTCGAGGAGCGCGTCCATCAGGAAGGCGTACTCGAACTCCATGCCCTCGGCCCTGCACGCCGCCTCGATCCGCTCCTTCTTGCCGTCCGGGACCGAGTGCGTGTCGAAGAGGAGGCGCCCGATGAGCGTGGACTTTCCGTGGTCGACGTGCCCGACGACGACCAGGTAGAGGTGGTCCGGGCTCGGGGTCGGCGCGGATTGCGCCTGGGCGGCGGGCTTGCTCGCGGGAAGTGTGGCTTCTGGGAGGATACTCATCTTTTCGGTCACATGAACCCCTTGGCGCGGAGCTTCTGCATCGCGTTGCGCTCATGGTGGTCCTGCGCCCGACCGGCGCGCTCTGAGACCCTGGTGACCTTCAGCTCCTCGATGATGTCGGCGATCGTCGCCGCGTTGCTCCGCACGGGCTTCGTGATGGGCATGCAGCCCAGGGACCGGTAGCGCTGGCCGTTGCGGGAGAAGTACATTCCCGGGAGCGGCACCTTCTCGCGCTCAAGGTAGCGCCAGATGTCTATCTCGGTCCAGTCGAGCAGGGGCTGGACGCGCACGTGCTCACCCGGGCCCGACTCCGTCGTGAAGTGGTTCCAGAATTCGGGGGGCTGGTCCTTGTAGTCCCACTCGAACTCGGCGTTGCGCGGCGAGAAGTAGCGCTCCTTCGCGCGCGTCGAGTCCTCGTCGCGCCTGATCCCGGTGATCAGCGCGTCGAACTCGTTCGCGGCCAGGCACTGCTGGAGCGCGACCGTCTTCAGCTCGTGCGTCACGGTGACCGGGTCCGTCGTCTCGTAGCCAATCCCCCGGGCGCGCGCCTCGTGGTTTGTCCAGACCGCGAGGTCGAAGCCGTAGTGCTCCTTCGCCCACGAGCGAAACTCGAGCATCTCCGGGAACTCGTAGGTCGTGTCGATGTGGACGACCGGGAACGGCATGTGGCCGCAGAAGGCCTTCTTCGCGAGCCAGAGGAGGACGTTCGAGTCCTTGCCCATCGACCAGAGCATCGCGGGCTTGTTGAAGCCGTGGAATGCCTCGCGCATGAGGTAGATGCTGTGTGACTCGAGGTCGTCCAGGTGCGTCATCGTGATTGTCCCGTCAGCCCTTCGCCGCCGAGTCGTGGATCCCGCACTCGCGCTTGATCCCGAAGAAGCGCGTCTCCTCCGGCGTCATGTCCGCGGTCAGCGGGCTCGTCGTGTGCGTGTCTCCTATCGAGACGTAGCCCTTCTCCCAGAGGGGGTGGTAGGGGAGGTCGTTCTCCGTCAGGTAGCGGTGAACGTCCCTGTCGGTCCAGTCCACGATGGGCAGGATCTTGATCCTGCCGTCCTGCACGCCAACCACGGGCAGGCCCTCCCGCGTGCCCGACTGCGACCGGCGCAGCCCCGCTAGCCATGCCCGAGCGCCCAGCTCGGCGAGCGCCCGCTGCATCGGCTCGACCTTGCGGATCTGGTTATAGGACTCAATGCCCTCGGCGCCCTTCTCCCAGAGCTTGCCGAAGCGGGCCTCCATCGACTCTGGCGACTCGGAAGCCCGGTATACCTTCAGGTTTATCCGCAGGCGCTTCGTGAGCGCCTCGGCAAACTGATGGGTCTCGGGGAACAGGTAGCCTGTATCGACGAACACGACCGGGATGTCCGGGACGGCGCGGGTCGCGAGGTGGAGCATCACGGCCGCCTGGGCGCCGAAGCTCGTGCTCATGACCAGCGACGGTCCGAACTGGCTCACGGCCCATGATATCCGCTCGGCCGCGGTTGCGCTCGACAGCCCCCGGTCCGCCGCGGCCGGGTCAACCGCGCGAATGTCTTTTTCCGCAGTTGGCATCGATCTAATTGGGGCAGCAGCGGGCCCGCACGCACCTCGTGTCGGTCGCCATTGCCTTTGCGGAGACTTGTTTCATCCAGTTGGAACGGTCACGTTGCATTATACGTCGCCATTTTACAAGCCTCGCTCCCTAGAATCGTGTCATAGCCGGCTCCGCTGCCGGGCGCAGCGGCGACTCTTGGCCGCGCTGTGCAAATCCCTGCCGCGCATGGCCTCCCGCCGACGGTGAACGTCGTCATGGTCCATGGCTTTGTGAACACCGGAGGCCTCTTCCGGAGGATGAGCCGGCGCCTTGAGGCCGAGGGTCACACGTGCCACACTCCCACGCTTCACCCGAGGGACGGGCGCTTGGGAATACCGGATCTTTCCGCGAAGCTGGCCGCATATGTCGAGGGCAGCGTGCGGCGCGGCGCCCCGGTCGCGGTCGTCGGATTCAGCATGGGCTCCCTTGTGGCGCGCCATTACCTCCAGGACCTCGGGGGAGCCGCACGCGCGAGGGCGTTCTTCTCAATCGCGGGACCCCACGGGGGAACGATCACGGCCTATCTCTATCCCGGATTGGCCACGCGCCAGATGCGACCCGGAAGCCCCTTCCTGCGTCTCCAGGACAACGGTGCGGGGGGCATCGGCGGGCTGTCCGTTTTCACCTACCGGACGCCGTTTGACCTCATGGTTGTGCCGCCCTCAAGCACGCGGATGGGGTCGGCGCCGGAACTCACGGTTTGGTGCCCCCTTCACGCGCTGATGCCGAGCAATCCCCGGGTCATCGGGCACATCGCCGGGGAGCTGGCGAGACTGGAGGACCGGGCGCCCGGGAACGGGGCGGCCGGGTAGGGGATTCCGCTCCTGTGCGCGGCGGGTTGTCCTGCGCGGATCCCAGGAAAGTCGGCACGCATCCGCGTCAGGGACTTCGAGTTGTAACACTAACGCGCAATTCTTTCGTGGACAACTGGCAGGGAAGGTGCTTGGGTTACTCACAAGATATTCCCACCTCGATGGAAAACCTGCGCGGGGCCACGGCCCCAAATTCGCGGATCAGGGTCACGGCTAAGGTTAAGACGTTCGTGCTGGACACGAATGTTCTCATTCACGACCCGCAATCCATTTACAAATTCGAGGAGAACAACCTCGCGATACCGGTCGAGGTCCTCGAGGAGCTCGACGCGATTAAGACCGAGCAGTCGACCGAGCGGGGGCGAAACGCCCGCCGGGTCCATAGGATCCTGCAGGAACTGCTGCCGGACTCGCGGTCCATGCTCGAGGGCGTCGAGCTCCCGAACGGCGGCACTCTCTCGGTCATCATCAATCCCTACCTTGCGGAGCCGAACCGGCGCTCGCCGGCGATGGACAGGCTGAGGGCCGTCCTACCCGACCTCTCAAAGAAGGACAACCGGATCATCGCATCGGCGCTTTACGTCCAGGAGCAGTACCCTCCTCCGACGGTCCTTGTGACCAAGGACGTCAACGTCCAGCTCAAGGCTCGGGCGGTCGGCCTCGAGTCAGAGGACTACCTCAACGACAAGGTGCCCGAGGATGTGGACGAGGCGGGCTACCGGGAGATCGGCCTCTCGATCTACGAGCTCCAGAGATTCTGCTCGGAGGGCGAGTTCGAGCTCGAGGAGGGTTCGTCCGCGCCGCTCTACCTGAACGAGTACGTCCTGCTGCGCTCCGACGAGGGCAAGACGATGCCGGCGCGCTTTTACGGCGACGGGATCGTGCGCAGGCTCAAGCTGCCAGAGTACGTCAAGGCGCCTGGCGGAATCCCCATTCGGGCGCGCAACCTAGAGCAGCAGTTCCTGATGGACGCCCTGCTGGACGACAGCATTCACATGCTGACCTGCTTCGGTAAGGCCGGGACCGGAAAGACGCTCCTCACGACGGCCTGCGCTCTCCACCAGACGCTCGACGAGGGATCGAGGTACGACGGGGTCTCAATCTCCCGACCCGTCATCTCGCTCGGAAAGGAAATCGGCTTCCTGCCTGGGACGCTAGACGAGAAGATGAAGCCGTGGCTCCAGCCCTATTATGACGCGCTCGAGGTCCTGATTCCCTCGAAGCCGCCCAAGGAGCCGCAGTTCGCTTCCAAGAAGGTCTCGAAGAAGAAGCATTGGAAGCGCGCCGACATGATGAGCGCCGCCCACCCGCCGCAGTCCGGAAGCAACGGCCACGGCAGCCACCTGCCCGTGGGCGCCGTCAAGCCGTACGAGCGCCTGCTCAAGAGCGGCCTTGTCGAGATCGAGGCCCTCTGCTTCATACGCGGCCGGTCGATTGCGCGCAGGTTCTTCATCCTCGACGAGGCCCAGCAGCTGACGCCGCACGAGGTGAAGACGGTGATCACCCGGATTTCCGAGGGCTCAAAGATCGTCCTCATTGGCGATCCGGCCCAGATCGACAACCCCTACGTCGACTCGCGCAGCAACGGCCTCGTCTACTGCCACAACCGGATGAAGGGCCAGGCCGTCGCGGCCCACGTCTCGCTCAGGAAGGGCGAGCGCTCGAAGCTCGCGGAGCTAGCGGCCGACCTGCTTTAGCCCGAGGAGGCTCGGCTCGCCCTTGCGCAGGGAGGCGTACTCCATCGCGAGGGCGAAGCACCCCGTGAACAGGAGGTCGCTCGCGAGGCTGTTCCGGAAGAAGAAAATCGTCGGATAGTATTGGGGCTGTCCGACGGTGAGCGCCTGCCACCATCCTGCGGCGTCCTTCGCGTATGCGGGGTCGCCAAACCATGAGGCGGTGTTCGTCACCAGGTAAAAGAGCACCGACCCCGCGAGCGCCCCGCCCATCAGGTTGAGCCAGTTGCGCCTGCGCGAAACCAGAACCCCGATCCCGAGCGCCGCGGCGAAGCACGCGATCCTGAGGGCGCCTCCCGCCATGCCCCAATCGTAGTGGTAGACCGTCGCGTAATAGCGGTCGATGTAGAGGTCGGAGACGACGAGGGCCGCGAACGGCGCGATCCACATCGACCTGTTGCGCGTGTAGGCCCCCGCGCAGAAAGCCAGCGCCATCACCGGCGAAAAATTGCTGAGCGCGGGCACGTAAAGCACGAACACCCGGAACGCGGACGCCAGGACGAGGATGACGAGAGGCATTAGCATCGCCCGAAGGTTGGCGCGGCCGGCCCGGGGTTTCAAGCTCAAGGCGGGGCCGACTCAGCCTCCCTGGCAAGGAGCCACAGGACGTCCGAAAGGCGGTTTGTCCACTGGACCACGAGCGGGCGCAGCTTCCGGCCGCCCGCCGGAAGGGCCGCGAGCCGACGCTCGGCCCGCCTTGCGGCCACGCGGGCGCGGTCGAATGCGAGGGCGGCCGGGTTGGCCCCGGGCGTGGCCCAGCCGTCAAGCCTTAGGCCCTTCGACTCAAGCGCCGCGAGGGCCAGGTCCAGCTTGCCGAGGTCGCCTTCGCCTATCCGGGCAAACCTCGACTGCGAGTGGCCCGCCGCGTCCTCCTCTGCGCACGCGACCTCGCCCATGAGCGCGACGAGCGATTCCTGTACCCCACTGAGGAGGTCGACAACCGCCGGGTCCGAGGCGGCCATCCGGGCGGCTCCGATCTCGACATTGAGCTCGTCGAACGCCCCGACGGCCTCGATCTGCGGGTGATCCTTCGCCACGCGCTGGCCGTGGAGGAGCCCGGTCGTTCCAGCGTCACCTGTTCTGGTCGCGATGCTCATGCCGTCGTCGGGTCCTTCCCGAGCCTGGTCTCCCTGGCGAGGGCCTTCAGGGCGTCCTTGATCGCGTCGCGCACCTCTTTCTCCATCCGGTCGATGAAGAGGATCCCGTTCAGGTGGTCGACCTCGTGGAGCATGCAGCGCGCGAAGAGGCCCGTGCACTCGAGGGCGTGCGGGAGCCCGCCCTGGTCCTGATACACGGCCGAGACGGCCACGGCCCTCTCGACGTCGCCGCGGATCTCGGGAAACGAGAGACATCCCTCGTCCGAGAGGGCCGTCGGCGTCTTTCGCGCGACAGTGAGCTTCGGGTTCACGACGACCATGGGCATGAACAGCTCGAGCGGGGGCTTTGCGCCGTCGAGGCGCCAGTCAAACTCGGCATCGACGCCCCTCAGGTCCACGACGCAAAGCTGGATTGCGCGGCCGACCTGCTGGGCGGCGAGGCCGACGCCGCGGGCCTCGTGCATGGTCTCGACCATCTGCTCCGCAAACCGGGCGAGCCCGGCGTTGAAGGCGGTGATTTTCTCGCCTTTCTTGCGCAAAACTGGATCGTTGTAGTGAACAATTGCCAGTGACATCGGTCGGTGAAGCCAACCAGCGTGATTGGCCCCTTTCGGCCCGCAAATCAATACTTTGGAGAAGCAGCAGCCATCCCACCCGATTTCACCAGCTGCCCCGGCTCTAGTGTTCGCGGGGGCCGCCATAGCGGTGCTCGCTTGGCTTCTGCCGGTAAGCCTTAAGTCGGTCAGCAGGGGGCTCCTCAGGTCGGCGGGCGAGGGCACGCCCTCGCTGGCCGCGTTCGGCCGCGACCTCGTGGATTCCGAGAAGATCGGGCCCGCGCTCCTTCTGCTTGGTGCCGCGAAGGCCGAGGGGGATCCGGGGGCGCCGGACCTCGAGCGCGCGCTGGGTGCCCTTTCGGCGAAGCAGCCCGCGCTTGTGGCGTGGGGCGGGTGGGATCCCTCGCTCGATCCGCTCTTCAACCTGAGGCAGGCAACGGTGCGAAGCGAAAGCACGCCGGTCGCCACGTTCATGATCCCCGAGAGGGCGCGCGACGCCGTCCGCGCCTACCTCGCAAATTCGGGGTCGCTCGGGGTCCAGGCGATCATGAGGACCCATGACGTCACCTCGACGGGGCGATTCGTTCCGGCCGGCCGGGCGGGAGGGCAGCCCCTCGATGCTCTCATCCTCCTCACGGGCCTGCTCTACCAGGGCGAGCACTTCTCGCCGCCGCTCCAGCGCGAGCTGAGGTCCCTTGCCGAGACGGCGGCGCAGAGGAACGAACTCGGGGACCTCGAGGGCTTCTACCTGGACCTGCTCTCGCTCGCGCGCCGCCTTGACTGGACGCAGCTCTGCGAGCTGCTCAGGCGCACGGAGGGCGTGCATACCGTGGCGGAATACGCGCACCTGAGCCGGGTCGCGCCCGACCAGCTGCCGTTCATCTACTCGGCCGCCCTGCTCTCGGACTCGTCGGACCGCGTGGCGTCCTACCTCATCCGATTCGGGAAGTCGGGCTCGGAGGACCTGCGCCTCGCGCTTTCGGACGGCCAGGGCGCCGTGAACCTCCTCCTGCAGAGGGAGGTGCCGGTGAACCACGCCCCCGGCCCCGCCATGGGCGCGGCCGCCGCCCTGGTCCTCGAGCATCCCCACCTGATGCTGGCCGTTAAATACGCGGGCTACATCCTCGGGCTCTTCGTCCTCCTGCGCGGCCTGGACCTCTGGATCGTTGCGCCCGCCGGGGCCTCGTTCGAGGGCTCCCACCAGAGCATGCGCGCCGGCGTGCTCGCTGTCGTCATGTCGGCGCTCCTCATCGTCGCAACCGAGCCCTTCCTCCTCAAGGCGGCGCCGCAGTCCGAATACCGGATCCGCCTTGTGATCCCGATGCTGGCCGCGTCGGCCACACCGGCTTCCGCCTCCCCCTCCCAATCCCCAAACACTGCAACCATGGAAACATCAACGCTAGTATCAATCGGCATATTCGCAGCCCTCCAGGTGGGCATGTACCTTGCCTGCCTGCGCAAGATCGGCGAGATCGAGAACCAGGACGCCTCGCCCCAGCTCAAGCTGCGCCTGATGGAGAACGAGGAGAACCTCTTCGACAGCGGGCTTTACGTCGGCATGATGGGCACGGCTGCGGCCCTCGTCCTGCAGGTCGTCGGCGTCATCGAGCCCAACCTGCTGGCCGCATACTCTTCGAACCTGTTCGGGATCATCTGCGTCGCGCTCGTTAAGATCCGGCACGTGCGCGGCTTCAAGCGCCGCCTGATCCTCGAGGGCCAGCGCGCTTCCCCGGTGCCGGCCGCGACATGAACAAGACCCTCCTCCTGTTCATCGTTGATTTCCTCTTCCTGAACCTCATCGCGCTCACGCGGTGGGAGAGGGCGGAGCCCGCACGCCCGCGACAGCCGCCGGTGAACGAGATCTCGGCGAACACGGTCTCGAAGGACCAGGACCTTGTGGAGGCGATGAGGCAGTCGCTCGCGGACGAGCAGCTGTCGCGCCAGGCGCTCGAGCAGAAGCTGAGCTCGGACGACTCGACGCTCGCGGCGCGCGAGCGCAGCCTCGGCCAGCTCCAGACCGAGGGCCTGAAGCTCACAGCGCAGCTGGTCGACACCCAGAAGTCCCAGGCCGACCTGAACATAAAGTACCAGGCTGAGAGCCAGGAGGCGCTCCTCACCCGCAGCGAGCTCGCCCAGCTCCAGCGGGACCTCGAGGACAAGAAGGCCGAGTCCGAGCGCCAGAAGCAGGCGCTTGCCGACCTCGAGAAGCAGCGGGCGGACGCCCAGAAGCAGATCGAGGGCCTCACGGTCGCCGTTCAGGTCGGCGCGCAGGAGAAGCAGCAGCTCGCCGAGAAGGCCGCCGATCTGCAGACCGAGATCCAGACCGAGCGCAGCGAGCGGCTCAACGTGGAGCAGACCAACAACCAGCTTGCGCAGGGCGTGGGCCAGCTCGCCCAGAATTCCGGCGAACTCACGAAAGAGATCCGGGACAACCGGCCCATCTCGGCCAACGTTCTCTTCAACGATTTCCTGGCGAACCGCGTGGAGACGACGTTCTCGGCGACCAAGAAGGGGCTGTTCGGGAACACGACCCGCGACAAGGATACGAAGACCGTCTTCATGACCGACGGCAGGCAGGTGTACGCGCTTGTCGAGGTCGAGGACACCGCGTTCTCGCTGAGGGAGATCGGGGCGGACTGGGAGAAGATCACGGTCGGGTTCGACCGCCCGCCCGATTACAAGTCGACCGGCTCGCAGATCGAGTTCCTCTCGGCTGATCCCAGGGTTGTCGTCATCCCCGTGGACGCGCAGCAGGTCGCCGCCCTCGACGCCAAGGTCTACCCGCTTGCCGCGGATCCCTTCAAGTATCCAGAGGCGGTGCTGATCAACGGGGGCGGAAAGGGCTACGGCGAGCTCGGGTTCAAGCTCGACGCCAACCACCGCGGCTACGTCCGCGTGGACAACCAGCTCTTCAAGCGGCTCTTTGGGGACTTTGCGCCGTCGCGGGGCGACCTCGTGTTCAGCAAGAGCGGCGAACTCCTCGGCATCATGGTGAACAGCGACTACTGCGTCCTGCTCGGGGACTTTGCGCCCGCGGCGACGATAACAGCCGGCAGCGACGCCCCTGACCAGCATACGGGAGCCTTGCTCGATTCCCTGTCCTCTCGCGTCCTTGCGATGCCTACCGAGCTTCAGTGACGGTGGCCGGGCCCGCCGCGGTCCTCTTGAAGATGCAGGCGCGGACGAGCCCCCACTGGAGATCGACTGACTCGGCCTTTTGCCAACCGGCCAGCTCGAGGATCTGCTCCGAGGGGGGCAGGGCCGAGGCCGCCAGCGCGGTTTCCCACCGAAAGAAGGCATAGAGCACCGCCAGCCAGATCCGGGCCCTTGCGCGCGCGATGCCGCTGGGGGGCAGGGCAAAATCGGCGAAGACCCAGGTCGCCCCGGGCCGGAGCCGGGATCCTGTCCGTGAAACTATCGAGGCAACATCGTCAGGACCAAAGCAATCCAGGAAAAAGAGTGTCGCCACCGCGTCGAACTGCTCCGGCTCAGGGGTGAAAGACCTGACATCGGCCCACTCGAAGGTGACGCGCCCCTCTCCCCCGGCGTCCCTGACCCTCCGTGATGCACGCTCGATCATGCCGCGGCTCGAGTCGACGCACACGATCCGAGCCGCGGGAGCGAGCTTCACGAGGCGGGCGGCGCAGCGCCCGTCTCCCTCACCGAGGAGGAGGATGCTCGTCCCGCCGGCCAGGCGGTCGAGGAACGCAAACCGCGCCCGCTCGAGGTCTCTCCCGAACGCGGTGAATTCCAGCGCGCGGTACCAGCGCGCCAACCGGTCAAAGCCCGGGCGTGCGCGGCTCATTTGAGAAGGCGCAGCACGAGGGGGACGGCCGGCGTCATCAGGGCGACATCCGCGAGGACGCGGGCGCGAACCCTGCCAATCCGCTCCTCCGAAAGGTCGACGAAACCCAGCAGGCCGGCGCTGGCTGCGCCGCAGAGGGTCGCGGGGCGTGCATCGCCCCCCCCCAGCAGGCAAATTGCCAGGGAGAGGGCAAGTATCGCCCATGGAACGGCGCGGGTATAGGCCGCCGCCCGCCCGAATTGGAGGGCGAGGGAAGTCTGCCCGTGGCTGCGGTCGACCGCGTATTCCCAAAGGGAGATCAGCGCGCAGTTGCAAAAGCAAAGGAGCACGAAGAGGGCGAGCGGGATAGCCAGCGCGTCCAGCGCGGCGCCGGGGCGGCTCACCACGAACACCGCGGCGCCTGCCCCGAGGAGAACGGCGACGCAAATCTCCTTGGGCGCGCGCCACCGGCTGTTGCGGTGGACGAACTGGTGCGAGAGGAGGTAGGCGGCGACCGCCGCGAGGAGCAGGCAACCCTCGCGAAATTCCGCACGGCTCAGGCCGCCCAGGGCCGCCGCCAAGTCCAAGCAAAGGATGGCGATCCAGGCGGCCGCCAGGGGCCAGCGCCGCCGCTGATAAAAGCGGTGCCTGTGAGTGCGGATGGATTCCGGGGGGATCCTCCATCCCTCGATCCACCGGTCCGCGCTGTAGGCGAGCCAGACGGAGCACCCCAGGACGGTGACCTCGGCCGGGCGGACCGAAACCGATGCAGTGCGCGCGAGGAGCATCTGCCAGAGAACGACGACAGCGGGGGCGTCGAGCGAGAGGACGGTTGGCCACAGCCACCACGGGGGCCTGTCTGCGACACTGGGTTGCACGCTTGCAATTGATTTAATGTAGTGACCGCTGAATCTCAATCCAAAGCCCGGAGCCGCGTGCCAGCCCCCCCCAACATACTCTGGATACTGACCACGCAGTGGCGGGCGCAGGCGTGCGGATACGCGGGCGATCCCAACGCGAGGACTCCGCGGCTTGACGCCCTGGCTGGCGCCGCGGTGAATTTCGCGCAGGCGGTCACTCCCCATCCCTTCGGCCCGTTTGCCAGGGCCGCGATCCTGACCGGGGTGGCCTCGCCGGAGAACGGAATCCGGGACTACTTCGATCCGCTGCCGGCCGGCGCGAGGACGGTGGCTCATGGGATGGGCGAGCGCGGCTACTCGACCGCCTTCTTCGGAAAATGGCACCTCTACAAGCGGGACGCGACCGCCGCCCTGACCGGCGAAGACCACGCGAGGATCTTTGTCCCGGAGGAATTTCGCGGTGGGTTCGGCTTCTGGGAGGGGTTCGAGAGCGGCTTCCTCCTCAACGACCCCTGGCTGCACGGCACAAGGCTTCCGTCCCCGGCGCGCTTCGCCGGATACCAGAGCGACGTGGTGTGCGGGCGCGCGGCCGAGTTCCTGGGGACGCTCGGCGGGCCGTGGTTCGCTGTCGTGAGCCTCGAGGCGCCCCATCCGCCCTACAACGCCCCCGCCGCCGGGGTCCGCGGCCCGCAACCGGATGCGATCAGGCTTCGCGCCAACGTGCCCGGGGACGATGCGCCTTGCTCCAGGGCGCGGCGCGAGCTCGCGGGCTATTACGCGCACATCGAGGCGACCGACCGCTCGATCGGGTCCCTCATCGAGGCCTTACCCGCTTCGACGCGCGTCGTCGTGACTTCGGTCCACGGCGACATGCACGGCTCGCACGGCCTCTTCAGGAAGGGCTGGCCCCATGAGGAGAGCATCCGCGTCCCGCTCCTGGTGCGCTCACCCGGGGCACCTCGCCGCGAGGAGGGTCCCTTCTCGCTGATCGGACTTGGGGAGATGGCTCTTGCGTGGGCGGACGGCAGCGACGGGGCGCGGCGAGGCCACTCGGCGGGTGTCCGGATCTCGATGCCCTCGGTCGTCGCGCTCCCGGACCAGTGCGACCGGAAGTGGACGGGGGTTAGGACCGCGGCCCGCAAGCTGGTCCTGAACGAGGACGGATCCCCTTGGCTCCTCCACGACCTCGACGCCGATCCCCTGGAGACCCGGAACCTCGCGGGCGAGCCGTCGCGCGCCGCCGAGATCGCCGAGCTCAGGTCCCTGGTCAGCTTGTGACCGGCGGCGCGATCCCCGCCTTCGAGAACTGCCGCCGGATCGCCGCGACGATCTCGTGCATCTTGACGGGCTTGGAAATGTAGTCGTCCATTCCGGCGTCGAGGCAGATCTCGCGGTCGCCCTGCATCGCGTTCGCCGTGAGGGCGATGATCTTCGGCTGGCGGTCCGCCGGGAGCGTCCTGCGGATCCTGCGGCTCGCCTCGAGGCCGTCCATCTCCGGCATCTGCAGGTCCATGAGGACCAGGTCGTAGTCGCGGTTCTGGAACGCGTTGACGACCTCGAGGCCGTTGCCGACCGCGTCCGCGTTGTATCCCATCCGCTCGAGGAACCTCAGGGCGACCTTCTGGTTCACCGCGTTGTCCTCGGCCAGGAGGACCTTCAGCGGAATCTCCTCGGCGATCGGCCGGTCCTCGACGCGCACCTGCGGCACGGTGCCCGGCTTGCCGCGGTTTCCCAGGATGGAGAGGGCCTGAAGGAACGGCACGGTCTTTATCGGCTTGGAGAGGGTCGCGTAGGCCTGGCCGTCCGGCGGCGCCGGCGGCGGCATCTGGCCCAGGCGGAAAAGGACAAGCCTCGGGCACTTTATCGCCGCCGTGAGGTCGAGCGCCCGCTGGCTCTCGAAGTCGGGGAGGTCCAGGATGACGAGGGAGGGAGGGCTGGGGAGCGTGGGAGCGGCCTGCACGGCAGTCTCCGGATCGTTCGCGAACACGCAGGTGGCGCCGAGCGAGTCGAAGAGGGTCCGCAATCGGGCGCGCGTGATCGGGTTGTCCTCGATGCAGACGATCATCGAGCCGTTCAGGTCCATCCCGGCGAAGGGCGGCGCCGTCGACTCCGGCGGGCGTTGAGCGGCGTCCGTCATGAAGGCGACCGTGAACATCGAGCCCTTGCCGGGCGCGCTCTCCACCCGGATCTCGCCATTCATCAGCTGGCAAAGGCGCTGGCAGATCGCGAGGCCCAGGCCCGTGCCCCCGTACTTGCGGGTGGTCGACGAATCCACCTGGCTGAAGGCCTTGAACAGTCGGTCGATCCTGTCCTGGGCTATCCCTATGCCCGTGTCCTGGACGGCGATCTCGAGCCTCATCCGCCCCGCCGCCATCGCGCGGACCGTCGCATCGAGGGGGATCCTGCGCACCTGGATCGAGATGCTTCCCGTGGGGGTGAACTTGATCGCGTTGTTGACGAGGTTGACGATGATCTGCCGGAGGCGGGTCACGTCGCCCACGATCCACGGCGGGACGTCCGGCTCGACGTTGTAGCCTATCTCAAGACGCTTCGCGGCGGCCTGGGGCGCGAAGAGGTCAAGCGCCTCCTCGATGCAGAGCGCCAGCTCGAACGGGGCCTTCTCGAGCTCCATCTTGCCCGACTCGATCTTCGAGAAGTCCAGGATGTCGTTGATGATCGTCAGGAGCGCCTCGCCCGAGCTGCGGATCGTGTTGACGAAATCCCTCTGCTCGGACGTGAGCGCGGTCTCCATCAGGATGCTCGTCATGCCGATCACCCCGTTCATGGGGGTGCGAATCTCGTGCGACATGGAGGCGAGGAACTCGCTCTTCGCGCGGGACGCGAAGTCCGCCTCGGCCTTGGCGCGGCGCAGCTGGCTCTCCGTCTCCACGCGCGAGGTGATGTCGTTCTCGATCGCGATGAAATTCTCCACCTGGCCGCCCGTGTTCCGGACCACCTGGACCTCGAGGTGCAGGTGATACTTCCTGCCCGACTTCGAGTAGTGGACGATCTCGGTGTTCGCCCCGTTGCCCTTCGCGATCTCGTTGCGGATCAGGTCGGCCTGGGCGGCGTCGGTGTCGGGCCCGCTCAGGAGGAGCCCGGGATCCTTTCCGACGACCTCGGCAAGCGTGTACTCCATGACCCTGCAGAACGCGCTGTTGACCCACTCGATCTTCCCGTCCGCCGACCCGATGATGACCAGGTTGTCGGTCTTCGAGGCGACGAGGGAGAGCTTGCGCGCCTCGGCCTGGCTCTCGCGCAGCGCCTGCTCGGACTCGCGGCGGGTCGTGATGTCCTGGACGGTGCCGATGATCCGGGTGGGGCGGCCGTTGGGGCCCGCCAGGACGGACTTGGAGCGTACGTACACCCAGCGCCAGTCCCCCGAGCGCGCCCGCACCCGGTACTCGGGATCGATGAAGGAGGCGACCCCGTTGAGCTGAGACTCGGTGCGCTTGCGGTAGAGCGGAAGGTCGTCCGGGTGGATGAGCGACTGCCAGACCTCGAGCGTGGAGGGCATCCTGCCGTGGTCATACCCGAGAAGGCCCCAGAGGCCGGGGCTGTAATACACGTGCCCCTTCGGGACGTTCCACTCCAGGATGCCGATCTGCGTGGAATCGAGCGCGAGCCTGAGGCGCTCGTCCGAGACCTTGAGGCGGGCCTCGATCCTGCGCCGCTCCTCGTTCTCGGCGACAAGCCTCTTGTTGGAGAGCTCCGACAGGTACTGCCCGGAGCTCGCGCGGCGCCACAGGTGAAGCGTGAAGCCGAGCAGGAGCGTTATCACGATTCCGCCCCCGAGCGCCATCTCGGGCAGGTAGCGCTTGTCGCGGGAGAATGCCGCCGCCGTGGGGGTGAGGCTCAGCCTCACGCGCTCGTCAAAGATCGTGTAGCTCTTCTCCGTCTGGAGGGCGGGGTTGTCCTTCACCTCGTCGAGCGACGAGGTGTAGACCTGGTCGCGGCCCACCGACACGACGACCGTGTACTCGGAGGCGAGCTGCTGGGCCTTGACGATCGTGGCGAAGAACCGGGCGAAGATGAACTCGGACGCGACGTACCCGGTGGGGGCGGTCCCGCCCCCGGTAACGGCCGCGAAAATGACGAAGCCCGGATTCGGTTTCCCGCCCACGGACGGCGACGCGCAGATCTCGGGCGCGTCCTTGGCGCGAGCCGACTCGATCGCGTCGCGTCGCCTTGAGTCCGATCCGTTGTCGAATCCGATGGCCCCGGCGCTCTCGCTCGATGGATAGATCCAACGGGTCTTGAGCCCCGAATCGATGTACGAGATCGAGACGCACCCGAGTTCCTTCGACTCATCGTACAGCCGGGCCGCGTCCGTCTGCCAGATGGCCATGTTTCGGTCGGGGTTGTCGATGCCCTCCCGTGCGAGGCGGTCGATCGCGTTCTCCTGCTGGTCGACGTCCGAAACGATCCGGGTCGCAAGCTGGTCCCTTGCGGTCGCCGACTTCGCGCCCTCAAAGATCATCTCGCGCTCCGTCAGGCCGATCCAGAAGATGAGCGTCAGGGTGAGGCATCCGATGACCGCGGGCATGGGCAGCCACGCGGGCGGGCCTCCCTCGATGCGCTGGCTCTCGCGCCACGCGAGCGTCAGGAGCGCCAGGCCGACGGCGAAGAGCGCAATGCCGGTCACGGCCGAGATGGCCGTGCTCGTGCCCCAGTTGTAGACCGCGGGCAGCTCGAAGAGGTATCCGAGCAGGGTTGAAAAGCCGACGGAGGCCAGGATCGACCCGGACACGGCCTCCGCGAAGAGGCGCCCCTGAGCATACCTCTGCCAGTAACGCCAGAGGAGCGTCACGCCGGCCAGCGCGATGCAGGCCGAGGCCATGAGCGCCCCGCGCCCAGGCTGGACCGTGTCGATGAGCATCCAGTCCCGCGCAATGAGCTCGTCTATCCTGAAGTCGAACCCGGTCAGGGCCTCCGTGGAGGTGAGCAGCCCCAGCAGGACCGGCAGGGCGGCGGCCAGCGCCGCATTCCTCATGCCGTATTCGCGACCGGCCAAGGCGATGCCGATCGCGATAAAGCAAAGGGCCTCGTTGGCCTTGATCGGCGCCTGGTGGGAGAAGGGAGCCACCAGAACCTCGATGTGGAAGAGCCATCCCGTCAGGGCGCAGACACCGATGACCACGAGAATCGCGGCCAACCCGAGCGACGCCCGCTCAGTCCAGGACCGACGAGGCAATGTGATGACGTGGTCCATTAGGGCCTTGCACGACAATGCGTCCGATCCATTCCGGCGCAACGTGTTTTCTGTCCCGGGCTTTACGCTTTTGTACGCATCGCGCCCGCGGCCGGGAAAGTCGCATTATCCTCTCAGGGAGGCGGATTTGCCAGAGGTGAAGGAATCGTCGGCACTTCGGGCTCTTCCCCCTTGGTGCCGATCGCCGGGGCGGGGCTCGCCGGGGAGTAGAACGGGCGCAGGCTCCAGGACGGCTTGTCGATGGTGCCTCCGAGCTTGACCGTGAACACGGCGAAAAGCGGCGAGGAGAGAGCATTGAGCACCTGGAGCGCCGACCGGCTCTCCTGGAAGGGGTAGACCCTCGCCGAGAAGTTGAGCACGCGCTTGTCGATGGAGTAGGTTCCCTTCGCCTCGATCGCGGAATTCGCCCCGATCGCGCTCACCACCGGAAAGACGAGCGAGGAGTTCTGGATCGTGAACTCGGCCCGGGCCTGGGTGAACCGAAGCTCGGTGACCTTCAGGATCCTGGACAGTCCGCCGAGCAGCGAGAGCGCCCCGAGCTCGGCCCCCTGTATCTGGACGTTTCCGTCGCCTCCGAACGTCCCCAGATCGCCGGGGCGGCCCTCGGCCGACACGTTGAGGTCGAGGAGGACGTCGGCCTTCTCTCGCGCGAACGTGTCGAGGGCGGTCGTCGCCTTCGCGGCCGAGACGACATAGCCCTCGGCCGCCGCCGCCGCCTGGCCAAGGCTCGCGTGGGTCAGGGAGGCCTTGAACCGCAGGCGCCGGCTGGCTCCGTCACCCGCCAGCGTCGCCTTCCCCGTGGCGATCCCCCCGGCGAATCCCGCCTCTATGTCGCTGACGTCGATGTCGCCGTCATTGACGTCAAACTTGAACAGGGCGCGGGAGAACGGCACTCCGTGAACGCGGAGACCCGCATCCGAGCGGACCTCCGCGTGGATCACCTTGTGCCGGGCGCCCTGCTTCGCGGGGCCGTCGAAATGCCCCTGGAGGGCGATCGACGGGGGCCGATCGAACGAGAACTGCCCGGCGGCGTCCGCCGCGGCCGGGGGCAGCATCGCGGCTACGGAGGAGGGATCAAGCGTCGAGCTCACGTCGACGTCGATTCCGCTCCAGGCGCCCGTCGCGGGCTCGAACGCCGCCTTGAGCGAGACCTGGGCCTTGTCGGATCCCTTTGAGGCCTCGATCTCAAATGCCTCGCAGACGGACTGGTCGATGTAGAGGAGCGTGCGCAAGCGGTCGAAGGGTGCCCCGAGAACGACCGGTTGCCGTGAGTCGGCGTAGCCGAAGACGGAGAAGACCCTGCCGCGCTGGTAGAACCCCCGCACGTCGACGTTGGCGTCGGGCGGCCTGGCGGGGAATGCGAAGCGGCCGAAGATCCCCTTCCACCAGGTCCCCTGGAACCACGGCGAGATGTCGAGCGGGCGGAGCCTGCCCTCGAGAAGGTACCGGAACCCAAGGGTGGAGAAATCCATCTCGTACGAGCCCCGCGCGATATTGTCCCCGTTCCTCGCGAGCGCGCTTCGGGCCGCGAAGGCGTTTCCGTCGTAGGAGACGTCGCCGCGGACCTCGTCCAGCTTCACGCCGTAGGCCGTGATGTTGCGCCCGTCCACTCGGGCCTCGACGTCGGAGAATTTCCAGCCGCTAGAAAGCCGGACGCGGCCTACGAGGGCGACCGGTTCGGAGAGCTCCGCAAAGCGGCGAATGTCGATCTTGCGCCCGGCCGAGATCTGGGCGAGGAGGCCGGGCGACACTGTTGCGTCGAACGTGATGGCGGCCGACTTGGCCGCAAGGTCCACGTCCCCGTGTCCCGAGACCGGGCTCCCGGAGATCCATGCCGACGCGTCCGCCGACAGCTTGCGGCCGGCGTCCGGGAAGATGCGGGCGACGGGAGCGGCCAGTTCGGCCCCGTCACCCGCCGCCCGCCCGGCGGTGATCTCGAGCTGCCTGGGGCTGAACTTGAGCTTGTCCACGTTCAGGACACCTCGGATGCGCACCCTGACGCATGAGGCCGACCTGGCGCCCACCTGCAGGCTTTCGGCCGAGGCGGAAGCCGAAGCCATGAGCGGCGCCCCGCCCAGCAGAGGGAACCTGGCGGTCGCCCGGATCCTCGTGGCCGTCACATCGACGGGCTTGGACATCCGGAGGCCCGCCGCGAAAAGTTCGGCGTCCACCACGGCCCCGCGGGTGTCGGACGGTATGAGGACGGCCGTCACCGCTCCTTGGTCGAGCGCGGAAAGGCTCTCCTCGGCTCCCGAGAACTCCCTGCTCAGGGCGACATAGTTCTTCGATACGAACTCCGCGAGCGGGAGCGAGGTGGCCGTGCCGCTCCTCGCCACGGTCCCCGCGTTTATCGTCCCGTGCGCGGAAAGGCTGACGGTCCCCAGGCGGCAGTTGAGGTAGTCGACCGAGAATTCGTCGCCCCTGGACGCCATTGAGAAGCCCGCGTCGAGATCTTCTATGAGCTTCTCGGCGCGTCCCGAGGGAGAGAGCATGGCGGGGATGTAGAGGTCGGCCCCGGTCGCCCGGATCTCCTTCGGCTCAAACCGCCTCTCAAGCAGCGCCCAGGGGTCGAGGCGCATGTAGATCGCGTCGGCCGTCACGATCGGCTCCGCGAACGTCGCGAGCTTGAAGCGCGCCTTCTCGAACAGGATCCTCCCCGAGGGATCGAAGACGGCCCTGCCGAACGCGACCGAGACGCCCGACTCCGCGAGATGGTCCTCGATCGCGTTGAGCAGGAAGCGCGGGACCTCGAGCTCGTTCACCGACGCCACGTAGACCTGGAGCCCAAAGAGCAGCACGAGGCCGAGCCAGAGCGTCCATAGGGCCGTCGTCGCCAGGCACGACGCAAGGAGGCGGGCTCCGGCAAAGCAGGGCCTGAGTATTCCCGCGGACATCGACTTCAGGGCTGCGTCAGCACCCAGAGGGCGTCCAGCAGCGGCTGCTCAACCGAGAACACGGTTGCAAACTCCTTCGAGCCGGCGAGCTGCTCGGTCGCCCCGGTGCGCTCGGCGAACCAAAGGGTCATCGTATTGACCTGGCTGCCGCCGGCGCCGTCGGGCAGGGAGACGGTCGCGTCGAGGCGGTACTTCCATGGGCGCACCTCGCCGGCCGCGAAGATCTTCTCCGGGAACCCGTCCTCGACGAAGCTCGCCGCGTGGAGCGAGCGGAGCTGCGCGAGGAGGGTCGTCACCGCGTTCCTCCTCGCGGCGGATTCGCCGGCGAGCGCGGCGTCCCAGGTGCCGTCCCCCTCGATTTTTCTCGAGTAGATGACCGAGTTGTCCGCCGCGGCCGAGAGGGTGAGCGCGGTGATCCGCGCCGAGACCGGCAGGGTGGTGAGCTGGCGCTCGCGCCATGCGAGCGGGGAGGCGCTGGTCTCGCGCAGTATGTCCGGCTCCACGGCGTACACGGAGGACGAGCCGGCGATCCGCGCGTAAGCGACATTCTCCCTCTTTGTCGGGAGGCCGACCTGGAGCGTGACCTGCGTGGACGCCTCGCCCGCGAGCGTGAGCTCTATCTCCCTCTCGGGCCGGTTGAAGCCCCAGTCCTCGAGCTCGGCGGCTGTCGGGGCGTCGCTCTGGAACTCCAGGGCGGTCAGCGTCTCCAGCTGCTCAAGCAGGCGCTGCACGGCCGCGGAATCAGCCGGGAGCGTCTGGGGACCCTGGCCGCCGCCGCCCCTGCTGATGACCTGCCAGCCCGCCCCGTGGCCGCCGGCCCCCGATTCCAGGCGCTGGAGGGAGAGCTCCGGTTGGTTCGGCGCCGAGAGCGCGATCGACGTGACGGCACCGGCGTCGAAATCCAGGACATGGCGGTCGCGCAGCTCGTTCTGCGCGTTGCGCAGCGTGTTCATGAGCGTCGTCGAGATGGCCACCGTGAAGACCGCCGGGCGGCCCTCCAGCTGGGCGTAATAGTTCCCATCGCCGTCGGCAGGCCCGCCTATGAAAAGGGTCTCGTGGCGGTTGTTGCCCTCAAGCGTGACACGAAGGGGGGCGGCGGCCGCGAGCGCGCTCTGCGTCACGAACGACTTGACCCGCAGGCTGCCGAGGTCGTTGATCGCGAGCTCCGTGATGCTCGTCGAGGCGCGCGCGATGACAGGGGTCTCGAAGGACCAGCGGCTCCCCTCGCGGTGAAGGCGCACGCGGACCCCGGAGGGCGCGGCCGCCTGGATGCTGAGCGAGCGCGCCTCGAAGACCGGGATCGAGAACACGACGTCCGAGCGCAGGTCGTCGAACGCTATGGAAAGGCTGTCCGCGAGGGACCGGTCGACAACGTGGATCCGCTCGCCGTCCGGCGAGAGCAGGTAGAGGTGGTTGCCGACCTTTGTCGTGTCACCGATTCGCAGGACCGTGGTCTTCTCGCTCCCGGCCTCCCCCGACGTGAAGGACACGGTGAGCTTGGGCTGGTCCAGGCCGTAGTCGGAGAGCTTCTGCCCGTTCTTCTCGAGGTCCTTCGTGCTGAAGCTCGTCTCGTGCTCGAGGAGCTGGAGCTCGTTGAGGATCCCGCTGACGGCGTTCGGATTGGCCGGCCAATCGATCGGCTTCGTCAGGAACCAGGAGTCGCCCCTGCGCACAAGGCTGAAGCCCGAGCCCGGGGCCGTTCCCGTGACCTCCAGGGCCGTGATGTCGGCGGCCTCCGGGCCGAGGACCCGGCGCCGGGCCTCGATGGAGGCGTGCTCGATCCTCCAGTCCCTCTCGAAATAGAAAATGAAGAAGAACAGCGCGACGTTCAGGAAGAGCAGGACAAGGGTGACTTTGGAGCGCATGTCGTTGGGACAGGTTGGCTGGCGGGCGGTTCGGTATCTAGTTTCGGCGGGCCCAGTATACGGCGATGCCGAGGAGGGCGGCAATGCCCGGAAGGACAAGCATGAGAGCGTAGCGCAGGCGCGTGAGCTCGCCCGCGCTGAGCGAGAGCTGGAAGCGGTCGATGGGGCGGGCGGGCACGTTGAGCGCCGTGTCCCGGCCGACGGTCCAGTTGACGGCCCCCAGGAAGAGTCCCTCCGATCCCGTATTCGCGATCCTCGCGTTTGAGATCATGTCGCCGGTGCCCACGACGACGATGCGCCCGCCCGCGACGCTGAAGGGCAGGTTGCCCCGGACGGCCACGCGCTCCGAGGCGACGGCGATGCCGAGGCGGTCGGGCGGGTCCATCTGCGGCAGGCCCTTCAGGTCGACTCCGGGGGTATAGGCCTGCACGCCGCGCTGGGCGTAGTCGAGTTCGCCCCAGGCCGTCTTCGACGTCGCGGCAAGGGTGACCACCGTGAGCCCGGCCCCCGCGGGCCGGCCCGGGAGAGGCCGCACGCTCCGCGCGAGGCCGATCCTCAGGGCCTCCTTGTAGTCCACGAGGACCTGCGTGATCGGATGCTGCGCAAAGGCTCGGATCACGAGGTCGCCGTCCTCCGAGATGTTGTCCGAGCCCAGGTCGAAGATCACGTCGTCATCGACCAGGATGCCCCAGTCGTCGATGAGCAGGTCCTTCAGGCCGGGGTTCGTGTTGGGTGCGAGGAAAAGGATGAGCCTGCCGGCCGCGACCCCGAGGTACTGCCGGAGGAGCTCCTGCTCAAAGGGGCTGAAGGAGTCGACGGGGTTGACGCTCACCAGGAGCGCTGCGTCGGCGGGAACCTTCCTGGCGGCGGCGAGGTCGAGCGTGTCGACGTCGTAGTTGCGCAGGCGCAGCTGCTCCCGGACCATGGAGAGGCCGCGCACGGGATCGACGTCGTCCGGGCGCAGCTCGGCGTGGCCGACCAGGAAATAGATCTTCTTCCGGTCCGGGTTGGAGACGTCGAGAATGGCCGCGGTCACGGCCTGCTCGCCAATGAACGATTTTCGCACCCTGTCCTCGACCTGGTAGAGGTCGTCGACGGTGAGCGCGCGCTGCTTGTCGCCGCACAGGAGGAGGATGACCCCCGCCCGGTCGACCCCGTATTTCTCGGTCTTCCTGCGGTCCTGGAAGATGTCGACGTTCTCGACCGTGACCTGCCCGCCCACGTTGCCCTCCGTGGCGTTGACGTATTCCCTGAGGAGCCCGTCGACCTCCGGATTGTCCGACTTCTCGTCGGACGTGATGACGATGTGGACGGGCCTGGAGAGCTCCCCAAGGTAGGAGAGCGTCTCCGGCGACAGCGAATAACGGCGGTAGCGCGTCAGGTCCTTGCGCCAGACGTGGACGCCGGCGAGGTAGTTCAGGCCGCCGATGAACGTGAGGAACAGGATGGCCTGGAGAACCAGGTTAAGCGTTCGGATCCACCGGTTGGCTCGGAAGCTGTCGATCAAGGCGGGTGGGGGATCCTTGGCCTAGCTGTGCAGGAGCTTGGCCTCTACGCTGAGGATGCTGAAGATGAGCGCGAGGACCGTCCCGCTCACGTAGAAGAGAACCTCGCGCATGTCGACGACGCCCCTCGAGAAATCCTGCTCGTGGACCGAGATCTGGGCGTAGTTGACCGCCGACTTGAGCGGAGCCATCGACTCGCTCTCGAGCCAGGCCGCGCTCCCCAGGTACTGGCTGCCGAGGATGACCGCGACGAGTGCCGTCACGCAGAGGATGCCGGCGACCGCCTGGTTGCGCGAGAGCGAGCTCGTGAACACCCCGATCGCGATGAAGAAGAGCCCCGAGACCGCGATGAAGAGGTAGCCGCCGACAATGGGGCCGGGGTCGATCAGCCGGGCGTCGCCCGCGAAGCGCTTCAGGATGTAGAAGAGGCCTCCCGTGGACGCCCAGAAGGAAATGTAGAGCAGGTAGGCTGCGGCGAACTTGCCAAGCACCACCTCGGTCGTCGTCACGGGTGTCGTTAGCAGCGTCTCAATTGTCCCCAGCCTGCGCTCCTCGGCCAGGCACTTCATCGTCAGGAGCGGCACCATGAACATCACGGGGATGAAGTACACGGCGAAGAAAGCCGACGCCGGCGGCACCGCCAGCTGGGACTTGCTGTACTCCTCCAGGATGGTCGTGAAGATGAAGCCCATCAGGCCCATGAACGAGAAGGCCGCGATGTACGTGCTCGGGCTCACGAGCAGCATCCGCACCTCGTGGTTAAGTATGGTGAAAAAATGCTTCACGAATTGCGGCCTCCCCTGGCTTCCCCGGCGACCGCGTCCCAGCTCCGGCGCGTGGCCGCGAGGAAGACGTCCTCAAGCGTGGGATGCGCGCGGCTCAGGGCGCGCACGCGCAGGCCCTCGGAGAGGCACGCGCGCAGGATCGCCTCGCCCACGTCCTCGTCGTTGACCGTCTTGAGCTTGATCGTGCGGAAGCCGAGTGCGTCGATCGGCCCCTCGGACGCGACGGAGAGGCCCGGGTCGATGGCCCCGAGGAGAAACTGCAGGTCCCCCAGGGGCCCCGCCGCCTCGATCTCGTACGCCGACTGCCCCAGGACCTCCCTGCGGAGCTCGGTCGGCGTGCCTTGGGCCACGATCCTTCCCTGGTTTATGATGAGGACCCGGTCGCATGTCATCTCGATCTCGGGGAGGATGTGGCTCGAGATGAGGACAGTCATCCGCCCGCGCAGGCTCGCGATCAGGTCGCGCACGATGAGGATCTGGTGGGGATCCAGGCCGATCGTCGGCTCGTCCATGATGATGACGGGCGGCTCCGAGAGCACCGACTCGGCGATTCCGACCCTCTGGCGGAACCCCTTGGAGAGCTTCCCGATGATCTTGTGGCGCACGCGCTTCAGGTCGCAGAGCTCAAGGACCTCGTCGATCCGGGAGCCGAGCTTGCGGCGGGGCACCTCCTTGAGACGGCCGCGGAAGTAGAGGTACTCGCTGACCCGCATGTCGTCGGGGAGCGGGTTGTTCTCCGGCATGTACCCGACCCGCCGCTTGACCTCGTCGGTCTCGGTCGCGACGGGGAACCCGCAGATCGAGACGTGGCCCGATGTCGCGGGGAGGTATCCCGTCAGGATCCGCATCGTGGTCGACTTTCCCGCGCCGTTGGGGCCCAGGAAGCCGATGATCTCGCCGCGCGGGACCGTGAAGCTGATGTCGTTGACCGCGGTCACGCCCGCGTACGTCTTGACGAGGTGGGACACCTCGATCGCCAGGTTCGAAGGGGATTCGGGCATTCCGTTGGGCTCCTTGGAGCGGCGGGCTCTAGCCGCCCTTCTCGATCGTCACCTCGCCGGCGCGGTGGCTGCGCGTGCGGCCGTGCTCGTCGCGGAGCACCAGGGAGCCCACGTCGTCCACGCCGATCACGCGGCCCCGCCGCTTTCGGCCGGCCTCGGAAAGCGTGACCTCCCGGCCCCTGAGGACGTCGAACTTGTTCCAGAGATTGACGAAAGCGTCGGTGTGGTCGCCGTCGACGAAACGCTCGTAGGCGAGGAGGACCCGGCCGACGAGGGCGGCGGTCAGCCGGTTGATGTCAACGGGCGCGCCCGCGAGCTCGGAGAGGGAGACCGCGCGCTTTGCCAGCTCGTCCGGCCAGCCCGATGCGGGGCTGTTGACGTTCAGGCCGAGCCCGAAGACCAGGTCGCGAATCTGGTCCGCGTCGACCCTCGCCTCGGTCAGCATCCCGCCGGCCTTCCTCCCGTCGAACACGATGTCGTTCGGCCACTTGATGCCGGGCTGCACCGGGACGAAATTGGCGACCAGCTCGCATATCGTGACGCCCATCCAGAGCGTGAACGTCTGCATCCGCTCGGGCGCGATCCTTGGGCGGAACGCGAAGCTCGAGTACAGGTTCCCGTTCGCCTCGCTGTGCCAGGTGCGCCCGAATCGTCCGCGCCCCCGCGTCTGCTTGCGGGCGAGGACTGCAAAGGGCGCCGGGTGGCCTACGGCAAGCTGCCTGGCGGCCTCGTCGTTGGTGCTGTCGAGCTCGTCGAAGACCGAAAACTTGAAGCCCTTCCTTCGGACCTTGAGCTGCGCCTCCACCAGGCCGGCGTGGAGCATCCTCGGGCGCTTTGACAGGCGGTAGCCCCGCGCGGGCAGCGCCTCGAACCCGAAGCCCTGGGAGCGCAGCTTCTCCATCTGGTGCCAGATCGACACGCGGCTGACCCCGAGCTTGGAGGCAATCACCCCTCCCGACACCCATCCCGGCTCGGCCGCCAGCAGTTCCCGGAGAATCAGCGTCTCCGTCACTTACCCCCGCCCCCCGCATTGACGCCGCCTCCAGGGCCGCTCCAGTTGAACCCCTGGTCGGTCCTCATGTACGTGTCCTGGGTCTCCTCCAGGATGTACTTGCCCTCGGCAAGGTCGCCGCCATTCGCGATCGCCCGCGCCGTATCGTTGAGGTCCGCGATGTTCGCCAGGCGCTCGTCCTCCAGGAAAATCTCATAGGCCGGCGCGTCGTTGAGCCCGCCAATGTTGCCGATCCCGAGGCCGGGATGGAGCTTATAGGAGAGGCTCACCAGCCCGTCCTTGGTGTAGAGGTCCCGGTCGCGAAAAACAGGCGGGCGGGAGTCGTGGACGATGTAGCTGGGAAGCCTCTTTATCTCATTCTTGGGCTTGTCGACCTCCCGCATGTCCTGGGGTTCGTTCGTGGTGACGGGTGTCGGCGTCGGAGGACTGTACTTGGGCATGTCGAGGGAGAGGGCCTCGGCGACCTCGGGCGAGACCGATCTCTCGGGGGAATAGAAGCTCGATGTCGGCGTCGGAACCGGGACCGGATGATCGGCCAGGACCGCCTTCTTCGCGTCGCCCGCGGCGGCTCCCGACGCAGGCGAAGTCTCGGCGCCCGGCGCGGGCACCGGCGTTGGCGTGGGGGCGGCGGTCTGGCCTGCCGCCACGGCTGCCGCGACCATGAGTGTGAGGAGGGCTTTCGGGGCGCGGTTCATGGCTGAATGCTTAGAATGAAACCTAATGCTCGTATTGGTTCCACGCAAACCAATCCTTGTTAAGGCGCCCTGCGGCGCGGGGATATGGACCGGGCGGCCTACCCGCGCACCTGGCCCGTCCCGCTCACGAGCCACTTGTACGTGCACAGCTCGCGCAGGCCCATCGGCCCCCTCGCGTGCAGGCGGTCCGTGCTGATGCCGATCTCGGCCCCGAACCCGAATTCAAAGCCGTCGTTGAACCGCGTGCTCGCGTTCCAGAAGACGGCCGCGCTGTCGACGCCCGCGAAAAAAAGGCCCGCTGCGCCCTGGTCCGCGGTGACGATCGCGTCGCTGTGCGCGGATCCGTCCCTGTTGATGGTCGCGACGGCCTCCTCGATCGAGGGGACGACCCGGACCGCTATGACCATGTCGAGGAACTCCGCCTTGAAATCCGCCGGCGCCGCCGCCTCGTGGGGGACTCCCGCGGCCTTGAGGATGGCCGCCGAGGCCCCGTCGCAACGGAGGCGGACGCCCTTTGCCGCGAGGGCGGCGCCGACGCGCGGCAGGAGGCTCCCCGCCGCCCCGGCGTGGACCAGGAGCTGCTCGGCCGCGTTGCAGACGCCGGGCCTCTGGGTCTTCGAATTGACGGCGATCGCCTCGGCCATCGCGGGGTCCGCGTCCTTGTCCAGGTAAACGAAGCAGACCCCGGTGAAGTGCTTGATGACGGGGATCGTGCTGTTCTCGGCGACGAAGCGGATCAGGCCCTCGCCCCCGCGCGGGATGATGAGGTGGATGTGGGAGTCCAGCTTGAGGAGGACCTCCAGGGCGGCCCGGTCCGTCGTCGGGATCATTTGCACGCTGTCGCGCGGGAGGCCGGCCGCCGCGAGGGCCTCGGAGATGTGCCCGGCGAGCGCCTGGTTGGTCTCGAAGATCTCCTTTCCGCCGCGCAGGATCGACGCGTTTCCGCTCTTCACGCAGAGGACGGCGCAGTCGACCGTCACGTTCGGCCTTGCCTCGAAGATGACACCGATGACGCCGATCGGCACCCGCACCTTGCGGAGCACGAGGCCGTTCGGCCGGGTTGTCTCCTCGAGGACCTCCCCGAGGGGGTCTGGGAGCTCCGCCACCTGGCGCACGGACTCGGCGAGGTGGTCCAATCGGTCGGGCGTCAGCGTCAGCCTGTCGATCTCGGCCTCCGTGAGGCCGCCGGCCCTGGCGGCCGCGAGGTCCCTCTGGTTCGCCTCGATCAGGTGGACGTGCGAGCGGTCGATCCTGTCGGCGAGGTGCTCAAGCGCGGCGTTTCGCGCGTGGGCCGGGGCCACCGCGAGCGCGAGGGAGGCCGCGCGGGCGCGCTCGGCGATTGCGGTGACCAATTGGGGCAGGTCCTCGGGCATGCGTAGCCGGACACTGTCGCCCACGCCCGCCAGCTCCGCAAAGGAAAATTTTCCCCGCCCGGGCGCCTCACTCGAAGATCCGGCCGCGGCTGAAGCGCCAGACCGAGAACCCCATGACGACCGCCGTCATGAGGGCAAGGATCCCCAGCGTTGGGAGGAGCTCTGCCAAGGAGGCGTCAGACCAGAGCACCTGGCTGAAGCCCTCCATGGACCAGTAGACCAGCGTGAACTTGCTGAACCTCTGGATGAACTCCGGCATGAAGCTGACCGGGAACCACGCGCCCCCGATCGCGCACATGAGAAGGATGACGAAGGTCGAGAGGCCGCGCGCCGACTCCGGTGTCGGCGACACGGAGGCTATCAGCATCCCGAACGACGTGCAGGCGGCCGCCGCAAAGACGCAGACGACCAGCAGGAGCCCCAGGTGGCCGAAGACGTCTATGCCGTAGAGGACATGGCCGGCGGTGAAGAGCACGGTGAGCTGGATGAGCCCGAGGCAAATCCCGTAGAGGAACTTGCTCCAGAGGATGCTGCCCCGCGTCGCCGGGGCCGCCAGGACCCGCTGGAATATCCCGAGGTCCCTCTCGCGGAAAAGCGCGGTCGCCGACGCCGTCAGCGCAAAGAGGAGGAACTGCATCGCCCAGCCGCCGACCAGGAGGGTCGCCATGGGCGACTTGACCTTGGCGCCGGCCACCTGGACGTTTTCGAGCCTGACGATGTTGGAGAGGGCGCCGCCGTCCGAGGTCGCGGGTTGCGCGGGGTCCGGCGTGTCGAGGCGCCTGAGGCCGAATTCACCGTTCGATATGCGGGACCTGATCTTCCCCGGGTCGCCGCCGAAGGAGTCGGCTACGGCCGAGGCGATCGCCGTGTTGAACCGGTCGAGGCGCGCCTCCCCCATGTAGGCCCTCGCGCGGGCCTGGAGCGACTGGCCGAGCAGCTCGGGCACCTTCGAGAAGATCACCTTCTGGAGAATCCCCTGCACAGTCTCCGCCTCCACCTCGTTCCTCGGGTTCGAATAGGTCTTCAGGCGGATGCCGATGCCGTCCGCGCGGATCACGTCCTCGGGAATCACAAGGGCGAAGCGGAACTCGTCTTTCCTCATGAGTCCCCGGAGGTCGGCCTCCTCCAGGGGCCTGCGGGTCCCGTCGCTGTTCACGAACTGCGTGAGCACCTTGAAGGACTTCTCGGCCTTCAGCGCCTCGACCAGTCGCGCCGCGGCCGGATTTGCGCTCTGGTTGACGACGGCGACCGGGATGCCCGACGGACCGGGGTCCTTGGAGTTCACATGGTAGATCTGCCCGAAGAGGTAGATGAGCGCGAACGGGACCACGAAAGTGATGACGATGGAGACCCTGTCCTTGACGAGCAGGGAGAAATCCTTGCGAAGCAGAACGAGTATGGCGTTCATTTTACTCGCGCAGCACGCGGCCCGTGAGACGCAGGAAGACCGCCTCGAGGGTGGGGCGCTGGCTCGTGAACAGCCGCGGTGCGATGAGGTGGCGCTCCGTGAGCGCGTAGAACGCGCTCAGCGGGTAACCGGGGCGCGGCCTGAAGCGGTGGGCGCCGTCCAGGGTCACCAGCTCGCCGATCGGCTTCAATTCGGGGAGCAAGAGGTCGGTCTCGGGCGTCGAGGGGAAGCGGATCTCCTCGTCGAAGGGAAGCTCGCCGAGCAGCCCGTCGATGGTGCCGAGCGCGAGGATCTTCCCGTGATCTATGATCCCGATCCGCGAGCAGAGACGGGTCGCCTCCTCCATGTAGTGCGTGGAGTAGACTATCGTCATCCCCTCGCGGTTGAGCCCCTGGAGGTGTTCAAAGATCGCGTTGCGGGCCTGGGGATCCACGCCGACCGTCGGCTCGTCGCAGAGGAGGAGCCTGGGCCTGTGGAGGAGGGCCGCGGCCAGGTTCAGGCGGCGCTGCATGCCGCCGGAATATACGCCCACGGCGTCCCCCCTGCGATCCGAGAGCTGCACCGACTCGAGGGCCTGGTCGACCCTCTCGGAGAGCACCTTGCCCCGGAGCCCGTAGAGCCCGCCGAAGATGCTCAGGTTGCGCTCCGCGCTGAGGTCGGGGTAGAGGGCGATGTGCTGGGGCACGAGCCCGAGCGCGCGGCGCGCCGGGGGCGAGCCCGCGGCGACACCGGGTCCGCCGACGGTGAGCGTTCCCTCGTCGGGGGCGCGAAGGCCGGCGATCAGGGACATAAGCGTTGATTTTCCCGCGCCGTTCGGCCCGAGGAGGCCGAAGAACTCGCCCTGCTCAATGTCGAGCGACACGCCGTCCAGCGCCTTCAGCGGCCCGAATCGCTTGACGACGCGGTCGGCCGATACGAATGCCTGTGGCGAATTCATCCGCATGCCATAATCGCTCAGGTGGGCCGTTCGTTACACAAAGTGCAGGAGGCCGGCCTTTCCGCCCCTAGGCCGCGGCTCCGCGCAGTGTCCGCCGGCGCACGTCCGGCCATGCCGATTCCGGGATGAGCGGGCCCAGGTGCCGGACGGTCTCCGAACCCATGACCGAGGCCATCGCCCCGCACTCGCCGAGCGGCAGGTTCCGAAGGTAGCCGTACAGGAAGCCCGCCGCCCAGGCGTCGCCCGCGCCGTTCGTGTCGACGGCGTCGCTCAGGTGGACCGGCGGGTTCCGGTGGATCTCGGTTCCCCGGGCGATCCATGCCCCTTCGCGCCCCATCTTGACGGCCGCGACCACGTCGTGGGTCGCGAGCTCCCTCGCGAGCGCCTGATAGTCGCTCCCGCGCCCCGGATACATGGCGCGGATCTCGTCCTCGTTTGCGAACACGACGTCGATCCCGTGGCCGAACTGCGTGAACATCCAGTCGCGCCACTCGTTGACCACCTCGAATGCCGAGAGGTCGAGGCTGATGGTGCATCCCGCGGCACGAGCCGCATTGAGCACGGCCTCGCACAGCCTGTGGTTGAAGACGAGGTAGCCCTCGATGTGCGCATGGCGCGCGCCGCGGAAGTCGTCCGCTGAGATTTCCGAGGGCGAGAGCGTCATCGCCGCGCCAAGGGAGGTGCGCATGGTGCGCTGCGCGTCCGGGGTCACGAGCGCGAGGCAACGCGCGCTGGTGACCGTGCCCCGCTTGAACCGCGAGACGTCCACTCCCGCCCGGGCAAACCGCTCGAGATAGGCGCCGGCGAGGCCGTCGTTCCCCAGCTTTCCGACGAATGCGGTGCTGAGGCCCAGGCGGGCTGCGTTGAACGTCGCGTTCGCCGCGGAGCCGCCGCTCGAGACCGACGGGGGGTCCTTGAGGAGCGAGAGGATCCGGCCCATCTCGGCGTCGTCGACCAGCACCATGCCGCCCTTTTCCCCGGGGACGTTTGCCAGGAACGATTCGGGGACCTGCGCCGTCAGGTCGGTGATCGGGGAGCCGACCCCAATCAGGTCGATTTCAGCGGGGGACCGGGTCATGACGGCGTTACGAGCCCACCGCGATGCTCGTCGCGAGGATGGGCTCGTCGTCTATCTCTATCAGGATGGAGTATTCGCCGGGCTGCGGGAAGCTGAGGTTGCGGATGTCGTTAATCAGGTTGATCCGGGCGAGCGGCCCCTGGGACTCAAACGGGCGGTCGATCAGGGGCTGCGGGTCGGTTGGGTCGAGGCCCATCGAGATCCTCATCCTGTGGGCGCCCGCCGAGACGTCGGTCAGCGTCATGAACCAGACCATGTGGGGATGGACGACAGGGAAGCGCTGGGCCTTGATGTTTGAGAATACCCCCAGGATCGTGTGCTTGCCGGTCCCGGGGTCGATGTGGACGCCGTCGCACAGGAGCCAGGCGAGGAGCTGGGGCTTGGAGTTCACGTTCTTCTGGTCCACGGGGCCGAGTTGGAGGAGGGCCCCGGCCATCGGCAAATCATTTTGAGCGGGAAGGCCGGGGCCCGCCGCGGGTGCCGGGGAGAAAGGGGGCAGCCGCCCCTTACTTCGAGGGCGCGACCGGGGCCGCAGGCTGGCTGCTTGCCGTGAACAGAGGCATCGAATTCTTGATGCTCCTGTAGAGGCCCCATCCCAAGGGAAGGGCGACCACGAGAAACGCCAGGGCGACTGTCAGCGGGGGGGTCTTTTTCACGGTATCAAGTCCCCGCGCCGGCGCCGCCCTCGTCCGCGTGGTGGCGCGGATCGACCGGTTTCACCAGCAGGTTGCAGACGAGGCCGACCATGAGGATGGCGGCCATGATGTAGAGGGTCGTGTTGTAGGCCTCGCTCTTCGGCACGCCGTGCGCGCGCTGGTAGGCCGAGAGGTAGGTCACGAGTTGCGGTCCCAGCACGGCCGCCACAGACCAGGCCGTGATGGTCCTCCCATGGATCGCACCGACCTGGATGGTCCCGAAGAGGTCGCGCAGATAGGCGGGAATGGTGGCGAATCCGCCGCCGTACATCGAGATGATGATGCAGGTGACGGCCACGAAGAGCGCTACGCTGTTCGCGTGCTGGCTGAACGGGATCAGGATATAGAGTGTGCAGCCTAGAAGGAAATAGACGCAGTAGATCGCCTTGCGGCCCGTGAGGTCCGAGGCGGACGACCACAGGAACCGCCCGACCATGTTGAAGATGCTGAGGAGCCCGACGAAGCCGCCGGCCACCACCGGTGTCACGCCGAACATGTCCTGGCACATCGGGGACGCCTGGGCGAGGATTCCGATGCCGGCCGTCACGTTGCAGCATAGGACGCCCCAGAGGAGGTAGAACTGCGGCGTCTTCATCGCCTCGTCCGCAAGGACCTGATGGGTGGTGATAAGCTTCCCCGACTGGGTCGCCGCGACGAACCCCTCGGGTTTCCAGTCCGCGGCGGGCACCCTGACGATCCACGCTCCGAAGTTCATCATCACGAAGTAGCACGCGGCCATGACTAGGAACGTCTCCTCGACCCCCACTGACGCGGCGGTCTTGAAGTGCGCCATGAGTTCGACCCCGAATGGCGCTCCTACCAGGGCCCCGCTTCCGAAGCCCATGATCGCGAACCCGGTCGCCATCCCGGGCTTGTCGGGAAACCATTTTACCAGCGTGGAGACGGGGGAAATGTAGCCAAGCCCCAGTCCAAAGCCCCCGATTACTCCGTAGCCCAGGGCGACGATCAGGAGGTTGTGGACATGGACGCCGAGACTCGCAACGACCAGCCCGCTCGAGAACAAGCACGCGGCGGTGAACATGGTCTTCCTCGGGCCCACCCTCTCGACCCATTTCCCGAGGAAGGCGGCGGAAAGGCCAAGCACCACGAGGCCCAGGGAATAGGTCGCGAGGACAACGTGGGGCGCGGTCCAGTCCTGGTCCGGGACGGACTTCGTGATCCCGATAGCGCGTGTCAGGGGGATGTTGAACACGCTGAAGCCGTAGATCTCCCCGATGCACATCTGCACCGCGATTGCCGCGGGGGGCACGAGCCATCGGCTGAATCCGGGCTGCGCGACCGTCCGCTGCCGGTCAAGGAAGGATGCCATTGACGCTAATTGAGGTTGGGGTAGCTGGCTGGAAACCTGGGCTGACGGCCAGATGTCTGGTCCGCCCCGCCAGGAAAATCGAGCCAATTGGCCTGCTTCGCGAAAATGTAACAATCAGTCGACAGGGACCGGCACCTGGCTGGCCGACGGGGAGACGGTGATCACCACGTACTTCGAGGTGGGCGTGTTGCTGACCTCGGCGACGCTGTCGATGGGGACCAGCGAATTGGCCTCGGGAAAGTAGGTAGCCGCGCATCCGCGGGTGATGGGGTACGGGGCGACCATGAACTGGGGGGCCCTTCGTTCAACGCCGTTAAAATGGCTGGTGAGGTCGACGAGCTGCCCCTGGACGAGGCCAGCTTGGCCGATGTCGTCGGGGTTCATGAAGATCACCCGCCGGCCGTTGAAGATTCCGCGGTACCGGTCGTCGAGCCCGTAGATGGTCGTGTTGAACTGGTCATGGGAGCGGATCGTCATCATGACGAGCTGGCCCGGCGCGAGCGATTCCCTGGGCAGGGGATGCACGGTGAAGACCGCCTTGCCCGACGCCGTCTCGAACTTCCGGCTGTCGCGCACCGCGTTGGGCAGGTAAAAGGGTCCCTTGCGCACCCTCGCGTTGAACGAGTCGAATCCGGGAACGACGCTCTCGATGTGCCTGCGGATCCGGTCGTAGTCGCCGGTGAGCGCCGACCAGTCGACGGGCAGGTCGGGGCCGAGCGTCGCCCGGGCAATTCCGGCAACGATTGCGGGCTCGCTCAGCAGGTGGCCGGACGCCGGCTCAAAACGCCCCCGGGAGGCGCTGATGATCCCCATGCTGTCCTCGACGGTCACGAACTGCTCGCCTGCAGTCTGGCGGTCCACCTCCGTGCGCCCCAGGCAGGGCAGGATGAGGGCGATTTCTCCTGTGACCAGGTGCGCCCTGTTGAGCTTCGTCGAGACGTGCGCGGTGAGCCGGCAGCGCCGGAGCGCCTCCGCGGTGAACGCCGTGTCGGGCGTTGCGGACAGGAAATTGCCGCCCAGGCCGACGAAGACCCTCACGCGGCCGTCGTGCATCGCCCTGATCGTGTCGACGACGTCGAGGCCGTGCCGGCGGGGCGGATCGAACGAGAATTCCCGCCCCAGCCGGTCGAGGAAATCGGCCCCGGGCTTCTCGTAGATTCCCATGGTACGGTCGCCCTGAACATTGCTGTGCCCGCGGACGGGGCACGGGCCCGCGCCGGGGCGACCGATGTTGCCCCCGATGAGCAGGAAGTTGATGACCTCCTGGATCGTCGCGACGGCATTGTGGTGCTGCGTGAGGCCCATGGCCCAGCACGCGATGACCCCGTTGGCGTCCGCCGCGATCCGGGCCGCGGCCCGGATCGCGGCTTCGGTCACGCCGCTGGAGGCGACGATGTCGCCCCAGGAGGTCACCCTTATGCTCGCCTCGAGAGCCTCAAAGCCCGTCGTGTGGGTCGCTATGAATTCCCGGTCCACCGCACGGCTGCCGCCGCGGTCACCCTCCTCGATCAGCGCCTTCATGACGCCCTGCAGCGCGGCCATGTCCCCGTTGATGCGGACCTGAAGCCATAGATCCGCGATCTTTGTAGCGTGGCCAAGAAGGACCCCGGGGGCCCGAAACGGGTTCTTCAAGTCCTGGGGATTGATGAACCGCTCGGTGCCGATCTCGGGCATGGGGTTGATGCTGACGATCCGGCATCCGTTTCTCTTCGCGGCCTGGAGGGCGGTGAGCATCCGCGGGTGGTTGGTCCCCGGATTCTGGCCGAGGATGAAGATGGCCCCGGCCTTCTCGAGGTCGGCGAGCGTGACGCAGCCCTTTCCAATTCCGATTGTCGGGGTGAGGGCGGAGCCGCTCGACTCGTGGCACATGTTCGAGCAGTCGGGCAGATTGTTGGTGCCGTAGGCCCTGGCGAAGAGCTGGTAGAGAAACGCGGCCTCGTTGCTCGTGCGCCCCGAGGTGTAGAAGGCCGCGTTGTCCGGGGAGGCGAGGGCCCTGAGCTCGGCGCCGATGAGCGCGAACGCAGACTCCCAGGCGATGGGTTCGTAGTGGGCGGCGCCCGGCCTGAGGACCATGGGCGCGGTGAGCCTGCCCTGCCTGTTGAGCCAGTGGTCGGACTGCGCCGCGAGCTCGCGAACGCTGTGCTTCGCGAAGAATTCCGGCGTGATCCTCTCCGTCGTCGCCTCGTCGGCCACGGCCTTCGCTCCGTTCTCGCAGAACTCGAACGTGCTGCGGTGCTCGTCGGGATTTGGCCACGCGCAGCTCTGGCAGTCGAAACCGCTCTTCTGGTTCAGCGCGAGAAGGGCCCGGGCGCCCCGGACGAGCCCCATCTCGGCGGCGCTGATCCCGAGCGACTTCTGGACCGCCTTCAGCCCCGCCGCCGCCTTGCTTCGCGGGCCGAAATGGATGCCCTCGGTCTCGACCGGGGCCTCGGCCGAGGGCGGCCCCTCCTGGTCTGGCGTGGGATTGAAGCGAGGGTCCATCTGGGCAGGGCGCAGGGTGTCCCTCAGCCGGACCGGTCCGACGGGGCCTGGGTAATGTTGAACCGGATACGCTGCGCCCCCGAGTACACGTTGAACCTGCTTTGGCCCACGAAGCCGAGAAGGGTCGCCCCGAACTGCCGCGCCAGATCCACGGCCAGGCTCGACGGCGCCCCGACCGCGGCCAGGACGGGGATTCCGGCCATCACCGCCTTCTGCACGAGTTCAAAGCTCGCCCTGCCGCTCACGACCATCAGGTGGCCGGCAAGCGGCACGCGGCCCTCGAGGACCTGCGCCCCTATCAGCTTGTCGACCGCATTGTGGCGCCCGACGTCCTCGCGGACCGCCAGCATCCGTCCGCCCTCGTCGAAGAGCCCGGCGCCGTGCAGTCCGCCCGTGGCCTCGAAGATCACCTGGCTTGAGCGCAGCGCGGCTGGCAGGCCTCCGATCATGCGCGCATCCCAGAGCGGCCGGTCGGGATCCAGCTCGATCCGCCCCGTGACGCGGAGCGCCTCGAGCGAGGTCTTGCCGCAGACTCCGCAGCTCGAGGTCGTGTAAAAGTGCCTCTCCATGCTGCGCAGGTCGACCGCCACCCCGTCCTTGAGCACGGCGCGGATTGTGTTCCCGCGCGCCGCGCCCGGTCGGGCGATTTCGGTCGACTCCCAGGCCTCGACAGCCGAGCAGCCCTCGATGATTCCCTCGGTGAGCAGGAATCCCGCCGCGAGCTCGGTGTCGTTTCCCGGTGTTCGCATCGTCACTGCGACGCTCCTTACCACCCTTACGCCCTTCCTTTCGAAGCTCAGCTGGATCTCCAGGGGCTCCTCGATCGCGACGCTGTCCTCCTTCGGCGTCAGCCTCTCCTTCTCCGCGCGGAGGATCGCGACCCGCCTGACTCCGTCGGCGTCGATCTGGGGTACCGCCATGCTCATTTGCGGCGATCATGGGCACTCTGCCCGCCAAGACAAACTGATCCGTACCCTTGGAAGGAATGAATTTTTTTGTTCCGTTTGGCAGTCGGGCGCGAGAGGATCGCGGCTATGCTCGGATTGAATACCCCGGTGCTGAGCTCGGTCCGGATCGAATTCCTGTGCGTCTCGGAGGGACACATGTATTTCGGGCGCCATGGCAAGGAGCCCCTGGACTTTCCCGCGAGGGAGGTGGGTGAGGCGGAGTGCGTCGCCGGCCGGGGCATATGCGGGGACCGCTTCTTCGAGCAGAAGCCCGACCAGAAGGGGCAGATCACATTCTTTGCGATGGAGGTGTACGAATCGATGTGCGCGGAACTGGGCATTCACGACCGGCCTCCGTCCGTCCTGCGCCGGAATGTCTTTGTCCGGGGCGCCGATTTGGAGTCGCTGATCGGCGCCTCCTTTCTTCTCCAGGGAGTGGCCTTCGAGGGTGTCGAGGAATGCCGCCCGTGCTATTGGATGGACCGCGCGTTCGGCCCGGGTGCTGAGGCTTTCCTGAAGGGCAGGGGAGGGCTTCGGGCGCGCATCGTCGGCGACGGCGTGTTGCGAACCTCGGCCCCGTGAAGAGGGAGTTCTCCGCCGTTCTGCTGGCGGGGGGAGCCTCGTCGCGGATGGGATTTCCCAAGGCTCTCGCCCGCGTGGGCGGCGTGCCTCTTTGGCAACGCCAGCTGGATTTGCTCGTGAAGCTCGGACCCGCTGAATTGATGGTGTCGGCCGGTGCTGATTGGGTCCCTGGGCCGGGGCCGTGGAAGGTGGTGCGCGACCGCGTCTCCGGCCTGGGTCCCCTGGGGGGAATCGGCGCTGCCTTGGGCGCGATGTCCACGCAGCTGCTGCTGGTCCTGGCGGTCGACATGCCCTTCATGTCCGCCGCTTTTCTCGGTGGCCTCGTGAAGGCGGCCGGCCCAAAGGGCGTCGTGCCTGTGGAAAACGGCCTCTTTCAGGGCCTGGCAGCCATTTATCCCCGATTGGCGGCGACCCTGCTGGACGAGGTACTGGGCGGCGAGGACCGTTCGCTGCAGCATTTCGTAAAACGCGCATTGCGAAGACGCTTGGTGACAGCGAGGCCGATATCCAAACGGGAAAGGCCGCTGTTTCGGAATGTGAACGAGCCAGCCGATCTGTGAAAGGCGGCTCCCACCCGTATATTCCGGGTCTAAGTGAGCTCCCCGCGAGTCGGCGGACGCGCCGCTCTGGTTTCGGCAATTCATTTTGCCTAGCGGGGAAGGGCCTGGAAAAATGAGAAATGCTTAATTCGGTGGCGGAATATCCCCATTGGTTCGTCGTTGCCAGCGCGGCACTTGCGGCCGCGTTTGTGCTTTGGATCATCCTGAAGATTCTCAAGGTGGCCCTGTGGCTTTTCTTCGTCGGTGTCCTTGTCGTCGCGGGTGCGTCTGCTGTCTGGCTGCTCGTGAGATAGCCCCCGGAGCGCCCTCTCGTTTGAAGAATCTTGCGCGTCTCGGGCGGTGACGTTTATCCCTCTCGGATGAAATACATCTTCGTGACGGGCGGAGTTGTTTCTTCGCTTGGAAAGGGCCTGACCGCGGCGGCGCTTGGCGCGCTGCTTGAGCTCAGGGGCCTCACCGTCCGCATCCAGAAGTTTGACCCCTACCTGAATGTCGATCCCGGCACGATGAGCCCGTTCCAGCACGGGGAGGTCTACGTGCTGGAGGACGGTGCCGAGACGGATCTGGATCTGGGCCATTACGAACGATTTACGAGCGGCAAGCTCTCAAGGCTGAACAGCCTCAGCTCCGGGCAGATCTACGAGAGCGTGATCCAGAAGGAGAGGCGCGGGGTGTACCTTGGGAAGACCGTGCAGGTGATCCCGCACGTGACCAACGAGATTAAGGAGCGGATCTACGCGGGCGGCAAGAATGTCGACGTCCTCATTACCGAGATCGGCGGGACCACGGGTGACATCGAGGGCCTCCCGTTCCTGGAGGCCATGCGCCAGTTCGCCCTGGAGATGAAGCCCAAGGACGCGGTCTTCATCCATGTGACGCTGGTTCCGTTCCTGGCCGCGGCCGGCGAGCTCAAGACGAAGCCGACCCAGCAGTCGGTCGCCAAACTCCGCGAGATCGGCATCCAGCCCCATGTGCTCGTGTGCCGGTGCGACCATCCGCTCGACATGGACCTGCGCGACAAGCTGAGCATGTTTTGCAACGTGCCCGTGAAGGCGGTCATCGAGTGCCGCGACGTCGATAGCTCGATTTACCAGCTTCCGCTGGCACTCCAGAAGGAGGGCATGGACGAGCTCGTTCTCGATCTCCTCGGGTTCTCGATCCCGGCCCCGAAGAAGAACATATGGATCGAGATCGTGCGCCGGCTCCTGAAGCCCAAGCACGAGGTCACGATTGGCGTCGTGGGGAAATACATCGAGCTCCAGGACGCCTACAAGTCGGTCTACGAGTCGATCACGCACGCCGGGATCGCGAACACCTGCGCCGTCAAGGTGCGCAAGATCGACGCGGAGGACCTCGAGAAGAAGGGCGGCATGGTGCTCCTCAAGGGCCTCGACGGGATCCTGGTGCCGGGCGGGTTCGGCGACCGCGGGATTGAGGGCAAGATCGCCGCGGCCGAGTATGCCCGCAAGAAGGCGATCCCGTATTTCGGGCTGTGCCTCGGCTTGCAGACCGCTGTCATCGAGATCGCGCGCAACGTCCTCAAGCTTCCGGGGGCGGACAGCACGGAATTCGACATCCAGTGCTTGAACCCCGTCATCAACATGATGGAGGAGCAGAAGGCCATCACCGACAAGGGGGCGACCATGCGTCTCGGAAGCTATGACTGCGCAATCCTTCCCGGAACGCTCGCGGCGAAGGCCTACGGAACAAGCATGGTCCGCGAGCGCCACCGCCACCGTTTCGAGGTGAACAACGCCTACATCGAGCAGCTCAAGAAGACCCTCGTCTTCAGCGGGGTCAACCCGCAGCGCAACTTGGTCGAGATCATCGAGCTCAAGGGGCATCCCTGGTTCGTCGGGGTGCAGTTCCACCCCGAGTTCCAGTCGAAGCCCAACCGCGCCCATCCGCTCTTTGCCGCGTTCATAGCGGCGGCGATCAGGCACAAGCGGCCGACCGGAGGCTCAAGTTTGGCAAAGGGCAAGCGGGCGTGAAGATCTTCAACCGGGCCAAGCTGCTCCTCATCGCCGGTCCCTGCTCGCTTGAGAGCGAGGCCGTGTGCAGGGCCGTGGCCAGCAGGCTTGTGAAGCTCGGCAAGGCGCACCCTGAGCTCCGGATTGTCTTCAAGGGCTCCTTTGACAAGGCGAACCGGACCTCCGTGCGGGGACCGCGGGGAACGGGGCTCAGGGATGGACTTGCGCTGCTTTCCCTCGTCAAGAGGGTGTACGGCCTGCCGGTTCTCACCGACGTCCACGAGAGCTCCCAGGTGAAGCCCGTGGCGGAGATCTGCGACGTCCTGCAGATCCCGGCGTTCCTCTCGAGGCAGACGGATCTCCTGCTTGCGGCGGCCGCGACCGGCCGGACGGTCAACGTGAAGAAGGGCCAGTTCCTATCGCCGCAGGAGATGGAGCACGTGACGGCCAAGCTGAAGCAGGGCGGCGCATCGGAGATATGGCAGACCGAGCGGGGCACGACGTTCGGATATCACAACCTCGTCGTCGACATGCGCTCGTTCTCCATCATGCGCCAGAATGGATACCCGACGATCTTTGATGTGACGCACAGCGTCCAGCTGCCGGGCGCTGGCGGAGGCAAGAGCGGCGGCCAGCGCGAATTCGTCCCGCCGCTCGCCCGGGCGGCGCTCGCCGCCGGCGCCGACGGTCTCTTTGTCGAGACTCACCCCGATCCGGACCGCGCCCTCAGCGACGGCCCCAACATGGTTCCCCTGGGGGACCTGGCGGGACTGGTGGCCGATTGCATAGCGGTCTGGAATACCGTGCGTTCCCTTTAGGGGTTCGAGACGCCGGCGAACGCTCCGCAGGCTGCAAGGTTGACCACGCCTGCCCGGATGCCCACGATTCGACTCCACCAAGACCCCGATGGATAACTTTCTTATCGACGTGCCCATGCCATCCATGGGCGCGACTGTGAACGAGTTGACCGTTATCTCCCTCAAGATCCAACCTGGCTCCCGTGTGGCCAAGGGCCAGAAGATCGGGGAACTCGAGAGCGACAAGTCGATCTTCGACTTTGAATCGCCCTGCGACGGCACGATCCGCGCCGTCCATGCCCGTGCCGGGGAGGTGAAGGCCTCCGGTGCAGCCTTTCTGCAGATTGAGACATCCGACGCGGGCCTGCAGCACCTCAAGAGCAAGGGCGGGCTGGCGCCAGCTCCCGCAGCCGCCGCGCCGGCGGCCGCGGCCGTATGGACGCCGCGCGCTACCAAGCTTGCGCAGGAGGCTGGGTTGGATCCCGCGAAGATGGCGGGTGTGGAGGCCACGGGCCCCGGCGGCCGGGTCTCGGGTGACGATGTCGCCCGCTACATCGAGAAGCACAAGTCATGACCGCCGCAACGACGACGGCGGCGGACACCGTTTGCATAGCGGGCGTGGGCTTCGCCGTCCCGAAGAGCATCCGCGCAAACAGCGAGATCCTGAAGTCCTTTCCGAACCGGACCGAGGACGAGGTTGTCCGGCTGACGGGGATCAAGGAGAGGCGGTACGCGGCGGATGACGAGAGCGCGACTTCCCTCGCCGTGATCGCCGTTGAGCACGCCCTCGTCCAGGCGGGGATCAAGGTGAGCGAGATTGATACCATCATCATGGCCACGATGATCCCGGACCAGCCGGTCCCAGCCATGGCCAGCGCCCTCGCGGCGGAGCTCGGCATCCCCCGCGCAACGGCATTCGACCTCAATGCCGCGTGCTCGGGCTGGCTCTACGCCCTTGAGGTGGGGCGCGCCCTGATTCTCGGGGGGACGGCCGGCAAGGTGATCGTGGCGACGGCCGAGCTCATTTCGCGCATCACGAATCCGCTGGACCACGAGACCGCGTTTCTCTTCGGCGACGGCGCCGGTGCGGCGATCCTTACGGCATCCCCCGACGGCCATCGGCTCCACCGGATGGGGCTATCCGGAGACGCCGACCAGTTCACATCGATCCAGCGGACAGGCGGGGGCGCCCGCAAGCCGTGGCCGGAGGGCCACGCGGACATCCAGAACTTCTACCTCCAGATGGACGGGGTCTCGGTCTTCAAGCACGCGGTCATCGGCTTCGCGCAGATGATCGAGGACACGCTTGTGCGCGAGAAGCTCCGGCCGGAGGACATCGCATGGGTCGTCCCTCACCAGGCCAACGCGCGCATCCTCAACGCCGTCAGCAAGCGCGTCGGCATCCCCTTTGACAAGTTCGTGATGACAATCTCCAAGTACGGCAACACGAGCGCGGCGAGTGTCTCGATGGCCCTCGGGTGGGCCGCCGAGGAGGGGATCTTCTCCCCGGGCGACAGGATCATCTTCTGCAGTGTCGGGGCCGGGCTCACCTTTGCGGGCGGCCTCCTTGTCTGGTGAGCCTCGCCGCTCAGTCCGTGAGCTCGTAGCTGAGGATGCTCAGGGCGTAGACGGCGGCCGTCTCGCACCGGAGCACGAGCGGCCCCAACGAAACCGGCTCGAAGCCAGTGGCGGCCGAGCGGCTCATCTCGGCTGGAGTGAAGTCCCCCTCGGGACCGACCAGCCACAGGACGTCGGCGGGCGGGCGCGCGTTCGCGGCACGGTACGAGGCCAGGACCGATTTCAGCGACCGGGCTCCCGGCTGCAGGCTCGCGATCAGCTTCAGGTCATATCCCTTCGCCGACTCCATGAAAGCCGAGGCAGGCGTCACGGGCCCTATCTCCGGCAGCCACGGATTGCCGCACTGCTTGGCGGCCTCGAGCGCGGCGGTCTGCCATTTTCCAATCTTCCGGTCCGAGCGGTCGCCATCGAGGTGAACCTGCGTGCGCTCGCTCTCAAGAGGGACAATCCTTGAAACCCCGATCTCGGTCGCCTTTCGCACGATGGAATCCATGGCACCGCCCAGGGGCAGGGCCTGGCCTAGCGTGATCCGCCAGGGCAGGGGCCTGGCCTTCTGGGCAAACCGCACCTTGAGGCGGGCCGCCCTCCTGTCCGCGTCCGCGAGTTCGCAGATCCATTCCGATCCTTTGCCATCGAAGGCGACGACGGTGTCGCCTGCCGCGGCCCGGTTGACGGCCACGAGGTGGTGGGATTCGCCCTCGGCTAGCACGATCTCCTTGGGGTCCGCCACCGAGGGCAGGCAGTGCGCGCGAAAGTCGGGCATCGCCAAGGAGCAGATTGCAGCCGCCCGTCTTGTCAACTGCGCGGCGCCCCATTGCGGACTTGCCACGCGCCGCACCTTTCAATCGGATTCGCGGTCCATCGCCCGGGTGGCGGAATTGGCAGACGCAGCAGACTCAAAATCTGCCGACGCAAGTCGTGTGGGTTCGATCCCCACCCTGGGCACCACTCTCAGAGTTTGGGGACATCTCGATCAGACCTGCAGATCACTCGACAATCCGCAGAGTTCGAAATTCAGTGGGTCGCCGCATCCGTCAAAGTGGCTAATCCGAGGCAGGTACTATGCAAAGATCGAGACTCTATAAAGCGCTTCTCCCATTCGTAGATCTGATAACCGGAGCCGAAGGTGAGCAGTGGCTCAGAAAGGCTGCTGACATCCAGATCCGGCAGCTTGTCGAGACATTGGGTCCGGCGAACCTCGATACACTTGAGATCTCCGGCCGTGCGTGGGAGCACCGCACAAAATTCAAATCGTACACCGTGTCCGACTATCCGGAGCACGACATATGCTCCGAGCCTCCGGCCGGCCCCTATGACCTGATCATTGCCGAGCATGTGTTTGAGCACTTGCTTTACCCCTACAGGGCCGCGAAAAACGTTTACGCGGCGTTGCGGCCCGGTGGAAATTTCCTGATGGTCACACCGTTTCTCGTGGGACTTCATCCCTGTCCCCATGATTGTACCCGCTGGACCGAAGAGGGGGCGAAGTACTTCCTTTCCGAGTGCGGCTTCCCCTTGGAGTCCACAAGGACCGGCTCGTGGGGCAACCGCCAATGCGTCGTGGGCAATTTTCACCACGCAGTCCGATATCGGCGGCTGCTTCATTCACTCAAGAATCAATCGAACCTACCTGTGACGGTTTGGGCCCTTGGAGCAAAGCCCAGGTGAGGAGCGAGGATGCCCCTTTATGGTGAGCCCGGAAATTGACCCAGTCTGGCAATTTAGTCCTGGCATCCATTCTAAGAGCATCCTTTCCCCGGGACTCTCGTCATGCTCAATTGAGACGGAAACCGCAGAGCGTCAGCAACAGACCCCATTATGAACTCCAAGGCCTCATTATTCGTGTCAGTGCTCTTTGCCATATTGCTCGCCGGATGCCAGACGTCGGAAGCGTTGAACAGCGTTCACATCGGAATGACTAAGACGGAAGTGCTGTCGCTCCTCGGCACACCTGACAGCACAAGCGCCCAGGCAAACGTTGAGTATATGACCTACTACCTCACCTCGGATGCCGGGTATGGCAGAGACCAGCCCTACATGGTCCGATTGGTGAATGGTAAGGTCGAGTCATTCGGCCGATTCGCGCAGCTTTTCGACCTCTACAATCGCCCGGTTACGAGCGCCACCCCGGGACAGCCCGATTTTCCACAATTGGGAGTCACGGCCGCCCCTGTCTTTCCCAGTGCGACGACCTCGGTCAGCCCTCATTTGCCTCGGACCGATTTGGCATCGCAGCTGGTGATGCTGAAGCAGCTGAGGGACCAGGGTGCCCTCACGGACGACGAGTTTGCAAAGGCGAAGGCAAAGCTTCTGGCCACACCTTGATCGCCATCCGGGACACGACCAAATCTAGGAATTACTCCGCCTTGGGCTTCACGATGCCGGCTTCACCGAGGCTCGCGGGGTAAGCGGTGGATTGCCTCTCGCCGGGGCGCAGGATGCGGTCTCGCGGCCGGATGATGCACCAGGCGGCCGCCCCGATCAAATAGAGGGCGCCCATGATGTAGATGGATATGTCCCAGCTGGCGTACCATTTCAGGGCGTAGGCCACGACAAGGGGGCAGATAAGGCTGCCGATCTGCCCTGACGTGTTCATCACGGCGCTCACGACCGCAGCGTTCTCCTGGCCGAGGTCGATGCACGTTGCCCAAGCTGGAGCGAGCGCGAAATTGCCAGCGGCGGTGGCGAGGGCGATAAGGGACGCGGCAAGGTAGGGGTGGTGGAACGTCGGTGCCAGCAACAGCGCCACGCCGGCGACCGTGTAGGCCGCGCCGCCCACGCCGCACCGACCGATGCGCAAGCCAAACCGCGCGGTCATCCGGTCAGTCGTGAATCCCCCGAACAGATCCCCGAACACGCTCAGGATCAGCGGAAGGCCCGCGAAGAACCCCAGGGTCTTGACGGTAAGTCCGAACTGCTCGTTCAGGTAGGTGGGAAGCCAGGTGATGCAGAAATAGAACACGAAGCTGTTTGGAAAATATATCACGCAGAGTGCCAGGAGGCTGCGGCTCCCGAGGAGACTCCTCCAGAACGCCCATCCGGTTTGGCGCCGGATGAGGTTCTCATTTCCGGGAGCGATATGGGCCATCTCCGCCGCGTTCACGCCGGGATGATCCGCCGGCTCGTCCCGAAACCAAAAATGCCAGATCGACGCCCAGGCGAATCCAACGACGCCAAACGCGGCGAAGATCGCGCGCCAGGACATGAAGGGAAGAAGAGCCAGCACCAGAAACGGCGTCATGCCCCCGGCAAAATGCGAGGCTGCGAAAAACGATCCCTGGATGCGCCCGCGCTCGGAACGCGGAATCCACCGCGAAAAGGTCAGGGCCATCCCGGGCCACGCGCCCGCCTCGCCCATGCCAAAGAGAAACCGTGCGGCCAGCAGCGAGGGATAACCCATGGCCGCGCCGGTCGCGATCATGAAGGCCGACCACCAGACGACCATCCGTGACATGACGGCCCTGGCGCCCTTCCGGTCCAGGATCCACGCGGCCGGGATCCCAAAGGTGGCGTAGGCGAGCGCAAACGCGCTGAAGACAAAGCCCATCTGGACCTTCGTCAGCGAGAACCTGGACATGATTGTCGGGGTCAAGGACGAGATGCACGCCCGGTCCACATACGTGATGACGCCGAGGGCGACGATGAGCGCCGCCACCTTGTGTCGCACGTGCGTCCTGGGAACCGCGGCTCCAGTAGACGTCATCGATGATCAGGCCACCGGGTTAACGAGGGTTCCGATGGCCTTGATTGTGATGTGGATCGCGTCCCCGCCCTTGAGAGTGAATTCGTCGCCGGGAACGACCCCCGTCCCCGTCATGAGAAAGCACCCGTTGGGAAAGCTGTTGTCTCGAAAGAGAAACTCGGCGAGCGACGGCAACGGGCGCTTGATCTGGCTGATGGCCGTCGAGCCGCTGAAGGCGACTTGGCCCCCGCGGAGGATCTCAATCGAGATCTCGGTGTCATGGGGCAGGGGGTCGTCGCTCAGGAGCAGGCAGGGGCCGAGCGCGGCGGACTGGTCGTAGACCTTGGCCTGCGGCAGGTAGAGGGGGTTTTCGCCCTCGATGTCGCGCGAACTCATGTCGTTGCCGATCGTGTAGCCGAAAATCCGGCCCCTTGAGTTTATCGCAAGGGTGAGCTCGGGCTCGGGCACGTTCCACTTGGAGTCTCGGCGCAGTCGCACCGGCTCGCCCGGACCCGCGACGCGGTGCGGCGTGGACTTGAAGAAGAGCTCGGGCCGCTCCGCCGAATACACCTTGTCGTAGAATGTGCCGCCGCCGGAATCCTTGGATTCCGCCATCCTTGCCGTGCGGCTGCGGAAATACGTGACGCCGGCGGCCCAGACCTCCTGGGACTGGATCGGGGCCGAGGGGAGCGGCGGCACCAGGGCCGGCTTGCCGGAGGCTGCGGCCGCAGCCGCGAGCGCGCATGGATTTTCAGCCGCAAAGAGCTCGTCCAGTGCGAGCGAGATGCTGACGGCGTCGCCATTCGGCGGTACGGCGATGAGATGTTCGCGGGTCTTGTAGATGCGGAGCATAAGCTAGGGTGGACGAAAATATCGTCGGGCTACTCAGGGACCAAGTCGGGCTGCCGATCAAACGCGCCCAGGAGCTCGGTGATCCGCTTGGCGTCGTAAACGCAGCCGCCCCAGCTGCCGCCGCTTACGCTCTGCAGGGCGGCCCAGAGGAGTGTGTCCTCGGGAACCGCGGCATTGCGCTCGAGCTTCGGCGACAGGGGCCGGCGAAGGAGCTCGGACTCGCCGGATTGCGCGTTGCCGGGGGATGGCACAAAATCGATCGATCCCTCCAGGTTGCGGGTGTCGATCCGGATCCGCAGCGGATCGCCGTCGCGCAGCCTGCCGAGCGGCCCCCCGGCCCAGGCCTCGGGGCTGATGTGGCCGACGCACGGCCCCGTGGAGACGCCTGAAAACCGGCCGTCGGTGAGGAGCACGACGCCCTTGGACTTGGTCAGGTATTTGAGCGCGGAGGTGATCTGGTAGGTCTCCGGCATCCCGGCCGCCGGCCCGATGCCGGGGATGACAACGACCTCGCCGCGCCTGAGGGCGTCCGACCCCTTCGACTTGATCACGGCGATCGCCTCGTTTTCGGAGCCGAAGACCCGGGCCGGTCCCTCGTGCAGGAAGACGCCGTCGCTTCCGAGGAGGGAGGCGTCGATGGCCGTGCTCTTCACGAGCGCCCCTTCGGGCGCCAGGTTGCCGCCGAGGAAGCATACGGTGCTGGTCAGCCCGGCGGCGCGGCTGCGCTCGGGCGACAGGATCACCTGGTCGGGGTCGACGCCGTCGAGCTCGCTCAGCTTGGCCCGCAGGCGCTCGCGGCGCTCGGACTTTTCCCACCAGGCCAGGTTGGCGCCCAGAGTCTGGCCGGTGATCGTCATGGCGTCGAGCTTCAGGAGCCCGAGGTCGCGGAGATGGAGCATCACCTCGGGCACGCCTCCCGCCAGGAACACCTGCACGGTGGCGAAACTCCGGGGTCCGTTGGGCAGGACGTCAACCAGGCGCGGAACCCGGCGGTTGATTCGGGCCCAGTCGGCGACGTTGGGGCGACGGAGCCCGGCGGCATGCATGATCGCGGGAAGGTGAAGGACGAGGTTCGTCGAGCCGCCGAACGCCGCATGGGCGACCATCGCATTGTGCAGCGATGCCTCCGAAAGGATATCGCCTGTGGTGAGCCCGCGTCCCTCGAACTCCATGAGGGCCACGGCCGACCTCCGGGCCATGTCGCGCCAGATCGGGGCCCCCGATGGGCTCAGGGCCGCGTGCGGCAGGGAGAGCCCGAGCGCCTCCCCGACGACCTGCGACGTGGCGGCCGTGCCCATGAACTGGCAGCCGCCCCCCGGCGAACCGCACGCCCGGCATCCCATGTCAGCCGCGTAATCCAGGCTTATTTCCCCCTGGGCGAAGCGCGCCGCGAGGGTCTGGACCTTCGCCGTGTCCTCGCCTTCCTCGGACCTCAGGGTCACCCCGCCGGGCACGAGGACGCCCGGCAGGTGCTTCGCACCCGCAAGGGCCATCATCATCGCCGGAAGGCCCTTGTCGCAGGTGGCGACGCCGACCACTCCCTTGCAGTTCGGCAGCGAGCGGATGAGGCGCCGGAACACGATCGCTGCGTCGTTGCGAAAGGGCAGGCTGTCAAACATGGCGTTCGTGCCATTTGAACGGCCGTCGCACGGATCGCTCACATAGCCCGCGAAGGGAATGGCGCCCCGGGCGGAAATCGCCTTTGCCGCCTCCTCCATGAGGAGCCCGACCTCCCAATGCCCGGTATGGTATCCCAGGGCGACCGGAGTACCGTCCGGGGCCCTGATGCCGCCCTGCGTGCTCAGGATGAGGAATTCCTTCCCGAGGAGCTTGCGCGGATCCCATCCCATGCCAGCGCTTTGGGTCATCCCGAAGATGTTTCCGCTGGAGGCATTCCGCAGCATCTCGGCAGTCAGCGGCAGCCGGCCGGCGGGTCCGGGCGCGGTCGTTCGCAGCGTATAGATCGCCGGATCGGCCGAATCGAGGAAATGGGGTATCGCGGTCATGAGCCTTGCCGGTGTGTCTCTGGATGGAGATTACTGCAGCAGCGAGCGCGGGTGCTACCCCAAATCGCTTCCAGGCCTCTTTCCGGGGCACACGGCCAAATGGGATGGCCGACGCGATCCACTCCCGCCTAAGCCGCGGGCTCCGCGGCCGGCACGATCGATACGCTGGCAGATTTGGGCGCGTTCGTTTGGATAAGGTTCACCGCCGCCAGGAGCACTGCTGCCGCAAAAAGGCAGCACGCATCAACACCCAGCAAGCCCCTTACCCCCCAGAGTCCGTAACCTTGCCCATCGACGAGTGTCATGTAGGCTTGCGGCGCGGCACCGGCCGATTGGAACAGGGCCATGCAGGTTCCGGCGATCTTCGGGTTGAAGCCGGTCAGCTCCAGGCTGAGCGCAAAACTGATCGAGAGCGACGCGCCAAAGGCGAATTCGTAAAGGAGAACGCCGGCGATGTAAGCGGCAGGCACGAGCGGGGCCGACGCCATCGTCGCCGCGACCACCGCCGCGAGGACCCCCGTGGAGATGAACGCGACGCGCTTCGGCCAACGGTCGCACATCAGGCCGCCCGCCCAGGAACCCAGCATGACCGACACTATTCCCCCGGGTATCCCGGTCACCCATTCCACGACCCTTGGCGACGAGTGGTAATCGACTCCTACCCCCGAGAAGAGACTGTAGGCTGCGCAGTACGCTATCGGTGAAAGCAGGAACAGGAGCCCGAACCAAGTCCGGCGTTTCTTCAGGACGGCGGCCATATCCGAGAACATGGCCCGCATGTGGGCGCGGTTGACTGCAAGCGGCCTCTCCGGCTCGTGGACAAACAGGATCAGGAGCGAGGGCAGAAAGCTCATGGCCGCGATCGCGGCCGCGGCCGACCGAAGCGGGAGATGCGCGATGAACCAGAACTCCCCGCCCGCGAGCAGGGGCACCGTCCCGAAATTCCCGATCTGGAACCAGGCCGCCCCCTTCCCGTGGACCTCCGCCGGGACAAGGACGGCCATGAGGCCGTTCAGCGCGATCGCATAGATCGAGATGGACAGGTTTCCCATGAACAACATCGCCGTGAAGAGGCCCAGGTAATGGGGGCGCGGAAGAAGGATTCCCACGTACAGGAATATGGCGGCCAGAAAATTCCCGAGGATGATCCAGTTCCTTCGGCTGAGTATGACGTCCACCACGGGCGACCACAGGAACATCAGCATGAACGGCGACATCGCCACTGCCGAGATCTTGGAGATCGTCTCCACCGAGATTCCCTCGCGGCGCAGGAGGAATGGCATCGCGACGAGGACAAACGGGCCGACGGAACCGGCGAGCAGCACCAGCGAGAAAAGCCAGAGCGGCGGATGGGACCTCTTTGGCTCAGTTGCCGTCATCAGCGGGATGTCCAATTGTCGGCCGAACGAAACGCAGAGCACGGGTCGCACATTGCATTGTCAACGAGATAGGGCTCGCCGATGGGTAGCCTCCTGCGTTGACAGGCGCGGGCATTGCCATTCGATTGGTTCGAAATGTCGGTTGCCCGGCTGAGCGGCCCGAGGACCTTCCTGCGCATCATCTTCGCAGCCTCCCTCGTATCCGTTGTCGCGAGGGCTCAGGAGCAGAAGTCTAATCCCGCCGGAAAGTTTTACGTCGCCGACGCCTCGGGCGGCATCCAGGTCTCCAACGGGGCCAAGATCGACCAGCTGGTGAAGAAGGCCGTCTACAAGGCCGAGGGTACTACCATCGAGACGGAGTCCAATTCGAGCGCGTCCCTCGTGCTCTCGAACAGCACCGGCATCCATTTGGACGCAGGCACGCGCCTCCAGATCATCGAATTCAGACAGGACGCCTTCCGGCCCAACAGGACCGACCTGGAGGAGGAGCCCTCGGTCTCGCAAACGCGGATTCTCGTCGAATACGGAACGATCGGGCTGAGCACCGGCAAGCTGACGGCCGAAAGCACCCTCGAAATCGACACGCCCGACGCGTCCGTATTCATCCATGGCTGCCAGGTATTGATCAGGGTCGTGGACGGCTCCACGCAGATCTCAATGATCGAAGGCGCCGCAACGGTTCGCACGGGACCGACGGGCGCCCCGACATTCGTTAAGAGCGGGCAGGGAATCCAGATCCGGGAGGGCGGATCCGGTCAGCCGGTCTCCGTGGTGGTCCAGGAGATCTCGTCCGGGGGGGCCGCCGGCCTGCCGCAGGTCTCTGACCCCGACGTGGAGAACGCCCAGGCGGCGCAAAAGCTCGTTTACTTCAACGTTCAGGCTCCGACGGGAGGCGCCATTGAGGTCTTCGACGGCGCAACGGCGCAGGGGGCCGCCCCGACCCTGGCCTCGGTTGCGCAGGTCGTCGCTATCCCGGTCTTGCCGGCCACTCCGCCAGTCGAGCCCACGGTGAGCGCGGCAAACCTGACAAGCAGCGGCGGCTGAAAATCGGACTGTGCCCGCCCGAACCTGATCGCTCCCTCCGCCGGCCACCGGTGGAACGGAAGGGCGCCGGCGGGAACTGAGTCGGCCATGGACACGGCGGCGCGGCGGGTCTAATCAGACCCCATGTTCGAGAGAAAGAGCGACCCGCTGCTTCCGTGGCCGCGTTTCCTAAGGCGAATGGCCCTGTCCGCCCTCCTGGCTTACGCGATCGTCTCGGTCGCGCTGTTTGCCGGTGTCATGGGCTACCATTCGATTGCCGGGCTGGGCTGGATCGACTCGATTCTGAACGCGTCGATGATTTTGACCGGGATGGGGCCGGTGGACCCCATGACCACCACGAAGGCGAAGCTGTTTGCGTCGGCCTACGCACTGTTCAGCGGCGTCGTTTTCCTTTCGGCGATGGGGATCGTTCTCTCTCCCATATTCCACAGGATTCTGCACGCCTTCCACATGGATGACGCACGCGACTGAGGCCTGCGGGCGCACGCGGGCCCGATGATCGGGACCGCGCCGGAAAATTTATGAACAAGGTAAACACACGGGACATTCCCGAGGAGCACTGGGTCTCGCCCAAGGGGAAATTCGCGTGCTCGGACATAAACATCTCGATCCGCCTGGGTCGCGAACCCAGCTCGACCGACCTGGCCAAGCGCCAGCCATTTGACGTGGAAATCAGCCGCATTCCCTCCGGAAAGAGCCCATGCCCCTTTCACTCGCACAGCGCCCAGTGGGAGTTCTACCACGTGATCTCGGGGACGGGAGTCGTCCGGGACAAGGATGGAGTGACCCCGATTGGACCTGGGGACGCATTCATCTTTGGACCCGGAAGCCCGCACCAGGTCTCCAACAATAGCCTGGGCGACCTTGTGCTCTATATCGTTGCCGACAACCCCACCGGTGAGTCGTGCCACTATCCCGACAGCGGAAAATGGGCGGTGCGTTCGCCCGAGTACGCTATCATCCGATCTGAACCCCTCGATTACCACGATGGGGAGGAATAGCCGATCCCTCGCCATGGGCCTAACGGTCGGCTTGGCAGTCTTGTCCGGTCGCCTGGCGTTTCAGGCAGGCGCGGTGGAGGCATCGGTCGGCGCCGATCCCGGGCCTGCGGTTACGCATGTGTTCCTGTTGATTGGCCAGTCGAATATGGCGGGGCGCGGCCGGGTCGAGGCCGTCGACCTGGTGCCCCATCCGCGTGTGTTCTCGTTTGCGAAGGATCAAAGGTGGACCCCCGCGGTGGACCCGATCGCCTTTGACAAGCCGGGACTGGCCGGCGTCGGCCCGGGTTGCGCCTTCGGAAGGGCGGTTGCCGACGCTCATTCCGATTGGGTGGTCGGCCTTGTACCCGCCGCGTTCGGGGGAACGACGCTCGAGGAGTGGCAGCCCGGCGGACGACTCTACAGGGACGCTGTCGACCGGACCCGCGCCGCGCTGCTTGGAGGAGCCCGTCTTGCCGCTGTTCTCTGGCTCCAGGGGGAATCCGAAACGCCCCAAACGGCTGAGACGTACGTCGCCCGCTTCAGCCTGATGGCCGCCAGCCTCCGGACTGACCTCAACTCCAGGGATGTTCCGATCATCGTGGGGGAGCTGGGCCGCTTCGTATCCGTCGCGCCCGCTATGAATCCCCAACTGGCGCGGCTTCCCGCCGCCATTCCGAATTGCGGCATGGTCTCGTCGCTTGGCCTGACCGACAAAGGCGACAGTTTGCACTTTGATTCGGCCTCGGCCCGGGAACTCGGCCGGCGGTACGCGCGGGCGTTCGACGAAGGATGGGGTCATGCGGCTGCTCGGTAGCAGCGGGCCCGGTCCCCGTTCCGCCATTAGAATTGCTTGTCACTCCCATTGATGGAAGCGTAATACCCGCCACCCATTCACTAACGGCAAGATAGCTCAGTTGGTAGAGCAGAGGACTGAAAAAACGAAACTGCTGTTTTAGCCGGAGTTGGCGGGAGTCATCTGATGTGGTCAAAACCGGGGCCGCCAAAAATTTGCCCGGGATTCGATGTTTGCGGGAATCATCCTGAGTTATCTCGGATTTTGACATCGGGTGACAACAAGGGTGACAACGGATTACGGGCGAGTGGATCGGCTTGAGCCACGGGCCGAAGGTTAAGGAAAGGCAACAAGGCTTGCATTGGGAGGAATATGAATTAGGTTGAATCAACCTTTTAATGCCCAACCAACTCTCTAAGACCAAGCGCCGGCAAAGCATCGCGGAGCATAGAGCTGTGCTTGCGGCGATTGAAGCAGTCGCGCGCAGCGAGAGGCGAACAGTCGTCGATGTCCTCCGTGAGGCGATCCGCGAGTTGGTCAGGAGAAGGGCGGAGGATCCTTTGCAAGCCGAGTTGCTTCGCCCCGAAGTCTGGAATCTGGCACCTCAATTTTCTGCGAAAATGCGCACGCGTGCCCAAGTCGCCCGTTTTAAGCGCGAACAGAGGGAATTCGATAGGGTGGTCCTCGATCTCAATCTTGCCGCTCCCATGGATATTGAGGCGCGTAACTCGATCGCGAATCCGGATTACCCCATTCGTTTGATCGGATTCAAGAATGCCCACGCCGCACTCTGAAGCGAGTCCGCGGCCTCCGGCTGACTTTGCCGCCCTCCTGGACACGGAGGTTCCAGTACTGCTCGTTGGCGGTCAGGCAGTAAACCTTTGGGCCCTCTACTTCAAGGACCGGACATCGGATCTCGCTCCGTTTGTGTCTCGGGACGCGGATGTGCTTGGAGACCAGGAAACCCTCGCCCAGTTAGGGCGGGCGATCGGCGCCAAGCCGATCCTCTTTCCAATGCACCCGCCTTCAAACGAGATTGGCTTTGTTGTCTCGAGGGATTCTGCTGGGCTTCCCCTGTTGGTTGAAGTCTTGCGTTACGTTAACGGAGTGAAGAATGAGGAACTCCGCGAGACCATCTATGAATTCGCTGTTGGCGAGAAGCCGGTGACACTTCGGGTGCCCGGTCCGATCGTGCTGCTAAAGGCGAAGATCGCGAACGTAGCTACCATTACGCAAACAGGCCGCCAGGATGCGCGACACGTGGCAATTCTTGCTCGTCTTATTCCCGCGCACCTTGTCGATCTGCAGAATGCCGCGATCTCGGGGCGGATTACTGAGCGAACGCTGCTCGATTCCGTCGAACAACTTGTTGCCATTGTTAGGGATCGAACGGCCCAAAGGATCCTTCTTGAGCTAGGGCTGAAGCCCGCCGTCTTTTTTTCGGAGCTCAACGGAGAGCATTTACCAAAACTGAAGGCATTCTTGGAAAAGCGGCTTCCAAGAATCTTTCCGAGTTAAACCGGAGTGAAATTGCTTGTCGCCCCATTGGCTAAATAGTTAGTACTCACCGCTCATCTTCACACGGCAAGATAGCTCAGCTGGTAGAGCAGAGGACTGAAAAAACGAAACGGCTATATTAGCTGGAGTTGGCTGGAGTCATCCGGTGTGAGCAAACCGTTACTTGGCAACGACAAGACCGGATGCCGGTTTCGTCCTGAGTCACCCTGAATGCGCCCAATTTTTTTGGTCGGGTGACAACATAGGTGACAACATTTTGATTCGTTTTGCCGTGCCCAACTCAGCACCATAACCCGCAGGCCAAGAATTGACGACCAACGACTGGAGCCTATGGTTGGGGATATGGCTCACACCCATAAAGTTGCTCGTTATGTGCAGCTCCTTCGCGCCAATCCGGCGCGTAGGGCGCCGCAGCTTCATGTACATAAGACGACGAAGCCTGACGACGTACGGCTTTGGAAGCAGCGCGTACGCGCTTTCGATGACGCATTGATTCAATTGAAAATCAGGACTCCGGCTGAGATCACTGAGGAAAACACTCGGGCGAGCCTCAACATGAAGGAATCCCGGGTAGTCAAATATTCAGACTATGCCGGCTTTTCCGCCCGAGGCCTTCGCTGAGGTCTTCTCGGCTCCTGAGCTTCCAACGGTAATAGGCGGCCAAGCTGTCTATCACTGGGCCGAAAGATTTTTCGATAAAGCCCCTGAACTGGCATCGTTTGGCCCATTTGTGAGCAGGGACGGCGACCTATGGGCCACGCGTAATACCGCCATCGCCTTACGTGACCGCACGGGATGGCATTGCAAACTTTTTGATGAGCCCCGCACCCTGACCTGACGTACCAGAACTGAGCCATTGCGAATGAGAGTCTGGGCTCCAAGAAAGGAACCCAGATGCCAAAAGGAAAGAAGCATACGCCGGAGCAGATCGTAGCGATTCTGCGTCGGATCGACGGCGGAGAGTCGGCGCAGGCCGTTTCCCGCGAGGTGAACATCAGCGAAGCGACACTCCACCGCTGGAAGCAGCAGTACGGAGCGATGGAGATCGACGAGCTGAAGGAGTTAAAGGCCCTGCGGGACGAGAACGCCCGCTTGAAGCGGATCGTCGCCGACCAGGTCCTGAACATCCAGGTGCTGAAAGAGGTGAACTCAAAAAAATGGTAAGCTCGTCGCAGAAGCGCCACGCCGCCCAGGGCGTGGTAGCGGCGGGCATGTGTTCGCAGCGTCAGGCGTGCCGTTATCTTGGGCTGGCGCGCTCCAGTTGGGCCTACGTGTCGCGGCCGCCGAAGCCGAGGACTGTGCAGATCGGGGAGGCGATTGCCGCGCTGGCGGTGCGCCATCCCCGGTACGGCTACCGCCGAGTGCATGAAATGCTGCGCCGGAAGGGACTGTGCTGCAATCTGCGCACCGTGCAGCGGATGCGCCGTGACCAGGGTTTGGGCATAACCGGGCCGGCACGGCGTCCCAAAGTGCCGCTGCGGCCCGATGCGAAGGTGAAGGCAACCGCGGTCAACGACGTCTGGTGCGTCGACGTGGTCTTCGACACCACCCAGGGCGGCAACACGGTTAAGTTCCTGACGATCATCGACGAGTACAGCCACTACTGCCTGGGGATCATTGCCAGCCGTCGGATGGGTGCCCGCGAGGTCGTCGCTGCGCTCGCCAGGCTGATAGAGATCCACGGAGCGCCCGCGCACCTGCGGTGTGACAACGGGGCGGAGTTTATCGCCCGGTTCCTCCAGGAATGGCTGGTTCTGGCGGGCGTCGAGACTCGGTTCATTGAGCCCGGCAGCCCGTGGCAGAACGGCATCAACGAAAGCTTCAATGGACGCTTCCGTGACGAATGCCTCAACCGCGAGCTCCTCGCCAACCTCCTCGAGGCCCAGAGCGTGGCGCGGACCTTCCAAGAAGAGTACAACGACATCCGTCCTCACAGCACCATCGACTACCGCTCTCCCAGCGAATACCGCGCCGAACTCTTGAACCAAGCTCCAGGCTCCGGTCAGGCCCGCCAAGCCGGGCCTTCCCTCCGCCTGGAGCTTGCTCTCGTCCCCACCAACAACCACAACCAGAACTGAGATCAACAACCCGCCCAGACTCTCACTCCAGGTGGCTCAACAAATGCGGTCCGGTCAACCCATGCGGTAGCAATTCTGACCAAAGAGATTCCCGGTCAAGATCCCCTTCGGATCGAAGTTCTGAAGGACGTGCACGGATTGACTCCTGCGGATCTTGAATTCTCAACGGTTGTTACAACGGCTAGCGAACGCCAAGTGCGTCTCTTGGACCCGGCAGCCTTACTCAAGGGCAAGATTTCAACGTTACTCCATTTAGGTGCAACGCAGCGTCCGAATGACGAGCGTCACATTCGACTCCTCATTCCAATCACGAGCGCATTCCTCAACGAGAGAACAGAAGCTGTCCGAGCTGGCCTTACCGCTGAAAAACCACTCTTGAGCGCAATGCGCTATGCGATCGAAGTTGGGCAATCTCACCAAGCCCAGGCTCTCGCCAAGGAATACAACTTCGATTTCCATGCGGTCATGCCAACGATTGAAGATTTTACGAAACTTCCGCGTTTGGCTAACTTCATGGCGATTGAATTGCCGAGAATCTTGCCAAGCCGAGATCGGGGTTCTATCGAACGTGAAATCGATTGATTTTTGGTGGGACAGAGATGGAGCCGAAAGGGTTGAACGGCCCCGAAATTGCTTGTCGCCCCATTGGCTAAATAGTTAGTACTCACCGCTCATCTTCACACGGCAAGATAGCTCAGCTGGTAGAGCAGAGGACTGAAAATCCTTGTGTCCCCGGTTCGATTCCGGGTCTTGCCACCATTTTAATAGGATTTGCAACGGCGGCACCCCCCGCTTCCCCTTTTGAGCATGGAGTCCGGGCGTCGCGCACCTGACGCATCGATCCCGCAGCACGGCCGAAGGGACCTGCTGCTGACCGTCCTGCTCTTCGCGTCGACCCTCATCGCCTATTTTCCGGCCCATGCCGGCGGTCTCCTCCTTGACGACGACCTCCATATAACGGCGCCCGGGCTGCGGTCACTGGGCGGCCTCTGGCGCATCTGGTTCGATGTCGGCGCCACGCAGCAGTATTACCCCGTGCTCCACTCGGCCTTCTGGCTGGAGCACCGCCTCTGGGGCGACGCCGTGGCGGGCTACCACCTGGTCAATTTCCTGCTCCACGCCGGGGCGTCCTGCCTCGTCGTCGTTCTCATGCGCCGCCTGCGCCTGCCGGGCGCATGGCTCGCGGCGTTCGTCTTTGCCCTGCATCCGGTGTGCGTCGAGTCCGTCGCGTGGATCGCGGAGCAGAAGAACACGCTCTCGACCGTGTTCGCCCTGGGCGCGGCGGTCGCATACCTGGATTTCGACGGGAGCCGGCGCCCCGCGCGTTATTGGCTGGCGCTGGGGCTTTTCGCGCTCGCGCTCCTGAGCAAGACTGTGGTGGTCACGATTCCAGCAGCCCTGCTTGTCGTCGCCTGGTGGCAGCGTGGGCGCGTCGATTTTCGCCGTGACGTGCTGCCGCTCCTGCCCTGGTTCGCGCTCGGCGCAGCCGCGAGCCTCATCACTTTTTCGGTGGAGCACACGCTTCTCGCCGGGGTCGGGGCGGCCTTCGGGCTCGCGCCGGTTGAGCGCATCCTGCTCGCGGCTCGGGCCCTGTGGTTCTATGCGGGCGAGCTCGTCTGGCCGTCGGGACTGACCTTTTTCTACGCCAAGTGGCACGTGAGTGCCGCGCAGTGGTGGCAGTACCTCTATCCAGCGGCCGCGGTTGCCGTGGCAGGAGCCCTCTGGCTGCTCGCCCGGCGAAGGCGCGGGCCCCTTGCCGCGTTCCTGTGCTTCGCGGGGACGCTCGTTCCGGTCCTCGGGTTCTTCAACGTGGAGTGGTTCGTCTTCTCCTACGTGGCGGATCACCTGCAGTACCTTTCGATCCTCTGTTTCGTCGTCCCGGTCGCCGCAGCGCTGGCCATGGGCGCGGAGCGCCTGCCGGCTGGCGTCCGCCGGCTGGCGTATTGCGCCGCCTGCGGTTGGGTGGCCGTCCTTGGGTCCCTCACATGGCAGCAGTGCGGGCGGTACCGGGACCCGGTGACCTTTTACCGCGTTGCGCTGGCCCTGAATCCAGAGTCGGGAGCGGCGCACAACAATCTCGGGGTCGTTCTGGAGGCATTGCCCGGGCGCATGCCGGAGGCAATCGCCGAGTTCAAGGCGGCACTGCGGCTCAGCCCGAACGCGCCCGAAGGCCAGGAGAACCTAGGAGCCGCGTTGCTGAAGGACCCGGCCCGTCATGCCGAGGCCGCGGAGCACCTCGAGATTGCGCTGCGCCTCCGTCCGGGCATGAAGTCGACACAGGACAGGCTCGCCGAGGCGTTGTCCGACCTTCCCGGCCGCCTGCCCGAAGCGATCGCGCAGTACCAGGCTTCCCTCCAGATCGATCCGAAGGACCCGGTCGACCACAACTTCCTGGGCGCAGCCCTCATGCGGGACCCAAGCAGGCTCGGGGAAGCCGAGGCGCAATTCGAGGAGGCGCTCAGCCTCAGGCCTGACTATCCCGAGGCGCACAACAACCTGGGCAACGCGCTAAGGAGGATGCCGGGGCGTCTGAACGACGCGATCGGCGAGTTCGAGGAGGCGGTGCGGCTGAAGCCGGATTTCGCCGAGGCCCACAATGGCCTGGGACTTTCCCTTGCTCAGGTGCCGGGGCGGCTGGCGGACGCGACGGACGAGTTCAGGGAGGCGATTCGCCTTGATCCGAACATGGCAGGGGCGCACAGCAACCTCGGCATCGCCCTGATCATGACGCCGGGGCGGCTGGATGACGCGATTGCCGAGCTCAAGGAGGCGGTGCGCCTGAAGCCGGACTTCGCGCCGGGTTGGCACATGCTCGGCGTGGCCTGGATGCGGTCGGGCAACCAGCGGGAGGCTGCGGACGCATTCCGGGAGGAGCTGAGCCTCTCGCCCGGCAACCCCGCGGCGCTGCAGGCCCTTGAGGCGGTCACCCAGCAGTCAGGGGACCATTGATTGTCTCCGTCTCGACGGCTGATTTGCGCGCGCCGGCATTCCTTATAAGATGCGCGCATCGTGATCCTCCATGACCGTCAGCAGGTGATCAGGGGCGGCGCCCCGCTCGCAAGGGCGCAGGCCGTGCTTATTCTCCTGCACGGGCGAGGAGCGTCGGCCGAGGACATCTATTCGCTCGGGGAGGCGGCCGCCGCGGACAGCCCCGACGTTGCGCTCATAGCTCCCCAGGCCGCCGGCAACACCTGGTATCCGCAGCGTTTCCTGGCGCCCATCGCGCGGAACGAGCCGTATCTTTCGTCGGCGCTTGGGGTCATCGCGAACCTTGTTGCCGAGGCGTCGGAGAACCGGATCCGGTTCGACCGGGTCGTCATCGCGGGCTTCTCCCAGGGGGCATGCCTGGCGCTTGAGTTCGCGTGCAAGCACCCGCGCAGGTACGGGGGCATCGTCGGCCTGAGTGGCGCCGTGATCGGACCGCCCGGAAGCACCCGCCGCGTGTCGGGAAGTCTCGACGGCACGCCGGTCTACCTGGGGTGCGACGAGAACGACGCCCACATCCCACTGGAAAGCGTGGAGGAAAGTGCGGTGGTGCTCACAAAGCTCGGCGCGCAGGTCACCAAGACGATCTTCAAGGGACTGGGGCACACGGTCAACGCCGAGGAGCTTGCCGTGCTCAAGGGAATTGTTGAGAGGTCTGCGACGGGCACCTGATTGGGTCCGCACGAAATTATGTCCAAGGCGTCCATCAAGGGCCTCCACCATGTGACCGCGCTCTGCAGTGACCCGCGGGCCAACCACCGGTTCTACACGGGTGTGCTCGGGCTGCGCCTGGTCAAGCGGACGGTGAACTTCGACGATCCAGGGACCTATCACCTCTACTACGGCGACGGCGCGGGATCGCCCGGCACCATACTGACGTTCTTCCCGTGGATGGGAATGCCCCGGGGCCGCCAGGGGGCGGGCCAGGCCGTTGTGACGTCATTCCGGACAGGCGAAGGCTCGCTCGAATGGTGGAAGCAGCGCCTTGAGGAAGCCAAGGTGGCCGTGCGCGGCCCGGTGCGGCGTTTTTCGGAGAGCGTCATCGAGTTCAGCGACCCCGACGGCATGGGCCTCGAGATTGTGGCAGCGGCCGGTCCGCTGCCGGTGACGGTGGAGTGGGGGAATTCCCCCGTGCCACCGGAGCATGCGCTGCGCGGCTTCCACGCCGTCACCCTCCTTGAAGCCGCCCGCGACGCCACGGACGCCGTTGTCGCCGGACAGATGGGCTACAGGATGATCGGCGAGGAAAAGGGCCGGTTCCGATATCGGGCGCCGGAGGGCGACACCGCGGCGTTGCTCGACATCCTCGTCCAGCCCGGGGGCCGCCCGGGGCTGCAGGGCGCGGGCACGGTCCACCACATCGCGTTCCGGGCCGGCGACGAGACGGTGCAGCTCGGCTGGAAAGAGAAACTGGCACGATCCGGCCTCAGCGTGAGCCCGGTCATGGACCGCAGCTACTTTCACTCGATCTATTACCGCGAACCCGGAGGCGTGCTCTTTGAGATCGCGACCGACGGACCGGGATTCGCGACCGACGAGCCCGCGGAATCACTGGGCGAGAAGCTCAAGCTGCCGGCGCAGTACGAGGCCGCCCGTGCGCAGATTGAGCGCGCCCTGCCGGCGCTCTAGCGTTCAAGGGTTCGGGAGATCGGACGTCTTCCATCCGCCGCCCAGCGCCTGGATGAGGGCGATGCTCGAATTGAGCTCCTCCTGGCGGATCGCGAGCGCGGTTTCGCGATCGGTCAGCTCGGTGACCTGAGCGGCCGCCACCGTGGTGAAGTCGACCGTGCCCGCATCGTACTCGTTGAGCGCGATCTGCGCGGCCTGCGCGGCCTCGGACACGGCGACGTCCTCGACCGCCGCCTCCTGCTTGAGTATCCTTATGCCCGCGAGGTTGTCCTCAACCTGCTGGAGGGCGGTCAGCACCGTCTGCCGGTAGTTTGCGGCGCTCGCCTCGTAGGCCGCCTTGGCGGAGAGAACGAGGTCATGGCGCTGGCCCCAGTCGAGGAGCGCATCCGTTGCCTGGGCGCCCAGCGTCCAGAACTTGTAGGGCTCAGAGATCAGGTGGCTCAGGGTCTCGCCCTCGTACCCGGCCGCGCCCGTGATGCTGATGTCGGGGAAATAGGCGGCCGTCTGGATCCCTATCCTCGCGTTTGCCTCGGCCGCCTCCCGCTCGGCCGCCGCGATGTCCGGCCGGCGCTCGAGGAGTGTCGACGCCATCTGGGCTGGGACCTCTGGGATCGTGAAGCCGAAGTCGGCCCTTCTAGGTATTGAGAAGTCGGCGGGCGCCTTGCCAAGGAGGACCGCGATCGCGTGCTCGAGCTGCGCCCGCGCAATGCCAGCGTCAATGAGCTGCGCCCGGGCGCCGTCGAGCTGCGTCTGGGCGGTGATGACGTCGCTGCGGGCGGCCACGCCGACCGAATACTTGTCCTGCGTGATCTTGAGCGTGCGCCGGTACGCCGCGACGGCGCCCTCAAGCAGCCTGATCTTGTCGTCGGCGGCGCGCAGGTCCACGTAGTCCTGGGCGACGGCCGCCTGCGAGGAGAGGCGGGTCGACGCCAGGTCGGCCGCGCCGGCCTGCGCGCCGGCGACGTCGGCCTCGACGGTGCGCCGGATCTTGCCCCAGAGGTCGGGCTCCCATGATGCCTGCAGCTGCGCGGAATAATTGGACGCGGTGATGGCCTGGCCCGTGGGCGAGACGGCGGCGGGCGACCTGGACCTCCCCGCGGAGCCCGCGGCCGACACCGTCGGAAGGTAGGCCGTCCTGTCCGAACGAGCGATCTGCCGGGCCTCCTCGTAATTCGCGGCGGCCTGCAGGATCGACTGGTTTGACGTTGCGACCGTCACCTCGAGATCGCTGAGCTGCGCGTCGCCGAGAACCTCCCACCAGGGACCGCGGTCCACTCCGTCGCTGGGCGAGGCGCTCTTCCATCCGGCGTCCTCCTTGAATGCAGGGGGCACGGCCATCGCGGGCCTCTTGAAGTCGGGACCCACCGCGCATCCCGCGAGGAGGCCGGCGGCGCACAGGACGCGGAGCGCCGCCGTCCAATTTCTCTCCGGAATGCGTCTGTTCGGGAATTTCATTGAGTCGTTTGCGGGGCGCATCAGATCGGCGCCAGTTCCTGGTCCTCGCCGTGGGAGGAAATTCCCAGCCGGACCGATGCCCGCGTGAACCAGAGGCGCGCGCGGTCCACGTAGAGGTAGACGACGGGCGTCGTGTACAGCGTGAGAAGCTGGCTGACCACGAGGCCGCCGACGATCGAAATTCCGAGAGGCTGGCGCAGCTCCGCGCCGTCGCCGTAGCCGACGGCCAGCGGGATCGCGCCGAGGATGGCGGCCATCGTGGTCATGAGGATGGGCCTGAAGCGCAGCTGGCAGGCCTTGAAGATCGCGTCGCGGGGGCTCAGGCCCTCGTTGCGCTCGGCGTCGATCGCGAAATCGATCATCATGATGGCGTTCTTCTTGACGATGCCGATCAGGAGAAGGACGCCGATGAGCGCGATCAGGCTGAAGGCCAGGTTGAACATCATGAGGGCCAGGACCGCCCCGATGCCTGCAGACGGAAGCGTCGAGAGGATCGTGAAGGGGTGGGCGTAGCTCTCGTAGAGGATCCCGAGGACCAGGTAGATCGCGATGATCGCCGCCAGGATGAGGACAAGCTCGCTGCTGACCGTGTCCTGGTACGTCTTCGCGGTCCCCTGGAAGGACCCGTGGATGGAGGTCGGCATGTGAATCGCGGCTGTCTGCCTCTCCACGGCCGTGACCGCGTCCGACAGCGACGCGGCGGGGTCCAGGTTGAAGGAGATGGTGCCGGCGACCGACGAGTTCTGGTGATTCACCGCGAGCGGGGTGGTCCCGAGCTGGTAGTGGGCGAACGCCGAGAGGGGGACCATTGTCTCGTGGACCGTGCTCACGGCCTCGCCGGTCGACGCGGCGCCGTGGCCCGTCGAGGCGATCGCGTTGATGCTCGCGTTGCGGGCGGTGTCGGCGGCCACGGACGATGAGAGTTCGGACGCCGCGGAGGCCGAGGACGCGCTCGTGGACGCCGAGGCCACGGTCACCGTGCCCGCCACGGCGTTCGTGGACTGGGTCCCGGTCACGACGCCCCCGGTCGAGCTCACGTAGATGTCCTTCAGCGCGGAGGGCTCCTGCCAGAAGCGCTGCGCGACCACCATGACTACATGGTACTGGTTGAGCGACTCATAGATCGTCGAGACCTGCCTCTGGCCGAACGCGTCGTTGAGCGTGCTGTCGACCTGGGCCGCGGTGAGGTTGAGCCTGGACGCGGTGTCGCGGTCGATGACCAGGTCCGTCTCGAGCCCCCTGTCCTGCTGGTCGGAATTGAGGTCGGTCAGGGCCGGCTCGCTCTTGAGCGCATCGAGGAGCTTCGGCGTCCACTCACGCAGGTCCGTAAGGTTGTCCGCCTGCAGCGTGTACTGCCACGCGGAGTTGCTCACGCGCCCCCCGGCGTGGGGCGTCTCCTGCTGGGGAAAGAGAAAGAGCTGCGCGCCGGGCACGCGCGCGAGCTTGGGCCTCAGCCGGGCGATGATCTGCTCGGACGACGCCTTCCTCTCCCGCAGGGGCTTCGCGGCGACAAACATGATCCCGGTGTTGCCGCCCCGGCCCCCGGCGCCGGTGAAGCCCACGACATCGTCGACGTCCGGATCGCTCTGCACGATCTGCATGAATTGCCGCAGCTTCTGTGACATCCGCTGGAAGGACGCCGTCTGGTCGGCCAGGATGCCCCCGTTTAGCCTTCCCGTGTCCTCCTCGGGGAAGAAGCCTTTCGGGATGATCGCGAAGAGCCAGATATTCATGCCCACAGTGCAGACGAGGACCATGATCATCAGGAACGAGTGGCGAAGCGTCCATTCCAGCGTGTCGCGGTAAAGGTCGAGGAGCGCTTCATAGCCCGCCTCCGTCCACCTGTGGAAGCGCGCGCGCACCTCGCCCGGGTGCCGGATGGTGAGCAGGCGCGCGCACATCATGGGCGTCGTCGTCAGCGAGACCACCATCGAGATCAGGATCGCAATCGAGAGCGTCAGCGCAAACTCGCGGAACGAGCGGCCAACCTGGCCTCCCATGAGGAGGATGGGAATGAAGACCGCGATCAGCGAGAGGCTCATCGACAGGACGGTGAACGACACCTGCCTGACGCCGATCAGCGTCGCCTCGAACCGCGGCGTGCCCGCCTCCATGTGGCGGGTGATGTTCTCCATGACGACGATCGCGTCGTCCACGACGAACCCGGTCGCGATCGTGAGCGCCATGAGCGAGAGGTTGTCCACGCTGAAATTGAGCAGGTACATGACTCCGAATGTCCCGATGAGGGAGACCGGCACGGCGACGGCCGGGATGAGCGTGGCGCGGCCGTCCCGAAGGAAGAGATAGACGACGAGGACCACGAGGCCGATGGCCATTGCAAGCGAGCGCCCGACGTCGCGCAGCGAGGCCCGTATCGTCGTGCTCCGGTCCATGGCTACATCGAGCTGGGTCGCGGGCGGTATCTGCGCGCGCAGCTGGGGGAGCATCTTCTGGATCAGGTCGACCGTCTCGATGATGTTGGCCTGGGGCTGCCTGCTGACCGCGACGAGGACGGCGGTGTTTCCCTTGGAGAGCCCGAGGTTGCGCGTGTCCTCGACGGAGTCCTCGACATCGGCCACGTCGCTCAGGCGGATCGGCGCGCCGTTCCTGAAGGCGACGACGAGGCTCCTGTAGTCCTTCGCAACCCTCGACTGGTCGTTGTCATAGATCTGCCAATGGGTCGTCTCGTTCTCGATTGCCCCCTTCGGGCTGTTGGCGTTGGCGGCCGCGAGCGCGGCGCGGACGTCCTCCAAGCCCACCCCGTACTTGAAGAGCGCCGAGGGGTTCAGCTCGACCCGCACCGCAGGGAGCGAGCTTCCCCATACACCGACGTTGCCGACGCCCGCCACCTGCGAGAGCTTCTGCGCAAGCTTTGTGGACGCCTCGTCGTAGAGCTGGCCGGGGGTCATGGTCTTCGAGGTCAACGACAGGATCATGATCGGAGCGTCGGCTGGATTCTGCTTCCGGTAGGTGGGGTTGGAGCGGAGGCCCGTCTGGGGAAGGTCGACGCGAGCAGCGACGATCGCCGCCTGGACGTCGCGCGCGGCCCCATCGATGTCGCGGTTCAGCCCGAACTGGAGCGTGATGTTGGTGCTCCCGACGGAGCTCGAGGAGGTCATCTCGGTCACGTCCGCGATCGTGCCCAGGTGGCGCTCAAGGGGGGTCGCGACCGTCGTCGCCATCGTCTCCGGGCTCGCCCCCGCCATGTTGGCCGAGACCGTGATTGTCGCCGAGTCGACCTGGGGAAAAGGCGAGACGGCGAGCTTCGAGTATCCCGCCGCGCCCGCGAGCATGATTCCCGCCGTGAAGAGCGTGGTGGCCACGGGCCTTCGGACAAATATCTCGGAGAGGCTCATGTGACCGCCTCGCTCGGCTTCGCCGCCGGGGCGCCCCGCTCCCGGAACCGCACCGCGATCCGGTCAAACGCGAGGTAGATCACCGGTGTCGTGAACAGGGTCAGCACCTGGCTCACGATCAGCCCGCCGACGATCGTCACGCCCAGCGGATGGCGCAGCTCGGAGCCCATCCCCGTGCCCAACATGAGCGGCACGGCGCCCAGGATCGCCGCCATCGTCGTCATCAGGATGGGCCGGAAACGCAGGAGGCACGCCTGGTAGATCGCCTCGCGGGGCGGGAGCCCGTCGTTCCTCTCGGCGTCGAGTGCGAAGTCGATCATCATGATCGCGTTCTTCTTGACGATGCCGATGAGGAGGATGATCCCGATGATCCCTATGACCCCCAGGTCGCTGCCGACCGCCATCAGGGCCAGGAGGGCCCCGATCCCGGCCGACGGCAGCGTCGAGAGGATCGTGATCGGGTGGACGAAGCTCTCGTAGAGGATCCCGAGGATGATGTACATGGTCAGGATCGCCGCCCCGATCAGGAACAGCTCGTTCGACAGCGAGCTCTCGAACGCGTCCGCCGCCCCCTGGAAGCTCGTGATGATGCTGTCGGGCATTCCTATCTGCGCCTCAACCCTGCGGATCGCCTTGACCGCGTTTCCGAGCGAGCCGCCGCGCGGAACATTGAACGAGATCGTGTTCGCGGGAAACTGGCTCTGGTGGTTGATGAGGAGCGGCTCCGGCCGCTCCTCGAACGTCGCGATGGAGGAGAGGGGCACCTGGCCGCCCGCCGCCGAGGGGACGTAGATCGACGAGAGCGACGCCGGCGAGCGCTGCAGCGCCGGGTCGGCCTCCATGATCACGCGGTACGTGTTGGACTCCGTGAATATCGTCGACACCTCCCGCTGGCCGAAGGCGTCGTAAAGCGCATTGTCGATCGTCGCCGCCGTGATCCCGAACCTGGCCGCCGAGTCGCGGTCGATCTTGATGTAGACGCCGAGTCCGCCGTTTGACTCGTCGGAGGCGACGTCGCTCACCGCGCTCAACTGCCTGAGCTGTTCCGTGAGCTTGGGGACCCAAACGTTGAGGTCGTCCTGGTTCGCGCTCTGCAGGACGAACTGGAACTGCGTCTTGCTGATCCGGTCGTCGATCGTCAGGTCCTGGACGGGCTGCATGTACGCCGTGATGCCGACGACGCCGGAGAGGCTGTCATTGAGCCGCCTGATGACGCCTGAGGCCGTGTCGGCGCGGTCCCCCCTGGGCTTCAGGTTGACGAGCATCCTCCCCGTGTTGAGCGTTGTGTTGGATCCGTCGACACCGACGAAGGAGGAGAGGCTCTCGACGGCGGGATCCTTTAGGATGACGCTCGCGGCTGCCCGCTGGCGATCCGACATGGCCTCGTACGAGGCCGACTGGGCGCCCTCGGTGATCACCTGGATGAGGCCCGTGTCCTGGACGGGGAAAAACCCCTTCTGTATGACGATGTAGAGGAGCACCGTGAGCACCAGGGTCGCCACGGCCACGGCAAGCGTGAGCGGCTGGCGGTCGAGCACCCACGTGAGCATCGTGCCGTACCGGGCGATGACCCCGTCGAAGAACGCGCCTGCCTTCCTGCTCCAGGCCGGCACGTCCTCGGGGTCGTGGTGGCGCACCAGCTTTGCGCACATCATGGGGACGAGCGTGAGCGAGACGACCGCCGATATCAGGATCGTGACCGCGAGCGTGATGGCGAACTCGCGGAAAAGTCGGCCGACGACGTCGCCCATGAAGAGGAGGGGGATGAGGACCGCGATCAGGGAGATCGTGAGCGAGATGATCGTGAAGCCGATCTGCTCCGACCCCTTGAGCGCCGCCTCGAGCGGGCTGTCGCCCTTCTCGACGTAGCGGGCTATGTTCTCGATCATGACGATCGCGTCGTCGACGACGAACCCGGCGGCTATCGTGAGCGACATGAGCGACAGGTTGTTCAGGCTGAACCCGAGGAGGTACATGACCGCGAAGGTCCCCACGATCGACAGCGGCACCGACAGGCTCGGGATGATCGTCGCGGGAAGGTTCCGCAGGAAGACGAAGATGACGAGGACGACCAGGATGACGGCGAGCGTAAGCTCGAACTCGACGTCCCGAATCGACGCCCGGATGGTCACCGTGCGGTCCGTGAGGACGCTCACGTCGATCGCCGGCGGAAGCGAGGCCTTGAGCGCGGGCAGGAGCTGGTAGACGCCCTCGACCACCTTGATCACGTTCGCGCCCGGCTGGCGCTGGATGTTCAGGATGACGGCGGGAGTGCTGTTGTACCACGCCGCCAGCTTGTTGTTCTCCGGCGCAAATTCCACGGTCGCCACGTCGCTCATCCTCACCGCGGCGCCGTTCTTGAAGGCGACGACAAGCTTCTCGTAGTCGGCGGCCGTCTTGAGCTGGTCGTTCGCGTTGATCGTGAAGGCGCGCGATGGGCCGTCGAAGTTGCCCTTGGCCTGGTTCTGGTTGCCGTTGTTAACCGTCGTGCGCAGGTCGTCGATGTTGAGCCCGTACGCGGCGAGCGCGGTCGGGTTGGCGCGGATGCGCACCGACTGCCTCTGGCCGCCGCCGATGCTGACCAAGCCGACGCCGGGCAGCTGCGAGATGTTCTGCGCGAGGCGGGTGTCCGCAAGGTCCTCGACCGTCGTCAGCGGGAGCGTCTTCGAGGTGAGCGCCAGGGTCAGCACCGGCGCGTCGGCCGGGTTCACCTTGGCATAGATCGGGGGCGCCGGCAGGTCCGACGGCAGCAGGTTCCCCGCGCCGTTGATCGCCGCCTGGACCTCCTGCTCGGCTATGTCGAGGCTCAGGTCCAGGGTGAACTGGAGCGTGATCACGGAGGCGCCCGCGGAGCTTGAGGACGTCATCTGCTTCAGCCCGGGCATCTGGCCGAGCTGGCGCTCCAGCGGGGCGGTGACCGACGAGGTCATCACGTCAGGGCTCGCGCCTGGGTAGAACGTCTGGACCTGGATCGTCGGGTAGTCGACCTCGGGAAGGGCCGAGAGCGGGAGGAATCGGTAGGCGACAATCCCCACGATCAGGATCGCCGCCATGAGCAGCGTCGTCGCGACCGGCCTCAGGATGAAAATGCGGGAGGGGCTCATCGGGCGGACCCAGGCCTGGGCCGGCTCAGGGGCGGGCCGTCAATTGCTGCCACTGGGGGGTCGGTGATGCCTGTGCTCGCCGTCCGGGGCGCCCGGGCCACCGGCCCCGCTCGCGCCTGGGCGCGTCGGGAACGAGGGCACCACCTCGATGCCGTCCTTGAGCCTGTCGGCGCCGTCGACAACGACCTTGTCGCCCGGCGAAACCCCAGAGAGCACGGCCTGGCGTTCCCCGTCCACGGCTCCTAGGGTGACCACCCTTGCCGCGACCTTGTTGTCAGCCCCGACCACATAGACGAACGAGCCCTGCTGGCCGCGCTCGATGGCCGAAGTGGGTATCACCGTCGCACCCTTCAGCACGTCGAGAAGCATAGTGACGTTCACAAACTGGTTGGGGAACAGCGCGTCGTCGTCGTTCGGGAAGACCGCCCGAAGCTTGAACGTCCCCGTGGTGGGGTCGACCGTGTTGTCGAGGGTCGCCACGCTTCCCGTCGCGAGCTTCACGGTGCTGTCGCGGTTGTAGGCGTCGACGCGGATCGTCGCCCCTGCGCGCACCTGCTTGAGCACGGCGGGGATGTTGTCCTCCGGGAGCGTGAAGATGACCGAGATCGGCCTGACCTCGGTCAGTATCGCGAGCCCGGTTGCGTCGCCCGGCGTCACATAATTGCCCTGGTCGACGAGCCTGAGGCCGACCCGCCCCGAGAACGGAGCAGTGATGTGGCAGTACGTGAGGTTCAGCTGCGCGCTGTCCACGGCGGCCTGGTTCGTCTTCACCATGCCCTCATACTGCGAGACGAGCGCCTGCTGGGCGTCCACCTGCTGTTTCGAGATAGAGTCCTGCGTCGAGAGCTTCTGGTATCGGTCGAGGTCGATCTGCGCCTCCTTGTACTGGGCCTGCGCCTCGAGAAGCTGCCCCTGCGCCTGCTCCAGCTGCACCTGGTAGGGGCGAGGATCGATGATTGCGAGGAGGTCGCCCTGATTCACAAGCTGGCCTTCGGTGAAGTTGACCGACGTGAGCTCCCCATTGATCTGCGTGCGGACCGTGACCGTGGCCAGCGGGGTCACCGTCCCCAGGCCGTCGAGGACGATGTTGAGGTCGCTCTTGCGGGCAAGATTGACGAGAACCGGCAGCGGCCCGTTCATCCCGAATCCGCCGCCGCCCCTGCGCCCGCCGCCGCCGGCGAGTCCGCCGGGCCTCATGCCGGGGATCTGCGCCATGTTGTGGCGATGATAAACGACCGCGGCCACGCCCAGGAGGATCAGGCCCAGCAACGTGAGGAGAACCGCGCGCCTGCCCTTCTTCTTCTTCACGGCCGCCGGAAATTCGGGCGCGAGCTTCGGAACCGCCTGCGGGGGGTCGGTTTCAATCGGAAATTTGTTCATTTTAACATTTTGGGCTGAAATCGTTTAGGGGCACTTGGACGGCGCCGGATTGGCGCGCCGTAATGGCGTCCCCGAGGACAGACGCTCCCACTGACAAAAAGTCACGGGCAAATCGTGACCGTTCGCGGCGAGGCTGCAATATCCGAGAACGAAGTGGCCGGTGCGTCGAGCGACGCCGCCATCACGGATTGCCATGCTGCGACGACGGGTGCTACCACGGGAACAGGAGGCTCAAACCCTGGGTCAGTCGGGTCGATGGCCCTTCAACTATCCCAATCCCGGGTTGCTTGTTGCCCGTTGCCTGGCAAGGTTTAACCCGCCTTCCATGCGAATCACGACCGCCCTTGCTTCGCTGTTAGCCGTGTCCGCGTGCATGGGCGCCCTGGAGCCACTCGGCCCGCCCGTTCCGCTCGCCCCGCCCCCCCCGTCGGCGTCGCCCGGGGAGGACGTTCTCGCGCTCGATTCGGCCCAGCGAGCCCAGGCCCTTGGGTTCCCATCCACGGCCGTATCGCTCTACCGCACGATGCTCGCCAAGCCAGCGGCGGACAGCCGCCGGCTCACGCTGGCGCTCGCCTCGGCGCTGCTTGACGACGGGGACGTGACCGGGGCGGGCAGGGTGCTCGACGCCTATCAGGGGCCGAGGGGCGCCGGCTGGCACCTGCGGGCCGGGCTCGTGGCCGCCTACGAGCGCCGTTTCGACCAGGCAAAGTCCGACCTCTCGGCCGCCCATCCCGACGAGCTCGACCCGGTCGAGCGCGGCTGGCGTCCCTTCCTGGAGGGCATGATCGCCGACGCCGGCGGCGAGCCTGTCCGCGCCGCCGGACTCTACCAGCAGGCGGCAGCGGACGCGGTCAACAGCCTCCAGCGCGCCCGGTTCCTCCTCGCCGAGGAGCAGGTGCGCCTGCGGATGGGCAGCGTGAGCGAGGCGCAGCTGGACGCGGACCAGAAGAATGCGGCGACCTACCAGTACCAGAAAATAGGATACGGATTTTCCCGCGAGTACGCGATCGCGCTCAATTCGCTTGGCCGGACGCAGCAGGCGGTCGACGTGCTGCAGGCCGAGCTGAGGATCCTCCCGGCCGAGGAGCGCTCGGAGACCGACCACTTCCGGCTCCTCCTTGGCCTCATAGCGGGCGCCGGGGCCGGGGTGGGGCGCCAGGAGCTCTTTGAGTTGCTCGAAACCGGCAGCGACCCGGACCTCCAGCGTATCGCCCTGCAGCTCTTGGTGCGAAGCTCCGAATCCGGCGCGCTGCGCACGGAGCTCGGCGAGAGGCTCGACGCGCTGATCTCCGCGCCCAAGCCGAACCCGATCCTGGAGAGCCTGCTGCTCTGCCGCGCGCAGCTGGGACTTGGCGGGGCGCACCTGGGGCTCAATGAATCCGCCGACCTGTACGCCCGGGCCGAGGACGACGCCCACGCCCTCCTCGACAAGTTCCCTGGATCCTCACTCAAGGCCCAGGCCTACGCGGTCCTCGCCAGCTCGGCCTGGGAGCAGCACCGGTACCGGACGGCGGCCGACTACGCGTCCAAGGCGGGCGCAGAGCTGGCGCCCGGTCCGGTGCGCGCGGAGTTTGGCGTCCTGGTCGCCGAGGCCTGGTTCCGCGCGGGCATGCTGGGGAAGGACGCGGCCGATTTCAGGAACGCCGCAGACGCCTATGCGGCCGCGCTCAGGTCCCGGCCGGCCGGGGTGAGGCCGTCCATCCTCATGTTCCAGAGGGTGCAGTCCGATATCGAGGCCGGCGCGCTCTCGACCGCGGCGTCCGTCATGGACGAGCTCTCCGGCGATCCCGCGTTTGATCCCGTGGACCGGTGGGAGGCGGAATGGAACCTCGCGCGCGCCCTCGAGGTGCGCGGGGAGACGGCCGAGGCCTACGACCGCGTGAGCCGGCTTCTTGCCGGCCCCGCTCCCGGATCCCTCGGGGCCGACCTCAGGGCGAGGATGGCATGGCTGCAGGCGCGCTTGTCGTTCGACGCGAAGAAGCCCCTGGAGACGGTGAGGCTCCTCGACTCCCTCCTCGCCGCGACGGGGGGATTGTCGCTCGGGCTGGGGAAAGACATAGCGAGCACCGGCGAGCTCCTGAAGGCCGAGGCCCAGTTCGAGATGATGCGCGACTCGACTGCGGAGGAGACGCTGCGGAAACTTCGCGCCGATTTTCCCAAGTCCGAGTCGACCGTCTATTCCTACATAGTCGAGGCGAACCAGTTTGCGCAGCAGGACAGGGTCGTCGACGCGCAGCGCCTCCTTACGAAGCTTGCCGACGACTTCCCCGACGACATCACGTACGCCCCCTACGCCCTTTACCAGGCGGCACTTCAGGCGGAGCGCCTCGGGACCGACAACAACCTGAAGGAGGCCTACCGGCTCCTCGAGAGCCTGGTCACAAACCCGAAGTATGCCGCAAGCAAGCTGATCTTTCCTGCAAGGATGCGCGAGGGCGACATCCTGCGGGAGCTCAACCAGTTTCCCCAGGCGCAGCAGGTCTACGAGTCGCTCGTCAATAATCCCGCCTCCTCGCAAAACCCGGACGACGTGATCCTCGCCCAGCTCGCGCTCGCGGAGTGCCATGAGGCCCAGTCCGCCGACAGCCCCTCCCACGCCGACAGCGCGGTGAGGATCTTCGAGGACCTGGTCGAGCGGGTGGACGCGACGCCCGACGAGCGGGTCGAGGCGGGCTACAACCTGGGCAAGGTGCTCTCCCGCACCGACGCCGGTAAGGCCCAGGATGTCTGGTGGAACGACGTCGTGGACGCCTTCCTGGTGAAGCCGGGCGGCCCCAGCGGCCTCGGCGCGAAGGGAAGATGGTGGATCGCGCGGACGCTGCTCGACGTCGGTCAGCTCTACGAGAATGAGGGCAGGCTCGACGACGCGAAGCGCGCGTGGAGTCTGTGGATCGACTCGGGCCTCCCGGACGTGGCGATCGCCCGCGAGCGGCTGGCCCGCTTCAACTTGCCCGCAGCGAAGAGCTGAATTAAACCCCGAAGCATGACGACCATGGAAACCAGCGTGCTCGCCAGAGGCGGCCCCATGATGTGGGTCCTTTTTGCCTTCGGCGTGGCCCTGCTCGTCATCTTCATCGAGCGCGCCCTCTACCTTCACCGCGGCCAGATCCGCTCGACCGCCTTCGTGAGCGGGATTAAGAACATCCTGGCGAAGCGCCGGCTCGTCGAGGCGCTCACGGTGTGCGAGGAGACGCCCGGCCCGGTTGCCGCCGTCGTCAAGGCCGCTCTCCTCCACGCCGACGAGGACGCCGAGGCGATGCGCTTCCACGTGCAGGAGGCGGCCGTCGTGGAGCTACCGGCACTCGAGCGCCGGATCGGGGCCGTCGGGGCGATCGCGCAGGTGGCGCCGCTCCTCGGCCTCCTTGGAACGGTCCTTGGGATGATCGTCACATTTGCCGCCTTCCAGCGCGACTACGCGACCGTGAGCGCGCTTGCAAAGGGGATGTGGGAGGCACTCTTCTGCACGGCGGGAGGCCTCATGCTGGCGATCACCGCCCACCTGGCCCTGCATTTCCTGAACGGCCGGGTGCGCGCAATCGTGCGCGACATGGAGTGGTCGGGCAACGAGATCATGAAGTATTTGAATACAGAATACAGGGCTTCCGGCGCCGGCGCGCCGCCGAAATGATCGCGCGCCCGCTGGACCTGGCCTCGAGGCTCCGGCCGCCCTCGCACGGGATGGGATCGCTCCATTACGTGAACGTGATCCTGCTCGTCATCTTCTTCTCGCTCCTCGGTTCCCGGTTCGTGCTCTCGCCCGGCCTCGGGATCGACTTCGAGCTGCCGACGCTTGACGGCGCCCGGGCGGGCGCCGCCCAGACCCCCTATTACATCAATGTGCTGCGCTCGGGGCAGATATTCACGGATGACGGGCTCGTGGACATGGGTCAGCTTGACGGATGGCTTAAGGCCCGGGCGGCCCGCGAGTTGCACCCTACCTTGCTCATCCGGGCGAGCTCCGAGGTGAGCCTTTCCGAGCTCGTCGAGATCAGGGGCGCCGCCCGCGCAGCGGGCTTTGGGAAGGTCCTTATCGGCGCCGAGGACACGGCCACGGTACCGAGCCAGGCCGATTCGAAGTGAAGCCGGAGGGACGAGCTTCCGGCAAGGTCTGGACGGGGGTGGCAGTTCTGGGAGTCATTGCAGCGGCGTGGCTTGCATTCCAAGTCCGGGTGCCCGAGGCACCCTTGGCCACCGGAAATCCCCTGAACCCGGCGGTCGGGTTGGTGGACCCCGGCGTCATAAAGAGGACGATGCTCTTTGACCTCACGCCGCTCTTCCTGCCGACCGAGTTCAACAGCTCCAGGACACCCTATGTTCCCGATGAGCCCGGGAGCGCATTTGCGGGCTTTCCCTTCAAGCCGACGTTCTCGGATTCGCAGATCCATTTGCACCTTCCTCCCCCCGCCGAGGTCCCCTCGTCTCCCGCCGAGGCCCTGGTTGGCGACCCTCCCGGGGCGCCTTTCATTGGGTTTGGAAGGGTCGACCTGAAGACGGAACCCCTTGCTCCGCGTGCGGCCTACGTCGAAATTACCGACACCGGGTCGGGTCGGGCGGTGTTCAGCCAGCCCGTTAACGACGCCCATCCGCCCACATCCGACTGGAAGCCCATGGAGTTCATGGCCGCCGTGGATTCGGCAGGGCTCGTCGGTCCCCCGGTCCTCACGCAGCACTCCGATGTCGCGGATGTTGACGCCTACTTTGGGCAGTATCTTTCCGACACCCTGAGGATCGGACAAAGGCTAAACCCGGGCTTTTACAGGGTCAGCGTCGGGCCCTGATTTCCGACTGAAAACGCCGCACGCCGACTGGCGCCGCCGATTTTTCGCGCGGTGAGCAAATTTCTGTTGACGCACCAATTTCCAACCTGCACTTTCTTCGCTCTTTTTCGTTTCTTGCAACGCAGTCTTGGTCTGCCCAGATAGCTCAGTTGGCAGAGCACGTCCTTGGTAAGGACGAGGTCGCCGGTTCAAATCCGGTTCTGGGCTCCATGCAAGAGGCAAAACGCCACCACTCTTATCAAACCCACACACGTCTAAAGATCTGGAACCGTTATGGCTAAAGGAACATTCGAACGCAAGAAACCGCACGTCAACGTCGGTACTATCGGTCACGTCGACCACGGCAAGACCACGCTCACGACGGCGATCCTAAAGGTCCAGGCAGACAAGGGGCTCGCCGAGTTCAAGTCGTACGCGGACATCGCCAAGGGCGGCACCTTCCGCGACGCCTCCAAAATCGTCACGATCTCGGTCGCGCACGTGGAGTACGAGACCGCCAAGCGCCACTACGCGCACGTCGACTGCCCCGGCCACGCTGATTTCGTCAAGAACATGATCACCGGCGCCGCCCAGATGGACGGCGCGATCCTGGTCGTCTCGGCGGCCGACGGCCCGATGCCCCAGACCCGCGAGCACATCCTGCTCGCCTACCAGGTCGGCGTCCCGAAGATCGTCGTGTTCCTGAACAAGGTCGATCTGATCGACGACTCGGAGCTGCTCGACCTCGTCGAGGAGGAGATCCGCGACCTCCTCACCAAGTACAAGTTTGACGGCAAGGCGGCGAAGATCATCAGGGGCTCCGCGACGGCGGCCCTCGACGGCAAGCCCGAGGGCGTCAAGGCGATCTCGGACCTCATGGACGCGATCGACTCCGAGATCATGGAGCCCGTCCGCGAGATCGACAAGCCGTTCCTCATGTCGGTCGAGGACGTGTTCTCGATCACCGGGCGCGGCACGGTCGCGACCGGCCGCATCGAGCGCGGTATCGTCAAGCTCAACGAGACCGTCGAGATCGTCGGGCTCAAGGACACGACGTCCACGGTCGTCACCGGGATCGAGATGTTCCGCAAGCTCCTCGACCAGGGCCAGGCCGGCGACAACGTCGGCGTGCTCCTGCGCGGTATCGAGAAGGAGGGGATCGAGCGCGGCCAGGTCCTTGCCGCCGTCAAGACGATCACCCCGCACAAGAAGGCCAAGGCCGAGATCTACGTCCTGTCGAAGGACGAGGGCGGGCGCCACACCCCCTTCTTCAACGGGTACCGTCCGCAGTTCTACTTCCGGACAACCGACGTGACGGGGGTCATCCAGCTGCCGAAGGGCGTCGAGATGATCATGCCCGGAGACAACATCAACATCGACGTCGAGCTGATCGTTCCGATCGCCATGGAGAAGACGCAGCGCTTCGCCATCCGCGAGGGCGGCCGGACGATCGGTGCGGGCCGCATCACGGAGATAACGGAGTAATCTTTCGTCCCGAACCACTTAACCCGGCTCGCCGAGGTTCCGAAACGGGGACCTCGGCGTTGTCGTCTCAACAATTCCACGACTATAGGGGTGTAGCTCAATTGGTAGAGTAGCGGTCTCCAAAACCGTTGGTTGGGGGTTCGATTCCCTCCGCCCCTGCCACTTCAGAAGGTTCCCAAAGCAGTCCATGAAAAATCCGTTCCAAAGCACGCGCATCTTCGTCGGAGAGATGGTGGGCGAGCTGCAGAAGGCGAGCTGGCCCACGCGGACCGAGCTGCGCGATTCGACGATCGTCGTCATCGCGGCCAGCGCGCTCCTCGGGATCTTCACGGCCGTCAGCGATTTTTCACTCTACCAGGCCGTGGACCTGTTCACGTCGCTCGTCAGCCGCTAAACCGCCATGTCCACCCAAACGACCGCCTCCGCGGATGCCCAGTGGTTCGCCCTTCACACGCTCTCCGGACAGGAGAACAAGGTGAAGACCTACATCGAGAGGTTCAAGTCGGCCGAGGAGCTCGACGACTCGATCTTCGAAGTCCTCCTGCCGACGGAAGTCGTCTCGGAGGTCAAGAACGGCAAGAAATCCTCCAAGGTCCGCAAGCTGTACCCGGGCTACGTCTTCATCCAGATGCGCCTCTTCGACGAGGAGAAGAAGCTGATCAACAAGCCGTGGTACTTCGTCAAGGAGGTGGCCGGCGTCATCGGGTTCGTCGGCGGCGAGCATCCGGCCGCGCTGCGCCAGGTCGAGATCGACGAGATCCGCGCGAGGATCGAGGCCGCGAACGGCAAGGAAGTCCCGAAGGTGCAGTACACCGTCGGCGAGGAGGTAAAGATCAACGACGGCCCGTTCGCCAACCTGAACGGCCGCATCGACGAGATCGACCCGGACCGCGGCAAGCTCAAGATTTCCGTCTCCATCTTCGGCCGTTTCACCCCGGTCGAGCTCGAATACTGGCAGGTCCAGAGGAGCACCGAATAACTCCGGTCGCCCGGCACCCCTTCAATAATGGCCAAGAAAATCCAAGGCTACATCCGTCTCCAATTGCCCGCAGGCGCGGCCAATCCCGCGCCCCCGGTCGGCCCCGCGCTGGGCGCCCAGGGCGTGAACATCATGGCGTTCTGCAAGGAGTTCAACGCCAAGACGAAGGACCAGAACGGGATGATCCTGCCCGTGATCATCACGGTCTTCTCCGACAAGAGCTTCACGTTCATCCTGAAGTCGCCCCCGGCCTCGGTCCTCCTGAAGAAGGCGGCCAACATCGCGAGCGGCTCGGCGAGGCCGAACCAGGACAAGGTCGGCAAGGTCACCCGCAAGCAGCTGCTCGAGATCTACCGCTTGAAGCAGAAGGACCTGAACGCGAACAGCGACGATGCCGGCATCAGGATCATCGCAGGCACCGCCCGCAACATGGGCATCGAGGTCGTCGACTAAAGGGATCCAGCAATTTTTGAAGCGGGAGTCCCACCCGGGACGCTTGAACCGCAAAGGAGCACACAATGGAAAAACAAAGCAAACGTTACCGGAGCGCCCTCGAGGTCGCCGATCTCGCGAAGGACTACCCCCTTCCCGAG
>Ga0302324_100000333_pt1 | contig 125812 bp, 117 predicted proteins | sample Palsa_T0_1_FD_201949 | JGI IMG/M metagenome (GOLD analysis project Ga0302324, IMG submission 201949) | Peat permafrost microbial communities from Stordalen Mire near Abisko, Sweden - Palsa_T0_1 | ecosystem: Environmental > Terrestrial > Soil > Palsa > Peat permafrost | place: Sweden: Abisko... | reverse complement strand
CATGACCAGCATGCGCTCGCCTGGTCAGCGAGGGAAGAATTTAGCAGGGAAAAGCGAGTGTTGCATCTCGCCACTGTCTCAAAAAAGGGCGCAGTCCAAGAGAGAAGAATAGAATCAATATCAACAGGCACCCACGTTATGCGCGAGTTGCGCGAGTCTTATTATCTTGCGTTGCTCTTCACCGCGAATGCCCTCCTTCTCATATTGGGGTGATCAGCTGGAAATGCATGGCCGGTTATCTAGGTTGAGGACGCGGGAAAAGACGGGGCGGCACATTCGGGCGTCGTGCTCGGTCTGCGGCAAGCCAGACTTTTTATTCTCCGCCCAGGCAGAAGGAGTAGGCAAGCATTGGTGCCGGTCGGCATCCGCCAGTCTTCTGCTCGCAGCAACCAAAAGCATAAGTCTTGACAAAATGTCACATTAGATATAATCTAAATCTTTCATGGACGCCGAGGCGATTAAACGGTCCTTGGAAGGCAGCGGGTTGCGGTGCACTCCACAGCGCTACGCCGTGATGGCATGCTTGATGGAACACAACAGGCATCCCACGGCCGCGGAAATCTTCGAAGCCGTGAATCGCGTGGATCCGCGCTCTTCAAGAGCCACGACTTATAACAATCTGCGGGACTTGGTGCAGGTGGGTTTGGTCCGTGAAGTGGCCGTCGAGGGCCGTGCCGCCCGATTCGATGCGAAAGGCATGCGGCATCACCACTTCATCTGCGACCGCTGTGGCAATGTTGAGGACATGGAGTGGTACGACGTGCCCAAGCCTGCCTCGGGCTCCCTCGGTAAGCGGATCGTTCGCGAATGCGAACTCATTTTCCGGGGGCTCTGCGCGAAGTGCGCTCCGCGGCGCACTTCGCGGCCGGCCGCGATTGCCCGAATAGGAAAGCCAAAATGAGTTCGTAGTTCGTCACAGTTTTTTAGCTAATTCGAAGGAGGAGGAACATATGGAGAAACAATTCGTCACCGCAGTGGGGGAGCCTATCCCCGATAATCAGCAGCAAAACTCGTCAACCGAAACCAAGTGCCCCTTTTCGTCCGGCGCTCGCAAACACGCCATGACTGGGACCCGAACAAACGCAGACTGGTGGCCCAATCAACTGAACCTGAAGATTTTGCACCAACACTCCCTGCTGTCCGACCCCATGGGCGAGGCGTTCCATTACGCCGAGGAGTTCAAGAGCCTTGACTTGGATGCCGTAATCAAGGACCTCCATGCCTTGATGACGACATCGCAGGACTGGTGGCCCGCGGACTATGGCCACTATGGGCCGTTGTTCATCCGTATGGCGTGGCATAGCGCGGGCACGTACCGTATCGCTGATGGCCGAGGGGGCGCGGGCTCCGGAGCACAGCGATTTGCGCCCCTCAACAGCTGGCCAGACAACGTGAGTCTTGACAAAGCACGCCGGCTGCTCTGGCCGATCAAGCAAAAGTACGGCCGGAAAATCTCATGGGCCGACCTGATGATTCTTACAGGTAACGTTGCACTGGAGTCGATGGGATTCAAGACCTTCGGTTTCGGCGGCGGGCGCGAGGACGTCTGGGAGCCGGAAGAAGACATTTACTGGGGGCCTGAGGGCAAGTGGCTGGGAGACGAGCGCTACAGGGGCGACCGTCAGCTCGACAATCCTTTCGCCGCTGTTCAGATGGGCCTGATTTACGTGAATCCGGAAGGACCCAATGGAAAGCCGGATCCAGTCGCCGCGGCACGGGATATCCGAGAGACGTTCGGCCGCATGGCGATGAATGATGAGGAGACGGTGGCCCTCATCGCCGGCGGACACACGTTCGGCAAAGCCCACGGCGCCGCCGAACCGAGCACGTATGTTGGTCCCGAACCCGAGGGCGCCAATGTCGAAGATCAAGGCCTGGGCTGGATAAATACCTTTGGCAACGGCAACGGCGCCCACGCGATCACCAGCGGATTGGAAGGCGCATGGACCACCAACCCGACGAAGTGGGACAACAACTACTTCGACAACCTGTTCGGCTATGACTGGGAACTCACGAAGAGCCCCGCCGGCGCTCACCAATGGACTCCCAAGGACGCATCCGCGGCGGGCACCGTGCCGGATGCCCACGATCTGTCGAAGAAGCATGCACCGATAATGTTCACGACGGACCTCGCCCTGAAGGTGGACCCGAGCTACGCGACGATTTCGAAGCGCTTCCACGAGAACCCGGATGCCTTCGCAGACGCGTTCGCCAAGGCTTGGTTCAAGCTGACTCACCGCGACATGGGACCTGTTTCGCGGTACCTTGGCCCGCTCGTTCCCGCGGAGCCGTTGCTGTGGCAGGACCCCGTTCCCGCTGTGGATCATGAATTGATCGGGGACCAGGATATTGCTGCTCTGAAGGTCAAGGTCCTCGCCTCCGGCCTTTCCATCTCCCAACTGGTCACGACAGCCTGGGAGTCGGCTGCAACATTCCGCGGCAGTGACAAGCGCGGCGGGGCTAACGGGGCGCGCATTCGCCTCGCGCCGCAAAAGGACTGGGAAGTCAACCGGCCGGCCGAGCTGGCGAAAGTTCTTCAGACGCTGGAGGCGATCCAGAAGGATTTCAACGGCACGCAGTCCGGCGGGAAGAAGGTGTCGCTTGCTGACCTGATCGTTCTGGGCGGCTGCGCAGCCGTCGAGGCAGCAGCGAAGAAGGCCGGCCACGACGTGAAGGTTCCCTTCTCCCCGGGGCGCACGGATGCCTCGCAGGAGCAGACCGATATGCATTCGTTCGCCGTACTGGAGCCGGCCGCGGACGGGTTCCGCAACTATCTCCGGAAGGGACACCAGGGATCGGCGGCTGAGCTACTGGTGGATCGGGCGAACCTGATGACCCTGACGGCTCCCGAGATGACGGTTCTGGTTGGTGGCATGCGCGCCCTGAATGCAAACTTCGGGCATTACCAACACGGCGTTTTTACCAAGCGGCCCGAGACGTTGACGAATGATTTCTTCGTCAACCTGCTCGACATGAACACGAAGTGGCAGAAGTCCGCCACATCGGAGGGCGTGTTGGAAGGGCGCGAGCGGGCGACGGGCGAGCTCAAGTGGACGGGCACCGTCGTTGATCTCGTCTTCGGTTCCAACTCCCAGCTCCGAGCAATCGCGGAAGTCTATGCATGTGACGACTCAAAGGAGGCGTTTATGAAGGACTTCGTGGCGACGTGGAACAAGGTGATGAACCTTGATCGCTACGACCTTGCCTGAGCTCGGCGGAAAAGAGAGCTGTCAACCTGGCACTAACCCCCGTTCCTGCTGTTTGGATCGGCAAAAAATGGAGGAGGCGCTTTTCTTGGCTCGCGCGGGCTGGAGCGCGCCCCCTCTAATTCTGCAACGACCATTCGCCTAAGCCTCTATCCGTGGCAGATCAGAAACGTATTGGGGCACAGCCGCCGCGACAGATTTCTCGAAGTCTTTTCGGGATTTCGCTTCAACCAGCCCGACGTGCAGCGAACCGAGGCGAGGCGCTTCGATATTCCTCGCCGAGGCAGTCCTCACCATTACATCTACCCCTACGACGCTGCATCTATTCGGCGGTGAAAGTCCTTATGGATTCCGATCAGATGTCCAACATATCTAATAAGATGAGGGACGGCACTTGAGGCATCTAACGCCCAAACCGCCGAAGTGCCCCCAGTTCTTGCGGATTACTCCGTGACACGCCGTGGTAGTTTCGGACAGAGTTTTGCACGTGTCTGGGCAATCGGCGTTCCGCGCTTGTGGCAGTCGGCGGAGCCGCGCTGCCCGAGGAACTGGATGAGCGTTTCGCGTCCGCACCCGTCCGCCTCCGGTGTGCTCCAGCCTCGCGAGCGGGATCGAACGGCGGTACCTTGACGCGTTTGGTGCCACTCGACTTCACGACCGCTGTAGCGGCGATACGGGCCGAGATCACCGAGATCGACGAGCGGCTCAAGGACGTGGATGGGCTGACTGCGAAGCCCATGGCGCAGCTTACCGCGCTCGATGGCGTGATGCCGACGTTCGACTAAGTAGCTTATTCGGCGGCGCAAAAACAAGGTCAGTATGGGACAGAAGGCAACCGAGACGGATCAGACGTCCACATGGTGGCGGAAGAACTCGACCAGCGCCGTCTTGTTGCCGGTGGAGAGCGCGCGCGCGAGTTGCTGCATCTCCGCCTTCGGCAACGGCTCGAACGCCTTCACCAACCGGATGTTCTCTTCCAGGTGCTCGACGGTGGGCAGCCCGACCACGGCGGTGGTGACGGGCAGCGACAGCGCATAGTAGAGCAGGTTCCGGGCGGTGGCTTCGGGCTGGCCGGACAGCGCGTCCCGGGCGAAAACTTTCATGGCAATGATACCCATGTTCTTACGCTGAGCCACTGGAAGCGCCAGCGCCTCGAAGCTTTGGTCGCCTGCCGTTACGGGCCTGGTGGTGCCGATCATATCCGCCATGGCAGCGTTGAGAGCCATCTGGCAGCAATCGAAATCGTGCCGCTCGAGAGCGAGTTTCATGGCTGCGGGGGCGTCATGGCTGCTGATACCGACGAAACGCGTGAGCTTCTGTTCGCGAGCTTTCAGGAGGGCCTCGAGCACGCCGCCTTTGGCCTCGATGCGCGCCAGGTCGTCCTCGTTCTCGAGCGAGTGAATGTGGACGAGATCCACCTGGTCGACCTGCAGGTTCTTCAAGCTTCGCTCGATGGTGGCGTGAACCGTGGCGCCGTCGCGGGAGCTGATCTTGGTGGCCAGGAACAGGCCCTGCTTACCGCCGCGCGCCTGAAAGCCGCTGCCCAGCAACTGTTCACTGCGACCCCGCGCGTAGCTGTCGGCGGTGTCGAAGTACGTGATGCCGGCTTCCACTGCCTGGGCAACGAAGCGGACAGCGTCCTCTTCGTTCCGGGTCGTGTAGAAGCGCTGACCGCTGCCGAACGCCAGGATGGAGACACGCTCTCCGGTTTTTCCCAGCAGGCGGCCGGGAAGCTTTGCCTCCGCACCGGACAACGATTTCGCACTGGCCAATGCGGCCGCGCTCTGGAGGAACTCACGTCGGGAAGTGCTCATATCCGCCCCCTCTTCTTCAGCTGAGCGTAACATGTCAAGAGGGCTGCGATCTGATGGCCCAGTATTGGGCCATGGAGAATTACCAACGGTGTTCATGATCGGCTTCGTAGGCCCGGAACAAGGGCTGTTGAAAGCACTTGGCCTGACGACAGCCGTTATCCTTTCGCGTTTCATCGATACGCTGGACGCCCTAATGACACAGTCATGACAAACACGGCATCTGATTCCTGCGAGAAATTGTACTATCGAGCTATGCTCCGCGTTTGTGCATGTGCGTTAGTAGCAGCCTTCTTGGCCGCCCTGATGCTGGTGTTCGCCGCGCCACCGGAGGATAGCGTTACCTGGCGCTTGGATCGTATCGACCAAATCGGCGGACATCCCACCACGGTGCTGGGCCACCCGAGAGTCATCGAGACGCCCGCGGGCAAGGCGATTCAGTTCAATGGCGTGGATGACGCCATCTACGTGGACGTGCACCCGCTGGCTGGCGCCGAGACTTTCACGTGGGAAGTAATCTTCCGCCCCGATGCTGGAGGAGCGGCGGAGCAGCGCTTCTTTCACCTTCAGGAGCGTGACCCGAAGACCGGGGCGGACACCGACACTCGTATGCTGTTCGAGATCCGCTTGATTGGCGACCAGTGGGCCCTTGACAGCTTTGCCTTATCGGACCGGGGAGCACTGGCGCTTCTCGACCGCACCAAGCTGCATACGCTGGGCGTCTGGCACGCCGCGGCCGCGGTGTACGACGGCCACGAATTCCGCAACTACGTGGATGGCATACTGCAGGGCTCAGGTCCGCTGCACCTCACGCCGCAGGGGACGGGACACACGTCGATCGGCACGCGCATCAATAGGGTGAACTACTTTAGGGGCGCGGTGCTGGAGGCGCGGATGACACGCCACGCGCTGGCGCCTTCGGAGTTTCTAAAAGCGCGGAACTGATAGGGTCATGTCCCGCGCCAGGGTTGGCGCGCCTCGCAAGGTGAATTCGTTCGCTGGGATACGAAAATCTACGGACGCTCCGGCGGCAAGGAGAAGCTCCTTATCGACGCCTCGCTCTGGCCGGTCAAGGATGAGCAAGAGGGACGCGACGTCACCGCGATGAAGGCGCATGAACGCCAGATTGCGCGCCAGCGTGTCCGGCGCATGTGAGCCGCCACCGAGGACGTCCTCCGCACGCTTGCGGGAAGTTCGAGTCCCGGCGAACCCTGTCTGGAAAAAATGCCGTAGCCTCGCCAACGGTCCGAACCGGAACGTTGGCGGCGAACGACGCGCGCACAGGCGAACCCGATCGAATTGGAAATCCAAATCAGAACATAGAGCAACCGCCGATGCCCGCAGATACACGCCGATAATCCTGGCTCCTATCGGCTTCAATTCGCGCTAAATGGCTTTCCGCTAAAACGAGAGGCCAGCTCGCGGAGCAGATTGTGTTACCCCGTCATGGGGTGTATGGTGTTAGGCCGGGTGCTTAAACGTTTTCGAGATTTCTGAGAGAAACCGCTCCTTGACGGTCACGCCTCGGTAACGAATCGCGGTGATTTCGCAAGCGTTTCTGAGCCGCGAGCGTTAGCGACAGGGCGCATTCCCGAAAATTAAGCACCCTCTCAGGCGTGGGAACGCCAGGAAGCGAATTTCGGTAGAATTCGGTAGAAAAGGAGAGCCTCGATGAACCGAATCGTTGATGCGTTGGGTAAACTTAACTGGGGGAAGAGGGCTTACGCTGTTTTTGTGTTGTGCGCAGCGGCGGCGATGGCACTGCCTGCGCAGACTTTCACCACGCTGTTCAGGTTCGATGGCACGGACGGCACATCTCCCCAAGGAGCGCTCGTCCAGGCCACCAATGGGGAGTTCTACGGGACAACGGAGGCGGGCGGGGCCCACAATTATGGGACGGTCTTCAAAATCACGCCGAGTGGCACGCTGACAACGCTCCACAGCTTCTGCTCCCAAAGTGACTGCACCGACGGCGAAGGACCCGGCGGAGCGCTCGTCCAGGCCACCAGTGGGGACTTCTACGGGACAACGTGTTGTGGCGGGGCCAACGGCGATGGGACGATCTTTAAAATCACACCGAGTGGCACGCTGACAACGCTCTACAGCTTCTGCTCCCAAAGCGGGTGCGCGGACGGCCTTGCCCCCAACGGGCTGGTCCAGGCCACCAATGGGGACTTCTACGGGACAGCGTACGAGGGCGGGGCCAACGGCGTTGGCACGGTTTTCAAAATCACCCCGAGTGGCACGCTGACGACGCTATACAACTTCTGCTCCCAAAGTAATTGTACGGATGGCGAGCTGCCCGAGGCACCGCTGGTCCAGGCCGCCGATGGGGCCTTGTACGGGACAACGTGTTGTGGCGGGCCCAATGGGTATGGGACGATCTTCAGGATCACCCCGAGTGGCATGCTGACGACGGTATACAGCTTCAACAACACGGACGGCTTTGCCCCCAACGGGCTGATCCAGGCCACCAACGGGGACTTCTACGCGACAACGCAGTTTGGCGGGGCCAACGGCAACTATGGGACGGTCTTCAAAATCACCCCGAGCGGCACGCTGACAACGCTATACAACTTCTGCTCGCGAAGGGGGTGCATTGATGGCGAGCTACCCCTTGCTGGGCTGATCCAGGCCACCAATGGAGACTTCTACGGGACAACCCACGGTGGAGGGGCCAACAACAATTGTATCCTCGGCTGTGGAACGGTCTTCAAAATCACCCCAGGTGGCACGCTGACGACGCTATACAGCTTCTGCTCCCAAAGCGGATGCACGGACGGCGACTACCCCGCCGCGGGCCTGGTCCAAGACACCAATGGGGACTTCTACGGGACAGCCGGGGGTGGCGGGGACTATAGCGATAGCGCTTGCTACTTAGGCGGTTGTGGTACGGTCTTCAGCCTGTCGGTCGGTCTGGGCCCGTTTGTGGAAACACAGCGAACCTCCGGCCAGGTGGGAGGGCTCGTCAAGATTCTTGGTACCGATCTGACCGGCGCGACCAGCGTCAGCTTTAACGGCACCGCGGCTGTATTCGCCGTCGTCTCGCCTTCACTCATCACCACCACCGTGCCCGCCGGCGCGACCAGCGGAACAGTCCAGGTGGTAACACCCAGCGGCACGCTTTCGAGCAACGTGCCCTTCCTGGTGCTGCCATAGAGTCCGCACTTGTCGTCCAGCACGCCGGGTAGGTTGGGGCTTGGTGATTGGGGCGAGAGAGTCACCTGAACGGTCCGGTCTGGAAAAAAACCGCCGTAGCATCGCCCGAAGGTCCGAACAGGAACGCCCGAGGCGAACGAAGCGCACAGCGAACCCCATCGAATTGGAAATCCAGATTAGAACAGAGAGCAACCGAGACGCACGCAGATACACGCCGATAATCCTAGCTCCTATCGGCTTCAATTTGCGCTAAATGGCTTTCCGCTAGAACGACAGGGTGCTTAAACGTTTTCGAGATTTCTGCGGGAAACCCTGACGGTCACGGCTCGGTAACGATCGCGGTGATTTCGCAAGGGTTTCTGAGCCGCGAGCGTTAGCGACCGGGCGCATTCCCGAAGACGGTTAAGCACCCGCCGTTTCCGATCAGGGCTGGACCGCGAATGCCGGCAGCAGTCCCTGTTGGATAATCTGTCTGCGCAATTCCACCTCTGTCGCCCCGTTCCCTCCGGTACTCACAAATTCGATATCGGAGCAAACGAGACCCAAGTGAGAATTGCCTAGCGTAGACCAGACGGCCACAATTCCACGGCCGGAGAGCCCCCCGACCTCGTCGGTGAAGGACAGGGGTGTCGTCTGAGGCGGCAGGCTGAAGGTGAACAAGTGCGTAAGGCCGGATGTGGCGGGCGGCTCCGCGGGAATCGCCAGCAGAAAGGCGCTCCAACTGGTTGGCAAAGCGCTAGTCACGGTGAAGTTAATGTCCAGAGTGCCGCCGCTGAGGATGGGGTTCAGCCCCAGGCCACAGGCCGCCGCGCTAACGACCTGACTGGCGTTGGCCTCGACAAACCACACCGAGCCGTCAGGTCCTGTTGTGATGGACCCCGCGCCGGCGTTAGCCGCGGAGAGCGAATACGCCGTGATCACGCCCGTGGTGGTGATACGCAGAAGTTGATTAGTCGTCTCTTCTGTAACCCACAAGGAACCGTCCGGACCGGACGAGATGCCCCCAAGCGTTACGAAGCCGCTGTAGGCGGGCAAGGGGTATTGGGCGATGACTCCTCGAGTGGTGATGCGCCCTACCGAGTTGGTCCCGGGCTCGGTGAACCACAGGGCGCCGTCGGAGCCCCGCGCGATCGATTGCGGGCTAGCACAGCAACCTGGCAGGGGGTAACTGGTTATGATCCCCCCGGTGGTAATGCGTCCGATACTGTTGGTGCCTGGCTCGGTAAACCAAATGGCGCCATCCGGCCCGGCGACGATCCCCGCAGGATTGCCAGTTGTGGTCGAGAAATAAAGAGTTACGGCGCCAGCGGTGGTCATTTTGCCAATTTCGTCTTCGTAGCCTATAGTGAACCAGATATTCCCGTCCGGCCCCGACGTAATACCCGTGGCGCCGTAACAGCATGGAAGAGCATACGTGGTAACGACGCCAGACGTGGTGATGCGCCCGATGGAGTTTGAATATTCCTGGGTGAACCATAGGGCGCCGTCCGGTCCAGTAGTGATCGCCGCGGGCTCGAACGCCGGATACGCAGAATACTGCGTGATTACGCCAGAAGCTGTGATCTGGCCGATATAATCCGACTGCCCCTCGGTGAACCAGACGGCGCCGTCCGGTCCCCTGGTAATTCCGGCAAGGCCGCTATTGGGCACCGGGTAACTGATCATACTGTCCCACGGTTGTGCAGTCGAGACTCCGGCGAAACCGAGCAGTAAGCCCGCAAAAGAGATCAGGCCGCGCGACGAAGCGATCCTTGAAATCAACATTTCGGGAGTATATACCAGATTCCCTGGGCTTACAAGAGTTTTTTGGATAATCTTTTGGCTAAGATCCGGGAGCTTGGGTTACGGCATGTACGTCGCACTGGTAGTGTCCGTCTCCCAAATCTTGATCTGCCGCAGTGTAACCCGGCTGTCACCATTTAGTCCGCCGCTTATCTCGTCGTAGAAATACCTGGCTATGTTTTCGGCCGAAGGGTTCAACGTATCGAAGGGCGCCAGGTCGTTCAGGAACTGGTGATCCAGGCGATCTACCACGGTTTGCAGCAACTTTTTCACTTGCACGAAATCGACCAGCAGCCCGATAGAATCCAGCTCCGCGCCTTGTAAGGTCACCTGGATGCGGTAATTGTGACCGTGCAGGTTTTCGCATTTGCCGTGATAATTGCGCAGCGCATGTCCGGCCGCGAAGGTCTCTTCTACTGTAACTTCAAACATTGAAAAAATTCTCCACGTCGGCGATCTTAGTTGTAAATCCATAGTCTGGCAGGCTATCGAAGAAGACCTGACCGTAGCGCTGCTTAGTCACACGGTTATCGAGCAGCACCAGCACGCCGCGATCCGAGCGACTGCGGATCAGTCGGCCGAAGCCCTGTTTCAGCGCGATGGCCGCCTGCGGCACCTGGTAATCATAGAACGGATTTCCGCCCTCGCTGCGCACCTTCTGCACGCGCGCATCTACGATGGGATCGCTCGGAACGGCGAACGGCAGCCGATCGATGATGACGCAGCTCAACTGCTCGCCGGGGACGTCCACGCCTTGCCAGAAGGACGACGTGGCGAAGAGCACGCAGTTGGGGGTGGCGCGGAATTCCTCCAGAAGCGCGCCCCGGGGTCCGGTGCCCTGCAGCAGGGTGGGATAATCGATGGCGAGCGAAACGCGGTCGTGCATCAGGCGCATCTGCTGATAGCTGGTGAACAGGACAAACGCCCGGCCGCGGCTCAGCTTGAGCAACCGGATCACTTCGTCGGAAGCCGCTTTGGTGAAGGCCGGGTCGCGCGGCTCGGGCAGGTGTTGCGGCACATAGAGCAGAGCCTGCTTCTCGTACTGGAAGTGTCCCGGGACGATGAGAGTGCGCGCCTGCGCGATGCCCAGCCGCTTCTCGACATAGCCGAAGCCGCCCGCCACGGCGAGCGTAGCCGAGGTCAGCACAGCCGTATCCAGTTTGTCGAAGAGCCGCTCGGCGAGGAGGGGCGCGACATCGATGGGCGTAGCCTGGAGGAAGCAGCCGCGGCCGCGGCGCTCTACCCAATAAACATAGGCCGGGTCCTGGCTTTCGAGCACGAAGCGCAGGGCCTCGCCCAGCTCCACCGTGCGGCGATGCAGGGGATTGACTTCTTCGGGCGGATTTTTGAGCAGCTTCAAGTGCGAGCCGATCAGCTCGAGCGCGGACAGCAGGTCGCGATAGACCGCCTCGTGCAATTCCAGAAACGCGGCGCGGCCGGCGAATGCGCCGCGGCCTTCCGGCGCGGGCAGCAAGGCGAAAAGATGCGTGGCCAACTGTTCGAAGCGGTCCAGAATACGGTCGAGCTCCGCCGAGCCAAACTGCTTGGCGCTGGCCACCGCGGAGGTATCGCGCCGCAATTCCTGGAACCGGTAGTTGCTTATCGAAACGCCGAAATACTGGCCGGCCACCTCTTCGATTTCGTGCGCCTCGTCGAAAACCACCGCATGATATTCGGGCAGGATGCCGCCTTCGTAGTCTTCGTCCTTGAGCGCCAGGTCCGCGAAAAACAGGTGATGGTTGACAATGACGATGTCGCTTTGTTGCGCGCGCTGATGCATTAAAGTAAGGAAACAGCGCTGGTACTGCTTGCACTTTTGCCCGGTGCAAAGATCGCGGCGGGCATCCAGCTTGGCCCACGCCGAGCTCGCCTCCGGCAGCTTCTTGATCTCCGCGCGGTCGCCGATTTCAGTGGTCTTTTCCCAGGCCTGGATTACCTGAAAATCGGCGACCTCTTCCAGGCCGTTCAGCACCGCCTCGCTGTCGGCGTCGTAGATTTTCTGGCGGCAGGCGAAATTGCCGCGGCCCTTCATATAGCAGACTCGCAGCGGCTGAGCGAAGTGCTGCTGCAGGAATGGGACGTCCTTAAAGTAAAGTTGCTCCTGCAGGTTCTTCGTGCCGGTGGAAACCACGATGCGCTTACCGGAGAGAATAGCCGGAACCAGGTAGGCGAGCGTCTTGCCGGTGCCTGTGCCGGCCTCGACGACCAGGTGCTTGCGGTCCGTCAGCGCGGCTTCCACGGCTTCCGCCATGGCCAATTGTCCGGGCCGGTATTCGTAACTCGGGTGCCATTTCGACAGCGCGCCGTGCCGCGCAAAGAACTGCCGCACGGTGGGCGCCGCTTTGACCTGGGTGGACATGGGGAATAATTCGATTGTAGCGTTCTGCTGGGCTTCGTGATTGCAAGGGTCCTGGAGTCCTTCACGAATGAGGATGGCGGACCGGCCGGCTGACGGCCAAAAGCATCGACTGCGACTGGGAATTACTGGCTGGGTGTCGCCGTACGCAGCCTTGCCGGAAGCTCACAAAGATTTTCGGGCCGAGCCTGAAACGTTTGATCTCGTCTCACCACTATCTCTACAGCGAGTAGCTCACAGAAGACTTGCTCGCCTATTGCACGAACGCGCTACGGCGTGCGCCGGCCGCCAAGCCTTCCGAGAGTCCTTCGCGGCGGCTGTCACACTTCTGGCCTGAGTCGCGGTTCTCTGTTTGAACGGGAGTGCAAAACGGAAGGAGCAAGCGAATGCTACGCAGAATCTCTTTGCTAGTGCTGGTGCTAGCCGGTTTCTTGTTCGTATTTACGGCAACAGACAAGGCGCAGACGGCGGGGCCGAGCGCCGTCATCGCACAGGCAATTGACGAAAACAAGCTGGTTACGCTGGTGGGCAACACGCGCCGTGAAGCGAATAGCCATAACGACTTGGGGCCCGTGCCGAACGACTTGCATCTGGATATGTATCTTCAGCTGGAGCGTTCGCCTCAGCAGGAGCTGGCGGCTAAACAGTTTGTCGAATCGCTTACCGACAAGGCTTCCCCGAACTTCCACAAATGGATTACGGCCGCGGAGTATGGACAGCGGTTTGGCGCGGCTTCCGAGGACATCGCGACTGTTTCGCGCTGGCTGGAGTTACATGGATTCACCGTCAACGGCGTTGCGGCGAATCACATGGTAATCGACTTCTCCGGAAACGCAGGTCAGGTGCGCGAAGCGCTGCACACTGAAATTCACAACCTTGAAGTCGCTGGTCAGCGTTACTTCGCCAACATGAGCGATCCGCAAATTCCCGCTGCTTTGCTGCCGGCGGTCACCGGGGTGGTCTCACTCAACAACTTTAAGCCGCATGCGATGCTGGTGGCACGCGCGCAATACACGGTGAACCCTCAGGAGTTCCCGCTCGTTCCAGGCGACCTGGCGACGATCTACAATTTGAATCCGGCGTTTGCCGCCGGGTATACCGGCCAGGGACAGACCGTTGTCGTGCTCGAGGATACGGATCTGTACAACGGAACCGCGGATTGGAGCGTCTTCCGCCGGACCTTCGGGTTGAACCGGTACTCCTCCGGTACGCTCACGCAGGTTCACCCGGCGGCTGGAATGGGCGGCGATTGCATTGATCCCGGAGTCAATGGCGACGACGCGGAAGCGGCCATCGACGTCGAATGGGCTAGCGCGGCTGCTCCCAACGCCGCCATTGTCATGGCATCTTGCGCGGATACGACCAACTTCGGTGGATTTATTGCACTGCAGAACCTGCTGACTAACGGCGGCCCTCTTCCCAGCGTGGTTAGCATCAGCTACGGCGCGTCGGAAATGGAAGTCGGAGTCTCATTCAACAGCTTCATCAACACTTTGTATCAGACTGCTGCCGCCGCGGGCGTTTCGGTGTTTGTCTCCTCCGGCGACTCTGCCGCGGCGGTGTCAGATCGCGGTGCGGTCGCGGCAATATACGGAATCAGCGTCAGCGGCTTCGCTTCCACTATTTACAATGTTGCCGTCGGCGGCACCGACTTTGGCGATTATGCTTCCGGCACCACCCTTAGTTTCTGGAGTTCGGCCAATTCTTCCTACTATGATTCCGCCCGATCCTATGTGCGCGAGATTCCCTGGAACGATTCCTGTGGAAGCGCAGTGGCCGCCAACTATTTCGGATTTAGTACGAGCTACGGCGCCACGGGTTTTTGCAACGCCTTCCCCAACTATGCCGACACCACCGGAGGCAGCGGAGGACCGAGCGGATGCGTCACGGGAGCCCGGACGGTTGACTATGCAGTCAGCGGGACATGCGCCGGATGGGGCAAGCCTTCGTGGCAATCGATCTTCGGCAACCCGAACGACGGCGTTCGCGATCTGCCGGATGTGGCGCTCTTCGCATCGAACGGCTTTTGGGGCCACTATTACGTAGTTTGCTTTTCAGCGGAGAGCAGTTGTTCGGGCGCGCCTTCAACATGGGCCGGATTTGGCGGCACCTCGGTTTCTTCCCCGATCATGGCCGGGATTCAAGCTCTCATCAACCAGGCGTTGGGCTCAACCAACGTGGGCAACCCAAATCCCATTTACTACCAGATTGGTCAGGATGAATACAGCACTTTGGCGGGCAGGACTGCCTGTAATTCCACCACCGGCCCCGCCTCCACGTGCAGCTTCAACGACATCACGCAGGGCGACATCGTGGTTCCCTGTACGGGCTCATTCAATTGCTACGTCGACGGGGAAGTGCTGGGCGTCCTATCGACCTCGACTAAAGCGTATGAACCCGCTTACGCGGCGGCTTCAGGGTGGGATTTTACGACGGGAATTGGCAGCGTGAATGCCTTCAATTTGTTGAATGCCTTTGTAAACTCCATCACATCTTCCGCTGCGCCGGCGGCGCCGGTGCTCGCATCACCGGCCAATGGGGCCACGGGCGTCTCGCCTATGCCTTCCTTGACATGGACCGCTTCCACCGGGGCCACGTCGTATGACGTTTACTTCGGCACGGCGTCCACGCCGCCGTTGGTGACGAACACGGCGAACATCAACTACGCTCCCGCGACACTGAGCTCCGGGACCACGTACTACTGGGCGGTCGGGGCCAGGAACAAACTGGGCGCAAATGCCTCGGCGGCGTGGTCTTTCACGACGAGTTGCGTATCGGCGCTGAATACGTCCAGCGCGACGGTAGCCACCACCGGCGGCACGGGTAACGTCCCGGTAACTGCTGCCGCGGGTTGTGGGTGGAGGGCGGTGAGCAATGACGGATGGATCACGATCGCTTCCGGCGCCTCTGGCAGCGGTAACGGGAAGGTTGGCTATACGATAGCGGCCAACACGGGCGCCCAACGCGCCGGCACAATCACCGTCGCGGGCCAAACCTTCACTGTGACGCAGAATGGGATTTACCCGCTGATCTCTACGCTGGCGGGCGGCGCCATGCCTCCCACGCCTGTGCCAGGATCGTCGGTCTCGATCCCGGTTTCTTACGGCGTGGCCGTCGATTCGTCCGGGAATCGCTACTTCCCAAGTCCGAACTTGAATGCGGTTTTCAAGACGAGCCCCACGGGCGTGGTGACCCGTATAGCGGGGACCGGCGTCCCGGGATACTCGGGTGACGGTGGACCGGCCTTGAGTGCTCAATTGAATGGCCCGAACAACGTGGCTGTGGACACCCTCGGCAACGTGTATATAGCCGACAGCAACAACTGCCGCATCATGAAGGTGAACACTTCCGGCGTCGTCACCGGCGTCGCGGGCAATGGCCAGTGCAGCTACTCGGGCGATGACGGCCCGGCAACCATCGCCCAGATCGGCCCTGCTCTCGGTCTGGCGGTGGACTCCGCCGGGAATCTATACATTTCCGATACCCAAAATGCCGTCATCCGGAAGGTGGCCCTTTCCGGAACGATTACGACTGTGGCCGGGAACGGCTCGTACGGCTACTCGGGGGATGGTGGCGCTGCGACCAGCGCAGAACTGAATGGCCCGAATGGCGTCGCGGTGGATGGCTCCGGCAACCTGTACATTGCGGACAGCCACAACTCTCGCATCAGGAAGGTGAACACCGCCGGCATCATTACGACCGTAGCCGGGAACGGTTCGGAGGGCTACTCAGGGGATGGTGGCGCGGCAACCAGCGCGCAACTGTGCGACCCGAGCGGTGTGGCATTGGACGCCGGCGGCGACTTGTACATCGCGGATTCCTGCAACAACCGTATCCGTGAAGTGGTCCCCGGCGGGAACATTACCACGGTGGCGGGCACCGGCAGTATTGGCTACTCGGGCGATGGTGGCGCCGCCGCCATTGCCCAACTCTGGAACCCTGAGGGAGTCGCGGTGGACACCTCGGGCAACTTGTATGTCGCGGACAGCGGCAATGCGCGCATCCGGGAAGTGAAGGTGGCTGGCACGATCACAACCATCGTGGGAGGAGGTCTTAACGATGGCGGATTGAGCGTATTCGGGCTGCTGAACCAGCCTTCCGGCGTCGCCCAAGACAGCGCCGGGAATACGTATGTTGCCGATACCAGCAACAACCGCGTGCGCAAAATATCGGCTAGTGGAAACATAACTACCGTTGCTGGCACGGGTGCCGCGGGATTTGGCGGCGATGGCAGCGCGGCTACCCACGCACAGTTGAATGCTCCGCGAGGCTTGGCGCTGGACGGCGGCGGGAATCTGTACATAGCGGACAGCAACAACAGCCGCATTCGGAAGGTGAACACGTCGGGCATTATCACCACTGTTGCGGGCACGGAAATCGGCACACCCGTAGGTCTGGCGGTAAGCTCGTCCGGTAATCTGTATATTTCCGATATCAGCCAAGAGGTGGTCCGGAAGGTGGCGACTTCTGGAACCATTACGACCGTGGCCGGGAACGGCTCGTACGGCTACTCGGGGGATGGTGGCGCCGCTACCAGCGCGGAACTGAATGGCCCGTATGGCGTCGCGGTGGACGGCTCCGGCAACCTGTACATTGCGGACAGCTACAACTACCGCATCAGGAAGGTGAACACCTCGGGCATCATTACCACCGTGGCTGGCGACGGCGAGTGCTGTTACGGCGGGGATGGCGGCGCGGCAACCAGCGCGCAACTGTGCTACCCGAGCGGTGTGGCATTGGACGCCGGCGGCGACCTGTACATCGCGGATACCTGCAACAACCGTATCCGCAAGGTGGTCCCCGGTGGGACCATTACTACGATTGGGGGCACCGGGCGTTTCGGCTACTCGGGGGATGGCAACCTCGCCATCGCGGCAGCCCTCTCGTATCCATATGGCCTCTCTGTAGATGCGGCGAGCAAGGTGGCAGTGGTGGACTGGCATAACAACGCTGTACGGGTGTTGACACCGGCAGGCTCTCAGCCCGTACTCACCATCCAAAGCGCACACACTGGCGCCTTCGCCCAAGGCCAGACCGGCGCCACATACACCGTGACCGTGAGCAACGGCCCCGGAGCCGGACCCACCAACGGGACGGTCGCCGTCACCGAAATTCTGCCCGCGGGTCTTGGGTTGGTCACGCTGGCAGGCTCCGGCTGGACGTGCTCGGCTCCCGCTGCGCCCACTTGTACGCGCTCCGACGCGTTGAGTGGCGGGTCTTCTTATCCCGAGATCACCGTGACGGTGAATGTGTCCGCGACTGCGACAGCTCAGTTGACTAACGAGGCGACCGTTTCGGGAGGCGGAGGAAATATCGCTCTTACCGAAGACCTCACGATCGTTTCGGGAGTCGCCACCGTGAAGGAATAGACCGATGACAGGCGCAGCGAACTGGCGGGGAGCCCTGGATCAGCCAGATTCGCTACCGGGTAGATGGCGGTCCGGCGACCAGCGTGGCGGCCTCCACGGCTAGCGTTAGCGTGAGCGGCACCGCTGCGGATACAGACCCGGAACAGCGGCCGAAGACGATAGCACGGCCGTGCGACGTTCTTCCGGGGCCCGAAGCGGGCAGGTGGCTTATTCCGATCCCTGCGGGATGCCGACTTCCTTCCCTGCCCCGCCTGGTCGGTTTTGCTGCGCCGGAAAGGGGGCGGGCACCGGAGGCCAATTCTTGATTCTTCGACGATTCCCTTAGTTACCGTTATGCCCGTTAAAACGAGAATTCTGTTCTCGTTTGTGCCAACCGCGCCGGAGTGCTTGCTATCTCCTGTCTCCGGTCTCCTGACTCCCCATACCCCGGATGGATATCAAGGCGAAGCCTTGCCTAGTTAGGATGGGTTCCGAGCGGTTCGAGATCTTTGGGGCTAGGAAAACCTTGAACCGGGACGACCGCCAATCATAACCCGCTCTTCACACCGGAGTACGCATCGCCACCTTCCGCTGCGTTGCGCCCGCGCGTTGCGGCGCGTTCGTGGAGAAGTCCCCTGCCGCTGAGCCCCGAAGGGCCTGACGTGCTCGATTTGTGCTCAGATAGTTGCTATGGGCCGAAACCCGCTGGTTCTTGTCTTGGTGCTCGGATCCTTCTATGCCAGCTTCCCGATCAAAGCTCAGAACCCGCCCCCGCTTATAACTCCAACGGTCCCGAAGCCGCAAATGAGTCCAGATTTACAGGTTCCAGTTGCCCTCGCCGGTGACCCTTGGTATGCACCCGTCGCGACCTCGCGCGGTCCGCAAAGTATGCACGAAAGGTTTATGGCCTACGCAATCGTGGCCGTGGGCCCACGGAGCTTATTCGGCCCGGTTTTTTCAGCCGCTATAACGATGGCTGATCCGCCGGGCGCATACCCGCGCGATTGGCGGCTGGGGGCGGGTGCATTTGGCAGGAATTACGGGAACGCCCTCGCCTCCCGAGCTTCCAGGGAAACAGGGAGGTTCTTGGCCGGCGCTCTCTTGCATGAAGATTTCCGTTACAGGCCATCAACCAGCAAGAATCCACTGGTCCGCGGCTTTCACGCGTTGGCATTTACTTTCGTCGACAAGTCGGACTCCGGGCACAACCGAGTGGCGGTGGCGAATTTCGTAGGGGCGGGAGCCAGTGGATTCGTTGGCAATCTGTATTTGCCGGCGGGATTCAACAATCTCAGCCATGCCGAAACTCGCACTGCATTCGCTTTTGGCGGCTTCGCAGCACAAAACCTGCTGCGCGAGTTCATACCCGACCTACTGAAAGCTACGCACAATTGGCACGCGCCCTTTCCTCGCATTCCGGTGCCTGAATGGTGGGTTAAGTTGCCGGCTTCTTAGCCTTATGTGCTGCGTCGACATTTGAAGGCGAAAAATGGTCACGGTGAACGAGAGCCTTCAGTCTCTCGGCTTCCGCCAGTGTCGCCGCCTCGGCGAGCACTTTGCCGTGGTGCTCTAGGCTCTTTCCGTAATCAAGGGAAGTAGTGTGAACACACCGGAATAAGTAGCCTCACGGCGATATAGCGCTTTAACGGCAGCGAAGGATGCGCCCAGTGCTGCTGCGCCAACAGTGTCGTAGACGATATCGAAACCCTGGCCCGCGGTGTGTAGCGCCACATACTCCTCGAGGGATAAGGTGCGATAGTCGATCGCAATGGCATCGAACCCTTCCGCAATCTTCGCTTTGTCGGGTAAGACTGTCGGTCCCTTTTTCCGGATGCGGACGATGAATACGGCCCGAACGTCATTGAGCACGATTCGCACGCGCGAGCCCCGATCCTCCGAAATCTCCGCGCCGTATTACAACAGCATCGATTCAATGTCCGCCCACGCGACGTTGGCGCGCTTTTCGACGCGCCCCGCTAACGGCTCAGCGCATGCGCCGCCATCACGATCCCAAACCCCACTAGCGAAATAACCACCTTCATCAGGCTCCACGTCCGCAGCGTGGTCGCCACGCTCATCCCGAAATACTGGTTCACCAGCCAGAAGCCCGCGTCGTTCACGTGCGAAATTATGGTCCCGCCGCAGCACACCGCCAGCACGATGATCTCCGGACTGTACCCATGCAGCCCCTTCACCAGCGGCGCCACGATTCCCGCCGCCGTGATGATGGCCACCGTAGCCGAGCCTTGCGCGATTCGCATGGCCGCCGCAATCAGGTACGCCACCACCAACGGCGAAATGCTGGATGCCGCCAGCAGTTTCCCGGCGTACGGCCCCACGCCGCTATCCACGATCACCTGCTTGAACGCGCCGCCCCCGCCCATGATGGCCAGCAGCGTGCCCACCGGCAGTAGCGATTGCGTAGCCAGCCGGCCGATCTCGTCGCGGTCGAGGCCCCGCCGCAGCCCGAAGAAGAACATCGCCGCCAGCGCCGTCACCAGCAGCGCCGTGAACGGATGGCCGAAAAATCCTAGCAGCGTGCTGCCTCGCACTAGAGTCGCCGCCAGCATCAACAGCACCGGCAGCAGCAGGATGAACACCACCAGCGGCACCGCCGGTGCGGGCCTGTCTCCCGTCCGCGCCTGGGGTTCCAATCCCGCCATCTCCGGCACCGGAATGAAGACGCGCCGCGCGACCGGCACACCATAAAGGATCCCGCCCGCCACCGCCATGGGGATCGATACCGCGATACCGCAGAGGATGGTGCGGCCCAGGTCGGCGCCTAGAAGCTGGGCCGCTCCGGCAGGCGCGGGATGCGGCGGAACCAGCGCATGCGTCACGGTTAGCGCCGCCGACATCGGCAGCCCGTAATACAGCAGCGAGCGCTTGGATTCGCGCGCCAGGCTCCACACCAGCGGCACCAGAATGATGAAGCCGACCTCGAAAAAGATCGGCAGCCCGATCAGGAACGCCGCCACCAGCACGGCCCAAATCGCGCGCTCCCGCCCGAACTTGCCGAGCAGCCACGTGGCCAGCGCCGCGCCGCCGCCCGAGTGCTCCAGATACCGCCCGATCATGGCGCCCAGCGCCACTACCACGGCGATAAACCCAAGCGCCTCGCCGAACCCCGCCTGTATGGATTTGAGCACGGCCTGCGGCGCCATGCCGCTGGCGAGCCCCAGCGCCATACTGGCAATCAGCAGCGCCAGGAAGGCGTGCATCTTGGCCGCCAGGATCAGCGCCAGCAACAGCACGATCGCCCCCAGCGCCAGCGCGATCAGATACGGACCTTGCGCCGGCATCAGTTCCTGATCCGTCCCAGCATCTGATAAATCCGTATCAGCGCCGTGTTCATGATCTGCTCGCCCGCTCCCACGGCCGCCGGCGATACCACATTATCGGCGCCGTAGCCGCCCTCCGCGACAGCTTCGATGGTCGGGAAATATTGGTGATAACCGTTGGCATAGCCCACGAAGAACAACTGCTTCACCCGCGCGCGCTGCTTGAGCCTTATCGCGTGATTGCTGAAGAATTCGCCCGAAACCCCCACCAGCGCGATCTCGCCATCGAGCAGCGCCACCGTCAGCCGCGGCCGTATGCCATCCGCATATTCGTCCAGATAGTTGGGGATCAGCTCGGGAAAAAATGCCTTTTCGAAGGCCGCGCGCACCTGCGGATTTGCGAAGTCCGTGCGCGAGTTGAACCGGAAGCGCTCTTCCCGGCACTCCAGTGCCGCGTGCGCCGCCTCCTGCGCTTCTAGCGAATTAGCGAGCTTCACCGCTTCCTTTCCCAGAGCCTCACCGAAAGCCCGGTAACCTTGGCCTGCCGCCGATTGGTCCCCGGCCGCGCCCTGCAGAAAAATGGCGGCCGCGCCTGTCTCTCTGGTCACCTCGGCCTTCAGCGCGCCCACGTAATCCGCCGAGAATCGCAGCGTACTTGCCGGCAACATGGTCGGGTGCGCCGCGAAGTTCACCACGATCGCCAGCGGCTTGCCCGCCGCATTATCCAAACGCATCACGGCCAGTTCGCGATCGCTGGCCTTCGGCTCGATCTTAGTCTGCCGGTTGCGATTGAAGCCGTCCAGTTGCGTCGATCCCACCGCTATGCGCGCCGGCGCGAGCTTGGCATTGGCTTCCAGGATGGCCGCCACAATGCCATCCTCCATCTGCGCGTAGTAATCGAGCGCGGCATCGAAGCGCCCCTTGCCCTTGCCCACCTCGCCGGTAAGTTCGAGGACCGGCCCGTGGTGCGTGTGCGAGCCCGCGATGATGGAATACTCAATGCCGCCCTGCTCCTGTATGCGCCGCCGGATCCTATCGAGCGATGCTTCCGCGGGCGAACGTCCCAGGTCCAGCCCTACGATGGCGATCTTCCGGCCGCCCGCCTGTATCACCAGCGCGTCGGCGTAGAGCGGGTCCAGCACTCCTTCGGAAAGGGCGTCGTGCCGGTCGCCGTATCCCCACATCGGCAGCGGCTCTCGCGGCGTGATATCGCGCCTCCCCGTGCCTGCCTGTATCCCTTGTCCCCAGGCGCAGGACGCCGCCAGCAGTCCAACCAGCCATGGCACGCGGCGCATTGGTAGATTTTAGCGCGGTGCTGGCTTTAGACCAGTCCGTTTCTAATTTCCCCTTTCAAACCGTGCGTGCCGTTTTCCGGCACACGGCTTACCGATGATCTTCTAGGTGTGGCTTGCGCCGGGTACACAGTGCCCATCAACTTATGCAAACCCATTCCGTATAGCTGATCGCCGGTGAATGGAGCCCGCTTTGTTGGCCGTTGCCCACCCCGCCTATACTGCCAGCGTCGCAAGCTCGTCACCACAAAATAGTCCATCTTGTTGAACTCCCGGTCGGCGTTCCCCGTCCGGAAATAGTTCCCCCAGCCGCGAAGCACGGGCGTCAGTTTCGCGATGATCTGCTTCACTTCTTGCCCGCTTTGCCGCTTGCTGGTCAACTCTCGCACGCGATCGCGAAGTTTCTTCGTCGCCTTCGGACTGGGCCACCGCTGCATGAAATGCCAACGGGGATTCCGCTGAATGCTCCGTCTCTTACGAATCGTGCATCCCAGGAATACGAAGCTCTCTTTCCCACGCCTCAAGTCCACCAACCGCGTCTTCACTGGATGCAGCGTCAGCCCGAGCCGATCCATCACCAGCCCCAGCCGCCGTAGCGCTTCCCTCGCCGCCGATGCCGTGCGGCACAGCGCCACCAGATCGTCGGCGTATCGGACCAGAATCCCAAGCTGGCTACATTTCGCCGCCCAGATCCGATCCAACTTGTTGAGGTAGATGTTGGCCAACAGCGGCGAGATCACTCCGCCCTGCGGGGTTCCCGCCAGCGTTTCTCTCACCGTGCCATCCTCCATCACTCCCGCTTCCCACCATTGCCGGATCAACTTCAGTACCCTTCGATCCGAGATCCGCTCCCTCACCAACCCCATCAGGGTCTCCCTCTGGATGTTGTCAAAGTAGCCTTGAATGTCTGCATCCACGACAAAGTTGTATCCCTGGTTGCCCGCTACTCGGATCGCTTCCAGGGCCTGGGTCGCACTCCTCTTCGGGCGGAATCCATAACTGCTTGGCTGGAAATCCGCTTCGAAGATCGGCTCGATTACCAACTTCGCCGCCATCTGCACCACCCGATCCCTTACCGTCGGTATCCCCAATGGCCGCTGCTTCCCATCCGCCTTCGGTATGTATCGCCGCTTCACCGGGGAAGGACGATATTGGCCTGCCCTCAGCGCTGCCTGAATCTCCGACAGAAACTCCCCCGGCCCTCGTTCTTCGATGGCTTGGATCGTCTCCGCATCTACCCCTGCCGCGCCGCCGTTGCTGCGCACCCGCCTCCATGCTTCCCATAGAACGTCACTCCTATGGATCCGGTCGTACAACGCATGGAACCGCCGCGTCCTACTCTGCTTGGCACACACATATAGCTTGCGTTGGAGTTGTCGTACTTTTTCAACGGGGATTTTGGCCGTCTCCGGCATGCCCTCGCACTTACCTCCTGACAAGCATGATCAAAGCAAGGCCCCTTCCCTCCAGCGCGTTATCTTGCGCACCTTCCCCGGTACTTCGGGCCTCTCGGACTCCCTCCCAGCTCCGCACGCTTTCCGCCATCCGGCTTTATACGCACGGTGTTTGCCCGACTTGGCTGCCAGGTAGGGTCTCTCCTGTTCCACGCTGCTCTGTCCCTGCGTGCCGCCGCCTGCGACCCCGGAGAGGTCCAGCACCCGTTCCGTTCCAGGATGCTGTCTGTTGCCTTCGCCGTGACATGAGCGGCTCGGCCCTCCCAAACACCTTTCGGCTGATAATTTGACGAGGCTATTGCGTTCACTGATTGTTGCGGCCCGCCGGTTTGCTCCCCTCTCTTTCAAGGGCTTTCGACACTCCGCTCGGCTCAGTCGGATCTCTCCTTCCGGCTGGAGTCTGCTACCGGGCGCTCCGGCGCTTACCCGGACAGGACTTCCACCTGCTAGAACAACGCGTCTTTCAGGACGCACCATGGACGAATTCTATCATCCGGTGTCGTACAATCTATCGAGGAGCAACTCAATGGCAGATTTTGAGGCGGCCGTAACCATCACCTTGAAAAACGAGGGCGGCTTCTTCCACAACCAGGTAACCGGGGAAATCGTGAATTATGGCGTGACCCTGAAGTTCGTGCAGTCTTCCGGCTATAAGCCCGACGCCGACGAGGATTTCATTCGCAATCTCACTATCGCCGAAGCCTCCCAGATTTACATGACCTATTTCTGGAATCCGCATCACATCGGCTCGATCGGCGATCAAGACCTGGCCAACAAGGTCTTCGATCTCACGGTGAATATGGGGCCCGGTGGCGCGCTGCCGCCGCTGCAATCGGCTGTGAACGCCTGCGGCGGCACATGCGCCGTGGATGGTGTGCTGGGACCCATTTCGATCGCCCAGATCAATGCCCTCGATCCTGCCAATCTGCTGGCTCAATATAAGCAGCTTGTGGCGCAACGCTACACCGCGATCGCCACGGCCAACGCCGAGCTGACGGGCGATCTCAACGGATGGCTGGCGCGCCTGAACGCCTGATCTGCCACCAGACTACAGTACTTCCAGAATGAGGCACTTCAGGTAAAGCGTTTCCGGCACAGTCAACAGGATAGGATGATCCTGACTCTGCGTGCGTCGCTCCAAAACGCGCAACTGCCTCCCGGTATCGAGCGAAGCTTCCGCCACCAGCTCCAGTAGCGCCGCTTCGCCCAGGTGATGCGAGCAGGAGCAGGTCACCAGTATTCCGCCTGGACCCAGCAGCCGCAGCGCTCGCAGATTGATTTCCTTGTAGCCGCGCAGGGCTCCTTCGAGACTCCGCCGTGACTTGGCGAAAGCCGGTGGATCCAGAATCACCGTGGAGAACCGCCGCCGCGCGGAGGAGTAGGCGCCCAGCAGGTCGAAGACGTCCGCCTCGCGGAACTCGATATTGGAGATGCCGTTGAGCGCGGCGTTCTGCGCGCCGGCGGCCACTGCGGCGGCCGAGCTATCCACCGCCTCCACGGATTCGCAGGCTGCCGCCAGGTGCAGCGCGAAGCCGCCCGTCGAAGTGAAGCAGTCGAGCGCGTGGCCTCGCGCGTAACGCGCCGCTGCAATGTAGTTCTCGCGCTGATCGAGGAAGCTGCCGGTCTTCTGGCCGCGCACCAGGTCCGCCCGCAGGCGCAGGCCGTTCATGCGCACTTCCACGCTGGCCGGCGCTTCGCCATAAACCACGCTGGATTCTAGCGGCAGAGCTTCCTTGGCACGCACCGGAGCATCGTTGCGGGCCACGATGCCGCGCGGGGAAAATAGCTCCACCAGGATCGAGACGATCCACTCGCGCGCGCGATCCATGCCCTGATCGAGCATCTGCGCCACCAGCCAGTCGCCGTAGCGATCCACCACCAGCGCGGGCAGCAGATCGCCTTCCCCGTGCGCCACGCGATAGGCGTCCGTCCCGGCCACTACGCGCCGGCGATGGCCCTCCGCGGCAGCCAGGCGCCGCGCAAAGAACTCGCGGTCGATCTCTTCCACGCGATTCGATAGCAGGCGTAGCGCGATTTGCGATGCCGCGCTGAAGTGCGCCGTACCGATCGCGCGCCCCACCGGATCGACTACTTTAACCGCGTCTCCGGCCGCGGCGCCGCCCGTACTGACAACGTCGCTAGCAAATATCCAGGGATGTCCGGAGGCCGCCCGCTCGGCCGCCTTCCGGTTGACCCGAACTTCGTGCATGGAGTAGGAGAGGCCTCCGGCCCATAGGCGCTAACTTAAGCATTGACATATCTTAATATTTACGCTATGCCGCGGCCAAGCCTCCCGGCCCGTCCATCTTCAGCGCGAATCAATCCTCGTGCTCGTCGTGCCCCACCGCACTCGCTCCAGCGGTCACAAGTGTGGCCATCTCATCCCGGGTATACCGGCGAGGAGGCTTCTGTTTAGCCTTGTCCTTTTCGATGACGCCGGCCGGCTCCACCATGAACTCCCGCGCCGCGGCGAGTTCCTCTTCCAGGTTGAAAGCCGGCACCGCGCGCAATGCGGGTACCTGAGCGATCCCGTGCTCGTTGAGTACGCACTCCATCCCGTTCGAAAGAGGAAACCGGATGCGAAGATTTTTCCTTACCGTGACCCGCCGCAGATCCGACAACTTCATCGGTCCGCTTCCTGGTACTCCTCCTCGCGATCCGGCAGCACTTGACCGCTCGCGATGCGCTCCTGGCAGGAGACGCAGAACTTGGCCCAGGGCACGGCTTCCAGCCGCTTGACGGAAATGGGCTCGTCGCACTCGAAACAGACGCCGTAAGCGCCGTGCGCGATGCGCTGCAAAGCATCCTGCACCTCACGCAGCAGCTTCACGTCCAGAGTGTTTCGATTCAGGAAAATCCACTCTTCATGACTCTGCTGACTCATGTCACCCTCGTCGCGCGGATGCTCCTGGCGGGAGATCACCTGCGCCGCCTTCTGGGCGGACATGCTGCGCCTTACCTCGTCGGCCTTCTTCTCTAGTATCTTTCTATAGCTCTCGTATTTGGTTTTCACGCTGCTTCTCGATCCACGGCAATTGCCGAAGAGGATATGACGCCACCAGACCCCGAAAAGTTGCAGGATCGACGAAAAACAGGTGCTGGAGCCTATATACGACCAAGCAGTAACAGTAGGAGCACCACAAGCAGAATCAGCCCCAATCCTCCGCTCGGGTAATACCCCCAACCATTGCTGTAAGGCCAAGTGGGCAGCGCCCCAATCAAGAGCAGAACCACGATGATGATCAAAACTGTGCCAAGCATACGATCCTTTTTTCCTCCAAGATCGCCAGGTCCGGCTCTCTGCCGGTTGGCAGGCTTCACGGTTGCAATCGGTCCGCCGTTGTACGGGGAAACCCGAATCGAAAATCGGGCAAGCACCCCGCGGTTCTCCTACACTGAAAGCAGCATGCAGATCGGCCAACGCGTAGCGCTCGCCGGGATGATCGTCAGTGCCGCGCTGGCGTGCATCAAGATCACGGCCGGGCTGATGGGTCACTCCACCGCGGTTGTCGCGGACGGATTGGAGTCCACGGCGGATGTCTTCGCGTCGGGTATCGTGCTGCTCGGGCTGACTCTGGCGGCTAAGCCCGCCGACTTGAATCACCCCTACGGGCACGGCCGCCTGGAAACCCTGACCGGCCTGTTCATCGGCTTCCTGCTGGCGATCTCCGGCGTGGGCATTTCGGTGAATGGGCTGCGCCTGGTCGGCCGCGTGGCCGCCCCGCCCGCGCCATTCGTGGTCTGGCCTCTGATCGGTTCGGCGGCGGTGAAGAGCCTTCTCTCCGGGGTGAAATTCCACTTCGGCAGGAAGATCCGTAGTTCCGCGCTGCTGGCCGACGCCTGGAACGACTGCGTGGATATCGTCTCCGCTCTGGCAGCGCTGCTGGCCGTATCGCTGACCCTCCTGAGTCCGGATCGATTCCGCGCCGCCGACCACTGGGGCGCTTTCGGCGTGGGGCTGATTGTGGTGTCCACCGGCTTACGGGTGACGCGCGACACCGCCCTGCAACTCATGGACACCATGCCTGACCAGCAGACCATCTCGACCATCCGCCGCGTGGCTCTGGCCGTACCCGGCGTGCGGGGTGTCGAGAAGTGCTACGCGCGCAAAACCGGACTGCAATACCACGTGGACCTGCACCTGGAGGTCGATCCCGAGATCACCGTTCGCCAATCGCACGAAATCGCTACAAACGTGCGCATCGCCATCAAGGAAACCCTGCGCTGGGTGGCGGACGTCCTGGTGCACGTGGAACCAGCGCCATAGCCCCCCTTGCGCCCGGTTTTCCTTTTCGCCATAATTGGCACGGATGAGGTGCATCTCATCAAAGACAGGAGTCCGGGTTTGCGGACAGCCTTGATTTCTGCGATCACCGCGTGCGCCGACGATCGCCTTCAAAAGAAGGCGCGCTGGTTCTTGCAAGGTCTCTCCAATGACGAGTTGCAGTACATCGCGGAATTTCTGGGCGCCTGCGTCCTGGAATCCTCCCGGCACGAAGCCTGCATCAGCCGCCGCGAGTTAGCCGATGGCATCGCGCACTTCGATCGCTTACGGTCCGCACCCTCCGGCGGCCCTAACGATCCGGAACATAAAATGATCGTGCTGCTGGAGTACCTCTGCCGCTGCAAACTGACGCGCTATTCACTGGCCTTGCGCGCCGAGCGAACTTTATAGTAGGCGCCGTCGCCCGCTCAGTCCCCGCGTCTCCGCGTCCCCGCGTCCCTCTTGCCTTCTCCGCCGATTGCGGTTACTCTGGAATCGTTCAGCAGAACGCCGGTGTTGTTTTTGGGAAGCTGGTGAGAATCCAGCACGGCCCCGCCACTGTAAGCGTCGAGGACCGGTCGAACGTGAGCCACTGTCCACCGGGATGGGAAGGCTGACCGGTTCGTAGAAGCGCAAGTCAGGAGACCGACCGGCGAGATCCGGAATTGCGGCTCTCGAGGGAGGAGCCTACAATGCGCTTTCTATTAGTGTGGCTCGGCCTCGTGCCCGCAGCCTTCGCAACGTCATTCACTATTTACGGAACCGTGCTCGACCCATCTGGCGCGCCCATTCCCGGCGCGCAAGTCTCGGCTATAAACCGGGTCGGCGTGGCTGCCCAAACCGTCACCGATCCATCCGGCGCCTTCGCCCTGAAACTGGCGGAGACCGCCGGCGCCGCCCTTACCATTACGGCTCCCGGTTTCGAGACAAAGACCATCCCGCTGGCCGAGCCGCCCAGCCCCGCGGCGCTGACCGTACATCTGAATATCGCGCCGCAGGTGGATAGCGTGCGCGTGGCGGGGTCAGCCATCGACACTCCGCTCAGCGAGCAGGGTAGCAGCATCGACATCGTGCCGCGCCAGGAAATCGACGAGCGCAACGAAGGTCTGGCGGTCGACCTGCTCCGTTACCTGCCAGGGGTCGTTGTCAGCCAGAACAGCAGCCCGGGCGGCGTCGCCAGCCTGTTCGTCCGCGGCGGTAACTCGAATTACAATCTGGTGCAGATTGACGGCGTCACAGTGAACGCCTTCGGCGGCGGTTTCGATTTTTCTGCCATTCCCACGGACTGGCTCGAGCGCATCGAGGTGATCGAGGGGCCGCAGTCCGCGGTCTATGGCGCTTACGCCAATAGCGACGTGGTCAATTTCGTCACCCGCTCGGCCGAAGATTCCCCGCACGTCGATGTGCTCGCCGAGGGCGGCACCTATCAGGAGAACCGCTTCGCACTGGACGTCGCCGACACGCTGGCGGGTTGGGGAGTAGCCGCATTTGTGTCCCGGTTGGAGGACAACGGCCCGGTTGCCAATAGCGATTACCGCAACGACGGCCTGCTCCTGCACATCACCCGCAACCTTGGCCGGCAGAGCGTGTCGCTGACCGGCGATTTCGACGCCAATGTCGGGGGCGTGCCCGGACCCTATGGCTCCGATCCTCTTAACGATTACCCCGGCCCCGACCTGATCAGCCGGGATAAGAATGATTTTTCCTCGTATTCCTTCCACCACCAAATCGACATTTCAACGCGATTTCGCCAGGAAACTTTCGCCAATTTCTTCCTGGATAACAGCGGCTACACCAGCCCGTACGGCTTCAGTTTTAACAAAGACCTCCGCGGGCAATTTGAAACGCGTACGGTGGCGAGCGTGGCGTCCTGGTATACGGCCGCGTTCGGAGTCAGCCTTACCCGCGAGGAAGTCAAGAATACCTACGTGAGCGACGACAATCAGGACCCCTTCCCGCTGCGCCGCGACGACGCCGGCATTTATTGGGAGAATCGCTTCAAGGCCGGGCGCCGTTTCTTTTTCAACGCGGGCGTCCGGGGCGAAATTATCCGCACACCCTTTATCGCGGAAAACCTTCCGGACGGACGGCCCGCGTTCCCGGCGAACACCATCGGTAAAGTGAACCCCAAGCTTGCCGCCACTTATCTGCTGCGCACGGATCGCGCCGGGTTGCTCGGCAGCGCCCGCCTGCACAGTTCTTTCGGCACCGGAATACGGCCGCCCGCCGGCTTGGAACTGGCCTTCACCAACAATCCCGCATTGAAGCCGGAGCGCACTGCCAGCTTCGATTTCGGCATCGAGCAGCGCTTGTTCGGCGAGCGGCTGTCGCTCGATGCAACATACTTTTACAATCGCTACTACGATCTGATCGTTTCGCTCGGCGGCGATCTTTCGGTGCTGGGCTCATACCAGACCGCCAATCTCTCCAACGCCCGCGCGCAAGGGGTGGAGTTGTCCGGCCGCCTGCGTCCGGCGCGTTGGATGTCGCTGAACGCGTCTTATACTTATCTCGATTCCGAGACTCTTTCGTTGAACGGCTCCGCCGGCCTCGCGCCGCTCTATTTCAGCGTAGGCCAGGAGTTGCTTCGGCGTCCGGCCAATTCCGGCTCGCTCGTGTCTACGTTCACCCATGGACGTTATTCGGCGAACGTGACCGGCTACTTTCGTGGCTCAGACCTGGATGTCGATCCGACTTACGGCGCTTCGGCGGGCCTGTTCCGGGATCCCGGCTTCGCGGATTTCGGGATTAATCTGAATATTCGCCTGCGCGCGGGCCTGACTGCCTACGGAAACGTGAGAAATGTCCTGAACAAATATTATGAGGAAGTCTTTGGATATCCCTCGCCAAAGCTGAATTTCGTTACAGGGCTGAAATGGAGTTTACCGTCTGGTAGTAAATAAGGTTATGGAACCCAAGTTCGAAAAGCCGCGCCTCGCCATCAACCGCGTGTACACGCGCCAGGGCGACACCGGCGAAACCAGCCTGGCAGGCGGCCAGCGCGTGCCGAAAGACTCCCGGCGCATCGCAGCGTACGGCACTGTAGACGAGTTGAATTCGTTCGTCGGGCTGGCTCGCGATACCGTGGCCGGCGATCCAGCGGTGAGTGCGCTCTCGGGTATCCTCTTACGCATTCAGCATGAGTTGTTCAATCTGGGTTCTATCCTCGCCACCCTCCCCGAGGACGTGCACCCGCGCCAGGCCCGCATCACGGAAGCGGAAATCGTCCAACTGGAGGCGGAAATGGACCAGATGAACGCGGAACTGCCGCCCTTGCGCTCCTTCGTGCTGCCGGGCGGCTCCCGGCTGAACGCGGAGCTGCATGTTTGCCGCACCGTGTGCCGCAGGGCCGAGCGCGCCGTCGTCGCACTCGCACGCGATGAGCAGGTTCCTGCTGAAGCAGCTCAGTATCTGAACCGTCTGGGCGACGCGTTCTTTGTCTGGAGCCGATGGGCCAGCCACCGGAGTGGAATTCCCGAAACACTGTGGGAGCCCAATCGCACCTCGAGCGGCGGTACACTATCGGAGTAAGGAGACCACATGGATCGAGGAAAGAAAGTGAGGCCGCTGGCGCTTAGCCTGACCGTGTTGGGAGCGCTGGTCCGTCTGATCCCGCACCCGGCAAACTTCGCTCCGGTGGGGGGCGTGAGCTTGTACGCCGGTGCGCGCCTGCGCGGCTGGCAGGCCTTCGCCGTGCCACTGCTGTTGATGGCCCTCACCGACCCTCTGATGCGCGAAGGCAGCTATTCGGTTGCCACTCCCTTAATCTATCTCAGCTTCCTGATTAACGTGTGGATCGGCCGGCGCCTGCAATCGACCGAGAGCCCGCTGCGGATCGGCGCCGCTTGCCTGCTGTGCAGCGTGCAGTTCTTTCTCCTGTCGAACTTCGGAACCTGGATGGGCAATTGGTATCCGCATACCTGGTCCGGGCTGGCGCTCTGCTATACCGAGGCCATCCCCTTTTTCGGGCGTACGCTTGCCGGCGATCTGTTTTATACCGGCGTACTGTTCGGCCTGCACGCCTGGCTGAGCCGCACCCTGCGCACCGCCGAGCAGGTTCCCGCAGCCGCTTGAAGCGCGCCCTTCTTTCCTGGAGCAGCGGCAAAGACAGCGCCTGGGCGCTGCACGTGATGCGTTCTCAAAGTGTTGGTCAAGACGTTGAGATTGCCGGTCTCCTCACCACTTTCAACGGGGCGTTCGACCGCGTAGCCATGCACGCCGTACGCCGCGAACTGGTCGGTGCGCAAGCCCGCGCGGCAGGTCTCCCGTTGCGCGCGGTCGATCTCCCATGGCCCTGCTCCAATTCGCAGTATGAAGCCCTGATGGCCGGCGCGTGCCGCCAGGCGATCGAAGACGGTATCGACGCCATCGTCTTCGGCGACCTGTTCCTGCGCGATGTCCGCGAGTATCGAGAGCGTATGCTGCGCGGCACCGGACTCGAGCCTCTCTTTCCGCTGTGGGAAATCCCAACGCACGATCTGGCGGAAAAGATGATCCGGAGCGGTCTGCGAGCCAGGATCACCTGCGTGGATAAGAAGGTCCTGGTAACCAGCTTCGCCGGCCGCGAGTTCGATGCGGCGTTTCTGGCGGATCTGCCGCCGGGCGTAGATCCGTGCGGAGAGAACGGCGAATTCCACTCGTTCGCTTACGACGGTCCCATGTTCCGGCACCCCATTCCGGTCACCGTGGGAGAATTGCGCGATGCGGACGGTTTCGTTTTCGCGGACCTGTTGCCATGACGCCGCGCATCGTGTCCATGATCTCCAGCGCCACCGAGATCGTCGACGGCTTGGGCGCGCTGCCGTGGCTGGTAGGGCGCTCGCATGAATGCGATTTCCCGGAACAGGTGCGCGATCTGCCGGTATGCACCGCGCCGCGCTTTGCGGTGGATGGCGACAGCCGCGAGATCGACCGCCTGGTGCGCCAGACGCTCACCGAATCGATCTCCGTTTACCAGGTGTTCGACGAGGTGCTGGAGCGTTTGCAACCCACACACATCCTGACGCAGATCCATTGCCAGGTGTGCGCCGTAAGCCTGCGCGATGTGGAGCGCTCGGTGGCTTCCCGGCTGGCCAGCCGGCCGTGCGTCGTTTCGCTCCAGCCCAGTTCGCTCGCGCACGTCTGGGAGGATATTCGCCGCGTCGCGCAATCGCTGGATATCGAGCGGAGCGGCGAGGATCTGGTCGCGCGCCTCCAGGGACGCATGCGGGCCATATCCGCCGCTGCCCACGCTTCCGGTACGCGTCCGAGCATCGCCTGCATCGAGTGGATCGAGCCGCTCATGGCGCCGGGAAACTGGATGCCGGAACTGGTGGAGATGGCGGCCGGCGAAAATCTCTGCTGCTCGACGTGGGAGGACCTGGAGTCCGGCGATCCGGACACGATTCTGGTGATGCCCTGCGGCTTCGACCTGGAGCGCGCGGCGAGCGAGATGTACTGGCTTACACGCCGCCCCGGCTGGCGCAATCTGCGGGCTGTGCGCAACAACCGGGTTTTTGTCGCTGACGGCAATCAATATTTCAACCGCCCCGGACCGCGCTTGGTGGAATCGTTGGAGATCCTGGCTGAAGTGCTCCACAGTAGGAAAGGCCTCCCGGCCTGCTTAATATCCTCTGCTTTTATCCACCACGTTGCGTAGCGGCTCCCCCTTACGGTAGCGCTCGAAGTTATCCAGGAACATTTGCATGGCGCGCTGCTTCCAGTCTGCCGTATGGTCGGCCGAATGCGGCGAGAGCAGCAGGTTGTCCAGCGTGTAGAAGGCATGGCCGGCCGGTAACGGCTCCTGATCGAAGACATCCAGGGCCGCGCCGCCGATCCGCTTTTCGCGCAGCGCGGCGATCAGCGCCGTCTCGTCCACCAGCGGTCCGCGGCCCACGTTGATGAGCACGGCGCCGGGCCGCATGGCGCGCAGTTCGGCGGCGCCCACGATGCCGCGCGTTTCCGGCGTTAGCGGCGCGCTCAGCAGGACGTAATCGGAACGGGCCAACAGGTCAAGCTTGCCCTGCTGCCCCGCCCCGCGCCGCAAGGGCAGCACATGCATGCCCATGGCCTCCGCCCGCCGCGCCGCCGCTTTGCCGATATCCCCGAAACCAATCACGCCCATGGTTTGCCCGGCCACCGCCACGGTATCGAACTGGTCCCAGAGGCCAGCCTCCTGGCTGCGCACCATACGGCGGAATCCTTTGGCGAAGAGCAGCACCGCGCCAATCGCGAACTCTCCCAGAATCTCGCTGAAGACGCCGCGCGCATTGGTCAACGGAACGGGGCTTTCGGCCAGCTCCGGAAACAAGAGATCGTCCAGCCCCGCCGAGCGCGAGTGAACCCAGCGCACGCGCGGCGCCATACGCCAGACCTGCTGGAGCAGCTCCCGGCTGCCGGTCCAGTTCAGGATGACATCGGCTTCCGGCGCCGCCTGGGCGAATGCCTCCACACGGTCTCCCACCGCGATACGCGTGTTCTCCGGCAGCGCGTCCAGCATGGCCAGCAATGGATCCGTGGGGTCTGCCAGCACTAAGACTGTGTTATCGTCCATGAGGAGCAAGCTACCATGTTCGACCTCTCGTTGGAAGTGCTGCGCGTTGTGGAAGAAGCGGCCATCGCCTCGGCGCGCACCATGGGCATGGGCGATCCTAAATCGGCCGACCATGCAGCCGTCGAATGCATGCGGCGCTGCCTCGACGCGATCGCCATCGACGGCACCATTGTGATCGGGGAAGGCGAGCGCGACGCAGCCCCCATGCTGTTCATCGGCGAGAAGGTGGGCTCCGCCAAGGAACAGCAGGGCGCGCTCTCGGTGGATATCGCGGTCGATCCGCTGGAGGGCACCAACCTGTGCTCGACCGGCGCGGGCGGTGCGATCACCGTGCTAGCGGCTTCCGAGCGCGGCGGCCTGCTGCACGCGCCGGATTGTTACATGCAGAAGATCGTGGTCGGGCCGGCCGCCAAGGGTGCGGTGGACCTGGAGGCTCCCGTAAAGCATAACCTTAAGGCGATTGCGCGGCGGCTGCAGCGCGGCGTGGACGATCTGGTGGTGGTGGTGCTCGACCGGCCTCGCCACCAGGAACTGATCGCCGATATACGCGAAGCGGGCGCCCGCATACGGCTGATCGCCGATGGGGATCTGTCGGCGGGCATCGGAGCCGCCGTGGCAGGCACGGGAGTCCACGCGGTCATGGGGTCCGGCGGCGCGCCGGAAGGCGTCCTTACGGCAGCGGCCCTGCGTTGTCTGAACGGTGAAATCCTGGGCCGGCTGGTGGTCCAGGACGAAGCTCAGAAGGAGCGCATGCAGGCCATGGGCATCCACGATACCGGAAAGATCTACACCACTCAGGAACTGGCTCCTGGAGGGAACATCGTCTTTGCGGCGTCCGGAGTGACCGACGGCAACCTGCTGCAGGGCGTTCGGTTCTTCGGCGACGGCACACGCACGCAGTCCATCGTCATGACCCTTACGCCGGCCCGCGTGCGTTTCATCGATACGGTACACCTGGAGAACAAGCCGGACGTGAAGGTGCGCTTCCGATAGGCGGGCGCGAATACGGCCACAGGGAACTTTCGGGCAGCCTCGTGCGTAACTGTCTTGGAACGGAGCAGCCATGTCAAATAAACTTCGCCACGGCGGGGCCTTGGCGGCCATCTTGCTCACGGTCCTGATTCTGGGAGCGCTTACCGTCGCGGCGCTGGTGTCCACGGGACTCTACGTGGCCCATAACATTCGCATGACGGCCAGGACCGGGCGCGGCGAGGCCACCGTAGAGACTCCATTCGGCGACGTACACGTCCGGGAAAGCGCCGCGTTCGACCCAAAGCGCATGGGACTGCCGGTATATCCCGGCGCTGTCCGCCGGCGGGATAGACACAAACTCGCCAGCGTGCATCTCGACTTTGGCGACAAGCACAAGGAGTTCTCCGTGGCGGCGGCGGAATACCGCACTTATGACTCCCTGGACAAGGTCGTCGAATTCTATCACCATGAACTTCCGCATTGGATGTTCAGCCACGAACGGCACGGCGGAATGCAGTTGGAGCTGACCGAAGGGGGCTATCGGAAGATGGTCGCCATCTACGAGGACGAAGGCGAGACGCGCATCGCGCTTGCGTCGGTGGGAGAGCCTGCGTCAAACTGATCAAGTGCCCCTGCACGCGACTTGATCATGCCTGACTTCTGTACTTGCGGCGCGGAGTTGCCGCCCGATGCCCGTTTCTGCCACCGTTGCGGCAAGCCGCAGCGCGAAGAAGTGATCCCGGAAACGGCGGAACGGCGGGCGGAGATCGCGGCGGCCGCGGCGCCGGTTCCGCCGAGCGCAGCCACCCTTCCCGGCGTCAGTTTCCATAACCCCATAGCCGTGCGCATCGGTTTGACCATGGGTAGCGCCGCCGCGGTGATGACGTGGCTGCCGATTATCCAGTTCGGCTTCGCCATCTGGTGGATCTCGGCCGGCTTTTTCTCGGTGTATCTCTACCGGCGGCGCACCGGCCACTTACTGAATGTAGCCAGCGGGCTCCGCATGGGATGGGTAACAGGGGTGCTCACGTCGGCTATCCTGACGGTGCTGATCACTCTGACTCTTGTGTTGGTTTCGCTCCACAGCGGCGGGCTGCCGGCGTTTTACCAGGAGCAGCTTCGCACCATGCAGTGGGATGAGTCCAACATCCAGCAAGCTGTGAAGGCTCTCAACAGTCCCGCGGTGCTGGTGACCAGCATCATGTCTTTCCTCCTGTTTGTTTTCGCCATCGTCACGTTCTTTTGTACGGCGGGAGGGGCGCTGGGCGCGAAGTTTGGGGGAAGGGAGTGACGCGCTCGGGCCGGCTGTAGCGCTTCACCAGGGCCACTCCGATGAAGATGATGGCCATCGCCGCCATTTCGCGCGGTCCGAATGGCTCACGGTAAAACAGCCAGCCCAGCGTTACGGCGACCACTGAATTGACATAAGGATAGACGGAGACCATGGCTACCGGCAGGCGGTCGAGCGCGAAGATATAAGCGCTGTAGCCCACGATGGAGCCGAATACGACCAGATACAAAATAGCTGCGACGCCGCGGAAGCTCCAGTGGACTGCGTGCTCGTGGAAGAGCAGCACGAGTGGCAGGCAAGCCAGGCCGGCCGCCAGTTGCTGCACGGCGCCGATGACGATGGGATGCGCGCTGGCCGGCTGCCGCCGCTGGTAGATGGAGCCGAACGACCAGCCCGCCATTCCCAGTTGCAGGATCAGGAATCCGCTCAACAGGCCCGCATTAAATGTATGCGTGCGCCAGTCCGGCGCAAACAATAGCGAGGCGCCGAACAGCCCGACCAGCATCCCGAGAATGCCGGGCAGGTGCAGCGGCTCGCCGCCCGGCAGCAGCGCTTCGACGCCCACCATCCAGAACGGCGAAATGGTCAGGATCAGGCAGGCGAGGCCGCTCGGAATCCACAACTCGGCGAAGACCAGGCAGCCATTTCCGATCCCCAGCACGAGCACGCCGCTGAGGCAGGCAGCGCGCAGCTCGCGCCCGCGCGGCAGGCGACCGCCGCGGATGGCGATGGCCGCCAACAGGAGCGATCCGGAGATCATGTAGCGCGCGCACACCAACAGCAACGGCGGAAACGACTCGAGCGACATGCGAATGCCAAGGTATGTCGTCCCCCAGAAGAAGCAGACGGAAATGAGCGCCAGGTATGCGCTGAAGTGCGGGTGACGAGACAAAACTCAGCGTAGCATGCGGGTCCGCCGGTACAATGGTGGTTTGATCCTCACTCTGACCGTCAATCCCGCGATCGACCGCACCATCTCCGTAGACCGTCTGGCATTCGAGGACCGGGCTTACATCAACTCCCGGCACGACTCGGCCGGGGGACGCGGCATTAACGCCGCTTGCGTGATCCATTCCTTTGGCGGGCAGGCGACGGCCATCTTTCCGAGCGGCGGGAGAAACGGGAAACGGCTCGAAGAGTTCCTGGCCTCCTATGGGTATCCTACGGTCGCGGTTCCGATCCGCCATGAGATCCGCACGAATCTTACGATTACGGACAAGCAGGGTCTCACGGTCAATCTCAACGAAACGGGCCCGCAACTCGATAAGGCGGAGGTCGACCGGCTGGAAAAGGCGGTGCAAAAGAGCCTGGACGGCGCAGCCTGGTTTCTGCTCTGCGGCAGCCTGCCGCCGGGAGTGCCGTCGAATTTCTATGCGCGGCTCATCGATATGGCGCGCCGCAAGAAAGTCAAAACACTGCTTGACACCGACGGTGACGCGCTGCGGGAAGGCCTCGAGGCGGGACCGACGGCGGCCTTGCCCAACCAGCAGGAAGCCGAGCGGCTGCTGACACGGCCGCTGGTGACGCGGAATCATTTTCTCGATGCGGTGGCGCGCATACGCGCCATGGGCCCGGAGATGGTGGTGCTTTCGCTCGGCAGCCGGGGGGCTCTAGGGGCGATGGAGGGCGCGCTGATCGAAGCGATTCCGCCGCGGGTGGAGGTGCTCTGCCCCATCGGGTCGGGCGACGCATTGGCGGCCGCCTTCGCCTGGTCCATGGAACGCGACGGTAATTTCACGGACGCGGTCCACTGGGGCGTGGCCGAGGGAACGGCATCGGCTTGTCTGCCCGGTCTGCGCATGGCCTCGCTCGCGCAGGCGCAGGAAATCTATCGGCAGGTGGAAGTGCGCCGCATCGAGTAGGAACCGCCGTGGAACAAGCCTTCTCCAAAAGCGAAAACGTGGTGCGCTCGGCGGGCGTGGTCTCGGCGGCGGTTTTTCTGAGCCGCATCAGCGGCCTCGTGCGCGAGATGGTGATGGCGCGCCTGTTTGGCGCCGGCGAGGCTTACGACGCTTTTCTGCTGGGGTTCCGTATCCCGAATCTGACGCGGGATCTGTTCGCGGAGGGTGCGCTTTCCTCCGCCTTCGTGCCGGTATTCTCGCGATACCTGGCAACCAAGGGTAAACGCGAAGCCGCCGAGCTTTCGAGCCTGGTGGCCACAGCGCTGCTGCTGGTGGTCGGGGCGATCTGCGTGCTGGGCATGGTCTTCAGCCCGCAACTGGTGTGGCTGCTGGCGTCTGGCTTCGCGCGCGTCCCCGGCAAGTTTCAGTTGGCCGTGACACTGACGCGGGTGATGTTTCCGTTTCTGCTGCTAGTGGCGCTGTCGGCGCAGGCCATGGGCATTCTGAACGCTTTGAACCAATTTGGCGTCCCGGCGCTTTCCTCCACCTGCTTCAATGTCGGCTCGGTGGCCTTCGGTCTGGGGTTCGGATACACGGTGGGGCGTTGGATGGGCGTGAGCCTGATCATGTCGATGGCCTGGGGAGTGGTGTTCGGCGGTCTGGCGCAATGGCTGTTCCAGTTACCCAGTCTGTTGCGGCACGGAATCTACTATCGCCTACGCCTTGACTTCGCGCATCCCGGCCTGCGCAACATCCTGAGACTGATGGGACCGGCCATCCTGGGCAATGCGGCCGTGCAGATCAACGTGCTGGTGAACACGAACTTTGCTTCAAGCATCACGGACGCCGCCGGACACGTGATCAACGGTCCGGTGAGCTGGCTCAGCTACGCTTTCCGCTTCATGCAACTACCGCTTGGCCTCTTTGGCGTGGCCATCGCCTCAGCCACGCTGCCCGCCATTTCCCGCAGCGCCGCGCTGGGCGAAATGGACGACTTCCGGCTGACGCTTTCGCGCTCGCTGGGCATGGTCTTGTTGTTGACCATTCCCTCGTCGGTCGGGTTGATGGTGCTGGGCCCCAGCATGATCGGCGCGGTCTACCAGTGGGGCCGCTTCCATGCGTCCGACACGCACCAGACGGCGCTGGCGCTGGCTTGCTACTCGATTGGCCTCGCGGGCTATGCGGCGATCAAGATCCTGGCGCCGGCCTTCTATGCGCTCAACGACGCGCGCACGCCCATGCTGGTGAGCCTGGCTTCCATCCTCATCAACCTGGCGGTGGCTTCGACCATGGTAAAGCTGGCCGGTCTCGGACATCTCGGCCTGGCGCTCTCGACTTCGGCAGTGGCGCTGTTTGGATCGGCCGTGCTGTTTATCCTGATACGCAAACGCATCGGGCGGATGCACGGCCGTGCGCTGGGCGCGAGCGTGGCAAAGATTCTGGCCGCCTCGGCGGCTATGGGCGTGGTCTGCTATTTCTCGAGCCGCGGCATGCATCTTTGGCTGGGCGCGGGCAAAGTCGGGCAGCTCGCGGATCTGGCGGCATCGCTTCCGCTCGGCGTAGCGGTGTACTACACGCTGTGCCGCGCCCTGCGCGTGGCGGAACTGGAGGCCGCCGGGCGAGCGCTGGCCGGGCCGCTCAGGAGGGTGCTAGGTTCTGGGTGACGGGTGCTGGCGTGGCTTGCCCGGCCTTGCAGGTCCAGTACTAATGCAGGTTCCCGATTTGACCTGACCCCGGCAGTTCGTTACACTGGAACGGCAGCTCTTTTCGGCTACACCCCTGAACTGTACGGGTTCACGGCAGCCAACCTGAACAACTAAAAGGATTTCTTCCAAACGGGCTAGATACGCATGCAGAGACACATTTTCACTTCGGAATCCGTTACAGAGGGGCATCCGGATAAGATCGCGGACCAGATTTCAGACGCGGTGCTGGACGCCGTCATGGAGCAGGATCCGAACGGCCGGGTAGCTTGCGAGGTGCTGGTGACTACCGGCATCTGCGTGGTGGCGGGCGAGATCACCACCACATGTTATGTGGATGTGCCGCGCGTAGTGCGGCGGACCATCGAGCACATCGGATACGCCGATGCGTTGTGGGGCTTCGACTGTAATACTTGCGGCGTCCTGAACGCCATCCAGTCGCAGTCGCCGGACATCGCCATGGGCGTGGACACGGGCGGGGCGGGCGATCAGGGCATGATGTTCGGCTATGCCTGCGATGAGACTCCCGAATACATGCCGCTGCCCATCATGCTGGCCCACCGGTTGGTGCGGCAGCTTTCGCAGGCGCGTCGCGCGGGCGTCCTGGATTTCCTGCGTCCGGATGGCAAGTCCCAGGTCAGCGTGGAGTACGTCAACGGCGAGCCCAAGCGGGTGGACGCGGTGGTCATCTCGACGCAGCACAGCGATTCGGTTTCGATGGAAACGCTGCGCGCGGAAGTAAAGAAGCATATCATCGAGCCGGTCATTCCCCCGGAAATGGTGGATACCGGCACGCAGTATCACATCAATCCCACGGGCCGTTTTGTGATCGGCGGGCCGCACGGAGACACCGGGCTCACCGGGCGCAAAATCATTGTGGATACCTATGGCGGCATGGGGCGGCACGGCGGCGGCGCTTTCTCCGGCAAAGATCCCACCAAGGTGGACCGCTCGGCGTGCTACATGGCCCGCTATATCGCCAAGAACGTGGTGGCCGCAGGCCTGGCCAGCCGTTGCGAGGTGCAACTGGCCTATGCCATCGGCGTGGCCGAGCCGGTTTCGGTAATGGTGAATACCTTCGGCACCGGCGTCATTCCGGAAGAGAAAATCACCAGGTTGATTCGCGCGCATTTCAAGCTCACCCCGCGGGCCATCATCGATCATCTGAAGCTGCGCCGGCCGATCTATCGCAATACGGCTGCCTTCGGCCACTTTGGCCGCTCCGAGGAAGGCTTTACCTGGGAAATCACCGACAAGATGGAAGCGCTGCGAGAAGAAGCTGCTTTGGCGCATGCCGTGGCCCGCTAAGCGAGCCGCCGTTCGTTCATTTCACAAAGAGGTGTCAAGTTGACCGATACACAGACGCAAGTTGCCTGTCATATAAAGGATATTTCGCTGGCGGACGTGGGCAAGCGCCGCACCGAATGGGCGTTCCAATCCATGCCGGTGTTGCAAACTATCCGCAAGCAGTTCATCAAGACGCAGCCGCTGGCCGGCATGCGCGTTTCGGCGTGCCTGCATGTGACCAGCGAGACCGCCAACCTGATGATCACTCTGCGCGATGGCGGCGCCGCCGTTGTGCTGTGCGCCTCCAACCCGCTCTCCACGCAGGACGACGTGGCCGCCACGCTGGTGCGCGATTACGGCATCCCGGTCTACGCCATCAAGGGCGAGAACAACGAGGTGTACTACTCGCATTTGACCTCGGCCGCCGAGCACGCGCCGCACATCACCATGGACGACGGCGCGGACCTGGTCTCGCTGCTGCACAGCAAGCGGCAGGACTTGGCGACGCATATCCTGGGCGGCACCGAAGAGACCACCACTGGCGTGATCCGGCTGCGGGCCATGGCCAAAGATGGCGTGCTGCAGTATCCCATCGTGGCGGTCAACGATGCGCTGACCAAGCACCTGTTCGACAATCGCTACGGCACCGGCCAGAGCACTCTCGACGGCATCATCCGTGCGACGAATGTTCTGCTGGCGGGGCTGAATCTCGTGGTGGCGGGTTATGGATGGTGCGGCCGCGGCGTCGCCATGCGCGCGCGCGGGTTGGGCGCCAACGTCATCGTGACCGAGGTGGATCCGACCAAGGCGATTGAAGCGGTGATGGACGGCTATCGCGTCATGTCGATGGCTGAAGCCGCCGCCATCGGCGACGTGTTCGTGACGGTCACCGGAAACAAGCACGTGATCGCGCGCGAACATTTCGAGCGCATGAAGAGCGGAGCGATTCTTTGCAACTCGGGGCACTTCAATGTGGAGATCGATCTGGAGGCGCTGGCCAAGATCAGTTCTTCTCACCGGGAGATGCGCGAGTTCGTGGAAGAGTATACGTTTCGCGACGGGCGCCGGATCAACGTGCTGGCGGACGGCCGCCTGATCAACCTGTCGGCCGCGGAGGGGCATCCGGCTTCAGTGATGGATATGAGCTTCGCCAACCAGGCGCTGTCCGCCGAGTACATGGTGAAGAATCACAGCCAGCTCGAAAAGCGCGTTTACGCGGTTCCCGAGGATTTGGACAAGCAGGTGGCGCGCATGAAGCTCGAGTGCATGGGAGTGAAGATCGACCGGCTCAGTCCGGAGCAGGAGCGGTACCTGTCAAGCTGGTCGGAAGGCACGTAGGCAACCGCTCCCTGACATCCACGGCTCGGAACTGAGCCGCGCGCCTTAGCAAGCGGTCTACGGCGGCCCATCATTCGATACCCAGCCTGATCAGAATGTCTTCCACGTCGGCCGCCCGCACGCACACGTCCGCGGTCATGGCGGCGGGGTCGGGCCGCTCGTCGAACGCCTGAAATAGCGCCATCTTGGCGATCGCATAGCGCTCGCTGCCATTGAGCGTGCGGCCGTGGCGGCCCTCCCAATCGTCGATGGCGGCCGCGCTCACCAGAACCGCAACGGGCGCCGATTTCTTCCGGTCCGCCGATACTTCGAAGACGAACTCCGTTCCTTTCTCGCGCTTGCGCTGATAGGGCCGGTGCCCTTCGTAGTAGTATTGGTATACATAGCCGCTCTGTCCGGAATAGGTCTTCTGGCGGCGCACGTCGGGCGCGCCGGTCAGTGGCTGCGGCTTTCGCGAAAACCATCGTTCGAGCAACATTCGCCCCTTTTCGATTATCTTCGATTATGCAGGTACTCCCCGGTACTTTGGCCCTCTTGACATGCAACAGGCCCGGAGTGACACTAGAGATGGAGCCCGCTGGTGACAGGTTCCGAAGTAAGTATACACCGAGCAGCCAGCTTCTTCAGATGCTGGCGAGGAGGCGCCAATAGAACCGGGTTTTAGTGGGGGCGGTTGCGGCTCCGGGCAGTGGACATGCTGTACGAGGTTTTGCGAACGGCCGGATTGAGCGCCAACTGAGGCGCCGCGCTCTAGCGCAAATCTGATGGCCGGAAACGGAATTCCCCAGCCCGCGCCCTGAGTTGGCGCCGCCCTTTGCGTTTTCTGTTTTGCCCCTCCCCTTTCGGCTGCATCCCGTGTACACTGGGATGTACTTCTCCCTACAATATGACACGTGCTCCCCGGGAAATCGTCAGCGCCCATAGCCCGGATTCAGATGACGCATTCATGTTCTATGGGCTGGCCACCAAAAAAGTCCGCTCCTCGAAGGTGACCTTTCGCCATATTCTGGAGGACATCGAATCGCTCAACCGCAAAGCTGTGGAAGGGCTCTACGATCTGTCCGCGATTTCCTTTCACGCCTACCCCTATGTGGCGGACAAGTATGTGCTGATGGCGAGTGGTTCGAGCATAGGCGACGGATACGGCCCCATGGTGGTGGCCGCGCGCCCCTTCGAAGCGGACGACCTGGCCGGCAAGAAGATTGCGGTGCCCGGAAAGCTGACTTCGGCGTACCTGGCGTTGAAGCTGTTTCAGCCCGATTTCGAGGCGGTGGTCACACCGTTCGACAAGATCCTGGACGCGGTGCGCGACCGCTCCGTGGATGCCGGCCTCATCATCCATGAAGCGCAATTGACATACGACCGGGAAGGTTTCCACCGCGTGCTCGAGCTCGGCAAATGGTGGAAGGGCAAGTATGGCTTGCCATTGCCCCTGGGGGGCAATGTGCTGCTCCGCTCGCTGCCGGGCGAAATTCAGAGCGAGTGCTGCCGCCTGATGCGCGAGAGCATTCAATATGCGCTGGACAATCGCGACGAAGCGCTGAGCTACGCGCTGCAATTCGCGCGCGACATGGAGACCCGCCTGGCCGAGAAATTCGTCGGCATGTATGTGAACCACTACACGCTGGACGCCGGCGATGTGGTGGCCGCGGCCGTGCAGAAGTTGCTCGATCTGGGCTACGAGGCCGGACTGATCCCGCGCCGCGTCGAGGTCGAGTTCGTCCGCTGATTTCCGCCCTCCGCCCGGTTCCGGCTACAGTAGAAGTATGGCTTTCCAACGAGTAGCCTGCTTCGCGCTGGTGATCTCTTTTTGCGCCTCCGGTGTGATGGGCCAGGATGCCTTGCGGCCCAAAGACGTTCGAGAGATGGGCAAAGGCGGTGTTAACGCTATTCCCAAACTCGCCGCGCTGCTGACCAACCCCGAAGTCGATATACGCCTGGAAGCCGTCAAGCAGATCTCGGAAATCGGCACGCAATACAGTCTCGACCCTTTGATCCAGGCGACTCGCGATAGCGACTCCGAGATTCAGATCCGCGCTACCGACGGCCTGGTTAACTTCTATCTGCCGGGTTACCTGAAGACCGGACTTGGCGCGACTTTGCGCCGCGCGGGAACCAGCATCAAGGGCCACTTCACCGACACCAACGATCAGGTCATCGATCCCTACATCCAGCCGCGCCCCGACGTGATCGCCGCGCTGGGCCTGCTGGCGCGAAATGGCGCGAGCACGGAATCGCGCGCCAACGCGGCCCGGGCGATCGGCATCCTGCGCGGCAAGGCGGCCGTGCCGGATTTGATCCAGGCGCTGCACTCCAAGGATACCCAGGTGATCTATGAAGCGCTGGTGGCTTTGCAGAAGATCCGCGATCCCGAGGCTGCCTCCAGCATCGCGTTTCTTCTGCGCGACCTGGACCCCAAAGTGCAGATTGCCGCCCTCGAAACCACGGGCTTGCTGCAGAACAAATCGGCCGTGCCGGACCTGGTCGACGTACTCAACAACGCTCGCGATAGCAAGGTGCGCCGCGCCGCCCTGACCGCGCTCGCCATGCTGCCCCAGGATACCAGCCGCGCGATCTACGCCCGTTATCTGCAGGACAAGGACGACAAACTGCGCGCCGCCGCCGCCGAAGGCTACGGGCGCTTGCGCAATCCCGCGGATCTGCCCATGCTCGAAAAAGCATATCAGGACGAAGGCAAGACTTCCCCGCGGCTTTCGCTGGCGTTCGCCCAGGTGATGCTCGGCAAGACTGAAGTATCCGAATTCAGCCCGCTCCAGTATCTGATCGATACGCTGAACAGCGCCGCCTATCATGGCGAAGCTTTTCCGTTTCTGGTGGAGCTGGCGCGCGATCCCGCGGTCAGGAAATCGCTCTATACGCCGCTGTTGCAAGGAACCAAGGACGAAAAGATTTATCTGGCGAGGGTGATGGCGCGCAGCGGGGATAAGAACGACGTGCCGCAGCTCGAGAAGCTAAGCCATGACGACGATCCGGAAGTAGCGCAGGAAGGGTTGCGGGCCATGCGCAATCTGCAGGCCCGCACCTGAAAAGAGAATCTTACTTGGCCTTCTTCTGCTTCTGCTGGCCGATGCGGACTTTGAAGTGCGAGACCTTCGCTTCCTGGAACGTTTTGTGGTCGTGCCGGGCCACTACGTCGGACAGATAACTATCCACACTGGCGTCCTTAGGAAGCACGGCCATCACGGTGAAGCTTTCGTTGCACACCGGGCAGAAGGGCCGAAATCGCTTAACGTTCGGAATTGCCATAACGGTTTCAGTTTAGCACAGCCGCAAACTACTTCGACTCAATCCGCATACTGTAGAAGCTGCGATAGACGAACATCAGCGAGACCATCAGGAAGACCGCGCCCAGCACAGTGCTGAGCGTGTTGCCCTGTTTATTGTTCAGCGAGACCGCCAGCTCCACCGCCAGCAGGCCGAACAGCGTGGTGAACTTGATGATCGGGTTCAGGGCCACCGAGCTGGTGTCTTTGAAAGGATCGCCTACCGTATCGCCCACTACGGTGGCCGCGTGCAGTTCGGTGCCCTTCATTTTCAGCTCGGTCTCGACGATCTTCTTGGCATTGTCCCAGGCGCCGCCCGCGTTGGCCATGAAGATAGCCTGGAACAGGCCGAATATAGCGATCGAGATCAGGTAGCCGATGAAGTAGAACGGCTCGAAGAAAGCGAAGGCCAAGGTGGCGAAGAACACCGCGACAAAGATGTTGAGCATGCCCTTCTGTGCGTACGTCGTACAGATCGCCACCACTTTCTTGGAATCCGTCACGGAGGCTTTTTCGGCGCTTTCCAGTTTGATGTGCTTCTTGATGAATTCTACGGCGCGGTAAGCGCCCGTCGAAACAGCCTGTGTGGAGGCGCCGGTGAACCAGTAGATGACTGCGCCACCGGCAATCAGGCCCAGCAGGAACGGCGGGTATAGAATCGAGAGGTTATCGACGTGGGTCTTGAGACCATCGGTGAGCGCCACGATGATGGAAAAGATCATTGTAGTGGCGCCGACCACGGCGGTACCGATCAGAACCGGCTTGGAGGTCGCCTTGAAGGTATTGCCCGCGCCGTCGTTCTCTTCCAGGTTCTCCTTGCCGCTCTCGAAGTCCGGCGTGAAACCGAAATCTCTCTTGATCTCCGCCGCGATATTCGGCAGCGTCTCAATGGTGGAAAGCTCGAAAACCGATTGAGCGTTGTCCGTTACCGGACCGTAGCTGTCCACGGCGATGGTGACCGGACCCATGCCGAGGAAGCCGAAAGCGACCAGGCCGAACGCGAATACGGCCGGGGCAACCATCAGGTTGACCAGCCCCAGAGTGCTGACCCCGTAAGCGATGCTCATCAAGCCGAGAATGGCGGCGCCCAGCCAGAAGGCGCTGAAGTTGCCGGCCACAAAACCCGACAGGATAGTGAGCGAGGCGCCGCCCTCCCGCGCGGACGCGACGATTTCCCGCACGTGCCGCGATCGGGTGGAGGTGAAGGCCTTCACGCCCTCCGGAATGATGGCGCCGGCCAGCGTGCCGCAGGTGATCACGCTCGAAAGCTTCCACCACAAACTGGTGTCGTTATTCAGCACCGGTATCATGAAGTAACTGACCAGATAGGTAAGGCCGACGGAGATGAGCGAGGTAAGCCACACAAGCGACGTCAGGGGCGCCTCGAAGTCCATCTTCGGGAGGTTCTCGTAGCGTGCTTTGGCGACTATGCCGTTGATGAAGTAGCTGGCCGCCGAGGAAATAATCATCATGATGCGCATGACGAAGATCCAGACCAGCAACTGCACCTGAACGGCGGGCGTAGGGACGGCCAGCAGGATAAACGTGATCAGCGCGACACCGGTCACGCCGTAGGTTTCGAAACCGTCGGCCGAAGGTCCCACCGAGTCGCCCGCGTTGTCGCCCACGCAATCCGCGATCACGCCGGGGTTGCGCACATCGTCTTCCTTGATCTTGAAAACGATCTTCATCAGGTCCGCGCCGATGTCGGCGATTTTGGTGAATATGCCGCCCGCCACGCGCAGCGCCGCGGCGCCCAGCGACTCGCCTATGGCGAAGCCGATGAAGCACGGCCCGGCCAGGTCTCGCGGGATGAACAGCAGGATGATCAGCATCATGATCAGCTCGACCGAGATCAATAGCATGCCGATGCTCATGCCGGCCTGCAGGGGAATGTCGTAGCACGGATAGGCCTTGCCGCGCAGGCTGGCAAAGGCCGCCCGGGAATTCGCGAAGGTGTTCACCCGCATGCCGAACGCCGCCACCGCATAGCTCCCGCTGATACCGATGACGCTGAACAACAGAATGACAGCGACCTTATAGGCGGCCAGGCCCTGCAGGAAGCCGAAGTAGAACACGATGATGATGCCGATGAAGCATTCGAGCAGCATCAGGAATTTCCCTTGCGTGGCGAGGTAGGTTTTGCAGGTCTCGTAAATCAGCTCGGAAACTTCGAGCATCGACCGGTGTACGGCCATGTGCTTCAGCCGCCTGTATATGACCAGGCCAAACAACATGCCCAGCACGCAAAAAAGCAGACCGAACATCAGCAGACTGCGGCCGCCGATGCCGCCCAGAAACGTAACACTGTCCAGGTCCGGCAGGTGCAGATTGGCCTCGCCTCCCTGTTCGGCTTGGGCCATCAGGGGAATGGCGGACAGAGCCATCCACATCACGGGGACAATGGCGCGCACTGCGCGGAACAACGGGCGCCGCTCGGGCTGTTCGGGCATAGTACAGGATACTGCTCGCATGAATCCAAAACCTCCTGGAATCGGGAGGGAACCCTCCGAGAATCGGCTTCCCCAAATTAGGATATCAGGGTTTCTTTAACTCACCCGCTCCGAATAGAACCTCCTCACCATAGCGCACGGCACCGTCGAATTCAAGGACAGCCGCCGGGGTAGGCCAGCGTGGGGAGTAGGATATAGGGGGTGTTCTTGCGTACGATAGTACGCTGGGATCAGTACGTTTACAGGAGGCCTTTATGATCATTCCGCTGACGCCGGTCCGCTGCCTATACCGGGGCGTCGATTTGTATGGGAGAAAAGTGGGCATCGTGTCGGGCCAGAGCCGCTTCACCTACGCGCAGTTCGGCGAGCGTGCGGAGCGCCTGGCCGCCGGGCTGATGGCGGAAGGCATACGACCTGGAGACCGGGTGGCCTATTTGAGCTTCAACAATAACGCCCTGCTGGAAGGCTATTACGGGGTGGTACTGGCGCGGGCGGTGGTGATGCCGCTCAATGTGCGGCTCACGCCCGCGGAGCTGATTTGCATTCTAAATCACTCCGAAGCCCGCGCGCTGATCTTTGAAAACGACTTCGCCCCGCTGGTGGACCACATTCGCAAAGCCTGCCCGGGCATCGCGCGATACATCACCATTGATGACACTGCTCTGCAGGCCGATGTCGTTTACGAGGAATTGCTGAGCCGCGGCCGGCTGGAGCGCCCCGATATCCGCACGTTCGACGAAAACGCCATCGCCGAGCTGTTCTACACCAGCGGTAGTACCGGCGCTCCGAAAGGCGTTATGCTGTCGCACCGCACGCTCTACCTACACGCCCTGGCCGTCGCCGGAACCTTCAATCATGACGATACAGCCGTCGAGCTGCACACCATTCCGTTGTTTCATGCCAACGGATGGGGCCGCCCGCAGGCTTCCACCATGATGGGGATCAAGCAGGTAATGGTGCGGCGCTTCGAGCCCACCCTCGTCTTCCGGCTGATTCAGGACGAGCGCGCCACCGCCATGTCGCTGGTGCCGACCATGGCCAACGCGCTGCTGAACGCGCCGGATATCGGGCAATTCGATCATTCCACTCTTAAGGAGATCCACGTGGGCGGCGCGGCTGCCTCTCCTGAGTTGATCGGCCGCCTGGAACAGGCCTTCCACTGCGCCGCGTTCGGCGGATATGGGCTTACCGAAACCTGTCCCGTGGCGACCTCGGCGCGCAGGAAGGGCACCGTCGAGTATGCGGGCGATACCGACCGCCTGAACCACCAGGCCATGGCCGGCTGGCCCATACCCGGCGTCGAGATCCGCGTCGTGGACCTGAATATGAAGGACGTTTCCCGCGATATGCAGACGGTGGGAGAGGTGGTTATCCGCGGCGACGAAGTCATGGACGGCTACTACAACGACCCGCAAGGAACCGCCGCGGTGATGACGGACGGCTGGTTCCACACCGGCGACATGGCCGTGTGGGACGACGAGAACTACGTCCACATCGTCGACCGGAAGAAGGACATCATCATCAGCGGCGGCGAGAACATCTCCTCGATCGAGGTGGAGAAGGCCATATTTGCGCATCCCGCGGTATTGGAGTGCGCGGTGGTGGCGGCGCCCGACAGCAAATGGGGCGAGATTCCGGCTGCCTTCGTGGTGCTCAAGTCTGGCCAGACCCTGACCGAGGAGCAGCTCTGCGACTTCCTGCAGCAGCGTATCGCCAGGTTCAAGATTCCGCGCGTATTCGAGTTTCTGGAAACGCCTCTGCCCAAGACCGGCACGGGCAAGATCGTAAAACGCGAGCTGCGGGAGATGTTCTGGACCGGCCGGGCCAGGCGCGTGCAGGGATGAGGCTCATCACAGGTACGTGAACAGGCTTTGGGGCTTGAGCTCGGCCTCCGCCGACATGGCGGCCTGTTCGTTGGTCTGCACCGAGGTCAAATCCAAAGCGTCCGAGGTAGCATCGGCGTCCTGCAGGTTGCTAAGCTGCTGCTGCAGAGTGACGAGCGTCGAGCTGGCCGAGGTGTTGGCGGCCGTGATGGTATTCTGCACGCCGCCATAGAAGCTGCTTTCGTTATTCAGATAGGCCGAGGCGGACTGTATGTTGGTGATAGCCTGCTGTACGCTCGTGACGTTATTGGTCTGCAGCGCGGTTAGCAGGCCGTTAACCGCGGCGAATACGTTGTCCGGCGCATAGCTGCCATTCGCATTGCGGTCGTCGAAGATCTGCTGGGCCGTCAATCCCGTGGAGAAGGCAATGCCGTTGGCATCGTCGATTTGGCCCGGAGGGCCGGGCTGGCTGAGTTGGTTGACGCCGTTGCCGTTGGCCAGGTTGACGCTGTAGGTTGGCTGGGTACTCTGGTCGCCGCTGAAGACGTAGTTGCCGGCCACGGCGGTCTGACTCAGGCTCACCAACTGCTCCAGGATGCCTTGCACCTGGGGCGCGCTGTCCAGCCGTTGGGCGGCGGTCGTGGTCGTGCCCGCGGCGCCGGTGGCCAGCGTAGTAGCCGTGTCCAGTAGTTGAATGGCCTGCTGAATAGCGCTTTCGCCGCTATCTACAATGGGGCTGACCGCGGACAGGTTCTGCTGCGTCTGCTGCACGCCTGAGATTTGGGCGCGCGTCTGCAAGATCTCGGAAATCTGGTCGGGAGCGTCGGAAGCCACGTTAACCCGCAGCCCGGAGGTGAGCTGCTGTTCGTCCGTGCTCATACGGTTTTGAATGATCTGGAGGTTGGCCAGGAAAAGACTGGATGATGGGTTTATGTTAGGAAACATGGATGTTCTCCGTTACGATCCTGCCGGCGTAAACATGTCGATGAGCGTCTGGGTCAGATCCTGGAGCGTGCTCACCACTTTGGCTACGGCCTGATAGCCCTCCTGGAATTGAAGGACATTGATGGCTTCCGCGTTGAGCGAGACGCCCGAGATGTTCTGGCGCGTGGTTTCAGCCTGCGCGACTAACTGCCCCGTGAGAGTCTGGTTGCTTTGCGCCTGGTCCAGTTGGCTCCCCACTTGCCCGGCGGTGTCTCCGTAGAACCCTGTATAGCTGACGCCATTGATTTCATCGGCGGCCAGCGTCGGATTGGCCAGAGCTGCCAGCGCCAGCGGAACGCCGTTCGAGACGCCGTTCTGGTCGATGGCGGGCAACAGGCTGGCCGTCATACGGGGATCAACGGCCAGGTCCGCGGCCGCGGAGGTGGGGTGAGTGGCATCGGTGACGAACAGGCCGGTCGAGGCGGGCACGCCGTTCGATACCGAGCCTTGGCTGACGATCTGATTCACCGTCTCGGCGAAACTCTGCGCCAGTTGATTCAATGAGCCCACCTGGCTGGCATCGCCGGTCAGGCCGGGAATGGTAACGTTGCTGACCTGGAGCAGACCGTGCAGAGTGCCGGAGGTGACCTGGCTGGTGACATTGGAGCCATCCGAAGCCAGAATAGTGGTCAGCGGCGGCGCGACGGTATCGACCGGTTGAGAGGTGGGCGCCGCGGCGCTCCCCACGCTCAGTGCATAGGCGTTGGGCCCGACCACTAGCGGCGCGCCGCCCGTCATGGACACCGTAACGGTTCCGTCCGGCTGCGGTAGCACCGTGATATTGACCAGACCGGAGAGGGACTGCAGCGTATTGTAGATCTGAGCCTGAAGCCCGGCATCGTGCTGGCCGCCATTCTGCACACCCGCATTCAGAGTGCTCAATTGAGTGCTCAATTGATTGATCTGGTCTACCGTGCCGGTAATGCTTTCGCTGGTGGACTGCGCGACGTTGGCCACCGCGGCGGCAGTGGTCTGGAAGCTCTGGACCACGGTAGCCGCGTCGTCCATCACGTTCTGCCGGATACTGGCATCGTCGGGGGATGCGCTCCAGGCGGAGACGTCGTTGAAAAAGGTGGTCAGGGCAGCCGGAATGCCGCTGCCGCTCGACGTGGGCAAGGCGTTTTGGACCTCGGAAAGCGCCTGGTTTTGGGCAGTAGCGTCGCCCTGGGCGGCGGATTGTTGCCAGACGTCCCGCTCCGCCAGCAGATCCCGGGTATCCACCATTTGGCCATCCGACACACCGCCAAGCAGACCGCCCGCCGGGTCGAAAGGATCGGCCTGCAGGACCGCTTGCTGGCTGGCATATCCGGGTGTGGACGAGTTGTCGATGTTGTTCTGCGACACGTTCAAGGCATATTGGAACGCGCCCAGGGCGCTCGAAGCGCCAAGTAAGGATGCAGTGAGGGAACCCATGGCGATTATCCTAAGACGGAGATGCGCCCGCGAGCCGGGAGGGGGGCGGGACCGCCGGCGGCGGTATAGCTCGAGTTGCTGGCCAGCAATCGCTCCAGCCACCGGCGTCCAAAGCGCGCGGCCTGTTCGAGCAATGCCCCGGCCTGGCGGATTTCGCGGCCTAGCGCGATCAACGGCTCCCGCAATTCCAAACCGGCCGGCCCGGCTTCGCGCAGGTTGTCGCGCAGCCATTCCAGACAGCCTTGCGCCTCCCGCAGGTACTTGAGGCACTCGTCCATATTGCAGGTGCGCGGACGCGTCAACAGGTCGCGGGCGCTGCTTACACGCGACTGCGCGTCTGCCAGCAATTGCGGGAAGGTTCGCTCGCGCATGAGCTTACGACCCCGCCGTCCCGCTCAACTCCGCCATCATGGCATGGCTGATCTTTTGCGCGTCCGGCTGGTAGCGGCCCGCCTGGTAGTCCTTTTGTAATTGGCTGGCGCGTTGCCCGGACTGGTTTGACAAGCTCTGCATCGCCTGCGAAATGCGTCCTCCCAGGCTGGACAGGTCCACGCGGTCGCCCGTTGCGGCCCCGGAACTGCCGGACAACGCAGAGGTGTCCACCTGGACCCGTTGAGACTCGGCAGCGCGGCTGGCCGTCGAGGAAACCTGATCGGTTAGGGTACTTTCGTCGACTCGCATATGGGAAGACCTTTTTGCTCCTTGATAGGCTTATCGACGCAAATGCCGGAAACTTTAAGACGCGGCAGTTGGGCCATCCATGCGCTGGACAGGACTTTGGTTCTACGCAAATCCTCTCTAAGTAAAGATTCTTCCGCAGTCTTTCGCCGCTCCGCCGATATGAGGTGTAGGCAGCGAAAGCAGCCACTCCGGCAAGATGCCGGGGAATCTAAAAAAATAAGGACTATCCCATGATTTCTCTCATGACGAACGTGGACTCGTTGGTCGCTCAGCAGAACCTGAACGTCAACAGTCAATTTCAAAGCAATACCATCGATCAGTTGACTTCCGGCTACCGTATCAACTCTTCGGCCGATGACGCCGCCGGGTTATCTGTCGCCAACGGCTACCGTAACCAGATCGCCGAATTGAACCAGGGCGTTTTGAACGCCAACCAGGGTGTCAGCCAGCTGCAGATTGTGGATGGCGGCTTAAGCAACATCTCCCAGATGCTGGACCGCCTGCAGACGCTGGCCACCGAGTCGGCCTCGCAAACTTTCACGGGTAACCGCGGAACGCTGGAGACTGAATACTCCGGGCTATTGGGTGAAATCGACCGGCAGGCGGACAACGTCGGCCTCGGCGATACAAACACAACCAATTCCGCCAATCTGTCGGTATATATTGGTGGCGGCCAGAGCGCCCAGGACAACTCTTCGGTGAGTGTGGACCTGGCCGGCCAATCGGTCAGTTCTACTGGATTGGGCCTGGCGAACACGGGCGTGCTCAACACCCCACCGGCAACCTTAGGCTCGACGGCAGCGACGTTGCTCGGCGCCGGCGATTCTCAGAGTTTCACAATTGACACCGCATCGGGATCGCAAACGGTTTCGGTCACTGGCGCAGCCGGCGATACGATTGCTGGTCAGGTAACTGAGTTAAACGCCGGGCTTGCCGCATACGGTATCACCGCCAGCCTGAACTCATCTAACGAAATTCAACTCCAGTCGAGCACCGGTTTCACGGTGCAAGCAAATGCTCCCTCGGCGGGAACGGGACTGACCGCCTCCACCGATAAGGCCGTCAACACCGGCTTATACAACAACGAGTACACCGCGGCCGCTGGTGACACGCTCACCATCACATCAGGCTCACAGACGGCCAGTGTCGCCCTAGGGCTCGCCCCCGGCCAGGCCGGTGTGGCTCTAATTAACGCAGCTCTCACAGCAGCAGGCATAACGAGCGTCGGCGCGGTTTTGGACGCAGGCAGCGCGACTGGCCAAATCAGCCTGGAAGGCTCCAGCACGTTCACCGCGACTGCTGCCACTGGCGCCTTAGGGGGCATCGTTGCTCCGACTGGCACCGGCGGCAATCCGACCGCGGCCATCAACGCCATCACCGCGGCAGTCCAGATCCTGGGCACCGCGCAAGGCATCGTCGGCGCGGGTGAGAACAAACTCAACTACGCCATCAGCCTCGCGACCTCGCAGATCACCAACTTCTCCTCGGCGCAGTCGCAGATCCGCGACGCCAACGTCGCCCAGGAAGCCGCCAACCTGACCCAGTCCCAGGTCATCGAGCAGGCCTCTATCGCCGCGATGGCCCAGGCCAATCAGGAGCCCCAGGCCCTCCTGAAGCTGCTGCAAGGGTAATCGGCAGCTATACCGCATTACGCTTTAAGCCAGGCCGGGTCGTCCCCGGTCTGGCCTGAGCCATTTCCGGAAGGAGAGGAACTATGAGCAGCATCCCTTCAGCGGTCAGCGGCAGTTCGGCGAACACCTACTTCAATGGAATGAGCAACTATTCGTCGTCTCTGAACAACGAGATCTCCCAGGAAGTCGAGATCGCTTCGCTGCCCATCGACCTATTGGACAACGACGTGTCCACCTTGACCAACCAGTCGACCGAGCTGGGCACGTTGAACACCGATTTCGGGTCGGTCCAGTCGGCTATCTCTGATATCGCCTCGGCGGCCGGCAGTACGTTGGCCGCCAGTGTTTCGGACTCTTCGGCCACTACCACGCTGGGGAGTGGCGCCACCGCGGGTACCTATACGCTCGGCGTCAGCAGTCTGGGATCTTACAGCGACGCCATCAGCGACGCTGGCTTGATCACAGTGACCGATCCGACCTCACAAAACGTCAGCGCCAGCGATACCTTCACACTCACGGTGAATGGCGTCGCCAGTCCTCCGATCACGCTCTCGGGCACCAACACCAACCTGAATGGGCTGGCAGCGGCCATCAACAATGCCGATGCGAATGTCCAAGCCACCGTAGTCGACGTAGGTAGCAATTCCGCGCCGGATTACCGGCTCTCGCTCCAGAGCAATCAACTGGGCCCGGTGACCATGCAGGTGACGGACGGCACTTCACAGCCTCTGCTGGAAACCAGCGGCACCGGTTACACCGGCGGCACGCTCGCTCAGTACACCATCAACGGCCAGCCGGTTTCGAGCAATTCCGATACTGTGACGCTGGCGCCCGGTCTCACGGCCCAGTTGACGGGCACCAATACGACCCCGGCTACTGTCACCGTGGCAGCGAACCCTTCCGGCATCGGCGATGCGTTCCAAACTTTCGTGTCCTCGTACAATTCGGCCATCACCGAGCTCGGTAAGAACATCGGGCAAGGCGGCGGCGCGCTGGCGGGGGAGAGCATCGTTTACCAGCTCACCGATACTTTGCAGGGCCTCGCCAACTACACCAGCGGCACCGGCAATATTTCGTCGATGGCTGCGCTGGGTCTGACCTTTAACGACACCACCGGCCAGTTGTCTTTCGATCAGAGCACTTTCGACTCGGCCACCAGCAACCAAAACGACGCGCTGACCGCATTCCTGGGCTCGACCACGGGCGGCGGATTCATCGAGGCGGCTACTAACGCATTAAGCAGCATCGCGGATCCGACCTCCGGCACGCTTAGCAATGAAATCACTTCGATCCAAGCCGACATTACCAGCACGAACTCGCAGATCGCCAACGAGACAGCCCAGGTGACCCAATTGCAGACCAACCTTACGCAGCAGATGTCGGCTGCCGATTCCCTGATTTACGAAATGCAGCAGCAATCCACCCAGATCGACGGCATTTTCACGGCCGAGCAGGACAGCGAAATGGCAGGCTAATGAGTATGGCTGAATCGGAATTGGCTGGCACGGCGGAGCGTTTTGAAACCCTGGTCGCACGAGGGCGCTATGGAGAGGCGCGGGCATGCTTCGATGTGTACTGCCGGGATCTCAAGGAGACGCTCCGGCGCCTGCCGCCCGGCGATCCACGCCTCCGCAGGATGGAAGGCGAGTGGCGGCGGCTGCTGGACCGGACGCGGCGGCAGGTGCTGGTGGGGCGGGCGCACGCGGCAGCCCGTCTGGCGCGGCTGCCCCGTGGCCGCCGTGTTTACAGCGCTGTGCCCGCACCGCGGCGGACTTGGCAAATATTGGGGTAATCGGGTTTGGAATTCCGATTGCTCTTTATCGTAGCGTATGGACACCACCCAAACGACAGTTCTCCAGCGTTGCGAAACCAGATACTTCGGCCAGGTCGAGTACGACGAGGCATCCGTGCTGGCATTTCCCGATGGCATCCCCGCCTTCGAGCAGTACAGGCGATTTCTCCCGTTACGCCAGCCAATCAACGCGCCGCTGGTCTTCCTCCAAAGCCTGTCCAATCCGGATGTTTGCTTCGTCACGCTGCCAGCGCTCGCCGCTTGCCCGCGCTACCGGTTGAGCATAGCCCGGGAAGATCTCGACGCGCTGGAGCTCGAAACCTGCCGGCAGCCTGTTATGGGCAGCGAGGTTCTCTGTCTGACCATCCTTTCGGTAGAAAAAAATGCGCCGCCTACAGCCAATTTACTGGCGCCCATAGTGGTGAATCTCCACACTCAGTGCGCGCGCCAGGTCATCCAGGTGGATTCGGCCTATTCCCACCGGGAGAACCTGCCGATACGGATGGCCGCGTGCTTGTGATGCGGCGGCGCTCGGGAGAATCGATCCTCATTGGCGAAGACATCGAGATCCGGATTATCCATATAGGACCGTCCCGCATCAAGATCGGCATCACGGCGCCGAAATCCATTGCGGTAAATCTGAAAGAGGTCAAGCTGGTGCGGGAGGAGAACCTGGCCGCCGCCCAGGTGCGCTCGGTGGCCGCTTTCCGGGGCATGCTGGAGCGGCTGATCGACGGTCCGGAAGGCGACGGAATATGAACACCCGGCAAAAACTTGCCCTTCTGGGTCTGGCTCTGTGGCTGGCCGGGGCGGCCCTAGCCGAGTCTCCCCAGGAGGCGGCCGGTAAGGCCATGGCAGCTTCCCTGGCGCGTCAGGCGGCGGCGGTGACCGCCATGCGGATTTCGATCGCCAGGCAGCGCGCGGCGGTGGCCATGGCGCCGCCTGAAACACGCGATCCGGGCGAGGCCGACGAAGCTTTCTTCACTCTCTCCTGGCCAGCTCTCGGCCCCGCCTGCGATCCGCTGCCGGAGCAGCAACTCCAGCCCCTCATCCAACAGGCCGCCCAGAAGGAGGGATTGGAAGCGGACCTTCTGCGCGCGGTGGCAGAGCAGGAATCAGGGTTTCGCGCCTGCGCCGTCTCCCCGAAGGGCGCCATGGGACTGATGCAGTTGATGCCCGCAACTGCCCAGGAGTTGGGCGTGCACGATCCCTTCGATCCCGAGGAGAACCTCCTTTCCGGCGCCCACTTCCTCAAGCAGCTGCTTACACGCTTTGGCGGCAATGCCGCGCTGGCGCTGGGGGCGTATAACGCCGGAGCGGGCCGGGTCGAAGAAGCCGGCGGAGTGCCGGAGATCCCGGAAACCATCCGTTACGTGCGGCAGATTCTAGCCAAGCTCCCCCTGCCCTGATCCGCGCATATTCTCCCGCAGCCGCCCGATAAGCTCAGTGTGAGAGCTTTTTGGACAGACGCTGAAGGAATTTTTGAGACGGCCCGGGACGCATCCCTGTCCGGCTCGCCGGACTGCGACTTGGCTATCCTGATCGGTGCCCAAGGCGAAATCCATATGCTGGAGGCCGCCGGCTGGGCCTTAGCAAGCCTGTTGGCCGAGCATGGCGCGAAGACCGCTTACCGGGTTACGCGTGAGCATGGCCAAGTCTGGCTGGAAGGCAGGTCCGGTGGCGACACTTGCCTGCTGCGAAGCGAATCTCCAGCCGCGGCTGCACGCCACCTGCTTGCATTCCACGCGCCTTCGGCACTCGCGCCGGCGTTCCAACTACCACGCCCGCACCTGCTCACGGAAGGATCGAATGGCGCCGCACGCTACGCCATGGTGGAAGTATGAGCAATGTTTCTATGATCGGCCTCGATCCGCGGGAAATCCCCTCGATGCGTCTGCTACTCTCGCTGCTGCGGCACCCCGATCCAGTGGTTGGTGAGGTCTCCAGGGAGGCACTGCGCTATCTGGAGGGTGTAGCGGCTCGGGCGGATGAGAACCGCGCCGCCAGCTAATGAGCCTGGCGGTTCCAGAGCGCCAAGAACGATTCCGCGGCCAGACTCTCCATCTCTCGATCCGCCTCGACGCGCCATGCCGCCCGGCGGCGCTCCTCGAGTTTCTCCAGTAAACGGCACTGCCGGTCCGCTTCCCGCGTACGCTCCCGCTGGGCAGCCGCCTGCTGCTCGCATTCGCGCTTGCGACCGGCCAGCGCCCGCGATTCCGCGAGCAGGCGCTGTCGGTAGGCCGCCCACGCCCAGAGATCGGCGGCATCCACCGCCTTCGCTTCCCGCACGGTAAGCTCGGCCCGGCCCTTCACCAGATCGAGTCTCACCACCGCTAGCGCCAGTTCTTCGACTTTGGCGGCCAGTTGCCGCAGCTTGTTCTCTTCCGTTTCCAATTGTGTGCGGCGCCATGCGAGCGCCTGGCGCAGGGGAAACTCGAAGGCTCTCATATACCTTCGCTCAGAGCACCGCGGCGGCGATCTGGCCGAGCCGCCGCAAGGTCTCTACCCGCGGGCATTCCGCGCCGGCATCCTGCCGCAGGAATTCCAGCATCTGCGGACGCGCCTGGATGGCCTTGTCGAGCTGCGGATTAGACCCGGCCACGTAAGCTCCCAACTGTATGAGGTCCTCCGCCTGCCGGTAAGCTGACAGCGCCCCCCGCACGGCGCGAGCGTGCTTGGCATGGTCGGGCGAAGACAGTTGCGACTGCAGCCGGCTGACCGATTGTAGAATGTCGATGGCCGGGTATTGATTGGCCGCGGCAAGCTGCCTCGACAGCACGATGTGGCCGTCCAGGATGGCCCGTACCGCATCGCAGATGGGCTCGCTAAAGTCGTCCCCCTCGACCAGCACTGTAAAGAACCCGGTGATGGACCCGCGCGGGAAATTGCCGGCCCTTTCAAAAACCCGGGGCAGCAGAGCGAACACCGAAGGCGTGTATCCCTTCTGTGCGGGGGGTTCGCCGGCCGCGAGGCCAATCTCGCGCTGGGCCATCGCCAGGCGCGTCACCGAATCCATGACCAGCAGCACGCTGGCGCCTTGGTCGCGATAGTATTCGGCGATAGCCAGCGAGGTGAAGCAGGCGCGCAAGCGGAGCGGTGCCGGACGGTCCGAAGTGGCCACTACCACCACGGCGCGGCGCATGCCCTCGGCGCCCATTTCATGCTCTAGAAAGGCGCGCACCTCGCGATTGCGCTCGCCGATCATCGCGATCACAGTAACATCGGCCGCGTTGTTGCGGGACATCGAGCCTAACAGCGTGCTTTTGCCCACGCCGCTCCCTCCGAAGATCCCGATGCGCTGGCCCTTCCCCACCGGCAGCAGACTGTCGATGGCGCGGATGCCGGTCTCGAGCGGCGCGGTGATGTGTTCCCGGTCGAGGGGGCCCGGCGCGGGGCGATAGAGGTCGTAGGAACCCGTAGCCTCGATCTGCGGCCCGCGGTCGATCGGCTGCCCGAATCCGTCCAGCACCCGGCCGATCAAGCCGGGCCCCACCGCCACGCGGCCGGCATTACGGCGGGCCACCACCGCGTTTCCCAGCTCGAGGCCGCCGGTCTCCTCGAGCGGCATCGACAGCACCCGTCCGCCGCGGAATCCAATCACCTGGCTGCGCACGGTACGCCCGTCCGACGAGCGAATCTCGCAGAAATCGCCAATCGCCGCCGCCGGGCCGCTGGACTCGACCAACAGGCCGGTGATCTCCACCACCTCGCCGACTTGCAGCGTGCTTTCGATGCCGTCCAGGGCGTCGATGTAACGTCTGAGTGTTCCCGCCATTGCGTCACCTCTCCGGCAGCCGGTCCGCCAACCCGCGCCCGATCTCGGCGAGCTGGGTTTCAAGCGATGCGTCCAGCTTCCCGCGGGATGTTTCCACCAGTATCCCGCCGCGCTCCAGTGTGGCGTCGCCGATTACCTGTATGCCGCTTTGGCTTTCCCGTTCCAAACAGCGGCGGATGCCTGGTTCCAACTCCGGATGCGCGCGGATGCGGCAGATTTCCCGCGCCGACAGTTTCTCCAGGGCGCCCTTGACCAGTCCCTGCAAAGCTTCGGCGTCCACGGACAGCTCGCGGCGCAGAATGCGCCGGGCGATACCCATGGCCAATTCCACCAGCTCGGCTTCGGTTTCGCGCAGCAGGCGGGGCCGCAGGCGGGCGACCTCCTCGATGCTGCGAGCCAGTTTCTCGAGAGCCGGCTGGGCTTCGGCCGCCGCGCGGCTGCGCCCGGCTGCCTCGCCTTCGCGAAAACCCTCCTGGCGCGCTAGCGTTGCGCGGCGCTCGACCTGCTCCTCCAACTCCGCGATGCGCGCGGCATGCGCGGCATCGTCGCGCGCGTCGCCCTGAGAGCCACCGCGAGGTTCCCGTCCCGCCGGCGGCTTGCCCGCGGCGCCCGCCTTGGGCCACCGCATCTGTTCCACCGAGGTGTCTTCCGCGACGCGCAGAATCCTAGACAACATACTGTTCTCCGCCCGCGCCCTTGGTACTGATGACGCCCTCGCTCTCTAACTGCCGCACCGCCGCGATAATCTGCTGCTGGCCCGCTTCCACATCCTTGATCTTTACCGGACCGAGCGCCTCCATATCTTCCATCAGCATCTCCGCGCCGCGCTGCGAAAGGCACTTTATGAAGTGCTGCCGAACCTGTTCGCTGGTTCCCTTGAGGGCCAGCGTCAGTACCTTGCGATCTACCTTCGCCAGCACTTCCTTCAGGCCGGTGACCTCCACCAGCAGCATGTCCTCAAAGACGAACATCAGATGCCGGATGGTGTCCGCCAGCATGGCGTTCTCCTTTTCGATGGCCTCCAGAATCTCCTTGCTGCTGCCCGATTCCAGGCGATTGAACATCTCCGAGACCGCCCGTACGCCGCCATACGACTCCCGGCTGAACTCGCCCAGAGTCTGCAGCTTCTGGCCGATCACCGCGGCGATCTTGTGAATAATCTCGGGCGAGATTTGATCCAGGTTCGCCATACGCAGGGCCACATCCGCGCGCATCTGCGACGGCAGCGAGACCAGCAGGGCGGCGGCTTGCGACGGGGCCAGGTGCGACAGAATGAATGCGATGGTTTGCGGGTGTTCGCTGTGAATGAACTTGGACAGCTGTTGCGGGTCGGCCTTTTGCAGAGCGTCGAACGCGGCCGTGTCGTTGCCCATGGTTTTCACGAGCCGGTCCACCAGTTTCTTGGCCGTCTCCGGACCAAAAGCGTTCACGAGCACTTTACTGGCATATTCGATGCCACCCCGGACCACGTAGTCCCGGGCCATACACATCTGGTAAAACTCTTCCAGCACGGTCTCGCCTTCAGGGTTATCGATGGTGGAGATGCGCGCCATTTCCCGGGAAACGGTTTGTACCTCGTCCTCCGACAGCTCTCGCAGCAGCCGCGCGCTGGACTCCTCGCCGAGCATTACCATCAGGATGGCTGCCTTTCGCACGCCCGAGAGCACTTCGCTGCGCTTAATATTTGCAATCATCGCATTAACCTCCAGCCTTGCCGCATTGTCCTGACCGCCCCCGGCCGCCTAGCTTTTTTCGTGGAGCCATGTGCGCAGGGTCTGTACCTGGGAAGCGGGGTCCTTTTTCAGACTCTCGCGCAAATACTTGGTGAGGGCTTCCGTCTTGTTGGCCCCCGAAGTCGACAACTTGATGGAGTCCAGGGCCTCGGCGTCCAGGCGCGCTTGCCGGTCCGCCTGGCCAGCCACGTGGGCTTGCATCTTCGTTTCCGCGGACTCGCCGCCCACCACGGCCGGAACGCCCTTGCCGGGCGGCAGCGCGATCCCTACTTCGGCGGCAGGGCCAGTGGGCCTCCGCCGGAGACGCCGCATCCCGAAAACGGCCAGCACTATCAGCAGCACCAATCCACCAGCGGCGCCGACCAGTATCTTCGGATCGCGCATCCATTTCTCCATCGGGGACACCGGCGCGGCTTTCGGGGCGCTGGAAGCCGGAGGTTCCGGAGGCTCGGACCGCAGGGTGGCTTCGAACGGCAGAGTCTCCACAATCAATTGGTCGCCGCGCTCCGCCTTAAAGCTGATCGCCCCGGCAACCAGGTCGCGGATAGTCTTGAGTTTTTCCGGAGAAGGCGGAACCAGCACCTGCTTCAAATTAGGCGGCTTGCCTTCCCAGTGCATATCCTGATCTATCAGCAGCGACACGGAAACCCGTTTAAGCTCCCCCAGCGGCAGCCGCACGCGCCGCAGCACGCGGCTGGACTGGTAATTAACTTCCTCGGAACGCCGGGAAGCGCCGGACGACCCGCCGCCCGCGCGGGCAGGAGGCCGCGGTAAATTGGAGGCGGTGCCCGGCACGCCGCCGGCCAAGGCCGACGACGGGGCCACGTCCTCACTCTTCTGAGAGCTGACCATCACCGAGTGGCTGGGGTCGAAGGTTTCCTCACTCTGCTCGCCGCTCGAAAAGTCGCAGTCCGCGGAAACCGCCGCGCGGAACCGGTCCGTTCCGAGCAGCGGCTCCAGCGTGGACTGGATCTTGGCGAGCAAATCTTTCTCGACTTGCTGGCGGTATTCGAGATTGGCCTCCGAAACCTCCAGCCCGTCGTCCCCAGCGGATTTGCGGGGCTTGTTGAGCAGGTTGCCGCGCGTATCCACCACCGAAACGGCTTCTGGCACCAGGCCTTCCACGGCGCTGGCCAGCAGGTTGCAAACCGCCATCACGTTTTGGGGCGAGAGCTGCGCGCCTATACGCAATCCCAGGATGACGCTGGCCTTGGCGGGCTGGCGCGCTTCCAGGTACACCGATTCCTTCTGGAAGGTCAGGTGCACGCGCGCCCGCTCCACTTCCGCCAGGGAGATGATGGAACGCTCCAACTCGCCTTCGAGGGCCCGGCGGTAATTGACATGCTCGGCGAAGTCGGTCACCCCGAAATTCGTCTTGTCGAACATCTCAAAGCCCATCCGCCCGCTCTTTGGCAGCCCGAGGAGAGCCAGTTGGAGGCGTAATTCAGCCAGTTTAGCGGAGGGCACCAATAGGGTTGCGCCGTTATCGGACAGCCTGTAATCCGTGCCGGTCTCCTTCAGTTTCTGCACGACGGCCCCGGCGTCTTCCGCAGCCATACCCGTGTAGATGGGACGGAAATCGGTCTCGCGCCGCCAGTGCGCAAAGCCGTACATGCCGGCCGCCACTAGCAGCGCGCAGGCGGCGATGCTGAGCTTCTGCCCCAGCGAGAGGCTTGCGAAAAGCTTCTTTATCTGTTCCATGGCTTTGCCGGATTTGAACTAGACCTGCATCTGCATGACCGACTGATAGGCCGACACGACCTTATTACGGACTTGCAGAAACATTTCGAAGGCCAGTTCCGCGCGCTGTGAGGCCAGCGCCACGGTATGAACCTCTTCCCCGTCGCCCGCCAGAAAGCGCTCCACGGATTTGCCAGCGTCGTTGTTCAGGCGCTCGACGCCGCCGATGGCGTTGGACAGCATCGACGAGAAATCACCGGCATTGCCGGATCCGCCGGACGGGCGGATGGTATCCGGCATGCGAATGTCCGCCGACGGGAGACCGGGGATGGAGGAAATGGTTGAAGACAAGCCGATAGTCCTGTTTTTACTTGAATAGATCGATCGAGCGCATAATCATATCTTTCACCGCGGAGATCGCGGCCACGTTAGCCTGGAAGTTGCGCGACGCGCCCGCCAGGTCCACCATGTCTTCGGCCGGATTCATGCGCGGAAATGCCACATAGCCGTCTGGACCGGCATCCGGATGCCCCGGCAGGTAGCGCTGCTCCGGATCGCTAGTATCCACGCTGATCTCCTGGACCGCCACGCCTTCCTGCAGATGGGACTCGAATAGCGCGGAGAAAGAGGTCGCCATGGGCTGGGAAGCGAAGACCGCATCCTTGCGCCGGTACGGCCCGCCTTCCGGAGTACGGGTGGTTTCGGCGTTGGCCAGATTCTCGACCAGCAGTTCCGCGCGGGTGCGCTCGGCCGCCATGCCCGATGCGCTGACCGCTATGGCGCCGAATAGGCTCATGCGCCGCTCCCCGTCCCGATGGCTGCCTTCATTGCCTGAATCTGCGACCGGAGCAGATTGGACGCCAGGTTGAAGCGAATGTCGTTCTCGGCCAAAAGCCTCGCTTCGCGGTCCACGCTGACGTTGTTGCCGTCGTTCTTTACTGCCAGTCCGGAGACTTCGATGGGCTGGGGGCTCACGCCGTGCACCGCGGAGCGGAACTCTCCTTGAAAATCGATGTCCCGGGTCTTATAACCCGGCGTGTCGGCGTTGGCGATGTTGGAAGCCACCAGTTTCTGCCGCGCGCTCAGCAGATCCATGTAATGCTCCAGGCTTTGTGATAGGCGATCCACCATACCATCTCTTGCAGAAGCATTCGAAGTTCCATATCTAAATATCTGAAAATAAGAGTTCCACCGGGAATTCAAGCGCCAAAATCTGGTCGCCGAGAGAATGTTTTGGCGCGGCGGATCAGAACAAGGCGCCGTGCAGAGCCACGATCCATTCACCTGCCGGCCGGTAGAGCATGTCCATCGACCAGTGCCCGCACTTCCCGGTTTATCCTTTGGCACTCGCACGCCGGACATAAAAAGTCCGTCGCATCCCCTCGACGGAATGATCTGGCTGATCAAAATGGCGGATAAGTGAACCGGCACGGTGTCTTGCTCCGCGGCAGTCGCCTGCCAGATCAATTCCAAAATGTTCTTGAGCGAGTGTGATTCTCGGCAACGTGAAGACCACGCCCGAAAAGTTGGTCTCCGGGATGGCCGGTTCACTGGCCCACGGGCGTCCCCTGGGGCGCAGCCTGCTGTATGGATGCGGATGCCTTCGGCTCGGGTTCGGCGCCGCTGTCGCTGAGGATGACCACGTCCACGCGGCGGTTGTGCGCCCGCCCCTCTTCTGTATCGTTGGATTCCAATGGCACGGTATCCGCGTAGCCAGCTACCGCCATGCGCCCGGGCGGGACCCCGAAGCGGGAGGTCAGCAGCTCGAGTGTGGCGATGCCGCGCGCGGCCGAAAGCTGCCAATTGCTGCGGAAGCGGGAGTTGTGAATGGGCACCGAATCGGTATGTCCTTCCAGCCGCACCAGATTGGGCAACTGCCGGATGGCCTGTGCGATCTTCTCGATACTGGAATAGGTTCCCGGATAGACGACGTCATTGCCGGAGGCGAAGAAAGAGGCTTCTCGCAGGCTGACGACCAGCCCGCGATGCTCGAGGGTGATCTGGAGCTGGCCTTTCTCGATCTCTGTCTTCAGAGCGCTCCGCAGGGCATCGAGCGAACCGGCCAGATTTGCCGGAGTGGGCGGCGGACTCTCCAAGGGTATCCGCTGGGCCCCGCCCGGACCCATCATCATAGCGTTTCCCTTCCCCTTATCGTCCTTGGCGCCCCCCAATATTCCCGACAGCACGGATGCCACCTGCCCGTCATCGAGCGCCTTTCGGACGGACTCGGAGACCCGGGCCGCCTTGCCGCGATCCGCCTCGGCCGAGGCAAACATGACCACAAAGAAGGCAAACAACAGCGTGATAAAGTCCGCATACGAGACCAGCCAGCGATCATGATTGGCATGCTGCTCGGGTTTACGCTTGCGCGCCATGGCCTTCCCTCCCTGGCACGGCCTCCGCCGGCTGCTTGGCCGTGGCCTTCGCCTTGGCCTTGTTCGCGGGCTTCGCGGACCTTTGAATCGCCAGCGGCCGGGCGTATGCCTCCAACTTGATCCGGATCAGCTTGGGATTCAACCCTTCCGCGATGCCCAACACGCCTTCCAGCATCAGCTCGCGGATCTCCACGGCGGCTTGCAGGCGCGACCGGAGCTTGCCGCCCGCCGGCAGGAAGAACAGATTAGCCGCTCCGACTCCATATACCGTGGCCACGAAGGCCACCGCGATTCCATGCCCTACCTCGTCGATATTCGCCAGATGCTTCATTACCTGGATCAACCCGAGCACCGCGCCGATGATCCCTATAGTGGGAGCATACCCGCCGGCTGCCTCGTAAACTCTGGCTTCCGCCTCCCCACGCTGCTCCTCAAGGCTAATGTCCAGTTCCATCATGCGGCGCAATTCCTGGAGGTCGGTCCCGTCTACCGCCAGGCTCAAGGCCTTGCGTAGGAACGGGTCCTCGATGGACTCGGTTTCGCTCTCGAGAGATACGATGCCCTGCTTGCGAGCTTTGGTGGCGTAGGCGATGATCTGCTCGATGATGGCGTCCGGCGCATGTCTGGACTCGAAGAATACATGGGAGAGTTTCGCGGCGGCGCTCAGCAGGACGCCGATAGGGGTCGTGACCATGACCGCTCCGAGCGTGCCTCCCAGGACGATTAGGGCAGCCGTCACCTGCGCGACGTCTTGCACTTTGCCCTTCTCCAGGATCAGGCCTCCCAGAGTGCCCACCAGCGCCAGGGTTAATCCTCCGATCGTCGCCAGATCGGGCCGGCGCCGGGATGAAATTTGAGCGGGACTAGGAGTTGTCTGAGGTTTCTCTGGCATAGAGGCACATTGGATCCCCGCCAGCAGCGGCCGGCGATACGGACGTCTCCGCCGGCTCCGCCAGAGTGCGAGGGCACCGCAGCAGGCCACTATAGATCGCCCGACGGTATTCCACCACTCGCCTGACGACCTCTTCGGCGGATTCCAGAACAACCAACTTCTGCCCGGTAGTCAAACTGATGAGGGTATCCGGCGTCACTTCGATCGACTCGATCAGTTCGGCGTTAAGCACCAGCGAGATGCGATTCAGACGGGTAAGGTGAATCATCGCTGTTCTCAATGGACCATATCGGCGGCCGGTGGCGAATTCGGCCGGGTTACCGCTTCGGTCATAAAACCAAGCTTCCGTCCGGTCTCGACAATCCGCCCGTGAAACCGCAGTTTCCCGTTGATCAGGCCCTCCAGCGGACGGTCCACCGGGAAGTCGAACGCCAGCACGTCGCCTTCGGTCAGGCTGAGCAAGTCCCGGAACAGGATCTGAGGGCCCCGCAGCCGGATGTCCAAACCCATCAGCGATGGCTGGATCAGAGCAAGCATAGCTTTCTGTTCGGCCTCGGTCGACTGAGTGCGGCGCATCGACCATTGTTGGTCGAACTTCTGGCGCATCATCTTAGCGATGATGGAGGGAATGGCGATATTCATCATCCCTACGTTGTCGCCAATGCGGATTTCGATTCCGACGGCCACCACAGCCTCGGTGGGGGCCAACACGCGCAGAAACTGCGGCTCGGTCTCCACGGATTGAATGGTGAATTCGATCGGCGCGACGGCCTTCCAGGCCTCCTTGAGGTCGTTCAGGATGATGCGGAACAGGCTGTCCAATAGCTTTTGCTCGATTTCGGTGATCTCCCGCCGCGTAGCCGGCGCGGACTTGCCGTCTCCCCCCAACAGCACCTCCAGAATGGGGAACACCAGCGACGGGCTCAGCTCCAGCAGACCGTTGCCATCATACGGTCGCAGCCCTAGTGTGAGCATGCAAGTGGGCGAGGGTAGCCCATCCACAAACTCGGCACAGGAGAGTTGCTCGACGCTCACCAGGTTCACCTGGAGGTAGGTGCGCAGATAAGCCGACAGGCTCGATACCAGGCTGTGGACGAAGGTCTCGTGCAACTGGTGAATGGCCCGCAACTGGGACTTGGCGATACGGTCGGGACGGCGGAAGTCGAACGGCGCCACCTTCGTCGCCGGAGAATCCTGCGGTTGGCCCGCCGGTGACTTGTTGAACAACGCATCGATTTCCTGCTGCGATAAGGTTCGATTCAAAGCGGACCATCCTTCGAAGTAATGATCGGCGTGCCGCGAACAAACCTTTAGCTGGGCTGCGCAAGTTCGCGAGCCCTCAGTCGATGAGCATGGCGAGCGAGTTCGCCGTTTTCACGCGATTCTGTGGAAAAAGGGCGCAGGTACCGGCGGATTCCTCCGATATGGAGTGTGAGGAGATTCGATGCCTGGTACCCCACAAGACGCTTACCTGGAAAGCAGGATATTGACCGCCGACCCGCTGGAGTTGGTGCGTATGCTCTACCGTGCCGCGGTGGATTGCACCCGGCGTGCCAGGGCGCACTTGGCCGGCGGACGCATCGCCGAGCGCTCCCGCGAGATATGCCGGGCGCTGGCCCTGATTTCCGAGCTCTCGGGATCTCTCGACCATGCCCGCGGAGGCACCCTCAGCCGCAATCTGGTGGAGTTATACGATTACATGCAGCGCAGACTGCTGGAAGCCAATGCGCGCCAGAAAGCGGAGCCGTTGGCCGAAGTGGAGAGCTTGCTGACAACCTTATTGGCAGGCTGGGAACAGGTTCGCCCGGCCAGTGAGAGTCCGTCGGACGGTGTACGGAAATCAGATGCGGAGCCATGCGGCGCGCATCGACCACCGGCCTACGGGGCATATTCGCCCATCCCGCAGCTAATGCCGGACGCCGCCCTGGAGTATTCCGCGCAGAGCTGGAGCTTCTGAGGGCGCCGTCGCCGTCTGGTCACCCTGGGACAGGCTGGAAGCAATCCGCGCGCTTAGCCCCAAGCCCCCGCTTTGCGCCAGGGCCTGCGCGAATTGTCCTTCCGCCAGCTCCATCGCGGTGGCGCTTCCGGGATCATCTCCGCTTCCGAGCCAGCCGTCCTCATCGTCGCCGTGAGAGGCTTTGAGCATCTGCCCGATCAGCAGGGCCTCGAATTGCTTGGCCGCTTCGGCCACGTTCTTCGGTCGGGGCCCTGCCGGCGGGCCTGCCGTAACTGGCGTCAGGGTAGCGGATTCGAGCGGAGCGCCCATCAGATCACCTCCAGATCGGCTTCCAGCGCGCCGGCGGCACGCAGGTTTTGTAGAATGGCAATCACGTCCCGCGGTGTGGCGCCGATGGAGGCCAGCGCTCGCACCAACTCCTCCACCGTGGCGCCCTGCTTGAGCACCAGGTTGCGGGTCGGCTGTTCCTTGGCTTCCACGCTCACCTTGGGAACTACCGTGGTTTCCCCCGCCGACTGCGGCGCGGGTTGCGAGACCTCCAGGCTGGTCTGTATCTCGACCGTCAGATTGCCATGCAGAATCGCCACCGGCGAGATGCGTACATCCCGTCCCATGACGATGGTGCCGGTGCGTTCGTTGACAACCACTCGCGCGGCCTGGTCCGGTTCCACCGTGAGTTTCTCCAGATCCGCGATGAAATCGATGGCGCGCGTCGCGTAGGAAGGGGGCACCGCTACGCTCACCAACGCCGAGTTCTCGGCGTGCGCCAGCGGTGCCCCAGGGCCCGCAAACTGCGCATTGACCGCCGCCGCAATGCGCGAGGCCGTGGTGAAGTCGGCATAATGCAGCTGCAGACGCACAATACCCTTTGGTGTGAGCGAAGGGGCGGTACGCTCCACGATAGCGCCTTCCGGCACACGCGCCACTGTCGGATGATTCACCGTCTGGCTGGTGCCGCCGCGGCCCGCCACGAATCCCCCGGTGACCACCGGGCCTTGCGCCACGGCATAGACCTGGCCGTCGGCGGCCTTCAGCGGCGTCATGAGCAGCAGGCCGCCTTGAAGGTTGGCGGCATCCCCGACGGCCGCGGCGACGGCATCCAGCCGGGTACCGGGCTGCGCGAAGGGAGGCAGCGTGGCCGTGATCATCACGGCCGCCGTATTTTTTACAATCATGGTAGCCGCGGGAACCGACACTCCCATACGCTCCAGCATGTTGGCCAGGCTCTGCGGCGAGAACAGGGTCTGTGCGCGGTCTCCGGTGCCGGCCAGTCCCACAACCAGACCATAACCGATCAGCTGGTTGTCGCGTACCCCTTCGATTCCTACCAGGTCCTTCAATCGCGTGGCGGCGCACGCCGTCGCGGCGAAGGCCGCCGCAGCCAGCCAGGCAAGTATGTATCGCATCATGACCCTCCCAAAACGAAACTGCCGCCAAGCATCTGCCGCTAAAACGGCAGCACTTGCATCAGCAGGCGGTACAGGAAAAACGGCCGCCGTATGGCGTCGCCGACCACGCCTTTTCCATTAACGGAAACTTCCAATTGCGCTATGTTCTCGGATTGCACCACGTTGTCCGGACTCAGGTCGGCCGGGCGCACTACACCGCGCACCGTGATTATTTGCTGCTCGGAGCTCACAAGGATCTCCTTGACCCCTTCCACCACCAGGTATCCGTTCGGCAGTACATGCACGACTCGGGCGCCCAGCGTAGTGGACAAGACGGTTTGGCGGCTCGTGGTACCGGCGCCTTTCAGTTCCTGGTCGCCGGTAACTCCCAGCAGGTTGGCCAGCGGACCAGTGGCCTTAGTCAATCCGGCGAGGGCCGCGATGCTGCTCTTGGCGCTTGAAGTGCGCGACGACTGCACATCCCCCGAACTCACGGCCGAGGCATTTTCAGCCACCAGCACCGTGATAGAATCGTTCACCCGACTGGCCCGCAGGTCACGCGCCAAGTCCGTGAGCAGGGCCGCGGAAGACCACAGAGAACCGGGCGAGGCGTCATTGGCCGCCCGCGCCGCGGCGGTGGCCTCGGCCACGTAACGCTCGAGCGCGGTGGGCTCTGGCGGCTTGGGCTGTTTTTTGTCCTTGGTGGCTGCCCCGGCCGGTGACAGCATATAGGCCAGTGTCAAGACAGCGCTGATCATTTTTCTTTTCATTGGGTGCTTCCTCCCGGCGCGGACCACCCCGGCACGACCGAGACCTGCCCGCGATCCTGGACTCTGGCGCTAAAAATCTTGCCGGTGGCTGGGTTGCGCACCGCAATCGTCTCTCCGCGCCGCCCGGAAGACTGCGCCTGGCCCTCCAGCACGAGCCGCGCCCGTCCGCTCCAGACCTCAACCCGCACGGGTTCGCCGCGCAGGACTTCCTCGGGCTCCTCCAGGAGCCATGCCTCGATGGCTGCGCCGGCCGGAATTGGCCGACGGGGAGCGCGTCCCACGATCTGCGAGGGATCGGGCATCCCGGGTGCCCCTTCGTAAGGTTCCAGCCGGATCTGGGCGCGCTCGATCGGCCGACCGGACAACAACTCTTCGGAGGCTATTGCGCGAGTTCCCGAAACCAGAACCCGCACTTTGGCCCAGACCGGGAAGTCGTCCTGGCCGGGCTGTCGTACCTGGCCGCGCCACAGCCGTGCAGAGGCGGGCTCGGAGGCTGGCGCGGCGCTGAGTCCGGAAATCGGAAAGTGGATCTCGCCGGGGGGCACCGGCTGACGGCTCAGCTCCAGGACCTCGATGTGTGCCTTGGGGACGGTCGCCTGCATGGCGGCCGTAACCCGCTCGCGCGTGAGCGTCCCAGCTGGCCGCGCCAGACAGGCATCCACGCCCGGCTCGACCGTTAACCCATACCGTCCTGCCAGGCGCGCGAGTTCCGCGGCGGAATAGGCGCGGCGGCCGCCCGGAGCAGGGGCATAGCCCAGCGCCAGTTCCGGCGGCAACCCGGCGAAGGCCGGCACGGCCCGCGCCATGTCCCCGGCCAGGATACGTTCACCTGCCACCGGGATACAGTCGGCGGCGAAGCCGATCGAGCAAAACGTGAATAACAGAATTCGCGAGGTCATTGCGTGAGGTTATTGACGGCCTGGTACATCTCGTCGGCGGCCTTGACCACCTTGGAATTGGCTTCGTAGGCCCGCTGGCTCACGATAAGGTTGATGAACTCCGTTACCACGCTGACATTGGACTGTTCGACGTATCCCTGTTGTAGTGAACCCAGCCCCGCGGAGCCGCCTGGGGCGCCCAGGGTCGGGTCGCCGGAAGCTTCCGTTGGGGTATACAAGTTGCCGCCTATGGTGCTCAGTCCCGCGGGATTCTGGAAATTGGCAAGCTGGATCTGCCCGGCCACCGTCGCAGCGGTTTGATTGGGCTGTGTGTAGCTCACCGTGCCGTCGGCTGCGATGGTAATCGACTGGGCATCCGCTGGAATGGTGATCTGGGGCTGAACGGGATTGCCGCTGGCAGTCACAATGTTGCCGCTCCTGTCGAGTTGAAACTCTCCGTCGCGGGTGTACGCCATCTGGCCCGAGGGCTGCAGGACTTGAAAGAAGCCGCTACCCTGGATGACGACGTCGAGCGGGTTGTCGGTCTCTGAAAAACTGCCTTGGGTGAAGACGATCTCATTCGAAGACGGGCGCGTGCCCATCCCCAGTTGCAACCCGGCCGGCAGTACGGTCTGCGCGCTGGCGGAGGCCCCTGGCTGCATCACGTTCTGGTAGAGCAGGTCCTGAAACTGTACTCGCCGGGCCTTGTAGCCCGCGGTATTGGCGTTAGCCAGGTTGTTGGCGATATTATCGACGTTCATCTGTTGCGCCGTCATTCCGCTGGCGGCGCTGAAAAGCGCTCGAATCATACGTGCTCCTTGTTTCCGCGAAGCTCTTAGGAGGCTACGCGGGCTATCTCTACTGCTGATTGGTTCATTTGCCCGCCCAACGTGACGGCCTTCTGCAGCATTTCGAACTGGCGCATGACCGAGACCAGCCGCACGGCCGATTCCGCGGGGCCGACGTTGGAACTCTCCAGCTTGCCTTGCGTGACCTCCACGCCGGAGGCCGCTTGAGCGGCAATGGCACTGCGAAAGTAGCTGGCCCCCTGTTTCGTCACGGAGCTCTGGTCGGAGAAATCCGCGACTTCGATCTGCCCCAGCGTCTGGCCGTTCTGATTCACGGTCCCGTCGGCAGCTACTTCAACCGCCCCCGATGGATCGACCTGCAACTTCGTACCATCCACTGCCCGCACCGGGTATCCTTCTGCTGTAACCAGCCGCCCGGCGGGCGAGACGCGGAAGTTTCCATTCCGCGTGTAAAGGCTGCCGGAGGGCCCGTCCACGGCGAAGAATCCCTTTCCGGTTAGCGCCAGATCGAGGGGACTGCCGGTCGGACGAAGCGAGCCCTGCGAAAAGTCGGTCCAGGGCCGCTCAATCACCGGAAGGGTCGCAGGCGACCCTTCCGCCGCCTCGGCTTCAGGATTTACATAAAGGTTGTAGAATTCGCGATCAGTTTTATAGCCGCTGGTATCCGCATTGGCCATGTTGTTGGCCAGCATGTCGAGCGATTCCATACGGGCTCGCATGCCGCTCGCGGCGGCGATCGTCAAGGCATCCATGGCAGTCTCACGCCAGTATGGGAAGCATGCGAAGACCCGAATGCAGGCTAAAGAAAAAGAACGCTTTGTCTACCGGAGGCGGGGCAAGATTCTGCCGCGCGGCGGCCAACGCCAAAATCTTGGCGAGTCGCAGGCGCCTATCTGCTTGAAATCCGGCGCTGCGCTTTTGGCTTGCCAGGTGCACTGTTCCGGTGCGTGATCGCCGCTTCTTCCAACCTCTCCCCCGCCTCCAGCGGAAACGCGCATCGCACCGACGGCCCGACGCCGCCGGCCGCGTCGGGAACGGGGTCCGCAGCGAAGGCAGGTAGTTTCTGGTCTCTTTTAGGGAATTATCTCGAGGAAGATGATAGCCCCGGAGTCCCGGCTGCACCGGAACGCCGGCCCGCGCCTGAGGAGAAACGCGATCATGACAGCCAGTCTGTCCCGATCACCGTACCGGTCCTGGAGGTCAAGCCTGAGATCCCGATCCTCGACTGGGGTCTCCCGTCTCGGGAGACGGCGGACGTCAAGCCCGGCTCCGCAGGGTCGGCCAGAATAGCGAATTTGCATGGCTCCTCGGCGGAGTCTGCGCTCGATGCCGCCCCGCCCGAAGAAGCCGCGCCCCAGAATCCTCAGAGTGACGCCGCTGCGGCGCAAGGAGTTTCCGACCTGGCGTTTGCCGCTCGAATGTTTGAATCCGACCCGCAGCAGGCCTCCGACAAGACCGTCGCAGCGGGCGCGCCTGGCGTTGCTCCGGCAACAGCAACCCAGGCGTCCACCGGTTTCCAGGCCGGTTCGGAGAGTTTGGCCGATGCGGCTGCAAATCAGACCAACGGGCCTGCCAGTCCGGCGAGGCCGGTGGAGGACAGCCAGCTTGCAGTGGCGGCCACCAAAGCAGCGCTCCCCAGTACTGAGGATTCGCGGAACCAAAGCGCGCATGCCGGACAGCCGGAAGTGAACAGCGTTCCCAGCGATGCGCCGCCGGGAGCCGCGGACCGGGAGAGCGGCTCTCCGGCCGCCGTCCGGGAAACGGGTGCCGCACGGCCCGTCGAGCCGGAGCCCCTCCCGGCACCGCCTGTCTCGCACGACGTCTCCCTGCGTCTGGCGGATGGTCAGAATAATAACGTAGATATCCGCATGTCTGAGCGGGCGGGCGAGATCCGTGTGACGGTGCATACGCCGGACGGAAATCTGGCCAACTCGATGCGCAGCGAACTGCCGGACCTGGTTGGCAAGCTGCGGCAGACCGGGTACCAGGCGGAAACCTGGCGCCCGGCGACTCCCCCTCAGACCGATGGGGAACGGCGGAGTGGCCCGGATAGCTCTCCCCAACAGCATTCGACGGGCGGCCGCAGGGATGGCCGCCAACAACAACAACAGCAGCAACAAAATCAACCCCGCTGGGTCGGGGAATGGAACATGAGCCTCGACCCCGGACAGGAGTCTTCCATATGATGGTCCAACCCATGGTAATGCAAGCGACGCCCGCCACTACGCCGGCTACAGCGACCGGCGCCACCGGCACGAGCGGCGCGTCGTCGTCGTCAACGAGCGGTTCCCCGGACGACGTTACCGAGAACGATTTTCTACAACTTTTGGTGGCTCAGATTCAATATCAGGATCCAAGCAACCCTACCGACAGCACCACGTTTGTGACCCAACTGGCACAGTTCAGCCAGCTCGAACAGACCATCGCCATTCGCGGCGACATCGAGAACGGCACGTACGAGGCGCCTCAAATTCCCAGTACCGCGACGACCGGCACTACCGGCACACAAGGAGGAAATTAACTAATGTTTGCATCATTCAGCACCGCGCTTTCCGCACTCGACGCCAACGCGACCGCCGTGGGTATCGTTGGCAACAACCTGGCCAACCTGGACACGCCCGGCTACAAGAGTAGCGTCGCCTATTTCCAGAACTTGATGAGCGAATCGCTTGGCACTGGCACCCAGATTGGCTTCGGCGTGGAACAGCCGCTGACCATGACGCAGTTCACCCAAGGCGCCATACAGTCGAGCGGCGGTCCTCTGGACGCGGCCATTCAAGGCGATGGATTTTTCGTCGTCAATAATGGCTCCGTCCCCGAGTACACACGGGCCGGCAGCTTCCAGACGGACCTGTCCGGCAACCTGTTGACTCCTTCCGGCGCGTACGTGCAGGGATGGACGGCTACCAATGGCGTGCTCAATACAGGAGGGCCGATCGGCAACATCGTGGTGCCGGTGGGCTCCATGCAGGCGCCGGTGGCTTCCACCAGTTTCACGTTGAACGCGAATCTGAATTCGTCCTCCAATGCGGACGCGACCTCTGCCTGGTCGAGCCCGGTCACTGTCTACGATTCTCTGGGCGACGCGCATGTGGTTACCCTCAATTTTCAGAAGACGGCCGCCAATACCTGGTCATACACCGCCACCGTCCCAGGAGCGGATGTGACCGCCGGCACTGCAGGGACGCCCTACCCCATTCCTAGCGCTACTGGGACGCTCACGTTCAACAGCAGCGGACAGTTGACCAGTCCGGCTGCCGGTTCCCCCATCACCATCGCAATCCCTGGGCTCAGTGATGGCGCCGCGAATATGAACTTGAGTTGGAGTCCCTACAACGCGGATGGCAGCGGAAGCATAACGCAATTCGATGAGACCTCCGCGGCCTCGGCCAACAGTCAGAATGGTCTGGCTGCCGCACAGCTTACCGGAGTCGCCATGGGCAATGGCGGCCAGTTGATCGCGTCTTACTCGAACGGCCAGCAGACCGTGGTCGGGCAACTTGCCATGGCCTCGATTCGCAATCCGCAAAGCCTGCTCTCAGTGGGCAATAACGATTATCAGGTAAGTTCCACAACTGCCGCGCCATCTATCGGGATACCCGGTACCGGGGGGCGCGGAACAGTCACGGGCGGCTCGCTCGAAGCCTCCAACGTGGACATCGCCACGGAGTTCACCCAACTGATCGTGCTGCAGAGCGCCTACCAGGCCGACTCCAAGGTGATCACGACGGTGAGCGACATGGCCCAGGAAACTACCAGTCTGATCACTTCGTAGGAGCGGCTGGAATATGACACCCATAGAAGAAATCGCCGGCTTCGCGGATGTGCCGGTGGACATCGAGGCCGAGCTGGACCGCCGCATCCTGACCGTGCGCCAAATCCTCGAACTGGAGCCGGGCAGCCTGATCGGAATGAAGCGTTCGGCGGGGGAAAATATCGACCTGTACGTAGGCGGGACCCTGATCGGGTGCGGGGAAATCGTGGTAGTCGAGAACACTCTGGGAGTCCGCATTACCGATTTTAGGGCCGAGACCTGAGGCGGCCGACAGGAGCGTTATATGGAATGGATCCGGCAAGTACTGGCGGTCAGTGGCGTTCTGCTGTTATTGGGGGCCGCACTCTGGTGGCTCCGCCGCAAAGGATTGGCGCAATATGGTACGCGCTCGTCAACGGGCGCCCGCAAGCGCACTCTGGAATCGGTGGAACGGCTGGCGTTGGGCCCGCAGCACTCGCTGCACCTGGTGCGGCTGGCTGGACGGGGACTGCTAGTGGGGACCTCGCCCACGGGATGCGCGGTGCTCGAGAGTTTCGAGTGGGCGCCAGTGGAATCCGTACGCGCCTCGGAGGTCCGATGATGTCGCGCCGATTTGCGTTTTTGTGCGGTCTGGCGCTGCTCCTGCCGCTGGCTGCAAGCGCCGCCGGTTCCGCCACGGCCAGCTCCCTGTTGGGGACCGCCAAGGCGGGAACGCTCAGCATGCCCATGCAGACGGTTCTGATGCTGACCGCGCTGACGCTGCTACCGGCCGCGCTGGTCTCGGTCACTCCGTTTCTGCGAACCATCATTGTGTTGCACTTTCTGCGGCAGGCGCTGGGCACGCAGACGGCGCCTTCCAATCAAGTGCTGGTGGGGCTGGCGTTGTTTATGACCCTGCTGACTATGGGGCCGATCACGGGCCAGATCTATGACAAAGCTTGGACTCCCTGGCAAAACGGCCAGATCACTGTCGAGCAGGCGGCCCAGGAGGCCTCCCAGCCGTTGCGCCAGTTCTGGAGCCGCTTCGCCAAGGAGAAAGACATCGCCTTGTTTCTGGAGGTCTCGCATTCCCCGGCTCCCCGCACGCCGGCCGATGTAGACCTGAAAGTTCTCATTCCGGCCTATATTCTCTCGGAGCTGAAGGCTGCCTTCCAGATCGGCGCGGTGCTCTACCTGCCTTTTCTAGTGATCGACCTGGTGGTCGCCTCAGTCACTGTTTCCGTGGGCATGATGCAGCTGCCGCCCGTGATGATCTCGGCCCCCTTCAAGATCCTGCTTTTCGTCCTGGTGGACGGCTGGAACCTGGTGGTGGGTTCGCTCATGAAGAGCTTCTCCTGAGATACGCCGATAGATACCAATGACTAGCGATACTGTGGTCGAAATATTGCGCCAGGCGCTGATGATGGCCTTCTGGGTTGCCGGGCCGCTGTTGATGATCGGTCTCGCTACTGGAATCCTGATCAGCCTGACGCAGATCGTGACTTCCATCCAGGACACCGGCTTCAGCACCATTCCGCGGCTGATCGTTTTTCTCGTCGCCATCCTCCTGCTGATGCCCTGGATGATCCAACGCATGACGGTCTACACCGCGGCGCTGTTCGGGGATTTAGGGCGCTATGCCCGCTGAGTTTACGCTGGGGCTGCCCACGCTTTACGGGTTTTTGCTGGTACTGGCGCGGGTATCCGGAGTTTTTGCGTTTGTGCCGCTGCCAGGAGTGCAGAGCGGCCCGCCGATGGCGCGCATCGTACTGTCGGTGATGATTACGCTGGCGCTCTATCCAAGCTGGCCCCATCCGGACGCCGGCCAAATCGACATAGGACGCATGCTGATGTACGTGTTGCCGGAAATCGCCGTGGGTGTGGTGATCGGCCTGGCGGTCAGCTTCATCCTGGAGGCCTTCACCATGGCCGCGCAGGTGCTCAGCTTAAACGCCGGATACAGTTTCGCTCAAACCATCGATCCCACCACGCAGGCCCAGTCGGGCGTATTGGTGGTCTTCGCGCAGTTGGCGAGCGGGCTGATCTTTTTTGCCCTGGGCCTGGACCGCGAGGTGATTCGCACGCTGGCCTACAGCCTGCAAGCGCACCCGGCGGGCGCCTGGATCGCACAGCCGGCGGCGGAGGCCATGATCCGACTAGGCGCGGACATGCTTTCGCTGGCCTTGCGGCTGGCCTTGCCGGCCGTCGCTCTGCTGGTTCTGGTGGATATGTCTCTGGGGCTGGTGGGTCGTCTCAACCAGCAACTGCAACTGTTGAGCATGGCCTTTCCGGTCAAGATGCTGGTGGGCCTGGTGCTGCTGATCTGGATCACGGCTCTGGTTCCCAGGCTGCTTGGAACATACGCCGGCGCGGTCTTTGGCACGCTGCGTCAGACGCTGCGGTACTGAGAGGCGGAGGGACCAGTGCCTGACAACGGACAAAAAACCGAAGAGCCTACTTCCAAACGACTGCTCAAGGCGCGCACCGAAGGGCAGTTTCCCGCGGCACGAGAATTCGTGTCCGCCATGCAATTCCTGACCTTCGCCGCCGTCCTGCAAGCCTGGGGCGGGCAGTGGTTCGAAGAGTTACGCCAGGGCATGCGCCATGGGCTGGTGGCGGCTTTCTCGGGAGGCCCGCCAGCCGCACTGTCGATGGAGGTCAGCCGGTATCTGCTGCTGCACATGTTGGTAGCGCTGGCGCCCGCCGGCGGCGTGCTGCTGTTGGTGACCCTGGGCATGCAACTGGTCGCCACGCGGTTGGGCGTGAGCTTGAAAAAGCTGATGCCCGATCTCAAGCGGCTCAGCCCCCTGGCACATTTGAAGCAATTGCCGCGGCAGAACGTGCCGGCGCTGGCGCGCGCGCTAATCATGCTGCCGCTGTTCGGGTTCGCGGTATACGGGATCGTTCGCGATAACGTGTTCGCGTATATGGCCCTCCCGTTTCAAGGAGTCGAATCGGGCTTCCGACAGGCCTGCGGCTCATTTGGCACGCTGATATGGAAAGCCTCCGGGGTCTTCCTGCTTTTCGGCTGCGTGGACCTGGTCCGGCAAAGGCGCCGCTACCGGAAGGACCTGCGCATGAGCAAGCAGGAGATGCGCGACGAAAACAAGGATTCGGAAGGCAATCCTCAGATGAAGTCGCGAATCCGTCGCATCCAGCGCGACCGCCTGCGTCATCAGATGATGAAAGAAGTCCCCAAAGCCACCTTAGTGATCGTCAACCCGACGCACTATGCCGTGGCGCTTCGCTACGCCCTGGACTCCATGGCGACGCCCGTGGTAGTAGCCAAGGGAAAGAACTATCTGGCGGCGCGCATTCGCCAGCGTGCCATCGAGAACCAAGTCCCCATCATCGAAAACCCGCCGCTGGCGCAGGCGCTCTACCGCTCGGTGGAGGTCGGCCAAGAGATCCCGGCGCACCTGTACCGCGCCGTGGCCGAGATCCTGGCCTATGTTTATAAGCTCATGAACGGCCGATTACCTGGATAGCGGGGCAAGACGGAGCGGTCTCGAAGGAGAACGATAGACTGAATGGCTGAAGCGACGGCAATAGCAAAGAGCGGTTTTAAAGAGTTTCTGACCGGCGGAGGCGCGGCGGAAATGGGCGTGCCGATTGCCGTATTGCTCATCGTCATAGCGCTCATCACGCCCCTGCCCGGTTTCATTCTGGACCTGCTGCTGGTGGTGGACATCATGGTGTCGGTGATCGTCATGATGGTCGCCATGTACATCACCCGACCCGTCGATTTCAGTGTCTTTCCCACCACGCTGCTGCTGCTAACGCTCTTCCGGCTGGCGCTGAACGTCTCGTCGGCGCGATTGATCCTGCTAAACGGCAACACCGGAACGTCGGCCGCCGGACACGTCATCGAGGCCTTCGGCAGCTTCGTGGTGGGCGGCAACTACATTATTGGCACGGTAATTTTTCTAGTGCTGATCGCCATCCAGTACATCGTCATCAACCACGGCGCCGTGCGCATCTCCGAAGTCACCGCGCGCTTCACTTTGGACGCACTGCCAGGCAAGCAGATGTCCATTGATTCAGACCTCAGCTCGGGCCTGATCGACGAGACTGCAGCGCGCCTGCGCCGCAAGCTGCTGGCGGCCGAGGCCGAGTTCTACGGCGCCATGGACGGCGCTTCCCGCTTCACCCAGCGGGACGCGGTGGCCAGCCTCCTGATCACGGGCATCAACATCGTCGCGGGCTTCCTGATTGGCGTGCTGCAGCACGGCATGGAACTGCGCCACGCCCTCGAAACCTACACGGTGCTCACCATCGGCGACGGCCTGGTGACGGTCATCCCGGCCCTCATGATCTCCATCTCGGGCGGCTTGATCATTACCCGGACCAGCTCGGACGCGCGCATCGGGGCCGATTTTCGCAAGCAGCTCTTCGGCAGCCCGCAGCCGCTGTTCCTGGCCAGCGGCGTCTTGGTGGCCCTGGCGTGTTTTCCGGGGATGCCGGCGATCCCCTTTCTTCTGCTTGGCGGGGGTGTGGGCACGGTTGCCTGGCGTATGCGCTCGCGGCCGGTTGCGAAGGAGCAGGCGCTCACCGCGGCCAAACCCGCCCGCGAGAATCTGGAAGGCCTGTTGCGCGTCGAGCCGCTGGCCATCGAAGTCGGTCTGGGACTGGTAAAGATGGTGGAGGGAGCCCAGAACTCCCCGCTGCTGCGCCGCATTGCGGGAATCCGCCGGCAGCTCGCCACGGAGCTTGGCTACCTGCTGCCACCGGTGCGGGTTGCCGATAATCTTTCGCTGCGCGCGCGCGAATATGTGGTCTCGCTGAAGGGCGCCGAGATCGCCCGCTATGAGCTGCCGCAGGGCCGGCAATTGGCCGTTCCCTCCGGGCGCACGGACCCGCCGCCGGATGGGACGCCCACCCGGGAGCCGGCCTTCGGACTGGCCGCCTGGTGGGTTCCCGACGAGCGCGCCGAGCAGGCCCGCTCCGCCGGCTACACCCTGGTGGATTCGGTCAGTGTGTTGGGAACGCATCTTGCCGAGTTGGCCCGGCGACACGCCTATGAGCTATTTTCGCGGCAGGATGCTAAGAAGATGTTGGACCTGGTGGCGATCGAACAGCCCAAGGTGGTAGAAGACCTGGTGCCCAAGCAGCTTCCTCTGTCCATGGTCCAACGGGTACTGCAGAATCTGCTGCGCGAGCGCGTTTCCATCCGTGACACGGGCTCGCTGCTGGAAGCTATGGGCGAGGCTGCCCTCTCTACGCGCAACCTGGTGCTGTTGAGCGAGTACGCCAGGCAGTCGATCCGCCGCACCGTAGTGCAGCGCTATTTGGATGCCTCCGGCAATCTGCCGGCTTACTTCATTGACCCCTCCATAGAGCAGGCCGTCGAGTCGGCGGTAGAGCATGGCGAGCAGAACAGCCATTTGAGCATGGCGCCGCAAACCATCCGTGACATTCTGGATCGTATTCAGCGCAAAATCGGCTCCCCGGAGGGGCCGGTAGTGGCAGTGACCACCTCCGGCGCCCGCTATTTTCTGCGGCAAATTGTCGAACCTTCAATGGCCAATCTTTTCTTTCTTTCGCACAACGAGATTCCGGCCGGCGTGAAGATGGTTTCGCTGGGCGTGATCCAGTAGAGGAGAAATATGCGAATCAAATCGTTTTATGCGAGCACCGTCGAAGGGGCAGTAGCCCTGGCCCGCCGGGATCTCGGATCGGAGGCGATGCTGGTGCAGTCACGCAAAGCCCCCATCGAGGCACGCCACCTGGGGGAGTATGAAGTGGTATGCGCGATCGTGCCCGAGACCGAGCCGGCCAAACCGGTCCAGGCCGCGGAGGATCAGGTCCCTCAAGACCGCCGGCTCTCCCGCGAGCTGGCGGAGCTGCGCAAGCAGTTGGAGGTGATGGGTAAGACCATTACACGCTCGGCCTGGAGCGGCCCACGCTGGACGTCGTCCAATCCCGCTTTGTGCGACCTGCACGCCCGTCTGATGTCGGCGGACATCGGCGGCGAGCTGGCGCACCAGATTCTGGACGCAGTGCACCAGCGATCCCCGGGACCACCCGTCTCGAGCGAATCGCTGGAGGCTGCCGTACGCGTGGAGATCGAAAAGCGCATTCTGGTGAACGCTACCCTGGGGCCGGAAGGAAGTCCGCGCGTCGCGGCGCTGGTTGGGCCTCCCGGCGCGGGCAAGACTACTACCATCGCCAAGCTGGCGGTCCAGCACGGTTTGACCGCGCGCCGTCCGGTGCAATTGCTTTCCATGGACGATTACAGAGTAGCCGGCGCAGACCAACTGCGCTCGTACGCCGCGATCCTGGGCGCCGGCTTCCAATCTCTGGATACCGTGGGCGCCCTGGCGCAGGCCCTCGCGGAATATCAGGGTAAAGGGCTAATTCTCATCGACACTCCGGGTTACGGACCGCGCGATATCGATCGGGCCGCCGAACTAGCCGGCTTTCTTTCCACTCACCCTGCTATTTCGACTCACCTGGTATTAACGGCCACCATGAAATCCGCCGATCTTACTCGTGTGGTAGAACGATTCGACATCTTTCGTCCAGCCAGCCTCCTGTTTACCAGGCTAGATGAGACGGACTCCTTCGGTACCGCATTTTCAGTGGCCGCGGGCCGCGGGAAGCCGATCTCGTTTCTGGGAACCGGCCAAGTGATCCCCGAAGATCTGGCACCGGCCACCAGGGAGCGCATTCTGAGTTTGCTGTGGCCGGAGGTCTGTTCTTGGGCTACCGAGTCAGCCGCATGAAAGGAACTTTGCAGCCGTGATGTCCAACGGGTATTGCGTTCAAAGCTCGGGTGAAGCTGGCGCCGATGAGCGCGAGCGGCTCATCCTTGAGCACTTGCCACAAGTCCGCTTGATCGCCCGAAGGATCCACGGCCGGCTGCCTGAGAACGTCAGTCTGGAAGATCTGGTCTCGGCCGGGATTGTCGGCCTGATCGCGGCCATCGACCAGTATGATCCCAGCCACCAGGTCAAGCTGAAAACCTACGCGGAGCACAAGATCCGGGGCGCCATCCTGGACGCTCTGCGGGGCCTCGATTGGGCGCCGCGGCAAAGGCGTAAGAAAGCCAAGCAGATCGAGTTTGCCATCGCGAAAGCCGAGCAGCGTCTCCATTGCACTCCCGCCGAAGACGAGATTGCCGCTGAGATGGGATTGGATCTGGAAGAATATCACCATTGGCTGGTCGAAGTGCAGGGCTTGAATCTGGGCAGTCTGGAGTACAGCTCCGAAGATGGTGAGGGACAGGGCCTGCTCGAATACATCAGCGACAATCAGGACCTGCTGCCTTCCCGCCTGTTGGAGAAGTCCGAACTGGAAAAACTGCTGGCCGAGTCCATACGGAAGATGCCGGCCATGGAGCGTACGGTGTTAGGTCTCTACTTTACCGAGGAACTAACACTACGGGAGATCGCCAAGGTCGTGGATCTGCACGAATCGCGCATCTCCCATTTGAAATCGCAGGCGATTCTGCGCTTGCGGGCGGACCTCCAGAAGGTCTGGCCCAACCAGGGTGGAGGTGTGGCGTGAGTCAGGATCGACTGAAGCCGGCGAACTGGTTCGCCGAAGAGTGGACAGCCATGCTCGGCGGGGTGCTCGAGTCGCTTTCCGGCGAACGCCCCACGGTGACATGCAAGGCCCCGGTGGGCGATGCCACGCTGGATTCCACCAGCCCCGAGATCGCCCGGCAGCATGGCGCCATCTTATGGTGGAAGCAGGCCTTTCCCCTGCCCGGTGACCCGGTTATCTGGGTGGGTGCGCCGCAGACAACCTGGTCACAGCTCGGTCTCCGCGTCTTGCGCGCGGCCGGGGAGGACGATCCATCCAAGGCGCGCGAAACTTATCTCGAACTCCTGCAGCAATCGCTCGGCGAGCTCTCTCGCAGTGCCGGCCGCCGTTGGAATCGGGAAGTCGTCTGTTCCGGTGGGGCGGAACAATTCGAGCCGCCGCCGACTGCCGAATTCCGCCTGGTGGAAACGGCCTATTCGGACGCGGCCGTGCCGCCTCTGCTGCTGGTGATCGCCGGCGCGCCGGAGGAACCTCCCGCCGAAGTAGCCGCCCCGGAGCCGGGACAAGCGCCGACCCGCCTATCCGCCGGCAAGCACGCTTCCCTCCAATCCAAGACCTTCGACCTGCTCATGGAAGTGGAACTGCCGGTGAGCGTGTCGTTCGGGCATGTGCAACTGCCATTGATGGACATCCTGAAGCTCACCGCCGGGTCCATCGTGGAGTTGAACCGCATGGTGGATGAACCCGTCGAAGTGATCGTCAACAACTGCGTGGTGGCCCGTGGAGAAGTGGTGGTCATCGAAGGTAATTATGGCGTGCGCATTCACCACATCATGAGCCGCCAGCAACGCCTGGAGAGTCTGCCATGAACCCTGTTGCCTTGCTTGCCGGAAGCCCGGAATACTTGTTGCACCCGCTGCTCAGCTATGCCTTGATGGCAGTGGGCTTGGGGCTCTGTTTGTATCTCTTTATGACCCTGAAAGTGGAAATGCGCGGTCTGCTTCCCTGCCGGATCGAAGACCAGCAGCGGGTCGAGGCGCTCGAGAGCGCTCTGGGTGAGGCGCGCCTGGCTGTCCAGCAGTTGGAGAACGATCTGCGCGAAGTGGAGCGGCAGACCGGCATGCTGGTAGCGCCCGCGCCGGCCCGATCAGGCTTGAACCTAAGCAAGCGCACGCAGGTTCTACGCCTGCACCGAGCGGGTGAAGACTCCGCCGCCATAGCTACCTCGCTGGGATTACCTCGCGGTGAGGTGGACTTGCTAATCAAGGTCCACGGTATGGTGTTGGAACGGGTATGATGGCAGCCGCCCCGCAAATATGCTAAAGGTTCGTTGCGCATCGGTCGATTCTTACCATAGCCATGGATAGAGTCGAACCAGCCCGTGTCTTGTGGATTGCGGCAGAGGACCACCTGCCGGAGCATGCGCGCGCAGCCGCGGCCCTCGGCGGATTCGCTCTGGAGCACGCGCCCGGCGTTCCGGAAGCGGTGGAATATTTGAAGCGCTCCCGGATGGACGCCGCGGTGGCCTGCTTTCCCATACCGGAGTGGACTCCGGCCGAGGCCCTGGAGGAACTCCAACGCGCAGGCGGTAGCGTCCCGCTGATTCTCTGGGATGCCCAAGCCGGATTGGCGGATGCCGTTCGCCTGATCAAGCTGGGAGCGTTCGATATATTGGGCGCCGGCGCAGCGCCTGACGAAGTTTCGAGTGCCATCGAGGCTGCCATTGACGACCGGCGCAGCCGCCCGGAAAGCGAGGACGCCGATGAGCCGTGGAGGCGCAAGCTGGTGGGATCGAGCGGCCCATTTGAGGACGTAGTGGAAATGGTGCGCCTGGTGGGCAACCGCCGTTGCACGGTCCTGGTGACCGGAGAAACCGGGACAGGCAAGGAGATGGCGGCGCAGGCCGTGCATCAGGCTGGACCGCGCGGACGCCTCCCCATGGTGTCGGTCAGCTGCAGCGCGCTGCCGGAGAACCTACTGGAGGCCGAATTATTCGGTCACGTTCGAGGGGCCTTTACAGGCGCCATCAACCAGCGCGTGGGTCGCTTCGAACAGGCCAACGGCAGCACGTTATTCCTGGACGAGATTGGCGACATGCCTCTCGAACTGCAAGCCAAGCTGCTGCGAGTACTGCAGGAGCGCGAGTTCCAGCGCTTAGGGAGCTCCGAGACCATACGGGTCGATGTGCGCGTGATAGCCGCCACCAATGTGGATCTCCTCGAGCGGGTCCGGGAGGGCACCTTCCGCGAAGATCTTTACTACCGCCTCAATGTGGTCCCCATCCATATGCCTGCCCTCCGGGAGCGCAGAGGCGATGTGGCGGCCCTGGCGCTGCATTTCATTAAGAAGATCTGCAACCTGGAAAGCATCCCGCTGAAACAGATCAGCCGCGAGGCACTGGAGCGGCTGGCCGGGCACTCCTGGCCCGGAAACGTACGCCAGTTGGAAAACGCCATCGAAAGGGCTATTGTCCTGAGTGGAGACCGGAGTATGCTGTACCCGGCCGATTTCCCGCTGGGCGGCGGCGTCCCGCGCCGGACGCCGGAGCCGGCCAAAGCGCTATTTGTTCATGTACCCGACGACGGTCTGGATTTCGACCAAACCGTGGGGCAGATCGCGCGCAGCATCATAGAACAGGCTCTGCGCAAGACCAAAGGAAACAAGAAATTGGCTGCGGATATGCTTCGGCTCAAGCGCACCACTCTGGCAGCCAAGCTGCGAAGCTTGGAGACGGACTCCCCGGATCTCACACTGATGGAATCGGACTTTCTACACAGCGCGTGATGCCGGCTTTAAAGGCGAAAAGGTTAGCAGAGCGCGGCCATCAACGCCCCGCGCGCCGTGGAATGCAGGGGATCGGCCGCTACCCGGACTTCGGACAGCCCCAGCGGGAAATCATCCGCATGGAGGACTTTGTTAAAGTGATCCAGAAAGCCTTTAGGCATCGCCGTGCCGCCGCTCAGCACCATCGGGACCGACTGTTCGAGTTTCGGCAGCTTCTGCGCCGATGAGATGCGGGTGCGCATCGAATCGACCAGGTTCATGAGCATTTCCTGGTAGTAGACCGTCAGCGCATTATGGACGCGGTCCGCGGAGAACCCATTGAATTGGAAGTCCTTCTCCTTCGAAAGCCGTAGCCTATTGGCGCGATCGCCCGTCACGATGGCGGCGTTCGTGTCAATGAAATCGCCGGCCTTGGCGACGCTGAAGCTGATCACCGGCACCGATAGCACTGCCAGACAGATATTGCACAACCCGCTGCCGCACGAAATGCCGATTCCCGTGAAATTCGATCCAGCCAGCTCGCCATACACCACCGCCAGCCCCTCCTCGATCGGGGTGGCTTCATAGCCCAGTTCGGTAAGGATCTGCCGGATCGAGGCCTCATGGTACGCAATGGATTCGTTCAGGCCTTCGTTCGCCGCCGGCACGCTGAAGAAAACCTTCTGGCCATCCACCGCGGCATGGCCGACCAGTTTCGTGATGATCCGCCGTACCACGGCCAGGCTGTGCGGCTCCTGCGCATTCAGTACGCCGTTCATCATTGGCCGTCGCGTTTCCACGTGAAAAGCCTCCGCAAACTTTTCCGCGTCATCACCCCCCACCACGATGTCCGCTCCCTGGACCTCCTGGAACACGTTCTCCCGCTGGAGCAGGCTCTCCGCGAGTTTGGAGTACGGCAGCGTTAAGAAGGCGTTGAGCTGCGCGTCGTACTCCTGTTTCTTTTCCCTGGCCCGCGCCACAACGATGCGGCTGGTGCCGACGTCAAGCCCGAGCGGTTGCGTATAGTCTCCGACGTTGTTCATAACATTCGTTCCATTCTGGCGCTTCGTCGAAACCTTAAGCTTCGTCACCATTAACTATCCGGTATCACTTTGGGAGTAGCGTCGGAACAATTTTCCTCTCTTAATAACATTTAAGATTTTTGACCCCCCGGAACGACATACCTAGCGTGGGTATTAGCGTCGGTACTTAGGATGACATTGCTAAGGCGACAGCCGCGAGCCCGCCATGTGCAGATTGCGCGCGTCGCAGGCAGCATCGGGGATCCAGTCTTGCGACTGCGATTTCTAAAGACGGCGACGGAGCAATCCTCGGTTGGGGCCCGCATCCGCTTCTACTGGATCGTCTGGTCGGCGCTCCTGCTGACGATGCTGATCCCGTCTTTGGTGAGGCGCGCGGCGGGCTCGCCGGAGCCTCTGAAAACGCAGGTGCTCCGGGCGGAGCCGCCTCATACCCATGATTTCAAAGATGCCGTCAAAGTGGCTCCAGTCTGGCAAGTCGAAAAGGCCGGCGATTCGGAGGTGTACAGCAACGGTCTGCGCGTCGATACCCGATTTACGGTTCTTAACCATCCCAGACTCTATCTGGCGTTCCCGCGAGACGGCAACCATTCGAACGGCCCGATTCCGCGATCCCAGCCAGTTGGTATCGTGTACCACACAACCGAGAGCCAACAGGCTCCGTTTGTGGCGCAGGATAATCGCGTGCTCATGCGGCTCGGGGAATCGCTGCTGGAGTACGTGCGCCGGGAGCGCGCATACCACTACTTAATCGACCGTTTCGGCCGGGTGTATCGGGTGGTCGCCGAGTCGGACGCCGCCGACCACGCCGGTTACTCCGTTTGGGCCGACGACAAATGGTTGTATGTGAACCTGAACGACAGCTTCTTCGGGGTGTCGTTTGAAGCCCGGTCGCATCCCGACCAATCCGAGGGAGTCGTCAGCCCCGCCCAGATCCGCGCTGCCGCCATGCTCACGGAAATGCTCCGCAGCCGTTACCAGATCTCCGCCGAAAATTGTGTCACCCACGCCCAGGTCTCGGTGAACCCCTCCAACATGCAGGCGGGTTATCACACCGACTGGGCTGCCGGCTTTCCGTTTGAGGCATTGGGCTTGCCGGACAATTACGAGCTGGCGCCGCCTTCCCTCTGGGCGTTCGGCTTTACCCCCACAGGGAATCCTGGCTCGCCAGGCGTCAAACTGGCGGAACAGGATCTCTCTTCGAATGCCGCTCGATCCGGTATGCCGCTGGAGGCCTACCGCAAGAGGCTGCAAAAACAATATCGGGATTGCCTGGCCCAGTCCCGCCGCGCAAACTCATAGTCTACCGGGGTTCCGGCTCCAGCGGCCGATATCCGTTTTCCGACATTACGTGCCGCGCGGCATCGGCCGCATCCGGCAGAACGTAAAAAAACGCCCCTGTTCGCATCCGCTGGAAAATCACGCCGCCGCGGTATTCGTCCGCTTCCACTCCATAGTTCACTCCGGCGCCGGTCAGAATAGATTCCAACCGCAATGCGTCTCTCAGGCGCTTGGCGATATACACCAGCACGGGATCGTGACCTTCAAAGAACGCGGCATCCTGGCGCATGATTCCCTGAGAGCCGGCGGACTTCCCTTCCACCTTCCATCTTAGGAGCATCTCAGGAGATCTTTGATGGGAGCCGGATTGGCAGGCCTGGAAACCTATTCTATCAGCCGTGAAGACGAGCTTCATTGGCTTGCGCTGACGCTGATCCCCGGCCTCGGCACCCGCACGGCCGGGAAACTTCTCGGTCGATTTCGGACACCGCAGGCCGTATTCCGCGCTTCACGCACCGAATTGGAGGCTGCGGGAGTCAAAGGCTCGGTCGCGCAAAGCATCGCCAGCGGCTGTTCGTTCGAAGACGCTGTAGACCAGCAACACAAAATGGCCGAGCGGGGAACCGTCGCCATCACACTGGGCGACCCGCGCTATCCGGCCTTGTTGCGGGAGATCTTCGATCCGCCCGTCCTGCTGTTCGCCCGCGGGCGTTTGGAATTGTTGCAGCCTTTCCACTTCGCCGTGGTAGGCACGCGCCGCCCCACTACGTATGGCATGGCCGTAGCGGAACGGATGTCCGCCGACCTGGTGCGCGCCGGCCTCACCATCGTGAGCGGCATGGCGCGCGGCATCGATACGGCCGCGCACAAAGGCGCACTCTCCGCCGGAGGCGACACTGTGGCCGTGCTCGGTTGCGGCGTGGATGTCGTGTATCCGTCGGAGAACCGGAAACTCGCCGCCGACCTGGCAGCCAAAGGGCTGATATTGTCGGAGTTTGCCATGGGCTCAACGGCGTTCCCGCAAAACTTCCCCGTCCGCAATCGCATCATCAGCGGCTTCAGTTGCGGCATCCTGGTGGTTGAGGGCGCCCAATACAGCGGCTCGGCCATCACCGCCAAGCTCGCGCTCGACCAAGGCAGGGAAGTCTTCGCCGTTCCGGGCAACGTCACCTCCAAAGCAAGCTGGGGTCCTAACCTATTGATAAAGCAAGGGGCCAAGCTGGTTCAGGACTGGAACGACGTGATTGTGGAACTTCCGCCGGAGGTGCGCCGTCAGTTAATCGAGCGCGGACGTTCCCGGCTGCTGGGCTCCGGAGTTGCATCCGGGGAGATAGCTCAGTCATCATCAACAGAGGGCTCCCTACCCGAAATCGGTCGCAGGGTGTTGGCCACCTTGCAAGTGGATACGGCCATACACTTGGACGATCTGCTTCAGATTCTGGAAGATAGCTCGGCCTCCGAGATGATTGCCGCGCTCTTCGAGCTGGAGATGCTGGGTCTGGTGAAACAGCTTCCCGGAAAGAATTTTGTGAAAGTGTGGTAGCCTCTGGATAACCCGGTGGTTGGACCGTTGTTCGGTTTTATATGCCAAAAGCTCTCGTAATCGTGGAGTCGCCCGCCAAGGCGAAAACCATCAATAAATATCTCGGTAAGCAATACATAGTCAAAGCTTCGCTGGGCCACATTAAAGATCTTCCGAAGAAGGATCTGGCGGTGGATGTCGAGCACGGCTTCACTCCCCGATATGAAATCATCGAAGGGAAACGCAAGCTCATCAGTGAGTTGAAACAAGTTGCCAAAACCGTGGAGGCCATCTATCTGGCGGCTGACCCGGACCGCGAAGGGGAAGCCATCTGCGCTCACCTGCAGGAGGAGTTACAAGGCAACAAGAAGAACGGCGAGCCGCGCATCTACCGGGTGATGTTCAACGAGATCACCAAGAACGCTATTCAGAAGGCGTTCGAGAAGCCCGGCATGGTCAACGAAAAGTTGGTGGACGCGCAGCAGGCGCGCCGCGTGCTCGACCGCCTGGTGGGCTACAAGATCTCGCCGCTGCTCTGGGATAAGGTGCGGCGCGGACTCTCCGCCGGCCGCGTGCAGACCGTGGCGCTGCGCCTTATCGTCGAGCGCGAGGCCGAAGTCGTTGCGTTCCTCAAGACGGAATACTGGACCATCGACGCCGATCTCGGAGCCCGCAAGCCGCCGCAGTTGAGCGCGCGCCTGATCAAGAAAGACGATCAGGTCCCGGAACTTGGCAGTAGCGAGGCGACCGAAGCCGCGGTCGCGCAACTGGATGGCGCGGACTACATCGTCAAGTCCGTCGCGATGCGGGAAATGCGGCGCCATCCGGTGGCGCCCTTTATTACTTCCACGCTGCAGCAGGAGTCCTCGCGCAAGCTGCGTTTCAGCGTCAAGCGCACCATGATGCTGGCCCAGCGGCTCTATGAGGGCATCGAGCTCGGCAAAGAAGGCGCGGTGGGCCTGATCACTTACATGCGCACCGATTCCACGCGCATTTCGGAAGACGCTTTGCGGGAAGCGCGCGCTTACATCGCCGTCAAGTTCGGGCCTGAGTACCTGCCGGAGAGCGCCAACATTTACAAATCCAAGAAGGCCGCCCAGGATGCCCACGAAGGCATTCGCCCGACTTCCATGGAGTACAGCCCGGATGACGTTGCCCAGTATCTGGCCGAAGATGAGCTGAAGCTTTATCGACTGATCTGGAACCGCTTCGTGGCCTCCCAGATGACGCCGGCGGTGTTCGATCGCACCAGCATCGACATCTCGGCGCGGGGCAAGGACGCGAGTGAGTACCTGTTTCGCGCCACCGGCTCCGTGTTGAAATTCGGCGGCTTCCTCAAGGTATACGAAGAAGGCAAGGACCAGGCCGACGAAGAGGATGAGGAGCTCAAGCACAAACTGCCCGCCGTAGTCGAAGGCGAGCATCTCAAGTTCCGCCGCCTGCTTCCCGAGCAGCATTTCACCGAACCGCCGCCGCGCTTCAACGAGGCCACGCTGGTCAAGAAGCTGGAAGCCGATGGCGTGGGCCGGCCCTCCACTTACGCGTCCATCCTCTCCACCATTCTGGAGCGCGAGTACGTCAAGAAAGAGGGCGGCCGGTTCATCCCCACCGAGTTGGGCAAAGTGGTCACCGGTCTGTTGCTCGAGAACTTCGACGATATCTTCGACGTCAAGTACACCGCCCGCATGGAGGAGGAGCTGGACGAGATCGAAGACGGCCAAATCGCCTGGCGCGTGGCCATCGGCGAGTTCTACGAAAAGTTCGACAAGGACCTCAAGCACGCCGAAGAGCATATGACCGACATCAAGCGGATGGAGCGCCCCACCGACTTGATCTGCGAGAAGTGCGGCAAGCCCCTGGTGATCAAGTGGGGCCGCCACGGCAGCTTCATCGCCTGCACGGGATATCCCGATTGCACCTACACGCGCGAGCTGACCGTCGATCTTCCGGATGTGGACAAGGCGGACCTTGCCGAGCAGGGAGACGAAGAATACTGCGAGAACTGCGGCCGGCCCATGGTCCTCAAGAAAGGCCGCTTCGGCACTTTCCATGCCTGCACCGGATATCCGGATTGCAAGACCACCAAGCCCATCGGGGGCACGCAGAAAAAGCCCGACGTGCCGCTCGACGAGAAGTGCCCGCAATGCGGCACCAACCTGGTCCTAAAAACCGGCCGTTTCGGGGAGTTCACCGCCTGCGCTAATTATCCCGGCTGCAAGTACGTCAAGCAGAAGACCATCGGGATGAAGTGTCCGGAGTGCAGCGAAGGCGAAATCGTGGAACGCCGCTCGAAACGCGGCAAGACCTTCTATGGCTGCCACCGTTACCCGGACTGCGCCTTTGTCTCATGGGGTAAGCCCGTGGCGGAAAAATGCCCGGAGTGCGGTAGTCCCTATATGCTCGAGAAGTGGCTAAAGGCCGGGCCGGTGCTGCAATGTCCCAACGCGGAGTGCAAGCACAAGCAGGACCTCCACGTGCCGGTGGAAGCGCTGGCGCAGTAAAGCGGACTACACGCCCAGGGGTTCAGGTCCGCTTCGCTTCGCGGGAATTCTGACGCGTAGGACACGGCGCCGTTGCCCGCGGATTACAATGGTGTGTGCCGGAAATCAGCCGGTTCTTTGGGATCATTATTCGCATGTTCGCCGAGCCGGGCGCACCCCACCACGTTCCGCATTTCCACGCGTACTACCAGGACGAGGTGGGAATCTTCGGCTTCGATCCTGTCGAACTGATTGCCGGTTTCCTACCCAGGAGGCAAACTCGGCTGGTGGAAGCATGGGCAGAGCTGCATCAAGCCGAACTGGCAGCCGATTGGAAGCAGCTACAAGCAGGACGTAAACCTGCACCCGTTGAACCTCTGCGATAGAGTCTTATGAAGCACGCCATTCATAGAGTCAGCGCTTTCGAGATCGTTTCTCCGTATACGCTCTGCGTCCGCTTTGAGGACGGCACGGCGCGCAGCATTGACTTTCAGCCTGTGCTTGCAGGTGAGCTCTTCGGGCCTCTGCGCGACTTGGACCTGTTCAGCCAGGTTCGAATCGATCCGGAAGTTCACACGTTGGTATGGCCCAATGGAGCGGATTTTGATCCGGCCACGCTGCACGATTGGCCAGTTTACGAGCGCGAGCTCCGGGAACGGGCAGGACGATGGGCGCTGGTGCAGGCTTGACACCGCGGCAAATGAGGAGCCGGTTCGTGGCCCGGCTCCTCCTGCGCAGACAATGTTGCGGACGGATCGAGCCGTCCGAGAGGATGTTCCTATACTTGCCTAGTCAGGTTGCGGTAGGAATATTCTCCGAATTTTTCACTTCCCCGGCTCCAGAAGAGGGGCAGCAGAAGTAAATGTGCGGCGCGATGCCAAAGCGCTGATAATAGAGCCGGTGGATCTCCTCTCGAAAGTGTGCCGCGGCTTCGGGCCGCATCAGGTTGACCGTACAGCCGCCGAAACCGCCGCCGGTCATGCGCGCGCCGTACACTCCGTCGAGCCCCAGAGCGGCGTCCACCAAGAAATCCAGCTCGTCGCAGCTCACTTCGTAATCGTGCTGGAGGCTCCGATGGGAGGCTTCGAACAGCCCCCCCATGCGCTCGACATCTCCCTCATCGCAGGCCTGCGTGAACTGCGCGACGCGAGCATCCTCGGTAACCACGTGCCGGGCGCGGCGCGCGATGATCGGCGGCAGGGCTGCCTCGGCCTTCTCGAATATTTCCGGGGTGACGTCCCGCAGGCTTGCCGTGCCGGGGTATTGGCGGGCGATCATCTCGACGGCGGCCGCGCACTGCTCGGTACGCTCCTTGTAAGCGGAGCTGGCCAGCTCGTGCTTCACCATGGTATTGACCGCCAGGAAGGTGACGCCATCCGGCAGGGGCGCGACCTGATACTCCAGGCTGCGGCAATCGATGCAGATGGCGGCATGCTCGCGGCCGAAGATGGAAATATACTGGTCCATAATGCCGCACGGCATCCCAACGAAAGTGCGCTCGGCCCTTTGGCAGAGACGTGCCAGCTCGAGCGGATCCAATCGTCGATCGCCCAGCAGCGCCAGCGCGGAGGAGACTTCGAGCGCAGCCGAGGAGCTGAGGCCAGAGCCCTCGGGCACAGTGCTGCGGATCAGCATGTTGCGCGGCTCGATGGCGAAGCCGGCGCCAATCAACTCCTGAGCCACGCCGATGGGGTAATCGGTCCATTGGCGGCGGGGACGCAGCGCGCCGATCTCGGAAACCGGCCACTCCGCGGATTCCTGGCGGCCTTCGGAATAGAGGCGCAGCTTTCCATCGGGCGATGGGGCGGTGGCCACGAACGTCGCCATCTGCAAAGCGACCGGCAGCACAAATCCCAGATTGTAGTCGGTATGCTCGCCAATGAGATTGACGCGGCCCGGGGCGCGGAAGATACGGCTGCCATCCGCTGATCCGTAGAGCCGCCGGAATTCGTCGATCATCGGTTGCTCCTTGTCGCCCGCCAGGCCAACAGAAGCAGAAAGAGGCCAAAGACCAGCATGCACGCGCCGGCGTAGAAGTTGACGTTCGCGGTAGTAAGCGCGGCGCGTGTATCAGGCGCGAAGACGCCCATTCCCAGCAGAATAAGGCCGAGCAAACTGAAAAACCAGCCCGAAGGTACTCTCAGATCCATTTCATCTATACCAGTTCATCTAAACCAGATATTAAGGATGACGAGCATTATAATGACCGCAATAGTCAGCGGCGCGGGGCGCTGATACCACTTAGCTGTCACATCGTGCGGAACCTTGGTCAAACCGTAAACGAGTCCCTCCATTTCTTTGTCCGGGCGCGGCTTGGTCACCAGACTCACCAACACGGAGACGATGAAACAGGTGGCGAAAGCGACGATGGCGATCCAGAAGTTCTGCGCCATTTGGGAGGGGAACTGATGTAGCTGGGCGATCCAGCCGCCTTTGCCTTCGGCCTGCGTACACGAAAGGGTCAGAAACGCCGCCGCCGTGCCGCTGGTCAGTCCGGTGAAGGCGCCATGCGCGGTGGTGCGCTTCCAGAACATTCCCAGCAGGAAGGTGGCGAACAACGGCGCGTTCACGCAGCCGAAGACCAACTGGAGCAGGTCCATGATGTTGTTGTAGCGCGTCGCCACATATGCCGCGGCGATGGACAACAGCACACCGACCACAGTCGTGACGCGACCCACGGTCAGGTAGTGGTGATCGGACGCACCCTTGCGAATGTAGCTCTGATAGATGTCGTAGGTCCAGACGGTGTTGAACGCAGTGACATTGCCTGCCATGCCGGACATGAAGGACGCCATCAGGCCGGTCATGCCGACGCCCAGCAGGCCCGCCGGATAGAACTGGGTCATCAGAGTGGTCAGCACCTGATCGTAGTCCGGCCCCCCGGTGGCTTTGACCGGGAGGGTGTAGCCGAGGTTCATCTTGGCGAGGACCACGGCGGCGATGCCGGGCATGATGACGATGAAGGGGAGAAACATCTTGGGAATCGTGCCGATCAGCGGCGTACGGCGCGCGGCCGACATGGATTCGGCGGCCATGGCGCGCTGTACTACAAGGAAGTTCGTGCACCAATATCCGAACGAGAGCACGAAGCCGAGGCCCGCCACCATTCCAAAGATTTCGACGCCCATCGCGTTTTCGGTGGGGCTGCCCATGTACTTCCAGGCATGCGTCATGTATGGCTCGGACGCGAGGTTGGAAACTATGCCCTGCCACCCGCCCACTTTCATGACCGAGAGGATGGCCAGCGGCGCGAACCCAAGCGCAATCAGCAGGAACTGCAGGACCTCATTGTAAATGGCGCTGGTCAGGCCGCCCAGGAATGTATAAGCCAGCACGATGGCGGCCGAGGCGAGCACCGAAACATTGAAGCTCCAGCCCAGCACGAGTTTCAACAGAAGGCCCAGGGCGTACATGGAAATGCCCGACGAAAAGATGGTCATCACCGCGAAAGAGAAGGCGTTGAAGGCGCGCGTCTTTTCGTCGAAGCGCATCTTGAGGTACTCGGGCACGGAACGCGCCTTGCTGCCATAGTAGAACGGCATCATGAAAATGCCCATAAACAGCATGGCCGGAATAGCGCCGAGCCAATAGAAATGGGCGGTCATGATGCCATACTTGGCGCCCGAGGCAGCCATGCCGATGAGTTCGACAGCGCCAAGGTTGGCCGCGATGAAGGCCAGGCTGGTGATCCAGACCGGGACGGACCGGCCCGAGGTGAGGAAGTCGCCGCTCGAGGAGATGCCTTTGCGGAGTCTCCAGCCGATGCCTAAAACGAAGGCGAAATAAAGGGCGAGTATAAGGTAATCGACCGGAAAGAGTTTCAAGCTAAAGACCCCTGGGTCTCCCGGATTTCAACTTGGAACTCCTGAGTGTAACGCGGAGGGTGGGCAAAAGCAAACGAAGAAGGGGGCCCGTCCAGTCCGTCCGCCTTGGAAAGCCGATTGAGGTACCCCGGTGCGTTTACTGCGAACTGGATTTCGACCCGGCGCACGGGACAGTGGTCTACGAAAACCCAGGGCAGTCGTTAGATGGAACTGTCGCGTACCGCCCCATGAACGGGAAGGCAGGCCCGTCGCGGCGGCTGATTTTCCTGGTCACCGAGCTGGGCTGCCACATCGTATGCGCGCTCAGGTCGAGCCGGTTTCGAAACTCTCCACCCGGTCGTTGTGTCTGTCCGCGAATCATAAGCAGCTGGTCATTGCCGTGGGTCTGGCAAGAACCCGCGCCGGCGCAGTGAAAGCGGCACGCTTAGGGCTGATCGAATTTCACCTCCACGGTGACTTCAACCGGAACTGGCTTTCCGTGTTTTGTGCCCGGCTTAAACTTCGCGTGTGTCGCAGCGTCAATGGCTCTTTGGTCAAGGTCCGGAGTGAGGGACCTGAGAACGTGACAATCCTTAACGAGGCCGTATTCGTTCACTACAAAAGTGAGCAGGACGGTGCCGGTTTTTCCGGCGCGAATCGCCTCCTTCGAATACTTCGGATTCGTCCAACTCACGTATGCAGGTGAAGTCACGTCCTTGCCCGCAAAATAGACGCCGCTGGCGAGTCTCTTTTGAGCTTCTTGTTTCTGAACAGCAGCCTTCTCGTTTTGAGGGTTCAAAGTGAGGGTCCGATCAAAGTCGGAAATCGCCTCCTTAAATTGTCCGAGTTTATAGTACGCTACGCCTCGGTTAAAATATGCGTTGGCAAAATCCGGCCACAGGCGGATGGCCTCGGTGAAACCGACAATGGCTTCTTCATAAAGCTTCCCGCTGTACAAATCCATAGCTCTGGAGTTGGCTGCAATGGCTGGCTGTATTCCGGGGCCGCTTGCGTGCTGGTCAGGTGGATGAATCGCCTGGGGCGGGTTAGCTGCCGGTGGTGGAAGGGCGGCGGCCTTTGGCTCCGCTTCCACTGGCAAGCTCGGCTTGATACTATTTCCACTCGGGTCAGGGAGGCGCGGCTCAGTTCCGCTGGGCGCGATGACCGGCGGCGGGGGCAGCGCTGGCGGCGGCGTTTCAGGGAGCGCGAAATGTGCGCCAGGCTGGGGGCTGAGTGGAGGGTTCGATGGCCGTATGGAGTCCGCGCGCGGCGCGTCCGCCAGAGGCTTGGGAAAGGTGGGTTTTGGGGTTTGCACGGCGGCGCCCGCTGCGTCCCGTTTGGGAGCGGGCTTTTCAGGGGGTACACCACCGGGCTGATCTGTATTATGGGCCTCCGCTACGAGCGGAGCGCTCGGCTGGAGCCGGATTTCAAGGGGGGAGGGCGCGGCGCCCTTCGTGACGCGCATTGATACCCGCGAGGGCTGAAATCCGTCCAGGTGGGCCTCGACATCATAAGTTCCCGGCTGTAACCGCAGGGAGCAGTTCGGGGTGACACAAGTTGTCTGGCCGACCCGGACGGTGGCGCCAGACGGGTCGGTATGGACTTCGAACGTCACCAGGCCGGGCCTTTGGAAGATTCTGTATAAAGAGAATCCACCAATCAGGAGGACCAGGAGCGCCGCTGCGATGAACACCAGTCGCTTTCGGCTTGCTGTTACAGGCCGTGTGGCGCGCTGTTGGGCCTGTGCAGAAATCGTTGCGAGGCGCTGCTGGAATTCGGCATCGCCGGAATACAACTGAGCAAGTGACTGGGCCTTGTCCAGCAGAGACCGGACCTTACGTTCGGTGGCGATCCGAACCGAGATGTCTTCGAGCGCCGCCAAATCGCGTTCGCGTCTTAACGATCGTTCGCGCTGTTGTAACTCGAAATCAAGCCGGGTTCTCAGTTCTATCAGTTCGGCATCGTTCTCCACATCGTGCGTGGCTACCGCATCGTCGATTTTGCGGATGGCATCCTGAATACGCTGCTCAGCCGAGAGGATTCCGACGGAGTGTAGGAGATCCTCGCGATTCTTCGCCTTCAATTGTGTGCGGCACTGTGCCAGCAACCGCTCGACGCCAGACTCCGCGGGAGCATCGCCTGACAAGGGCTCCAGGAGTGCGATGGCTCGGCCGGGAAAACCCTGCACCGCCAGGCGGGCAGCTTCGCGCATGGCGTTCTCGATTTCCCGCAAACGCTTCTGCCGCGTCCAATCCCGCGCGATCTTTTCTTTCAGTTCCGCCAACTCGGCGTCCTGCGGGAACCCGCGCAAGGCGTGCTCGATGGCTTCGGAAGCTTCCGCGAATCGGCCTTGCCGATGAAGTTCCGTGCATCGCACCACTGCTGCGTTCCGCACTTGCCGGCGTTCAGCGTCGGCGCGCGCGGCGATCACACCTTCCTGCAAGCGGCTCAGAGATGGCTCGGCGGGGTATGCTTTCAGGCCCTCCGCGAGGATTCCGAGTGCGCGGTCCAACTGGCGGGATTGCATGAGGGACTGGGCTTGCGACAGAATTCCCTGGACTTCATCGCGGCGGCGTTTCTCCTCCATGAGCGTACACGCCTTCTCACGCAGCGCGCTGAGCTCGGTGGAATCGGGATAGCGCGCCAGAGTTGCGCTTATGGCGGATATGGCTTCATCGAAATGTTCCCGTTGGAGCAGGTCCTGCGTGTACCGGAGAGCGGCCTGGATGGTTTCCTGGCGTTGCTGGAGGGCGGCGCCTTGTTCAGTCTGGAGTTTCAGCGTTTGCAGTTCGGCTTCGGAAGGATAATCATGTAGAGCCGCTTCGATGGCTTCGAGCGCCTCCGCGTGGCGCGCCTGCCGGTACAATTCGCGGCAGCGTTTGAGAACCTCCTCTTTCGCCGACAGTGCGGCCACCGAGTCGCGGAGCCGCATCAAACTCTCTTCACCGGGGTAGGATTCCAGGCCGCGCTGCAAGATCTCCAGGCTTTGGGTGAAGGCTTTCGCCTGGGCCAGACGCATCGCCTCGCTTGCGACTCGAGTGACGGCCTCGGATTTTTGCCGGTCCTGGAGCCTCCGCTTGGCCAAGTCACTCAGGGCAGTCAACTCCGGCTCGTCCGGATACTCCCGAATCCGGTCCGCCGTCAGCGCGATAGCCTGTTCGAAGAGGCCGTTCTCTATCAGGTCTTGAACCTTCTCCCTGGTTTCCCGGACTGCATTCAGGCGTTTCTGGACGGCCCAATCCAGCTCGATAGCCTGCTGGAGCGCACTGAGTTCCCGATCGCCCGGGAAAATGCGGAGGGCAGCTTCAAGTGCGCGTAGCGCTTCGCCGTAAGCGTTTTGCCGGCGGAGTTCCTTGCAGCGTTCAAGCGTTTTTTCTCGGGCCGCCTGTCGTTCACGTTCGGAGCGGGCAGCAATCGCCGATGCCCGGAGCCGCGTGAGCGATTCTTCGCCCGCGTAAGCCGCCAAACCACCATCGAGCGCCTCCAGAGCGGCGTCGAACTGTTCCTTCAAGAGCAGTGCTCTGGCCTGTTCACAGATCTGTCGAACGGCGCCCGCGCGTTGCTGATCGCGGGCCGCTTCGTGCGCAGCTTCGAGCAGTGAGGTGAGTTCCTGCTCACCGGGGTATTGCACCGTAGCTTGCGTCAGGATCTGCGTGGCGGCACTGGCCCGGCCTTGTTTGATCAGATCGCGAGCTTGGTCAAGCACATTGCGGACGGCTTCCATCCGCTGATCGCTCTTCCATTCCGCTTCAATCTGCCGGCGGGTATTGTCAATCTCGGGTTCTTTCCCATATTTACCGGAAAAGCGATCCAGGGCCTGGAGGGCGTCCGCAAATGCCCGCCTGGAACGCATAAGGTTGCCCGTCTCCAGTGCACTGCGCAAAGCCCGCGAACGCTCATACCGGATTTTCCCGGTAGCGGCCTGATCGGAGAGGCGGAGCAATTCCGGGTCCCCAGGGTAGGATTGGAGAGCACCGTGGAGCGCTTCCAAGGCTTCGCCGTAGCTCTCCTTTTCCAGCAACGCCCTTGCCTCCCGAGTAACCCGGTCCACGGCTTCGGTGCGCTCCTGCGCGAGCATCTCGTCTTGCGCATAAGCGAGCAGCTCGTGAACGGCGGGCGTATCGGGAAATTCGCTGGCAAGGCTTTGCAGAGCCGCCACCGCATCGGCAAAGCGACGGGTGCGGACCATATTCTTGGCCTCCGACATCCCGGTGAACAGGCGTTGCTGCCGTTCGCTAGCTTCCTTCTCGGACCGGGCGCGCTGCAGGAGTTTGCCGACCTCCGTAGAATCGGGGAACTCGATTTCCAGAGCCACCAGTAAGTCGATAGCCTCGTCGAAGGCCTGGAGCATAACGGACCCCTTGGCCCGGATGAGGCTATCGCGAAGCCTTTGCTCGCGGTCACGTTGATCGATCTGCTGGCGGATAGTCTGCAAAAGGGCGGCCGCTCGCGGATTCTGAGGCTCGGCCTGCAAAGCTACCGTCGCGCTGCGGTACGCGGCACTCAAGTCTTGCCGGGCGAGGGCGTCGCTCGCGTCGGACAGAAGGCTCTCGACCCGCCGAGCCTGCTCCATCGCGGTGCGCGCCTGTTCGATCAGTGCATGGATATTCGAGTCCATCTCATCCAGGCGGAGAGCTGATTCGAAATCGCGCAACGCTTCGGGATAATGGCGCGCCTGCAAGTGCTCTTGCCCGCTCTTCAGGAGCGCGTTAACTCGCGGGAGCACCGCTCGGCGGTGAAGCTGCGCTTGCACGGACTCGCGGAGTTCGCGCGCGCCGGGATGGGCAGGGTCCAGGTCGAGAATCTCCCGTACCAGGCCCTGCGCGGTGTCCACCCGCTCGCCGGCCAGCGCATCGCGAGCCTGCCGCAGAAGGCTGGTGGCGCGCGCTCGCTTCAGATCGAGAAGGACGGGGCCGACATCGAATTCGACGTCTTCGAGAGTCTGATACCGCGATCCTCGGTCTTTGCTCAAGAGCCGGGACACCACGGCTTGCAGTGGGTCCGGACATTCCGGGCAGAACTCGCGAATCGGCGCCGGTTCCACCTGCATGACCTGAAACATGACTCGGGCCGGTTCCGGCGCCTCGAACGGATGCCTGCCGGTGACCAGTTCGTAGTAGATGACGCCGTAGGAGAAGATGTCGCTGAGGAGGTCCGAACTGGAGCCCATGAACTGTTCCGGCGCCATATAGCGGAACGTGCCGACCACGCTTCCCAGGGGGGTTAGCCGGGATCCGGTTGTCTGGGTCAGCAGCGCTATACCAAAGTCCATGATCTTCACGCCGCCGTTGGCTAACAGCATCACATTGGCCGGCTTCACGTCGCGATGAATGATGCCGTGGCGATGCGCGTAGTGCAGTCCCTGGGCGATCTGCGACATGATCTGAACCTTGGCTAAAAGGTCTAACGGCCTTTTTCCAGTGATGACACGCTGCAGGTCCTCGCCATCGAGCAGTTCCATGACGATATACGGCGTACCGTCCTGCTCGCCGAAATCGTGGATCGTTACAATGTTCCCGTGTTGCAGTTTTCCCGCCGCCGCGGCCTCGTTTCGGAACCGGATGAGCGTGTCCCGCTCCCCCGTCTCGGCGTTTAGCATCTTGATAGCGACCAGCCGGCGTACGGTTGGGTCGAACGCACGGAATACGCGGCCGAAGCCTCCACGGCCGAGTTCTGCCTGGATTTCATATCTGCCGATGCGTTTGAGCACAGCTATCTCAAAATGATTCTAGACTATATCTCAAGCTCTCGCGCAACGATGGCGCCTGGCTTGCGTCCATGCATTCAAGGTCCCCACGCTGCCGGGCAAGTGAGGAATGAAGTTTTTACAGGCTTTTTACGTTCCCACGACAACTTATGCAGCCCGCGAGGATACAAGTGAGATTGGCACGCCCAGGCTGAAGCTGGGGTCCAGGAGGCTCAGATGAAACGAAACGTTTGGTTTGCTGTTCTTTTCGGACTGCCGATCGGATCAGCGGCCTACGCGGCAAATCCACAGCCCGTCCCGGTATACACCTTCACATGCAAGGGGAACAACACGCTCGGGGGGCATTGCCCAAACGGCGGCAGGCCCGTCTGGATCATACAGGGGTCCGATGGGAACTTCTACGGTGCGGCTTGGGACTCTCAAGAAGGAAGCTCGCAGCCGCAAGGCGGAACGATTTTTTCGCTCACTCCCAGCGGGACGTTTACCCTATTGCACGGATTTTCACCCGGATCGAACAACAGCTACCCCGGTGGTGACAATCCTGCTGATCTAATCGAAGGCGCCGACGGCAACCTGTACGGCTCAACGGCTGGTGGTGGTCGTCCAAATGGCGGGGTTTTGTTCCGAATCGGCAAGGACGGCTCGGACTTTAAAATACTCCATGAATTCTGTTCGTCTGCAAACTGCGCCGACGGCGCGGGCCCCGGGATGCTGGTATCTGGCGAGGATGGCAATGTTTATGGAACCTCCGCCGGGGGGGCGAACGGATACGGCACTATTTTTCGCATCATCCCGTCGAGCGGCGCGTACAACGTTTTGTTCAATTTCAGCGCTGCGTTTAGCCTCAACTATCCCACAGGGCCCACTCTAGGTCCGGACGGAACTCTGTACGGACTGCAGGGCGAGGCACTGTTTCATTTCGATCCGTCTACGGGAGACTTCCAGGAGGCTGTGCTGCCGTTCCCGTTGGAGAACGAGCTTCCCAGCGTCCCGACCAGCGGATTGACTGTCGGGCCCAATGGAAACCTCTACGGACTGTACAGTATCTATCCGCAACTGGGGAGCGGAGTTTTCGAAATGGGGCTGGACGGCAGTAATTTCCAACTCCTCGCGGAGTACACCGCGGATAGGGGCACTGCCGGCAGTCTGCTGTTAGCCACCGATGGCAACTTCTGGGTAGCCGAATACGACAACGGCACTACCGGCTACGGAGATATCGTGACGCTATCGCCATCGGATGGTGCGCTGCTGGAGACGGTCACGACGTTCACCGCGACTGACTCGGTAGGGGCGTACCCAGCAGCGCTGATACAGGCCAAGGACGGTACGTTCTGGGGCGCAACCCAGTCCTTCGGGAAAGCTTCCAAAGGCTTTTTCGCCGACGGCGTAGTATTCAGCCTGAACGCGAGCTTGCCGCCGCGGTAGGACATCACCAGCGATGCGTTCAGACTGGGAAAGGATTTCAGAACGTAACCCCTACCAATAGATCGGCCTGGTTACTCGTGCTGATAATCGGGCCAGCGTAGGCGGAGGAGAAGGCGGGCGTGGGCCATTTAGTGTATCGAATTTCAGGAGAAAGCCGGAGACGCAGAAGCTTCAGCGTTATTCCGCCACCTACGCTCACACCAGCAGTACTTGGATTGGTGGGCGGCGGAACGGATGGGGAACTGGTCGAGACACGCCGGTACACAACTCCTCCGTCAATAAATGGATGGATCGGGCCAAGCTTCATCTCGTACTTGGCCATAAAGGGAACCTGCCAATCGTTGACTGATGAATCGAGGTTCCCGTTGAAGTGACCACCGATTGTGCTAAACGAACTTTGCCGCCATAAGGCATCCACTTCGAAGGATAAGTGAAAGGGAAGGTGCACCTCCACAGTCGGCCCGATGGTGAAGCGTTGCTCATTGGCAAATGCGTTTCCATCAGCGATAGGGTCAGTCGTGTAAACACTTGTCAGCGGAACGCCAAGTTTCACACCAAAAGAAAACATCTGTGAATATGCCGGCCGACCTGCCATCAGCACCAGTGTCGCGGCGATAATCCAAGTTCGAATAACGTTGCGCATGTATATATCGAATCTCCGGCCGGCCGACGCCTGATCCTACAGAGAGATCCTTCTTCTTAGGACTCGTAGCTATCCTCTGCCAACTACAGGCGGAAACGCTTTATTTTGTTCAAGACGGTCAGATCGCCCCCGACGATGTAACGTCGGCCTCGCCCGCGGGCAGAGGAATCCGCATGACGGGGCGCACAAGCTTCGGGTAGAGGATATCGCGGCGCGGATTCGCTCGATTGTGGCAGCTTTGTTGCCGGCAGCGCAAGGAGATTAGTCCGGCGGCGAGCGCAATGTGCGCGCCACCTGCTACCATTCCCATGTGGGCGATTCCGCTTGCGTCCCGAGTTCTGCCTCGGCCGTCACAGCCACGACGGTTCCTGCGCGGCACTCTGCCCTTGTCCGCGTCACTCACTGGATCACCACCCTGAGCTTTCTTGCCCTGCTCGTCAGCGGAGTTGAAATCCTCATCTCTCACCCTCGCTTCTATTGGGGTGAAGCCGGCAACGCATTAAGCCCTCCGCTGTTCAAACTGCCGATCCCGGCCTCGAGGTCATCCGTGCCGACCGGCTATGGCTTCGTGCTGCCGGACCAGAACGGCTGGAGCCGGTATCTCCACTTTCAAGCTGCCTGGGTTGTTGTATTGACCGGGTTGGTGTATGTGGTCGCCGGCTTGTTTACACGCCATTTCCGGAAAAACTTGTTCCCGGATGGAGCCGATCTTTCGGCGCAGAGGCTCTCTGTCGCAATCGCGAACCATCTGCGCTTTAAGCCGCCGAGTGAAGCAGAAGCCTGGTCCTATAACGCGCTTCAGCGACTCACCTACCTGTTCGTGATCTTCGTTCTGTTCCCGTTGGTGATCTGGACGGGCCTGGCGATGTCGCCCGCCATCGCCTCCGCGTTTCCGGCTGCAGTCACTGTCTTTGGCGGTCAGCAATCCGCACGCACAATCCATTTCTTCGTCTCCGTGTTTCTTTTGCTCTTCCTGCTGGTCCACATCGTGATGGTGTGTCTTGCTGGATTCAGAAACCGCATGCGAGCGATGATTACAGGCCGCGTCAATGCATATAAGGAGTACGAATGAGCAACTTCTCACGCCGCCAACTGATCACCACGGGGCTTGCGGCGACGGCGGGCGCATCGGGTCTGGCCGTGGCCACTAGTCTTGCGCATCGTTATGGACTGATCCCGCCCGATCACGGCGGCATTTACGGGGCCGGCGAAACGCTGACCTATTCTTTCCAGCGCATGCTGACACGCCACTCGTTGGCCCGTGAGTTCCCTCGCAGCCAGATTTCGAGAACTCCGTTCGCAAACGGCAACCCGCCCCAGGACGAAGCGTTTAAGCGCCTTCAGGCCGGAGCGTTCGCCGACTGGCGGCTCGTCGTCGATGGGATGGTAGCCCGCCCCGCATCGTTCTCACTTCCCGAACTCAAGAGCTATCCCTCGCGCAGCCAGATCACTCATCTGGCCTGTGAAGAGGGCTGGTCTTTTATTGCGGAGTGGACCGGGGCGCCACTATCCCACATCTTGAACGTCGTGGGAATCCTCCCGCAAGCCAGATATGTGGTTTACTTCTCGATACAGCGCGGCTGGTGGGACAGCGTCGATATGGCCGATGCATTGCATCCTCAGACTCTGGTTACCTACGGGATGAATGGCGGTGAGCTTCCCGTGGGCCACGGTGGCCCGCTTCGTCTGCGTGTCCCCCGCCAGCTTGGCTATAAGAACGTAAAATATATAACCCGCTTGACGGTGACTGATAATCTGAAAGGGTTCGGCAAAGGTTTGGGTTCCGCGCCGCCAGAAGGCGGTTATGCCTGGTACGCCGGCATCTGACCAGGTTCACTGCGGATATCGTTCCGTGAGACATTTGCGCATTACGACTTTCGAACCGCGCAAGTCATAAAAAAGGGACTTAGGCACCCACGGCAGTCATTTGATATCTGGCGGAGAGGGGGGATTCGAACCCCCGGGTAGAGCTTTAGACCCTACGACGGTTTAGCAATGCGTGATGCGGCAGAACTTCGCCATTGGGCAGTAGCGTTCGCACCGGCGTCCGCATCGCCACCTTCCGTTGCGCTGCGCCCGAGCGTTGCGGCGCGTTCGCGAACGAGCGGTGCCTCGGCGGCGGCGACGAAGGCACACGGGCGTATATCCTCGAGCTGTAATGCTCGTGTCGTCTATCATGGAACCAAATGCCGGTTTTGCTCCAGATCCCCGAAAATCCCAACTGCGAGCCCATAGACGGCCAAGTCTTTGCCTGTCGCACACCGTCCCAGGTTGTGACGCATGTTCGACGTCGGCGCGATGAGGGGGATGCGTGGTGTTCTGTCATCGGCGTGAACCCTGACGGCGAACTGTGCCCGGCGATGGCATGCATCGTGGAGGATTCTGGCGATGGCTCATGCTATCTCGTCGTAGGTGGTGCGTGGGGCCTCCGATTCAAAGATTCCTCTGTGCCCTGGGACCTCAAAGATCGCGAGCAATGGGGCGAACCCTTCCTCCTGCTGGGAGGCGATGGACACGATCTGCGATTCGACGAATAGGTGGGATGAACGTTAGAATGCGAACGCGCTTCGGTCGGTCTAATGGCTGCCAATGGGTCAAGCTCCCGCGGTTCGATTGGTTCGCGAGGCTAGTTGGACGGATATGCTGTTATCGCCAGCTATGATTCCGACGCCGATTGAACTGGCCTCTCGCATGACCGGAGAGCCGGGGCGTATTTTTCACGCACCAAGAAGAGGTAGGCGACCATCCCCAGGACCAAAACCAGCCAAATTGCCTGCATCGGGGCTTCGTACCTGCCGGTCTTCTGCTTGAGCCAACCGGTCAGGATCGGCGCAACGATTCCGGCGACGCTGCACGCGCAGTTCTGCACTCCAGAGACCCGTCCGATTGCCGAAGGCGGAATCAGCGTCTGCGTAATGGCCCAGTAGTTGGCCGTCGCAAGACCCAGGCCGGAGAGCGACACAATCGAGAAGATCAAGGCGCCGTTCAGCGAAGAAGTCTGTCCGCCGATCAATTCCGTGCAGGCGATGGCAAATCCGGCGACGGTGAACCACTTACGCACAGTGACCGGATTACCACCCCTCCCGATCATCAGATCGGCGCACCAACCGGCCAGAGCGGCCACGATGGCCATGCCACCGAAGCTGAAAAACGTGTACAGGCCCATCTTCGAGAGCGACAAGTGGCGCTGCTCGATAAAGTAGGCCGGCATCCACGTCATGCAGAAATAGACGAAGTACATGTAGCAGAACGACGCAATGATGGTGCCCCACGTCACCGGGCTGGCCATGATCCTGCCAAACGGAATGGGCTGCGAGTCGTCTTTTATTTGGATGGCTTTCTGAACTTTGCGGCCATCCTCTTTGACTAACAGCATCCACGGTATCAGCCACACGATACCCCCTAGTCCAATCAACACGAACATCAGTCGCCAGTCGTATAAAGCAATGAGCCAGGCGGCAAGCGGAGCTCCCATAGCTGGTCCGATCTTCGTGCCGGCCATATAAAGGCCTACCGCGAGGCCCCGTTCCTGTTCCGCAAAATTGAAGCGAATCCATCGAACGCTCGCGGGAGCCACCACGGACTCGCCAACGCCCAGAACCACGCGTAGCGTCACCAACTGTGGCACAGAGCGCGCCATGGCCGTGCCGGCGGAAGCCAAGCACCAGAACAGAAAGCTGAAGGCGTACGGAAGCTTCACGCCGTATCGGTCCACCACCCAGCCGGCCGGGATCTGAAGCGCCGCATAGGCCCAGAAAAAAGCCGAGTTGAGCATTCCGCGGTCAGTGTCCGAAAGCCGGAACGACTTGATGAAGTCGGGCACCGCAAGGGCCACGGATAGGTTGGAGCGGGACGCATATGCAAGAATCATTCCCAGGCTCAACAACCCGATGATCGCCCAGCGCACCGGGGACGCAGCACGCCGAACAGGCTCCGAGGCCGTCGCGGCACTCACCATATGGTTCTGACTCTAACAGGATTCGCCTGCCGTCCACCAACTGCGCGTGACCCGCTGGGGTGGGCTTTGATTTCACCAACAATAACAGACCTGAATAACGGAATATGGACAACAGTGGTAGAGCTATACTCTTAACGAGGAGTGCCGGATGGCCGACATGAAGAGACGTGAGTTTATCGCCGCGGGTGGGGCGATCGGGCTGCCGCTCCAGGCGGCTGCCATGCAACAGAGCGCGCCGCGTTACACAGGGAATCCGCAGTTAAAAATCACCGATGTCCAAGTATTCCTGGTCAATGCGGGGCGAAACTATGTCTATGTGAAAATATCTACCGACCAGGGCATCCATGGGTGGGGTGAGGCTTATTCAGCGGGGCCCGACGAGGCTACGGCCGCGACCGTCCGGGACTTTCGGGAATGGCTGGTCGGCAAGGATCCACGGAACGTCGAGTATCTGTGGGCCACCCTGTACAACTTCACGCGCTTTCCGGGCGGCCTGGTGGTCAATGCGGCGATCAGCGGAATTGAGCACGCCTTGTGGGACATTGCGGGCAAAGCCGCGGGCCTGCCGGTTTACATGCTGCTGGGCGGAAAGTGCCGCGAAAAAGTGCGCGTTTACCAGAGCGCCTCGGGGCGGACACCTCAACAGCTAGCGGAGAATGCCAAAGATCTGATCGCGAAATACGGCTACACGGCGATCAAAACGGCGCCGCATCCATCCGGCTCGCAATCCATGCCGTACAACGCCGTGACCCGCGCCGCCGGCGAGCGAGCGGAGGCGCTCCGCCAAGCCGTTGGACCAGACGTCGACCTGTGCTTCGACGCGCACGCCACCATTTGGGAGCCGTACCGTGCGTACCAGATGGCGGAGGCTCTGAAATCCGCCCATCCCCTGTTCCTCGAGGAGCCGTTACGGCCAGAGAACATGGACTCCATGGCGGAGTTGCGGCGGAGATCCCCGATACCGATTGCCACGGGAGAGGAACTCTACACCAAGTTCCAGTTCCAGCAACTGCTGAGCCAAGGGGGCGCCGATATCATCCAGCCCGACATATGCCTGGCCGGTGGAATTCTGGAGCAGAAGAAGATTGCCGCCATCGCCGAGTCTCACTACACTATGGTGGCTCCGCACAACCCGCTAGGCCCGCTGGCCACGCTGGTGAACATCCACTTCGCTGCGTCCACGCCAAACTTCATCATCCTGGAATATCACCCCGACGACGAAGCGCCGCGCAAGAATCTGATCAAGGGCGACACCATCGTGGCCAAGAACGGCTATCTGGAGATTCCCGACAAACCCGGCTGGGGCTACGAAATGAACGAGGAGGCCTTCAAGAGCATGCCTGCCAAGCCCTGGCGGCGCGCCCCGGCATTCCGGGCGGACGGTTCTCCCGATTTCATCTAAAGCTTCGGGTACGACATGCAAACTGCCCGCCGTAGAGCATGGGTCTGGCCGCCATGCCCTTCGAGGTTCAAGCTGGTCAACACGATGCTGGATTTCTCCCGCATTGAAGCCGGGCGCGCGCGGGCATCTTGGCTGCCATTGGCGTTCATGATCCAGAGCGACGAATCCAGCGGTCCTCGAAGTCAAAGTAATGATCGTTGGTGAGACGTGTGGTGGAATGGGTCTCCTGGGAGGCGGCGATGAAAGTCCCCGACGATACAAAGGCCGCCAGCACGATGAAACGAATATTCATGGGAATCCGATACGAGAACTCCCTGGCAGGCGCGAAGAATCTCCCGCACGATCCGGTGAAATCTGTAGTGTTGTAACCCGAAAAAGGGCCAATGGGATTGATGTACTGTGCTTCCCCGGAATGTCACACGGACCCATGGTGCGCAGCGGGGAAGGCAACCGCGGGCGGTTGTGACCGTGCTCTGCAGAAATTTTCACGGCACACGATTATGCTCCGCCGTCACTCACCAGTCGAGCACGGCGCCATCCGGGGCGTACACGGCGGATTGCAGCGTCTCCTGCTCGAACGGGTGTTGGGCGGCGGCGCGCTCGTTGACCTTTATGCCGAGACCGGGCTGGTCGCACGGCAGCCAATATCCGTTCTCAGTCGTAAGCGCACTCTCGACCACTTCCCAGCGCCAGGGCACATCCGCCAGCATGTCTTCCTGGATCAGGAAATTCGGCGTGGAAAGCGCGAAGTGCAGGGCCGCCGCGTTGGCGATGGGTCCCAGCGGATTGTGCGGCGCGACGCCCACGTAATAGGCTTCCGCCATGGCGGAGATTTTCTTGGCTTCGAGCAAGCCGCCGCAATGGCAGAGGTCCGGCTGGATGACATGGGCCGCCTGCTTCTCCAGCACTTCGCGGAACTGGTGGCGCGTCACCAGCCGCTCGCCGGTGGCTATGGGCACGCGCACGGCCTGGCGCACCTGGGCCAGCGCATCGATATTCTCCGGCGGCACGGGCTCCTCGCAGAAGTAGGGCCGATATTCGGCGACGGCGTTGATGTATTCGATGGCCACGGCGGGATACGTGCGGCCGTGAAAGTCGATCATGATATCCACGCGGTCGCCCACGGCGTCGCGCAGGCGGCCCATCACGGCGGCGAATTTCTTGACGTAGGGCACGCCCATGAGCGGCTCGGAGTAGGGCACGAAGACTACTTTCACCGCCGTATAGCCGCGCGCCACGACCTGTAATGCGAGATCGATGACGCGCGCGGCGTCGAAACTTTCGTAGACCGAGCTCATCTCGCCGCCGCCCAGGTGCGTATACATCCTGACTTTGTCGCGCACGGCGCCGCCGAGCAACTGGTACACCGGCACGCCCAGGTGCTTGCCCAGAATGTCCCAGCAGGCCTGCTCGATTCCGGAGATGGCCGACAGGCCGATCACGCCCGGCCGGAAGAATGGCTGGCGATAGAGCTTCTGGTAGAGATGCTCGATGCGGGTGGGGTCGTCGCCCAGGATGAACGGCTTCAGATCGTCCACGGCGGCGGCCACCGCGCGCGTTTTCCACTCGAGCGAGGCCTCGCCCCAGCCGTCCAGACCCGGCGTATCGGTCTCTACCTTCACGAATACCCAGTTGCGCATCCGGGCATTCACGACGACGGTTTTGATGTCGGCGATCTTCAAGCGACTTTGCGCAGCTTGCTGACGCGGCCCACCTCCACCCACTCGACCACGAAGATATTGCCCTTGTGATCGAAGCAGGCGCCGTGCGGGCAAACGAACTTGCCGGGGATGAAATGGTCGCGGGTCAGCTTGCGGAGATCCTGCCAGGTCTTGGCTGCGCTATCGTCGCCGAGGTGGGTGATCACCTTGTTCTCGCGGTCCATCAGGGTAACGCGCGCGCCCAGGTCCGGGATGACGAACTCGCCGTGGCGCTCGCTGAAGCAGCAGGGGAGATTGGTGCCGCCGACGAAGCTCACGTGCTTGCCCTCGAGCGTGAAGTATTGCAGGCGGGCGTTGGCGCGATCGGCTACGAGGATGAGCGGCGCCGGGCCGCGCAGATCCACGGTGATGCCGTGGGGACAATCCAACTGGCCGGGCTCTTTGCCCTTGCCGCCGAAGGTGCGAATGAACTCGCCCTTACTGTTGTACTGGTTGACGTAGCTGGAGCCGTAGCCGTCGCCGACGTAGATATCGCCATTGGGCGCGATGGCCAGGTTGGTGGGGCTGTACTTGGTGAGCGGCTTGCCATCCTTGTCGAGCTTGTAGAATTCGGATTCCTTGGGATAGCCGAGGGTGAAGACTTCTTCGCCCTGCAGAGTGGTTTTGACCACGATGGCCCGCTTGGTGTCGCACAGGTAGAGGAATTCCTGGCTACCCTCTTTGCGGATATGCAGGCCGTGCGCGCCGCCCTGGAACTCCTTGCCCCAGGACTTGACGAAGCGGCCCTTGGCGTCGAACACGACCATGGAGTCGTGGCTTTCGCTCGCGTCGTTGACGGTGTGGTGGATGTAGATGTGACCCTGGGAGTCTTCGCAGACCCCGTGGGTATTTCCGTACTTGATATTGGCGGGCAACTCCCCCCAATCGTGAGTGACCTCGTACTTGTGATCGCCTTCGCCGAGGATGGGTTTGGCGCTGCCGGACTTGTTGTCCGCCCCCAGAATGATGGGGCCCAAGGCCGACAGCCCGGCCACTTTACGAAAAAGGTCACGGCGAGATGATTCAGGCATAGTTTGCATCAACGGTGCAGCCGTTATTGTACCGCCGTATAATAGAGTTATGGCAAGAGGTTGGGAAAGTAAATCGGTCGAGTCGCAGATGGAATCGGCTGAGGCCCACGTCCGTCCTTCTTTCGATGGGCATTTGGAAGCGGGAGAGCTTGATCTGCTCCGCAAAAAGGGAAATTTGATGCTTTCTCGTACCAGAGTCCTTCGGGAGCTGGAAACGATCCGGAACCCCCGATACCGCAGCCAATTGGAAAAGGCGCTGACGGATCTGAACGCCGAGCTATCGCGTCTGGAGCCGGGGAACGTGCGCACGGCAACCGCTTAGCAGCCGCGGCGCAATGTCGAAACAGGCTGTCGCGCTGTTCGCTCTGCTGTTGCTGACCGGAGCGGAGGCGCACGGTTACTCGGTCCTGGCCCACGAGGCGGTGATCGATTCAGCGTGGGACGACATCAAGCCCCTGTTGTTGAAGCGCTTCCCCGAGACCGCGCCCGCGGCCCTGGAGCAGGCGCACGCTTACGCCTACGGCGGCTGCATCGTGCAGGACATGGGCTATTACCCGTTCGGCAGCCACTACTTCAGCGACCTGACGCACTACGTGCGGACCGGCGATTTTGTGCAGGCTCTACTGCGCGATGCCCAGGACGTGAATGAGCTGGCGTTCGCTCTGGGCGCGTTGGCGCACTACTCGGCCGACAACGACGGGCACCCTCTCGCAGTGAACCGCGCGGTGGCCATCGAATACCCGAAACTGCGCGCCCGGTATGGCAATGAGGTCACCTATGAGGACGACGAAGCAGCGCATCTGAAGACTGAATTCGGTTTCGATGTGATCGAGGTGGCGCAAGGCAACTTTGCGGCGAAGAGCTATCACGATTTCATCGGGTTCGAGGTGTCCAAGGACTTGCTGGAACGGGCCTTCCGCGATACCTACGGGCTGGAGCTGAAGGATCAGTTTGCGAGCCTCGACCTCGCGCTGGGCACGTACCGGCACGTGGTGAGCACGCTGCTTCCGGAGGCCGCCAAGGTTGCCTGGTCGCTGAATCGAGACCAGATCGTCAGCGCGCATCCGGGCACTACGAAACGGACGTTCCTGTACAATATCCGGCGCTCGGACTACGAGAGAGAGTGGGGCAAGGATTACCGGCGGCCGGGAATCTTCGCGCGGTTCCTGGCTTTTCTATTCCGCATCGTGCCCAAGATTGGGCCCTTCAAGACGCTGGCGATCAAGGCGCCCACGGCGCAGACGCAGACGTTATTCATGCAGAGCTTCAACAGGACCCTGGACCTGTACCGAACGGTGTTGCGGCAAGCGGGTGCGGGGCAGTTGCAGTTGGCCAATACGGACTTCGATACGGGGCGGCCCACGGCTCCAGGGGAGTACCGGCTGGCTGACCAGACCTACGCGAAGCTATTGCGCGAGCTGGCGAAGCATGACTTCGCGGGCGTGAGTCCGGAGCTGCGGGCGAACCTGCTGGCGTTCTATCGGGATCCGAAGCCGGCGGTGGGCAGCGGGAGTCAATCCAGGAAGGTGGACCGGAAAGCCTGGGCCGATACGCTGGCGGCGCTGGAGAAACTGCGGGCGGTGTCCTGAATTCGACAGATCGACATTTTTCGAGAATTGTGTAGAATTTTGTAGAATTGTGTAGAATTTCATTTGCACGAAAACCGCTTGCTGACGCGCGCGGCTCGGAAACGCGGCGTTGTGAACGGCAAACGGCGGCGCTCAGAACGATAAAGTGCCAGTGCGCGGCTCTTCTTCGGCATTCGGCAGGTAGAGCGTCCTGCAATGCTCGCAGCGGTAGACCTCGGCTTGCGGACCGAACTTCTGCTTGACTTCGTCGCCGAAGAAATACCAGCGCTTGAGGTGACCGGCGCACAGTTTTCCCTTTTCATTTTTTTCATTGCAGGCGCGCATGCGCGGAACGCGGCGCTTCACCTTGGTGCCGTCTGTGAGCGTGGCAACCAGCTCGGAGACCGGGACCGGCCTATCGGAAACGGCGTATTTCGGATTCGCCATAGAGAAGCACAGGGTATCACAAGAGGCGGCGCAGCATGCGCAGGCCTTCGAGAATGGCCGTGCGCTCGGCGGGTTTGGCACGTTTGAGCGCCGCCACAATTGGATGTATGGCGATGGCCGGAAGAGTGTCGCGCATGAAGTCGCGCACGGTCTTGCCCACCACGATGGTGGTGGCGCGGCGGTCGGTTTCATTGGGGCGGCGCTCCAGGAGGTCGCGGGCTTCCAGGCGATCCACGATGCCGGAAACGGTGCTGTGGGCGAGACCGACCTGGCGGCTGAGTTCCTTGAGGCTGAGGCCTTCGGAGTGATAGAGCGCCTGCATAACGCTGCGCTGCGGGCCGGTGAGGCCACCGCGCGCGAATTGAGCCTCGACGGGCTGGCGCAACACCTGCCGCACCGCGCGCAGATGGCCGTCGATCTCCTGTGCCATGGCGGTCAGTTTCTGTTCTTTTCCCATGGCGTGTTTTACCGCACGAAGGGGATTAAGGCCCCCACTTCGCGTTGGTAGCGGGCGTATTCGGCGCCGAACTGTTCGAGCATGAAGGCCTCCTCGATACGCAGCTTCATGCTCCAGCCGACGAATGTCAGTGCCAAGCCGGCGAACCCCCGCAGTTCGCCGAGCACCAGGGCGGTACCGAATAAGGCGAGAAGGCCGCCCGAGTAGATGGGATGGCGGACGATGGCATACGGACCGGTGCGCATCAGTTGGTGGTCTTCCTTGACCGTTACGGTACCGCTCCAGTTGCGGCCGAGTGAGAGGCGCGCCCAGATGGCGAAGGCGCAGCCAATGACGGTCAAGGCCAGGCCGGTCCAGGAGATGGGCGGCCATGCGGGGAGCAATCGCCAGGCCAGCGGGCCCACGGCGAGCGGGTCGCCAAAGATCAGGCCGAAGCCCAGCACCATCATAATGACGTGAACAGTGCGGGAGCTGCCCGATTGCTTGCGGACAGAGCGCTTGGTGGCCAGGGCGGCGGCCAGCCAGACGATACCAGTGACTCCCCAGGTCCACTGAATGAACGCAAAAACACTGGCATGCACTTCTTGATTATACGTCGTATACGACGCGTCGTACACGACCGGGAAACCGCTCCCTGACGGTCACGGCTCGGTAACAGTCGGCTCTCAGGAGACCGTATAGCGTTCGGCGGCGAGCAGACGCTGCGCGATCTGGCGGCGGAACGTGATGGCGTCCACGGGCTCGTACTTCGAGAAGCGGCGCAGCACCACCAGGTTGGTGCGCAGGGTGTCGCCGTCAGAGCACGCGGCCACCACCGTGCGGGCGGTCACGTCGATATGGGCCATGGCGTCGCGCACCAGTACGGCGGTCATATCGGCGGCGTTGGCGCCTTTGCCGGATTCGGCCAGTTTCTGGGTCCGCAGCAGCGTGGATTCCATGGCGAAGATATCCATGATCACGTCGGTGATGGCGGCCAGGACTTCCTGCTGCTTTTCGAGCTCGAACATGTACTTCTGATAGGCCACGCCCATCAACAGGAGGGCGATTTTTTTGGCATTGACCAGGATGCGGGTCTCTTCGGCGAAGGGGCCGGAGATTTCATCGTCGGAGCCGCGCGGACCGCCCAGGACTTCCTGAAGCACTTCGGTGGCGGCCTGCACCAGGCCCAGTTGGCCGCGGGCGGCGCGCTTGAGCAGCATGCCGGTGGTGAGCAGGCGGTTGATCTCGTTGGTGCCTTCGAAGATGCGGTTGATGCGGGAATCGCGATAGGCGCGCTCGACGGCGTAATCCTGATGGTAGCCGTAGCCGCCGTGGATCTGCACGCCCTCGTCGACCACGTAGTCGAGCACCTCGGAGGCGTAGACCTTGATGATGGAGCACTCGGCGGCGAACTCCTCGACAGCTTTCAGCATGGTCTGGGGCGCGTTGGGCTGCTCCCAGGAGAAGCCTTCCAGTTGGGCCTCGATGAGCCCGACCACGCGATACGTCATGGACTCGGCGGCATACGTGCGAATGGCCATTTCGGCGAGCTTGTGCTGAATCATGCCGAATTCGGCGATGGATTGTCCGAAGGCTTTGCGCTCCTTGGCGTACTTGAGGCAGACGGCCAGCACGTTCTTTGAGCCGCCTACGGTGCCGGGACCGAGCTTGAGACGGCCGATATTGAGAATATTGAAGGCGATAATATGGCCGCGGCCGATTTCGCCGAGCACGTTTTCGACGGGGACGGGCACGTTGTCGAAGTAGACGGCGACGGTGGAACTGCCCTTGATGCCCATCTTCTTTTCTTCGGCGCCGGTCGAGACACCGGGGAACTTTTTCTCGACCAGGAAGGCGGTGAACTTCTCGCCGCCGACCTTGGCGAAGACGGTGAACAGATCGGCCGAGCCGCCATTGGTGATCCACATTTTCTGGCCGTTGAGGATATAGTGTTTGCCATCCGGGCTCAGGTCGGCGCGGGTGCGGGCAGCCAAAGCGTCGGAACCGGCGTGCGGCTCGGTGAGGGCGTAAGCGCCCAGCATTTCCATTTTGGCGAGCTTGGGCAGGTAGTGCTCTTTCTGCTGTGGCGTGCCGAAGTAGAGGATGGGCAGCGAGCCTATGCCGACGTGCGCGCCATACCAGCCGGCGAAAGAACCGTCGCCGGACATGTGCTCGATGGCCACCATGGCGGATACCAGATCGAGCTCCATGCCGCCGTAGATCTCCGGGATGGTGATGCCGGTAAGACCCAGCTCCGCGGCCTTGCGCAGGCAGGCCAGAGCTACGCCAGGCTCGTGGTGCTGGATGGCTTCCACGTTGGGACCGACTTCCTTGGCCCAGAACTCGTCGACCGTGCGGCCGATGGCCAGGTGCTCGGAGGTCAAATCTTCCGGCGTGAAAATCTCGCTCGGGGTGCGCTCTTCGATGAGGAAAGCGCCGCCTTTCGTTTTGGGTAATACAAATGTCGCGGTTGCCATGGAGTTCTCCTATTGCACTGTTTCGATTCTTTCAAAGATACCAGCGGCGCCCTGGCCGCCGCCTACGCACATGGTGACCAAGCCGTATTTCGCTTTGCGGCGGGCCATCTCCCGCAGGATGGTGGCGGTGAGCTTGGCGCCCGTGCATCCGAGCGGATGGCCCAGGGCGATGGCGCCTCCGTTGACGTTGACGATTTCCGGATCGATGCCGGCCTCCTGGATCACGGCCAGGGCTTGCACGCCGAAGGCCTCATTCAATTCCACGACGCCGATATCGCTGAGGGTGAGACCGGCCATTTTGAGGGCTTTGGGGATGGCCACGACCGGGCCGATGCCCATGATTTCCGGAGGGACGCCGCCGGTGGCGAAACTGACGAAGCGGGCCATGGGCGTGAGACCCAGCTCGCGGGCTTTACGCTCGGACATGACCAGGGCGGCCGCGGCGCCGTCGCTGGTTTGCGAAGAGTTGCCGGCAGTGACCGTGCCGCTCGAATGGAACACGGGTTTGAGCCTGGCGAGCGCCTCGATGGTAGTGTCCGCACGGGGGCCTTCGTCTTTAGCGAAGACGGTTTTGACGGCCTTGGGGCGCTTGCCGTTGGGGCTGATCCACTCGAATTCAAAGGGCACGATTTCGTCATCGAATTTGCCTTCCGCCTGGGCGCGCAAAGCGTTCTGGTGGCTGCGCAAGGAGAAGGCGTCGGCAGCCTCGCGAGTGATGTTGTACTTGCGCTGCACGCGCTCGGCGGTCAGGCCCATGTTCATGTAGATCTCCGGCCGGTGATCGACGAACCAGGGGCTGGGGGCAGCTTTGTGGCCGCCGCGCGGGATCAGGCTCATGGATTCGGCGCCGCCGGCGATGATGATATCGGCGCCGCCGGAGCGTATCCGTTCGGCGGCCATGGCGATGGCTTGCAGACCAGAACTGCAGAAGCGGTTGATGGTGACGCCGGTGACAGTATCCGGCAGGCCTGCGCGCAGGGCCACGCAGCGGGCCATGTTATTGCCGGACTCGGCCTCGGGCATGGCACAACCGAGGACGATATCCTCAATTGCATCCTTGGAGACTTGGGGATACTTGGCCAAAAGGCGGGTTACGACGGCGCCGGCGAGATCGTCGGGGCGGGATGTGCGCAGTGCGCCGCGCGGGGCCTTGCCGACGGCGGTGCGGAGACAGTCGATGATGACGGCTTCTTGCATGTTACTCCTCTAAAACGGGCACCCTAGTTTCTTAACGGCTTTCCCGTTTTGAGCATGTGCTGCATACGCTGTTGTGTTTTGGGCTGGCCGCACAGGCTCAGGAACGCCTCCCTTTCCAGGTCCAGCAGGTATTGCTCGGAGACGGCGGGGTGACCCGAGAGCGGGCCTCCGCACAACACGTATGCCAGTTTCTCTCCTACTACGGTATCGTATTCCGTGATGTAGTTGCCTTCGCGGGCCAGATAGATGCCGGTTTTCAGGAGCGCATAATCTTCGATGCCGCCCACCTCGATATCGGTTCGCGGGACGCCGGGCACGTAGTCGGGCGCGATCGCCAGCGCCAGGGCTTTGGCGTCGTCGATGAGGCGCTCGGGGTTCATGGAGATCTGATCCTGCGGGCGCAACAGGCCGAAGTTGCGGGCCTCGGCGGCGCTGGTGGCGACCTTGGCATAGGCGATCAGCTCGAAGGCTTTTTGCGCGCTGCCGAAGCGCAGCAGAGCTTCTTTGCAGCCGCCCGCTCCGGGAATGACGCCGACGCCTACCTCAACCAAGCCCATGTAGGTTTCGGCGGAGGCCTGCACGCGAGCGGAGTGCAGCGCAATCTCGCAGCCGCCGCCCAGGGTCATGCCGAACGGCGCCGTGACTACTGGCTTGGGCGCGTACTTGATGAGCATGGTGGCCTGCTGGAAGCGGTTTATGGCGGATTCGAGCTCTTCCCACTCCTCTTCCTGAGCGGCCAGCAGTACCAGCATCAGGTTGGCGCCGACGCTGAAGTTTTCGCCCTGGTTGGCGACGATCATGGCGTCGTAGTGTTTGGCGGTTTCGTCGATGCCGGCGCGGATCATGGAGATCTGGTCGTCGCCGAGCGAGTTCATTTTGCTGTGGAACTCGACGCAGAGGACGCCGTCGCCAACGTCGATGAGCGAGGCTCCGCCGTTCTTCTTGAGAACTCCGCGAGCGCGCTTCACATCCTTGAGCACGGTGATGCCGGGGCGGTCTTCGAGAGCCTGATAGGTATTGGCGAGCAGATCGAAGTAGGCGGTGTGCGGTTGACGGTCGCGGTCGGCGGCCTGGTAGAAAGATTTGGCGCCAGTGCAGAGCATCTTCTCGACATTTTCCGGAATCTGGCGCTGCTCGCCGCGCATGCGCGTGACGGTGTCTTCGACGCCTAGGGCATCCCAAAGCTCGAAGGGGCCAAGGGAGTTGGCATAGCCCCAGCGGATGGCGCGATCGATTTCGACGATGCGATCGGAAATCTCGGGCACCATGGCCGCGGAGTAGAGCACCAGGTCGCTGAAAAGTTTCCAGAGGAACGCGCCGGCGCGATCGGGCAAAGCGACGAGCGTGCGCAGGCGCAGCGGCAGGTCTTCGATATTGCGGACGCCTTCGACAGAAGCGAAGCGCGCTTTTTTGGAGGGATGGTATTCGAGGGTCTTGAGATCGAGCGCGTGAATTTCTTTGCTGTCGCCCTTGCCGGTGCGTTTGTAGAAGCCCTGGCCGCGCTTTTCACCGAGCCATCCGCGCTCGATCATCTGGGCGAAGAAGGGCGGAAGAACAAAGCGCTCGCGCCACGGATCGTTGGGGACCAGCTCGTAAAGATTGCTGGTGACGTGGGCCCAAACATCCAGACCTACGATATCGAGGAGGCGGTAACTGGCGCTTTTGGGCAGGCCGATCAACTGGCCTGTGAGGGCGTCCACCTCTTCGATGGTGAAACCTTCTTCAACCGTCAGCTTTTGGATGGTGGCTCCGAGGAAACTGCCGATGCGGTTGGCGATGAAGTTGGGGGTATCCTTGCAGGGTACGACGCCTTTGCCGAGATGGCGATCCGAGAAATGGGCGATGAAGTCCCAGACTTCGGGCGAGGTTTCGGGGCCGGGGATCATTTCGAGCAGATGCAGATAGCGCGGCGGATTGAAGAAATGCGTTCCGAGGAAATGCTGACGGAACTCGGCGGGGAATCCTTGGGCAATGCTGGCGAGGGGGATACCGCTGGTATTGGTGGAAAAGATGGAGCCGGGCTTGCGGACCTTGATTACTTTGTCGAGCAGGCTGCGCTTGATTTCGAGATTCTCGGTGACGGCTTCGAGGACCCAGTCGCAATCTTTGATTTGGCCCAGGTGGTCGTCGAAGTTACCGGGAGTGATGAGCGCTTTGGTCTCAGGCGTAAAGAATGCGGCGGGCTTTTGTTTCAGAATGGCGTCGAGGCCAGCGAGGGCCGCGGCATTGCGGCTGGGCTGATTGGGAAGAACGATATCGAGTAAGAGGGCTGGGATGCCCGCATTGGCAAAATGGGCGGCGATGCGAGAGCCCATGGTGCCGGCTCCCAATACGGCTACACGGCGCAGTGGTGTCATCAGTGGGATGGTACCGCGAAACGCAGGACGTCAGCCTGCGATGAAACTGGTAAGTTGGTCCGCGGGAACTTCGACGACCTTGCCGTCCTTCCAGAACACCATGGGCACGCCGTTCATACGGTGCTGCCGGACGGCTTCCAGGAAGGCCTGTTGCAGCGCTTCCTCTATGGCCTTGCCATCGCGAAAGAGAAAATCCAGATCCTTCTTGGGTTGCTGTTCTAGTTCCATAGCCTGTTGATATTATCCCACAGGTTGGGGTCGGCGATTATGGTGGCTTGATCGAAAGAACCGCTCGCGATCAGGCGCGGGCTGACGCCAGACGAGTTGTCGTAGAACCCCCAGGTGGCGGCCAATGGGTAGTAGATGTGAAAGAAGTTCTTTAGACCGGCTTCATAGCGCCGCCTGATCACCGGCTCGGGGACCGCATGTCCGCCTTCCACGACCCGCTTGTTCACGCGGGCGACGGCCATGTCCGCGGACGGCAGCCAAAAGAAAACAATGCGAAAAGCATAGCCGCTTTCGATCAGCGTTTTGATCCACGGAGCGAAGCTGCGGCTGGCAAGCGTGGTCTCGAAAGCGACATCCGCCCGTTCCGCGGTCAGGCGGTGAAGGCGTTCCAGCATGACCCTGCCGGCCTGTATCGCGACGCTTTCGGGACGAAAGGCGGAGAGACCTTTGGCGATGATATCGGCATTGACGAACTCCTGAACGCTCAGGGCGCCTACCAGGAGGTTGGCCGCGGCGGTTGTCTTGCCCGCTCCGTTCGGACCTGCCACGACGATGAGGTTGGGTACTGGACCAGGCATTACGTTCATTTCGACAGCAGGTCCATAGTAGCGCGAAGCCCAATATGATACTATGGGATACTTAAATCTGAAAGATGAACAAATCATGAAACACATCGTCATCCCGGCATTTCTTTTCTGTATAGCCTTTCTGGCGCCACGGGCCTCGGCCAACGTCGCCACGTTTGGGAACAGTACTCAAAACGTCACTTTTACGGGTCTCGGCGGCAATGCCCAGGGCGAGGGCGTGAACAGCGTCGTCTGGGGCACGTGCGCGTTTGACGGCCAGAATACCAAATGCACGGTCTCGGCGCCCTTCACCGGCGTCGGGGACGGCGGCACCATCACGCTGCTGGTCACCTATCCGGGCAATGGCGCCACTCCGCTTACCGCCACGTCGATCAGCCCAGACAGCAATCAGATTACTCTCAGCTTTACCCCCGGCTCCGGCGCTTCTTTCCAAGTGTCGCTGGCAGAGAGCAACGGCACCACGGTTATGTTTTACGAAACTTCGAGTTTCTATTTCAACTTCTCAAATTACACGTGTACCGGGCTCACCAATGCCGCATGCTCCGTCGGACAAGTAGGGCTCACGCAGAACGCCACGATTAGCGGAACCATCGTCGGCACATTCGATGCCACGCCGGTCATCGGGCTGCCGCAGGGCGTGATCAGCGCCAGCGCCTACGGGGCGTTCACCGCGCTCGCGCCGAGCACCTGGATGGAAATATACGGCGTGAATCTTGCCACCGTCCTGTCCCAGAAGTGGACCGGCGCGGATTTCAATGGCAACCAGGCGCCCAGCGCTCTGGGGGGAACCACGGTCACGGTCGGCGGCCAGCCCGCATTTATCGACTATGTCAGTCCTGGACAAGTGAATGCCCAGGTGCCATCCACTATCGCGCCCGGACTGCAGCCGGTAGTGGTTACCACGGCGGGCGGAAGCAGCGTGGCCTTCATGATTTCGGTAAATTTAACCGAGCCGGGCCTGCTCGCTCCGGCATCGTTCAACCTGCAGGCGGGACAGTACGTCACCGCGCTGTTTCCGAATGGGACCACTTTTGTTCTCCCTCCCGGCTCTATCCCCGGCGTTGTATCGGCGCGCGCGAAACCTGGCGATACGATCGTCCTTTATGGCGTAGGCTTTGGGACCGTGACGCCGGATAATCCAGCGGGGATACTGGTATCCCAGACGAACACGCTTACATCGACCTTCCATGCCTCATTTGCCGGGACGCCGGCTACGGTGAACTACTCCGGACTGACCGCGGGTTATTTGGGTCTCTATCAGTTCAACGTGGTGGTGCCGAACGTCGCCGCGAGCGATTCGGTGCCGTTCACTTTCACACTGGGAGAGAACGCCGGCACGCAAAACCTGGTGATCGCGATACAGAACTGAACCGCCCCTGCGTGAGCGCTGACGGCGCGGTATAATTCTGCTCGTGAAAAGCTACGCACGCGGCCCCGTCTTGCCGCTGTTGGAGAAGACTATCGGCCAAGCCCTTGCCGATTCGGTGGCGCGGAACCCTTCGGGCGATGCGCTGGTTTCGCGCCATCAGGGCGTGAGGCTTTCGTACCAGGAACTACAGGAGAACGCCGGGCGCACAGCGCGCGGATTGTGGGGGCTGGGCATACGGCCGGGCGATCGCGTGGGCATGTGGGCGTGCAACTGCGTAGAGTGGGTGTGCCTGCAACTGGCCACGGCGCTGACCGGCGCGGTGCTGGTGAACGTCAACCCGGCGTATCGGTCGCACGAGCTGCGGTTCGTGCTGCGGAAGTCCGGGATAAAGGCGCTTTTTCTGTACGAGAAAGATGCGCGCGTGCGATACCTGGACATTCTGCAGGAGGCTCGGCGAGACGCGGATGCGGCGCTCGATCATGTGGTGCTGTTGGGCACCGAGGCGTGGGACCGCATGCTGGCGGGCGGCGTGGATGTGCCGGCGGCATCCCTGAGTGGGACTGGTCCCGACGATGTGGTCAACATCCAATACACGTCGGGCACTACGGGGTCGCCCAAGGGCGTGCTGCTCACCCATCGCAACCTGGTGAATAACGCTTACGTGGTTGGTCGGGCGATGCGGGTGGCGGCCAGCGACCGGCTATGCTCGCCGGTGCCGCTCTACCATTGTTTCGGCTGCGTGATGAGCTCGCTGCTAGCGATGGTACACGGCCTGACGCTGGTCATGCCGGCCGCGCAGTTCGATCCGCTGGCGACGCTGGCGGCCATCGAGGCGGAGCGCTGCACCCTGATTTACGGCGTGCCCACCATGTTCATCGCGGAGCTGGAGCATCCGGACTTTCACAAATACGACACGCGCACGCTGCGCTCGGGCATTATGGCCGGGGCGCCTTGCCCCGTGGAGGTGATGCGGCGGGTGGTGACGGAGATGCACTGCAGCGAGATGTGCGTGGGGTATGGGCAGACGGAAAGTTCTCCGTGTATCACCATGTCGGCCGCGGACGACGATCTGGAGCACCGTGTGGCGACCATCGGCCAGGCGCTGCCGGAGACGGAAGTGAAGATCGTGACCCCGTGGAACAACGAGATCGTGGAGTCGGGCGATCGCGGCGAATTATGCACGCGCGGCTACTTGGTGATGAAAGGGTACGATCAGGAGCCGGAGGCTACAGCGCGAGCCATCGACGCGGAGGGATGGCTGCACACGGGCGACCTGGCGGTGATGCGGGAGGACGGCTACTTCCACATGGCCGGCCGGTTGAAAGAGATGATCATACGGGGAGGCGAGAATATTTATCCGCGGGAGATCGAGGAGTTTCTGCACGAGCATCCCAAGATCGCGGACGTGTATGTAGTGGGGCTGCCGGATGCCAGGCTGGGCGAGGCGGTGCTGGCATGGGTACGGCTGAAGGGCGGCGAAAGAATGGAGGAGGAGGACGTGTGCGAGTACTGCCGGGGGAAGATCGCGCATTTCAAGATTCCGCAGTATGTGCGGTTTGTGGATGCGTTTCCGATGACGGTGACGGGGAAGGTGCAGAAGTTCCGTATACGGGAGCAGGAGATCGCGGCGCGGGGGCTTGAGGAGGCCGCGGCGATTCGGACGGCGTAGGCTTGTGGAAAGGCCATTTCGCATCAGGAATGGCGGCGCGTGCCCAGCCTCCGTCTCGGGCATTCTCCGAGTGGCCGACTTATACGGCCAATCTCTGCCCGTTATGCGGACGGGCTGAGTTTGCGAATTTGGGAGAGGATTTTGGTGAGGCGATTCAAAAGTCGATCAAGGCAGCGCCGCGGAGGGCCGTCAGGCAGGGACCGACGGAACATCTCGATGGCATGTTGAGCGAAGAGCAGAGAGTCGATGACACCGTTCTGGCCGGT
>Ga0302324_100000331_pt1 | contig 126134 bp, 116 predicted proteins | sample Palsa_T0_1_FD_201949 | JGI IMG/M metagenome (GOLD analysis project Ga0302324, IMG submission 201949) | Peat permafrost microbial communities from Stordalen Mire near Abisko, Sweden - Palsa_T0_1 | ecosystem: Environmental > Terrestrial > Soil > Palsa > Peat permafrost | place: Sweden: Abisko... | reverse complement strand
TCGCGGCAGGACCAGCTGTCGAAGGAAGTTCCCAAGGTTGTAGGCCAGGACGAAGAGATGCAGTCGGACCTTGTTGTCGTCGAATTCGTGGCACGACAGCCGCGTCCACTTCACCGCATTCTTGCCTTCCTTGATCCATTGTTCTGCCGTTCCCCGCTGGTTATAGAAGCGGACGACCCGTTTGGCTGGCCGCGTGAGGTTCGTCACGATGAAGCCTACCCGGGGGAACAGCTCGCCTTTGTGCCATTCGACCTTGGCGACCACTCGACGGGACCGGTTCCAGCTCTGCGCCTGGTAGGAGAAGTCGGAATAGCGGACCAAGGGCGCATTCGAGGGACGGCCCACCGGCCGGGTCAAGAGCGGCTCGATCTCCCTCTGCAAGACATCGTTTCCCGGAAGGCGGATCGCGTAGTCGTATCCTTCTGCCTCCAGGAACTCATAGAGTTCCGGCTGGGCGAATGCGGCGTCGGCTCGAAAGCGGCAGGGAAGTTCCAGATCGCGGTAGCGGGCTACGACTGGCTCCAAGACCTCCCTCCAATCCTTAGCGCTGTGGACGTTGCCCTCCCTCAGGATCGAGCGTTCGACATCGCCAAACTGGTTGAAACAGAAGAGGGGGTGATAGCAGGTGCAGCCGAAATGCCCGTTATAGGCCGTGCCCTCCTGTTTTCCGTAGGTCTCGCTGACGGAGCTGTCCATGTCGAGGATCACCTCCCGCAGTTGCCGATGATCGCGTAACCGATCGATCCATTCGCCAGAGAGGTTCGCCAGGGTCGCCAGATTCCGGGTCTGTGCCAGCACTTCGGTCTCGAATCTCGCCATTTGGCTGGTGGACGCGGCCGCGTGCTCGGTCGCACGCCCGCCAACCACGTGCCGCATGATCGGATCAACCGCGAGCCGTTCAGCGTCGTTTGTATCTTCATAGCCAGCAAGCCGGCTGTATATAGACTGGCGAATCAGGGCCAGCATCGAGTGCTGGGTGTTCTTGCCGGTCCGCCAGTCGTTTAGCACACGGCCGCCCATCAACGTCAGTCCGAGCACCTCGTCCATCTCTCTATAGGCAAGCAGACCGGCATCAGAAGAGATTTTGGCGCCATGGAATTCTAGCGCCAGACGCCGGTCGAAACTCAGTCCTATATGTTCGTTTTTGGTCGCACCCTTAGGATTGTAGGACTTTTCAGCCTCGAAGTCGGTTATGCCATTCATGGATAATATTTTAAACAGTTCCATGGGGAGCGTTCGTCATGCCAATCTGGGAAATCCGGGCTCACGGATGAGCTTCGCAACGTCGTCCTGGCTCATTTTTCCAGAAGCCAGGGCCAGCATCATTTCAATAGCCCTTGGCTCAGAAAGCGTAAGCTCGATGCCGTTCAATCCGAGGAAAACGGCGGCGCAGACAAAGGCCGTGAGCTTGTTGCCATCGCTGAAGGGATGGTCCTTTACGATCCCATGGGCGTAGACGGCCGCCAGCGCAGTTACGTCTGGCTTATCGCGATGGAAACGGTTCGAGGGACGGGCGAGGGCCCCCTCGAGCGCGTTCTCATTGCGGACGTCCGCCAAGCCTCCGTGTTCGCGGAGCTGCTCCTCATGGAAGGCCAGTACCTCTGTCCGGCTCGGTCAAACTGGCTCCTTCACTTTGCCAGTTCCCTCAGCGTGTTGCGGTATTGCTTCGCCACGTCCCTGTAGATCTCCATCGCCTTGGCGAAGTTCGGATCGTGCGCTACGACTCTGTAGCCATCCTGTCCCTGGGTGAGATAGACAGTATCTCCTTCCGCGACGTTAAGACTTCCGAGTACTTCCTTGGGAATGTTGACTCCGACAGAGCTGCCGAAGGGGCGGAGCTTAAGGGCGTGCGTCATGGATGGTTATAATCTGAGTTATAACCCGGTGTCGAGACGACACAAGCCGGGAGAATATCCCTTAGGGAGGAACTCGCCGGGGCCCCGCGGGGCGGCCCAGTCAGCAGGAAGAAAGGCCCGTGCCTTCCGGAAAAACCGTCCGGATCAGCTGCTGTCCTTGGTCGGCGGCGGGGGCGGCGGCATCTTGGCCATGATGCTCTCGTCCGCCCTGTCGGCGATCATCTGGGTGTAGCGCTGGAGCTCGAGCTCGGCGTTGTGGCGGGCCACCTCCTGGAGCTCGATCTTCTTGTCCATCTCAAAGGCCTCGCGGGTCAGCCGGTCCTTGTCCTTGTTGAGGTTGTCCAGCTCGATGGTGAGCTCCGATACCTCCTTCGCGTACTTCTCGGCCGAGGCGTTCGACTTGTCGGTGTCGGCCTTGATCCTGGCCATCTCGGTGTTGTACTTGTCCTCCTTGTCCTTGGCGGCCTTGGCCTCGGCGGCGGCCCGCTCGACGTTGCGGCGCTCGGCGTCGTCCATTGCCGTCTTCTCGGCGGCCGCCTTCTTCGCGTCGGCCTCCGCCTTCTCCTTGGCCATCTCGACCTTGTGCGCCTCCTCGCGGGCCTCCGTCTCCTTCACGCTGGAGAGATAGAATACCAGGAAGAGCGCAAGCAGCGCGGTTGGGAAAAGGACGTAGAACCATTTTTTCATGAGGGCGCCTTGTTTGTTTTAAAGTGTCCCGGGTCTCAGTTGCCGGAGTTCTTCTTTGCGGCCTGGGCCGCGGCTATGGCCGCGGCCTTGGCTATCGCGGCGTCGGCCGCCTGGATCTTGGTGATCACGTCCGCCAGCTTCGCCTGGTTGGATGCGGCCTCGGAGATGTACTGCTTCAGGAACCCGAGCTCGGCCTCGGACGTCTTCTCCTCCGCCTGGATCTTGGCGATCTCGTCCTTGGCCGTGGCCACGTCCTTCGTGAGCTTCTCGGCCTGCCTCTCGAGCTTCTGCGCCTCCTGGGCGGCCTTGTCGTTCTCCAGGCGGGCATTCTCCCTGTCGTCCTTCTGCTTGCGGTCCTTCTCCTCGCGGGCGAGCCGGTCGGCCTTGCGCTGCTTCTGGGCCTCCAGGGCGTCGTGAATGGCCGCCTCGCGCGCCGCGGCCTCGGCCTTGAGCGTTTCCAGCTTCCTCTCCTTGACCTGGGCCGCTATCGCCGCCTGCTTGGCCTCGTACTGGGAGCTGAAGTTCCAGTAGTACGCACCGAAGACGATGAGGACGACGACCGGGGCTATGATATAGATCTTGGATTTCTTCATGTTGGTGCCGGAAATTTCTATTGTTTTTCAGCTGGTGCGTCGGCCGCCGCTGGCGCGGCCTCGGGTGCGGGCGCCTTCTTCACGTCCCTCTCCTTGATGGCCTCCTCGATCGCGCCCTTCAGCGCGAGGGCCTGGTGGTCCGGCGGCTTCGGCGCCAGGAGCTCGATCGCCTTGTCTATCGCGACGCTCGCCTCGTCGAACTTGCCGAGCTCGTAGGCCATGTAGGCGATGAACATGTACGTCTGCTGGGGCTTCGCGAGTCCGCCCTTGCCGACGGCGACCTCGGCGTGGTCGAACGCCTCCTGGTTGTTGTCGAGCTGCTGGTAGACCTGGGCCACCTTGAATTCCAGCTCGCCGTTCTTCGGGTACCTCTGGGCGGCCTCCTTGAGCACCTCGATCGCCGTGAAGTCCTGGTTGATCTGCTGGTAGGAGGCGGCGAGGAGGAGCCAGTTCTGGAGGTCGGAGTCGATTCCCCCCGTCCTCAGGCCCTCGTGGAGCAGGTCCGCGGCTATGCCGTACTGGCCGATGTTGTAGTAAAGCGTGAAGAGCGTGTAGTTGTCCCTCGGCGTCTTCATGAAGCCCTTCTCCTGCGCGCGCTCGATCGTGTTGATCGCTCGGATGTTGTACATGCGGATCTTCCGCTCGTCCTTGTTCTTCGGATCCTGCGCCAGGGCCATGTAGAACATGTCCAGGTCCATCCAGTAGCTCTTACTGTTTGGGTTGTGGGAGAGCAGGAGCTCGAGCACCTCGGTGGCGCGGGCGTAGTTCTGCTCCTGCTGGAGCGTGGCGAGGAGGAAGACGTAGAGGCTGTCCTTCGGGTGGACGCTCATCAGGAGGGTCTTCTCCACCTGCTCCCTCGACCTCCGGATCATGTCGGCGTCGGGATGCGCGGGGTCCCTTGCGACGGCCGACGCATAGAGGAGCTGGGCGTAGTAGAGGGAGTTGTCCTCGGTCGGCTTCGGGGCCACCGTGAACCAGCGCTCGATGTAGCCTATGGCCTTCGCGTAGGTCGCGACTTCCGCCTCGCGGTCGTTCTTCTGGGAGTCCGCCAGCTGGTAGTAGAGCTGCGACAGGAAGTACAGGATGTCGGCCTGCTCCTTGCCCGTGAAGAAGTGGTGGCGGTCCGAGATCTCGAGCGCCCTCTCCAGCGGCGCCACAACGGCCGGGTAGTCGCCCTTCTGGGTCAGGATCTGCGCCTCGGTCCTGTTGAGCACCGCGGCGTCGTAGCTGTCCGGCGCCGCCGACTGGAGCAGGCCCTCGACAAGGCTCATGGCCCCGTTCCAGTCCTTGGAGGTCAGGAAGGGCTCGAGCTTCGCCAGGCCGTCGCCCACGGAGTCGGAGAGGGTAGGGTTGGCGTCCTTGTCCTCCTCGGCCCGGAGGCCGGCCGGCAGGATGAGGAGGAGGGCCAGGGCGGCCGCGCCTAGGACGAGGGTTCTGTGGCGGTGCAAGATCGGTGGCACGTTCTTATTGGTCCTCGCTCAGTGTGAAGACAATGGGCACCTGCATGTGCGTGAAGACCGCGTGCCCGTTCTTGCGGCCGGGCTTGAACTTCCACCTGCTGACGGCCTGCACGGCGGGCCCCTCGAACTCGCGCTGGGACGAGTGGACCGCGAACGCGTTCCTTACGTCCCCGTTCGTGTCGACGATGAAGTCGACCTGGACCTCGCCGGAGATCCCGGCGCGCCTCATCTCAAAGGGGAACGTGGGGCGGGCCTGGAATTTCGCGACGGGCGCCTGGTCGAGCTTCGAGATGTCGAAGACCTCGATCCCTGCGAGGCCGGAGCGGGTCTCGGGGATCTTGACGATGTTCTTGGAGATCGCCGACAGGTCGGGAGGCGGCGGCTCGATCTGCTGCACGAAGGAGTCCGGGGTCGCGACCTGGGGGACGTCCTGCTGCATCGGGGGCGCGATGTCCTGTGGCACGGGCGGCTGGTCCTCGACGACCTCCGGCTCGTCCGGCTCGATCTTCGGCATCGCGATCTGGATCACGTCGTCCTTCTCCTTGACCACGGCGCGCGGCTTGTAGTGGGAGAGGTTCCCGCCCCAGCCGATCAGGAACTCCACGGTGATCGTGAAGACAAATCCGATTATGAGGTCGCGACGCATGGGAAGGGTGGTTTGCGGGGGCTATTTGCCGGTGTCGGTCACGCGGGTCTCGATCGAGACCTGCTCGATGCCGGCCTTGCGCACCTGGTCGAGCGCGTAGCACGTGGGCCCGAACTTGGCCCTGCTGTCGCCCGAGATGAGGACGCGGGGCAGCTTGACCTGGCTCTTGTACGACTCGAGGCGGGGCCCGAGCTCCACGGTCGAGATCGGCTCCTTGTTCCAGAAGTAGGTGCCGGTGTCGGAGACCTGGAGCGTCACCATGTCGTCGTCCTTCTGCTGCTGCTGCTGGGTCTGCGCGACCGGCAGCTGCACGGGAAGGGACATGATCCTGTTCAGCGACAGGGTGTAGAGGACGAACGTCGCCAGCAGGAAGAAGATGACATCGATCAGGGGTATGATCTCGATGCGGGCCTTCTTCGCGCCGTCGCCTGCGTTGTGTGAGCCTCCGCCTGCCATGGTGGGTGTGTGAGAGCTGGGGGGTTGCTAGGTTCCCGCGGCGGCGGCGGACTTGACCGTCGTCTCGATCAGGACCTTGTTGATCTGGGCCTTGCGCACCTCGTCGAAGACATAGATGACCGACGAGAACGAGGCTTCGGCGTCGCCGTTGATCAGGATCCTGGCGTCATCCGGGTGCTCGAGGTGGAACTGCGTGAGCCTCGCGATGAACTCGTCAAGCGTCACGGGATCCTTGTCCCAGGCCATCGTGCCCTCCGCGGTGATCGTGATCGTCGCGGTGCCCGAGGGGTCGCGGGGCTCGCCCGTCTCCGAGCTCGGCAGGACCACGTGGGGTCCCGCGGACTTGTTCAGCGAAAGCGTGAAGAGGACGAAGGTCGCCAGCAGGAAGAAGATGACATCGATAAGGGGTATGATCTCGATGCGCGCCCTCTTCTTGCCGCCTCCTCCGCCTGAGCTTGAGCCTGCCATGATGGATCGCCGGGAGGCGGCCTCAGTGCGACGCGGCCTCGGATTTCTTGATCAGGATCTCGAGGGCGTGGGAGGCGTCGGCGACCTCCTGCTTCGCCTGCTCCGTGCGGGCGTTGAGGTAGTTGAAGGGGAAGAGGCAGGTGACGGCGATGCCCAGGCCGCACATCGTGGCGATGAGGGCCTCGGCGACGCCGCCGATGACGCTGTTGGCCGCCGCGCCCATGTCGCTGCCGGAGGCGCCGAGGGCGCCGAAGGTGCGCATCATCCCGGTGACCGTGCCCAGGAGGCCGAGCAGCGGGGCCGCGGTGATGCAGGTGTCGAGGGTCGCCATGCCCTGCTGGTAGCGGGCGAGCTCCTGCGCGGACGCGCGGAAGAAGGCGTTCGACATGGAGTCGAGGTGGGAGAGGCTGTAGACGACGATCCTGGCGACCGTGTCCTGGCTCTTCCTGCCCAGCGCGAGGGCGCCCTCGATGTCGCCCTTCTCGACGCTCTCGAGCATCTTGGAGACCACCTCGGGCTCGCGGTTGCCGTTCTCGCGGATGATGAAGAGGAGGCGCTCGATGATGACGGTGAGCCCGACCGTCGCGACGAGAAGGATGGGCCACATGACTTTGCCGCCGGCGGCAAACAGCTCCATCGGCGTTTTGTTGAGGAGGACAACGAAGGCTAGGCTATGGGTGATCATGGTTGGTAAAGAGTTTTGCGCGTATTCGGAGCGATCTTTGACGTAACGATGGGTCTGTTTTCAGGGTTCTAGATTAATTTCGGATTAACTCCGGAGCCGACGCCATGAAGATCTGCAGGAACCGTGCCGCTTTGGCTCTGGGGTGGGTCGGGAGGAGTGCAAAAGTGGGGCGATCCGGGGTGGGGGATAAGCTAGGAACGCGGATCAGTGTTCATCGATTCTAGTGTGTCAACCCACATTTCTCTCGGCACAAAATAAATCAGTATGGCCGATGGACGCAACACCAAGGTTCACGCATTTTTTCCCGGTGGAGGCCGCCCGGAGGTCGCGGCCGGGCCCGGTTTCGCGGCATAACCCCGGGGGCGCGCCCGCCCCTTCAGGATTCGCGGCAAATCGTTTAAAATTGGCTGCCCGGCTAGGACTCGAACCTAGACAAAACGAGTCAGAGTCGTTTGTGCTACCATTACACCACCAGGCAGTGGGATTTTCTGGAAATTGGAGCCGGCTGTCGGGGTTGAACCGACGACCCTCGGTTTACAAAACCGATGCTCTACCACTGAGCTAAGCCGGCTTGGGATTCTGATGGCTCCATGGCGTTGACTGGGAAAAAACGGCGCTGAGAAAGTGGTGGCTCCCTCGGGACTCGAACCCGAAACCTACTGATTAAGAGTCAGCTGCTCTACCATTGAGCTAGAAAGCCATCAAACTAAGGAGTCAAAAGCTCAAAATATAGGGGGGCAAGTCAACCTGATTTCGCCCCCCCGGGGGGTAATTCCCAAGGCGGCCCGGCGGTTCAGGCGCCGGCGGGGCCCGCGAGCGGGCAGAATATCTCGTGCTTGCCGTTCCAGGCGAGCGGATCGTCGACCGAGATGGCGTCGATCACCCAGCCCTCCTCGTCCCATCCGATCCGCACCGCGCAGAGGACCCCCTTCTGGTCCCGCACGTAGAAGATGTTGGCGTAGCCGTTAATCTGGAGGATCCCCGGCTGGCCCCGCCCCTGGCGCCCGACGAGCCAGAACGCGGCCGAGACCGTGGTCTCGACGACGGCCTCGCCGCCGAGCTCGGCGATGATGGGGGCGTCGGGCGCTATCGCGAGGAGCCTGTACTTGCGCATCCGGGCCTCGGCGGAGGGCCCCTCCACCTTGCCGTAGAACCGCTTCTTGAACTCGTTCCAGACCGTCGAGAACTTGACCCCGGCTGGCCTTTCAAGCTGGTCGCGCACCACGAAGGGCTGCGCGGAGGCGGGAATCGTGGCCGTGTCGACGGCCTCGAGGAGGCGTTTGGGGGTGTCGGTCGTCTCGGGCATGGAGGGTGTTCGCTGCGGCTCTTGGGAGGGCTGTCCTTGGATCACCGGGCCTGCGGGGGAGTTCCCGGGAATCAGGCCGTCCCCGCGCCCCCGGCGCCGTGGTCCTTGTGCTCAAAGGCGGAGTAGAGGATCGGAAGGATGAACAGCGTCAGGATCGTGCCCGTGGCGACGCCGCCGATGATCACGACCGCGAACGGGCGGGCGGTCTCGGCGCCGACACCCGTGGAGAGGGCCATCGGCAGGAGCCCGAGGATCGCCATGAGCGCCGTCATCACCATCGGCCTCACGCGTGAGGCCGCCCCCTCGCGCACGGCCTCGGCAACCCCCTGGTCCCTGTCGCGGCGCAGCTCTATGATCCGCGAGACGAGGATCACGCTGTTCTGGATGGAAATGCCGAAGAGCGCGATGAACCCCACGAGCGCGGCCACGGACACGTTGAGCCCCGCGATCGGCAGCGCGAGGAGTCCGCCGGCGGCGGCGAAGGGCACTGTCAGGAGCACCAGGACCGCAAACCTCGCCGAGTTGAAGGTGATGAAGAGGAGGAAGAGGATGGCGACCATGGTCATGGGGACGATGACGGCGAGGCGCCGCTCGGCCCGCTGCTCGTTCTCGAACGAGCCGGTCCATTCGAGGCGGTAGCCCGTCGGCAGGTGGACGGCCGCGTCGACCTTGTGCTGCGCCTCCGTCACCACCGAGTCGAGGTCGCGGTCGCGCACGGACATCTTTATGTCCGTGCGGCGCTCGTTCTCCTCGCGGTCGATCCGGGCGAGGCCGGGCTGGATCTCGACGCTGGCGAGTGTCCCCAGCGTCAGCCTCTCGCCGTTGGAGCCGTAGACCGGGATGCTGCGGATCGAGTCGATGTCCATGACCGAGTCGGGCCTGAGCTTCACCACGAGGTCGAACGTGCGCTCGCCCTCGAGCACCTGCGTCGCTGCCTGCCCGCCGATGGCCGTGGCGATGATCGCCTGCACGTCGGCGACGGAGAGGCCGTACCGGGCGATGGCCGAGCGGTCCACGGATATCTGGATCTGCGGCTGGCCGAGAAGCAGGTCGGTCCCGACGTCCGCGGCGCCGGGGACGGTCCTGATCGCGTCGACGACCTGGTTGGCGTACTGCTGGAGCTTCACCGGGTCGTCGCCGTACAGCTTGATCGCCAGCTCGCTCTTCACGCCCGAGACCGCCTCGTCGACGTTGTCCTCGATGTACTGGCTGAACTGGGTGTCGATCCCGGGGATCTCCCTCAGGTTGCGGGCCATCGCCTCGTCGAGCCCGTCGCGGTCGTGCGCCGTCGTCCACTGGTCCCTGGGCTTGAGCCCCACGCTGTACTCCGTGACGTCCCAGCCGTTGACGTCGGTGCCGTCGTCGGGCCTGCCTATCTGGCTCACGACGTAGCGCACCTCCGGGAACGAGGCTAGGCGCCGGCGCACGTCGCGCGTGATCCGGGCCGACTCGGAGGGGGAGATCGACTGCGGCGCGAAGGTGCGCACCCAGAGGTCGCCCTCGTCCAGCTTGGGAAGGAACTCGCTCCCCAGGAAGTGGTAGGTGACGGCCGCGGTCGCGAGGAGCGCGAGGGCCAACGCGAGGACCAGCCGGCGCGAGCGCAGGGCGAAGTCCAGGGCCGGCCGGTAGTACCGCAGGAGCTGGCGCACGATCCACGACTCCTGGTCCATGACCCCGCCCCGGGTGGCCATGCTCCCGAGGACGGGCACGACCACGATGGCGTAGAGCGTGCCCACGATCAGCGCGAACGTGAGCGTGAGCGCCATGGGCCTGAAGATCCTGCCCTCCACCCGCTGCAGGGTGTAGAGCGGGATGAAGGCCGTCAGAAGGATGGCCTTCGAGAAGAGGATGGGGCGCCCCATCTGGGTCGTGGCCTCGGTGATGATTGCCGTCAGCGAGCGGAACTGGCCCTTCCTCTGCTCGAGGAGGCGAAGGATGTTCTCGATGATGACGACGGCCGAGTCCACGATGATGCCGAAGTCGATGGCGCCGAGCGAGATCAGGTTCGCCGGGATGCCCCTCAGGTCGAGGAGCATGAAGGCGCCGAGGAGCGAGACCGGCACCGTGAGGGCGACGACGAGCGCCGAGCGGTAGTTGCCGATCCCGAGGAAGAGGACGAGGACCATCATGACGAGCGCGACCCCCTCGATGACGTTGTGCCTGACCGTGTGGAGCGAGCGCTCAACGAGCGCGGTCCTGTCGTAGTACATCTCGAGCCGCACGCCTGGCGGCAGGTAGTGGGCGTTTATCTGCGCCGCCATCGCCTCGACCCGGGCGCACACCTGCACGGGGTTCTCGCCGCGGCGCATGATTACGATCCCCTCGGCCGCGTCGTCGTCGTCGCGGATCCCGCCGGGGAACCCGGGGACGCCGGTGTCCGTCCGCCCGACCCTCCCCAGGCGGACCGCGTTCCCGATGACGACCTGGCCGACGTCGCTGATCCTGACGGGCGTGCCGGCGCGGGTGTCTACGGCCACGGCCTCGATGTCGGCGATGTCGCGCACGAAGCCCAGGCCTCGGACGACGTAGAGCTCAGAGCCGTGCTCGACGTACGAGCCTCCGGCGTTCGTGTTGCTGTTCGAGAGCGCCGTGAAGACCTGCTGGAGCGTGACCCCGTAGGACTTCAGCTTGGCCGGGTCGATCAAGACCTGGTACTGCTTCGTCAGGCCGCCGAACGGGTTGATGTCGACGACGCCCGGGACCGAGCGGAACTTCTTCTCGACCACCCAGTCCTCGAGGGCCCTGACCTCCGTCGCAGGGAACCCCCTGGGCGCGCGCAGCGTGTAGCGGTAAATCTCGCCGATCGGCGTGGCGTCGGGCGAGAGGCTCGCGTTGGCCCCAGGGGGCAGGGCGACCCCTCCGAGGAGCTGGCTCGCCAGGTTCCGGATCGTGGCGTTGTCCGCGTTGTCTTCGAAGACGAGCGTGATCTGCGAAAGGCCGAACAGCGAGACCGACCTCATCGACACCCGCCCGGGGATCCCGTTCATGACGCTCTCGATCGGGATCGTGACGAGGCGCTCCACCTCCTCGGCGGCGTGGCCGGGGAAGAGCGTGATGATCTGGACCGTGACGTTGGTCACGTCGGGGTACGCCTCGACCGGCAGCTCGCGGTACGACCGGATCCCGAACATGACGAAGACGGCGAGCCCGACCAGGACCACAGCCTTGTTGCGCAGAACGTAGCCTGTGATTTTTCCGATCATGGGGCGGCGGCCTCAGTTGTCCGGGTCGAGGACCGCCTGCAGGAGAAGCCCGCCGTCGGCCACGACCCTCTGGCCCGGGGCCACGCCCGAGCGCACCGGGACCTTGCCGTCCTTCTCCGTGCCGATCTCCACCTCGCGGCGCTCGAACTGCCCGGGCGCCAGCTCGACGAAGAGGAACGACTTCCGGTCGATCGTGAAGATCGCCTTCGACGGGATCTCGACCCCCGCCTTCGCCACCTTCGACTCGTCGCGGACGACGTCGACCGAGACGTACATCTCCGCCTTGAGGAGGGCGCCGGGGTTCTCGACGACCCCGCGCACCCTGACGGCGCGGGTGGTCGGGTCGAGCTCGGGCGCGATGTTCGTGACGGACCCCGCGAACACCCTTCCCGGGAACGCGTTCGAGGTGACCCGGATCGCCTCGCCGGCCTCGAGCTCCGAGAGGTCCGTCTCGGAGGCGTCGACCTGGAGCCAGAGCCGCGCGGGATCGCTGACAACGAAAAGCGGCGCGAACAGGTTCGTTGCGTTGGCCAGCATCTGGTCCGCGCGGACCTCCTGGCCGGGATTGATGTTCCTCTCGACGACGACGCCCGCGATCGGCGAGCGCAGGACGTACGACTGCTCGCCGGCGCCGGTCTCGCTCCCGTGGTAGAGCCTGAGGCGCGCCGCCGCCCGGTCCCTCTCGGCCGAGGCGGCGCCGTACGCGGCCTCCGCCGCCTCGACGTCCTTCTGCGCGGCCGCCCCGTTCTGCAGGAGGTCCCTCGAGCGGTTGAGCGCCTTCTCGGCCGCCGTGACGCTGGCGTCGGCGGAGCGGGCGTCCGCGAGCGCCTGCCCGTAGTCGGGCGAGCTGATCTCGGCAAGCGGGTCGTCCTTTGCGACCGCCTGCCCGACGTCGGCCCGGACGACCGTCACCTGGCCGGCGACGGGCGTGAAGACGCGGACGGTCGCGTCGTCGGCGAGGTAGAGGCGGCCCGTCAAGTGCGCGACGGCAAGGCGCCTGGGCTGCGCCTCCTCCACGGCTAGGTAGGCGAGCTGCGGCGCGCCGGCGGGGTACGTGACCCGGTCCCCCTCGACCTTGGCGGTCGGCGCGTCGGGGGGCCGCGCCGCGTTCCTCGAGCATCCCGAGGCGGCGAGGAGGGAGGCGAGGAGCAGCGTGAGCCTGGGGTGTTTCATTGGGGGGTTGGGCTTGGGATTATTTTCCATCGGGCGCGGAGAGGAGGCCAAGGGACGCCTGCAGCGACACGGCGGTGCTGGCCTCGTCGGCCTCGGCCTGCACCGCGGCCACGCGTATCAGATTGTCGTTCCGCTCGGCCTCAAGAAGGTCGACGAGCGCAGCCCCGCCCTTCTCGTAGGCGTAGGACACGCTCTTTGCCACCTGCGCCGACTTCGGCACAAGCGACGTGCGGTAGCGCAGCGCCCGCTGCGACGCCTCGTGGTACGCGACCCGCGCCGCGGCGACGTCGGCGGCGGCCTGGATGCGGACCTTGTCGAGCTGCGCCTGCGTCTGCGCGCGGGCGGCCTTCGCCGCGAGGACCTCGCCGTCAAAGCGGTCCCAGAGCGGAAGCGGCAGCGAGAGGCCGATCCCGACCGTGTCCGGCTGCGCCGGGGGATTGCGCTCGTACTGGACGCTGGCGGTCACGTCCGGGACCTTCAGGCGCTCCTGGAGCCGGACGTTGGCGTCGGCCTGGGTGACCGTCGACTCGGCGGCGGCGATGTCCGGCCTGCTGCCGATCGGCGCCTGCTCGAGGCCGGGTGCGATGGACTGCGTCCACCTTTCCAGGGAGTCGGCGAGGGGCGTCGTGCCCGCGGGCGAGGGGTAGCCGAGCAGGATCTCGAGCGTGACGACGGCCGTCCTCGCCGCGGCGCGCTCGGCGTCGGCGTTCAGCTCGTCCTGGTCGGCGGCGATCTCGAGCTGCGCCTCGTCCGACGCGGAGAGGTCGCCCGCCTTGAGGCGGTGGGCGGCGATGTCGGCCTCGCGCCGGAGCTTGGCGGCCGAGTCGGCCAGGACATCCGCCTCGCTGAGCGCCGCGAGCGCCGCGGCGTAGGCCTGGGTGACGGCCTGCACGAGGAGGCGCCTCGCGTCGTCGCGCTGGAACTGGGAGGACTGCAAGCCCGCCCGCGCCGCGTCCCTCAGGAGGCCGCGCTTGCCGACGACGAAGAGCTGGCTCAGGGAGACGATGCTGTCATAGCTGCGGTCGAGGAGGCCGTTTCCCATCGCCGTCCCCTCCGGCGTCCCATCGGTGCTGATCTTCGCCGTGGAGAGCCCGAGCGTGGGGTTGGGGAACTCGCGCACGACCCGGAGCTGGGCCAGCGCCGCGTCGACCTGCAGCTGGGCCACGCGGAAGTCGGCGTTGCGCTCGAGGGCGAGGCGCCGGGCGTCGGCGAGCGAGAGGGGCGCCGGCCCGGAATCCTCCGCGCCCGCGGCGCAGGCGGCCGCCAGCGCGGCGGCAAGGAGGGCGCGCCACGCGCGCAGGGCGCGCGGCGCCGACCCGTCGGATCTGCGGGGATGGAACGCCATTCAACCCTATTGTATAGAAGGGGGTCGCCTCCTGTATATCGGACCGAGCTTGTTAATCGCATAGGGCGGCGCCCTATGACTGGCTCTCCACCCAGCGGACCGCTTCCCGCATGAGGACGGTCGCGTTCTCAAACCCAAGCTTCTCCTTGATGTGGGCGCAGTGCGTCTGGACAGTCTTCAGGCTCAGGTGCAGGTCCTCCGCGATCCGGCGGTTCTCCTGGCCCTGCCCGATGAGGCGGAAGACCTCGATCTCGCGGTCGGTGAGGCTGTCGAGCGGCGAGTTCGAGGAGACGGAGCGGGTCCGCAGGAATTTCTCCGCGGCCTGGGCTGCGATTGGCGCGCTCACGTACAGCTGGCCCGTGAGGATCCGGCGCAGTGCGTCTATGACCTTTCCCGAGGTCTCCCGCTTCATCACGTAGCCGAGCGCTCCGGCCCTGAGGGCGCGCTCCGCATAGAAGGCCTCGTCGTGCATCGAGAGGACGAGGACGGGCGGCGGGGCCGCCAGGGACTGGAGGCGCTTGATCAGGTCGAGCCCGGAGTCCCCCTTGAGGGACAGGTCCACGATGACGACGTCGGGCCCCGTCTCGACGATGCCGTCGTAGGCCTGCCCGGCATCGGCCGCCTCCGCGCAAACGCAGAGGTCGGGCTCCTGGTCGATCAGCCGTGCCAGGCCCTCGCGCACGAGGGCGTGGTCGTCGACCACGAAGATCCTCCTGCGGGGAGGGGCCGACGGGGACGCGGCACTTTCCTCAGTCATGGGTGCCATTTGAATGCGGCAGGCGGCTCGTGACAAGCGTGCCCCCCGCCGGCTGGGCCTCGACGGATAGGGTGGCGCCGATGATCGCGGCACGGTGCGCCATGATCCTGAGGCCCAGGCCCTGGCCGCGGGCGGCCGGGGCGGGGAGGCCCGAGCCGTCGTCGCGCACGGAGAGGACGAGGCCGCGTTCCTCGATGGACAGCTTCAGGTCGATCCGCTTGGCGCGCCCGTGGCGGACCGCGTTTCGGGTCGCCTCCTCGGCGATCCGGTAGAGGTGGGTCGCCGTGCCGCTTTCGTCGAGGCTGGCCGCGGCCTCGCACGTGAATTCGCACTCCACGCGGTGCTGCGCGCGCAGCGCCGCCGCCAGCTCGTGGAGCGCGTTGGCGAGCCCGTCGCGCTCGATCTCGGCGAGGAGGAGGCCCTTCGCCAGGCTGCGGGTCTGCTCGATGCCCTGCTCGATGAGGCCCACGATCTTCGCCACCTCGGCCGCGTCCTGCGGCGCGCGGGGGGCCATCCTCGTCCCCAAGGCCTGGGCCACGAGCGCCGTCCCCGTCAGGTGCTGGCTCAGGCCGTCGTGCAGGTCGTGGCCGATCGCCCGGCGCTCGCGCTCGGTGATCTCGAGGACGACCTTCTCAAGGCGCACGCGCTCGGCGATCTCGTCCCTGAGGGCGGCCGTGCGCTGGAGCACCCGCTCCTCCATCTCGCGCTGGAGCGCGATCACGCTCGCGAGGAGCCACGCGACGATGAGGTAGGTCCCGAGTGCGATCAGCGCGTTCCACACCGGCACGAACGTGTTCACGAACGGCGCCCCGGCGGCGAAGTCGCCGGCAAGCCATGTCGCGACGCTCAGCACCGCGGTCAGGGTCCCGAACCGCCAGCCGACGGCGGCGACGGCCATGCACACCGGCAGGAAGTAGAAGACGAGGAGGGAGAGCTCGAAGCCCGTCAGGTAGTCCGCCGCGCCGATCACCGCGACCAGTCCGAACGTGAGCGCCATGTACCGCTTCTTCCTCGAGGGGTCAGAGGTCGCGAGGATGCGCCGCCAGAAGCCCTCGCGCCACGTGCCGGGGGGCCGCCGTCTGGTGTCTGGAATTTCCGGCGCGCTCATGCTTCCTTGCCTGGGGCTAGAACTCAACGTGGGCCCTGATGGCGTAGATGGCAACAGGTCCCCGGTCCCTGTTGTAGCCCGGGTTGACCGCGCCCTGGAGGTCCGGCGATATCCAGAGCCACCGAGTCACCTGGACGCTGTAGTAGGCCTCGATGATCTCCTCTGGGCCGTAGTTGAGGGCGCCGTCGCCCAGGATGAGCCCCTGCTCGCCGCCGGCGGCCAGGTAGGCCTGGTGCTCCGGCACGATCGCGTTGACGACCGCGGCGACGGCGAGCGTGTCGTCCTTCCTGCCCCAGCGGGTCCCGGCCAGGCTCAGGCCCAGGGCGGCCGACCGGTCGACCTCCGTGAAGGTGAACGACTCCGTGCGGCCGTCGTCCCAGCTCAGGCGGGCGAAGGCCCCGAGGTTCGCGGTCAGCTGCTGGTCCCAGCTGAGGCCGAACCCCACCTTCGAGCGGTAGGCCCGGGTCTCGATCAGCGCGTCCGCGATGGAGGGCAGGGCGGTCGCGTCCGAATAGTTGCCCATGCGCGCCTGGTTCCAGAAGACGAACGGCCGGAGCGTGCCCGTGAGGCCGCCGACGCCGTAGCGGCGGTCGAATTCGAGGATCTGGCCGTGCGCGTCCAGCAGGTGCTTGTCCAGGACCGCGCCGTTCGACTCCGTGGGCTCCATGAAGATGCCGTAGCTGAGCGTCCAGTCCTTTGTGTTCCACTGCGCGGCAAAGCCGGCCGTGTAGCCGACGATGTCGGCGGGGTAGTCCCAGGCGGAGCTTTCCCAGAGCGACCAGTTCATGAACTGGTTCCTCGCACCGCCGCTGTACGCGTTGTTGTCGAAGATGTCGTCCGCCGCCATCTTGCCGATCGTGAGCATCACGCGGTTGACGTCGTAGGTGCCCCCGACGTGCTGCTGGTCGCTCTCGATCCTCTCGGTCTCCCCGCCGAGGCCGAAGGTCTGCCTGATGTAGAGGCGCGACGTGTTGTAATGGAGGGTGGGAAACGCCGCCTTTACCGCCTCGCCGTTCGGAAAGCCGGCCATCCCGAGCGTGTTGCTCAGGCCGTGGCCCTGGAAGAACTCGGGGTCCAAATAGATCTCCGTCCCGGGCAGCACGCGGTAGCCCGTGAAGAGAGAGAAGGAGAAGGTCCGCTCGGCCTGGGAGTCGCCGGTCAGGCTGTTCGCTCCCTCGTACGGGGAGTCGAACGCGGGGTGGCCCTGGTCGATCCAGGTCGCCTGGGTGTGGATCATCCAGGCCGAGGGAGAATCGACTGGGGCTGGGGGCTGCGCGGGAGCCGCTGTGGCGGCGACCGCCGGGGCAGCCGCCTGGGCACGCGCGGCCTCCGGCGCGAGGCCGAGAAGCGCCGCCAGGAGCGCCAAGAGTGCGGGAACGGCCGGTTTCTTCGCGTCGATGCCCATGATTACGAAAGGTAGAAATATTTATTTTGAGGAGTCAAAGAGAATATGACTTGTTTTCAAAGTTGCCGCCCGTTTTCCGAGGTTGAGGGACCCCGTTACTCTCGAAGGGGGCAACGAAAAACCAAGCAATTCATGTGACGTTCACATTAATTAACCGCTAAGCTGAGACCGGGATTCAGGCGCGGGGTTTTGCGGCGGAATGGCCCCGGGATTTTTGCCCTTGCCAACCGCTCCCTCACTCTATGGTTTTGACCGCTCCTCCCATGCAAAAGACCAAGAAATCCGTCGCCAAGCGCTTCAAGTTGACCGCTCGCGGCAAGCTCATACGGCGCACGCCGGGTTTCCGCCATTTGCTGTCGGCCAAGTCCACCAAGCAGAAGCGCCGGGCCACCAAGGACAAGCTGGTGGACGTGGGCCATGCGAGGCCCCTACTGCGGTGCCTGCCGTTCGGCCTCTAGAGCCGGCATCCGGGCCCCCTCAATCCAAACCACGCCTGGCGGGTGATTCTCCAAGCCGACCCGCCGGCGACTAACTAAAAGGAATAACACAACATGGCTCGTGCAACAAACTCACCCGCGTCGCGCAAGCGCCGCAAGAAGGTGCTGAAATACGCCAAGGGCTATTTCGGCAACAAGTCCAAGCTCTTCCGCTACGCGAAGGAGGCCGTCCAGCACGCCTGGCAGTACGCCTACCGCGACCGCAAGAAGAAGAAGGGCGAATGGCGCGGCCTCTGGATCGTGCGCCTGAACGCCGCCTGCCGCGCCAACGAAATCAGCTACAGCCGGTTCATCGAGGGGCTCAAGGCCGCGGAGATCGGGCTCGACCGCAAGGTGCTCGCCGACATCGCCGTCCACGACGAGGTCGCCTTCAAGGCCCTGGTCCAGCAGGCCCGGGACGCCCTTTCGGCCAAGTCCACCGCCAAGAAATCCTGACCTCCCGGAGCAGGATGGAGATGCAAGAGCAACTCTCCTCGCTTCTCGCCAAGGCCGCCTCGGAACTTCAGGCAATCCGGACCCGCCCGGAACTCGAGTCGGCCAAGGCGCGCTACGTGGGCCCCCACGGGGAGCTCACCGCGCTGATGAAGCAGATGGGGTCGGTCGCGAAGGAGCTGCGCCCGGCGATGGGCAAGCTCGTGAACGAGGCCAAGGCCTCGCTCCAGGCGCTTCTCGACGCCAGGCTGCGCGCCGTCGAGGAGACTGAGCTCTCCGCAAGGCTCGGTCCGTCGGTGGACCCGACGCTGCCCTCGCCGGATCCCGGCCCGGGGACGTTCCACCCGCTGACGCTCGTGCGCGAGGAGGTCTGCCGGATACTGAGAAAGGTGGGGTTCACGGTCGCCGACGGCCCCGAGGTCGAGACGGAGTTCTACTGCTTCGACGCCCTCAACACGCCCCATGACCACCCGGCGCGGGACGGTCAGGACACCTTCTATTTCCCCGCGTCCGCGAGCTTCGGGAACGTCTCCAGGCACACGCCGGGCGAGCGCTACCTCCTGCGCACGCACACCTCGTCCGTCCAGGTGCGCACGATGCTGAAAGGGCCCCCGCCCATCCGGATCGTCTCGCCCGGGCGGGTGTACCGGCGCGACACGACAGACGCCTCGCACAGCGCGAACTTCCACCAGGTCGAGTGCCTCTACGTGGACAAGAACGTGACGGTGCGCGACCTGAAGGCCCTCCTCGACTACCTGTTCGAGGCCCTCCTCGGGCCCGGGACGAAGACCCGCTTCCGGCCGCACTACTTCGGGTACACCGAGCCGAGCTTCGAGGTCGACCTCTCGGCGGCGCACCTGCCGAAGGTGAACAAGGAGTGGATCGAGATCGGCGGCTGCGGCATCGTCGACCCGGAGGTCTTCAAGTCGGTCGGCTATGATCCCGAGGTCTGGACGGGCTACGCCTTCGGGATGGGGATCGAGCGCCTCGCGATGACGCTCTACGGCATCGACGACATCCGCGTGTTCTACCAGAACGACCTGAGGCTCCTGAGGCAGTTCACCGGGGTGATCTGACGGCGCGAACCGATGAAGATCTCGCTCAACTGGATCAGGGACTACGTCGCGCTGGACGCCCCCGTGGGGGAGGTCACGCGCGCGATCACCTTCCTCGGGTTCGAGGTCGAGCGCGTGCTGTCGACCGGGGCGCCCCGGCTGGCCGACGTCGTCGTCGGCGAGGTCCTGACCCGCTCCAGGCACCCGAACGCGGACAAGCTCTCCGTCTGCACGGTCGACATCGGGCCCGCCGGCGGCGTCAAGACGATCGTCTGCGGCGCACAGAACTACAAGGTGGGGGACCGCGTCCCCGTGGCGCTCCCCGGGGCCGTGCTGCCGGGCGACTTCAGGATCAGGCAGTCGAAGATCCGCGGCGAGCTGTCCGACGGCATGCTCTGCTCGGCCAAGGAGCTCGGGATGGGGGACGACGCGGCGGGGCTCCTCATCCTCGCCGGCCGGCCGCCGCTCGGCGCCCCGATTAACGAGGTGCTTCCGCCGGGGGACACCGTGCTTGACGTCGAGGTCACGCCCAACCGCCCCGACTGCCTCTCGCACCTGGGCCTCGCGCGCGAGCTCGCCGCGTGGTTTAGGAGGGACCTCAAGTACCCGCAGGAGAAGTTCCGGGGCGACGTGGGCGGCGAGAGCCGGGCGGACCTCTTCGCCGGCGTCACCGTCGAGAGCCCCGAGGACTGCCCGCTCTACACGGCCCACGTGGTGACCGGCGTGCGGGTCGGCCCGAGCCCCGCCTGGCTCCAGGAGCGCCTGAGGGCCGTGGGCCTGCGCCCCATCAACAACATCGTCGACGTCGGCAACTACGTGATGCTCGAGTACGGCCAGCCGCTCCATGCCTTTGACGCGCGCAAGATCGCCGGCAAGCGCCTCGTCGTGCGCAGGGCGCAGGACGGGGAGAAGATCAAGACCCTCGACGGCAGGGAGCGCGCCCTCTCGTCTCGGACGCTCGTGATCGCGGACACGGTGGAGGCCCTCGTCGTGGCGGGGATCATGGGCGGGGAGAACTCCGGGGTGGACGACTCGACGACCACTATCGTCATCGAGAGCGCGATCTTCAGGTCGGCGTCGGTCAGGTGGACGTCCCGGTCGCTCGGCCTCGCGACGGACTCCTCGTACCGATTCGAGCGCGGGGTGGACCCCCACACGGCCGCCGAGTCCGCGTGGCGCGCCATCGACCTCATCATCGCGACGGCCGGGGGCTCGGTCGTCGGGCCGGTTTGCGTCATCGGGCGCGACGTGCCGTGGAAGAGGGAGATCGTCGTCTCGTCCGGCTTCGTGCGCTCCCGGCTGGGATTCGACATCCCCGAGGCCGAGATGAGGTCGGCCCTCGAGTCCCTTGAGCTCAACGTCACGCGCGAGACCGCGGCCCCGGGCGGCGGGGCGGAGTGGACGGTGGCGATACCGAGCTGGCGCGACGACCTCGACCGGCCGATCGACCTCGTCGAGGAAATCCTGAGGATCTACGGGACGGACAGGATCCCGCAGTCGGGCGTCGCCTCGGTGGGCCTCGCCGCCGAGGACGACCCGGTCGTGGGCTTCAACAGGGCCGCCGCCTCGTATCTTGTCGGGCACGACTTCCACGAGTGCGTCAACACGACGCTGCGGCCCGGCTCGGAGATCACGACCTGGGTCTCCCAGACCGCCGCCGCGGAGCTCGCGCTGGCGAACCCCTTCGTGGAGGAGCAGTCCCATCTGCGGCCGACGCTCATCATGGGGCTCCTGGACACGCTCCTCCTCAACCAGTCGCGCGGCGTCGCCGCGACGCGCCTCTTCGAGGTCGGCCGGACGTTCGTCGAGAACAACGGCCAGAACTACGAGGGCGCGTCGGTCGCATTCATGATGGCCGAGGACGCGCAGCGCCACTGGAGGCGGCGGGAGCCGCCGGATTTCTTCACGGCGAAGCACCACCTGGGCGCACTTGCCGCCCTTGCCGGCGTCGACATCGAGGGCGAGGAGGTCGAGCCCGTGAGCGGCCCCGGTTTCGGCTGGCAGGAGGGCCATTCCGTCAACCTTGGCTCGAGGGACCGCGGGTGGGTCGCGCGCTTCGGGACGGTGAACCTGTCCATGCTGAGGGCGCGGGGGATCGAGGGCTCGGTCCTGGCCGGCATCTTCACGATCCTTCCCGAGAGGCTGGCGGCCCCGAGGCCGCGGGTCCGGGCGCGGGAGCTCAGCCTCTACCCGGCGGCCCTGAGGGACATCGCCCTCGTGGTCGACAGGTCGGCGAGGGCCGGGGACGTCCGCAGGGAAGTCGCGGGCGCCGCGGCCGCGGCCGCGGCGGGCGCGTTCTCCGTCGAGGCCGTCGAGGTCTTCGACGTCTACGAGGGCAAGGGGCTGCCGGAGGGCAAGAAGGGACTCGCCGTGTCGCTCGTGTTCCGGTCGCCGTCGAGGACGCTGACCGACGACGAGGTGAACGGCGCGCTCCGGAGGATCCAGGACGACGTCACCCGCAGCGGCGGCTACCAGATCCGCAAGTGAGCCCTGCCGTGCCGAACAAAGACGACTTCAACCTGGACCACCTGGCGAACCTCGCCCGGATCAACCTCACCGCCGAGGAGAAGGCGCGCTTCGGCGCGCAGCTGGGCGACGTGCTCGCCTACATCGCGCTGCTCAACGAGGCCGACGTCGAGGGGGTAGAGCCGACGGCGCACGCGTTCCCCGTCGTCAACGTCTGGGCCGACGACGTGCCCGAGGCCGGGCTCTCGGTCGAGGACGCGCTGCGCAACGCGCCCGAGAAGCGGGACAACATGTTCGTCGTCCCGAAGGTGGTCGAGTAGCCATGGCCGAGGACATCCTCCACTCGACGATATCCGAGCTTTCCGGGCGCCTGGGGCGGGGGGAGATCTCGTCCGTGGAGCTCATGGGCGCCGTGATCGCCCGCACGAAGGAAGTCGACGGCCGGGTCAGGGCCTTCAACTCGTTCGACGAGGCGGACGCGCTCTCCCAGGCAAGGGCCTCTGACAAGCGCCGGGGGGCCGCAAAGGTCGCCGGCGTGAACGTCGGACCCCTCGAGGGGATCCCGATCGGGATGAAGGACGTGATCTCGGTCGCGGGCCAGCCGCTCACGGCCTCCAGCCGGATGCTGGAGAACTTCGTCTCGCCCTACGATGCCACGGCGACCCGGAAGCTCAAGGCCGCGGGCGCCATCTGCTGGGGCCGCCTGAACCTGGACGAGTTCGCCATGGGCAGCTCGACGGAGAACTCGGCCTTCCACACGACCTGCAACCCCTGGGACCTGGGCCGCGTCCCCGGCGGATCCTCCGGCGGAAGCGCCGCCGCGGTCGCGTCGGGCGAGGCGACCGCCTCGCTGGGCTCGGACACGGGGGGCTCGATCCGCCAGCCGGCGGCGCTCTGCGGCGTCGTCGGGCTCAAGCCCTCCTACGGGCGCGTGTCGCGCTACGGGCTGATCGCGTTCGCGTCGTCCCTGGACCAGATCGGGCCCTTCGCGCGCTCGGTCGGCGACGCGGCGTCGGTCCTCGGCGCCATCGCCGGCCACGACCCCAGGGACTCGACCTCGGTCAGGATGGACGTCCCCGACTACGGCCGCGGGATGGCCGACCTGGCGAAGTCGGGCCGCAGGTGGAGGCTCGGGATCCCGAAGGAGTACTTCGGGGAGGGGCTCGATCCCGAGGTCGGCGCCGCCGTCCAGTCCGCGATCGGGGAATACCGCAGGATGGGGTGCGAGATCCGGGAGGTCTCGCTCCCGCACACGAGGTACGCCGTCGGCGCCTACTACATCATCGCGACCGCGGAATGCTCCTCGAACCTGGCCCGCTACGACGGCGTGCGCTACGGCCACCGCTCGAAGGACGCCACGGACGCGCTCGACATCTACTTCAAGTCGCGCGCCGAGGGCTTCGGGGCGGAGGTGAAGCGCAGGATCATCCTCGGCACCTACGTGCTCTCGAGCGGCTACTACGACGCCTTCTACCTGAGGGCCCAGAAGGTGCGCACGCTCATCCGCCGCGACTTCCTCGAGGCCTACAGGGAGGTCGACGCGATCGTCACCCCGACGTCGCCGACGCCGGCGTTCCCCAAGGGGGACAAGACCTCGAACCCCCTGGCGATGTACCTGAACGACATCTACACGATCGGGGTCAACCTGGCGGGGCTTCCCGGGATCAGCATCCCGTGCGGCTTCACCCGGGCCGGGCTGCCGATCGGCCTCCAGGTGATCGGGCAGCCCTTCAAGGAGACGGAGCTCCTCGCGGTCGCCGCGGCCTACGAGGCCGCCACGGACTGGGGATCGCGCCACCCGAACCTATGACTTACGAGCCCGTCATAGGCCTGGAGGTGCACGTGCAGTTGAAGACCCGCTCCAAGATGTTCACGCGGGCGGCGGCGGGCTACGGCTTCCCTGAGAACACGCTCACGGACCCGGTGGTGCTGGCGCTCCCGGGGACGCTGCCGGTCATGAACAAGGAGGCCCTGGACAAGATCGTCAGGGCCGGCCTCATGCTCGGCTGCGAGATCGCGCCCGTCTGCAAGTGGGACCGGAAGAACTACTTCTATCCCGACTCCCCGAAGAACTACCAGATCTCCCAGTACGACCAGCCGATCTGCAGGGGAGGGAGGGTCGAGATCGAGCTGCCCGGGGCGGCGCGCAACATCATGGGCGAGCACAGGCACGTGGCCCTCACCCGCATCCACCTCGAGGAGGACGTGGGCAAGCTGAACCACGGGGACGGGGACTCGCTCATCGACTTCAACCGGGCGGGCACGCCGCTGATGGAGATCGTCTCGGAGCCCGTGATCGCCAGCGCGGACGAGGCGTTCGCGTACCTGACCGCTCTCAAGGCCGTCATGATCTACGGGGGGATCTCCGACTGCGACATGGAGAAGGGCCAGCTGCGCTGCGACGCGAACATCTCGATCCGGCCCGCCGGCTCTGCGGGCCTGGGGACCAAGGTCGAGCTCAAGAACCTGAACTCGTTCGCCTTCGTGCGGGACGGCATCGCCCACGAGATCAGGCGCCAGATCGCGGTCGTCCAGGCGGGCGGCAAGGTCGCCCAGGAGACGCGCGACTACGACGGCCAGACCGGCGAGTCCCAGTCCCTGCGTTCGAAGGAGATGGCGCATGACTACCGGTATTTCCCGGACCCGGACCTGATGCCGGTCGAGGTGGGCGAGGCGTGGAAGGCCGAGGTCCGCGCCACCTGCCCGGAGCTGCCCTTCGACAAGCAGCGCAGGCTCCAGAAGGATTACGCGGTCCCGTACACGATCACTTCCGTCCTGGTCCCGGACCGGGAACTCTGCGACTTCTTCGAGGAGGCGGCGCGCCTCTGCGGCAAGCCCCAGGCCGCCGGCAACTGGATCGCGAACGACCTCCTGCGGGAGCTCGGCTCGGCGAAGGCCGGCCTCGCGCAGTCCAAGGTGAGGCCCGCGCATGTCGCCGGGCTGGTCAGGCTGGTCGAGGAGGGGGTCATCCTGAGCAACGCCGCGAAGGAGGTCTTCATCGACATGTTCCAGACCGGGGAAATGCCGGAGGCCGTCGTGGCCCGGAAGGGCCTGAGGGCGGAGACGAACCTGGACGAGATCGAGCGCTGGTGCGCCGAGGCGATCGCCGCCAACCCGAAGTCCGTCGCGGACTTCAAGGGGGGCAAGGACAGCGCGATCAACGCCTTCAAGGGCCCGGTCATGAAGGCCGCAAAGGGCAGGGCCGACCCGAAGCGGGTCGACGAGACGCTGCGCCGCCTCCTTGCGGTCTAGCCGGGCGGGGGCCGCGGGCCTATTTCGGGGCGGCGGCCACCGGCGCCATGTTCTTCGCCAGGAAGGCCTCAATCCTCGAGTACTGCTCGACCCTGTTCGCGAAGTGCAGCATGCCGTGGCCCTCGCTGCCCACGATGTAAGACTCGAAGGGGACGTTGTTCTTCTTCAGTTCCGAGATCAGGCGCGTGGACTGCCCTATGTCGGCGATCGGGTCATACCCGCCGTGGGTCACGAACACGGGCACGCGCACGCGGTCGATGTGCCGGACGGGAGCCATCGCGTCGAACCTGGCCGGATCGCGCCTTGGGTCGCCGAGGCGCCGCAGCAGCGTGGCGTACCACCAGTCGAACTTCGTGTAGTCGTATTTCCTTTCCCGGATCAGCTGCTCCCAGTCGAACACACCCGAGATCGCGACGGCGCAGCGGTAGAGCGAGGGCTCGTCGACCACGCCGTTGATCGCGAGGTACCCGCCGAACGAGCCGCCCATGATCGCCACGCGGCCGGGGTCCACCAAGCCGGACGCGATGAGCGCCTTCGTGGCGTCGGTGACGTCGTGGCTCATCTTCACGAACTCCCACTCGTCCTCTTCGGGGAACATCCACGAGTAGCCCGGGGACCCACGGTAGTTTGGTTTAAGGACCGCGTAGCCGCGGTTGGCGAGGAACTGCGCCTCGCCGTCGAAGCCCCAGGTGTCCCGCGCCCACGGTCCCCCGTGCGGCACGACGACAAGCGGCGCCGGGTGCTCCCTCGAGGCCCCGGCCGGAAGGGTGAGGTAGGCGTCGAGCTGGCGTCCGTCCCGGGTCTTGAACCGGATGATGTTCTCCGGCTGCATGCGCTTCGCGTCGATCCACGGGAGCGCCTGCTTGAAGAGGCCCGAGCTGTGCTTCTTGACGTCGACCCAGTCGTAGACAACGGGCTGCCTGTCGGAATAGGCGGCGACCACAAGGAAGTCCTGCGCGTCGTTCCACCCCACGATCCGCACCACCAGCCCTGGGAACGAATGGTTCAGGAGGTCCTGGAGCTTGCGGTGGGCCTCCGAGAACCAGACCATGTAGGGACCCTCGCGCTGGACGGAAGCCCCGATGATCTCGCCGTTCACCGGGTCGCGGTAGACGCCCCCCACGAAGTCGTAGCCCTTGTCGTCGACAAGGGTCTCGCCGCGCGCGCCGCTCGGCCCGTCAAGGAGCACGAGCGGGCTGGGCTTTCCCTGCGTGTGTGGCGGCCTCGCGGCGATCTCGCCCGGCTTGTTTCCGCTTCCAAAGAGGGTCCAGTGGTCCATGTCGACCGGGCATTTGATCCACGATCGGTCGGCCAGCCGGTAGAGCGTGACGAACCCGTTGAGCGACACATTGGCAAACTCGAGATTCCCATCCTTGTCGGCTATGTAGCCGACCGTCTGCGCCCCCGTGGGCGCCGGAATGGGATAGCGGTCCTCGATGTGGAGGTCGTTGTTCTCCCGGACGGGCTGGATGAGCGCGTTGAAGGCGTCGGGCGACGACACGGTGGTAAGGTCGACGCCGGTCTGCCTCGAGACCTGGCTCGAGTTGATGATGGCGGCGCCCTGGTCCACGAAAGGGGCCTGCAGTCCGTTGAAGCTGTTCCAGACAAGCGGGCTCAGGCGGTCGGACCTGGGGACCGCGATAATGCTCGTGCCGAAGTACTGCAGGAGCGGGTAGGTGCCGGCCAGGTCGCCCGCGTTCGCCGCAAAGAGCCCGATGCCGTAGAGCTTCTGCGACGAGACCTGGTAGACGAGCCTCGTGTCGTTGAGCCAGTGGACGTCGCTGACGTCCGTGTCGCCGTGCCTGCCAAGCACCTCGTACTTCTGGGTCTTCACGTCGTAGACAAGGAGCAGGTGGTGGTCCTCGCCCGCGGTGACGAGGGCCGCGATGCGCGTGCCCGAACGGTTCAGCTTCGGCTCCTGGAGCTGCGCCGGCCGGAAGAAGTCACCCAGGGGAATCTGCTGGTCGGACGGCACGGGCACGACCCGCTGCAGCTCGGCGGAGTCGTCCGAGGCGGGTGCGCGCGCGGGGACGAGGGCCGAAAGCAGGGCCGCCGCTGCGAACACTCCCTGGGGCAGGCTGAACCGGTGCTTCGGCATTGGGGGGCTGCGCATATCGCAGCCCGTTAGTGGATTGCGGGCAATCCTAATTGGGGGCCGCCGGCCTCCGCGCAGACTTGCAAGCGGCGCCCGAGGCCCTATCTTCGAGCCATGACGCGACGCGACGCTATCAAGGTGATCGGCGGGGGTGCGGCGCTGGTCGGGCTGGGCGCAGTGTCGAGGTCGTGGGCGGCCGATGCCGTCGTCCCGGCGGGCGCCGGGGCGACCAAGCAGCCGTTCGTCCTGCCGGATCTCGCCTATGCTTTCGGCGCCCTCGAGCCGTACATCGACGCGCGAACGATGGAGATCCACTATTCGAAGCACCACGCGGCCTACATCAAGAACGCGAACAAGGCCCTCGAGGGGCACCCGGCCCTCGCGAACATGACGGGGGAGGAGATCCTGGTGAACCTGCCCTCCGTCGACGAGCCGCTGCGCACGGCGCTGCGCAACAACGTCGGCGGCCACGTGAACCATTCCTTCTGGTGGTCGATACTCTCATCCTCGGGAGGCGGCGCCCCGTCGGGCGAGCTTGCCGACGCGATGGAGAAGACGTTCACGAGCTTCGAGATGTTCAAGACGAGGTTCAAGGAAGCGGCGATGAAGCGCTTCGGCAGCGGCTGGGAATGGCTCGCCATGATGAGGGACGGACGGCTCATCATCCATTCGACGGCGAACCAGGACTCGCCGCTCAGCGAAGGCGACACGCCGATCATCGGGCTGGACGTCTGGGAGCACGCCTACTACCTGAAGCACCAGAACCTGCGCGGCGACTACGTCGACGCGTTCTGGAACGTCGTGAACTGGGGCCAGGCCGCGAAGAACTACGCCGCGGCCAAGGCCGCGGTGCCGGCCTGAACGGGGTCAGCCCCTCAGGTCGCCGGGACGGCGGGGACGACGACCTCGGCCTGCGTGCGCAGGCTGGTCGGCGACTTGCCGAAGAATTCGACGATGTGACCGACCTCGGCGTAGCCCTGGGCGCGCAGGGCGTCCTCGACCAGCTGCACCGCTCGGCGCAGCTCGTTCGCGGAGGCCGAGTCGAGCTCCTCGACCTTGTTCGTCTGCTTGCAGACGACATGGTAGCGGTTCGGGTCGCCCAAGTTGATCTCGTAGAGGCTCGTGCCGTTGATCAGGAACGCGCGGCGCACCAGGCCGATCGACTCGAAGGCCGCCATGCAGCGGTAAACCGTCACGATGTCGCAGGAATTTGGGCCGAGCTCGCCGTGCAGCGCGTCGATGCTCGTCGGCCGACCCGACTTGATGAGCGCGGCAAGAATCGCGATGCGGGGCTGGGTGATCCTGAGCCCGGCCTCCTTCAATTTGTAACACGCGACATCAACCGGTGTCTGGTCTTTGCCGTCCTTGACCCCGGCGATTGGGTGGTTGGTTTGGGTTGAAGCGATCATCGTTGGGGGCGACTCTGTGCGTAGTTACCGCATTTTGCGAGCCCAGAAGCGATTCTTTTGCAACTTGCCATCCTTGGCGCAGATAGAGTGCGTTTGAAGGGCAATGTTGCGCCGTTGCGGCCTAAGTGCCAACTTCGCCGCCAAACATGCAAGATTCGGATTTTCCACGCATTGTTGCCCTGATCTGCAAGGAGGACAACCGGTTTGACCGCAAGGCTTACGACTTCGTGAGGCTCGGGCTCGACCACACCGTGAAGGAGATCCGCAAGAAGGACACGAGCCGAAGCGGGAAATCCCGGCACGTGACCGGCCCGGAGCTTCTCGACGGTCTGCGAGCCTATGCGCTGGAGCAGTTTGGGCCGCTGACGAAGACCGTCCTCAATTCCTGGGGGGTTCGGCGTTGCCAGGACTTCGGCGACATCGTATTCAACCTCATTGAATATAACGCCTTCAGCAAGACGGACAACGACCGCCGCGAGGACTTCGCGGACCTTTATGATTTCGACGACGTCTTTGTTAAGCCGTTCCTGCCGGCGCAGCGCCCCAGGGGCCCGTCCGCAGCCGAGGCGGTCGGATCCGCCTGACCGGGCAACCTGATGCCGAGGTCCAAACCCCCGCAGGCGGACCGCGCCCTCCTGGACGCGTTCTGGCGCGAGCCCGTCGAGCGGACGGTCCTGCCGAACGGCCTCACGCTGCTCGTGAAGCCGGACCGGTCCGCCGCGCTCGCCTCCGTGCAGGTCTGGGTGCGCACCGGCAGCATCCACGAGGGCGGCCAGCTCGGCGCCGGCCTTTCCCACTATCTCGAGCACATGCTTTTCAAGGGCACGGCGCGGCGCAGCGGGCGCGAGATCTCGGCGACCGTGCAGGCGAACGGGGGCTACATCAACGCGTACACGACGTTCGACCGGACCGTCTACTACATCGACGTGCCGAGCGAGAGGCTCGAGGTCGCGGTCGACGTGCTGGCCGACGCGGTCCTCCACTCGGCGCTTCCGGAGGACGAGGTCGTCCGGGAGAAGGACGTGATCCTGCGCGAGATCGCGATGACCCGCGACGACCCGGAGAACCGCCTCTGGGAGTCCGTCTTCGCCACGGCGTTCAGGGAGCACCCCTACAGGCAGCCCGTGATCGGGCACAAGGACGTCTTCGCCGCGGTCGACCGGGGCGCCCTCGCCGGCTACTACCGCGAGCGCTACGTGCCGAACAACATCGTCGTCGTGATCGCGGGCGACGTGGGGACCACGGAGGCGCGCGCCGCGGTCGAGCGGCACTTCGGCGCCGCACCGAGGTCCAGGCTCGCCCCGGTCCTCGTCCCCGCCGAGCCGCTGCAGCTCGGCCCCCGCAGCGTCCACAAGTACGAGAAGGTCGAGGTCACGCGCGCCGCGCTCGCGTGGCCCATCCCGGGCCTCACGGATCCCTCGGCCCCCGTCCTCGACCTCTTGGCCCTGGTGCTCGGCGGCGGCGAAAGCTCCATCCTCTGGCAGAGGGTCAGGGAGGAGCTCAAGCTCGTCCACACGATTGACGCCTCGAGCTGGAACCCGGGCTCGAGCGGGCTCTTCTGCATCACCTTCACGTGCGACGCCGGCGGCAGGCAGGCGGCGCAGGACGCCATCGTGGGAGTCCTATCCTCCCTCGCAGCGCGCGGCGCCTTCAAGCCCGAGCAGGTAAGGAAGGCCTACAGGCAGTCCGTCGTCGGGGAGATCAACTCGTGCAAGACGATGAGCGGCCAGGCCGCGCGCCTCGGGATGGCCGAGGTCGTCGTGGGAGACCTGGACTTCAGCCGCACCTACTTCGAGCGCCTAGCCCAGGTGGGGCCGGCCGACCTCGGCAGGGCGCTCAGGGCGCACCTCGTGCCGAGCCGGCTGATCTCGGTCTCGATCGAGCCCCAGTCGGACGGCCCGGCCGAGGCCAAGGGCGCCGCGGCCCACCTCGGGGGGCGCCCCGACTTCGAGGAGGTCCTGCTCGCCAACGGTGCGCGCCTGATCTTCCAGCAGGACCGGCGCCTGCCGAACCTCCACATGCGCTTCATCGCCCACGGGGGCCCGCTCAGCGAGGCGCCGGACAGGAGGGGCAGCTGCGCGCTCCTCGCGACGCTCCTCACCAAGGACACCCGAAGGCGCAGCGCCGCGGATATTGCCCAGCGGATCGAGGGGGTGGGCGGCTCCTTCACCTCCTCATCCGGCGACAACACGCTCGGGATCGCGGCCGAGGTGCTCCCGCCGGACGCGGAGCGCGCGCTCGGGCTCATTGCGGACGGCGTGCTCGAGCCCGCGTTCGCGGCCGAGACGCTCACGATAGAGCGCGACGCCCAGCTCGCCGCGCTCAAGGAGGAGAATGACGACGTGGTCACATTCGCGCGGCGCCTGCTGCGAAGGACGTTCTTCGGCACCCACCCGTTCGGCGTAGGGCCGCAGGGCAGCGAGAAGGGCGTCGCGGCCACGTCGGGGGCCGACGTATCGGCGCTCTGGAAGCGGCTGCTTGTCGGGCCCGGCGTCGTGCTTTCCGTGGCCGGCGACTTCGACACGCGCAAGCTGGTCCCCAGGCTCGAGGCCTTCCTGGCGAGGATACCCCGCGGAACGCCCCTCGGCGCGGGCAAGCCGTTCGTCGGCCCGGCCGCGCCCGGCGACCACGTGGAGAAGCAGCCGCGCGAGCAGGCGGTCGTCCTCCAGGGATTCCCCGGGTCGGCCCTCCTCGCGCCGGACTACTATGTGGGCGACGTCGCCGACGAGCTCTTCAGCGGGATGGCGTCGCGGCTCTTCGAGCGGGTGAGGGAGCAGAAGGGCCTCGCCTATTTCGTGCGCTCCGGCCGGCTGTCCTGCCGCAGCGCCGCCATGTTCTATTTCATCGCCGGCACGCAGCCCGGCAAGGAGCGGGAGGTGCTCGAGGAGATCGGGGCCGAGATCGCGCGCGTGCAGGCGGGGGAGATCGCCCCCGAGGAGCTGCTGCGCTGCCAGGTCCGGCTCAAGGCGGGCTGCCGCAAGGCGCTCCAGACGAACGCGTCGAGGGCTGCGCAGGCCGCCGTCGACGTCCTCATGGGCCGGCCGGCCAACTACTGGAGGAAATACGACTCGCTGGTCGACGCGGTGACCGTAGCCGACCTCGCCGCCTTCGCGCAGGTCCACCTGCAGGCGGCAAGGCGGACCCAGCTAGTGGTGAGGCCCTAGGCGCTCCCGTGCTCCACGGCGCCCCCGCTCCACTTGAGCTTGGTGCGCACGACGGCGAAGTGGGAGTAGGCCTTCTGCTGGGCCAGCGGCAGGCGCAGCTTGGCGATCGAGATGTTTATCGCGTCGTCGATTGAGGCCTCGAGGTCGGTGCGGCCGTCGAGGCTGACCAGCACCCGCGCCCCCGGGGTGCGGTTGTGCACGCGCAGCCTCACGGTGTCCCTGAAGATGATCGAGCGGTTGGTCAGAGTGTGCGGGCAGATCGGTGTCATCGCGACCACGTTCGCGGCGGGGTGGATGATGGGCCCCCCGGCGGACAGGTTGTAGGCCGTCGATCCCGTAGCCGTCGAGAAGATGAGACCGTCGCAGACGTAGTCGGTGACGAGCTCGCCGTCGGCGAAGACCTCGAGGTGGACCAGCCGGGTGCTGAGCTTGTCCTTCAGGACGACGTCGTTTAGGGCGAGCCCCGGCGGGCCGCCGGCGACCGAGCACTCGAGCATGGCCCGTTTGTCCACGTGGAACCTGCCGCACAGGAGGCCGTCAAACTCCAGCCGGGCCTCCTCGGGCGAGAAGGTCGTGAGGAAGCCGAGGCTTCCCCGGTTGACGCCTATGATGGGCACCTCCTCGAGGGCGGCCTCGCGGACGGCCCCGAGCAGGGTGCCGTCGCCCCCGATCACGCAGCACGCGTCGCATCCGCGCAGGTAGCCCCGGGCCAGGGGGAAGCGGGTCGTCTGCTTCAGGCGGACGCCCTTGGCCCTCGCCGCCGCGACAAGGACCCTCGCGAGCTCGACGGCCCCGGGCTTCTCGGAGTTGACGACGAAGGCTAGGGAGCGGATGGGCTTCATGGCGCGGGGCCCATAAAGCTGCCTACGATCGGCGGAGGCACAACAGGAATTCCCGGTTTCCGTCCGCGCCCTCGATCGGGGAGTCCATCGAGCCCACGAGCAGGGCGCCCGCGAGCCGCCCCAGGGCGAAGTCCCTCACGCCGGCGAGCGCGGCCTGGCGCACGGCGTCGTCACGGATGACGCCCCGGCCCCGGTCGGCCTCGGCTTTTCCGGCCTCGAACTGGGGCTTCACGAGCGCGACAAGCGCGCCGCCCCGCCTGAGGAGGGGCCACACCGCGGGGAGAACGCTCTTCAGGGATATGAAGGAGAGGTCCATCACGACCGCGTCGAATTCCGCCCGGGGAAGGTCGGCCGCCGCGAGGTTGCGGGCGTTGAGCTTCTCCAGGTTGGTGACCCGGGGATCGGCCCTCAGCCTTGCGTGGAGCTGGGCGCGGCCGACGTCCACGCAGGCGACCGAGGCCGCGCCGGCCTGGAGGGCGCAGTCGGTGAAGCCCCCGGTCGACGCGCCCACGTCGAGGACGTGGGCGCCCCCCAGGTCGACGGCGAACCGCCCCAGCGCGGCCGCGAGCTTCTCGCCGCCCCGGCTGACAAAGCGCGGCGCCTGCGAGACCGAGACCGCGAAGTCAGGGGGGTACTCCCGGCCCGGCTTGTCGAGGCGCTCGGTCCCGCCGAAGACGCGGCCCGACATGATGAGCGCCTTCGCCTGCGTCCGCGACTCCGCGAGCTTTCGCTCGACAAGGATCTCGTCGAGGCGGCGCTTCATGCGAGCTGCGCCGCGAAGGCCCCGAAATCCGCGAACACGGGAACCTCGCCCCGGGCGACCTCGGGGATGGACTCGGGCGGGACCCTGCCCGTGCGCACGGCCGCCGCGCGGATGCCGGCGGCGAGCGCCGCGCCCACGTCCGCCCGCGAATCCCCGACCATCCAGCAGCTGCCGGGGTCGAGCGCGTGCTCCGCCACCTTCTCCTCGATGAACCTGGGGGACGGCTTCCTGTAGGGCGACGGCTGGCCGGGCGCCTCGGGGGCGATGCAGGTCCCGTCGAAGACGGGGGGGGGAAGGCCCAGCATCTCCTCCATCCGGGCGTTCACGCGCAGCGCGTCCTCGATCGAATGGAGGCCCCGGCCGATCCCCGACTGGTTCGTGAAGAGGAACAGCTTGAACCCGAGCGCGCGCGCCCGGCCCAGGCCCTCGGCGGCCCCGGGGATCAGCTCGACCCCGGCCGGGTCGGAGAGGTAGACCTTGTCCACGATCAGCGTCCCGTCGCGGTCGAGGAACAGGGCCCGGTTCACGGCGCGCGCGAGACGTGGCCGAGAAGCTCCTCCGGCGAGACGGTCGCGGTCCCGAGCTTCGCGACGACGACGCCGGCGGCCGCGTTCGCGAAGTGCGCGGCCTCCTCTAGGCCGGCGCCCGACGTGAGCGCGAGGACGAGGCCTGCGAGCGCGGTGTCGCCGGCGCCGGACACGTCGTAGACCTCCCGGGCTGAGGTGGGAATGGTCTTTATAACCCTGCCGCCCGCGCTGAGCAGCATCCCGTCCTCGCCGAGCGTGACGACGGTGTACTTCGTCCCGTAGCGCTCGTCCAGCCTGGCGCACACCGCGGCCGCGGGGAAGGCGGCGCCCGGCGCGGGCTCTATCCCGGCCAGTTGGAGCGCCTCCCGCTTGTTCGGCGTGATGAGGTCGAGCCCGCTGAAAGAGAGCCGGTGCTTCGGCTTCGGGTCGAGCGCGACGAATTTGCGCTCGGCGCGCGCGAGACTAGCGACGTGGGAGACCAGGGCGTCGTCCAGGAGCCCCTTGGCGTAGTCCGAGAAGACGACCGCGTCGCAGGCCTTGATCGCCTTGGCGAGGAGGCGCCCGGCCTTGGCCGGCGCGACGCCGTAGGCCGCGGGCGGCGACTCGCGGTCGAGGCGGCAGAGCTGCTGGTGCTGGACCATGACCCGGGTCTTGACGATCGTCATCCCGTCGCCGGGCGTCGCCAGGGCGTCCACGCCCCTGTCGCGGAGCACGCCGCGAAGCCGGACCCCGTCCGCGTCGCCGCCGATGTACCCGCAGACCGTGCACTGGGCCCCGAGGCTAGCGATGTTGATCGCGACGTTGGCCGCGCCGCCCGCCGTCCACGAGTCGCGCTCGATGTCGATCACGGGGACGGGCGCCTCCGGGGAGATCCTCGTGGCGTCGCCCCAGATGTAGTGGTCGAGCATGACGTCGCCCACGACGAGGATTCGCAGGCCCGCGATCCTCCTGAGGAGCGCCCTCGCCTTGGCTGTTGGGATGGACATGGGCTCTGCTTCGCGGGGAGCAGGCACTACCTGAGCTCCCAGGCGTACGGGTAACTGGAGAGCATGCGTGGGGCGCCGGCCGTCACCTGGACGACGTCCTCGATCCGGCAGGCGCCGACGCCCGGGTAGTAGAGGCCCGGCTCGACCGTCACGACGGCGCCCCTCTTCAGCGGGACGGCGTACGAGGCGTTGATCCTCGGCGCCTCGTGGATGTCGAGGCCCAGGCCGTGGCCCGTGCCGTGGAAGAAGCCCACGGACCCTTTCGGCGTGTGCCTCGTCTCGAAGCCGCGGCCGGAGAGGGTCTCGGAGACCCTGCGGTGGACCTCCCGGCCGTCCATGCCCGCGCGGATGCTGGCGATCGCCTTTTTCTGCGCCGCCCTGACGGCCGCCACGATCGCGCGCTGTGCGTCGCTGGCGCGCCCGCGCAGGAACGTCCGGGTCATGTCGCCGAAGAAGCCCGTCGCGCCGACCCGCGGGAACACGTCGACGATGATCGTCTCGTTCGCGCGAAGCGGGCCGGAGCCCCGGCAATGGGGGTCGCAGGCCTGGTCGCCGCCTGCGGCGATCGTGGAGATGGAGAAGGACCCGCGCTCGATGCACGCGGTCTCGATCGCGACCTTGAGGCGCTCGCTCGTGAGGACGCTTCCCCCGAGGAAGAGCCGGCCGCCGCGGATGCGCGACGCCCGGAGCATGGCCTCTGCGGCAGCGATGCCCGCGGCGCTGCAGCGGTTGCCCTCCCGGATGGCCTCGGCCTCGGCGGCCGTCTTCACCTCGCGCTCCGGGAAGAGCGGGCCGGCGGAGACTTGGATCCGGATCCCCAGCTCCCTGAGCTCCGAGTAGAGGCCCGCCGGGAAGTCCTCCGGCACGGTGAAGGGCCCGGCCTTCAGCTCCCTGGCGAGAACGGCGAGCATGAGGGCGGGCCCCTGCTTCCTTCGCGGCCAGGCGCGGCGCGCCTTCTCGGTGCACGCCTCTAGGGCGAGGACCGCGTCAAAGTCCGACGTGCGCCTGACGCGGCCAAACTCAAGGGCGCTTACGACGGCGAATTTCCGGCCCTTGACGCTGAACGCGAGGAAGGGGTCGGTCATCTCGACGCCGCCGAAGTATAGGGCGTCCGCGCTTCGCGGCGTGTCGGAATAAAGCAGGATGTCGCGGGATTTTTTGGTGGCCATTCGTCAGACGGGGATTGTCGGGCCCCGTCGCTCGCGATTAACCTTATATTGCCTGAAAAATGCAAATCCGGTTTCGCTCGCGCTTAGGGCCTCGGCGGCCCTCCTGCTGTCGCTTTTTTCGGGGGGGTGCGGCTCCGGGAAGCCGCCCGCGGCGGCCGCCGACACGAAGACCGTGTCCGACCACTTCGCGGTCGGGATGGGCGGCCGTTTGGTGAGCCTCCAGTTCGCCGTCCTCGACGCGGAGCAGGAGCGCGGGCTCATGCAGAGGCCGGACCTCGGCAGGGACGAGGGGATGATCTTCGTCAGCCCCGCGCCCCGGAAGCAGAGCTTCTGGATGAAGGGCACGCCCGAGGCGCTCGACATCGCCTTCGCGGGGCGCGACGGTGTGATCGCCGAGATATACCCGCTCTATCCGTTCAACCTGGGCTCGGTCTCGTCGAGGAGCGACCAGATCGAGTTCGCGGTCGAGATGCGCCAGGGCTGGTATGCCGAGAACGGCGTGCGCCCGGGGGCGGCCATCGACATCGCGGCCGTGGCCTCGGCGCTCAAGGCGCGGGGATTCGACCCCGCCAGGTTCGGGATCGCCTCGCAGCCCTAACCCTTGGGGATCTCGTTGTCGGTGCGCAGGACGAGGACGGGCGTCTTCGTCCTGACCCAAAGCTCGGCGTCCCTGAAGAACTTGCCGGGCACGTTCTCCACCGCGTCCCCCACGGTCCTCGCCGGGTAGAGCCGGCCCTTCTTCGAGGCGTTGTAGTCGTAGGCGCCCTTGAGCAGGCGCTCCTGGACGGAGGCCGGGCTCTCGTTCTCCGGGATCTGGAGCACCCACCCGGTGAAGTCGCCCTTCGGCATCCTCTCCGAGGGATCGCTCACGAGGATGATGTACTGTTTCTTAACCGGCGGCGCCTGGTCGCCCTCCCCGGGGTCGGGCTGGACGGCGAGGTTCATCTCCTCCACCACGCGGCGCAGGACCGCGGGGTCGATGTGGTTCTTCCTCAGGATCTCGGCGACCTTGTTGACGTCAATTTTGGGCATGAGTGCGGAGGGTGCGGCGGGCGGGCTGGGGGCTACCGGTGGTCCCGCAGGCCCCTGATCACCTCGAACTGCTTCGGCGAGAGGAGACGCCTGGGCAGGCGCCTCTCGGCCTCGGAGACCAGCCGGCTCCAGTCCTCCTCGCTCGGGCCGTGGTCCTCCCACGACGTGAAGTGCCCCTGCTTGCGGAACCACTTGAGGTTCCCGCCGTGCACGATGGCCTTCACCTGGTACTTCCCTTCCTCGGGGTCCCTGACCCACCATCCGAATTCCATGCTCATGCGAGGGGGAACTCCGCGACGTGGGCGCCGGGGTGGAACTCTCCGCCGCGCGCCTCGATGCGCCGGACGAGGATCCTCTCCTGGGAGATCTCCGCGGCCATCGCCCCGAAGGGCCTGCAGAAGGAGCCCGTGTTGATGACGACGACCCCGGACGGGGTCCTCCAGACGCCGGGCCTGTGGGTGTGGCCGATCACGATGAAGCGGGCGTTGGGCCGGTGGGCGCGCGCGAGGGCCGCGGCCCTGCCGGGCGCCTCGCGCCAGGCCATGAGGACGGCAAGGAGGCGGTGTGGGGGCCATACGGAGTCGCCCGCGAGGCGGAACGCGTAGCGCAGGGGGTTCGGCTCCGACTGGTGGAGCTGCGGGGTCGATGCGGACACGGCGCGGAACAGGGCAAGTCGCTCCTCGAGAGTGCGCGTCGTGCCGCCGGGCAGGGCGGCCAGGGCCGCCTCGATCTTGCGCCGGATCTCCGGCGCGTCGCTGGACCAGGGGACGATGTCGTCAAAGAGCAGGTCGCCGTGCGTGACGAGCACCTGCCCGCCGGCGAACTCCAGCGCGTGTTTCCCCGAAATGTCGGGGTCGTGGTTGCCCGTGAGGAGCGTGACCGGAATCCCCGCGGACCCGAAGAAATCCAGGACCTCGGCGCGCGTGCTGGCGGTGCGCTGCGGCTTGTCGCCGGGGCGCGAGTCGAGCGTGTCGCCGTTGAGGACAAGGGAGGTCGCGCCATCAAGGAGCGGGCGCAGCTGGCCGAGCGAGCGCACGCGGCTCCCTCGCTCCCCGAAGTGAACGTCCGATACGATGCGGATCAGCGGCGCTCCCACTCAATTGCTGCCGTCCGAGGGCCGCGCGCCGGGGAACATCCCTCCCATCATGCCGCCGAGGTCGAACTTGCGCCAGCCGTCGGGCGCGGCGAAGAGCGAGTCCGGGAGGCTGGTCTTCTCGACCGAGGTCACCTCGAGTTTGAATTTCTGCTGGCCGCCCTCGCTGCTCACGACGCGCATCGGGAAGAAGCCGCTCCCCTTTAGCGCCGACTCCCACGCCTGGGGGGCCTGCGGCCGGCGGCCCGGGCCGCCGCCCATGGAGAGGCCCCCGAACATGCCCAATTGGTCGGTCGCCCAGATGTCGGCCGTGCCCTTGGGGCTCGTGACCTCGTACTTCTTGCACGGGTAGCCCAGAATCGTCTCCGTCTCGCCCGTGTCCCTGAAAGAGGTGTTGGAGGCCGAAGGGGACCCGCTCGGCGCCGCGCCGGGTGCGCCGGGCTTCGCGGCATTGGGGTCCGGCATCGCCTGGACCATGTACATCTTCTGCTGGGGCATCAGGATGAGGATCTGCCTGTCCTTGAAGTCCGTGATGAAGGCGCCGCCCCCCTTCGCCCCGGTGACGTCCATCCTCATGAACCCCTCCTTTATGCTGTAGTTCACCGTCTGGGGTCCGCTGTTCGAGGTGGCTGAGGTCATCGTCATGGACACCTTCCCTTCGAAGGTCTCCGCGGTGAGCGCGCAGGGGAGGGCGAGCGCGCAGATGGGTGCAAGCGATCGAATTAATTTCATGGCGGGTGGATTATCGGATTGCAGCGGGCCTGTGCAATGAAAGAAGCCCACAGTAGTGAATTACAGGCACGCATACCACGCTGGCAACTTTGCGGACGTGCTTAAGCATGCGATCCTGGTGCGCCTCCTGCGGGCGCTCCAGAGGAAGGAGAAGGGGTTTGTGTTCGTGGACACCCACGCCGGGCGGGGGCGCTACGACCTCAACGAGGCCTCCCTTGGCGCGTCGCGGGCCCGGGCCCCGGAATGGCCGGAGGGGATAGGCAGGCTCTGGGACCGCGCCGACATGCCGCCGGAGGTCGCGGACTACCTCGAGGTCGTCAGGGGATTCGACAGGGGCCAGGGGAACCTGGACCCCGGCCCGCGCTTCTACCCGGGCTCGCCCCGCATCGCGCGGCTCATCGCCCGGCCGCAGGACCGGCTGGAGCTATGGGAAAGGCAGCCCGAGGAATGCGCCGCCCTGCGCGACGAGTTCCTCGGCGAGCGCCGGGTCTCGGTGCACGGGGCGGACGGCTACGGCGCCATGAGGGCCTGCCTGCCGCCGGCCGAGAGGCGGGCCCTGGTCCTCGTGGACCCGCCCTTCGAGGCGCGGGGGGAGTGGTCCCTGGTCACGGCCGCCCTGGAGGAGGGCCTGGGGCGATTCCCCGGCGGGACCTACATGGTCTGGTATCCCCTGACCGGGAGGGCCCGCCCGGAGGGCTTTGCCGCGATGCTGCGGGCCAGGTCGGCCGCGGCATTCTGCGTGGAGTTGGTGGTCGACCCCGGAGCCCCGCGGATGACGGGTTGCGGCGTAGCGATCGTCAATCCGCCGTGGCGGTTCGACAGCGAGGCCCGTGCAATCCTAACCTACTTGCCCAAGGTGCTTTACCGGGGAAGCGGGGCCCAGGGCGACGTGCGCTGGATCGTGTCCAGGTAGGGGAGGTCAAGGGCTACGGGCTGGACGTCAAGCGGCGGCGGCCTGAACGTCGGCCGAACCCACCTCGCGTCTTCGCGATGGGTTGCGTGAATCGCCACCGGGTCATTCAGCAGCGGTCGCGCACGGAAGGTAACTGCGTGCGGTGTCGGTGTCATGGTGAACAATTCGACATAGCTCCAAAAAAAAAGTGCCACGAATTTTGTAAGTTGAATACCCCAGGCCCCCGAAGGCGCCCGCGGGCCGCGACCGCCGCCAAAGACGGAGGGGCCGCCCGCGGGCGCCTGGGGGTGTCGGCTCAGGCGACGCGTCCCAGCCTGTGCGCCGGCACCAGGGAATCCTGGCGCTTGGGCACGGAAAGGGTGAGGACGCCGTCGCTGATCCCCGCCTGCATCTGGGAAAAGTCGAAGCCGAGGCCGAGCCGCAGGCGCAGACGGTAGTCGCGCTGCGATCCCTCGAGGTTCAACGCCTGCCAGTTGACCCGCACGAACCGGGTCTTCAGCGCGGTGACGACGAGGTCGGGCCCGTGGGACTCGACCTCGACGCCGGAGGCGCCGACACCGGGTACGTAGACGACAATGTTGACGGCGTCGGGGAGCTCGCGGCAGTCGTAGTTCGGCTGGCGGAAGGTGGCGTTGGACGCCTCGAATGCGCTGCGATAACGGCTGGTCGTGCTCGTGGTGCGGGTTCTCGTGTTCATGGTGGGAAAGGCAGTTGCCTCCTGGGGGCTTTGGGCCTCCGGGCTTCTGGTTTTCTAAACGTCTTCCTGGTTGGGAGGGTTTAGACCTCGAAGCCCGCGCCGGCCGTTTTGTTCCAGTTGGAGATGGCGACCTGGCGCATCACGGCGCAGCAAAACCCGGCGGCCTTCGTGGTCGAAGCGCCTCGGATGCTGAGGTGATGGATGTGTGTCAGGGCCATTGGAACGGTTTGTCACAGTGCATAATGCAGGCGCCGTGCCAAGTCATTTTGAAAGATTATGACAGGGGCCTTGCGCGGTTGCGCAAGGGGGGCGGACCGGGCAGCCTGAGCCCATGCCCGCGCTATCCGATTCCGCCACGACCGTATCCGAACTCAGGGAAAGAGTGCTCGCGTTCGTGCGCGAGCGCGACTGGGAGCAGTTCCATTCGCCGAAGAACCTGAGCATGGCGCTCGCCGCCGAGGCGGCCGAGCTGATGGAGCACTTTCTCTGGGCAACGCCCGAGGAGTCCAGCGCCGTCGCGGCGGATCCGGCGAGGCGGGCGAAGATTGCCGAGGAGCTCGCGGACGTGGTCATCTACGCGCTTGAGTTCGCGAACGCGACCGGGCTCGACGTCGCGGCGAGCATCGAGGCGAAGATCGCGGCGAACGCCCGGAAGTATCCCGTGGACAAGGCAAGGGGCCGGTCGGCCAAGTACACGGAGCTCTAACCCGTCATTTCTGCGGCGCGTGGGCCTGCAGGATGCCGAGGTTCCTCCTCGCGTCCGCGTAGCCCGGGTCCAGGTCGACCGCCTTCTGGAACTCCGCGGCGGCCTCCTGCGTCTTCCCATCCCTCGCTAGCGCGATCCCGAGGTTGTTCCTGAGGTGGGCGTCGCCGGGTTCGTTTTCCACGGCCTTGCGGTATTCGGCCGCGGCCTCGGCCGCGAGCCCCCTCATGAGAAGCAGGTTGCCGAGGTTGACCCGCGCGGTGACGAAGGTGGGGTCGATCTCAAGCGCCCTTCGATAGTGGACGATGGCCTCCTCGGCGGAGCCCTTCCTTGCGAACATGGCGCCGGCGTCGTTCTGGATCTGCGCGTCGTCGGGCTTGAGCGCCAGGGCGGCCATGATGCTGGACGATACCTCGTCCATCTTTCCGTCCTGAAGGAGGGCGTTGCCGAGCATGTCGCGCGCCTCCGCGAAGTTCGGGTTGATCTCGAGCGCCCTCCGCAGGTGGGGGATGGCCTCGCTCGTTTTCCCATCGCTCATGAGTCCCAGGGCGAGCCTGAAGTGCGCCCCGGCGTTCTCGTCGTCGATCTGAATGGCCTTCCTGAACTGGGCCATGGCCTCGCCTTCGCGGCCCGCCCGCTCCAGCGCCGATCCCAGGCCGTACCGGGTCTGCGCGTCGTCCGGATCGATCTCCGCGGCCCTCTGGTACTGTGCGGCTGCATCGGCCCATTGGCCCTCCTGGGCATAGGCCGAGGCGAGGTCCAGGCGGGCCTTCACGTTCCTGGGCTCGATCTGCGCCGCGTGCTGGAAGTGGTTGGCCGCCTTCTCGGGCGCCCCCTTCTGGAGCAGCGCGACCCCGAGGTTGATGTGGGTCTCCGCCTTGTTGGGGGCGATCTCCAGGGCCCTCAGGTAGAGGGCTATTGCTTCGTCTGCATTTCCCTGCTGCATCGTCGCGACGCCGAGCTCGTTCATCGCCTCCGTGTCGGCCGGGTTGATGTCGAGAGCCTTGCGGAACTGCTCCCGGGCCTCGTCCAGGCGGTTGTCCCTCATGAGCACGCCGCCGAGGTTCTCGTAGGCCATCCAGCAGGCTGGGTTCCTTGCGATCGTCGTCCTCCAGAGCGTCTCCGCGTCGGAATACATGGCGCATTGCCGGAACGTGAGCCAGGCCAGGCCGGCGACGGCGCACGCGCCGGCGCATGAGACGCCAAGGCGCGCCGACCGCGGCAGGGCCTTGGAGGCGCCGGCCGCGCCGGCGCAGAACGCCGAGAGCGCGATCGCCGCGGCCAGGTACTGGAAATGGTCGGCGACAAAGGAGTACACAAACGGGTAGACGTTGATGAACCCCAGGGCCGGGAACAGCGTCCCGGCGAAGAGGAGGGCCGAGGCGAGCGGTCCGCGCGAGCGGCCCCGGATGGCAAAGAGCGCGGCCAGCGCCGCCGCGGCGGCCGCCGGATAGAGGTACTGCAAGGGCGCGGCGTCGTCCACGTCCCAGCGCGGGTAGATGAACATGAGGTGCGCCGGCCAGAATACCTTGCCGAGGTAGAACCAGACGGCGCGGCCGGCAATGAGGAGGCGGTCGGCGGCGCTGAGGGTGAAGGCCGCGCCGGAGGCGCCGATGTAGGTCCTCTCGACCCAGGCCGTCACGAGCCCCGCGGAGGCCCCCAGGAGGAAAAAGGGGGCGAGCGGCAGGGCGTCGTTCTTCCACGAGAGGGGCCCCCGCCTCCACCAGAGGACGACAAGGAGGGCCGCGGGCAGGGTGGCGGTCACGGTCTTCGTGGCCAGCGCCGCGGCGAAGAGGATGAGCGAGAGGGCGTACGGCGCGGGCCGGCGGGTCCCATCGAACCCGAGGTAGGCGAGGGCCGCCGCAAGGTAGAACACCGCCGAGAGCGTGTTCTTCTGCTCGGAGACCCAGGCGACCGACTCCACGCAGACCGGGTGAAGCGCGAAGGCCCATGCGGCGAGGAGCGCCCCGGGGAGCGAGAGCCGGCGCAGGACGAGGTAGAGGAGCCAGGCGGCCGACGCGTGCAGCGCGACGTTGGCCAGATGGTAGCCGAGGGCCGCGTCGCCCCAGAGGCGGTGCTCCGCCCAGAACGCCGTGTGGAGCAGGGGATAGTACTGCTGGGTCGCCCCGGGCTCGAACCAGATCCGCCAGAGCCCGCCCAGCGGGCGCAGGCCCGCGCGGGTCACGTGGCCGTCGTCGTCCCAGATGAGCCCGGCATGCCAGACCGGCAGGTAGGCGGCGAGCGTCGCGCCGAGGAGTAGGAGCCCGAGGAGCCAGTCCCCGCCGGGCAAGGCCCTGCGTGGCCCTGGGGCCTGCGCGGCTGTCGCCATTGCTTCCGGCTTGGGGCTCATTCGGGGGTGGGCGCAATTACGGCCCAGCCCATTTTTGGACTCAAACCGATTCGCGGGGCGCCCCGGCCCCGCAACCCGCCCTGCATCCCGTGCGTTGCCTTAGCCCTTGCCGCCGAAGCTCACGTAGTCGTCCAGGTCGAGCAGGTCGAAGAATCCAAAGACGTCGTCGCGGCCGGCCGCCACCGTCTTGATCACCTCCGAGAACCACGCGTGGCCCTCGGTCTTACCCGGGGCGTGCGTCCGCATCCAGAGCGACCACGCGGCGATCTCTGACGGGAGGCGCGTGGAGTGTGTGCGGACAAAGGCCAGCATCTCGGAGTCGCTGCCGCCCTTCTTGGCCTCCTCCAGCATCGCCTCGGAGTTGATCCCGGTGAAGCCGAAGAAGTGCTGGTCAAGGGCGCAGTTGTAGTGGAATTCGCCGGCCTTGCCGGCATTCGTCGCCCGCGCCTTGTCGAGGAGGCGGGGAAGGTGGACGTAGCCCCCGAGCTGGACGCGCGGGCTGCGCGGGGGGTGCTGGGTCAGGTCGGGGTGCGCGAGTTCAAGCATGGGTGGGGAGGGTTGTCCCGAACAGTGGCACGGATTTCGCGTGCTGCAAACCCGTTCAGCCCTTTGGCCGGAAGACCTTCATCACGGCCTCGTTCGTCTCCAGCCTCGGGCCGCCGATCAGGTCCACGCAGTACGGGATCGCGGGAAAGACGGCCTCGAGGTTCTCGCGGATGGACTTCGGTCGGCCTGGGAGGTTGACGATCAGCGTGCGCTTGCGGATTCCCGCGGTCTGGCGGGAGAGGATGGCGGTCGGCACGAACGCGAGGGAGGCGGACCTCATGAGCTCGCCGAATCCGGGCAGGAGCTTGTCGCAGACGGCCGCCGTGGCCTCGGGCGTCACGTCCCGCGGCGAGGGTCCGGTGCCGCCCGTCGTGACAACGAGGCAGCAGCCGGCCTCGTCGGCCATGCGCCTGAGCTCCGCCTCGATCTGCGCCCGCTCGTCGGGCACGACCCTGTAGTCGACGTCGAAAGGGGTCGAGAGCCACTCGAGCAGCAGGGCGACGCACGCCTTTCCCGGGGTGTCCTCGTAGGCCCCGGCGCTCGCGCGGTCGGACACGTTGATGACCCCGATGCGGACGGCCGCCGGCGCGGGCACTCCCGGGCGCGCGGGGGCCTCCCTCATGTGAGGCCGTTCAGCTTCGCAAAGGGGTCCCAGCTCCGGTCCTCGTGCCACTCGTACTCGGCGCGCGCGGCCACCTCGACGCTCGTCTCCCTGCCGAAGATGCGGGCGATGAGGCCGAGGGCCATGTCCATCCCCGCCGAGACGCCGGACGAGGTGAAGAACTTCCCGTCCTCGACCCACCTTGCCGACGGGACCCACCTGACGTTCGGGCCCTGCGAGGTGGCCCACTTGAAGGCGAACTTGTTTGACGTTGCGCCCCTGCCGTCGAGCGCCCCGGTCCTGGCGAGGAGCCCGCTGCCCGTGCAGACGGTGGCGACGAACCGGGCCCTGTCGGACTGGCGCCGGAGCTCGTCCAGGAAGGGCTGGTTGGAGACCAGGCGGCGCGTGCCGATGCCGCCGGGGACGAGGAGGACGTCCAGCCCGTGGTCGCCGGCGAGCGCCGCGTCGGCGACGCATGCGGGCCCCTGGTGGCTCCTGATCGGGCCGGCCTGCTCGGCGAGCATCGTGATCCACGCCCTTTCCCCCAGCGAGCCGAACATCTCGAGCGGGCCGAACACGTCCAGGAGCTCGAAGCCGGTGAAAAGGAGGGCGCCCACCTTTATGGGAGCGGGATTCGGGCTCACGGTGGGATGTGCGGCGCCTGGCCGCCTATTTCCTTGGCGCGATGCTCGCGCTGGACACCGCCGCCAGGAGCGCCGCGAAGTCGGGGCCGTTCGCGTCGTCCGCCAGCATGGTGACGCCCGCCTTCACGTCCTCGCTGAACCAGATCACACCCGTGCCCACCACCTTGAAGGAGTCCTTCTCCTTCGGCTTGCCGACCATGGCGGCGTCGGTGAGGACGCAGTAGGCCCCGTATCCGGCGGGGAGCTTGAAGTCGCGCGGCACGGCCTTCTTCTCGACCGAGGCCTCGACGAACTGCTCTCCGGCAGCGGTGGCCTCCTGCAGGATCGCCTCCTTTGAAAGGGGCTGCCGGTCCAGCGGGAAGACGACGTTCATGACGAGCTTTGCGTTCACCTCGGCGGGCGGCGAGATGACGAGGATGAAGCCGCTGTCCTCCTCCTTCTGGGACGAGAGGGTCCAGTCCTTCGGGGTGGCGACCGTCAGCGAGCCGTGGGGCCCGAGGTCGGCGGTCGCGGCCCGCGCCGGCGCCGGCGCGAGGAGGAGGGCGAGCAGCGGGATGAGTCGTTTCATGTCGGGGCGCCGGGGGTCGTCGCCAAAGTGGTAACAAGGTGCGGGAGGCGCTGGCAAGGAGGCGTTTCTCCGCGGCCCGTTTTACACGTTCTTATGAAATGGAGGACTCCCAGGCGCTGACGATCGACTCGGGCGTCTCCCCGCGCCCGCGCAGGGCCCTGAGGCTCATCGCGTCATGGCGCTTGGCGAGCCGGGTGCCGTCCGCGTCCCTCATGAGCGGGCAGTGGTAATAGGAGGGTGCGGGGTTCCCCAGCGCGCGGTGGATCAGGAGCTGGCGGAAGGTCGAGCGCACGAGGTCCTCGCCGCGGACGACCTCGGTTATGCCCATCAGCGCGTCGTCCACCGCGCAGGCGAGCTGGTAGCTCGGGCAGTCGTCCTTGCGCCAGACCGGGAAGTCCCCGAAGTCGCGGCCCGCCACCGCCCGCCGGGGCCCGAGGCGGCCGTCGTCGAACTCCAGCACCTCGCCGTCGGGCACCCGCAGGCGCCAGTTGACCTCCACGGCGTCGCCCAGGGGGGGCAGCGGCGCGCCGGGGTCCGGCCGGAACGCCGCCGGATACAGGGGCTCGTCGTCCTCGCCGCCCTCGTGGGGCGCGCCCGCGGCCTCGATCACGTCCCTGCGGGTGCGCGCGCAGGGATAGATGAGGCCCGCAGAGTGGAGGCGCCCGAGGGCCGCGCGGTAGACCGCCAGGCGCTCACTCTGGCTGTAGGGCGCGTGCGGGCCGCCGACGTCGGGGCCCTCGTCCCAGGCTAGCCCCAGCCACCGCATGTCCTCGAACATGGCCGTTGCGAAATCCATCCGGTAGCGCGCGGCGTCGAGGTCGTCGTTCCTGAGGACCAGGGCGCCGCCGGCGTCCCTCGCCCTCTTTGCGGCTATCCAGAACGTGCGGGCGTGGCCCAGGTGCAGGTAGCCGGTCGGGGAGGGCGCCAGGCGCCCGCGGTACTGGTGAGGGGTCTTCAACTTATTTGGTTCAGTTCCGGGCCAGGCACGCCATCGTGGCATCCCCCGAATCGATGGCAAAGCTCCTATGCGTCTACTGCGGCTCCTCCAAAAGGCTCGAGCCCAAATATTACTCGGCCGCCGAGGCGGTCGGAAGGGCCATGGTCGAGAACGGCTGGGGCCTGGTCTATGGCGGCGGCAACGTGGGCATGATGGGCTCCGTGGCGCAGACCGTGAAGGATTCAGGCGGCCACGTCGTCGGGGTGATCCCGGACTTCATGAGGGAGCGCGAGCTCGCCTACCACCAGGCCGACGAGCTGATCACTGTGGGCTCGATGCGCGAGAGGAAGCGCATCATGGAGGAGCGGGCAGAGGCCTTCCTCGCGCTGCCCGGCGGGATAGGCACGCTCGAGGAGCTGACCGAGATCATGACGCTGCGCTACATCAACCGCATCGACAAGCCCGTCGTCGTCTTCAACCAGGACGGGTTCTATGACGACCTCCTGCGCTTCTTCGACCGCATGACGAGGGAGCGCTTCAAGTCGGAGGGCCTGCAGGCCCTCTTCGGGGTCGCGGACGAGATCGGGGACATCTGGCCGCTCCTCGCGCGGCCAGGAAAGTTCGAGGTGGACCCCATCTGGAGGGAGCCCCGGTAAAGGCGATGAACCTGGAGGAGGCGCTCGGGCTTCTGAGGGCCCGCGGCAGGCTCCCGCTCTCGCCCGCGGAGGCCGCCGCGGTCGAGGCGACGATCGCCTTCGCCCTGACCCATCCCGACTGCCTCCTGCGCACGTGCCTTGAGGGGCACCTCACGGGTTCCGCCTGGGTCGTCAGCCCCGACCGGCGCCGCACGCTCCTCACGCATCACGCCAAGCTGGGAAAGTGGCTCCAGCTCGGCGGGCACGCAGACGGCGACGGCGACCTCCTGGCGGTCGCCCTAAGGGAGGCGCGCGAGGAGAGCGGGCTTTTCCGCCTCTCGGCGGTCGGCTCGGGGCTGTTCGACGTGGACCGCCACTGGATCGGCGGCCGCGGCGCCGAGCCCGGGCACTGGCACCACGACCTGAGGTTCATGCTCGAGGCGGACCCCGAGGAGGCGCTGACGCCGACCAGCGAGTCGAGGGCGCTTTCCTGGGTCGACCTCTCGGCCGTCGCTGACCTCAACCCCGAGGAGTCGATGTCCCGGATGGTCCGAAAGACGCGCGCCCTGTCCCCATGACCCCTAGCCCGGGGGCGACTGCCAGAGGAACACGGCCTCGCGCCGAAGGACCCACCCGCTCTGCCCGTTCGGAAAGGCGAGGCGTATCCACCCGAGGAAGGCCTTGTCGGCGATCGCGGTGCTCCCCGCAGCCAGCGCCGTCGTCTTCTGGGACACGTCGGCCTCTGTGGGGACGGACCGGAGGATCCCGGCCCGCCAGACGACGACCGCGCGGGTGTCCGCCGTGATCCCGTAGGCGCGGTAGGCGAGCGTCGAAGCGCCGATCGCGAGGAGGGCGACGGCGAGCGCCGTAAGGGCGGCCGGGATCGCCCATGCCCGCCTCGCCACCTTGTAGCCCGCCGCAAGCAGGAGGGCCATCGCGCCGGCGAGGAGGCCGGCTGCCGCGGCGCCCGTCCTCTGCCAGGCGCCGGGCGATTCAAGCCTCGCGAGGGCCTCAACCGGGCCCGGCTGGATCAGGACGTCGAGCGGCTCGGGCAGGAATCCCGCCTTGTCGGCCGCCGTGACAAGCTGGCGGCGCGTGGCGGGCTCGGCGGGCGCCTGCACGAACGCCGCCGCCGCCTGGGCGGCGGCCTCGCCCCAACGGTCCTGCTGGGCGAGAGCGAGCGAGAGGTTGTGGCGGGCCGACCAGTCGAGGGGGTCGGCGGCGGCCTCTGCCGCCCAGCCCTTCTCGGCGGCCGGGAAGTCGAGGCGGCGGTAGGCCTCCGCGGGGTCCGCGGCGCAGAGCCGCGCCGGCCCTAGGGCGAGAAAGAGGAGGAGCGCCGGCACAAGGTTCGCCGGCAGGAAGAGACGAACCGGGCTGAAGGCGGGCAGCGTCTTCTTCGAGAGCGCCGACTGCGCGCGGGCGACCCAGTCGGCCGCGAGCACGCCGTCGGCGCTGTATAGGAAGCGGTCGGCCTCGGCCCAGAGGCCGGACCATTCCGGGTCGCCGAGAGACGCGGGCGGCGGCGCGGCGTGCTCGATCCCCCAGAGGACCGCGGCGTCGCGCTGCCAGGAGAGGAGCAGCGGGGCCTTCTCGGCGGCGCGGGCGGCCCTGAGCGCATCAAGCGTTGGACCGAGCCGCCTGCGGGCCGCCCTCCGGCCCCGCAGCGGATCCGTCGCGCGCGCCCGGCGGTAGGCGAGCGCCGCCCAGAAGAGGGCGAGGAGCGCGAACGGGGCCGCGCAGGCGACGGCCAGGGTTCGCTTCCGAAGCGGGTCGGCGGCCGACGGCCGCTGGGAAATCGGGTCGGCGAGCGCGCCCGCGGGCGGCTCGGGCGGCTTCGCCTCGGTCGTTTGCACCGCCGCGCTGACGCTGGGCGCGCCCGGCGCCGCCGCGGTCTCCCCGCCGGCCTGGGCCGGCGCCGACGCGGCCGGGTCCGCGATCACGGTCGCGCCGGGCGCGGAGACCGTCTTGTAGGTGCCGCTCTTCGGGTCGAAATAGGTGAACTCGAGCGGCGGCAGCACGTAGCTGCCGGCCTTCGTGGGCACGAGGACGACGTCCTCCGCGAGCGTGCCGTCGAACAGCTTGCCCGGCGGCTGCGTGCGCTTCGGCTTGGGCTGGATGACCTGGAAGTCGCTGGGCGCCTCCCGGGACGGGAGCCCGCGGATCTCGGGCCAGTTCCCGGAGCCGGTCAGCTCGACGGTCCACGTGATGGGCTCCCCCGCCTTCACCTCCAGCGGCACCACCTTCGACGAGACGCTGAAGCTCCCCACCGCGCCCGTGAACCCCGCGGGCGCCGGCGGCAGGGGCCGCACCTCGATCGAGACCGGGGAGTCGGGCACCGCGAACTGCTGGTACTGGCGCTGCTGGAAGAAGCCGAACCCGGTGACGCCCACGTTGAGGCTGATCAGCTGGCTGGTGGGGTTGAGGCGGATGCGGCCGGCCGCGGGCACGATCGCCCGCGTCCTGTAGGCCAGCCCGGTCCGCGGCGCTCCGTCGTGCGTCTCATACGGCTCGGGCTGTGACCAGTCCTCCGTGACGAGCGGGCTCGGGTCCCATTCAAATGTTCCCCGGCCCCAGCTCGGGTAGTAGCCCGCGGCCACGTCGATCGAGTACTTCAGGTCGAAGACCTCGCCGGCCCAGATGCTGTCGGGGGAGGGGGTGAGCGTGGCCGTCGCGGCGTCGCCCAGGGCGACCCCCGTCGTGCCGACGGTGGCTCCGGCCGCGCTGAAGCGCGCCGCGGGCACGCGCAGCGGGCCCTTGTTCGTTTTCACGGAGAACGAGGGGATTTCGGCCCCCTGCTGTCCGGAGATCAGGGCGGCATACGTGATCGACACGTCGCGCGAGAAGGAGCCGTTGACGATCGAGTAGTTGCTGGACTGGCCCTGGTAGTCGAGGCGCAGGCCGTCCACCTTGGGAACCGAGGGCGTGTCGTCCGGCGAGCAGTCGTCGAAGACGAGCCGCAGGCTCGACACCTCTCCCGCGGGCAGGCTCCCGCCGGGAGGGTCCCAGTGGACGGACTGCGCTGACGCAGGCGCCGCAAGGGCGGCCGCCAGGAGGAGGGGGGCGATTGAGGTCTTTCGCATGCGCGTCACCAGTTCTTGCCCGTGCCTGCAGGCGTGGGCGTGGGCTCGCCCCTGCGGAGCATCCCGAAGAGCTCCGCGGGCGAGTCCTGGTTCTTCAGCTGCTCAAGCTTCTCGAGCGGCACGGCCAGTTCCGGGTTGTTGCGCGCGGGGTCCTCGGGCTGGTCCTTTTTCACGCCGCCCACCTTCTGCATCGACTTCTGGGGCTCGTTCCTCGGCTGGGGCGTTGGGACCGGCTTGCTCATGTCCCCAAAGGCGCTCTGGCTGCCCTGCGGCCTCTCGTCGGCGGGCTTGCCCTGCTGCTGGCCGCCCTGGTCCTTGGAGTCCTGGGGGGCGCCGTCCTGCGGCTGCGAATTCTTCTGGTCCTGTTTCTGCTGCTGGCTCTGCTGGTCCTGCTGCTTCTTCTGGTCCTGCTTGTCGTCCTGCTTCTTGTCCTGGTCCTGGTTCTGCTGCTGGTTCTGCTGGTTCTTGTCCTTGTCCTCGGGCTTCTTCAGCAGCTCCTCGAGCTCGGACCTCATGCGGGGCCAGTCGGCGGCCTTCGGGTCGGCGCGCTCGCCGTTGTCCACTCCCCGGAGCGCGTCGCGCACGGGGCCCTCGGGAACGGGCTGGCTGGCGGACTTGACGTGCTCGCCCCAGGTCAGCGTGTCGCGGCCCAGCTCGGCCCAGTCGAGCGCGCTGCATCCGTCCTGGGCCGACAGGCGCCCCACGACCTTGGAGAGGCTCGCCGCCGGGTCAGGCGCCGAGGCGTCCGCGGCGCGGGCGCGCGCCCCCCCGAGGAGGAGGATGGCCGCGGCGATCGCGGCCGCCGCTGCCGCGGCGGCGCGCCGCACCGGGTTCGCCGGCGCGCTCAGGCGGATGTCCCTCGACTTCGGGCTGACCGGGAATTCGAGCCAGAAGCTCGCGAGGAGGCACACGAGCGCCTGCGCGAGCGCCCACTGGTAGCGCTCGGCGTACCGGACGCTGTTCTGCTCAACGAACTTCCCCTTGCGGCCCTCCTCCACCGTCGAGGCGAGAACCTTGGACAGGTCGACCCAGTCGCTCGCGTCGCGGTAGACGCCGTGGGTGGCGTCCGCGAGCTCGCGCAGGGTCCCACTCTCGAGCCTGGAGAGGACGACGGCCCCGTTCTCGTCCTTCATGAACGCGCCCGCCCCGTCGGGAATCATGCCGCCCGCCGACGTGCCGACGCCGAGCCCGATGACGCGGATCCCGCGCTTGGCGAGGTCGGGAACCCTCTGCCGCCAGTCCTCGTCCGTGGCCTCGCCGTCGCTCAGGATGATGAGGTAGCGGTCGGCCGCTGAGCCCCCGGCGAACGCCTCGAGGGCGGTGTCGATCAGCTGGCGGTAGTTGGTGCCACCCTCGGGGAGGTAGTCGGGCCCGAGCGCGGGGAGGAACTCGCGCAGGATCTCGTAGTCGGAGCTGAGCGGAGACTGGAGGAACGCGCCGCCGGAGAAGACGATCAGGCCCACGCGCTCGCCCTTCAGCCGGTCGAGGAGCGCCTGGACGAGGAGCTTGGATCGCTCGAGGCGGGACGGCTTGACGTCGGGGGTCAGCATCGAGCGCGACAGGTCGAGCGCGATGATGATGTCGCGCGACTGGTCGAAGACAGGCTCGTCGAGGCGGCCCCACTGGGGGCGCGCCAGGGCAAGGATGCCGAGCGCGATCCCCGCGCAGAGGAGGAACCTCCGGCGGCTCGAGCGCGTCCGCCCCGGGTCTCCCTCCGTGAGGCTCACGCTTGTCATGCCTGCCTCGGCGCGCAGGATCTTCGGGTGGTCGGTCCCGGCGAGCCTGCGGGTGCGCAGGACCTCCCACGCGAGGAGCCCCGCGGGCAGGACGAGGAGCCAGAGGAGCTGGGGCCAGGCGAAGGTCATCGGGGTCGGGAGAGCCACGCCCCGGCGCCGAAGAGCACGAGGCCGGGCACGGCGAGCCAGCCGAACAGCTCGGTCGTCAGGAGGTAGCTCTTCGCCTGGAACTCGATCTTCTGGTTCGAGTCGATCGACTTGAACGCGGACTCGATCGTGCCGGTGTCGGCCGCCCTGTAGAACTTGCCACCGGTCGTCTCGGCGATGTCCCTCAGGGCGTCCTCGTCCAGGTCGGCAGCGATCCAGCTGTAGGAGACCTTCTTGCCGTTCTCGTCAAAGTTGGGGTAGGGCACGAGGCCGTCCTTGCCCGCGCCGATCGTGTAGATCGGGATGCCGCGCGCCTTGGCGAGCTGCGCCGACTGCTTCGGGGTGATCGCCCCCATGTTGTTCGCGCCGTCCGTGAGGAGGACGATGAAGGCGCCCTTGCGCTTGCCCCCTTCCTCGCGGGCCGCCTGGTCCAGCCGCGTCAGCGCGACGCCGAGGGCGTCGCCGATCGCGGTACCGTCCCGGATCAGCCCGATCTTGACCCGCTCGAGCTGCCTCGAGAGCCACGCGTGGTCCGTCGTGAGCGGGGCGAGCGTGTAGGCCTTCGAGGAGAACAGGACGACGCCGATCCGGTCGGAGGTCCTCTGCTCGATGAAAGCCTGGATCACGGGCTTGATCGCCTGGAGCCGGTTGATCCTCTCGCCGTCCTTCTCGTAGTCCTCGCTCAGCATCGAGCCCGAGAGGTCGACCGCGAGCATGATGTCGTAGCCCTGGGAGCGGACCTCGCGCTTGTCCTCGATCCTCTGGGGGCGGGCGAGCGCGCCGACGACGAGCACGAGGCCGGCCAGCGCGCAGCCCGCCGTCCACTGGGACGCCGCGATCGACGAGCGGTGCCAGGCTGAGGCGAACGGGACGAGGAGGACGGGGACGCGCGAGCGCCCGCGCATCCACACCGCGAGCGGGAGGGCGCCGAGCGCGAGGAGCCAGAGCGGGCTCGCCAGCCTGAAGTTCCAGGCGCTGATCGTCAGGGGAGGGATGTCGAGGATACTCATCGGTCGGGCCCTAGATGCGGCCGCGGCTGCCGCCGGCGCGCATCCTCGTGTGGAAGAACCTGACGAGCGCGTCGAACCTGTCGTCGGCCGTGCTCACCACCAGCCGGCTCAGGGGATCGGGGAAGAGCGACTCCCAGGAGTCCTCGCGGCCCGAGCGCCACTCGGCGTGGGCGGCCCGGTCCGCGCCGGTGCCCTCGAGCGTCACGAGGCGGCCCGAGGCGGTGTCGTAGGCCGTTATCCTGCCCTCCCTCGGCAACTCGCGCTCCCAGGGGTCGTCCACGCGGAAGCCCATGGTCTGGTAGCGGCGCCTGAGGACCACCCATCCCTCGGGCTCGGCCCTGGGCGGGAAGTCGCCGAGCCAGAGGAGGACGCTGTGCTTCGGCGCGGCCCTCGCGATGAACCTCCACGGAATCTCGGGCGCGGCGGCGGCGGGGGACGGCGCCGCCCGCCCTATGAGGGAGGCGGCTGCGTGGAGGATCGCCCCCCTGCCGCGCACGGGCTCCCGGAATATGGGCCCGTCGGGCGTGGCGTGGACGAAGCCGACGCGGTCACCGTTGACGGCGCCGAGCAGCATGACGAGGCCGGCCAGCTCCATGAGGGCCTCCCTCTTGGACTGCGCCCCGGACCCGAAGTTGAGCGTCGGCGAATCCTCGAGGAGGAGGAGGAGCGTCACCTCGCGCTCCTCGACGAACTTCTTGCGGTAGGGCTCGCCGAGCCTGGCCGTGACGTTCCAGTCGATGTCGCGCACGTCGTCGCCGAACTCGTAGCGGACGACCTGGTCGAACTCCATGCCCCGGCCCCGGAACGCCGATCGGTACTCGCCGCTCAGGATGTTCTCGACGGCGTGGCGCACGCGCCACTCCAGCTGGCGCAGGAGCGCCAGCGGGTTGGCGGCCTGGGTGTTCGCGATTGCCATCAAACGGGCGGGACAGGCGTCGTCGAGACGACCTGGGAGATGACCGCGTCGGATGTGATCTCCTGGGCCTCGGCCTCGTAGGTGAGCCCCAGGCGGTGCCGCAGGACGTCGGGCGCCAGCTCCTGGACGAGTGCGGGGGAGAGGAAGTCCAGGCCGCGCAGCCAGGCGAGCGAGCGGCCGGCCTGGTAGAGGGCGAGCGACGCCCTGGGCGAGGCGCCGAAGTTGAGGCGCCGGGTCGACGCGTCCGGGTTCGCGGCCAGCGCGCGCGTCGCGCGCACGAGGGTCAGGATGTAGTTCTGGACGACCGGGGCGACATGGACGCGGTCGACCTCGGCGCGGAGCGCGAGGAGCTCGGCACCGCTGGAGACCGCCGCCAGCGCGGGCTGCTCCGTGATCTGGCCCCAGCGCTGCATCATGGCGGCCTCCTCGCCGGCGCTCGGGTAGTCGACCAGGAGCTTGAAGAGGAAGCGGTCGGTCTGCGCCTCGGGCAGGGGATAGGTCCCCTCCTGCTCGATCGGATTCTGGGTAGCCATGACGAAGAACGGGCTAGGGAGCGGGTGGGTCTGGCCGCCGATCGTGACCTGCCTCTCCTGCATCGCCTCGAGGAGGGCGCTCTGGACCTTGGCGGGCGCGCGGTTGATCTCGTCGGCGAGGACAAGGTTCGCAAACACGGGGCCCCTGTGGGGGCTGAATTCTCCGGTCTTGGGCTGGAAGACCATGGTGCCGACGACGTCGCTCGGCAGCAGGTCCGGGGTGAACTGGATCCGCTCGAACTGGACCCCGAGCGCCGAACCCAAAGACTTGACGAGCAATGTCTTGGCTAAGCCTGGCATGCCCTCGAGGAGGACGTGGCCGCCGGCGAGGAGGGCCACGAGGAGCCGCTCGACCGCGGCGTCCTGGCCTATGACGGCCTTGCCGATTTCATCGCGGAGTTTCTGGGACCAGGTTGGGCCTGAGGGCATTGTGTCTCGAAGGGTTTGCGTTGGGCTGGATTCTTAGATTTGAGGCGAGATTGAGGAAACGGGACCCCGGCGGCGAGAAAATGGTTCCGTGTATCCACGGAAATTAGGCCATCCGCAATCAGGCCTTAACATCTCAGCGTGATTGGATTGCAACCGGATTCGGCCCAGTTGGCGGACCGTTCTTTAATCGCCGTTTTTACGGCGCCCGCGCCCCCGAGCTAGGAAACATTTCCGAAAGGCCGCCGCGCGCACTCCCGCTGCCGAATAACTGGGGAGATTCTGCGCCAGCCGGCTGCCGCCACCTTGTCACAGCGGGCGTCGACTTTCCTAACCCTCGATCCTTTCACTCACGAACCTTGCGTGGCCCTGGCCTCAAGGTAGAGCTTCATTTCCGTTTCCGTTGTGACGAGCGAATGTTTCAGTGCGGATATCTGCGCTGAAGAGAGCACTCCGGGAGTTCGGTCCACGATGCCCTGGTCGGTTTCGGACAATCCAGTGTTTGGATCGACAGGCAGGTTTCCAAACCTGTCAGGTCTTGCTTTGGCATTCCCATGTATGACTTCGGAATATATGCGTGCCAAGGCCACCTCCTCAGCTGGAGTGAGCGGCACTCCCGCCATCCCCAAATCGATTCCGAGGCTTGACCGAACCATGTAAAGGATTGCGTTAAAATCCGCGCCCTGGTCGATGGTCCGGACGCCTTCATCGCCTATCACCGCTCTGATCTCCGCCGTCACTGCCAACCCAGCCTCAACCTCGGAGCGGTTCATATCCTGCCCGTTCGTTATTCCCCGGTTCAAATCCTCTTCACGGGCATCGCTGATGGCCTCATCGCGCGCAACAAGGAGTTTCAGGACCGTTGCCGCGTTCTCCGGGGTGAGATCCATGCCCGTTATGATCTCGTTGTCGCTTTTCCATACACTCCGAATCTTGGCGCGGTGGCGCATCAGCACTTCCTCTGGGTCCTTGGCTGCAGGGCCTGTTGAACCTGGGAGATACAGCGACGCTCCTATCGTCTTCGAGAACAATGCCTCTTGGAACCTGTCTTGCTCTTGCGTGGCGATCATTGAGTCCCTCAAGACCGTGATCTGTCGCGGAGAAATCACCTGGGAAGCGTGGCCCAGAATCCTGAGGTTCATATCTGACAAGGCGGAGCTGGGCTCGACAGGTGTCTCAGACGCGCTGCCGGAAGCAGCCCTCGACTGCTCGTAGGCATCTGCATAAATTTGGGTGAGCGCGGTCTCCTGTCCCGGCGTCAACGGAACCCCTTCCACGGCGAGGTCGGCCGCAACGCTGCCGTGCAGGTTTATCTTTAGATTGGCTACCAACTCCGCTCGATGTAGAGCCTGAACGCCCGCCTCTCCTGTTAGCTCTTTGATCTCGGAATCAAAGGATCGGCGGCTCTCAAGAGTCGCCTTCGATATCTCATTGTCGCTGGTCGCGCCCAGCTTGATGGAAACCTGGTGGACATCAAAGTCGGCCTCCTGGCGGGCAATGAGCAGGTCCATCAGGCGGGTCCGTTGCGCGTTAGTGAGATCAAAACCTCCGATTGTCTCGTGGTATTTTCCCCACACCGCCCTTAAGACCTCTCGGTGGTGCCGCACATCGATTCCAGGCCTTGGCGACATGTCACTAGGCAGGGCGCTATTCTGTGCGTCAGCACCGGATGTCGACTCGCTGCCGGGCGCAGCTGAGCCGGCCGCCACAAAGGTAACGGACAATAGCGCCAGAGTGCGCCTCATATGAAAGTGCCTGAGCAAACCGCGCGGATGCCTTGGAAGGAAAGTCATTTGCCACTTAGACATTTGGGGTGCCGAATCGTTGCAAGGGCGCATCCCAACAAGGCCTGACTACGCCGCGCGCAAAATTGTGCGCGCGCGTCGTTAATCTGGTTTTGTCTGATCGAGTACCTTGACCTCGTCGCCGACGCGCAGCACGCCGCTCTTGGTCTCGTTCAGCAGATTCACCCCGAAATTCACCTCGGTCGGTTCGTTCGGGTCCCGTCGAAACGAGGCCAGCGTGCGCAGCGGCTCGACCCCGCGCGCGCCGGTGAACTGGTCCGTGACGGTGATGACGCACCGCGTCGACTGACCGGCGCTGCGGAACACGATCCCGCCGATCCGGAGCCTCGTCCATGAGTCCTCCTCGAACGGCCCGCACCCCGAGAGGACGAGGTTGGGCCGGAACCGGCCCATTGGGACGGCGCCCGCGCCCCCCTCGGCGATTCGGCGGTTCAACTCCCCGAGCGAGGCCTCGCTCACGGCGAGGAAGGGGCAGGCGTCGGCGAAGGCGACCTGGTCGCCGGGGCCCGCGGCCTTCTTCAGGACCTGGCGCATGAACGCGGGGCCGATGCGCACCAGCCGGCAGGGGCCGCCGAGCGCCCGGGAGAGCCAGGCGGCCGCCTCCTCGCCGCAGTCTTCGGCCTTCAGTCCCTCGCTCTTCCATATCCGCACGGTGGCGAGCGGCGCGCCGGCGTCGGGGCCGCGCCGCACGTGGAGGTCGTCGAGGCCGTCGCAGCGCAGCGTCAGCGACGAGTCGTCCAGGAACGCCCCGACGAGCGCCATGCGGGGGACCGTGCGCTGGGTCAGGAAGTTTCCGCCCGGATCCACGACAAGGAAGCGCCGGTCGCCGACGGTGCCGAGGGAGTCGACCTCTGCCGAGCGGACCTCCAGTCCGCGGAGGGATTTCACCGGATAGATGAAAAGCGCGGCAAGGTGCATCCGTGCGACGTCAGAGCTTCTTCGCGACGTCCCGCACCTCGACCTCGACTCGGTCGGGGTCCTCAAGCTCCTTTGTCCCCTTGGCGCCCAGCGCCTCGAAACGGCGCGCGCCCGGCAAGAGGCTCTGCTCGAAGGAGCCTATCGCCCTGTTGAAGCTGACGACCGCGGAGGAAAGCCCCCTGGCGGTAGACCCCATGTGTACGGCGAAGACCGCTATCCGGTCATACAGTTCCCGGCCGAGCTCGCTCACCTCCTCCGCGCTGCGCGACACCGCTTCCTGCTTCCATCCGTACGCGGCCGCCTTGAGGAGCGCGACGAGCGTCATTGGCGTCGCGAGGAGGACCCTCTGGCTGATGGCCCTGTCCATGATCGACGGGTCCGACTCGATCGCCGCGGAGAGGAACGAGTCGCCGGGCAGAAAGAGGACGACGTATTCCGGGGAGGGCTGGATCGCGGCCCAGTAAGCCTTGCTCGCGAGAGCCTCGATGTGCCCGAGTACCTTGGCGGCGTGTTCCTTCAGTTTGACCTCCCGCAGGCCCTGGTCGGGTTCGGCCGCCGCCTCGCGGAAGGCCTCCGTGGGCGCCTTCGCATCCACCGCGACAAACTGCCCGCCCGGGAGCGACACGACGAGGTCGGGCCGGAGGTTGCGGCCGGCCTTGTCGGTATAGCCCTTCTGCGTGGCAAAGTCGCAGTGCTCCACCATCCCCGCGAGCTCGACGACGCGCCTCAGCTGGACCTCCCCCCACGTGCCCGCGGTGCGGGTCGTGCTGAGTGCGCTTGAGAGCTTCGTCGTCTCCGACTGCATCCGCTGCTGCGCGGTGTTGAGCGACGCGAGCTGCTGGCCGAGCTCGCCGTAGGCGAGTGCCCTCTTCTGCTCGAGCTCGTTGATCTTCAGGTCGACCTTCTCGAGGGACTCCTTGAGCGGCTTCACGAGGAGGTCGATCGCCTGCTGGCGGTTCGTGAGGTCGCCCGCCGACTTCTCCTGGAGCTGCGCGAAGGCCTGCCCGGCGAGCTTGAGGAAATTCTCGCTGTTCGCCTGCAGCGCGGAGGCGGACAATTCCGCGAACTCCGCCTTCAGGCGCTCGTGGGCCGAGCGCAGCTCGGCGATGCGCGCCTCGGCCCCTGCCTTCTCGCCGGCGAGCTCGGCCGCGAGGCGCGCACCGGCGCCCGCCAGCTCCGCCCTCGCTGCCTTTTCCGCGGCCAGCTCGGAGGCCAGGCGGGCGTTGTCGGCCTCCGCTGCCCTGAGCCTCTCGGCGAGGGCCGCCTTGCGGCCCCACATGACGACCCAGGCGAGGCCCAGGCCCGCGGAAAACATTAGAATTGGGAGGAGAACGGTCACGCGAGGAGGTTTGACAGTGGAAGGGTCCGCCTGCAAACATACATCATGTTCCAGCCGTGCTCGAAGGGGGCACCTCCGGCGTGATGGTTACCGACCCTCCCACAGGTCAGGAGGGGGCCGTGCAGCCGCGGCGCGTCCTCGTGGTGGACGACGAATACGGGCCGCGCGAGTCGATCGCCTACACGCTTGCGACGTCCTTTTCTGTCGAGACCGCGGAGCGCGCCGCCGAGGCGCTGAGGAAGATCAAGGACCAGCACTACCACGTGGTGGTGCTCGACATCCGCATGCCCGAGATGGACGGGATCAAGGCGCTCGAGGAGCTCCGGAAGATCGACCCCCACGTCTCGGTCATCATCCTGACCGGCTACGGGATGCTCTCCACGGCCCAGCAGGCGATGGTCGGCGGGGCGAACCAGTACATGCGCAAGCCGCCGGACGTCGCCGAGCTGATCGACGCGGTGCGCCACCAGGCCGAGGCGGCGCAGCTCAGGCGCCACCAGGCGAAGATGGCTAGCGACGCGGTCGCCCTCAACGGGGCCCTCAAGAAGGAGATCGAGGCCAACCAGCCGCAGATCTGGCAGGCCAGGGCGTCCGTGGAACTCGTCCACGACCTCAACAACCCCCTGACGGTGGTGATCGGCTACTCTGCGCTGATGGTCGAGGAGGCGCACAAGCTCGCCCAGAACAACCCGGAGCTCGGAAAGAGGATGGCCGACTACTCCGTCATCGTCGGAAAGGCGGCCGAATACTGCCACCACCTTTCGGAGAACTGGCGGACGGCCTCGAGGAAGACCTCCGAGTTCACGCTCCTCGACATCGTGGCGGTCGCCTACGAGGTCAAGCAGGTGATCTTCTTCGGGAGCCCGGTTCTGCAGATCGCCGGGCTGCCGGAGGCCTGGATAAGGGCCTCGAAGTACGAGCTCATGCGGGTCTTCCAGAACCTCTTCAAGAATTCCATCGAGTCGGGCGCCGCGCGGATCGTCACGGACTTTGCCGTCAAGGGCGCCAACGTCGTGATCTCGGTGACCGACAACGGGCCGGGAATGGACGAGGAGCGGGTCCACCTCGTCATGCACGGTGGCTTCACGACGAAGGAAAACGGGACGGGCCTCGGGCTCAGCATCTGCCGGCACCTCATAGGCGCGCATGGCGGCGAATTCTCAATCGAGTCGAAGCCCGGGGTGGGGACGACGATAAGGCTTGTCCTGCCCGCAGCGCCCAGGAAGTGACCGGACCCATCGCGCCACGACCGGCCATGGGAAACGCCAACCTTACCGAGCAGCTCGAATGCGCCTGGGCCGCCCGATTTGGAAACTGGGCTGAACGCGCCCCCCTTTCGAGGACCCTCTGCAGGACGTCCAGGGACGTGCCGTGGAGGCTGAGGCCGCCGACGCTCGGCGACGTGAGGGACGTGATCAGGGAGGCCGCCCGCAACCGGACGCCGCTCTGGCCGGTCAGCACGGGGCGCAACTGGGGCTACGGCTCGCACCTCCCGGCCCGCGACGGCTCCGTGGTGCTCGACCTGAGCCGGCTGGACGCGGTCGGCGACCTGGACAGGCCCTCCCTAAGCGTGCGGATAGAGCCCGGGGTCACCCAGGCGGCCCTGCGCGATTTCCTGCGCCTCAACGCCCCCGACCTGGCGTTCAACGTCACCGGCTCCGGCCTGGGCACGAGCGTGCTTGGGAACGCGCTTGAGCGCGGGATCGGCTACAGCGGGGAGAAGGACCGGGATGTGTTCGCCCTCGAGGTTCTCCTCGCCGATGGCTCCTCGTCTGGGCCGGCCGAGGGGCGCCACCACAAGTCCCGGGCCCACCCGGCGGGGCTTTCCACCGACGCGCTTTTCTTCCAGAGCAATTTCGGGGTCGTGGTCGGGGCCCGCCTGCGCCTGCGGATCCGCCAGGAGGCCGAGGAGGCGGTCGTCTTGCAGGGGGCCTTTCGCCCGCTGGTCGCGACCCTGAAGCGCGCTTACGACCGGAACCTGCTCGTCAACCCGACGCATGTCGCCGAGCCGGGAAGGTCCCAGCGCCTGGGGCAGGGGCTCCTTCGGCTGCTCTGGGGCCGGAGCCCCACCGCCGCCGAGGTCGCCCGCTGCTTCCCCGAGCAGAATTCCTACAACGCCCTGGTGCCCCTCTACGGCAGGAGGCGGGTCGTGGATGCCGCCTGGGGGGAGCTGCGCCGCGCGGCCGAGGGGGGCGTGAAGCTGACGCGCGCCGGCGCCGGGAGGCTGGACGCCGCGGCGAAGTGGCTGGGAAGGCTCGGGGCGCGCAGCAAGGCCGCGCGCCTCCGGGCGCTCAGGCCGATCATAGCCCTGACCTGGGGCGAGCCGAGCGACGCGGGCCTGACCTCCCTCGACGGGTTCGCCGGGGGCGACCCTGACCTCGCTGCGCGCGGGGCGATATACGGAAACGCCGTGTCGGCGGTCGACGCGGGAGATGCGGAGCGCGTCGCGGCCACCGTGAAGGGGAAATGGGCGGACTCCGCGTTCACGTGGATCATCCTCGACAGCCGCTGCATGCTGACGATCTACACGCTCCACTTTGACGACGCCGAGGCCGGCGCGGCCCAGGCGGCCGGTGCGGCGATCGTCGGGGAGCTGCGGGCATCCGGCTTCCCGCAGTACCGGCTGGACATCAACACGCGGGGGGCTCCCGGGGCCGACGACATCGCGCGGCGCCTGAAGGAGGCCCTCGACCCCGACGGGCTCGTGGCCCCCGGCCGCTACGAAACCTGATGCGCAGACGCGTCAAGATCACGGGAATCGGGCCGGTCACGCCGGCCGGAATCGGCCGCGACAGCTTCTTCGCGGGCATCAACGAGCCGCTGAGCCGGGTCCGCGAGATAACCCGCTTTGACCCGAGGAGCGGGCCGTTCATCGGCGCCGAGATCGTGGACTTCAGGCTCAGCGACTGGCATCCCGACGGCGGCAACACGAAGAGGATACCGAGGCAGACCCAGTTCGCCATCGCGGGGGTCGTCCTCGCCCTCGCGGATGCGGGCTTGTCGCCGGAGGACCTGAGGGGCGCCGATCCGGTGGTCGTGAACGGGAGCGCCCTCCAGGACCCCGAGATCACCCACCGGACGTATTCCGGCGTGGCGCTGAAGGGCCCGCGCTTCGCGGTCCCTGCGGCGATCTACGAAGCGGGCCCCGCCTCGATCACGAGCGCCGTAACGAAGCTCCTGAACACGAAGTGCCGGACGATCGCGCTGCACAGCGCATGCTGCGCGGGCCTCGACTCGATCGGGCACGGCACCGAGATGATCGCGAGCGGCCAGGCCGAGATCGCGTTCTGCTGCGGGACCGAGGCGCCGCTCTTCAACCAGCCCATGCTGGAGCTGAGCAGCGCGAAGCTTTCCCCGAGGAACGCGAGGAAGCCCACGGAGATGGGGCGCCCGTTCGACCTCTGGAGGAACACGGGCGTGATCGGCGAGGGCGCCTGCGTGGTGATCCTCGAGTCCGAGGACAGCCCGAGGGACGCGTACGCCTGGGTAGGGGGCTACGCCTACGGCAACGACGAGAACGGGAACTCCGGCAACGGGCTTGCGGCGACCATGAGGATGGCCCTCGCGAACGCGCAGTGCATCCCGGCCTCGGTCGACTACATCAACGCGTGGGGCCCGGGGCACAGGGAGATCGACGCGGTGGAGGCGGACTGCCTCTGCCGCCTCTTCGGCGAGCGCCTGAGGTCGATCCCGGCGGCGTCCCTCAAGGGCGCCATCGGGAACCCCCTGGCCGCGGCGGGCAGCATCCAGGTCGCGAGCGCGGCGCTCTCGCTGCGGACGGGGCGCATACCGCCCACCGTGAACTGGGAGACGCCGGACCCCGAGTGCCCCCTTAACCTGAGCGCCAGCGCGCGGGACGTGGGATGCTCGGTCGCCCTGGTGAACGCGCACGGGCTCTGCGGGACCAACGCGTCGATGGTCCTCTACGGGGAATGAACCTCACCAACCTCCTCGCGTTCGTCATCTGCCTGGTCGTCGGGTGCGGGGTCATCTACTCCAACCCCAAGCGCCCGATAAACAGGGCCTTCTTCCTGCTGTCCGTTAACGTGGCGGGATGGCTCCTGAGCCTCGGCTGGCTGACCGCGGAGCCGGCGATCCCGAATCCCGTCATCTGGATCCGGATCACGAGCGCCGTCGCCTCCTTCTTCCCCTTCCTCCTCTGGATCGTGAAGGACTGCGTGAGGGGCGAGGTCCTCGGCTGGAGGCGCGTGGAGAAGGCGTGGCCGTGGCTCCTCGTGGCCGTCTTCTCCGCCGTACTCTGCTTCACCAACTACTTCATCCCCGCCGAGTCGACGAGGGAGCACCCGCTGCTCGGCTACGGCTGGCACCTCTACGCCTTCATCAACGCCGCCAGCTACCTCGTCCTCCTCGCGCAGGCGATCTACGACCTGCGCAGCTGCTCGGGCATCCAGAAGATCGAGCTCCAGACGCTGATCTTCGGGGGAGCTGCCTCGGGGTTCGTCGGGGTGGCGATGATGACCCTGGGCCCGATCTTCGGGATTCCCGCGCTCTCGCGGTCGATTCCCGTGGTGATCGTACTCTTCTACACGTTCACGGCGTGGGCGATAACGACCCAGAAGGTCTTCGACGCGCGCCACCTGTTCCTCTCGGGCCTCAGGCTGGCGCTCTCGATCGCCGCCGTGGCGGCGTTCATCGGCGTGGCCACGGAGGTCAATCCCGCCCAGATCCCGAGACCCGTCGTCGTCATCCTTTGCGCGACCCTGATCACCCTCGTCTTCAACCAGTTCAACCTGCGCGTCATCAGGGCGACCCTCATGGGGGGCGACCGGGTGGCGGAGGCGGTGAGGTCGAGCTTCCTCGCCGCGGCCAGGGAAGAGTTCGACCACGGCCTGCTGGTCAAGCGCTTCAGCGGCATACTGAGGGTGTGGGCGAGGACGGACCACGCCTATTTCCTCCTGGGCGAGAAGGACTCGTACGCCGGCGGGGGGATGAAGCTGGACGCGGCGAGCCCGGCGTCGCTCGAGCTCCTCACGGTCAAATGGGCGACGCCGGAGAGCCTCCAGCGCCAGCGCGAGGCGGGGGGCCGCAGGGAGCTCTCCCAGTTCCTGCGCGCGAACAACCTCGGGGTGGCGATCTGCGCGCCCGGCGAAGACGACCTCGCCCCGTTCATCATGGCGCTCGAGACCCGGCGCGACCGGAGCCCCTACACCTGGTCCGAGGTGAAGCTCCTCCAGGAGTGGGCGGCGATAATCGAGAACACGCTTTCCCGGATCCTCCTCACCCAGCAGGCGCGCGAGTCCGAGCAGCTGCGGACCGCCGGGCTCCTGGGGGCCAGCCTGGCCCACGAGATCCGCAACCCCCTCGTGACGCTAAAGACGATAGCGCAGTCGGCGAGCACCCGCTTCAACGACCCGGAGTTCCGCCGTCTCCTGATAGAGCTCGTGCCCGCGGAGATCGAGCGCATCGAGGCGCTCGTCAGCGGGCTCATGGACCTCGGCCGGCCGCAGTACCCGCATTTTGAGCGCATCGGGCTCAACGAGGTGGTGGAGACGAGCGTGAAGCTCGTCCGCCCGAAGGCCCTCGACGAGTCCGTGGGCCTGAGCTGCGTCCTCGACGCCAATCCCGACGAGATCAACGCGGACCGCGCCTCGATCCGGCAGATCATCCTGAACCTCGTGATGAACGCGATCCAGGCGGTGACGTCGATCGAGGGAAAGAGGGAGGTGCTCGTGCGCACCTCCGGCGGCGTCGATTCGGTCGTCCTGGAGGTCGCCGACAACGGCCCCGGGATGCCCACGGAGGTCCTCGAGCGCCTCTTCCAGCCCTTCACGACGAGCAACAAGACGAGCGGGATCGGACTCGGCCTGGCGATCACGGCCGACCTTGTAAAATTGCACCAAGGAAAAATAGCCTTGGTCGATGGGAGCGACGCGGGCACAACATTTCGGGTAACCCTTCCATGTCAGCAACCTTCGTCTTAACCACACAGGACACCGCGCTCGCGGCGGATTGGGTGCGCCAGCTGCCGGCGCCCCCCCTTTCCCTCCCTGGCGGAGACGCCCTGCTGCGCGAGCTCCTGCGGCCGGGCGCCCGCGTGTGGATCAAGGACATCTGCGACCCGAGCGCCGCGTGCCCCGCGCACCCGGACACGGTGACGATCCTGGTCGGAGAGCCGCGCAGCGTGCCCTTCGAGGAGGCGAAGAACGACCGCTCGAACGCCTACAGCCTCTCCTACGAGGAGAGCAGGACCCAGCTGCGCCGGATCGCGCCCCTGGCGGCGGAGCTGGCGCAGGGCAGGGCCGTCCTCTCGGTCCTCCATGACCGGCCGAGGAGGGCCGACCCGGCGGCCCCGGAGTCGCCGGAATCCGGGAAGCGGGGCATCGACGACCTGGAGTTCCTCGCGGCGTCGATCGACCATCTCGAGGACAGGACGCGCATCATCGACGAGTTCCGGCGCGGGGTGCGGGCGCGCATCCGCTCCTCGAAGGTCGCCGTCTTCCTCAGGGACGAGAAGCGCTACGTCGCCGAGGGCGACGGCTGGGAGTGCTCCGCGAGCCACGACCTCGTGCGCTGGCTGCAGGAGCACGCCGCGATCGTCGAGTCGGCCACGCTCGACTCCGTGGACAACGCCGCGATCGAGGCGTCGATCCGCCAGAAGCTCGGGGAGTGGAATTCCAGGCTCCTCGTGCCGCTCGAGGTGCACGGCGCCCTGGAGGGCTGGGTCGTCTTCGGTCCCCGCGCCGACGGGAGGCCCTATTCGGCGCCCGACCGCGACGACGCCCTCATGCTGGTCAGGCTCCTTTCGCGGCTGCTCGGCCAGCACCGGCTCCTCAGGTCGGCGCTCGCGTCGCAGCGCGAGGTTGCGCTCATACAGAAATTCGGCCCGCGCTTCTGCGTGATCGGGGCCTTGGGGAAGGCCGACGACGCGCTCCCCGTCGAGGCGCGCGAGATCGCCGGCCTCGCCCTGCGCGAGGGCAGGCGGATCGAGCGGGAGTTCGGGCGCATCCGCGTGGCCGCCGGGCCCATCCCCGGGTCGGGAGGGTGCTGGGTCTGGTGGGACGAGTCGGCGCTCACTGCGGAATCCTCGGCCCAGAAGCGGGAGACGGAGCGCCACCAGATCCTGCACGACCTCGGGATCATGATCTCCCACGAGCTCGCGAACGCGATGTTCTCGGTGAGCACCTACTTCCAGCACCTGAGGCGCCAGAGGGCGGCCGACGACCCCGCGCATCCGCTCATCGAGAGGGTGGGGCAGGACATGGATAGGATGAAGGCGATGCCCCACCTCCTGAGCACGCTCTACGAGATGTCGAAGCAGCCGACGGGCCGCGTGGACATGAAACGAGTCGTGCAGTCGGTGGCGAAGGAGATCGGCGGGCACGCGAACACCCCCGAGTCGGGCCCCGTCATCTGGGGCCACGAGAAGAACCTCCACGACGCCCTGGTCTGGCTTTGCCGCGAGATCATCGAGACCAAGGACCGCGTGGAGCCCGCCGCGAGGGACGCGAAGATCACGCTCTCGCTCCAGCAGCGCCGCCGCGACGACGAGTCCATATGCCTGGTCACGATCTCGTACCCGGGGCTGAGGGTCGACCAGATCAAGGTCGGCGAGGCGACCTCCACCGAGGAGTACCCGACGGTGCCGGTCTACCTGGCCCGGGAGGTGATCCGGTTCCACTACGGCACGGTGCACGTCGGCCAGGGCCTCGACGGCCCCGAGCTCATGATCGCGCTCAAGTCCCGTCGCGTGAACGCCCTCGTCGAGGTGGATCAGCCTGCACGCAGGAAGACGGAGGGCGGCGCCGCGACCCCGTTCACCCCGCCCGCGACGGGCGGTCCCGAGGCGTTTCCCGAATCGGCATGAGCGATCCGGACGATGGCTGGGCCGCCACGGTCTCCGCGTGGGCGCTCGCCAAGGCCGACATCCGCGCCCTGGTCCAGATCGGCTCCAGGGTGCAGAAGGGGGCGGCCGTGGACAGATTTTCGGACTACGACTACCACCTCGTGACGTCCAGACCCGGAAGGTACCGGGATGGCGCGTTCACGCGCGACCTCGGGCCCCTCTGGGCCTATGGGACGCAGGTCGCGTTCGGGGACGCCGTCAAGGTGACGGCCGTCTACGCGGGCGCGCTGGAGGCCGACTTCGTGGTCCTCAGCAACTGGGAGGTCCGCGTGGCGGCGCTCGCGCTCGCCTGGCCCATGGCGGCGCCGCTCTGGCCGGCTCCCCTCCGCCGGGGCGTCGCCAACCTGAGGATTGTCGCGGCCCCCGGCTGGAAGGTCATCAAGGGAGGGCGGGACTGGGAGACGCGCTACTCGCGGATCTCGCCCCTCAGGCTGCCCCTGTCCCAGGGGGAGTTCGACAGGCTGTGCGGCGAATTCTGGACCCAGCTCGTGTGGGCCGCGAAGAAGGCAGAGCGCGGCGAGTTCCGGGCGAGCCAGCGCGCGCTCCATGTGCACCTGATCGAGAACAGCCTGCGGATGCTCCAGGAGGAGGCCCTCCTCGAGGGCCGGGCCGCGCGCCCGCTCGGCCGCCGCGCCGAGGGCTGGATGACGCCCGAGCAGCTCGAGGGGACGGATTTCAGCACGGCGCTCGACCGGGACGCGCTCCTCTCGGGCTTGCAGCGGATCATGGATGTCTTTGAGAAATCGTCGCTGGCCGTCGCCTCGAGGAACGGCTGGGACGCGGCGCGCCACGACGAGGTGCGCGCCTGGCTGAACGGGCTGCGGGTCAGCTGACCTTGAATAGCTCCGCGATGATGTCCTCCAGCGGGACGTCCTCGATCGTGATGTCCGCGACCGGGCCCGCGGCGAGGACCTCTTGGGCGACCGCGACGATGTCGTCGCCCGGCACGCGCAGGGTGTAGCTCCCGTCCTCGGCCCGCGTCGTGTCGCCGAATGTCGAGCGCCACGACTCGCCGAAGGTCGCGTCCTTGGGGATGAAGCGGACGATCTTCTTCCTGCTGTCGGAGCCCGACTCAAGGCGGTCGAGCGCCCCGTCGTAGATCTTGCGCCCCTTGTGGATAACGATCACCCGCTCGCAGAGCTCCTTGATGTCGGCCATGTAGTGGCTGGTCAGGATGATCGTCACGCGGTGCCTGCGGTTGTAGTCGCGAAGGAACAGCCTCACGGCGCGCTGCGACACCACGTCGAGGCCGATCGTCGGCTCGTCGAGGAACAGCACCTTCGGGCGGTGGATCAGGGCTGCGATGAGCTCCATCTTCATCCGCTCGCCGAGCGAGAGCTCGCGCACCATGACGTTGAGCTTCTCCTTGACGCCGAGGAGTTGGACCAGTTCGTCCAGCGTCTTCTTGTACTCGTCCGCGTCGAGGCCGTAGATCGCCTTCAGGAGCGTGAAGGACTCGATGGCCGGCAGGTCCCACCAGAGCTGGTTTTTCTGGCCGAGGACGAGGGCGAAGATCCGCCTGTAGGCGTTTTCGCGCTTCGTCGGGTCGAACCCGGCCACACGCGCCGTGCCTGACGTGGGGAAGATGAGGCCCGAGAGCATCTTCAGCGTGGTCGTCTTGCCCGCGCCGTTCGGGCCCAGGAAGCCGACAAACTCCCCCTCGGCGATCGAGAAGCTGACGTCCTTCGCCGCCGCGGTCTCGTCGTACTTGCGGTTGAAAAGGCCCTTAACGCCGCCCCAGAATCCGGGCTGCTTCTTGTAGGTGCGGAAGATCCGCGTCAGGTTCTGGACCTCGATCATGCGCGGGGCCAGCAAAGCACAACTTTGTGCTCAGATCGAACCCAGCTTCGAGAAATCGAGGACCGAGTGGCTGATGAAGCCCGCGTCGAGCGCGGCCCGGTCCGTGAGGGACCCCCCGGGCGAGATGTCTTCCCCTAGCCTGTAGACGAAATGGTGGGTGCCGTCCTCGGCCCGCGGGCTGAAGAGGCTGTGTGCCCGGATGCGCGCGGGGACCGCGCGGCGCACCTGCGTCGCGGCCGAGCAGGCATGGGGGAAGTTGAGGTTGTGCACGATGAAGCTGCGCTCGGGCGTCTGGGCAGCCAGGGCCGGGGCGAGCAGGGCCGCCTGCGCTGCCGAGGCCCTCAGGACCGAGAGGAGCCCCTCGTCTGGCTTCCCCCCCTTCTCCTTGAGGTCGTCGTAGGCGGCTATCGGGATGCTCTGGGAAAAGGCGATCCCGGGCAGGCCGTGGAGTGCGCCCTCGCTGGCGCCGGCGACCGTCCCGCTGCCCATGATGAACTCCAGGCCCGCGTTCTGCCCGATGTTGATGCCGCTCAGGACCGCGTCCGGCCTCACCGGGAGCAGGTGGCCAATGCCGATGTTGACGCTGTCACACGGCGTCCCGTCGACCACCCAGGTGGGGCACCCGAGGCCCGCGTCCTGCCTGGCGGAATGCACGGGCCTGTGCCGGGACTTGGAGGCGCCCGTCCAGCTCTGCTCGAGCTTCGGGGCCACGACAAAGACCTCGTGGCCCGCGGCGAGGAGCGCGCGGACCAGCTCGTGCAGGAAGACGGACCCGATGCCGTCGTCGTTCGTTACGAGGAGCCTCAATGCCTAGGAGCGCACGGCCTCGGCAGGGGCGCCCTCGCCCTGCTTCTGGGCCTCCATCTCCTTCATCGCGGCCTTGCGTGACAGGCGGACCTTCCCGGAGCGCTCGTCGATGCCGACGCACTTGATCCAGATCATGTCGCCCATCTTCACGACGTCCTCGGTGCGGCGCACGCGGAAGTCCGCGAGCTCCGAGATGTGGACGAGCCCCTCCTTGCCGGGGGTGCACTCGACGAAGCAGCCGAAGTCCTTGATGCCCGTGACGCGGCCGTGGTACAGCTTGCCGACCTCGATCGGCTCGCCGCCCCCGCCCCAGCCGGCGCCGCCGCCGCAAAGGCCGTCGATCTCCTTGATGGCGCGGGCCATGGCCTCGCCGTTGTTCGAGTAGATGAAGACCTTGCCGGAGTCGTCCTCTGCGATGTCGATCTGGGCGCCCGTCGTCTCGGTGATGCGGCGGATCGTCTTCCCGCCGGGCCCGATGAGGAGCCCGATCTTCTCGGGGTCGATCTGGATGGTCTGGATGCGGGGCGCGTACTTGCTCAGGTCGGCGCGCGGCGCCGGCATGACGGCGAGCATCTTCCTAAGGATCTCGATGCGAGCGTCGCGGGCCTGGTAGATCGCGGCCTTGGCGATCTCGAAGGGAAGGCCGTTGATCTTGAGGTCGAGCTGGAAGCCCGTGATCCCCTTGGTCGTCCCGGCGAGCTTGAAGTCCATGTCGCCGAAGTGGTCCTCCTCGCCGAGGATGTCCGTGATCGTGACCCACTTCTCGATGGAGCCGTCCGCGGCGTTGTCGGTCATGAGCCCGCAGGAGATGCCCGCCACCGGGGCGATGATCGGCACGCCCGCGTCCATGAGGGAGAGGCAGCCGCCGCAGATCGACGCCATCGAGGTCGAGCCGTTGGAGGCCATGATCTCGGAGACGACGCGGATCGAGTAGGGGAAGGCGTCCTCCGGGGGCAGCACCGGCACGAGCGAGCGCTCGGCCAGGGCGCCGTGGCCCACCTCGCGGCGGCCGGGGGCGCCGAAGCGGCCCGTCTCCCCGACCGAGAACGGCGGGAAGTTGTAGTGGAGCATGAAGCTCTTGCTGGTGGCGCCGCCCGTGAGGCCGTCCATGTCCTGGGCCTCCTTGGTGGGACCGAGGGTCGTGATGACGAGGCCCTGGGTGTCGCCGCGCTCGAAGAGCGCGCTTCCGTGCACCATCGGCAGGACGCCGACGTCGCACGAGATGGGGCGAAGGCTCTTCGCGTCGCGGCCGTCCGAGCGGACGCCCCGCTCGAGGACGGTCTTCCTGTACGCCTTGTACTGGAGGTCCTCGAAGACGACGTTCAGGTCGACGTCCGTGAACTTGCCCTCGCCGAGCTCGGCGATGAGGGCCGCCTTGGTCTCATCCTTGATGGCCTTCATGTTGGCCGAGCGGACGTTCTTCTCCTTGCCGAAGATGGCGTCCGGGATCTTGGGGCCGGCGATGCGCTCGATGATGGCGCGGGCCGCGGGCGTGGCGCCCACGAGATTGAAGGACGCCTTCGGCTTGCCGGCGAGGGCGACCAGCTGCCTGATGGCCTTGATGATCGGCTGGATCGCATTGTGCGCGAACTCGAGGGCCTCGATGAAGCGGTCCTCCGGCAGCTGGTCGGCGCTGCCCTCGATCATGAGCATGTCCTTCTCGTTGCCGACGTAGATCAGGTCCAGCGAGGACGAGAACATCTGCTCGATGGTCGGGTTTGCCACGAACTGGCCGTCGATCAGCCCGATCCGCGAGGCCGCGATCGGCCCGTTCCACGGGATGTCGGAGATGGCGAGCGCGGCGCTGGCGCCGTTCACCATCGCGATGTCGGACTCGTTCTTCTGGTCGGCCGAGAGCAGGATGCCGATGACCTGGACCTCGTTCAGGAATCCCTCGGGGAAGAGCGGGCGGCAGGGGCGGTCGCACAGGCGCGACGTGAGGATCTCCTTCTCGGTCGGCCGGCCCTCGCGCTTGAAGTAGCCGCCGGGGAAGCGGCCCGCCGCGTGGTACTTCTCGCGGTAGTCGACGGTCAGGGGGAACCAGTCCTGCCCAGGCTTTGTCGTCGCGGCCACGGTCGCGGCCACGAACACGTTTGTCTCGCCGACGGTGACATTGACGGAGCCGTTGGCGAGTTTCGCGAGCGTGCCCGTTGAGAACTGGATCCCGTATTCCGGGACGGTGACGATATGTTTCTGATTCATGTCTTTGTTTTCTGTTTTATTGAGTGTCGGTTCCCGGTGCGCCCTGTCATGGGGCGGGCGGGAGGGATGTGGGCTTAGCGTGACGCGCGGCGCGCGGGCCGGGCGGGCTTTCGTCGGTCTCGCTACAAGACTCGAGAGATTTCCGCTTGGCGCCCCCGGGGGCGGGCTGCCGGCCTGGGCGGCAAGCGGAAATGTCCCGATACTGTGTCGAGTGCCTTAACGACAACAGGCGACCCGCGGATCGGGTCGCCTGCATGGCGAAAGCTTTATTTGCGCAGATTCAGCTTCTGCAGCAGTTCGTTGTACTTGGGCAGGTTGTGTTGCTTGAGGTAATCGAGCAGCTTTCGGCGGCGGCTCGCCATCTGCAGCAGCCCTCGGCGGGAGTGGAAGTCCTTCCGGTGGGTGCGCAGGTGCTCGGTCAGGTGGTTGATGCGCGCGGTCAGGAGAGCGATTTGCACCTCACTCGAACCGGTGTCCTTTTCGTGGATTTTGTACTCTGCGATGATCTCTGGCTTAACGACTGTAGGCATTGTTATGTAGTTGGCTTGCATGACTGTAGAGGACCCTTTCGGGTCCCGTGCCGCCCGCGCCGCCGAGGGTGTTGCCCCCGGCTTAGCCGGCGTCACCGTTCCAGCCCGGCGGGATGCCGGGCCAGTCATGGCGGGCCCCGCAACTGACGGGAGCCCACTGACGCAAGGGAATAACTTCAAAAACCCGGCTCCCGGGCGCAAGGCCAAAATTGAGCCGGAATCCGGCTCAGCCCTGAACGAGGTGTATCTGCTTGACGCAGGCGCACCCGGGTATCCTGCGGATCCGCTCGATGATCTCGGCCCGGTTGAGGAAGAGCTCGTTGCGGACGACCGCATGGGTGGCGTGGACGACCAGCCTTCCCCTCTCGTCGATGCGCACCGCGTGCGAATAGGAGGCGTTCGCCGGGCCTACCACTTGGGGCCACTCGTCGCGTATCGCCTGCTCGGTCGTCGGCCTGCCGATCCCGTGCTTCGCCCTCAGGCTGTCGATCAGCTCGACGAACTCGTGCGAGGGCCGCCTTCGGATGCCCCTCGGGTCCTCCGAGGGGACCCTACGCAGCGACGCGATCAGGTCCTCCGCCACCCTGCTGAATCTGTGGGGTTCGCCCGGCATCTGGTGCAAACCGGAGATGCCGCCCTTCGGCCCCGGATGCAAACTTTAGCGCCCGCCAGACCCAGCCGGCAGGCAGGCCGGAAAGGGGCACGCGCCCCAGGCCGAGGCAGCGCTTGAGGACGCCGCCGCCGGGGCCGAAGCGCTCCCGGTAGCACCTCGCGTTTCGGTACGTGAAGAAGCGCGCCGCCCACCGGCTTGCCCGCTGGTGCGCCGGGAACTGCTCGCGGGCGATCCTGAGCCTGAGCAGGTGAGTGAGCCTGAGCATCCGACCCCAGATGCGCTCGGTCCACTGGCCCGGGGCAACCCTGTAGAACGCGCCCACGGCGCCCAGGACCTCGATGCGGCCGGCGCACGCGAGGCGGTACCAGAACTCGTAGTCGGCGATGGGGCCCCACCTCTCGTCGAAGCCGCCCAGGCGGGCGGCGACGTCCCTGCGCACGAGCACGCCCGGAAACGGGCTCATCGAGCTTTTCAGGAAATACCTCGGGGGATAGGCTCTGGCCGGCTCGCCGCCCTGCGGCCGCGGGACCTGCGGCGGCACGCGTCCCCTCGATGTCCTCATGCAGAACGCCGCCGCCCCGTCCTCAAGGCGGGGCAGGATCGACGCAAGGTACCACGGATAGAGGATGTCGTCCTCGTGGAGCACCATGACGAATTTTCCCCGCGCGAGGGCCAGGCACCTGTTCCAGTTGGCGACCGCGCCGAGGGTCACCGGGTTCGCAAGGTAGCGGTAGCCCTCGCGCCTGAACCGCGCGACGACGGCGCGGGTCTGCGCCATGCGCCCGTCGTCGCACACGATCACCTCCAGGGGGACCGCGGCGGTCTGCGCGGCGATGCTCGCCAGGGTCTCGGCGAGCATGTCCGGCCGGTTGTACGCCGGCACCGCGATCGTTATCAGGGGCGCAGGGGCCTCCCGGCCCTTCCCCGTGTCCGGGTCGGCCGTCCAGATCGGAATCGGCGCGGTTTGCACCATGATGCCCGCAAGACGCCATGGTGCTGAAAAGGTTACGGCCCAAAATCAGGCTTCGCCCGATGTTCCGGCCGGGCCGGGGGGAACACCCCCGGGAATGGCGCCGCCGGCCGCCGCCAGCCTCCCAAGGGTGGCCCTGACGGCGAAGAAGACCTCCTCGACGCCGTGCAGGCGCACGCAGCGGTTTCGGTAGGAGTCGCCGGGGACGCATTCGCCGGGCGAGAGGCAGGCGCACGGCATCGGGGGCACGAGGAGGGTGTGCCCGGGGCCGTGGGGCCGGAAGAGGACGGGGTTCTGCGACCCGTAGAGGGCGATGACCGGGGTGCCCACGGCGGCGGCGACGTGCATCGGGCCGCTGTCGTGGCAGAGGAGCGCCGTGGAGGCGCGCGCCAGCGCCGCGAAGCCGGCCAGGGACGGCGGCCTCTCGAGCGCCATCAGGTGTGTGCGGGCGAGGCCCCGGACCTCGGAGACGAGGCGCCCCTCGGCCGGGCCTCCGGCGAGCACCACCTGGGCGCCCAGCTCGTCCTGGACGCGGTCGCACACGGCGGCGAAGCGTTCCGCCGGCCAAAGGCGCCACGCGCTGCGGCTCCCGGGGTGGACGAGGAGCGTCCTGCCCTGGGAACCGACGTGTCGGCGCCACTGCGCCACCTCGTCCTCCCTCGGGACGAGGCGGATCTCGCGGGTCGCCACGGGAACGCCGGCCGGCGCGAGGGCCTTCAGGTAATACTCCGTGATCGGCCGGCTCTCGTGCTCCCTGCCGGGGTCGTGGACCACGTCCGTGTAGAGGGCCCCCAGCCTGAGCGGGTGGGGACCGTGGTGGAGCGCGACCCTGAGCGGCGCCCCGGTCAGCCGGGCGATGACCGCCGTCCTCTCTGTGTTGTCGATGTCGAGGACGTGGGTGAAGCCCTCGCGGCGCAGGCGCGCCGCGAATCCGGGCCACGCGAGCGCGCCGCCGGGGGGCGCCAGGACGGCATCGACGTCGGGGTTCAGGGCCAGGATGCCGGCATAGGCCGGCTCGACCAGAGCCGCGATGCGGGCCCCCGGCCAATGCAGGCGCAGGTTCCGGAACAGGGAGCCCAGGAGGACCACGTCGCCCAGGTAGCGGCGCCGGATGACGAGGATCTTCGGATGCTGGTCCATGGGTCGTCGGATAGGGGACCCATGGAAACCCGAGGCCGCGGGCCCCGGCAAGCTAATGGAGGGGCCTGCGCGGCAGGCCGGCCGGGCTATTTCCAGCCCGCGAGGAGGCGGCGAAGGCCCCTCGGCCGCCCGGGCGCCGGCTCCCGGCGGTCCATTTTCCTCGCGCCCGGGCCGAACGCGTGGACGAGGGCCGGGTCCGCCACCCTCGCGAAGGCCTTGCCGAAGGCGTCGGGGCCGATCCCCCCCACCAGGAAGGCCAGCTTCCTGTAGGTGTAGCCGGGGTCCGCGACCATCCGGGGGAAGAGGATGAACGTGTGGGGGATCTCGTTGGCGACGAGCGTGTGGACAAGCCTGTGGAACATCTCCGCCATCACCGCCCGCTGGCACGCGGGGTCCGACGTGCCCCAGAGGCCGCCGGGCACGCTGCCGTTGGCCCCGCCGATTTGCGCCCTGCTGGCCACCACGTCGCCGAGCTCGCGAATGGGGACGTAGGCGTGGTCGATAACGAAGCGGCCCGTGCCCAGCGCCCCCGCCAGCGTGTCGCAGAGGGCGGGATTCTTCAGGATGTAGGGCGTCTTGGGGTCCAGGATGTCATGCTCCAGCCCCGCGTTGCAGTGCTCGAAGTACTTCCTGTCCCAGTTGCGCCTGGTGATCCCCGTGTCGAGGCCGAGCTCCCCCAGAAGGCGCACGAGGAAGGTCGTCCCCGAGCGGCCCGTGCCGGAGATGATGACCTTGTGCTCGGGGTTTGGGCCCTTGGGCATGCCAGAGCGAATGACGCTCCGGCGCCGGAAAGGTCTCCCGGAAAAACAAGGGCCCCTCAGGAGGCCTCGGTCCTCTGGCGGTCGTAGAGCCCGCGGTAGAGCCCGTTGCTCGCGTAGAGGCCCGAATGGTCCCCGCGGGCGACGATCGCCCCCTGGTCGAAGACGAGGATGAGCGAGGCGTCGCGGATCGTGCTGAAGCGGTGCGCGATGATCAGCGCGGTCTTCCCAACCATGAGCTTGCCCAGCGCGTCCTGGATCATCTGCTCGCTCTGGGAGTCGAGCGCGTTGGTCGCTTCGTCCAGGATCAGGATGGGGGCGTCCCGCAGGAAGGCGCGCGCCAGGGCCAGGCGCTGCTTCTGGCCGCCGGAGAGCCGCGCTCCCCGCTCGCCTACGACCGTGTCGTAGCCGAGGGGGAACGAGCGGATGAACTCGTCGGCGTGGGCCTTGCCCGCCGCGGCCCGGACCTCCTCGGGCGTGGCGTCGAGCCGGCCGAGGAGCAGGTTGTTGAACACCGTGTCGTTGAAGAGCACGGGATCCTGCGAGACGATCGCGATGTTGCGGCGCAGGTCCGCGAGCCTGAGCTGGCGGACGTCGATGCCGTCGATCGTCACGCGGCCCGCTCCCGCGTCGAAGAAGCGCGGGACCAGGTTGGCGAAGGTCGTCTTGCCGGCCCCGCTCGGGCCCACGAGCGCGCAGACGGTCCCCGTGGGGATGGCGACGGAGACGTCCGTCAGCACGGGCTCGTCCTCCTTGTACGCGAAGGTGACCCCTTCGAACCCGATGTTCCCGCGGGCGCGGCCGAGCGCCGCGGGGTCGGCGGGGTCGCGGATCGTCACCGGCTCGTCGAAGACGACCTCTAGGCGGTTGAGGGCCGCCTCGCCGCGCTTCATCTCGTTGTTTATGGCCCCCAGCTTCTTGACCGGCTCGTAGCTGATGTAGACGGCCATCATGATCGGGATGAAGGCGTCCAGCGTCACGTTGCCGCGGTAGGCGTAGACGAACACGACGGCTATGCCGAAGGCCGAGATGATCTCGATCGCCGGCGTCAGGGCCTGGGCGTACTTTGCGGCCTTGAGCTGGTAGGTGATCAGCGCCGACGTCTCGCGCCCGAAGGCCGCGGCCTGCCGGTCCTCGAGGCCGAACGCCCGCACCTCCTTCGCCGCGGCCAGGTTCTCGCTCAGGCTGTTGGTGACGGAGCCCATCTGCGTCTGCATCTGGTAGGCCCGCTTGACCAGCTTCTTGCCGATGTAGCGCACGGGGAAGACGCAGAGCGGCACCACGGCCAGGCTGGCCACCATGAGCGCGATCCCCTTCTGCTGGGCGGCGATGTAGGCGACGGTACCGAGCGCGAAGAGGAGGGTCCCCGGCTGCTTCGTGCCGTCGTTGGCCACCGTCGTCAGGGTGTTCTGGAGCTGGTTCGTGTCTGCGAGGCCCCGCGAGATGAGGTCGCCCGTCGTCTGGCGCTGGAGGAAGGAGAGCGGAAGGACCTGGAGCTTGCGGAAGTAGTCGAGGCGGATCGCCTCGAGGATCTTCACCCCGGCGACCTGGATCAGGTAGCTGTTCAGGTAGCCCGCGATCCCGCGCAGGGTGAACACGACCGGGAGCCAGAGGGCGATCAGGAGGATCTGCACGCTTGTCAGCCTGGCCATGCCCTCGTGGAGGGACTTGGGGAAGACCTTGGGGAGGATGCGCTCCGTCATCAGCGGCAGCCCCGCCCCCGTGGCGGCGCTGTAGACGATGCCGAAGGCGATCGCGCAGGCCAGCGTCCCGCGCACGGGCTTCAGGTAGGGTAGGTAGGGCTTGAAGCGCTTGAGCATGGGGCCTTGCGCGCCTCAGTCCTTCGACGCCCTGACGTCCAGCGCGTCGCGCAGGCCGTCGCCGAGGAAATTGAGCGAGAAGAGCGTCAGGGAGAAGAGGGCGCCCGGGAACACGAGGAGCCACCAGAACTCCTCCATCTTCTCGGAGCCGTCCTTGATGAGGACGCCCCACGAGCTCATCGGCGCCTGGACGCCGAGGCCCAGGAAGCTGAGGAAGGCCTCAAGGAGCATGACCGCGGGGATCGTGAGCGTCGTGTAGACGATCACGGGGCCGAGCACGTTCGGGATAAGGTGGCGGAAGATGATCCGCCGGCGCCCGAGGCCGAGCGCGCGCGCCGCTTCTATGAACTCCATGCGCTTGATGGACATCACCTGGCCCCGGACGATCCGTGCCATCGTGAGCCATTCCACGGCGCCTATGGCGAAGAACAGGAGGAAGATGTTCCGGCCGAAGAACACCATGAGCAGGATGACGAAGATCGCGAAGGGCAGCGCGTAGAGGATGTCGACGATGCGCATCATGACGGCGTCCACCTTGCCGCCGGCGAAGCCCGCGACCGCGCCGTAGGTGACCCCGATCGTCAGGGCCACGAAGGTGGCGACGAGGCCCACCGTGATCGAGATGCGCCCGCCGTAGAGCGTGCGGGCGAGGAGGTCGCGGCCGAGCGTGTCCGTACCGAGCCAGTGGGACGCCGACGGCGGCACCGCCCCGAGGTCCAGGTTCTGCTCCTCGTAGGACTGGGAGAAGATAGGGCCGGCGGCGCAGGCCGCGGCGAGGACCAGGATGACGACGCCCCCGGCGATCGCGAGGCGGTTGCGCCTCAGCCTGTGCCAGGCGTCGCTCCAGAGCGAGTGGCCGCGCTCGGCTTCGTCGGGGCTCACTCGAACTTGAGCTTGGGGTTGAGCCATACCTGGACGACGTCGACGGCCAGGTTCATCCCGATGATGAACCCGGCGTAGAGGACCACGGTCCCGAGGACCAGCGTGTAGTCCCGGTTGAATGCCGAGTTGACGAACTCCCGGCCGATCCCGGGGATCTGGAATATGGTCTCGATGACGAAGGATCCGGTGACGATCCCGGCAATCGCGGGCCCGAGGAACGAGACGACGGGCGTAAGGCCGCCCCTGAGCGCGTGCCTCAGGATGACCCGCGCCTCGCTGGCGCCCTTGGCCCGGGCCGTCCTGATGTAGTCCTGGCTCAGCACCTCGAGCATGCCGCCGCGCGTCAGCCTGGCGATGTAGGCGGCGTAGACCGAGCCCAGGGTCAGGCTGGGCAGCACCCGGTCGATGGGCCCGTACCAGCCCGATGCGTTGAACCACCCGAGATGTATGGCGAAGACGAGGATCAGCACGGGCCCCATGACGAACGTCGGAATGCAGACCCCGGTCATGGCGAACGACGAGCAGACGTAGTCGACCCACGTGTTGCGCTTCACGGCGGCGAGGACGCCTAGCGGGAGCCCGACGCAGAGGGCGACCGCGAGCGACCAGAGGCCGAGCTCGGCCGAGACCGGGAGCTTCTCGGCGATGATCTCGTTCACCGAGCGGGTGGGGTACTTGAACGAGGGCCCGAGGTCGCCCCGCAGGATGCTCGAGCAGTAGTCCAGGTACTGCCGGTAGAGGGGCTTGTTCATCCCGTAGTGCGCCTCGAGGTTCCGCATGATCTCGGGCGTCACGGCGCGCTCCGCCGTGAAGGGGCCGCCGGGCACGAAGCGTATCATGAAGAAGGTCGCCGTGATGATGACCCAGACCACGGGGATCGTCTGGAGCAGGCGCTGGGCTACGAACCGTATCATTTGCCCGCGCTGGCCATCATCTCGTCGCGCCTGGCCTTGAATTCGCAGCCGGGCTTCCACTGTGGCCACTCGTCCGCCGCAGACAGCGCCAGCCCCATCTTGAAATAGAAGTCCACGTCGCGGACGCCGCCCCGTAGGTCCCACCACGGCTTGATCACGTCCGTGACCTTGTGGTAGTCGTTGGCGACGTAGTCGTCGCGGCGCGTCTTCCCGAATTCGGGCGGCATCCCGACGATGTCCGTCCCCCCGGACGTCGAGAGCGCCGGCACGCCCACCTTCGCGAACTCGAAGTGGTCCGCGCGGTAGAAGTACCCCTTCTCGGGCTGCGAGTCCGGGACCACGACGCGCCCGTCCTCCTTGAGGACGGCGGCAGCCACGTCGTCGAGCGTCGAGTTTCCGTAGCCCTCGATCTCGATGTCGCGGGAGGGCCCGTTGTGCTGCAGGCCCCCCGTGCCGTCCACGTTGATGTCGGCGACGGTCTTCACGAGGGGGTAGAGCGGGTGGCTGCAGTAGTATTCGGACCCGAGGAGGCCCTGCTCCTCCGCGCAGAAGGCCGCGAAGACCATGCTCCGGCGCGGGCGCTCCGCGGCCGGGAGGGACGTGAACCGGTTCGCTATCTCAAGGATCGCCGCGCAGCCCGAGGCGTCGTCGGCCGCGCCGTGGAATATCTGGTCGCCCTTGAGCTTCGGGTTCCTCCCGAGGTGGTCCCAGTGCGCCGAATAGAAGATGGACTCGTCCCTGTGCGCGGGGTCCGATCCGGGGAGCCTCGCGATGACGTTGCGGGAGTCCAGGTGGCGGATCGCGTTCGACACGGAGAAGCTCGCCTTGGCGTTGAAGTCGACCGGGCTGAAGTTCCTTTGGACTGCCGCGGCCTTCAGCTTGTCGTAGTCGAATCCCGCGGCGGCGAACAGGGTCTTCGCGTACGCGAGCGAGAGCCAGCCCTCGACGGACACCCGGTGCGCGTTGCCGTCCGGGCTCACCAGCGAGAAGTTCTCCCGGCCCCAGCTTCCCTGGACGACCGAGAACGGGTAGCCGGCGGGCCCGGTCTCGTGGACGATGAGGCACGCGGCGGCGCCCTTGGCGGAGGCCTCCTCGAACTTGTACGTCCACCGGCCGTAGTAGGTCATGGCCTTCCCCTTGAACATCGAGTCGTCGAGCCTCGTCGGGTCCTTCGGGTCGGGGACGGGCGGGTCGTTGACGAGGACGATGACCGTCTTGCCGCGGACGTCGACGCCCTTGAAGTCGTCCCAGCCGTATTCCGGGGCGACGCAGCCGTAGCCGATGAACACGATCTCGCTGTCCTTCACCTCCACCGTCGGCGACTCATGTCGGGAGGCCGCCACGAAGTCGTTCAGGACGGCCGGCGTGAGCGTCTGGCCGCCGGCCGCGAACCTCGCGGCCGTGGTGGAGACGATGCCCACCATCGGCACCTTCTGAATGAATGTCCCGTCGGGGTTGCCCGGCTCGAGTCCCACCTTGGCGAATTCCTGCTGCATGTAGGCCACGGCCTTGTCCTCGCCCGCGGTCCCCGGGGCGCGCCCCTCGTATTCGTCGGAGGAGAGAACCCTTATGTGCTCCATGATCCGGGCCGCGGCCGCCGCGTCCGGGTCCGGCTTGTCCGTCTGGGCCGCCAGCGGGGCGGCCGCCGCAAGAATGAGCGCAAGTCCTGGGGTGATTCGCATCGTGCGACTATTCCGGGCGTGGAAAAAATGGCAATCCCGCCTTCGCGGAAGCCCCGGGCCCGCCGGGACCTACGGCTTTGAGGCGAGGAGCCGCAGCATCGGCCACCACCAGACGATCTTGCCGTCCTCGTCCGCGAGGCGCAGCGCGGCGCGCACGTGGGCCGGCGCGGCCTGGATGGCGTCGAGGACCTCGATCCTGTTCTCCGTGGACGTCGCCGCCGTCTCGAAGTACCAGTCGAGGTCGGGCTGCTTCCTGGGCTGGAGGCCGCTCGAGAGGATCCTGAGCCCCGACCCGGTGACGAGGCCCTCCCACGAGGCCCGCGAGAGGAACCTGCCGTGGCTCGGGTCCCTCCATTTCTCGACCCGGTGCAGCCACGCCTCCGTCTCCGGGTCGTCGTCGGGCACGCAGCCGTCGATGAGGAGGAAGTGGCCGCCGGGCCTGAGGACCCGGGCCGCCTCTACCACGAACTTCTCGGGCGAGCTGAAATGGTGCGGCGCCACGCGCACCGTCACGAGGTCAAATGTCGCGTCCGCGAATGGGATCTCCTCCGCCGCGAAGCGCAGCGTCTCGAGGGGAAGGCCCGCCTCGGCGAGGAGCCTCCGCGCGGCCTCGAGCATCCTCGCCGAGACGTCGCCCGCGGTGACGCTCCAGCCCATGCGCGCGACGCGGAGCGCGGTGTGGCCTCCCCCCGTGGCGACGTCGAGCGCGCGGGCGCCGGACGCGGGCGCAATTCCCGCAAGCGCCTCGGCGACATCGACGGTGTCCGAGAGGATGTGGGATTTCCCGTAGCGGGCGCTTTGGCGGTCGAACTGGGCGGCCGAGGCCGCCTGGACGGCGTCGAAGTTTGACTGCGGCGGTTGCGCCATGGCAGCCTGACGTTGAACCGAAGGAAAAGTCCCGGCGATGCCGATATATGAATTCTTCTGTCCGGAGAACAACCGGATCTACCAGTTCTACGCGAGGTCCCTCGCGCAGGGCCGCACGGTGCCCCGGTGCCCGGACAACCCGAAGTACCGCATGCGGAAGGTATTGTCGGCGTTCGCCGTCGGCGGCGCCGAGCGCGGGGAGGGGCCAGCGGGTGCCCCCGGGCCCGCCAACGGGCCCGAGGACGGGCGCATCGAGGCGGCCATAGGAGCGATGGAGCGCGAGTTCTCAAGCGTCGACGAGAAGGACCCGCGGGCAATGGGCCGGATAATGCGCCGCATGGCCGAATTGACCGGCGAGAGGATCGGGGGCGACATGGAGGAGGTCGTGCGCAAGCTCGAGGAGGGCGCCGACCCGGACACGCTCGAGGAGCAGCTGGGCGCCGACCCGGCCGAGGGCGCCGGCGATCCGCCCGCGCCGGGGGAGGCGAGGGCGCGCGCCCGCGCAAGGCGGCCCGCGCCGGTGCGCGACCCGAAGCTCTACGAGTATCCGTGAGCGACCATCCGGCCGATCTTGTGGGAAGGATTGAGGCGGCGAAGGCCGCGGTGCTTGAGCAGACGGGGCTCCTGCACCGCGAATTCGGGAAGGCCGAGAGCCGCTGGAAGGCCGACGGCACGCGGGTCACCGCCGTGGACATCGCGATTTCCGAGAACATCTTCCGGTCGCTGAGCGCGCAGTTCCCGGAGGACCAGATGTTCAGCGAGGAGCTCCCCGACCCCGGAGGGCCGATCCCCGTGGCCTCGCGGTTCGGCTGGGTCCTGGACCCGATCGACGGGACGAACAATTTCGCGCTGGGGATACCCTACTGCGCGATCTCGCTCGCCCTCATCGAGCGCGGCCAGCCCGTCTACGGTGTCGTGTACGACCTGGGCCGGAGGGTGCTCATGCACGGCGGCCCCGGATTCGGCATGTTCGACGGCGGCGAGAGGAAGGGCGTCTCGCGGGAGAACCCGAACACGGAGAGCCTCGTGGGATTCCACAGCCCCTCGGACAAGTCGATGGTTCCGGCCGCGGACGCGGTCCTCATGCACTTCAAGATCCGCGGCCTGGGAAGCGCGACGCTCCACCTCGCCTATGTCGCGGCGGGCATGTTCGCCGGCGCCGTCGACTTCAACGTGAAGATCTGGGACCTGGCCGCCGCAATCCCGATGTGCCGGGCGGCCGGCGGCGAGATCGTCTTCATCAACGGCGAGCAGCTGCCCATGAGGGTCTTCGACCTCAAGATGGGCCGGATCATGTACGTCGCGGGCTCGCCGGTGATGGCCCGGCGCCTCGCGGCCCTCGTGAGGATACGCTAGGCCTTGGGCAGCGGCAGCGAGGCCATCCCAAAGGCGTATTTCCAGCCCTTCGGCGTGCGCACGTACATGTCGCTGAACCAGAGCTTGTAGTCGATCGGCTTGCCGTCCCGGACCCCCTTGATCCAGAGGAGCGCCGTCACGACGGCCGTGTCGCCGTAAACGCGCACCTCCTGCGTGCCCTCCGCCTCCTCCTGGTGCTCGTAGACCGTGGCCTTCAGGCGGGCCTCCGAGACCTCGTCGGCCTTGGTGAACGAGTGGCCGCGGCCGGTGACGAGGACGTGGTCGTCGGCGAGGATCGACTCGACCGTGTCGGCGTCGTTCGCCTTGACCGCGGCCTGGAACTGCGTGTCCAGCGCGGCGACCGCCGCAGCGTCGTCGGAAGGGGCGGCAAACGCTGCGCCCGCAAGGAGGCAGCCGGCGCCCGCGCAGCCGATCAGCTTTCTGAGGTTCTTCATTTTTGTTCGGGGGGTTGAGGGGTTTGCCGGCGTCAGACGAGGTACATCTTGAGCGGCACGGGGTCTATCACCTTCGCCGTGGGAAGGAGGATGGCCAGCTGCTGGGCGAACCACTCCCGGGCGGCCGGGTCGCCGTGCGTGAGGACGATGCTGCGGGCGCCCGTCTGCACGGCGAACTGGAGAAGCTCCTCGCGGTCGGCATGCCCGCTCAGCTCGAAGCGCTCGACGCGAGCCTTGATCTTCGTCTTCACGTGCGCCGTCTCGAAGAGGAACGTCTCGCCGGGCTTGGCGGCGAGCAGCTTGCCGCCCGGGGTGTCGGGGTCGCAGTAGCCCACGAACCCGATCGTGTTCGCCGCGTGCCCGAGGAGGCCCGACGCCAGCGTGTAGCTCGGCGTGCGCTCGACCAGCATGCCGGAGCTTATGATGTAGAGCGCGTTCTGCTTCGGGTCCTCGCCGGGCTTGAGCACGCGGGGCAGTGGGCGGATCTTCAGCTCCTTCACGATCCCCCGGTTGAACTGCAGGTGCCTCGTCTTGCGGCTGATCTCGTCGAAGTAGTCGACGAGATCCATGCCCAGGCCCGACCCGTAGATCGGGCAGTCGACGAGCCTGCGGAATTTCCGCGCGTCGTGGATGATCGACAGGACCTCCTGCATGCGGCCGAGCGCGAACACCGGGATCAGGAAGGAGCCGCCCTTCTGGATCGTGTCGTTGATGGACGCGACGAGGCGGGCCATCTCCGCCCCGCGGGTCTTCTCGGCGGTGCGCTCGGTCGTGCCGCGGGTCGTCTCGGTGACGAGCGTGTCGAAGTGGCCCGCCGGGAACTTCGCCCCCGGGAGGGTGCGCTGGTTCTCGAAGAGGACGTCGCCGGTGAAGAAGATCGCCCGGTGCTTGTGCCGGATCTCGACGGCCGCGGCCCCGGCGACGTGGCCCGCCGGGTGGAGGATCACCTCGATCTCATCCCTGCCGGCCTTGAACTTCTTCACGATCCCGAAGTTCACGCCCGTAAGGCGCCTGGAGAGCCGGTCGATCTCCTCGTGGGTGAAGAGCGGGTAGTCGGGGATGTCCTGGTCCTCGCGCTGGCGCAGCATGACGCTGGCCGAGTTGTGGAGCATCCTCTCGATCAGCATCCGGCTGGACGTCGTCATGATCACGGTCGCGTTCGGGTGCTCCCGCATCGTGACCGGCAGGCTCCCGATGTGGTCCAGGTGGCAGTGCGTGATGATGATGAGGTCGAGGCTCTTGCCCCGGAGCGGCGTGTGGTCCGGCGCGGCGCGCCTGCCGACCCTCTTCGGGTGCAGCCCGGAATCGATGAGGATGTTGAGGTCGCCCAGCTGCACGAACAGCGAATTGGCGCCGATGCCGCCATCGCGGTTCAGATCAGTTAGCTTCATTTATGCCTGCGATATTAGGGGGGTGCGGCCGGACAGTTCAAGCGTCGCCCCAAAAAACTCAGCGGGGCACGACCAGGTCGAACGCCGGCAGGAGCACGTGGATCTTGGCCCCGAACTCGTCGACGCCGTGGAATCCCCCCTGGACGTTCGCGTCGCAGCCCGTCACGTGGTGGCTGTTGTAGGAGAACTCCTCGCCCGGCGCGAGGCGCGGCGTCTCGCCGACTATCTTGTCGCCCTCGATCACCTGCCTGTTGCCCCCGCCGTAGTCGATCACCCATTTGCGGCCGAGGAGGGTCACGCTGCGGTCCGAGGCGTTGCGGATCGTGATGTAGTAGACGAATGCATGCGGCTTGTCCTCGGGCAGGCTCACGCCCCCGTGGTGGTGGACGAGCTTGTCCAGTCGGGCCGTCAGGCCCGGGAGCTCGGTTGAGTTGGCGCATGCCATCTAACAAAGAGACGCCGCTTCGGCGACTCCGCAAGCGGCTTTCCGCTTGATGCGCGGCGCGCAGGGCCGCACAAACGCGCTGCGCCATGCGAAAACTCGCCCTCCTCTCGGTCAGCGACAAGCAGGGCCTGGCCGAGTTCGCCGCCTCGCTAGTCCGCGACCACGGCTACACGCTGCTCTCGACCGGCGGCACGGCGCGCCTGCTCCAGGAGAAGGGGCTGCCGGTGACCGAGGTCGGCAAACACACGGGTTTCCCCGAGATCATGGACGGTCGCGTGAAGACGCTTCACCCGAAGATCCACGGTGGCCTCCTCTGCCGCCGCGACAGCCCCGAGCACCTGGCCCAGGCCGCGGAGAACGGGATCGAGCTCATCGACCTCGTGGTCGTAAACCTCTACCCGTTCGAGCAGACGGTCGCCAGGCCGGGGGTGGAGTTCGAGGAGGCGATTGAGAATATCGACATCGGGGGGCCGTCCATGCTCCGCAGCGCCGCCAAGAACCACGCGAGCGTGACCGTGGTCTGCGACCCCGCGGACTATGCGGCGGTGCTCGCGGCGATGGGCGGCGGGCCCGAGGCGCTCGCCGCGACCCGCCGCAGGCTCGCCCTCAAGGTGTTCCGGCGCACGGCGTCCTACGACGCCGCGATCGCGCGCTACCTCGAGCTGCAGGAGGCCGGGCCCGACCTTGAGGCCCTCGGCGGCTTCCCGCCCGCGATCAGCCTTTCATGGAAGAGGGCGCAGACCCTCCGGTACGGCGAGAACCCCCACCAGAAGGCCGCTCTCTACGGCACGTTCCACGAGCACTACGAGCAGCTGCAGGGCAAGGAGCTCAGCTACAACAACATCCTGGACATCACGTCGGCGACGTACCTGATCGGCGAGTTTGAGCGGCCCACGGCCGCGATCTTGAAGCACACGAACCCATGCGGCGTCGGCAGCGCCGACACGCTCGCCGAGGCCTGGGAAAGCGCCTATGCCACGGATCGCCAGGCCCCGTTCGGCGGCGTCATCGTCGTCAACCGCACCATGGACGGGGCGCTCGCGGCCCTGATCGCGGACATCTTCACCGAGGTCATCATCGCCCCCCGCTTCAGCCCGGAGGCCGCCGCGGTCCTGGGGCGCAAGAAGAACCTCCGGCTCATGGTGGCGAGGGAGGGCCTGGGCGCGGACGCGCTCCAGGAGATCCGCTCCGTGGTCGGGGGCGTGCTGCTCCAGGACCGCGACCGCAAGCTCGGCGACCGCGCGGACTTCAGGGTCGTGACCAGGCGTGAGCCGACCCCGGCCGAATGGGACTCGATGCTCTTCGGCTGGAAGGTCTGCAAGCACGTGAAGTCGAACGCCATCGTCTATTGCCGCGGCGAGCGCACGCTCGGGATAGGAGCGGGCCAGATGGCGCGGGTCGACAGCTCTAGGATAGCGGTGTGGAAGGCGGGCGAGGCGGGACTCGACCTGAAGGGCTCGGCGGTCGCAAGCGAGGCGCTCTTCCCGTTCGCGGACGGGCTCGTGGCCGCGGCCGACGCCGGCGCCACGGCGGCCATCCAGCCGGGCGGCTCCATGCGCGACGAGGAGGTCGTCAGGGCTGCGGACGAGCGCGGCATGGCGATGGTGTTCACCGGCATACGCCATTTCAGGCACTGAACGGGTCCCCGGGGCCGCTTCGGGATTGGCAGCAGGCGGGGCGCCGGGCAAGGTGTGCCGATGTTCGATCCCGTTGAAAAACTGAAGGAATTCATCCGCTTCCCGAGCGTCTCCACGGACTCCAAGTTCAAGGAGGGCATGAAGGGCTCCGAGAACTTCGTCTCCGGGCTCCTCGGCTCGATGGGCTTCAAGGTCGAGGTGGTCCCGACTGACGTCCACCCGATCGTGCTCGCAAGCCGGGGAGGGGACCCGAGCTGGCCCCACGTCATCATCTACGGCCACTACGACGTGCAGCCCGCGGATCCCCTGGCCCTCTGGAAGACGCCGCCCTTCGAGCCGACGATCATCGGCAACCGCATCTACGGGCGCGGCGCCGCCGACAACAAGGGCCCGCTCATGACCAACATCGCCGCGGTCGCGGCCCTGCTCGAGGAGAACCCGAAGCTCCCCCTGGGGATCACGTTCCTGGTGGAGGGCGAGGAGGAGATGGGGAGCCCGAGCTTCCCGGCGTTCCTAAAGACCCACGCGGGCCGCCTCAAGGAGGCCGACTTCGTCTACCTGTCAGACACGGCGCTCCCGAACGAGAACCAGGTCGTCATCACTTGCGGCCTGCGCGGCCTCGCCCTCCTGGACCTGGTCGTCACGGGCGCGAAGGGCGACCTGCACTCCGGGCTCCACGGCGGCGTCCTGCGCAACCCCATCCAGGCCCTGGCCGAGATCTGCGCCAGCCTCCACACGCCCGAGGGCACGGTCAACGTGCCCGGCTTCTACGACGGCGTCCTCGACGTGGAGCCGTGGGAGAGGGCCGAGTTGGCGAAGCTCTCCGGAGACGGGAAGGCCTACATGGACTTCCTCGGGATAGACGCCTTCTACACGCCGCCCGGCTTCTCCCCCTTCGAGGCGATACGGTTCCAGCCGACGCTCGAGTTCAACGGGATCGGCGGGGGCTACCAGGGCGAGGGGACGAAGACCGTGATCCCCAGCAAGGCGTTCGTTAAGATCAGCTGCCGGCTCGTCCCGAGGCAGGATCCGGACCGGATCAAGAAGCTCGTGATGGACGCGATCCGCGCCAGGGCGCCCAAGGGCGTGAAGGTGGAGTTCGTGGACCAGCACAAGGGCGACCCCTACGTGGTCGTGCCCCCCGGCCGCCCCAACACCCCGAAGGACCAGTCCCCCGTTCTCGCCCGGGCGTTCCGGGCCACCGAGGCCGCAGTCACGGCGGTCTGGGGGAGGCCGCCCCTGTTCCTGCGCGAGGGGGGAAGCGTGCCGATCATCGCCGACATCAAGAAGGCCACGGGCCTCGACTCGGTCATGCTCGGGCTCTTCCTGCCCGAGGACAACCTTCACGCGCCCAACGAGAGCTTCAACCTCGACGTGATGAGGAAGGGCATCGAGACCGCGAAGCGTATCCTGTCCGGTATTACGCCTTCTTGAGGATAACGATCTCGTCGCGGCGGTCGTGGGCCCTCGTGGCGTCGTCCGCGTCCTTCTTGGCTTCCTCGCTGCCCTTTGAGGAGGTCTCAATCTTGTCCGCCGAGACGCCTATCGAGATGAGGTATTTCTTGGCCGAGTTCGCGCGGCGGTCGCCCAGCGCGAGGTTGTACTCCGCCGTCCCATGCCAGTCGCAGTGGCCCTCGAGGAGCAGGTGGTTCTGGGGATTCTTGTCGAGGTAGTCCTTCGCGGCCTGCAGCTTCGGGCGCTCGGCGGCCGTGACGGCGTCGCGGTCAAACGCGAAGAAGACGGGCTGCAGGAGCCCGCGGATCGAGTTCGCGTCCTCGATGACGTTCGGGTCGCGTGGCTGGAGCGACGTGTCCGGGGCGACGTCCACGGCCGTGGGCGCAAGGTTGCCGCCTCCGCCGCTCTGCGGCCCGAGGGCCGTCGAGCTCGGGTCGGGGCGGACCGGCTTTTTCGCACATCCGGCAAAAATGACGGCGGCACTGGCGGCGACGATGCAAAGGGACTTGGAGGCTAGTTTCATGTGGGATGTCCTAAAATTCTAGATTGAACGGGTGACTTTTGGCTGATCTTCGGTGCGCCGCAAGAAATTAAGCGGGAATCTCTGCCCGCTTGCCTAGCTGTCGGTGATCCCGATCTCGAGGGCGTGGCGGGTGAGGCTCGCGACGTCGTGGATGTTGAGCTTTCGCATCAGGTTTGTGCGGTGGTTGTCGACGGTCTTGGCGCTTATCCCAAGCTTGGAGGCTATCTCCTTCGTGCTGTGGCCCTCGGCGACGAGCTGGAGGATCTCCCGCTCGCGCTCGGTCAGGAAGTCGGGCGAACCGCCCGATTCGGGGTTGGCGACCACGTTGCGAAGGACGCTCGCGATGGCCGGCCCGAAATACGTGCCCCCCGACGCTATGGTGGCCAGGCCCTTCTTGAACTCGGTGAACCCGGCGGTCTTCTCCACGAAGCCGCGCGCCCCGGCCTCGAGCATCTGGCGCACGACGACCGGGTTCTCGTGGCCGGAGAACACGAGCACCTTGAGCCCCGGCAGCTTCTTCGTCAGCCTTCGCATCAGCTCGACGCCGTTCAGTCCCGGCAGCTTTGCGTCGAGGACGACCAGCTCCGGCTTGAGCTCGAGGCACATTTGGAGCCCGGCGTGGCCCTCGCCGCACTGGCCGACCAGCTTGTAGTTTTTGTCGAGGGCGAGGATCTCCGCCATCATCTCGCGGATCGCGGTCTGGTCCTCGATGATGACAAGGCGGTGCATGCGGTCTTTTCCGGCGGAATGGGTCTTGGAGAGGTGGTGGGCTGGCTGGGATTCGAACCCAGAACCAATTGCTTAAAAGGCAACTGCTCTACCATTGAGCTACCAACCCGAAAAATTATTTAGATGATGAATCGCCGCGCCCTGGCCGCCCGCCCCGTTTCACCGATCCCCACACGAAAAGCGAAGGTTTGGATTCCGCGCGGGGCGCAGGTCAAGCCACACGAAAACCAACTCTCCTAAAGTGCGTGTTGAGAGGCAGGTTGTACCGGCGATGCGCCCCCCGCGGCAAGACCAAAGGAACCGTCCGCGCCCCGCGGCCGCCCTACGTGACCGCGGATTTGATTTCGGCGATCCGCCGCCCGATCTTTGCGAAGTTTTCCTCCACCGCGGCGAGGTAGGCGTTCCGCCCCGAGCCCAGCGGCTTCTCCAGGTACCGGTAGACGGCCTGAAAGTCGGTCTCCAGCTTCGGCTTCACGAAATGGACCCAGAAGCCGGGCGTGCGGCAGACCAGGTCCTCCTCCGACTTGAAGATCCGCATCTCGTAGGGTACATTGGCGTAGTCGTCGGACTCGCAGAACTCGGCGTAGAGTTCCCCCAGCTTGTCGGGGTAATGGGGGTCGGCCAGCTGGCCCAAGTAGTCAGCCGTCGCCAGCGCGCACCCGACGACGCGGCTGACGGCATTGCGGAAGTGCAGGCGCCCCACCTCCGAATTCGGGCCGGTGCAGTTGATGGCCGAGAGCACGCCTTCGATCTCGACGTCCGTGGCGCCCACCAGCGGCAGGTAGGAGGCCGCGAAGGCGCAGCTCCTAAGGATATGGCAGTAGGTGTACTTGGCGCCGGTTCCCCGGGTGTCGCTCTTGTGCTTCAGGTAGCCGGCGTCGTGAAGGAGCACGCCGGCGATCGCCAGCTCGAAGTCCCGGGGCCCCAGCCCCCTTTCGCCGTCCGAGGCGCATTCGCCCTCAAGGATCAGGGCCATGCACACCGTCGCCATCATGGTGTGGCGCAGGTTGTGGTATTTCAGGTCGATCGCCGCATAGGCGGGGTTGCGGCCCGCGAACATGGCCTCGACGTCGCCGAAGAGGCGCTTGAGCAGGGCCGGGCTGGATGTCGGGAAAAGCTCTCCGAATCTAGCCCGCACGAACTCGGCTACGGCGTACGGGTTGTCAAAGTCGACCTTGGGAAGCATCTTGGGGGGCCCAACCGGGAGCGTTTAAGGGTCGCGGTGGGCGATTTCGCAAGTCCAAACCTTGCAACCTCCTTTAAATGGAGCGTCGCGGCCGCCCCGTGCGCGGAACGGGGGGGTGCCCCCGCGCCGGGGCATTTTGGGAGCTAAATGGCCGAAGGCGTTGACCCTGACCGAGGAGCCCATTTGTTACGGCTGGCCCCCGCCACTCAAACATTGGGAACAATTCACAAATATGCCCGTCAGAGCTCGGAAGACCGAATGTCGACCAAAGCTCAAGAGGTGTCCCTGGACCGCGTTCTAGTTGACCGTTTCAAGAGCGGCGACGCGTCCGCGTTTGACGAGATGGTGTCCCGCTACTGGGACCGCATCTTCTCTATGGTCAACCAGCTTCTGCGCAACTCGCAGGATGCGGAAGAGGTTACACAGGATGCGTTTATAAGGGCCCACCGCGGCCTCGCCAACTTCCGAGGCGACTCCGCCTTCTCGACCTGGCTCTATCAGATTGCGACCAACCTCGCGCGCAACCGGTACTGGTACTGGTGGCGGCGCAAGCGCGACAAGTCCGTCTCCTTTGACGCCCCGATGGGCCCTGACAACTCCACCACGCTGGCCGACGTGATCGCGGCCGAGGTCGAGACGCCCGACGACATCACGGTGACCCGCGAGTTCGTCTCGCGCATAGGCAGCGGCATGGACCGCCTCGGCGCCAAGCACCGCGAAATACTGGTCTTGCGCAACGTGAAGAACCAGTCCTATGAGGAGATCGCAGCAGTGCTCGGCATATCCATCGGGACAGTCAAAAGCCGTATCGCCAGGGCGCGGGAAAGCCTGCGCTCCAAGCTCGGCGAAGACTTCAAATGAACGACCGCGAATACATAGAACTCCTCAACCTCTACGTGGACCGCGAGATCAGCGCGGAGGACGCCCTGCGCCTTGAGGCCGAGGTTGCGGGCGATCCCCGCCGCCGGGAGGTCTATGACCAGTACTGCCGGATCCAGAAGGCGTGCTCGAAGCTCTCCGAGGAGAACTACACGGACTCCCTTTCGCAGACAGACCCGAGCCTGGTCTCCTTCCCGGGCGTCCGCGGGTGGCGCCTGGGCCCCTTCGTAGGCGGGATGGCTGCCGCAGCCGCCCTCGCGGTCGCCATCGTCGGCCTGCGCGGCCGCCTGGTCCCGGTTGCCGCGAACTCGGCGCTGGGCGCGGCGGGCCCCGCCCGCGCCGCGTCGGTTGCCGACGTCGCGCCCGTCGACGGCGACGTGTCGATGAAGCCGGTGTTTTTCGTGCGGCCCGCCCCTGACCAGGCCCCCGCGCAGCTGGCTCAGCTCAGCTGGATAGGCGATATACGCCTGGCCCCCGTCTCCACCTCGGCGAATGCCGATTTCCTCCTCGGCCAGAGGGCCGACCTGAAGGCGGCCGTGCTCGCCGACCCGCAGGGCGCCCGCGAGGCCCAGGAGCCGGTCGAGATGACCGCGTTCCGCTTCCAGCGCTGAGCCGGCCGGGTAGGCCTCAGCCCAGGGCCTTCCTTATGAGGGACTCGGTCGTCGCCTTGGGCCCGAGGTTCAGCGACGCCCGGCGCACCGCCTCGTCCGCGTCGGCAAGCTTGTAGCCCAGCGCCACCAGCGCCGCGACGGCGTCGGCGTGGGGCGACTTGCCGCCCTGCGGGTCGCCCGGCCCGGACATCGAGGGGGCCTGCGAGGCGCCCGCGCCGACCCGGCCCTTGAGCTCGACCACCAGCCGCTCGGCGGTCTTCCTGCCGATTCCGGGGCACTTGGCCAGCGCCGCGATGTCGCCCGAGCGGATCGCCGAGTGGAGCAGGGGAAGCGAGAGGCGGCTCATGATGGAGAGCGCCATCTTCGGGCCGACGCCGGTCACGTTCTCTATCATCAGGCGGAAGAAGTCCCTGTCCTCGGCGGTCGCGAACCCGTAGAGCGTCTGCGAGTCCTCCCGGTAGATGACGAGGGTGTGGAGTTTGACGCTCGAGCCCACCGCGGGAAGCCGCTCGGCGGTCGTGACCGGCACGTTGACCTCGTAGCCGAACCCGTCGACCTCGATGACGGCGCGGACCAGGGCCGACTCCGTCAACGTTCCCCGGATCGAGGTGATCATGGGCCTCAGGCGAGCCCGAGCACGTCCTGCATGTCGTAGACGCCGCGCTTCTTGCCGACCACCCAGCGCGCGGCCCTGAGCGCGCCCCTGGCGAAGACGGCCCTGTCGCTAGCCCGGTGGATGAGCTCGAGGCGCTCGCCCTCGCCGGCAAAGATGACGGTGTGGTCGCCGATGACATCCCCGCCCCTGAGCGAGTGCACGCCGATCTCCGACTGCTTGCGCGCGCCCGTGATGCCCTCCCGGCCGTGGCGCAGCGCGCCCCGGTCGAGCTTGCGCTCCTCCATGATGATCTCGATCAGGCGGCCGGCCGTCCCGCTCGGCGCGTCGACCTTCAACCTGTGGTGCATCTCCATGACCTCGGCGTCGAAGTCGTCGCCGAGGGTGCGCGAGGCCCGGCGCGTGAGGGCGTAGAGCAGGTTGACCCCGACTGAAAAATTCCCGGACCACACGCACGGCACCTTCGCGGCGAGCCTGAGCAGGCGCTTCTTCTCGGCCGGCGAATGCCCCGTCGTCCCGATGACGACGGGCTTGCCGTGGGCGGCGGCGAGCTTGAGGAGTTCGCCGGTGGCCGAGGCGGAGCTGAAGTCGATGACCGCGTCAACGGTCCCGATGGAGGCGCCGAGGTCGTCCCCCTGGTCGGCGGCGGCGGCGACGATGACGCCCATCCCCGGGGCGGCCGAGGCCACGGCGGCGCCCATCCGTCCCCCGGCTCCGTTCAGCAGGATCTTGAGGGGCATGGCTGGGTCAGCGCCTGAGGCCGGCCATGGCCTTCGAAAGGACGGCGCGGCTTGCGGGTTCCATCGTGCAGAGGGGAAGGCGCACCGACTCGCTTCCGATGATCCCCGCGCGCGCGAGCGCTGCCTTGAGGGGCACCGGGTTCGGCTCGACGAAGAGGGCCTTGAAGAGGGGATAGAGCTTCCGGTGGACGCGGGCGGCCTTCTCGAACTCGTCCTCTTGGACGTGGCGCACCATCCGGGAGACGTCCCCCGGCACGAGGTTTGCCGCGACGCTGATCACGCCCTCGGCGCCGCTGGCCATGAAGGCGAGCGTGAGCGCGTCGTCGCCGCTGAGGACCGTGATGGCGTCGCCCATGGCGTGCTTCATCTGGTCCACGCGGTCCACCGATCCGCCCGCCTCCTTGATCCAGCGCACGTGCGAAAACCTCGAGCGCAGGCGCTCGATCAGCGGGATGCCGATCTCGACGCCGCAGCGGGATGGGATGGAGTAGAGTATGATCGGCAGGTCCGTCGCCTCGGCGATGGCCGAGTAGTGGCGGAACATCCCCTCCTGGCTCGGCTTGTTGTAGTAGGGGGTGACGACGAGGACCGCGTCCGCGCCCGCCTCGTCGGAGAGCCGCGTGTACTCGAGCGCCTCGGCCGTGGAGTTCGAGCCCGTGCCCGCGATCACGGGGACGCGCCCGCGCACGAACTCGATCGTCGCCCGGATGACGTCCAGGTGCTCCTCGGAGGTGAGGGTGGGGGACTCGCCCGTCGTGCCCACGGGGACGACCCCGCTGACGCCGCCCCTGATCTGGTGCTCGATCAGCCTCTTGAGGTCCGCGAACGAGACGGCCTTCCCGCGAAAGGGCGTCGCGAGGGCGGTGATGGCGCCGGTGAGGGGGCGTGGCTTCATGTGCGGAGGGTTAGGTAGCGGGTCAAAGATGCCTTGCCGCGTCGAGGACGCCAAGCTACAAAATCCGGAGCAAGCTATAATCCAAGATGAACGCAGTGACCCCCCACACCGAGATATTCAACGACCTGCTCAAGCTCGCGGTTGAGAGTGGAGCGAGCGACATCGTCATCAAGGCGAACAAGCCCGGATTCGTGCGCATCTCGAACCGGCTCAAGCCCGTGGACATGGACCCGATCGCGAGCCCGGAGGCCCAGGCCTTCGTCGACGAGCACGTCCCGGAGATCTTCAGGAAGCGGTGGGACGAGCTGGGGCAGATCGACTTCGCCTACGCGTCCGACGGCATCGGCCGCTTCCGCGTGAACGCGTTCCACCAGCGCGGCCTTGTGAGCATCGTGTTCCGGCACATCAAGAGCCGCGTCCCCAACTTCGAGGACCTCGGTCTCCAGGCGGAGCCGCTCCTCAAGCTCGCGAACGCCAAGGACGGGATCCTCCTGGTCTGCGGGGCCACGGGCTCAGGCAAGAGCTCCACGATGGCGGCCATGCTCAACTGGATAAACGCGAACATGGACAAGCACATCGTGACCATCGAGGACCCGATCGAGTACACCTTCCAGGACGACAAGTCGGTGTTCCAGCAGCGCGAGATCGGCCTCGACGTGCCGTCCTTCGAGCTGGCGATCAAGTCCGTGCTGCGCCAGAACCCGGACATCATCCTGATCGGGGAGATGCGCGACCGGGAGACCTTCGAGACGGCCATATCGGCCGCGGAGACGGGGCACCTCGTCTTCTCGACAATGCACGCCGCAACCGTGGCGCAGTCGCTCACGCGCCTCTTCGAGTTCTTCCCGCCCGAGCAGATGGCGCAGGCCCGGCGGCAGATCTCCGGCACGATCCGCGGGTTCATCTGCCAGAAGCTCATCCCGAGCCTCGAGGGCGGAGGCCGCGTCCCCGCGAACGAGGTCCTCAACGCCGATGCGACGATCCGCAACCTTATCCTCGAGGGGCACTTTGACAAGATCACGACCCTCCTCGAGGGCGGCCTCGACGGGGCCAGCTTTTCCTTCAACAAGGACCTGTACCGCCTCATCAAGGCCGGGCGGATAAGCAAGGCCGACGGGGTGCGCTTCTCGCCCAACCCCCAGCAGCTCGAGATGAACCTGAAGGGGATCTTCATCAAGAGCTGACGGCCCGCCCTCGGAAGTCCCATGCGCCTGTCGGGATTGCTTCTTCTGGCGGTGCTGGCGCCGGCGGTGCGGGCCGACGACGCGGCGGCGCAGCCGGCGGACTCGATCGCCGCCGCCAAGAAGGACTTCGCCGCCATAAAGGCGCCCGTGAACCCGGCCGACACCGCGGGCACGCTGCCGGCGCTCGACCTGAAGGACGTGGGGCCGCTCCCCGGCGCCGCCCGCCCGGACCTGTCCATGCTCCCGAACACCGAGAGGGACGCGACCCTTGGCCCGTCAAGGAAAAAGCCCGGCACGACCGGGAACTGGCTGGTCGACGCGATGGACAAGAACACCTCCACCCAGGCGTCGAGGTCCAAGGAGAAGGACGACGTCCTCAGGGGGGATCCGGACCTCATCAGGGCGGACGAGAAGGGCGTCCATCTGGAGAAGGACCCGCTCTCGCTCGACGAGGGCCGCGAGAAGGAGAAGGCCAAGGAGCCCATGGAGGCGGTCTACAACCCGCTCGACGCGTTCATGTCCGGGTGGGTCTCGGCCAGGGACCGCGACCTCCTCCTCACCACCTCAAAGGGCGAGGGCCTGCCCGGCGCGGACCTGGGCAAGGCGCACGCCGACCCGCTCCCGGGGCTCGAGGCCGGCCAGCCGGCCGCGGCCGCCGAACTCGCCATCCAGCAGGTGGACCCGGCCTCGTTCGACGACGCGAGGGGCGCCAATCCCTACGTCGGGGCCCTGGACCTTCCGCTTGAGGCGCCGATGAGGGCGTTCATGGCCCCGGATGCCTCCGGTTTCGCGCCCGCGGAGCTGCAGGACGTGGCGCGCGGCATCTCCAGCTCGGGCGTGGAGGCGAGGCCGATCGACACCACGCGCAGCTTCATCCCGGAGTTCGCGCTGCCCGACGACGACGACAAGTATTTCAAGCAGATGAAGAAATTCTGAAGGCATGGCTGCCCCGCCTCTGCTGCGCGATGGGAGCGGCTCAATTGACCTGAGGACGGAGTTCAAGGCGACCGCGGATGAGTACCGGCGGGTGTCGCGGCTTCTCATGGTCTCGTGGATACCCGCTGTGGCGTTCTTTTTTCTCATCCGGTCTCCAAACTTCAAAACCATCGGTTTTGCGGGATTTGCGCTCTGCATCGCGGCCCCGATAATAGGCTCGCTCGTCTGGCTCCCGAAGCTCTTCTGCCCGGGTTGCCATGAGAAAATGGACAAGAGTCCCGGGTTCATGGGGAAGTCCGGATTGGGGGATTTCTGCCCGGAGTGCGGGCAGGCGGCGATCGTGAAGGGCTGGGCTTACCCCAAGTGCACGGCCTGCGGCAAATCGCTCTCAACCGGACGCGGCGGCCGCCAGTACAAGATACGCTACTGCACCTGGTGCGACGCCCGCGTTGACGACAAGGGCCTTTGAACCGCCCGCGCCCCCGTAGTCGGGGCCGGGACGGGTCGTCCGGATCCGTTCCCCTGATTAGGCTTGGATTCACTGCCTCCGGGGGATTGGCTAGTGGGTTCTCCAATGGCACTGGCACTTCTATTCGCAGGTCAGGGCGCCCAAAAGGTCGGCATGGGCAGGTCCCTCCACGACTCCTCGGCGGCGGCAAGGGCACTCTACGACGAGGCCGGGACCGCGCTCGGCTGGGACCTGGCAAAGGTGAGCTTCGATGGCCCGGATGACGAACTGACACAGACCCGGGTCTGCCAGCCGGCGCTTTACGTCCACGGGCTGGCTCTGGTCGCCGCGCTGCGCGAGAAGGGCCTCCTGGGTTCGGTCGATTTCGGCCTGGGCCTCAGCCTCGGCGAGGTGACGGCCTGCGCGGCCGCGGGCGTGTTCGACTTCGCAACGGGGCTCGCGATCGTCGCCGAGCGCGGCCGGCTGATGCAGGCCGCCTGCGAGGCGAGCGCGGGCGCCATGGCAGCCATCATCGGCGAGTCGCGCGAGGCGGTCCTCGAACTCTGCCGCGAGGCGGGCGTCGAGGCCGCCAACTTCAACGCGCCGGGCCAGATCATCATCTCGGGAGGGAAGGCGGCGGTTGCCGCCGCCGTCGAGGCCGCGAAGGCGAAGGGCTTCAAGAAGGTGATCCCCCTCAACGTGGCTGGCGCCTACCACAGCCGGCTCATGGAGCCGGCGCGGGCCGCATTCGAGGCATTCCTCAAGGCCGTCCCGTTCTCTGCACCGACCTTCACGGTCTTCACCAACACGACCGGCCGCGCGATCGCGGACCCGGAGGAGATCAAGCGGGCCCTCGTGAGGCAGGTCGTCTCGCCTGTCCTCTGGGAGGACTGCATGCGCTCCGCGGCCGCAGCGGGCGCCACGGAATTCTGGGAGCTCGGGCCGGGCGCGGTCCTCGCGGGGCTCGCGCGGCGGACCGAGAGGTCGTGGAAGGTGCGCAGCATGTCGGAGTACGCGGACCTCGCGGCCTGAGAAACGGACCAAGACCCAAGATGGACGCCCCGTTCACACGAAACTTCTGCATCATAGCGCACGTCGACCACGGCAAGACCACGCTCTCGGACCGCCTCCTCCAGGAGACCCACACGGTCTCGGACAGGATGATGACGGCGCAGCACCTGGACTCGATGGACCTAGAGCGGGAGCGCGGGATAACGATCAAGTCCCACCCTGTGACGATGAGCTACACGGCCAAGGACGGCCTGACGTACAAGCTCAACCTGATGGACACCCCTGGCCACGTGGACTTCTCCTACGAGGTCTCGCGCAGCCTCGCGGCCTGCGAGGGCGCGCTTCTCCTGATCGACGCGTCGCAGGGTGTCGAGGCGCAGACGGTCGCGAACGCCCACCTGGCCTTCGCGCAGAAGCTGAAGATCATCCCCGTCATCAACAAGATCGACCTGCCGAGCGCCAACCTGGACCTGTGCCTGAGCCAGCTTGAGGACATCCTCACGATACCGGCCGAGGAGGCGATCCTGGCGAGCGGCAAGTCGGGGATCGGCATCGTGGAGATCCTCGAGGCCGTGGTGACGCGGGTGCCTCCGCCCCGCTGGACCGACTATCCCCAGATGAGGACGCTCATCTTCGACTCGATCTATGACTCCTACAGGGGGGTGATCGCCTACTCGCGCGTGTTCTCGGGAAGCGTGCGGGCGGGGGACATGATGATGCTGATGAGCACGGGCCAGCGCTCCGACATCAAGGAGGTGGGGGTCTTCACGCCGAAGATGGAGAAGCGCGAGGTGCTGACGGAGGGCGACGTCGGCTACATCGTCTCCAACATCAAGGACCCGAGCGAGATGAAGACGGGCGACACCCTGACGCTGGCGGCGAAGCCCGCGACGGACATGCTCCCCGGCTACAAGGAGGTCCGGCCGATGGTGTTCTGCGGGCTCTACCCGATCGACAGCTCCGACTATGAGAAGCTGAAGGCGGCGCTCGGCAGGCTCCGGCTGAACGACTCGGCGTTTGTGTACTCGCAGGAGAGCTCGGTCGCGCTCGGCTTCGGGTTCAGGTGCGGGTTCCTCGGGCTCCTGCACATGGAGATCATCCAGGAGCGCATCCGGCGCGAGCACGACGTGGAGATCATCTCCACCTACCCGAGCGTGATCTACAAGGTGGTGATGCAGAACGGGACGACGATCGAGGTGGACAACCCCGTCAACATGCCCGACCCGGGCACGTTCCTGGAGATCCTGGAGCCCACGCTCAAGGCCTCGATCCACATCCCCAACGACTCGATGGGCGACATGCTCGCGCTCGTGATGGAGAAGCGCGGCGTCATGGAGAACACGCACACGCTCGATTCCACGCGCGTGATGATGACCTGCACGCTACCGCTCAACGAGATCCTGGTCGACTTCAACGACCGACTGAAGGGCGTGACCCACGGCTACGGCTCGATGGACTACGAGCTCGGGGAATACAGGCCCGCGGACCTGGTCAAGATGGAGATCCTCGTGAACGGCGACCCGGTGGACGCCTTCGCGAGCATCGTCCACCGGGACAAGGCGGAGGCCAGGGGGCGCGACCTCTGCAAGAGGCTCTCGGAGATCATCCCGCCGCAGATGTTCCGGATCGCGCTCCAGGCCGCGATCGGCGGCAAGATCATCGCGCGGGAGAGCGTGCGGGAGATGCGCAAGGACGTGACCGCGAAGTGCTACGGCGGCGACATCTCAAGAAAGCGCAAGCTGCTTGATAAGCAAAAGGAAGGGAAACAGAAGATGAAATTGATCGGAAAGGTCTCCATCCCGCCGGACACTTTCATAAAGGTTCTCCGGAACAACTGACGCCCCACGGGCCGACGCAACCCCCCATGTTCGGAATTTTTGACTCCCAGGAAAAGAAGATGCGCGACAACGCGTCGAACTGGCTCGAGCTCGCCTCGAAGGTCTGGAACTACAGGCGCGACATGCTGGGCGTGAAGGAGTCGGACGAGCTCGTCTCCCGGATGGAGGAACTCGGCCGGCTCATGAGGGAGAAGGCCGACGCGGCGAGGCTCAAGCTCGGGATCGAGTCGCTCGAGGGCGTCCTCATGAGGACGGGAGGCGCGGTCTACCCCAAGACGTCGCTCGTCGAGAACGTGGAGTTCCTGCTCGTGGCCGCGATCGTGATCCTCGGGATCCGGACGTACTTCTTCCAGCCCTTCAAGATCCCGACGAACTCGATGTGGCCGACCTACTACGGGATGACCGCCGAGAACTTCCCCGCGGGGGCCTCGCCGCCGAACGCCGCGATGCGCGTGCTCCGGTTCTTCGCGCTCGGCGCCGTGGGCCGCTCCATGGTGGCGCCCCGCGACGGGCAGGTCTCCGTGCCGCTCTTCATCGGCGCCGGCGACAGGTACACCGTCGCGTACACGAAGAAGCCGGGGCGCAAGTGGTTCATCATCCCGGCGCAGGTCAAGGAGTACACCTTCACGGTCGACGGCGAGCCCACCACCGTCCAGGTCCCGGCGGACTTCGGCGAGAGCGAGTTTGACGACCTGGTGTTCGGCACGTTTTTCCCGGACCACGACGCCCTCAAGGCGCAGATCGAGCGCGCGAGGGCGGCCGGCCAGATCGAGGAGGTCAGCCAGAAGCTGGACGAGACGTCGAACCAGGTATACCTGGCGCTGCGGGTGCCGATGGGCAGGAGCGTACGCGCGGGCGAGGCCATCCTGCGGTTCGATGTCCTGGCCGGCGACCAGCTCTTCGTGGACAGGGTCAGCTACAACTTCATGAGGCCCAGCGTGGGGCAGGGCTTCGTTTTCAGGACGGACCACATCCCGGAGATCGAGCGCGCCTACGGGGACCAGTATTTCGTGAAGCGGCTGGTCGGCGCGCCCGGCGACTCCATCGAGATCAGGCAGCCGGGCATCTACCGCGGCGGCGCCCCGATCACGGGCGCGAAGGCGTTTGAACTGAACGCGGGGAGGGTCAGCCCCTACAGGGGCTACTTCAACGCAAACCACGACGACTCGCGCTATTCCATTCTCTTCCCGGGCGAGACGATCACGGTGCCAGAGCACGCGTACCTGGCCCTCGGCGACAACTCCCATGACAGCTTCGACGGCCGGTTCTGGGGCTACGTGCCTGAGAAGGACGTCATCGGAAGGCCCCTCTTCATCTATTTCCCGTTCACGAGGCGCTGGGGCCCGGCCAAGTGAGTGGCCGAGGATGGGACCCATCTCCAAAAATGCGCTACATCCCGCGAATCCTCGTCCTCTCAGGGCTGCTCGCCGCCGCGCGTCTCGGGGCGCAGGCGCCGGAGACGTCCTTTGACGTCAGGTCGCGCGGGGCCAAGGGCGACGGGGTCGCCGACGACACGGCCGCGATCAACGGCGCGATAGCCGCGGCGAACAGGGCCGGCGGCGGTACCGTCGAGTTCGCGGCCGGCACCTACCTCGCGGGCTCCATCCACCTGATGAGCGACGTGGCGCTTCACCTGGGGCCCGGAGCCACGATCCTGGCCTCCTCCGAAGGTGGGGCCTACGACCCCCCGGAGGCGAACGCGTGGGGCGACAGTCTCCACTACCAGGACGGCGGACACAGCCACTGGCACGACAGCCTCATCTGGGGCGAGGACCTCTCGAACGTCTCCATCACCGGGCCGGGCCGGATCTACGGCAAGGGCCTCTCGAGGGGCTGGTCGAAGGAGGTCGTTCCTCAGAATGTCGGCAACAAGGCCATCGCGCTGAAGAACTGCCGCAACGTCGTCCTGAGGGGCTTCACCATCCAGCACGGGGGGTGGTTCGGGATCCTCGCAACCGGTGTCGACAACCTGACGATCGACGGGCTCACGATCGACACGAACCGCGACGGGATGGACATCGACTGCTGCCACAATGTCCGGGTCTCCAACTGCTCGGTCAATTCCCCTTGGGATGACGGCATCTGCCTGAAGAGCTCCTTCGGCCTCGGGCAGTTCCGCTCGACCGAGAACGTGACCATTTCGGACTGCCTCGTCTGCGGCTACGACGAGGGCTCGCTCCTGGACGGGAGCCGGCGGCACGCTGACCCGAAGAACAAGGCGCCGACGGGCCGGATCAAGTTCGGGACCGAGTCGAACGGCGGTTTCCAGGCGGTGACGATCACCAACTGCGTCTTCGAATGCTGCCGCGGGCTGGCCCTTGAGACGGTCGACGGCGCGCTCCTAGAGGACGTGGTGATCTCGAACCTGGCCATGCGCAGGATATTCGGGGCGCCGATATTCCTTCGCATCGGCGCCCGGATGCGCGGACCCGCCGGCACGCCCATCGGCGCGCTCAGGCGCGTGGTTATCAGCAACGTCGCGGCCGAGGGAGTCTCGGACGGCCAGGCGATACTCATCGCCGGGCTCAGGGGCCATCCCGTCGAGGACGTTACTCTGGACGACATCCGCATCGATTTTGAGGGCGGCGGCACGGCCGAACAGGCGGCCCGCGTGCCCCCGGAGCTGGAGCACGACTACCCCGAGCCGGGGAGCTTCGGCGTTACCCCGTCGTGGGGCCTCTACGCGCGCCACGCGAGGAACCTGGTCGTGCACCATGTCGTCCTTCGCACAAGGACCGGCGACCTTAGGTCGTCCGTGTGCCTGGATGACGTCGACGGGGCCGCCTTCGAGCACGTGACCGCGCCGGCTTCGGCGGGTGCGAAAGCCTTCGACCTCAGGGAGGTAGAGGGCTTCTCGAGCGAATCCTGCGCGGGGGTCCCGGACTCCGGGCGGCCGGGCGGTCTGCCCTAGCCCGGAGCGGGCCCCGTCACAGGTCCGTCTTCGGCCCGCTGCCGCGCGCGATGTGCACGATCAGCGAGACCACGAACAGGATGAGGAAGATGTAGAACAGCGTCTGGGCGATGGCGATGGAAGCGCCGGCGATGCCGGTGAAGCCCAGGGCGCCGGCGACGATGGCCAGCACAAGGAAGGTGAGGATCCAGCTTAGCATGGGAGTGTCCTTTTTTTGCGGGGTTGTTTATGGGTCAGCTTTGAGTCGGCCCGTCGGACGTGTCCCGGCGGAGCCTGCAGTAATAGACCCGCCTGGGGGCCGTGGTTCCCCTCCGGGAAGGCGCTTGGCGGTGGGGTTTCACCCCAATGCGCCCGGCCGGGATTCCCGCTATAATGGGCGCACAAGCCACGCAAAGACATGAATCTTCCATCCATGGCGCCCGGCTGGCGCTGCTTTGAGAATATATCCTCGGGCCCGGAAGCCGCCTCCCTCGCGGCCTCATGTGTCTTCTCGCTGGCCACTCTTGAGGCCTCGTTGATCTGCGATTCCGGCGGCTTTGCGCTGACGGAGCGCAAGGAGCCGCATGTTTGGCGCTGGGCCGTCATCGGCCCGGTCGGGCTCCTGGTCGAGGAGGGATTCGAGACGACGCAGGACGGCGCGAAGTGTGCGGCCGAGAAAGCCGTCCAGCTCACGCAGTCGTCGCCCAAAGACGCGATCGCTACTTGATCAGCGACGGCAGGAGGCCGCCGCTGGCGGGTTTCACGACGGCGCTCTCCTGCGACTTTACCGGGATCTTCGGCGACCATTTCATCCATTCCTTGTCTGCCTCGGCCGCCAGGCTGAACTGGGCCCCGGCTTCCGCGGCGGGCGCGAGCGGGCCCGCGTCGGGCGTCGCGAAGGCCACGCCGCCCGTGATCAGCGACTCAAGCGAGGTGTCCTTCATCTGGGCGCCAAACAGGTTGATCTTGAAGGAGAACCCGCCGGTATTCCAGAACCGGGTGCTCGTGCGCACCAGGTCCACGTAGGGCGCCTCGATGTGGATGCGGATCAGCACCGATGTCGAGTCGTCGGAAAGGCGGCTGGCCTCGACTGCGCCGACCTTCAGCTCCCGGTAGAAGACCGGCGCGCCGGTCGTGAGGGACCCGAGCCTGTCGCTCTGGAGGATGAAGGCGCGGCCCTCGTCCGTGACATCCGGCGCGGGCGTCTTGTCGAGGCCCGTGAAGTGCGTGCCGGGCGGGCCCTTCCCGGGGAGGACGTTGAGCCGGACGCCGGTCACGAGCGTCTCCAGCCCGTGCACCCCGGAGAACCCGATCTCGGGGTGCACGATCCAGAATTTTGAGTCCGCGCTCGCCAGCGCCGCCGCGTTCTTCCTCAGGCGCAGGCGCACGGTGACCCCCTCGAGGCCGTGCTTGAGCTCCACGTCCTCCACGGTCCCAGCCGAGATCCCCTTGTACTCGAGCGTGGTCTTTCCCGCCTCGACGCCCGACCCGTCGGCGAAGTCGATCGTGATCTCGGGGCCCCGCTTGCGCAGCTCCACGTAGCCCATCCAGAGCCCCACCGCGACGGCGATCGCGGGAACGATCCAGATCAGGGGGATCGCGCGCTCGCTCGAGACCCTTGGCGCCGGTGCGGGGCTCATGGCGGGTTCGCCTCGGCCGGGGCGCCGGCCCAGATGACGGCCGGGTCGAAGGCCTGCGTGGCGAGGACCGTTAGGACGACCGCGGCCGCGAAGGCGACGATGCCGCTCCTGGCCTCGACCATGGAGAGGTCCCCGAACTGCACGAGGCCCGTCAGGAACGCGGCCAGGAAGACGTCGAGCATCGACCAGCGACCGATGAACTCGATGGCGGAGTAGATTCGCGTCAGCTGGATGGGATTCCTCGGCGAGCCGCGGCGCACGCTGAAGATGAGCCAGCCCAGGCCCGCCAGCTTGAGGATGGGGATGACGATGCTTGCCGTGAAGACGATGACCGCGATCGCCCCGAGGCCGTGCCGCCAAAGGTCTATGGCGCCCGAGAAGATGGTGTCGCTGCGAAGGCGCCCGGAAGTCTCGGTGCTAAGGACCGGCAGGAGGTTGGCCGGCACGAGCATCACGGCCGCAGCGACCGCGAGCGCGGTTGCGGCTGAGCTGCCCCGGTAGCTGAGGCTGAACCGGCGGCTCATGGCCCTGCGCCTCCCTTGGCGGGGGTCGCCCCGATGGACTTGAAGTCAAATCCGCGCTGTGCGAGGAGCAGCGAGAGTGACATCGCGCAGTAGCACCAGAAGCCCGTGCCTATCGAGACGCTGACGACGCTCCCGAGCTTCGTCAGGGCGACAAGCACGGCGAGGACCTGGACCTCGGGGATGGCGCAGAGCTCCAGCGCCCGCGCGACCCGCACCAGGGCGCCCGGGCTCGCCACGTAGCCCGCGATCCGGTCCGGCGCCTGGAGCACGGCGAGCGTGCCGAGGAGCGCAATCGGCAGGAGGCCCCCGCAGAGCAGCACGAGCACCGCCAGGGCGCGCATGCCATTGTCCCAGAGGGCCCCGACGCCGGTGAAGAGGGTGCTGACCCTTACGGCGCCGAGGTTGCCCGCGCTGACGAAGGGCAGGAAGCAGGCGGGAATCGCGAGGACAAGGCCGGTCGCGCAGAAGACGAGGGGCGCGTCGGCGCCTCCGCGGCGCCCCACGGCCATGACCGCGCCGCATTGCGTGCAGTGGGCCTTCTCACCCGGGGCAAGCCGGACCGGCCGGTGCTCCCTGGCGCACAGGGGGCAGATTAGGTGCGCATTTTCGGCCATGGGTGCTCCGGCATGATACCGCGCGGGCCGGGCGGTCTGTATGGGGTGTTACGAGCATTCCCCAGCGCGCGCGCGGGCTCAGGCCTTCGGGCGAAGGGCCTCGAGTTCCTCCCAGCGCGCAAAGGCGGCGGCGTGCAGGCGTTCCAACACATCGATCCGGGACTTGACACCGGCTGCGGCGGCCCGTTCCCGCTGGTAGAAGACCGGGTCCGCCATCCGGGCGCCCAGGGCGGCCTGCTCGGTCTCGAAGGCCTCGATCTGGGCCGGCAGCGCGTCGAGTTCGAGCCTTTCCCGGTTCGTCAGCTTCCTCGCGGGAGCCGCCTTCCTGGGTGCGGGCTGGGGCGCGGCCAGGGCCGCGCGCGCCTCGCTGGCCGCGGCGATCTTCGCCCGCTCGCGGACGCAGTCGGCATAGCCGCCGACATAGTCGCCGATGCGGCCGTCGCCCTCGAAGACGAGGGTGCTCGTGACCACGTTGTCCAGGAAGTCGCGGTCATGGCTCACGATCAGGAGCGTCCCCTGGTACTCCACCAGGAGGTCCTCGAGGAGGTCGAGCGTCTCCGCGTCGAGGTCGTTGGTCGGCTCGTCCATGACGAGGACATTGGCCGGCTTCGTGAACAGGCGGGCAAGGAGCAGGCGGTTGCGCTCGCCGCCTGAGAGCACCCTTGCCGGGGTCCGGGCGCGGTCCGGGGTGAACAGGAAGTCCTGGAGGTAGCTGATGACGTGGCGGGTGCGCCCGTCTATCGTGACGGTCTCGTTGCCCCCCGCGATGTTGTCGGCCACGGTCTTGTCGTCGTCGATCTGGGCGCGCATCTGGTCGAAGTAGACGAACTCAAGCTGGGTGCCGTGGGTGATCTTCCCGCCGGTCGGCGCGAGCTGCCCGAGAAGGAGCCTGATCAGGGTCGACTTGCCCGAGCCGTTGGGCCCGATGATGCCGATCTTGTCCCCCCGGGTCAGCGTGGTCGTGAAGTCGCGCACGAGCGGCCGGCCGTCGGGGTAGGCGAAGGACATGTTCTCCACGTCGATCACCTTGACGCCGGAGCGCTCCGCCTCGGCGAGGCGCATGGTGACGTTGCCGGTGCGGGCCCGGCGGGCCGCGCGCTCGGCGCGCATCTTCATGAGCGCATGGATGCGGCCCTGGGCGCGGGAGCGCTGCGCGCGGACGCCCTTGCGGATCCAAACCTCCTCCTGGGCGAGCTTCTTGTCGAAGGCGGCCTGCTGCTTCTCCTCGGAGGCGACGACCTCCTCCTTGCGGACAAGGTAGGTGTCATAGTCGCAGGCCCAGCCCGAGAGGCGCCCCCGGTCGAGCTCGACGATGCGCGTGGCGAGCCTGCGCAGGAACGCGCGGTCGTGGGTGACGAAGAGGAGCGTGATCCCCTCGGCGATGAGGAATTCCTCCAGCCAGAGGATGGAGTCGAGGTCGAGGTGGTTGGTCGGCTCGTCGAGCAGGAGGAGGTCGGGCTTGGCGGCCAGGGCGCGGCCGAGGAGGGCCCGGCGCTTGAGCCCGCCCGAGAGCGTGGAGAAACCCGCCTCCGGCGCCAGCTGGAGATGCCCGATCAGGTCTTGGACCAGGACGTCGCGCTCCCAGTCCTCCTCGTGGCCGGCCTGGGGCCGAAGGCCCGAGGAGACGACCTCCAGGACCGTCCCGTCCATGTCGGCGGGCACGTCCTGGGTGAGCGTGGCGAACTGCGAGCCCGGCTGGCGGAAGACGGCGCCCGTGTCCGGCTTGATGTCGCCGGCGATGACTCCCATGAGGGTGGACTTGCCGGCCCCGTTTCGCCCGAGCAGGCAGACGCGCTCCCCTGGATCAACCTGGAAGTTGACCTTGTCGAGAACCGCGGGGCCACCGAAGCAGAGGTTGACGTCTAGGAGGCTGAAGAGGGACATGGGCGAACCAACGTGGCCGGACGGCGCCGCGCCTGCAACCCCGCAGCGCGATTTGTTGGGGCGGCGGCCGGGAGGGCCGCGTTACCCCCGGGACGGGAACCATTTCGCCTCTGCACATACTGTAGAGCGATGCCCACTGAAGTAGAGCAGGACTCCAAGGTGACACCTGACGAGGCTCTCATCGCGGAAGTATGCAAGGCGGGCGCCGGGGCGCCGCCGGCCGACCCGCACCGGCGGCCAAGGACGACCCCGGTTCAGTACATCCTGATCGCGCTCGGGACGACGGCCTTCCTCTACTACGCCCGCCCGGTGCTGCTGCCCGTGTTCCTGGCCTGCTTCGCGGCGATGGTCCTGAAGCCGGTCATGCGCGGCCTCTCCCTTCTGCGCATCCCGACCGTCCCGTCTGCCGCCATCGTCCTCGCCCTCCTGGTGGCGGCGGTCGTCGTCGGCTTCTTCCAGCTCGGGCGTCCGGCGGTGACATGGGTCGACAATGCCCCGCAGCACATGGCCGAGCTCAGGGCCCGCGTCCAGAAGTTCTACCCGAACGCCCTCAGGATGACCCATGCCGTGGCCGCCGTGGGCGACCTCAGCGCCACCGCCGTCCCCGATGAGAAGAAGGACGGCCTGAAGAAGGTGCCCACGGTCGAGATCAACGACCAGCGGGGCTCGACGTCGATCCTCGACTGGACGGGAACGTTCCTTGCGGGCCTGGGAGAGGTGCTTGTGCTCGTCTACCTCCTGCTGGCCTCGGGCGACATGTTCATGCACAAGCTCGTCCGGGTGATGCCCACGCTCCAGGACAAGAAGCTGGCCGTGGAGATCAGCCACGAGGTCCAGTCGAACATTTCCAAGTACCTCTTCGCGGTCACGGTCATCAACATCGCCCTGGGCGCCGTCGTCGCCGCGGGGCTCGGCGTCATGGGCGTCCCCAAGGCGGCGATGTGGGGGATGCTCGTCGCTTTCCTTAACTTCGTGCCGTATTTCGGCCCGGTCGCCGGCGTCCTCCTCCTCGCCGTGGTCGGCGCGCTGACTTTCGACACGCTCGGGCAGGGGCTCATGCCCGCCGCCTGGTACCTGGCGCTGCACATGCTCGAGTCCAACCTCGTGACGCCGCTCCTGCTCGGCCGGCGCTTCACGCTCAACCCCGTGGCCATCTTCATCTCGCTCATGTTCTGGCTGTGGGTCTGGGGGATCCCCGGCGCGCTGCTCGCCGTGCCCATCCTCGTGTCCATCAAGGCCATCTGCGACGGGATACCGAGCGCCTCGGCCGTCAGCGAGCTGATCGGCAGCTGAGCGCGCAGGGCCGGGCGGCGCCGTTAGCGGGGCCTGTTCTTGTGGCTCCTGCGGTCCTGCGCGTGGATCCTGTAGATCAGGGACACCGCCCCGAGGCCCGCCGCGAGGAAGAAGAGCATCGCGAGGCCGGGATAGCCGAAGATGTGCCAGGAGGTGTCGACCCGCGTCAGGAGCGCGGCGCCTATGATGAGCGCCGCGAGAAGCAGCCCGTGCGTGATGCGGTTGGCCACCTTCTCGATGCTCTCCACGACCATCTTCGCGTCGGTCGCCTTGACCTTGACCTCGAGCTCGGCGTTCGCGACCGCGTCCATGATGCGGTTGAGGCGCGAGGGAAGCTGCACCGTGAAGTTCTTCATCTCAAGGAGCGCGTTCACGACGTTGCCCTGCGTGGCCTCCCGGCCCAGCCGGGTCACGGTCAGCTCCCCGGCGTGGCGACGGACGCACGCGTTCGGGTCGAAGGTCGGGTCTAGGATGCGCCCCACGTCGTCGAGCTCGAGAAGGGTCTTCCCGAGGAGCGTGAGCTCGGATGGGACATACAGGCCGTTCTCCCTCGCGTCGCGGCTCACCTCCATGAGCGTGCTGCCGACGTTGAGCTCGCGAAGCCCCTGGTTGAGCCGGGTGGCGACCAGCTGGCCGATCTGGCGCAGGAACTTCTGGTGGTCGAATTGCTCGGCCTTCTCGCTCATGCGGATCACGAGCTCGGCGGCCTCCTCGCCCTTGCCGTCGCTTATCGAGATCAGTATCTTGAGGAGGTACTCCTGCATCGAGGGCGTCGTGTGCCCCACCATCCCGAGATCGAGGAGCGCCACGCGGCCGTCCCCCATGATGAAGATGTTCCCGGGGTGCGGGTCGGCGTGGAAGAGCCCGTCGAGGAGGATCTGCTTCAGGTAGGCGCGGAACAGCTCGTCCGCAAGGGCCGCGCCCCTGTTGCCGAGCTCGCCCAGGGGCCCGAGGTCCGTGATCTTCCGCCCGTCGACGTAGTCCATGGTGAGCACGCTGCGCGTGCAGTAGTCCAGCACCGGCTGCGGCACGAAGATCAGCTTGAATTCCTGGAGGTTCTTGCCGACCGTGATGAGGTTTTGCGCCTCGCGCTCGTAGTTGAGCTCCTCCTGGATCGCCGTGCGGAACTCGGCCAGAACGGCGCCAAACCGGTACTTTTTGCCGATTTCGGTGTGCTCCTCCATGAACTTGGCTATCTCCTCGAGGACTTCGAAGTCCTCGGCGACTTGGCTGCGCACGTCCGGCCTCTGCACCTTCACGACGACGGGCCTGCCGTCCCGGAGGGCCGCCCTGTGGACCTGGCCCAGCGACGCGGCCGCTATCGGCTCGACGTCGAAGCGCGAAAAGGCCTTGGAGAGCCGCACGCCCAGCTCGGTCATGACAATCCGCTCCACGTCCTCGAACGGGAACGGCTTCACCTTGTCCTGGAGGCGCGCGAGAGCCTTGCGGTAAGCCTCGGGCATGATGTCGGGACGGCCGGCCAGGACCTGGCCAATCTTGACGTAAGTCGGGCCCATGGCCTCGAGGTCGTCCGCCAGGTGCTCGGGCGAGGCGCCGTTCTTGCCAACCTCCAGTTCCTTCACGTCGAAGCCCTCGTGCGACGCCATCTGGTGCACCATGTCCGAGCGGCCGTATTTCCAGAGTAGCGCGGCAATCTGCCTGTACCGTTTGAAATGCGAGGCGGAGAGCTTCATGGGCTGGAGTGGGTTTATAGACTGTTTAGCCCCGGCTGGGTTGCAACAAATTCGGCGCAAATAGCGTGGGCAGCAGCGGATAAGCCGGCCTGTTCCGGGCCGGGAGGCGCCGGGCGACCGGGACGCTTCCCGCCCCCGCGGCGCGGACCGTGGAACCGCACAGGCGTGTGCTCGGTCCCTGTTGGGGCCATTCGGCAACGCGCCCGGGTAGCCCCCACGTGATCAAACTGAACAACACACAGGCTTGGAGGCTCGTCACAAGCACCGTCGACTCCTGGAGGAGGGACCGCGCGCAGAGCATGGGGGCGGCGCTGGCGTTCTACGCGATGTTCTCGGTGGCCCCCCTGCTGCTGGTCGCGATCGCGGTCGCGGGGTATTTCTTCGGCGCCGCCGCCGCCACGGGGGAGATCATGTCGCAGATGGACGGCCTGATGGGCGGCGAAAGCGCAAGCGCCATCAAGGCGCTGGTCGCCAACGTGTCCGAGCCGTCGCGGCACTCGGTCGCGGCCGTGGTCGGCATCGTCGTGTTCATCGTGGCGGCGACGTCGGTCTTCAACGAGCTGCAGGACTCGCTCAACCGGATCTGGCGGGTTCATGGCAAGAGCCGCAAGGCGGGATTCCTCGGGTTTCTCCGCGCGCGGCTGCTTTCGCTCGGGATGATCCTTGGAGTCTCGCTCCTGCTGCTCATATCGATCCTGGTCTCAGCCGGGCTGTCCGCCATGGTCAAGTTCCTGGGCCTCGGGTCCATGAGGTGGCAGTTTGCCGCGCAGCTCGCGGATGTGTTCCTGAGCTTCGCGCTGATCACGGTGATGTTTGCGGTTATCTTCAAGGTGATACCCCATGTGAAGCTCCGCTGGCGCGACACCTGGATGGGGGCCGCGACCACCTCGGTGTTCTTCACCATAGGAAAACAGCTGATAGGCATCTACCTTGCGCGAAGAGTCGTGATGTCCGGACTCGGGACGGCGGGCTCGCTGGCCGTATTCCTGCTCTGGGTCTACTACTCGGCCCAGATCTTCCTGCTCGGGGCGGAGTTCACCTCGATATTCTCGAAGACGCGCGGAAAAGGGGATGGCGGCGCCTGAGGCAGAACCGCGCGCCGTTGACAACGCCTCCCGGCGGGGGCGATGCTCCCCGTGCCGCCGCCCCCGAATGAGGCATGCCCCCCTCTCTTCCATCGCCGCCTGCATCCTCGCCGTGTCCCCGGCCGTGAGCGCGCCCGAGTCGAACGCGCTGCAGTGGCTCGGCTCCGTGAACGTGCCCGAATTCCGGGCGCCGGCGGACAAAGCCGCGTGGGAGGTGGAGCGCTCCGAGATCAGGGCGACGCTCTGGAGCCTCCTTGGCGACTTCCCTGCGCGGCCGAAGGTGCCCGCCGTGACGGCGCTGTCGCGCACCGCGCACGACGGCTACATCCTCGAGAAGTTCGCCTTTGACGACGGGCTCGGCCTCAGGGTCCCGGGCTACCTCTTCCTGCCGGCGAGCGCGGCGGGGAGGGTCCCCGGCATCCTTTACTGCCATTGGCACGCGGGCCAGTACGAGGTCGGCAAGGAGGAGATGCTCCAGAGGAACGCCACGCCGGCGCCCCCCGGGCCGACCCTTGCCCGGCTCGGCTACGCCGTCCTCGGCATCGACGCGTGCGGCTTCGGCGAGCGCAACGGACAGGGCCCGGCGGGTCCCGCGGAGAAGGGTGGGGCGGGGGAGCTCACGGCCTCGAAGTTCAGCCTCTGGGCGGGCCGCACGCTCTGGGGAACCATCGTGCGCGACGACCTGATGGCCCTGGACTACCTCTGCTCGCGCCCCGAGGTGGACGCCGGGCGCATTGGCGTCACGGGGATAAGCATGGGGAGCACCCGCAGCTGGTGGGTCATGGCCCTCGACGACCGGCCCAGGACGGCGGTCTGCGTCGGGTGCATGACGCGGTACCAGGACCTGATCCGGGCGGGAAGCCTGAAGGAGCACGGGATCTACTACTTCGTCCCGGGCATGCTCAGGCACTTTGACACAGAGGCGGTCATCGCCTGCGCCGCGCCGCGCCCGATGCTTTTCATGACCGGCGACCGCGACCCGGGCTCGCCCGCGTCGGGGATCAGGGCGCTCGAGGAGAGGGTCTCGCCGGTGTACGCCCGGCTTGGGGCCGACGGGGCCTTTGTGAGCGTAATCTATCCAGACACCCCGCACGTCTACCTTCCGGCCGAGTGGGAGAGAATGGTCGCGTGGATGGGCGAGCGGCTCAGGTAGGGGCCCGGCGGGAATGAAGGGAAGCGGCCCTCGGCGGTGTTATGCCATGAGACCCGCCATACCGGCCATGAAACGCCCCTCCGGCCTGATTCTTGCAACGCTGATCGCGGCCAGCGCGGCGCCAGGCGCGCTCGCGGACCGCGACGGCGCGGCGGTTGCCATAGCGTCGCGCGCGAGCGCGGACTATGCGCGCGCCCAGCTGCCGAACGGCGCGTTCCAGCCGGAGACCTTTTCCTTCGGGAAGGGCGGCGTCTGGGCGGGGACCGAGAGGGACCCGACGATCGACGCGCTGGACTTCATGGACATCGCGAGGACGGTCGCCGTGCCGCTCGCGGGGCAGAGCTACGTCCCGTGCAGGGACCCGAAGGCGACAAGGCTTCTCATCATGGTCTACTGGGGAACCACGACCGCGCCCGAGCACGCCACGGAGTCCGGCGCGAGCCAGAACCTTGCCGCCACAAGCGCCGCGGCGATGGCGGCAAGCGCCGCCCCGCAGATGGCGCGGTTCAACCCGACGGACAGCATGGCCCCGAACCAGCTGACCCAGACGGCGTCGCCCGGCTACTCCGTGAACACTCCCGCGCAGATCGAGCTGGACGGCGCCTTTTCGGCGGCGATGGCGGCCGTCGCGGCGGAGGACCGCGCACGCGATCTGCTGGACGCCCGGAACGCGTCGATGCTCGGCTACGACGCGGAGTGGGACCAGGCGATCGCGTACAAGGGCACGGCGCTGGAATTCCGGCGGACGGAGATCGCCGACGAACTCGAGCACAGGCGCTACTTCGTCGTCCTGATGGCGTATGACTTCCAGATGATGTGGAGGCAGAAGAAGGCCAAGCTGCTATGGGAGACCCGCTACAGCATCCGGGAACAGGGCAACGACTTCAGCAAGCAGCTGGCGGCGATGACCCAGGACGCGGCCAGTTATTTCGGCCGAAACAGCGGGGGCCTCATCCGCAGGGCTCTTCCCGAGGGCCATGTCGATATCGGCGAGCAGAAGGTCCTGGGCTACGACCCGCCGAAATGACGCGGGAAGCGCTCAGGCCTGTAGGCGCCTCGGGCCGCTGACGGCGGGGTTGCCGCGCTCGAAGAACCGGAGGAGGCGGTGGGCGTCCTTGGTGACGCCGATTCGGGCGCTCACGCCGACGGACGCGGCCGGGGTCCTTCTTACGGGGCCGGCCAGCCAGAGGGGGCAGGCCCCGCAGAGGTCCATGCCGTCGAATCGGCGGTCGATCCCGAAGGCCGTGGCCAGGCAGCCGGGACCCGACGCCATCCGGTGGGTCCTCACGCCAGGACGGCGCGCCTGCATCAGCCTTATCCCATCGAGCGGCTCGAGGGCCCGGAGGAGCACCCCCGCGCCGACACCCTCGGCGTCCCCGGAGACATTAAGGCAGAACCACGTTCCATAGATGAAATAGACATAGGCATGCCCGCGCTCGAGGAACAGCGAGCGGTTGCGCGGCGTGAGCCCACGATAGGAATGCGCCGCCGCGTCCCCGACGATGTAGGCCTCCGTCTCGACAATCCGGCCGCTCAGCCGGCCGTCGGGGGAGTCGTGGACGAGCGTCTTGCCGATAAGGTAGCGGGCCAGCTCGGCCGTGTCCCTGGGAAGGTCCGGGCGGGAAAGCTTTCGGGGGGCGGGCATCGGCATGGGAGGCGAGGATAGGCGGGAAATAAACGTGTGGGGTTAACACCCAATTCCCGAACACGTGTCTATTGGTTATCGTCAAATGAGCGCCCGCCAAGCCCGCCTTTTCCCAATGAAGACCCCACGCAAACTCCTCCTCGCAACAGTGCTCATCACCGCCGTCCAGCTTGCCCAGACCGGCTGCGCCGGAGGAGGCGGCGGCGGCGATGGGGGCGTCTACTACGGGGGCGGACCCTGGATCCAGAACGACGTCGTGGTCACCGGCGGCGGCCGGGGCTGGTTCGGCGGCGGAGACCGCAGCGGAGGCGGATACGTCCATCCGAGCGCGGACAATCGCGGCGCCGCCAAGGCCAGCCCTGCAATTCACGGCGGCGGGGGCGAAAGCCGCCCGAGCGGCGGTGGCGGCGACAGCCACGCGGGTGGTGGCGACGATCATCGCAAGTGATCGGGGCGGGGGCGCGGGCAAGCGCGCACGAGATGCAAGAAACGCTCCGCTCTAGGGGCGTCTTCTGAGCATGCCCCTGAGTCCGGCAGACGGGGGCGATCAGCGCCAGTAAGGCCGGCGCCAGTAGTAGCCGCCGCCGCGGAATATCCAGCCCCCTTGCACGAACACGGTGACTCCCGGAGGCGGCACGGTCCAGTACCCGGGTGTCCAGGTGTACTGGGCGCCGGTCCACTCCCAATAGCCCGGAACCCACACGGAATTCGGGCCGGGCTGCACCACCATGGCCTCCGGAGCCCCGGCATAGGACGGATAGGCGGGGGCCGCCGCGAGGGGCTGTCCATAGAGGGTACCCCGTTCCTGATCCACCGAGTTTCCGATGGTTCCGCCGGCGATCGCGCCGACGATTGCGCCGATCAGGGCTCCGGCTGGGCCGTTTCGGCCGCCGCTATTGTTGCCAATGACGGCGCCGGCGAGGGCGCCCGCGGCCCCGCCTGCGACGGCGCCCTGCTGTGTGTTGGGACCCGTCCCTACGCATCCGCTGAGGACGGCGCACAGGGCGAGCGCTACTGCCTTATTTCTGGTTTCCATGGGTCGTATGCCTATTAAGACGTATGAATCCAGTTTTTGTTTCGTCGCAAGGCCCGCTCGTCGCTGCGCAACAGCGGCTCATGTAAACATTTCTTCCCACGTGACTTATTGATCCGACAATCCTGCTAGCCTCGTTCGCCGCGCCAGCCGACACACGTCCGCTCACGCGTGGCCGCCAGCTCTATGAAGCGGGTGTCGGCGTGGCGGTCGGAGTTGGGGATGGAGTCGGCGATGGCGTAGGCGTGGGGGACGGCGTTGACGTCGGCGATGGAGTCGGTGTCGGGGATGGCGTCAGGGTCGGCGTTGGCGATGGAATTGGCGTCGGCGTCGGCCTTGGCGTCGGCGTGGGCATTCGGGTGGGGGTCGGCGTCGGACTAGGTGCCGGGGAACCTGTCGGCGAGGGTGATGGGGTCACGGATGGCGAGGGCGTCGCGCTCGGGGTCGGCGTTGGAGATGGCGTTGGCGTCGGGGTCGGCCTTGGCGTCGGCGTGGGCGCCCGGGTGGGAGAGGGCGTCGGAGTAGGTGCCAGGGAACCTGTCGGCGAGGGTGATGGGGACACGGATGGCGAGGGCGTCGCGCTCGGGGTCGGCGTTGGGGATGGCGTTTGGGTCGGGGTCGGCCTTGGCGTCGGCGTGGGCACTCGGGTGGGGGTCGGCGTCGGACTTGGACCCTGGGATCCTGTCGGCGTGGGTGATGGTGTAACGGATGACGACCCCGTCGGCGTTGGGGACGGGGTAGGCGTCGCGCTCGGCCTCGGCGTCGGGGTCGGCCTTGGCGTCGGCGTAGGCGCCCGGGTGGTGGGCGACGGCGTCGGCGTCGGCGACGGCGTCGGGGTCGGTGTTGGCGACGGCTCTTCCAACGCATCGGACGACCTCCCGATCGCATCCCAGGTGGCACCTCCGTTGTACAACGAAAAATTCATGCCGCTCACGTTGGACCCCTCAAGCCCGACGGCGCTGGCGGGAATCGAGAGCTCCACCCACTGGTTCGTAGGGGGAAGCGGGCCAGCATAGTGGCGGCCAACACTCCCGCTCGTGCCGTAGGTGATCTTGTTGGCGCCCCAGTACGCGCGGTGCTCGAAGGACGAGCCGTCGTACCAACCCACGAGCACTTCCGAAGGCGGGTTCGCCCCGCTCAGGAAAACCCAGGCAAACAGCGTGTCGCCGTTAAAGATGTGCATGGCGGTCGCGGTCGCGCCGGTGAACGACAGCCCGTGCAGCCCGGGGGCGATGACCTCCTGAAAGCTAAGGTTTCCCATCTCAGGGGCCGGATCGGATGAGACCCAGTTCCAGATGTCGCCGCCGTTGGTCGAGGTGACGGCGCCCGCGGGCAGGGAGTCGTCTATCCAGATTTGGACTAGGCCGTTCGCCTCGAAGTCGCTCTCCGCGAACGCCCGGCGACCGTCCAGCCACTCGACCTCGGCCTCCGCCCACTGGTCGCCGGTGTTGACAGGCGTGAAGGTGTAGGTGGCGCCAAAGGCGGGCTGCTGGTCCCGGCCCTCCCAGACGATCGTGGCGCCGGTCGTGTCGAGCCCGGCAACCTGGACGCTGAGCGTGACCGGTGCGTTCAGCGGGACGGTCAAGCTCGGCGCGGTGATGGTCGCGGACGGAGCGGACCAAGCGCTGGTTGAGCTCGAGGTGAACGACGCGAGGAGGGCTGTGGCCATGAAGCTGCGCGCCTGGTTCACTGTGATGAACTCCTGGGTCACGTTGTAGGCGTCGCTCCACCGGTCATAGAGGGGATAGATGTTTGTCGAGCCACTGTCGGTCGGGTAGCTCAGCTCGGAAAGCTCGAGTCCGTACTCGTTGAGGAACTCGAAGCCGGCCGTGACCTCGCCCAGCGGGATTCCCGAGGGGGGAAGGACGCGGCGGGAGCTGACGGCGAACTGGTCGACGATGTTGCGCTGCCTCTTGAGGCCGAGGCCCGTGACGAACATGACGTTGACGGGATTGCTGCCCCCTTCGTAGTCCATGGCCTTCACGAGGGCCTCCAGGAATGCGGGATCGGGGCTCAACAGGTAGGCCACGGCCGCATCGGATGCCTGGTCCAGGGAGAAGTTCCACCCGCCGCCGAGGACGGCTTCCGTCTCCGAGGGGAACGGCGTGCCGTACCCGTTGCCGGCCTCCCACGAGACGACGTTGTCGCCCGCGGCCAGAATCTGAGCCTCGCATGCGGCCAGGTACGAGGCATTGAGGCCGGATGCGGGCAGCCTCCCGCTCGTGGCGGCGAAGGCGTAGTCCCTGATGGCGTTTCCCCATCCCTCGGCCATGGACCACCAGCCCCAACGGAAGGTGGAGGGGTCGGCAGGGTTGGGGAAGAGGGCAAAGAGCTGGGTCTGATAGGCCCCGTCGCCCGTGGCGGCATAAAGGGCCGACGCCGCCCATGCGTACTCGTCGTTGTCCTGCCAGTCGTCGGAATAGAATGTGAGCTTCTGGTACCTGGACACGCCGTGATTGGCGGTCGCCGCCTGGAGGAAGGCCCAGCCCTCCTTTGCGGCGGCCAGGTAGGCGGCCGCCTCGGTCGGATAGAAGAGCCTCATGGAAGGCGACGACCCCGCCTCGGCGAGGGCCGCTGTCGCGGCGGCGCTCACCGACGTGTTCTTGGGCCACACGACCTGAGACTCCCCGTTCTGGGGAAGGACGTTCTCATATTGCTCACCGATCGGGTAGACCAGAAAGTAGAATCCGCCGTCGGCGTCCTGCATCTTGACCAGGAAGTCGGCCTCCCACTTGGCCTCCTGCAGGGCATCGGGAATGCCGTCGCCGCTCTCCGGTATGCCCAGGTTGTCCAGGGTCGATGCCCCGGTTATGTTGTCCACCGTGAAGATGAGCTCGTGCACAAGCTGGGCGCTGTTCTCGGTGTACTTGCTGTAGTCGCCCGCGTCCCAATGGCCGCCCGAGACGTCGACAAAGCCCGAGTTGACTAAGGGATAAAGGGACGTCTCGTTGCTCGTGAGGGTTGGGGCCGTCTGCGGAAACTGCATGGGGGGAGCGCCCGGCGTGACCAGTGAGGTGTAGGTGTTTATGGTCTCCCAGGTGAAGGCGAATGCCGGGCTGGTGTCCGGGATGGGAATGAACGCGGGCGCGGTGTGATCAGGGGGGTGGGCGAAACGCGTCCAAGGCAGGCCTATGCCAGGCGCCCCGCTGCGCTGCTCGTACATGCCGAGTGCATAGGTGCGCAACCAGGCCATCGCGATCCCGTCGTCGATGGCAAAGGGAAGCGAGACGCCCATGCCCGGAACCTGGAGCTGATATTCGCCCGGCGCCGTGAAGCTGCTGAAGTCGGCGGTGTACACCTGCTCGTAGGGAAGGGGGGTCGTCATCCAGCCGGTGCTCGGGCTCAGGACAAGCGGCCCTTGGAACACCACCGCGTTGGTGTTCGCGTCGATGACGCTGAAACCCGTGGCGGTGACGGGCAGCTCGCCCATGTCGCCGAGGTAATAGCCGACTGCTGCCACCTTTGGGAACGACGGCACATAACCCTCCTGGTTCACATGGATCGCCGGGCTGTAGCGCAGGGGATCAGCCGTTAGGCTGAATGTGACATTTGCCGGCCAGACGGTCCCGTCCGGGTTCGTGACCACAATCACCTGGCCGTCGGCAACGGGCGCCGAAAGCTGGAGGTAAAGCGCGTTGTCGATCCTCAGGTCGTACGTGTTGAGGGGCGCAAAGAACACGCGGCGCCTGAAGCCGACCGACGAGACGGCGACGGGCTGGCCGCCGGCGGTCACCGCGAATTCGCTCGCCGCAGGGGCAACGAACTGGCCGCTCGCGTTCACGAGGTTCCAGCTGGGGACCTGCGCGGGATCGGGCGCCTTCGTGTTCAGCTGGCGCAATTCCAATACCGTCGGCGAAAGGACGCGCAGCGCATTGGCGCCCACCGATGGCGCGGTGAGGTCGGTATAGTCCATCACGTCGCCCGCCGGCTCCGCGGATCGAGCGCTGGGCGCACTCGCAAGCACGATCAATCCGAGCGGCAAGGCGGTTTCGCAAAGGAACCGCATAAGCCATCATAGAAGGCGCGGATGGCCAATACGCAAAGATCTGCTCATGGGGTGTTGTTCCCATCTCGGATTCCCAGCCGCCGTGATGAAATTCCCTTATCGACCGCCCGGCTTCATCCCGAATCGCAGGCTGCGCAGCTGAACCCAACCCCGGGAAATTACGGCGGTTTTGAATCCGGCTTCCGGCTTTGGTTGATCAAATCGGCAACCGCCCAGGCGCCTCCCGCCAACGCTATGCAGATGGCGTTGCCGGACCACGTGAAATGATCGCGAGGGGCGGCCAAAAGCTTCGGCACCCAAACGAGCACTTCGAAGCTGACGATCATGATCGCGAGCAGGCGAGAGGCTGGTCCGGCAAGAAGCCCCGTCAGGATGGAAAATGCGGCGAGCAGGAAGAGCGCGCCGGTTGCGGCCGCCCAGAAGACACCACCGAAGGGTAGCCAATCTGGGACCCATGGGGCACACGCAGAGAGGTAAAGAAGATGGGTCAGACCAAACGAGATCGGGCAGATCCCATACAGCCCGCTCAGCGGGCCGGTCCTGCGATGCCTGGCCGATTTAGCAGGCGCCACGGAGGCGTAGATCGCAGCCCCGGAGATGACGATCGAAAGCTCCTCAAAGAGGTTTCCCCACGAACCCCAGACCTGGGGCGCGTCGAGGATCACGGGCCCCCAGATAAGAGCGAACGCCAGATAGACGAGAGCCAATACGCCGGCGCCCCGTCGGGCCGTGGAGCGCCAGAACATCGCGGCTCCGCCGAAGAGTTCCGGGGCGGCGGTTCCGTAGGCCAACGTTCCGTGAAACGGGATGGCTTCCTTGACGTGCTGCCAGTCGGTCGCAAAATTGTCCGACGCGAAGCCGACAAGGCCGAGCAGGATTCCTGCAGCTCCGTAAAGGAGAGACCCAAAGCTTGAAGGGCGCCGCGGACGCATCTCCTCAGCCATGGGGTCGATACGATTGCCTCATGACCCAGTGAGACACCGAGTTCCCGCCAAACCCTTCAGGAAATCCCCAGGCGACCTGCAGGAGTGGCGGTTTCCAGCGTCACGGAATGGATCCACGCGCTTAGTAATACACCCCATGTCCTATCAGAGGCCTTTCATATAATTTAACGGCTCCCGCTTTGGAGATAGATCCCAATTTCGCGAGTCCCTCCGCTTCGATATCGATTACTAAGCAAGTATCAAAAATTGACATGACGAAGAGTCCGTTCAAAGCAACCGCGCCAATGATGAGTTGTTGCACCGAATGACTCGCCAAAAAAAGGCTACGCCAGCGAGGAGCGATCGCGCGGATTCAAACTTGCGGCACTCGGAGATCAGGTATCGTCGGCTATTCGAAACGGCTCGTGACGGAATTCTGATTGTCGATCCCGATACCCGAAAGATTATCGACGCAAATCCGTTCATTTCGGAGCTTCTTGGCTATTCAAAGAAATTACTGCTCAATAAGGAGCTGTGGGAACTCGGATTTCTTAAGGATGCCGAAGCCTGCCGAATGGCGTTTAAGAAGTTGGAAACATCGGGTTACATTCGCTATGAAAACCTCCCTTTGGAATCGAAGAAAGGGGAGCGAAGGGACGTGGAGTTTGTAAGCAATCTCTATGTTGAAAATGGATCCCGGGTCATTCAGTGCAATGTCCGTGACATCTCCGAGCGCGCACGAGCAGCGGAAGCTCTGATTGCCAGCGAGGAACGCTTTCGTGCATTGTTTTCCTTGGAACCAATCGGGGTCTATTCGTGTGATTCCAGGGGACGGCTGCTTGAGTTTAATCAGCGCGCAGAGGAGCTCTGGGGAAGAAAACCTAAGCTCAGAAGCCGTCGAGAATTGTTCTGTGGGTCATTTAAGATGTTTCGTCTCGACGGCACATTGATGCCGCACAAAGACTGCCCCATGGGTCAGGTAGTGAGCGGCAGAATTCCAGCGGCAAACGACATGGAAGCCCTCATCGAGCGGCCTGACGGATCCCGGATCACCGTTGTTGTAAACATAGTACCCCTCAAGGATTCCGAGGGGCGGATCTCGGGCGCGATCAACTGTTTCTACGACGTAAGTGAACTCAGGGAAGCTGAGATTCGCTTGGCGCTACACTCAAAGGAGCTCGAGTTAACTGTGGCCGAGCGCACGGCAAAGCTTGTCGCGACCAATAAGCGCCTTGGCTACGCCCTCTACTGCAATAAGAAGAGCCGGAATAGGTACCTCAAGCTTTTCTCTGAATCGAAGCGCTCGCAGGAGACACTCAGGCAGCTTTCGCGTCAGGTCCTTTCAGCCCAGGAAGAGGAGCGAAAGGCGATAAGCCGTGATCTTCACGACGAAATTGTACAAACACTGAGTGGTATCGGGATTGAATTGGCGGCTTTAAATCTGGGGCCGATCGTCGACGCATCCAGCATCAAAAAGAAAATCGCCAAAGCGCGAAGATTGGTTGAAAACTCTGCCACTGCAGTTCACCGATTCGCCAGAAATCTTCGGCCAGCTGCATTGGACGACCTCGGGTTGATCCCGGCCCTCGAGGCTTATAACAATGCCCTATCGAAGAAAAAGAAGATCAGGATTCAATTAACGAAATTTGGAGAGATCGAAGCGTTGGAAAACACAAAGCAGACCGTTCTCTACAGAGTGGCGCAGGAAGCATTAACAAATGTGGTTCGGCATGCGAGGGCAACCGAGGTCAGGATGAGCGTTATGCGGCTCGAAAATGCGGTGCTGATGGAAATAAAGGATGATGGAAAGGCATTTGACGTCAAAAAAGCTCTCGTCGCCCGAGGCAATCTCAGGCTTGGACTCGTTGGAATGAAGGAAAGAATCGAAATGGTAGGCGGAGATCTCACCATTGAATCGGTTCCTGGGACAGGGACCACCGTTCTCACGAGAATTCCAATGCAAGAGTTGGCGCCGCTGAGGTGAAAAAGGGGGTTTAAGCACTGGCGCCGAAAGCGGCTGATCGACGGGGACAGCCCCGTAATTCCCTTGGCGCCTTGCCGAGGCAAGACACATGTCGGGCCGAATGGACAACGACACTACGCCTCTGAGCACGTTGAAATTGGAAGGCGACAGTTTAAGAAACAAACCCGTGCCGAACCAATCATCGTATCCGACGTTTGCCTCAGGCACGTCTCGTGCGGGTACGAGCCGCGCCATAGTTAACGCGGATCATCTCAACATTACTTTATCTGGAGGAATTGCCAAAGGCCCTAAAGGGGAGCCCGATCACCAAGACGTTTGAAGTTTTGGTAAATGTCTGAGCTGCCGCACGTTTCCGGGCGGCAGGCAGTTCACGCATTGGAGAGGTTGGGATTTGTCCAGCTTCGTCAAAAAAGGGAGCCATTTAATTATGCGGCGCGGTTCAGTCGACGCACTATGACGCCTGTTTTCCTAGGCCTGTCCAAACAATCGCCGGATCCAACACTCGCCTCAGGCACGCATCGAAGTACGGCCAAGCCGCGTACCCGGGCGGTCTAGTGACTGACTGAGCCGGGCGAGCACAAGCCCTGGGGGAAATGGAGGTAAATCTACCCTCAGATTGCGGAAATTCCTACATGCTGGCTTTAGGGCACTTGAGAATTTGCTATCGAGATTTGTCTCCAGCAGTTCGAGAACCGGCTCGGTCAATTTCGGAGGCAAATCTACCCTATTTGTTGGCCCACTTCGTATTTGTCATGATGTAGCCGGGTGCGAACGCGAATTCTTTAGATTTTGGAACCAAATCACCTGTTTTTCCTAACTCGCGACGACCCGGTAGTCACGAGGGGGCGTAGGGCAAATCCGTGATTCTTTATCCGATCAGCCCTAATCTCTGACGGGTTGCGCAACCCGAATTTGTGCGTTTTAGGAATCGGACGTCAATCGGACCGCAGAGCGACGACGGGGTCGAGTTTCGCGGCGCGGGCGGCAGGAATCAGGCATGCGGTGACAGCCACGGCCCCCATGACCGCAACGGCGGCTGCGAGCATGGGTGCCTGGACTGACGAAACATTATATAGGATGGCCTGCATTGCACGCTCCGATAGCCACGCACCGGCGATCCCGATTGCGGTCCCTACTACGAGGAGTCGTACGCCGATGGACAGGAACTGGTTTCGGATTTGCACCGGATGTGCCCCAAGTGCCATGCGAATCCCAATTTCACGACGGCGCTGCGAAACGGCGTAGCTGATGACGCCATAGGTCCCGATGCCAGAAAGGAAGAGTGCCACCAGGGCGAAGACTCCGGCCAAGATTGCCGGCGAGCGTCTCGCAACGAGCGTGTCGTCGATCCGCGCTTTCATGGATCGGAAGTTATCGATCGTCAGACCGGGATCGATACCTTGTATCGCCTTCCTGACCATTGGGGCGATTGATTCTGCCGGCAGCGTCGTGGACACCACGAGCGAGAAGAAGCCTGTGTCCAGGTTCTCGCTTGGAAAGGAGAAATAAACCTGACCGTGCCCGGCGGTTTCGGACAACAGCCGCTGCTTTGCGCTGCGCACCACGCCAACGACCGTGGAGCCCCTGTCCTTCTCGTACACGATGTTCATCTCGAGATGTTTCCCTATCGGGTCCATGCCCGGCCAGTAGTGGGAGGCAAAGGCATCGTCGACGACACATACCCTAGCGGTCCCTTGGGCATCGGCATCTCTGAGAAAGCGCCCTCTGACGAGCGGAATCTCCATGGTGGCCCAGAAGTCACTGCTCACGGCGGAAAGAAAGTGAGCGTGGACCCCTTCGGCCGTCTTGCTTTCATCGCCCTCGACTGTGACTGCACTGTCGTTGGTCGCGTTGTTGAACGGCAGGTTGGTCGAGACAGCGGCGTGAGTCACGCCCGGCAGGCTTTTGATTGCGGGGAGCAGCCGCTCGACAAAGGCCCGACGCGGCGGCGTATCCCGATACCTGTTCGCGGGAAGTGCTATGTCGCCGGCATAGACATTCGTTAGATTGAACCCAGCGGGCGTTTCGAGCACGCGTTTCAAGCTGGCGGCCAGCAGTCCCGCACCCGATAGCAGCACGAAAGCCAAGGCCACCTGCACGACTATGAAGGCGTGCCTCAAACGCTGGGCGCCTCCGGCCGAAGTGCCGCTTCGCGACTCAGCGGCGAGGCCAGCAGCAAGCTTTGTGCGTAGTCCGAGCCAAACGGCAGGCGCCGCCAGCAGCAGGCCCATTGCGAGTGCCGCCGCCAGAGTGAAGCCCGCAACGCGCCCGTCAAAGGCCACCGTCGCCCCGAGGGGAAGGCTGTCGGTGCCGAGGACGCGGATCAGGCGGATACCGAACGCGCCGAGGCTCAACCCCAGCGCGCCACCAATCAGGGCCAGCATTGTGGTTTCTATCAGGACGTCCCTGGCGATGTGCCGCTTGCGCGCCCCAAGCGCCTGGCGGACCGCCAGTTCCTTGGTTCGGCTGCTGGTCCGAATGAGGAAGAGATTTGCGAGATTGACCCCGCCGATCAGGAGCAGGAAGAAGACGCCGCATTGCAGGAGAAGAAGCATCGGCTTGATGGTGCTTACATGATCTTCATGCAGCCCACGCACTGTCGTATGGTACCCGGATGCCTTGGCGAACGATGCGTAGGGATCGTCGCGAAGCTGGATTGCATTGAAGGCGTCGATTTGGGATTGAGCCTCGGCCACCGTGGCCCCGGGTGCCAACCGGGCGATCATGTCCCAATCGTTGCTGTGCCGGTTTTGAATGGAGGCATCGTCCGAGTTGTGCGAGGCGGGCCGAAAGAATGCCGGATGGCTCGAGAGATATCGGAAGCCGGGCGGCGCTACGCCGACCACGGTGACCATCATCCCGTCATTGAGGAAGGTGCGGCCGACCACTTTGGGGTCGCTGTTGAAATGGACCCGCCAGTAATCGTCGGTGAGTATGGCCACGGCATCGGGACCATAAGCCAGCTGCGCCTCAGTGAAGGTCCTTCCCATTGCCAGGGGTACCTTCAGCGTCTCAAAGAATTCTGGCGAGATTCGCGCCGTAGGTACACGGGTTGGCGAACCAGCATCCCCAACCAAGGTGGTGCTGTCCTGATAAATGGAGACCGAGGAAAATGCTCCGATCGAGTGCCGACGGTCGTAGTAGTTCGGAATCGACGAAGAGGAAAGAGCGATGCCGGCTCCGGGATAGCCATTGAACACCGAAACGAGCCGGTCGCTTTCCGGGAAGGGCAGGGGTCGCAGGACGACGGCATCCACGACCGCGAAAATTGTCAGGTTGGCGGCGAGGCATATCGCAAGAGTGGCCAACGCAGTCGCGGTGAACCCCGGGTTCTTAACGAGTTGGCGGAGGGCAAATCTAAGGGCAATCGGCATGGAAAGGGATATTCCCCATGAGAATGCATGCTTCGTGCCAGATGA